>Ga0315908_10000020_pt1 | contig 135423 bp, 122 predicted proteins | sample LakEriMetagenome_12_FD_203520 | JGI IMG/M metagenome (GOLD analysis project Ga0315908, IMG submission 203520) | Freshwater fungal communities from buoy surface, Lake Erie, Ohio, United States - Buoy 4 MA124 | ecosystem: Environmental > Aquatic > Freshwater > Lake > Lake biofilm | place: USA...
GCGACGCATTGAGTTGCGAGCGATTTCCTTAGCCCCTAATCCGGGGCTTGTCGCAGTGAGGCGCTATTAAACGCGCCTCCTTTGACACAGGAGATCGCCATGAATTCCAAACTCACGGACACGCAGCGCAACATGCTGTTTGTTGCTGCGCAACGAGATAACCGCTGCATCGGATCCTCTGCAGATTTGAGAGGATCAGCTGCCCGCACATTTGCAACTAAGTTGATGGATGCAGGTCTTGCACGGGAAATCCGTGCAAAAGACGGCATGCCTGTCTGGCGGCACGAAAAAGATACAGGTCGCAATTACAGCCTGAAATTGACCGCATCAGGGATCAAGATTGCATCAGGAGAGGCTTTATCAATAGGGTCTTCTTCAAGCGTGGATTCAAAACCAAGATCATGTCCCCCACGGGAGAACTCCAAGCTCTCGCAAGTGATGCTGATGCTCTCGCAAGAATGCGGGATCACAATTGACGAGATTTCCAAAGCTATGGGCTGGCTGCCACATACGACACGTGCGACTTTGACGGGGTTGCGTAAGCGGGGCGTCCAGATCATCCGGCTGACGCGTGAAGGCGAGCGCGGTTCATCTTACCGGATTGAACCATCGTCCGAGACCGAGCTGGCAGCTTGAGCCCATGACTCGTGTGATGCCGGCGCGCAAAGAAATCGGGCAGGCTGCGGCCCCTGCCCGATGCTCCGGATTTCAGCAGAGACAGGGACAAGCCACTGCGATTGCAGAACGGCTTGAAGCGCTGCAATCAATGGATCTGATCGCGCTACGCGAGAAATGGCGCAAGCTGAAAGGCTCGGAGCCCCCACGCCTCAGCCGCGACCTGATGCTGCGTTCCGTAGCCTATGCCCTACAGGTCCAGGTTTTCGGGGAGATGCCTTCCGACACTATCAAAAAGCTCGGGGACTTGGATGCGGACCCTAGGGAAATTGTGTCCATGGCAGAAACACCCAGAGGTCGTCTTTCTCCCGGTGCGCGCCTGATTCGTGAATGGCATGGACGCACCCATAGCGTCGAGGTCTTGAGGCAAGGCTTCCTGTTCGAAGGCAAGGTCTACCGATCGCTGTCAGAGATCGCCCGCCACATCACGGGCTCGCATTGGTCGGGTCCGCGCTTCTTCGGCCTGATCAAGAAGAGGAGATGAGAACCTCCATGTCGACTTCTGCTCCCCGCCAAAAAATCCGCTGCGCCATCTACACCCGCAAATCCTCCGAAGAAGGACTGGAACAGGAATTCAATTCCCTCGACGCCCAGAGGGAAGCCTGTGAGGCCTATATCAAGAGCCAGAAACATGAGGGGTGGATTGTCATATCAACCCTTTATGATGACCCGGCCTATTCCGGCGGCAATATGGACCGCCCCGCCCTAAAGCGACTCTTGGCCGATATTGATGCGGGGCTCATCGACACGGTCGTTGTCTATAAGGTCGATCGCCTGACCCGAGCACTGGCCGACTTTGCCAAGATCGTCGAGGCCTTCGATGCGCAAGGGGTCTCGTTCGTCTCAGTCACCCAGGCCTTTAATACGACGACCAGCATGGGGCGGCTGACGCTCAATGTGCTCCTTTCCTTCGCCCAATTCGAAAGGGAGGTCACGGGCGAGCGCATCCGGGACAAGATTGCCGCTTCCAAAAAAAAGGGCATGTGGATGGGTGGCCTGCCGCCTTTGGGCTTTGATGTTCAAGACCGCAAGCTGATCGTGAATGAGGCGGAAGCCGAAACCGTCCGCCACATATTTATACGCTATTGCGCCCTAGGCTCCGTCCGTGAACTCCAGAAGGAGCTCGAGATCGGCAAGATCGTCAGCAAGGCGAGAATGGCGGCAGACAGTACTAGCTATGGAGGCAAACCATTTTCGAGGGGCGCGCTCTACCAGCTCCTGCAAAACAGGATCTACATCGGCCTCACAACACATAGAGGCGAAGCATATCCGGGCGAGCATCCGGCTATTCTTGATCAAGATCTCTGGGAAAAGACCCAAAGCCTTCTGGATGCCAATCGGGTCGATCGTCGCGCCTTGGGGAAGGGTGCCTCAGAGAGACTGACCGGTATCGTCTTTGATGCGTCGGGCGAGGCCATGACCCCATCGCATGCCAGCAAGAAGGGGATCCGCTATCGCTATTACATCTCGAGATCGCTGACCAAAGCTTGCAAAGATGAACACCCCGAGGCGCAGCGCATTCCAGCAAATCTGCTTGAAGAAATGGTCATCAAACGCATCAAGGCGTTTTTGAGTGATCCTGCAAATCTTCCGGAAGCGCTCCCCGAACAATACCAAAGCGCCGGCTTTCGATTGCATCTGGATGCGGGGCTGAAAAACCTGATCACCAAATTGGGGGAAAACCCAGCGACATGCTGGAATGATCTAGTCCTCACTTTGCTAACACGCGTTCAGATCCATCGTGACCACGTCGAGATCCAACTCAGCAGTGAAGGACTGGCCCAAGCCATCTTCGGCAATAAAGCTGCATCGATAGACGATGACGATAATGCAGCAGACAGCAAGATAAGCCTCTTAATCCCAGCGACACTGAAGCGGACAGGCAAGGAGCTTAGATTTGTCATTCTAGGGGCAGCTGATCATGCATCGCCCGACCAATCTCTGATCCGGTTGCTGCAGCGCGCACGCGCCCTCCAATCGGCCATCGAACAATCGGGAAGTGCACCCATCGAAGAAATTGCATCCGCACAGAACATCACGCCCTCTTATGCAACGCGTTTGATGCGTCTCAATTTTCTGGCGCCTGATATAGTCGATGCCATCTTTGACGGGCGACAACCCGTCGAGCTCTCAGCCAACAAGCTGATGAAGGACACGCGCTATCCGCTTGGCTGGCAGGAGCAGCGCATCGCGCTCGGATTTGCGCAGGCCTGAACCCATCAAGCCAAAACTGTTCACTCAAGCTTGCGCGATCATTCCGTAGTGAAACGCTCAATAAGCGTCAAAATGGGCAACTGCCTAGAGCACAGGCAGAGACTTCCGTACTGCCAAAAATCACGCCTGAGAAAGTCGGGGCAAATTGGTCCGAAAGAGGCCCTGAATGCGTCTCTGCCTGAAGGTCAAAAAAAGGCCCGCGCATAAGTCGCTGAAACCACGCGCACAAGCCGCGCGTGACAGAACCAAAGCCGGACTGGGCTTCAGAGACTAAAGAGTGGCGGAGGGGGCGGGATTCGAACCCGCGATACGGTTTCCCGCATACACACTTTCCAGGCGTGCGCCTTCAGCCACTCGGCCACCCCTCCGCATGCGTGCTTTAAGGCGCACGCACATCCTTCGCTTGCTGTTTGCCGCAGGCTGAGCCGTTGCGCGAGCGAGCGCGCACTATAGTCAGGCGCGCCGGCGGCGCAAGGATGCTGCCGAAATAATCATCCCCCGGCCGGCCAGCATGTTCCTGGGCGCGGGAACCTGCCCGCCGGAGGGCGAGTTTGGTCATGCAACCTCCGGAGGATTTCATGAAAACCACCCCGCTCGCTCTGGCATATGCGCTTTTGGGCGCGACGGCCCTCGCTTCCACCGCTCTGGGCCAGACATCTGGGCCAAGCCCCACGCCAAGCCCCGAGCCGAGCCCCGCCACCTCATCGACCGAGACGGCCAAACCGGGGACGCAGACGCGGCACGACTGGCATTCAGATCGAGGACGCCCCTACGGGCGCGACACAAGCCGCCAGGATCTCGACGATGACGATGAGGATGTAGGCGGCGCTGGCCGCGGAAGCAAAAGAATGGAGGGCCGCCCAGGAGGGCTTGGCGCCGGCATGCCGATGGGCCCTGCCATGATGCAATTGATGCGCGAACATCAGGCCATGGGCGCCCGCTTTTATCTGAGGCGCGGCGATTCCGCCCTTAGCATCCGCTGCCCGGCGGGCGAGCCGCTGAACAATTGCATCGATGCGGCCGGACGGCTGATCGACAAATTGCAGGCGATCCCTCAGAAATAATGAAGAAAATCGCTCTTGGCATCGGTCGTTGAATGATTCGCTTTCTACTGCGCGGGGCAGCTCTCTTTTTTCTGGCCGGCGGTTTTGCCGCGTTTGTGCTCGACGGGACGCGGTCGATTGCAACCAGACGACTTGCCATTCTGGACATTTTCGAACTGGGCACACTGCTGGCCCCCCATGCCATGGTGGGCTTGCGGCTCTGGGCCGAAAAACTTCATCCCTGGGCCTGGGACCCCGTCTTGCTGGCAGCCTTAAAACTGCCAGCCTGCCTCGGCCTGACGATGCTGGGTTGTCTTCTCCTCAGCATCGCCCGACCGCCGAAGGCCGTGATCGGTTATTCGAGCCGATCCTGACCGGGCAATGGCCAAGCGGGCCGCGCCGACCTAGATTATCAAGCATCGATCACTCGCTGGACGGATCTCCATGTTCTCATTTCTGAAACGCACGGCCATGCCCCTCCCCGGCGAAGCTCTGCCCGGACGCCCCGATCCCATCCCCACAGCGGAAAAACATTTCGTCACAGGACGTGCGCTGAAACCGCCCTTCCCGGAGGGCTTTGAAACGGTTCTGTTTGGCATGGGCTGTTTCTGGGGGGCCGAGCGCAAATTCTGGCAAATGGGCAAGGACAGGATCTGGCTGACCGGCGTCGGCTATGCCGCAGGCGCCACGCCCAATCCGACCTATGAAGAAGCCTGCTCAGGCCTGACCGGACATAATGAGGTGGTGCTCGTCGTCTACGATCCGAAAGTGACGGCCTTCCCGGAATTGCTGAAGATGTTTTGGGAAAATCACGACCCGACGCAGGGCATGCGGCAAGGCAATGATGTCGGCACACAATATCGCTCTGGCATTTATGTGAGCGGCGAGGAACGCCGCAATGCTGCGCAGGCGAGTGCGGCTGCATTCGGCAAAGCGCTCGCTCAAAAAGGCTATGGACCAATCACGACGGAAATTCTCGACGCGCCGACCTTTTATTATGCCGAGGCCTATCACCAACAATATCTGGCAAAAAACCCCGGCGGCTATTGCGGCCTTGGCGGCACCGGCGTTACTTGCCCCATCGGAACTGACACGACTGCAGGTTGAGCGCTCAATGGAAAGACTTCTCGAGAAATTCCTGTTTGCAAGCAGATGGCTGCTGGCGCCCTTTTATGTGGCTCTGGTTGCCTGTCTGGCAGGGCTGCTGGTCAAGGCCATGCAGGAAGTCTGGCACTTCAGCACGAGCATTTTCACGGCCAGCGAAACCGATGTCATCCTCGGCGTGCTGGCGATTATCGATCTGACGCTCACCGGCTCACTGATCGTGATCGTCATTTTCTCCGGCTATGAAAATTTTGTCTCCAAGATCGATGAAACTGCACACCCCGATTGGCCCGAATGGATGGGCAAAATCGATTTCACTGCCCTGAAGCTGAAACTGCTGTCCTCGATCGTCGCCATTTCAGCGATTCAATTGCTCAAAAGCTTCATGGATTTGAAGAATATGAGCGACCGCGAATTGATGTGGCTCGTTGTCATCCACATGGTCTTCGTTGTGTCGGGCATTATTCTGGCCTGGACGGATAAGGTCTCGGGCGAGGCCTATAGCAATGGCAAAAAAAGCAAAGAAAAAGCCTGAACTCACGGTGCATCGAGCACGGCGCGGCATTCCTGCGGTAATTGCGCCAGCGTCACAGGCTTGGGCCGTTTTTCCGGCGGCACGGGTTTTGGATTGAGCGCCTCATCCGTAAACCACCAGGCAAGCGAAGCATCGCATCCATCGCCGGGCGGAATGGCGTCCTGAGCCCGGCATGACGCCTCGCTTGCAGGGCAAGCGAGACGGATATGGAAATGATAATTGTGCCCGTAGAATGGGCGCACTTTATTGAGCCATGCCCGATCGCCTTTGGCCTCGCGACAAATGGCTTGCTTGATCGCCGGATTGACGAAAACACGCTCAACACGACGATCCTGCGCAGCAAGCCTGATCAGTGACATATGTTGCTGCGTCCATTTTGCCGGATCGACATCAAGCCCGTTCGCACGCACGACATTGGTGGCCGATAATTCTTCCCGTTGCGCGCGCGACAGGCGCTCATCCGGCATGGGTGTGAGCCATATATCGGCATCGAGCCCGATCTGATGCGAGGCGTGACCTGTCAACATCGGCCCGCCGCGCGGTTGCGACAGATCGCCAACCAGCAGGCCGGGCCATATTTTTCGTCCCCGCGCCTCGCGCGCAAGGCTTTCGAGAAAAGCAACCAGTTCGGGATGACCCCAATTGCGATTGCGCGACAGGCGCATCACCTGCCAGGCATCGCCATCGACAGAAAGGGCCTGCCCGCCGGCAAGACAGCCGCGCGAATAAAAGCCGATCGTGCGCGCCGCTATATCGGCGGGCGCTGTTTTGCGGCCGAACAGATCTTTCGCCGGAAGATCGGGATCGTTTGGATTGGCAATGGGCGGCAAAGGTTTGGGATTGAGCGTGCCGCGTTCCTGCCCCAAAGCCGGCAGGCTTGAAAGAAGAGCGGCGGCGAGAAGGTATTTTTTCACGCGCGCCGTTTGCAGCTGCATCGGTCAGTCCCCGAAAACGACCGTTTTCGATCCATTCAGGATCACGCGATCCTCGAGATGATGGCGCACGGCACGCGCCAGAACGCGCCGCTCAATATCGCGGCCCTTGCGCACAAGATCTTCGGGCAGATCGCGATGGCTGATGCGTTCGACATCCTGCTCGACAATCGGGCCCTCATCGAGATCGGCTGTGACATAATGCGCCGTCGCGCCGATCAGTTTCACGCCGCGCGCATGCGCCTGCTTGTAGGGATTGGCGCCTTTGAAGCCCGGCAGGAATGAATGATGAATATTGATGCAGCGCCCCGAAAGCTTTGCCGACAGGCCTTCAGACAAAATCTGCATATAGCGTGCGAGCACGACAAGATCGGTCTGCGTCTCGCGGATCAATTTCCAGATCTGCGTTTCCTGCTCAAGCTTGGTTTCGCGCGACACCGGCAGATAGTGAAAATCGATGCCGGAGAAATCCAGATGCGCATAAGCCTCGCGCGGATGATTGGCGACAATGGCGGTCAGATCCATCGGCAATTCGCCGATACGCCAGCGGTAGAGAAGATCGGCGAGGCAATGATCGAACTTCGAGACAAGAACCATGACGCGTTTTTTCTGCGCGACGGGGCGCAGCGTCCATGTCATCGCAAATTTGGTGGCGAGTTCGGAAAAACCGCCATGGACGTTTTGATAGATGCTGTCTTCGACACCGTTGAAGACGACGCGCATGAAGAATGTATTGGTCTGCGTATCGTCATATTGCTGCGCATCGAGAATGTTGCAGCCGTGACCGAAGAGATAGGCCGACACGCCGGCCACAATGCCGGGACGATTGGGGCAAGACAGGGTTAGGATATATTGGTCTGTCGCAGAAGAGGCACTGGGCATGAAACAACTTCGTCTTGAGCGGATGATTCCTGCCCCGCAAGCGAGGCTCTCTTGATGAGCTTGGGTATAGGCCCAGACATGGCCGACCTCAACTCGCCTTGACGCGGCGTCGGAGCAAAACCTAAAATGTTCGAAATTCGCCTAAATGTTCACTATACGAACAAGGATTAGCCATGACTGAAGCTTTTCTCGTCGGTGGCCTGCGCACACCCATCGGCCGCTATGCCGGCGCGCTCTCGGCCGTTCGCCCCGACGATCTGCTTGCCCATGCCATTCGTGAGCTGATGGCGAAATATCCTTCCGTGCCCGCGGCCAAGATCGACGAGATTTTTGTCGGCTGCGCCAATCAGGCGGGTGAGGACAATCGCAATGTGGCGCGCATGGCGGGCCTGCTCGCCGGGCTCCCCCTTGAAGTGCCGGGCACGACGATCAACCGCCTTTGCGGCTCGGGCATGGATGCCGTCGGCACGGCAGCGCGTGCCGTGAAATCGGGCGAATGCGAGATCGTCATCGCTGGCGGCGTGGAGAGCATGTCGCGTGCGCCTTTCGTGATGAACAAAGCGACGGAGGCTTTTTCGCGCGCGGCGGAAGTGCATGACACGACCATCGGCTGGCGCTTCATCAACCCGCTGATGAAGGCCCAATATGGCGTCGATTCCATGCCGGAGACGGCGGAAAATCTCGCCGAGGACAAGCAGATCTCGCGCGCCGATCAGGATGCTTTCGCCTTCCGCTCGCAGGCCCGCGCCGCGCGCGCCGTTGCTGCCGGGCGTTTCGCCAAGGAAATCTCGGCCTATGAGATCAAGGATCGCAAAGGCAATATCACGCGCGTCGAGCGCGACGAGCATCCGCGCGAGACGACGATCGAGAAACTGGCGGCGCTTGGCACACCATTCCGCAAGGGTGGTTCGGTGACGGCCGGCAATGCATCGGGCGTGAATGACGGCGCGGCCGCCATGGTCATTGCCTCGGCTGCCGCCTGCGCAAAATATGGCCTGACACCGATTGCCAGAATCAACGGGCTGGCGACCGCCGGCTGCCCGCCGCGCATCATGGGCTGGGGTCCGGTTCCGGCAACGCAGAAACTGATGGAGCGGCTCGGCCTGAAAATCTCCGATTTCGATGTCTGCGAATTCAACGAAGCCTTTGCCGCGCAGGCGCTTGCCTGCACCCGTGCACTTGGCCTGCCTGACGATGCAGAACATGTGAATCCGAATGGCGGCGCGATCGCGCTCGGCCATCCGCTCGGCATGTCAGGCGCGCGCATCGCCCTCACTGCGGCCATTGAGATGAACGAGCGCAACGCCAAACGCGCTTTGGCGACCATGTGCATTGGCGTGGGGCAAGGCATTGCGATTTCGCTGGAGGCGGTGCGCTGAGCTTGCAGCCAGAGCCACAAGCGCACACATTATGGGCGCGGCAGTCTTGCCGTGCCCTTTTCACATCTGGAGCCATTGCTTGAAACTCGCCCTGATCCAGATGAACTCGACCGATGACAAGGCTGCCAATCTCGCGCAGGCCGAAAAGCTCATTGCGCGCGCGGTCGAAGAAGAGCGTCCCGATTGGATCAGCCTGCCGGAGGTCTTTTCATTTCTGGGCGGTGGGCGGGCAGAAAAACAGGCGGCAGCGGAAGTCTTTCCTGACGGCCAAGCCTACAATCTGATGCGCGATCTTGCACGCCGCAATGGCGTGTTCATTCATGCGGGCTCGATGCTCGAGCGCATCGAGGGCGAGGACCGGCTCGGCAATACGACCATTGCCTTCAACCGCAATGGCGAAGAGGTCGCGCGCTATCGCAAGATTCATATGTTCGATGTGACCACGCCCGATGGACAGGAATATCGCGAAAGCGCTGCGATGAAGCCGGGCGAGGATGTGGTCGCCTATGATTGCGAGGGCCTCACCATCGGCTGCGCCATTTGTTACGACATTCGCTTTCCTGCTTTGTTCGATGCGCTCTCGAAACGCGGCGCCGATGTGATCGCTTTGCCTGCTGCCTTCACGCTGCAGACCGGCAAGGACCATTGGGATGTTTTGTGTCGCGCCCGCGCCATCGAGACACAGACCTATTTTGCCGCTGCCGCGCAAACGGGCCTGTTCCGGCAAGGCAAGGAAATGCGTGCCACTTATGGTCATTCGCTGATTGCCGACCCCTGGGGCCATGTTGTGGCGAAGGCCTCCGATGGAATTGGCTATGTGAGCGCGCTCATTGATCGCGAATTGCTGGCGCGCGTGCGCCGCCAAATTCCTGTCGCTCAGCACAAAGTGGCAATCAGCTGATCATATCTTTCAGGCGCAGCAGGGCGATCTTTTCAATCTCGGCCAGAGCGGTTGCAAATTCCTGCTCTTTGTCATGGGCGATCCGCTTCTCGAAGGCCGCCAGAATCTCTGCCTTGGTGCGCCCTTTGACAGCCATGATGAACGGAAAACCGAACCGCGCTTTATAGGCGTCATTCAATTGCGTGAAGCGCAACCGTTCTTCATCGGTCAACATGTTGAGGCCGGCGGAGGATTGCTCTTTGGTGGAATCGGCGGTGAGCCGTCCGGCTGCATGCAATTTGCCGGCGAGATCGGGATGGGCATTGATCAGCGCCAGCTGCATGTCGCGCGAGGCCGCACGCATGATCGCCGTCATCTCGGCATGCAGGCCCTCGGCCGTATCGCTCTGCACTCCAAGGCCGCGATCATAGGCGCCTTCGGCGACCCATTGCGAATGTTCGAAAATGCCGCCGAAACGGGCGATAAAATCCTCGCGGGACAGGGTACGAACGATCAATGTGCCAACTCCGCTTACGCTGGGCCTGCCCGAAAGATTGCGCAGACGAGGCCGGATGTCTAATCATGCTCCCAGCATGCAACGTCAGGCCGGGCAGGCCAAGGGATTCGATATGTCTTCTTCTACTCCAGGCGGACGACTGAGCACACATGTCCTCGATACGGCAGCGGGCAAGCCGGCGGCAGGCGTCAAGATCACGCTCAAGGCCATTGGTGACAATGGCGAGAGCCGCACCCTGTCGCAGCATGTGACCAATGCGGATGGGCGCTGCGATGCGCCGATCCTGTCAGGCGAGGCGCTGCAGACGGGCGTCTATGAATTGATCTTCGAAATCGGCGATTATTTCCGGGCCCGTGGCGTTGACCTGCCCGAACCGGCTTTTCTCGATCGCATTCCGATCCGTTTCGGGATTGGCGATGCCAAAGCGCATTATCACGTGCCGCTGCTCGTCTCTCCCTATGGATATTCGACCTATCGAGGCAGCTGAATGCCATCGGGCCGCAGCCGGATTGCAATCATCGGCGAGGCGCTTGTCGATGATGTGCCCGATGCTGCGGGACAGCGCAAAGATGTGCCTGGCGGCTCGGGATTGAATACGGCTCTTGCCGTCGCGCGGCTTGGCCTGCCGGTTGCGCTTTGCGCTTCGCTGTCGTCGGATCCATCGGGCCGAAATCTTTCATCCTTTCTTGCCCGCGAGGGCGTGGATCTCTCTTTCGCGCAGATCAGCGCAAAGCCATGTCCGCGCGTCATCGTCACCCCCGGCGTAGATGGATCGCCGACCTATGATCTGCGCCTTGCCGGCAGCGCATTGGACGATGCGCCCGACACTTGGTCGCTGCCGGGCGATCTCCTGCATCTGCATGCCACATCTTTTGCCGCCACAGCAGGCGCGCAGGGCCAAGCTGCTCTTTGCGCCATGCAACAGGCGCGCAATCGGGCATCGACGAGTTTCGATCCAAATATTCGCAAAGCCATCCTGCCGGATATGGCGCAGACGCGCGCTCTTGTTGCCCAGCGCATTGCCTGCGCCGATCTCGTCAAGGCCAGCGCAGAAGATCTTGATCTCATCGGCGCAGGCACAGATCTGCTCGCGCAATGGCGCAATATGGGCGCAAAACTCATCGTCGTGACGCAAGGCGCTTTGGGCGCAACGGCTTTTTTTGGTGCGCAGGAAATTCATGTGCCAAGCCCAGCCGTCGCCACACGCGACACGGTGGGAGCGGGTGACACCTTTATGGGTGCTATGCTCATGGCCATGCAGGCAGATGGAGCTCTGGGGCGCTCAACTTTCACATTTGCACCCGAAAATATTGCTCGCTGGCTGGAATTCGCCACGCGTGCCGCATCGATCAATTGCACACGTATCGGCGCAGATCCGCCACGCCTGGCGGAATTGGACCCGTGATCGAAAACCCGATTTATGTTGCGCCGCTTGCCGGAAGCGCCTAGAGAGGCGCGCCATAGCTAAAGGAAATCACATGCGTCCCTCCAAACGCGCCATCGATGAAATGCGCCAAGTCACGTTGGAACGCGCTGTTGCGCGTTATGCGGAAGGGTCGTGTCTGGTGAAATTCGGCGAGACGCATGTGCTTTGCACAGCCTCGCTGGAGGACAAGCCGCCAATGTGGCTGCGCGGTCAGGGCCGCGGTTGGGTCACTGCCGAATATTCCATGCTGCCACGCGCCACAGCGACGCGCACGCGCCGCGAAGTGACCGCCGGCAAGCCCTCGGGCCGCACACAGGAAATTCAGCGCCTGATCGGACGCTCTTTGCGCGCTGTCGTCGATCTGCAGGCTTTGGGCGAGCGCCAGATCACCATCGATTGCGATGTCTTGCAGGCCGATGGCGGCACACGCACAGCCGCCATTACTGGCGCCTGGGTGGCGCTTTACGATTGCCTGAAATGGATGCGCTCGCGCTCCATTATCAAGGACATGCCGATCCGCGACCATGTCGCTGCCGTGTCCTGCGGTGTGACGCTCGGACAGGCTGTTCTCGATCTCGATTATGCGGAAGATTCCACCGCCGAGACGGATGCCAATTTCGTCATGACCGGCACAGGCGGTCTGGTTGAAATTCAGGCCACGGCGGAAGCTGCCATTTTCACCGAAGAGCAGCTCGCAGGCATGATGGGCCTCGCCAAAAGCGGCATTGCCCGCCTTGTCGACCTGCAAAAAGCCGCCATCGCCTGAGGGGATGGGCGTGCCGATTGATCGGCAGCTGAGCCCCCCCACCGGAACAACAGTGCCGGGAATTTCATCCGGCACCCTGCCCCTTGGATTGATTTTTCAGCCCTGACGCCTGTCCGCGCCAAGGGGGTCGACCCCTGCCGCCGGTAAAAAGCGCCAAAAGAGGCGGGATGCCTCATTGCCTTTGGATAGGATGTAACATTATAACATCCAGATCCTGAGTTCCGAGTTTCCCGTGCACGATCACAGCCACCACGACCATGACCACGGCGCGCATGACCACGGCGCACATGCACCGGCTGGTCCCCGCCCGGCGCCTTTGCGCATGTCCTGGCTGCGCCAATCGGCGTTCCAGCGGCTGGCGACGGCAGGTTTTGCCATTGCGGGTCTGTGGCTTGCCGTCTTCTGGGCGATCACATGAATGCGCCCCAAAATATTGCCGCCGGCACGGCGATCCGCCTCGACGATCTGACGCTTGGCTATGATCGCCACCCTGCGGTTCATCATTTGAGCGCCGCGATCCCGGACGGTAGCCTCGTGGCGGTGATCGGACCCAATGGTGCCGGCAAGTCGACGCTTCTCAAAGCCATTGCCGGTGCGCTTGCGCCACTTGGCGGGCGGGTCGAGACGGGCGCAAAAGCGGGCGCGCGGATTGCCTATCTGCCTCAGCTTGCCGCTATCGACCGATCCTTCCCGATCAGCGTCTTTGATCTTGTCGCCGCCGGTCTGTGGCGACGCACCGGCCTGTTTGGTGCGCTTTCGGCCCATGATCGCAAGGCGGTTGAATCGGCGCTTGAAAAAGTCGGCCTGGTCGGTTTCGAACGGCGCACCATCGATGCGCTTTCGGGCGGCCAATTGCAGCGTGCACTTTTCGCGCGCCTCTATCTGCAGGATGCGCGCATCGTTTTGCTCGATGAGCCGCTCGCCGCCATCGACACGCGAACATCTGCCGATCTTCTCGCCATCATCAACGATTGGCATCATGAAGGGCGCACCGTTCTGGCCGTGCTTCACGATATGGGAATCGTGCGCCACCATTTCCCCTCCGCTTTGCTGCTGGCGCGCGAACTCGTCGCTTTCGGCGAGACACGACATGTGCTCACCAGCGAAAATCTGGCAAATGCCCGCCGCATGATCGAGGCTTTTGATGAGGAAGCGCATGTCTGTGCGCAGGATGGCGCCAGATGATTTACGACAGCCTGATCGCGCCTTTTGCGGAATTTGAATTCATGCGTCGCGCTCTTGTCGGCTCGATTGCACTCGCGCTTGTCGCTGGCCCGGTCGGCGTTTTTCTGATGCTGCGACGCATGAGCCTTTTCGGCGATGCTGTTGCCCATGCCATTCTGCCTGGTGCCGCCATCGGCTATCTTGCCGCCGGGCTTTCTCTCACCGCCATGACATTGGGTGGGCTTGCAGCAGGTTTCACCGTTGTCATTCTGGCCGGACTCGTCGCCCGCAATACGGCGCTGAAGGAAGATGCCTCGCTCGCCGCTTTCTATCTCATTTCGCTGGCACTCGGCGTGACGATTGTCTCGCTGAAAGGATCGAATGTCGATCTGCTGCATGTGCTGTTTGGATCGGTTCTGGCGCTTGATGATGCAGCGCTCATTCTGCTGGCCGCCATGAGCAGCGTGGCATTGATCGTGCTTGCGCTCATCTATCGCCCCCTCGTGCTCGAATGCGTCGATCCGGAATTTCTGCGCTCGGTCAGCAAAGCGGGAGGCAGTGTGCATCTGCTCTTTCTGGCGCTGGTCGTCATGACTTTGGTCGCCGGCTTCAATGCGCTCGGCACATTGCTGTCGGTCGGCATTATGATGCTGCCCGCCATTGCCGCGCGTTTCTGGGCGGTGGAATTGACCGGCCTCATTCTGGCGGCGACCGGAATTGGCATCGTATCGAGCATTGCCGGGCTCATCGCCTCCTATCATTTTGGCCTCCCTTCGGGCCCGGCAATCATTTTATGTGCGGGTATTTCCTATCTCCTGTCGCTGGCTTTCGGGCCGCGCGGCGGGCTTGTTTTACGATTCATTCCCCAACGCCATCTGGAAGCTTGAGGCAAATATGATCGATCGCCGCTCCCTTTTTAGCGCCAGCGCCGCTGCCTTTCTGGTGCTTGCCGCCGCTCAAACGGTCCATGCGCAAACGCCGATCGAAACGATTGCGAGCAATACGATCATTGCCGATCTTGTCACCCAGGTCGGCGGCGAGCGCATCAATGTGGAGACGCTGGTCGGAGCGGGTGTCGATGCGCATGTGTTCCAGCCAGCACCCGCCGATGCGCGCCGCGTCGCGGCTGCGCGATTGGTCTTCGTCAATGGACTTGGCCTTGAGGGCTGGCTGCCGCGCCTTGTGCAGGCAACGGGTGGCAAGGCGCAGATCGTAACATTGTCAAAAGGCGTCAAGCCGATCCGCGAAAAAGGCAATGCACATAATCATTCGCATGGTCACGGACATGGACATGGCGAAGGTCTCGACCCGCATGCCTGGCAGGATGTCGCCAATACAAAAATCTATGTCGCCAATATCAGAGACGCCTTGATCGGTGCAGACCCGCAAGGCCGCGATATCTATCAGGCAAGAGCGAATGCCTATATCGCCGAACTCGACATACTCGATGCCGATATCCGCAAGACGATCAGCGCAATTCCCGAGGCCTCGCGCCGCATCATCACCACGCATGATGCATTCGGCTATTTCACCCGCGCCTATGCGCTGCGCTTTATCGCCCCGCAAGGTGTCTCTACCGAAGCAGAAATTTCATCGCGCGACGTGGCGCGGATCATTCGCCAGATCAAGGCTGAGAAAATCACGGCCATCTTCATTGAGAGCGCCGCCGATGAGCGGATCATGAATCAAATTGCCAAAGAAACCGGCGCACGAATCGGCGGGCGCATTTATGCCGATGCGCTGACCGCAAAAGACGGGCCGGCTCCAACCTATGTCGCAATGATGCGGCATAATCTTCGCGCTTTTGCAGAAGCGCTTCAGCGCTGATCATTTTTCGATCACGAGCTCGAACATGTCTGGCGAGAAACAGGGTTCTTCCTCGCCGACCTCATCATGCTGATAGGTGCGGTTCTGCAATTCGAGAAACCGCAAGCCATCGCCATGGGCCGGCGTTGAAACAATCTCGCGCACCGTATAGATGCGACCTTTGACGGGCAGGCTGAGTTCGCCGACAAAATAGGGCTGATCGATGTCGATGCGCTCGACACTCTGCAGGCATCTCACGCGATCGCCCTTGATAAATCTCAGTCTGGCCAAAGCATCCTCCGCCACTTGCAGCGTGAGAATACAAAAAAGTCACAGGTCACGAAAGAACAGCCAAGCTGCCGGATTCTGGCCGCACTGCGCCGCTAAGTCCTTCCTGTAGGACAAGCAGGGAGCGCAAGCATTGCAGGCACAGGCTCTGACGGCACGGCGTGAGCCGGCCAGACAAAACAGAACGCACCTTTTTGCCGGATTTGCCCTTCGCTCGCTCCTCGTCAGCGGGCTTATGGCCACCGGCATTCTGAGCGGACTTTCGGCGCTGGCAAAAATCCCGCACCAACCCGAGCAGGCTATCGTTCGGGCCCCGCTGTTAACATCGCGAGGCTTTGCACCGACAAACGCGCCTGCCGGCATAGAAGTTGCCGCCGTATCTGCTGATCAGGATTCCAGCGCCGAAGAGGCCGAGAGCGAAGCGACAGAGCCTGCGGGCGCACGGCCCGATTATGGTTTTACCCGTCTCTTCAGCACCATTCTGGCAGCAAAGCCCGAAGAGCTTGGGCTTTCCTCCGACATGCTGAAATTCGGTCCTGTTCGCATCCGTCAGGATCTTGTTGAAACGATTCTGCGCGCTGCTCATGCTGCGGGCGCAGACCCCGTCTTGCTGATGGCGATTGCCGACAAGGAATCGAGTTTCGCCACCGGCATTGCCGCTGCGACATCCTCAGCCGTCGGCCTGTTTCAATTTATTGAGGCAACATGGTTCACGGTTTTGCGTGACCATGGAACAAAACATGGATTGGCGCGCGAGGCAGCCCTCGTCTCAAGCGAGGATTCTCTACCCGCGCGCGAACGCCTGCGCATTCTCGATCTGCGGAAAAATCCCTATATTGCAGCCTTGATGGCGGCAGAAATGCTCAAGAAGGACACAGCCGAAATCCGTGCGCGACTCGGGCGCGATCTGACCAGCGAAGAAATTTATCTGGCGCATTTCCTCGGGCCGGGCGACGCCTATAAATTCCTCGCGAAGGTCGATACCGAACCCAGACATGTCGCGGCCAAACTTTTGCCCAAGCCGGCGCGCGCCAACAAGCCGATTTTCTATGACCGCCAGGGACGCAAATCGAAAAGCCTTTCTGTGGCGGAAGTCCATCGCAAGATCGAAGCCTCGATGGGTCTGCGGCTCGACCGCTATCGCAATGTGGCCCAAGCCATGCCGACGCTCAGCGCCTATCGCTGAAAGGGCGTCTAAACAGGCGAACAGGCCTTGCCTTGGCCAACAAGGCGCGAAAGACTGCGGCGATCAAGGGAAACGCCGCAATGAAACTGGTCTCTTACGACCCCCATGCCCGCCGCATCGATATCAAAAACGCCATGGCGGCTTTTCCGCAGGTGGAATTTGCTGCTGCCACAAGCCTCGAATCTCTTGCCGAAGAGCTGGCGGGCGCAGAAATTCTCGTCACCAGCAATCGTGCCTATGAGGAACAGGCCGCTCACATCATCCGCGAAAAAGGCCGCGATCTGCGCTGGATCCAGTTCACGACATCGGGTCTCGACAAGGCCATTGGCTATGGGCTGCCGCCGGGCGTCATCGTCACCAATGCCGCAGGCCTGCGCGCCTTCAGCGTCGCCGAACATGCTTTGCATCTGATGCTGGCTCTCGTTCGCCAAGCGCGCATGACCGAAAAGGGACAGCGCGAAAACGTCTGGATTCGTGATGCTGTGACGCCGCATATGACCAATCTCGCAGGCTTGAATCTGATCATCATCGGCACAGGTGCCATCGGCCAGGAGATTGCGCGCAAGGCCAAGGCCTTCGACATGCATGTGACCGGCATATCGCGCTCACTTGCCGAGCTTCCACATTTCGACCGATTGCGACCGCGCAGCGATTTGGCGATGGCGGCCAAAGATGCAGACATGATTGTCATGGCCGCCAATTATGATGCCGAGACACATCAGATGATGAGCGAGAATATATTCGCCGCAATGAAGCCTTCGGCCTGTTTCATCAATATCGGGCGCGGCGGCCTGGTCGATGAGGCGGCTTTGATCGCAGCTTTGCGTGAACAGCGGATTGCCGGAGCCGGTCTCGATGTCACGCAGGTCGAGCCATTGCCTGCCGATCACCCGCTCTATGCTCTTCCCAATGTCGTCCTCACACCCCATGTTGCGGGAGCCGGTTCAGCTGGAACCGGAGACGGCATGGGACGCATTCTTGCTGATAATCTGCGCCTGTGGCTCAAGGGTGAAACATTGCAGAAGATAGTGATTGAACGCACCAAATGACCGATAATCCTTTCGACTCCCAAAAACAGATCGCATCGCCCTCTTTTCGTCTTGCGGCGCTCGATCAGGATTTCCTGCTCGCCGACGAGCAGCGCGGCCTGCGTTTCATGCTCGAATATGAGAAAGCCGAACAGGCTCTTCGCGGCTGGGGTGTTCGCTCCACCGTCGTTGTTTTCGGCAGTGCGCGCATTCGCGAGAATGGCGATGCTCAACATGCGCGCTGGTATAATGAGGCAAGAAAATTCGCGCGGATCTGTTCGCTGGAAGGCGGCGCACTCGAACATAATGGCGGACAGAGAGACAATGTGATCGCCACCGGCGGCGGCCCCGGCATTATGGAGGCTGCCAATCGCGGCGCCCATGATGCGGGTGCACCCTCGATCGGTTTCAACATTACATTGCCGCATGAGCAATTGCCCAATTCCTATATGACGCCGGAACTCGCTTTCCGCTTTCATTATTTTGCCATGCGCAAAATGCATCTGGCGATGCGGGCCAAGGCACTGGTGGTTTTTCCAGGCGGCTTTGGAACATTGGATGAATTGTTCGAAGTCCTCACTCTGCGTCAGACCAAAAAGGCGCTCGATATTCCCATCGTTCTATTCGACGAAAAATACTGGCGCTCCATCGTCAGTTTTGAATCGCTCGTCGAGACCGGCATGATCGACAAGCGCGATCTTTCCTTGTTCAGCTTCGCAGAAACGGCTGAATCCGTCTGGGCGCATCTGCTTGCACAAGGCATTGCGCAGCCTCGGCAACCGAGACACATCTGATGTTTGAATCCGCCCGCGCCGCCCTTCCAGAAATTCTCTCGCCGCCGTTTCGGCGCGTGCTGTGGAAAATCCTCGCACTGACGCTGGGCATTCTCGCGCTCGTCTGGATCGGGCTCGACAAGGTGATTATCGCACAGATCGCCGTGCCCTATCCCTGGCTGGCAACCTTGCTCTCCTTTCTGACAGGCGTCGGCCTGTTTCTTGGTCTCGCCTTTTTCGTTGCGCCCATATCCTCGCTTGTCGCTGGATTTTTTCTCGACGATCTGGCCGAGCGCGTTGAAAAGGACACAACGGGCTCAAGTGGGCGCGCGCTGCCGGCGGGACAGGCGGTCTGGCTGGCCAGCAAATTTGCCGCTGTCTCGCTGCTGATGAATTTCGTCGCCTTGCTGGTATTCCTGCTGCCGGGCGTCAATCTGGCGGTTTTCTTTGTCGCCAATGCCTATCTGCTCGGGCGCGAATATTTCGAGCTTGCGGCGCTGCGCTATCGGCCGCTTGCCGAAGTGCAGGACATGCGCCGGCGTCACAAGCTCTATATTTTCGCCTGCGGATTTCTGATTGCCGGCTTTGTGGTCGTGCCGATTCTCAATCTTCTGACACCGCTCTTCGGCACGGCCTTCATGGTGCGCATCCACCAGAAATTATCGCGCGACGATGGGCTGGCTATCCCTTACGCGCGCTGACGCTCGAACTGGCCGGCGCTGCGGAAACGGTAAAGATAGGTCGGCACAATGCTCTCAAGCGCCTCCGCCTCAATGCCAAGACCCGGCAATGTGCGACCCGCAGCCTGCGCCTCGGGCGAGACAATATTGTCGCGCTGCAGAAGGCGAACCTGATCGCGCGTTGTCAGCAGCATTTTCGGGAACAGGCCGAAAGAGGCCGCTGACGCGATCTCTGTGCCCAGCGCCATATAATGGGCGGCAGCGAAAGGCACGGGAACCAGAAGCCGCTTGCGGCCGATGGTTGCGCAGGTGAATTCCATCAATTCTCGGAAGTTTTTCACCTCCGGCCCGCCGAGCTCGTAAATGGCGCCGGCCTGCGTCTTGCCATCGAGCGCGCAAGCCACAGCCTGGGCGACATCGCCGACATAAACGGGCTGGAAACGTGTTTCGCCGCCACCAATGAGCGGCAGGGCCGGCATCATGCGCGCCAGCGCCGCAAAGCGATTGAAGAAATCGTCCTCCGGGCCAAAGACGATCGAGGGCCGCAGCACATTGGCTTCCGGGAAAAATTCAAAGGCCGCCGCTTCGCCCTCGGCCTTGCTGCGGGCATAGGCCGAATCGGAATTGGGATCGGCCCCGAGCGCCGACATTTGCACAAGGGTTTTTACGCCCGCTTCCTTGGCGGATTTTGCCACAATGCGTGCGCCAAAAGACTGGACCGCATCGAAACGCTGGCGACCCGTCTCGGTCAGAATGCCGACGAGATTGACGACTGCATCGGCGCCGCGCACCGCCGCAGCGACCGAGGCCGGAAAGCGCAGATTGGCCTGGACGGCATGAATCTGGCTAACGCGGCCCGAGGGCTGCAGATGACCGGCAAGATCGGGGCGGCGGCAGGCGACGCGAATGCGCCAGCCCTGTTTGGCGAGCGCGCGCACGACATGACGCCCGATAAAACCCGAGCCGCCGAAAATCGTCACCAACTGGCCAGACTTGTCGCTTGTCTCGAGCATGGGAATCCCCGCCTCCTGCAGCTCAACGCTCATTCTGGCACGGTGATTAGAGGACAAGGCCGCCTCTGTACAGGCCCGGCGAACCATCCCCTCTCAGCCCTGCGGCGAGAGAGGGGTGCCATTCACCGGCGATCGCGGCGAATGCGCAATTCGATGGGGATGAGCTCGCCCGGATCGCGATGGCCGCCGCCCGGTCCATCGTCGCGGTCGTCGCGCTGGCCCATGATGGCCGTGCCGCAGACGGCGCTGCCGAAAGTCACGGCAAAACCGCCAAACAGGAGCAGGATCGCAGGCCAGGGCCGGTCGCTGGCGGCAATCAGGCTGCCGATACCCGCAACATCCCAATAGAGGAGGAAAGCGGCGAAAAGCACGCCGAGCATGGCCCCGCCCAGAGCGTTCCAGAGCAGGATGCTGATCAGCTGCCGTTCTGCACGTTTCGTCATCTCGACCCCGTTCGGAGCTGTTCCGACAAGCAGGCCCCGAATTGGAACCCTTCAATCAATATAGAACGGCTGTTTCCGACTTTCATGGGGCAAGACACGGAAATATTCGCAAAAGCTTCACGACGTCGCGATTGACAATGACCGTGCCCGGCCCGTAAGACACGCCCCGTGCCCAGGTGGCGGAATTGGTAGACGCGCTGGCTTCAGGTGCCAGTAGCTTAACGGCTGTGAAGGTTCGAGTCCTTTCCTGGGCACCAATCCCCGAAAATTGAAATTTTGACGTTCGCGCGCGCATTGTCGCGATTCGGGAGCGATCATGTCGGAAACATTCCTGTTCGACGGCCCTGAACATGCAGGCCAGACCATTCTGCTCGCCCATGGTGCGGGTGGCGCCATGGACAGCCCGGCCATGAATGCCCTTGCGGCAGCGCTGGCGGGCTCAGGGATGAGAGTGGCGCGTTTCGAATTCGCCTATATGGCCGCGCGCCGCCAAGGGCAGCGCAAGCCGCCGCCGCGGGCCGAGACCCTGCAAAATGAATATCGAGGCGCCATCGATGCCCTTGCCTGCCGGGGCACGCTCATCATCGGCGGCAAATCCATGGGCGGACGCGTCGCCTCGATGGTCGCCGATGATTTGTTCCGCGAGGGCCGGATCGCCGGCCTTTTATGCATCGGCTATCCGTTCCACCCGCCGCAAAAGCCGGAAAAATTGCGCACGGCGCATCTCGAAGATTTGCAAATACCGACCTTGATCGCCCAAGGCACGCGCGATCCCTTCGGCACGCGCGAGGAAGTGGCGGGCTACAGGCTCTCGCCAAAAATCGAGATCGCCTGGTTCGAAGACGGCGACCACGATCTGAAACCGCGCAAGAGAGTGTCGGGATTGACCGCGCAGGATCATCTCACAACGCTGGCACAAGGCGTTGCTGCATTCGGAAATAAACTTACCAATTGAGCTTTTCTGACAATTGGCCTGCCTGCGGGCAGCGAGGAAATGCTCACGCCGTCATTGCGAGGAGCGAAAGGGACGAAGCAATCCAGAGCCGCAGATGCAGTCTGGATTGCTTGCGCGTGCTCGCAATGACGATGCCCGTCTCAGCGCGCCAGCAATTGCTTGGCGCGTTCCGTCACTTCCTTTGGCGTCGCCAGCGTCTTCTTCACCTCGTCGGCGAGTTTTTCTGGTGGCGCATATTCGAGGTCGAGATTGGCCTTGAGCATTTCGGCAATGACCTCGGGATCTTTCGTCATGGCCAAAAGGCCGTCCTGCAGGACTTTCATCACCGGGGCAGGTGTGCCCGGCGGGGCGATGAAGGCGCGCCCGATGGCGCCGCCCGACGCATAAAGGCGCAGCAATTGGCGGTCGCCCTCCGTGTCGCCCAATTCGCCGAGCGCCGGCACATTGGGCAGATCGGCGGAACGCTCAGGCAGGTTCTGCAGGATGATCGTGATCTTCTTTTCATCCAGCCATTGCTTCTTGCCGGTGCGCGTTGCGGCCCAGGAGCTCGCCGTTCCATCGACCTCGCCGCGCTCCATCGCCAGCATGCCCTCGGCCGAGGCCGGGAAGCCGGAAATGACCTTGAACTTGGTGCCGATCGTGGCATTCAGCAATTTCGGCACGACTTCGGAAATATTGCCCGCGCCTGCAGCGGCCACCGGCGTCTCGAATTTCTTGGCATCCTCGAGCGATTGCACTTTCGATGTGTGCCATTGGAAGTGAATATTATTCGATGAGGCGACACGGCCGACCCAATTGAATTTCGCCGCATCATATTGCACGGCCGGATTGCCGGTGACCTGTTCGACCGCCAGCGTCTCGGTGACGATGGCCATGGCCGTGCCGTCTTTGGGGGCGACTTCATAAAGATAATTGGCGGCGCGGATCGTGCCTGCACCGGGCATATTGACCGCAACCACAGTGGGCGCGCCCGGCAGGTGGCGGCCGATATGGCGCGAGACAACGCGGCCATAAAGATCGTAGCTGCCCCCCGGCGTATTGCCGATATAGACGGTGATCGTCTTTCTGGCGAAATTCGGCTCCTGGGCCATGGCGGGAGCGGCCAAGGCGACGAGAGCGGCGCCGGCGAACAGGTGCAGGGCCGTGTGTGCGGGCATGATTTTCATTTTTTTCCCCTTTTTTACAAAAACTAGGGCAAGGCCGGTCCCCTGTCCATGGCGCGCAAATTGCTTCACCTTTTTGCCTGCATAGGCATAGACTGGCACCCAAGAGCGCCACCGCGCCGCTTATAAAAAGGGGGGAAAATGATCCGCACTATCGCCGCCGCCTTCGCCTGCACTCTTGCACTGGCCCCGATCAAGGCGCTCGCTCAAGATACAGCCGCCGCCTTCTATGCCGGCAAAACCATTCGCGTGATTGTCGGCTATCCGCCGGGCAGCACATTCGACACTTATGCACGCATGCTCGTGCGCCACATGCCGCGCAATATGGCAGGCCAGCCGACCATTATCGTGCAGAACATGCCGGGCGCCGGCGGGCTTACCTCCACCAATCACATTGCCAATGTTGCAACGCCCGACGGGCTCACCATTGCCATGCTCAATCCGGTCAATACGACCGAGCCGCTGCTGCAGCCCGATGTCGCAAAATTCGATCCGCAGAAATTCAACTGGATCGGCAGCATGAATCAGGAAGTCGGCACATGCGCTTTCTGGGGCAACAAAGCGCGCAATGTCGCCGATCTGAAGGCGCGCGAAATCGTGCTGGGCGGAACGGGACCGGCTGCCGGCTCGACGCTGGATGCAAAAACCCTGCAATCGCTGCTTGGATTCAATTTCCGCATGGTGCTCGGCTATCCCGGCCTGCTTGAAGTTCGCCTTGCAGCAGAAAAAGCGGAGGTCGATGGTTTCTGCGGCCTGCTCGTCTCATCCCTGAAGGTCGATGTCTGGGATCAGTTCAAGGCGGGCCAGTTCCGCGTGCTGCTGCAGACCGGCGTGCAGAAACATCCGGACCTGCCGGCTGATATTCCCAATGTTTTCGATCTCGCGCCCGATGAAGAATCGCGCCAGATCATGCGGCTTGTTTTTGCTCCCTGGGCCTTTGGGCGTCCGCTGATGGCGCCGGCCAATGTGCCTGCTGACAGGCTTGCCGCTTTGCGCGCCGCCTTCCGCGCCACGCTCGATGATGCAGGCTTCAAGGAAGAAGCACGCAAGACAAATCTGGAAGTGCAGCCTTTGCCGCCGGAGGAAATCACAAAACTCGTCGCCGCCATTTACGCGACGCCGAAGCCCGTCGTTGAGCGCACGCGAAAAATTCTCGGCATCGACCAGCGCTGACCATCAATCATGCGTCGGGTTGCATGATCCTTTGTGCAACCCGCGCAGCGACATCGCGATAGGTCTGGCCCGCCTTCATGAGATTGAGCCGCACGGTCGGATACCAGACATTCATGTCCTCGCGATCGAGCCAGCGCCAATCGGCCCATTTATGCGTCAGCATCAGATCGGCCGGACAATGCAAAGCCCCTGCAATGTGAACGATCGACGTATCGACGCAGACGGTGCGATCGATGCTCTGCAAAATGGCCGCTGTATCGATGAAGGAATCGGGGCCTTTGTCGAATTCCGGCGGCGGACAGACAATTTTGTCAGCGAAGGAACAGGCAGCCAGTTCTTCCGCTGTGGGATTGAATTGCAGACAAAGAAGACGTGCGCCGGGAATATCGGCCAAAGGCGCAAAATCCTCGAGTTTTGCAGAGCGCGACCCATCGAGCTTGTGTTCGGGATTGCCGCGCCAGACAAAGCCGATCACCGGCCCCTCATTGTCGCCAAAAGTCTCATCGCACCATGAGCGCCAATGCGCGACCCTTTGCGGATCGGCGCGCAGATAGGGCTCTTTCGCGAGATAATCTTCCTCCTTGAGGCCAAGGAGACGTGGCAGATCCATCATCATGGTCCAGGTTTCGACGCCGACAGCCGAGCCTATGCCCTCCGAGGGCAGGATCGGCAGCGGCGGATCGAGCGTGCGCAACAGGCCGAATAATTTTTGCGGCACCACCGCCTGAACATCCACGCCGGCCGCAACAAGCCGCGGCAGAAAACGGCAGAATTGAATCGTATCCCCTAAACCCTGCTCGGCCAGTACGAGAAGACGCTCCGGCAATTTCCCATTTGTATGGCGGGGCAGATTGCGTGCCGACCCGTCGCGATTTCGACCTGTGATGACGGGCGGGTCCATCAATTTGAAACGCACATCGAAAGCCGGCCATGCCTCGTCCCAGCGTCGCAGGCAGAACAGGGCGCGCGCATGTTTGGCGTGGCCATCGATATATTCGGGAATTTGAGCAAGGACGGTGCGGTAAATTGCAACGGCCGCCTCGTGATTGAAACCGGCCTGTTCACGATCGGCAACTTCAATAGCTTTGGCGAGCTCGGCCGAGGACGGCGCGATCTTGGGCGGAGAATACATGAGCAAAATAGATCCGAAAAAAGAATCAATGAAACGGTGCGCAGGATGACAGGCGCGCGCCCATGAGGCGAGAGCAAAATTGCCTGCGGCTCGACAGAGGCAAAAGCGCAAGCTAAACCCGCGTGTCGATACGGAGATCCGCCAGATGAGCGCCAAAAACCTGCCCGATGCCGTGGTCCTCGCGACAGAAATGGCGACCCCGCGCGATTTCCTGCGCTACGCAGTGAGCGTGTTCAAGGCGCATGAACTGGTCTTCGGCCATGGCACGAGCGAAGCCCTGAATGAAGCCGCCTTCCTGATCCTCGAAGGCCTGCACCTGCCCATCGACCGGCTTGAGCCTTTTCTCGATGCCCGCCTGTTATCGACCGAGCGCCAGAGGCTGGCCGAGCTGATCCTGGCGCGCGTGTCCACGCGCAAGCCCGCCTCCTACCTTCTGAACAAGGCCTATGTCGGCGGCGTGCCCTTTTATGTCGATGAGCGGGTGATCGTGCCGCGCTCCTATATTGGCGAATTGCTGCGCAATGGCTTGTTTTCAGGCGGTGAGGGGCCAATCCCGGTCGAGCCTGAGGATATCGCCAGCGCCCTCGACCTGTGCACGGGCTCCGGCTGCCTGGCCATTCTGACAGCCCAGGCCTTTGCCAATGCCCATGTCGATGCGGTCGATCTGTCGCCCGATGCTTTGGCCGTGGCCCGCATCAATGTCGGCGAGAGCGGCCTCTCCGAGCGGATCGAATTGTTCCAGGGCGATCTTTTTAAGCCGCTGAAGGGCCGCCGCTACGATCTGATCATCACCAATCCGCCCTATGTGGACGAAGAGGTCATGGCCGCCCTGCCGCAGGAATATCGCCACGAGCCGGAAATGGCGCTCGCAGGCGGGCCGGACGGGCTCGATATCGTCCGGCGCATTCTGGCCCAGGCCGGGGCCCATCTCACCGAAACCGGTGGCCTGCTTTGTGAAATGGGCGAGGGCCGGGAATTGCTGGAGGCGGAATATCCCGACCTCCCCTTCCTCTGGCTCGACACAGAGGAAAGCGCCGGCGAGGTCTTCTGGCTGGATGCCGCCGCCCTGCAGGGGGCCTGAGCGCCCAGGCATATAAAGATATCTTTATATCTTCATTGCCGCCCCGACGATCCCCTGCTATAGAGCCAGCGTCTTTCAATCGAGGCAGACCATGAGCGCTCATTTCAACGATTACGTCGTCGCCGACATCAAGCTGGCCGATTGGGGCCGCAAGGAACTGAATATCGCCGAGACGGAAATGCCCGGCCTCATGGCGACCCGCGCCGAATACGGCCCGTCGCAGCCCCTCAAGGGCGCTCGTGTTGCAGGCTCCCTGCATATGACGATCCAGACCGGCGTCCTCATCGAGACGCTGAAGGCGCTCGGCGCCGATGTCCGCTGGGCCTCGTGCAATATTTATTCGACGCAGGATCACGCCGCCGCCGCCATTGCCGCTGCCGGCACGCCGGTCTTCGCGATCAAGGGCGAGAGCCTCGAAGATTACTGGGATTACACACACCGCATTTTCGAATGGGGTGACGGCGGCACGCCGAATATGATCCTCGATGATGGTGGCGATGCCACCATGCTCATCCATCTCGGCATGCGCGCCGAAAAGGGCGATGTCGCTTTCCTCGAAAAGCCCGGCAATGAAGAAGAAGAAATTCTCTTCGCCGCGATCAAGAAGCGCCTGAAGTCGAACCCCGGCTGGTATACGCGCAACGGCACCGCCATCAAGGGCGTGTCCGAAGAAACGACCACGGGCGTGCATCGTCTCTACAATATGGAGAAAGACGGCTCGCTCCTGTGGCCCGCGATCAACGTCAACGATTCGGTGACGAAGTCGAAGTTCGACAATCTCTACGGCTGCAAGGAATCGCTGGTCGACGGCATTCGCCGCGGCACGGACGTGATGATGGCGGGCAAAGTCGCCATGGTTGCAGGCTTCGGCGATGTCGGCAAAGGCTCGGCTGCTTCGCTGAAAAATGCCGGCTGCCGCGTGATGGTGTCCGAAATCGATCCGATCTGCGCTTTGCAGGCGGCGATGGAAGGTTATGAAGTCACGACGATGGAAGATGCAGCGCCCCGCGCCGACATTTTCGTCACCGCGACCGGCAATGTGGACGTCATCACCGTCGACCACATGCGCGCCATGAAGGACCGCGCCATCGTCTGCAACATCGGCCATTTCGATTCCGAAATTCAGGTCGGTGCGCTCCGCAATTTCAAGTGGAACAACATCAAGCCGCAGGTCGACGAGATCGAATTCGCTGACGGCAAGAAGATCATTCTTCTGTCCGAAGGCCGCCTCGTGAACCTCGGCAATGCGACGGGCCATCCGTCCTTCGTCATGTCGGCCTCTTTCACCAACCAGACGCTCGCCCAGATCGAGCTCTGGACGAAGCAGGGCCAGTATGAGCGCAAGGTCTACACGCTGCCCAAGCATCTCGATGAAAAGGTCGCGGCGCTCCATCTCGAAAAGATCGGCGTGAAACTGACCAAGCTCACGGGCGAGCAGGCCCAATATCTCGGCCTGCCGTCACAGGGCCCGTATAAGCCTGAGCACTATCGCTACTGAGCAACAGTCTCTCGTAAAAAAAGACGCGGAAACGCCCTCGCCCTCCGGCGGGGGCGTTTCTTTTTTTCATCGCTTTGTTGCTTCGTGCCTCCCAGCTAAAGTGGCCTGATTCGGGGACCGGCGAAGTTTTGCGTTTTGCGCCGCTCAAGGGAGATCGCGCGAGGGGGCTCGTGCGGACTCCGGGCCACCGCAGGGGCAGACGAGAATATGGGAAGGCGAAAAATAGTCTGGCGGCAGGCGATCCGCGCATGCACCGCCCTCTGGCCCGTGTCCGCACTGGTTACGAGCGCGACGCTGGCGAGCACGACACCACTCAGGGCCGCCGGCCAGAATCTGATCGAACAGCCAGAAATCATAGGTATTTCGGCCGCTGTGGCGCTCGGCATTTTCGCCACCGCCGCCACTTACATGCATATGGCCGGGCGCAAATCCGCCGCCAAACGCGAAGCCGCACTCAATGCGGAGCTCGCCGCCGTGCGGGCGAGACTTGACCGTGCGGAAGTTTTTCTGGCCTCCGAACCGCAGGTGAATATTTGCTGGAATTCCGCTCATGGCGAGCCCGATATCGAAGGCGATGTCGGCCAGCTCATCGAGCTCAACCCGACCCGCCGCGTTCTGGCTTTCGGCGCTTGGCTGTCGCCCGCAGCCGCGCAGCAGCTGGAGCGGGTGGTTGAACGGCTGCGCCTGCGCGGCGAAGCCTTCCGTCTGCCGCTGGCAACCCTTTCAGGCCGCCATCTAGAAGCCGAGGGCCGCGCCGTTGCCGGCCGCGCCGTCATGCGACTGCGCGATGTCTCGGGCGACCGGCTCGAAGCCGTGCGGCTGCGCGAGGCCTATGGCCAGGCTCTGCTGGAGCGCGACGCCTTCCGCACCATGCTCGATGCCACGCCGGGCCCCGTCTGGCTGCGCGACCCGCAAGGCCGGCTCACTTGGGTGAACCGCGCCTATATGCGCGCCGTGGAAGCCGAACGGCGCGAAAATGTGCTCATGGAGGGCACGGAATTGCTCGACGCGCCCATGCGCGGCGCCGTCGAAGAGGCGCGCCGGCGCGTTGAAATCTGGCGCGGCCGCGTGCCTGCCATTGTCGCAGGTGAGCGGCGCATGCTCGATGTCACCGACGTGCCGATGGAAACAGGTTCAGGCGGCCTCGCCACCGATGCCTCCGAGCTCGAACAGGTGCGCGCTGATCTTGGCCGGCAGATGGATGCGCATGCGCGCACGCTCGACCAGGTTTCGACCGCCGTCGCCATTTTCGATCAATCGCGCCGCCTCGTCTTCCATAATGCAGCCTATCGCCAATTATGGTCGCTCGATGCAGGCTTTCTCGAACAGCATCCCGCCGATGGCGAAATCCTCGACCGTCTGCGGGCCGAAGGCAGATTGCCTGAACAGGCTGATTTCAGGGCGTGGAAAACCTCGCTTCTGGAAGCCTATCAATCTGTCGAGACGCGCGAACAGATCTGGTATCTGCCCGGCGCGCGCACTTTGCGCGTTGTGGTGAATCCCAATCCGCAAGGCGGCGTCACCTATCTCTTCGACGATATGACAGAACGCTCGCGCCTTGAGAGTTCCTATAATGCGCTGATGCGCGTGCAGGGCGAAACGCTGGATTCGCTGAAAGAAGGCGTTGCCGTTTTCGGCACGGACGGACGCCTCAAGCTTTTCAATCCGGCCTTTGCCAAACTCTGGAATTGCGACGCCGAAAAACTGGCAGAGCGCCCGCATTTCGATCAAGTCATGCAGGCCTGCCGCGCCTTGCACGACCGCCGCGAGGATTGGGACGATCTGCGTGCCCTGGTCGCCGGCATGCAAGATGCGCGAACAGGTTTTGAGCGCCGCCTGACGCGCTCCGATGGCTCAATCGTCGATTGCATGACCGCGCCTCTCCCCGATGGCGCAACGCTGATCACCTTTATCGATGTCACAGCCAGCGTCAGTGTCGAGCTGGCCCTGACGGAACGCAATCAGGCGCTGCTCGATGCTGAAAAGCTGCGCAATGATTTTGTCCATCACGTGTCCTATGAGCTGCGCTCGCCGCTCACCAATATTATCGGCTTCATTCAGCTGCTCGGCGAAGGCGCTGTCGGCCCGCTCAATGAAAAGCAGCGCGAATATACCGGCTATGTGCTGAAATCCTCGGCAGCATTGCTCGCGATCATCAATGACATTCTCGATCTCGCCTCCATCGATACGGATGCGATGGAATTGTCGCTGGAACATGTCGATATTCGCGAAACCATTTCAGCCGCCGCCGAAGGGCTGCAGGACCGTCTGGCGGAATCGAGCATTCATCTCAATATTGTCGCTCTGCCCGATGTTGGTGCCTTCCGTGCGGACGGCAAACGTATCCGGCAGATTCTCTTCAACCTTCTGTCCAACGCCATCGGCTTTTCCGAGCCCGGCCAGACAATCACTCTGGCTGCCTTGCGCCGCCCGGACCAGATCGTCTTCAAAGTGACGGACCAGGGACGCGGCATTCCGCTCGATGTGCTCGACCATGTCTTCGACCGCTTTCACACACATACGGTTGGCTCGCGCCATCGCGGCGTCGGTCTTGGCCTGTCGATCGTGCGGTCCTTCGTCGAATTGCATGGCGGCGACGTTCATATTCAATCCGCGCCCGGCGAGGGAACAGTCGTGACCTGTACCTTCCCCGACAATGCCGGAGCAATGGTGAAAGCTGCAAGCGCGTAAGGAACCCTGCCCGTGGCAGAAGCAAAGACGGCCCGTTTCGAATTCGACCTCGCCGATGAAGCTGCGACCGTCAAACTGGCAAAGCGCATTGCCGGAATTGTCGCGGCCAATGATCTGGTGACCTTGTCAGGCGACCTTGGCGCCGGCAAAACGACGCTGGCGCGCGCGCTCATCCGCGAACTCACCGGCGAAGCCGAGCTCGAAGTGCCGAGCCCGACCTTTACATTGATGCAGCTTTACGACGGAAAGAATTTCCCGGTTGTTCATGCCGATCTCTACCGCATCAAATCGCCCGATGAATTGACCGAGCTTGGCTGGGAAGAGGCGGCAGACGGCGCGCTTCTTCTGGTCGAATGGGCAGAACGCGCCGGCGATGAATTGCCCGCTGACCGCCTTGATATTGCGCTCGAACTCTCGACCCGCAAGGACAGTAGCTATCGACGCGCAACATTGACAGGCACAGGCGCCTTTGCGCCGCGTCTGGCGCGCGCCATGTCGGTGGATGCACTGCTGGCGCGTGCCGGATGGAGCAAGGCAAAACGCAGTTTCATGCTGGGCGATGCCTCGACACGCGCCTATGAACGACTGGAAATGGACGATGGCCGCCGCGCCATTCTGATGATCTCACCGAAACGGCCCGATGGACCGCCGGTGCGTTTCGGCAAGCCCTATAGCGCCATTGCGCGGCTGGCAGAAGATATTGCGCCTTTCATCGCAATCGACCGGGCGCTGATCTCGGAAGGATTTTCTGCGCCCCTGATCTATGCCGAAGATAAAGCGAATGGTCTTGCCATTCTCGAAGATCTGGGCGCGCAGGCCATTGTCGATGAAAATGGGCCGATCCCCGAGCGCTATGGCGCTGCCATTGGCGTTCTTGCGCGGCTGCATTCGCGCGTCTTGCCCGACAAAATCGAGGCGACGCCTGAAGCCTATAAAATTCCACCTTATGATCTCGAAGCTCTCACCATTGAAATAGAACTTCTGATCGACTGGTATGCGTCCCATATCGAAAAGGTCAATCTCGCCTCGGGGGCGCGCGCAACCTTCATCAATATCTGGCGCGAGACGCTGACAGAGATTGTTGCTGGTCCACGCAGCTGGAGCTTGCGCGATTATCATTCGCCCAATCTCATCTGGCTTCCCGAGCGTGAGGGCCACAGATGCATCGGCATTATCGATTTCCAGGATGGCGTGATGGGCCATCCGGCCTATGACGTGGCCTCGCTCCTGCAGGATGCGCGTGTGACGGTCAGCGATGCGCTGGAAATGAAATTGCTCGGCCAATATTTGCGCCAGCGGCGCGAGAGCGATCCAGATTTCGACATAGCCGCCTTTGCCCGTGCCTATGCCATTATGGGCGCACAAAGGGCGACAAAGGTTCTCGGCATTTTCGCACGCCTCGACAAGCGTGACGGCAAGCCGCAATATCTGGCCCATATTCCCCGCATCCGCGCCTATCTGCGCAAGGACCTTGCCCATCCAGCCCTCGCGGCCGTGAAAAACTGGATGGAAACGCATCTGCCGCAAGCGCTTGCAGACGAGGCGACATGACGGGGCGCGAGCAACCCGACACAGCGATGGTTTTTGCCGCGGGGCTGGGAACCCGCATGCGGCCGATTTCAAATACGATCCCCAAACCCCTTGTGAAAGTTGCCGGCCGCACACTGCTGGACCATTGCCTCGATCTTTTCGCCGAAGCCGGCGTCAAACGCGCCATTGTCAACGTCCATTACCTTGCCGATCAGATCGAGACGCATTTGCAGGGCCGCACAGAACCGCAGATCATCATCTCCGACGAGCGCGAAAAATTGCTGGATCAAGGCGGCGGCATTCGCAAAATTCTCCCCTTACTCGACGGCAAACCGTTTTTTCTCTGCAATACGGATGCTTTCTGGATTGAGGGTGCGCAATCAAACATTCTGCGTCTCGCGCAAATGTGGGATCCGGCGCGCATGGATGCACTGCTTCTGGTTGCAGCAACCAGCCATTCCATCGGTGTAGATTGGTCTGGCGATTTCGACATGAACAAAAACGGTCGCCTGACCAAGCGCGACCCGCGCAATGTCGCCCCCTTCGTTTATTCAGGCGTGGCCATTATCAAGCCGGAACTCTTCGCGCATGAAACGCGCGATGTCTTCCGCCTCGCACCATTCTTTTTCGAAGCAGCCGAAAAGGGGCGTCTGTTTGGCCTGCGTCTCGATGGCCTGTGGCTGCATGTCGGCACGCCTGAAGCTATTGCAGAAGCCGAAACGGCCATTTCCCGATCGAAGGAATAAGGAGGGCCGATGGCGCGCAATCCTCGCATCCTCTCAATCCCTGCCGGCGCACCCTTTCTGGCAACTTTCGCTGACAGGCTGCTTGCCGGCAAAGTGATCGAGGCAATCGGCCCGCATACGCCGCCGCTCGAATTTTCCGCGATGACGATTTATGTCCCGACGCGACGCGCTGCGCGGGCGCTTGCCGTTGAAATTACCAAACGGCTTCCTGGCCCCGCCGTGCTGCTGCCAAAAATTATTCCGCTCGGTCATCTGGAAAATATCGAGACGGCGCTGATTTTCGATCCCTTGCAGGATTTTGCAGCCGATGCGCCCGAATCCATCGATCCGGTCGACCGTCGCCTTGCGCTGATGCATCTGATCCATGTCTGGGCACAAAAGCTTGCCCATGCGATCACCCATTTCGAAGGCGGCGAAATCCGCACCGATCCCAATGAGGCGCTGCTTGTTGCACAAGCACCCGCGCAGGCATGGCATCTGGCTGGCGATCTTGCTGCGCTGATCGATGAAATGATCGTCGAAGGCGCTGACTGGACGCGATTGCAAAATCTCGCGCCGCATGAATTCGACAAATATTGGTCGGTGACCATCGAATTTCTAAAAATTGCCTCGCAATATTGGCCGGCTGAATTGAAGGAACGCGGCCTTGTCGATCCACCCGAGCGCCAACGCCTGCTGGTGGAGCGCGAAATTGAGCGGCTTTCGCGCGAGGGATTTGTCGATCCTGTCATCGCCATCGGCTCGACCGGCACCAATCAGGCAACTGCGCGTTTACTGGCCTCCATTTCAAGGGCCAGAAACGGCGCTGTCGTCCTGCCAGGCCTCGACAAAAATATAGATACGCACAGCTTCTCCCTGATAGCCGGCGATCCAGCCAATGGTCTTGATCCTGCCGCAAGCCATCCGCAGGCTGCGCTCAACCGGCTTCTGCCTGTGCTGGGCGTCACGCGCGACAATGTCGATGAACTTGGCGCCATCAGGGCGTCTTTGGTCACGCGCATGGAACTTGTGAGCGAGGCTTTCCGCCCCGCTGACACGACAGAAAACTGGCGCAATTACATTGCGCGCACGGATCAACAGAAAATCTCTGACGCGCTTGCCGGGCTCAGCATGATTGTGGCGGCAGACGAGCGCGAAGAGGCCTTGGCGCTGGCGCTCAATATGCGCGCCATCCTTGAGACACCTGGAAAAACCGCTGCTCTCATCACGCCCGATCGGGCGCTGGCTCGCCGGGTTCGCGCAGAACTTATGCGCTGGAACATAGAGGTCGACGATTCAGGCGGCGAGCCCTTGGCGACATCGAGCTATGGCGTGCTCGCCCGGCTCGCACTCACTGCCGCTGGCGCACCATGCAAACCCCGAGAATGGATCGCGCTGCTCGCCCATCCGCTCGTTCATCTGAATTGGCCGCGCGAGACATTACGCGAGCTGGCGAGACTGCTTGAAACAGGCGTCCTGCGCGGCGTTCTCACCCATCGCGACAATCCACGCGATATGGTTGCCGCAGCACGCGCTGCGGCAAGCGACAAATATGCTCACCCCGCCATTCAGCGCATGAGCGATCAACAATGGGCTGCCATAGATGATCTCGTCATGCGTCTTGTCGCTGCCCTGCAGCCCTTGCAGGCGCGTGAGGAAAAGACAAATCTGCGCCATCATATCGAGGCTCATCGGGCAACGCTCGCACGATTGACCGAAGGGGCATTGCGCCAGGATGAGAGTTTCGAATCATTCGAAATGCTCTTCAGCAAAATTTCAGAAACCGACCGCGGCAATGTGCCGTTCGGTGCGCATGATTATGCCGCGCTCGTCGATCATGTCATGCGCGAAGAAATTGTGCGCGGCCCAGCACATGCTCATCCGCGCCTGAAAATCCTCGGCCTGCTTGAGGCCCGGCTCATCGAAGCCGATGTCATGCTGCTTGCCGGCCTCGACGAGACGATCTGGCCGCCGCAGACGGAAACAGGCGCTTTTCTCAATCGCCCGATGCGTGCCGAACTTGGCCTCACGCCGCCCGAGCGGCGCATCGGCCAGACAGCGCATGATTTCATTCAGGCGCTGGGCAGCGAACATGTCGTGATCAGCCGTGCCATGAAGCGGGGCGGCTCACCAAGCGTGCCTTCGCGCTTCCTGCAACGGCTTGAGGCGCTGGCGGGCGATGCTTTTGCCATTTGCAAAATGCGCGGCGAAGAATGGCTGGCGCTGGCACGCCGCATCGATCGGCCCCAAAATATCATGCCTGTGGCGCGGCCTGAACCAAAGCCGCCACTCGACCTGCGCCCAGACAGTTTGAATGTCACCGATATCGAGACCCTGCGGCGCGACCCTTATGCCATCTTCGCCAAACATGTCCTGAAACTCGCCAAGCTGGAAAAAATCGGCGCTGAACCTCGCGCGCGTGAAGCAGGCACGCAAATCCACGATGTGCTCGCAGAATTTGTGATCCGTCATCCCCACGGCGATCTGCCGGAGGATTCGCTTGAACAATTGCATGACCTTGCGCGCGAAAAACTTTCTGACCTTCTCAAGGACGCCGATTATCGCGCCTTTCACTGGCCACGGATCGAGGCGGGCCTGTCACTCTGGCTTGATTGGGAAAGCGAGCGACGGGCTGATCTCATCGACAGCAAAATCGAACTTTACGGTCGCCTGACATTCAATCTTGCCGATGGCAGCGCATTTTCTCTGCGCGGCAAGGCCGATCGCATCGATCTGATGGCCGGCGGCAGCTGCGAGATTATCGATTATAAAACCGGAAAGCTCCCCACAGAAAAAGAAATCGCTGCAGGCTTTGCGCCGCAATTGCCGCTTGAAATGATCATGGTGAAACAGGGCGCCTTTACAGCCGTTGGCGCTCTCGATGTGCGCAATGCCATGCATGTCAAATTTGGCGATGGCGCTGTCCCGATTGCTGGCAAAAAAGGCGATGCGGGTGCCATTGCGCAGGAAAATTTCGACGGGCTTGTGGCGCTGCTCAACCAGTTCCGGGATGAGGCGACACCCTATATTCCGCGCCCGTTCCCGCAATTTCTTGGCCGCTTCTCCGATTACGATCATCTCGCACGCGTCAAGGAATGGTCAGCCGGCTCAAGCGAGGGGGATGAGTCATGAGCCAGCGCGCAATCCCCGCCAGAACGCGCGAACTGCAGGCGCGCGCCTCGGATCCTGATTTTTCGGCATGGGTTTCAGCCAATGCGGGATCCGGCAAAACGCATGTTCTTGCCACGCGGGTCGTGCGCCTCTTGCTGCAGCGCGTACCGCCGTCGCGCATTCTCTGTCTGACATTCACCAAGGCTGCAGCCGCCAATATGTCGATGCGGGTGTTTTCCATTCTTTCCAAATGGACAATTCTCGAAGATTCAAAACTGCGCGAACAGATTCTGGCCACGGGCGAAACCAATATCGAAGACGAACAGCTCGTCTTTGCGCGTCGCCTTTTTGCCCGAACGGTCGAGACGCCCGGCGGTCTGAAAATCCAGACCATCCACGCTTTCTGCGAGAAGCTGCTGCATCTGTTTCCCTTTGAGGCAAATGTTCCGGCGCGTTTTGAAGTGATCGAAGATCTGCGTCGCATTGAGCTTCTGGAAGAGGTGCGACGCGAGACGCTTGCCCGTGCCATTTTCGATGAACAGGCACTGGGTCGCGCTTTGCGCCTTCTGGCATCGGAAACGAGCAGTTCGAGTTTTAAAGAACTTATCGATGACGCACTCGGTAATCAGGATCTCCTGCATGCCGCCCGCCAGCTTGAGGCGCGCGAAGGCGATGGCGCCTATCTGGGCCTGCTGGCCGGTGCGCTCGGCATCGAAAAGGGCGAGAGTGTCGACAGCCTTGAGCAGGAGATGGTGACGGGAGGGCTGCTTGGCCAGAATTGCGAAGATCTTCTTTCCATTCTGAGCACAGGCAAGCCGACCGATATTAAACTGGCGCAAAACCTCGGCGCTGCCTTGAGAGCCGAGACCATCAAGAAAAAACTTTCCGCCTATGAACCGCTTTTCATCACGAAAAGCGATCAGACAAAGCGCAAAACACTCGTCACGAAAGGCATTTCCGGTCCCTATCCGCAGGTTCTCCTGCAATTGGAGGCCGAACAGGAACGTATTTTTGCATTATGTGAAAAACGCAAGGCAGCCCATGTCGTCATGCGCACGGGTGCATTGATCGCGCTGGTGGGCGAAATTCTCGCCGCCTATCGTCGTGCCAAAAATACCCGCGGCTTGCTTGATTTTGGCGATTTGATCGAGGCGACCAGCCGCCTGCTGAAACGCACCGATGCTGCCTGGGTCCTGCACAAGCTCGATCGCGGCATCGATCATATTCTGGTCGATGAAGCCCAGGATACATCGCCCGAACAATGGGACATCCTGACAGCCATTGCGGAGGAATTTACCGCAGGAGAAGGCGCGCGCAATCGCGAGCGCACTTTCTTTGCCGTTGGCGATGAAAAGCAATCGATCTTCTCGTTCCAGGGCGCAGCACCGCGTCAATTCAACGAAATGCGTCAGATCTTCGAACGCCGCAGCGCACAGGCGGGCAAGCCGTTTGAATTCATCGAACTCAAACGCTCTTTCCGCTCCGCGCCCGGTATTCTGGAAACTGTCGATACGATCTTCAAAGTCGAGGCCCATTATCGCGGGCTGGAAGCCGACCAGAAAGCCACGGTTCACGAAGCCTGGAAAGAAGATCTGCCAAGCGTGATCGAACTCTGGCCGCTGGTGCAGGCCAGCGTCGCAGATGAACCGAAAGACTGGCGCATGCCGCTCGATGCGCGCGCGCCCAATGATCCGCCCATGGTGGTGGCGCGTCGCATTGCAACGGAAATCTCAGCCTGGCTTGCGCCCGATGCAATCGAATCGGTCGAAGACCATGACAGCGGTGGACGCCGACGGATCAGGCCGAGCGACATTATGATTCTGGTTCGCAATCGCGGGCCTTTCTTCGATTCAATCATTCGTGCTCTCAAGGAAGCCCGCGTGCCTGTTGCCGGCGCCGACCGGCTCAAGCTCACGCAACATATTGCCGTGATGGATCTGATGGCAGCCGGTCGCGCAGCGCTACTGCCTGATGACGATCTGATGCTGGCGACCATTTTGAAATCGCCATTTTTGGGCCTGACTGACGAAGATCTCATCACCCTGGCGCCCAACCGCAAGGGATCGCTTTTCGAGGCGCTTGGCGCATCCGACAATCCGCGCTATCGCAAGGCTCATGCGCGGATCGAGACATGGCGCGACAATGCGCGCCAGCTCACGCCGTTTTTCTTCTACTCGCAAATTCTGTCCGCCGAGCGCGGCCGTCACGCCATGCTGGCACGGCTGGGGCCGGAAGCGGGCGACGCCATGGATGAATTTCTGCGATTGGCGCTCGATCATGAAACGCGCGAGCCACCCTCGCTGGTGAATTTTCTCGGCGCGCTGGAAACAATCGATCTCGAAGTGAAACGCGACATGGAAGCCGGCGCCAATGCCGTGCGCGTCATGACCGTTCATGCCTCGAAAGGCCTCGAAGCCAAGATTGTTTTTCTCGCAGATACATGCGGCCTGCCGACAGGGCGGCACGATCCGAAAATCTATGCCGTCAACGGCGGCCAGTTCGGCCCGGTTCTCGCGTGGTCGCCCGGCAAGAAACACGAGCCCCAGGCGCTCGGGCTGGCGCGCGAGGATGTGCGACGGCAGGCCGAAGAAGAATATCGCCGCCTGCTCTATGTCGCCATGACGCGCGCGGAAGAGCGGCTCACCATCGCCGGCTTCCTCGGCAAGACCGCGCTCAAGGAGGGCTCCTGGTATCAGATGATCGAAGCGGCGCTCAGCTCGCAGCTCAAGGAAGTGCCGGCGCGCTGGGATCCGTCGGAGAAAATCCTGCGGCGCATCGCCGGCGACATGAGCCGCCTGAGCGCTCTCGGGCCCCTGCCTGCGTCCTTGCCAGAGACCAGCCTGCCGGACTGGATCGGGCAGGCCGCACCAAAAGAAGCTGCTCCCATTCGCCCGCTGACGCCCTCAACGGCGCTGGCGGCCGCCGACCGGCTTGAGCCCGAACCGCGCGAGCCGACAAGCTTTGCCGCCACGGCGGCGCGTGCGGGCCGGCTTGTCCACGGCCTGCTTCAACATCTGCCAGATCTGCCTGCCGGCCATCGCGCTGCGGCCGCGCAGCGCTTTCTTGCCCAGCGCGCCGATGGATTCGATGCCGAGATGCGCGAAAAGCTGGTCGCCCAGGCGCTCGACACGCTCAATGCCCCCCTGCTCGCGCCTTTATTCGCCGCAGGCTCGCAGGCAGAAGTGGGCATTGGTGGGCGCGTAAACTTGCCCGATGGACGCCAGATCGACATTTCGGCCCAGATCGACCGGCTGGCGATCGGGGAAAGCGAAGTCCTGATCGCCGATTTCAAGACCGGACGGCCGCGCCTGCCCGCCGAGACGCCGCCCACCTATCTTGCCCAGCTCGCCCTCTATCGCGCCGCTCTTGGCCCGCTTTACCAGGGCAAACAGGTCCGCTGCTTTCTGGTCTGGACGGAAGGGCCTGTGGGACATGAGGTTCCCGCCGCCATGCTCGATGCGGCGCTGCTTGACGTTCAGCGGGCGCGTTTCTAGGTTCCAAACACATTGCGGGTTCTCCCGCGCCGATTCCAGACGGGGGATTCCATGACCGAGAAAGTCACCGACGCCAGTTTCGAAGCCGACGTGCTGCAATCCACCGAGCCAGTCTTGGTGGATTTTTGGGCCGAATGGTGCGGCCCCTGCCGCATGATCGCCCCCGCCCTCGACGAGATTTCGAAGGAAATGGCCGGAAAAGTGAAAATCGTGAAGATGAATGTCGATGAAAATCCGGGCGTACCCGGCAAATTCGGCATTCGTTCAATCCCGACGCTCATGCTGTTCAAGGACGGCAAGCTCGCCAGCCAGAAGGTCGGCGCCGCCCCCAAGGGTGAGCTTTCCAAGTGGATAGCGTCCTCGATCTGAGCTTGGCTTGCAGAAAACAGGAAAAGGGCCGCAGCAGCGGCCCTTTTTCATTTCATGTCGCAGGGCGAGCGCTTTAAGGTCGCTCATCCTTGAACCAGAACAGAAGAACCCATGGCACAGGCACCCCGGCCCGTCGGCCCCGGCGATCACATCTTCCTCGTCGATGCGTCGAATTTCGTCTTTCGCGCTTTCTTCCAATCGATCCGCCAGCCCGACAAATATAATTATCGCTCCGACCGGCTGCCTACCGGTGCCGTGCGCCTGTTTGCGACAAAGCTCTTTCAATTCATCCGGGAGGGTGCCGGCGGAATCAAGCCGACACATCTCGCCATTATTTTTGACAAGTCGGAGAATTCGTTCCGCAAGGAACTCTATCCCGAATACAAGGCCAATCGATCGGAGCCGCCGGAAGATCTCATTCCGCAATTTCCGCTGATGCGCCGCGCCGTAAGCGCCTTCGGCCTGACACCGATCGAACAGGACAAATATGAAGCGGACGATCTGATCGCGACTTATGCCCGACAGGCGCGCGAACGCGGCGCCGATGTGCTGATCATTTCGGCCGACAAGGATCTCATGCAGCTGATCCAGCCGGGTGTGGCCATGTTCGATCCCGCCTCCGGCGAGAAAGGCAATGCCGGGGCGCGTGAAGAGCGCCGCATCGGCGAGGCCGAAGTGGTTGAATATTTCGGCGTCAAACCAGATCGCGTTGTCGATGTGCAGGCCTTGGCCGGCGATTCCACCGACAATGTACCGGGCGCCAGGGGCATTGGCGTGAAAACGGCCGCCCAGCTCATCACCGAATATGGGGATCTCGAAACGCTGCTCGCCCGCGCGCATGAAATCAAACAGCCAAAACGCCGCGAGACTCTGACCGATCCGGAAGGTGTGAAACTGATCCGTGTTTCGCGCGAATTGGTCAAACTCGTCGATGACGTGCCGCTGCAAACATCCATCGACGATCTCACTCTGTTTGAGCCCGACGGCCGCCAGCTGGTGGCTTTCTTGAAGGCGCTTGAATTCACGACCATCACCAAACGCGCCGCTGAAATCTATGGCGTGGATGCAAATGAAATCGAGCCCGATCCGGACCTCCTCGGGCCTGCGGGATGGCGTGGACGCAATGGCGAAACGATTGCGTCGCCCGCCGTTGCAGAAAACAAGGCCATGCCGGACGATGCCTCTGCGCGCGCACCGACAGCGCCCGGCGAGCCGGCCGGATTCACGCCGACAAAACTGGCGCATGAGCGGGTTGAGCAAGCGGCGAAAAGCAAGATTGCGCGCGATCGTTATGAAACATTGCGTGACATGACCCAGCTCGAGGTCTGGCTCGCCGAAGCCTATGAAACAGGCGCTTTTGCAATAGACACGGAAACGACGTCGCTGGATCCGATGCAGGCAGAACTTGTCGGCATTTCAATCTGCACTGCGCCGGGGCGTGCCTGCTATATTCCTCTCGCCCATCGCGGCGAAGGCAATGGCGATCTCTTCGGTGGCAATGATCGCCTGCCCGATCAACTCGATTGCCAGGCCGTTATCGAAAAACTGAAGCCTCTGCTCGAAGATCCCGGCGTGATCAAGATCGCGCATAATATGAAATACGATTGGCAGATTTTCAAAGCCTATGGCATCGAAATGCGCGCCATCGACGATACGATGCTGATGTCCTATGTGCTGGACAATGGCCTCAACGGCCATGGCATGGATGAGCTGGCCGCCAAACATCTCAATCACACAACGATTCCATTCGGCGAAGTGGCCGGCACAGGCAAGAACTTTATCGGCTTTGCGCGTGTCTCAATCGACAAAGCCAGCGAATATGCAGCCGAAGACGCCGATGTCACTTTGCGCCTCTGGCGCCTGTTCAAGCCGCGGCTTGTCGCCGAGCGCATGACGAATGTCTACGAGACGCTCGACCGCGCGCTCGCGCCGGTTCTGGCACATATGGAACAGCGCGGCGTCTCCATCGATCGTGCAATTCTCTCGCGCCTGTCGGGAGAATTTGCACAAAGCATGGCGCGGCTCGAGGCCGAAATCCATGAACTTGCAGGCGAGACTTTCAACCTCGGCTCACCCAAACAGCTGGGCGATATTCTCTTTGGAAAAATGGGTCTGCCTGGGGCTAAAAAGACGGCAACCGGCGCATGGTCGACTTCCGCCAGCGTGCTCGACGAGCTTGCCGAACAGGGCCATGAATTGCCCTCGCGCATTCTTGAGTGGCGACAGCTTGCAAAGCTCAAGAGCACCTATACGGATGCGCTGCCCGACTATGTCAATCCGCGCACCAAGCGCGTGCATACAAGTTTTTCCATGGCGCTGACGACGACGGGGCGACTGTCTTCATCCGAGCCCAATCTGCAAAATATTCCCGTACGCAACGAAGAGGGACGCCGCATCCGCACAGCCTTCATTCCCGCAGCGGGCAAGAAAATTCTCTCGGCCGATTATTCGCAGATCGAATTGCGGATCTTGGCCCATGTCGCCGATATCCCGCAATTGCGTCGCGCCTTTTCCGACGGGCTCGACATTCACGCCATGACGGCATCCGAAATGTTCGGCGTGCCGATTGAGGGCATGCCCTCTGACGTGCGTCGCCGCGCCAAGGCCATCAATTTCGGCATCATTTACGGCATTTCAGCTTTCGGCCTTGCCAATCAGCTGGGCATCGGCCGCGAGGAAGCGGGCGCCTATATCAAGAAATATTTCGAGCGCTTTCCGGGCATCCGCGACTATATGGAAGAGACAAAAAAACGGGCGCATGAGAACGGCCTGGTGACGACGATCTTCGGCCGCAAATGCCATTATCCGCGCATCAATGCTGGCAATCCGGCCGAGCGCGCCTTCAATGAGCGGGCCGCCATCAATGCGCCGATTCAGGGCTCTGCCGCCGACATCATTCGCCGCGCGATGATACGTATGGATGATGCTCTTGCAGAGGCAAGACTTTCCGCACAAATGCTTCTGCAGGTGCATGACGAGCTCGTCTTCGAAGTGGCCGATGCGGAAGTCGATGCCACCATCAAAGTGGTTCGCAAAGTGATGGAAGATGCACCCCATCCCGCCGTTCAACTTTCTGTGCCCTTGCAGGTGGACGCCAAGGCTGCAGCCAATTGGGATGAGGCGCATTAGCGCCCCTTGATTGAGCGCAGCCTTTGCGCGATGTTCCGTTCGTCGCCGCCTCGTCATTGCGAGGAGCACAGCGACGAAGCAATCCAGAGCGCGCGGCGGTTCTGGATTGCTTCGCTTCGCTCGCAATGACGGACTGCCACAAAACGGAGAAAGCGCGTGAAGGCAATCATTCCGGCTATGGCTATGACTCTGGCCCTCGGCCTTGCTTCGCCGGCCTTTGCAGCTGACGGGCTGAATGGCGCGAGCATGTCGCTCTTCTGGTCCATTCCCTTTGCCGGCATGCTGCTCTCGATTGCGCTTGGACCTCTGCTCTTTGCCGACATCTGGCATCATCATTACGGAAAAATTTCCGCTTTCTGGGCGGCGCTGATTCTTCTTCCCATGCTTTTCATGCATGGGGCGGGCACGACGGCGGCCATCGTCTTTCACACGGCAGCGCTCGAATATATTCCCTTCATCCTGATGCTGACGGCACTTTTCACTGCAGCCGGCGGGCTCGTCGTTCGCGGCAATCTGCATGGCTCGCCTGTGCTCAATACGGGCCTGCTGGCCATCGGCACTGGCCTTGCGAGCGTGATTGGCACGACAGGCGCGGCCATGATCCTCATTCGCCCGCTTTTGCGCGCCAATGACAGTCGCAAGCACAATGTGCATGTCGTCGTCTTCTTCATTTTTCTGGTTGCCAATATCGGCGGCTCGCTCACACCCATCGGCGACCCGCCGCTGTTTCTTGGTTTTCTGCGCGGCGTCGATTTCACCTGGACATTGGTGCATCTGTGGCCACAAACGCTTTTTTGCTCCATCATCCTGCTTGGTCTTTTCTTCCTGATCGACAGCTGGCTCTATCGCAAGGAAGGCATTGTCGCCCCCGAACCGACGCCTGATTCACGCGTCCATGTCACGGGCCTCGTCAATCTTGCGCTGATCGGTGTGGCCATTGGCGCGATCATTCTCAGCGGCGTGTGGAAACCCGGCATATCCTTTGAAATTCTGGGCACAAAAGTGCAGCTGCAAAATCTCGTGCGCGAAGGCGTGATGATTGCAGTGACTTTCGCCTCACTCGCCCTGACGAAAAATGCCGATCGCGACATGAATGGATTCGAATGGGGGCCGATCGAGGAAGTGGCAAAACTTTTCGCTGCCATTTTCATCACCATCGTGCCGGTCATGGCCATGCTTGCAGCAGGCAAAAACGGCGCCTTCGCACCGCTCGTCGCGCTGGTGAGCGATGCGAATGGAGCACCGAATAATGTCGCCTATTTCTGGCTCACAGGCGCGCTTTCGTCCTTCCTCGACAATGCGCCGACCTATCTCGTCTTCTTCGAACTGGCAGGCGGCAATGCGCATGTGCTGATGAAGGAAATGACGGGAACGCTGATCGCCATTTCGCTCGGCGCCGTCTATATGGGCGCCAATACTTACATCGGCAATGCACCCAATTTCATGGTCTATGCCATTGCGCGCCGCGCCGGCGTCAATATGCCGAGTTTCTTTGGCTATATGCTCTGGTCAGGCGCGATTTTGATCCCGCTGTTCATGGCCGTGACATTCCTGTTTCTGAAGTGATCCGTCATTGCGAGCCAAGCGAAGAAATCCAGAGCCGCCGCTCGCTCTGGATGGCTTCGTCGCTCCGCTCCTCGCAATGACGAAAAACAAAAACGCCGCCCAATCGGGCGGCGTTTTCTTATTTCGTATCCGAAAACCTTACTCGGCAGCGATCTTGGAGACCGGCGCAGCCTGGCGAACCTTCTCGTCGACATGGCTTTCGAAATTGACGAAGTTCTTCTTGAACATTTCGCGCAGATGCTTGGCTGTGGCAGCAAAGTCCGACTTGGAAGCCCAGGTCTTCACCGGATCGAGAATGTGGGGCTCGACACCCGGCACGGAGACCGGAACGGCCAGACCGAAATAGGGATCGGTGCGGAAGTCCACTTTCGACAGCGAGCCGTCGAGCGCGGCAGTCAGCAGGCGACGCGTCACGCGGATCGGCATGCGGCGACCAACGCCTTCCTTGCCGCCGGTCCAGCCGGTGTTGAGCAGCCAGCAATCGACATGATGCTTGGCGATGAGCTCGCGCAGCAGATTGCCATATTCTGAAGGATGCAGCGGCAGGAAAGGATGGCCGAAGCAGGTCGAGAATGTTGCTTCCGGCTCGGTGACGCCCTTTTCCGTGCCAGCCACTTTCGCCGTATAACCAGAGAGGAAGTGATACATGGCCTGAGCCGGATCGAGCTTGGCAATCGGCGGCAGAACGCCGAAAGCATCGCAGGTCAGCATGACAATGTTTTTCGGATGGCCGGAACGGCCCGTCTCCGAAGCATTGGAGATGAAATCGAGCGGATAGGCGATGCGGGTGTTTTCCGTCTTCGAATCATCGTCGAAATCGGGCTGGCGCGTGACGGGATCGAGAACGACATTCTCCATCACCGTGCCGAAACGCTCGGTCGTCGAATAGATTTCCGGCTCGGCTTCCTTCGACAGCTTGATCGCTTTGGCGTAGCAGCCGCCCTCAAAATTGAAGACGCCTTCCTTCGACCAGCCATGCTCGTCGTCGCCGATGAGGATGCGGTTCGGATCGGCCGAGAGCGTCGTCTTGCCGGTGCCCGACAGGCCGAAGAAAATGGCGACTTCGCCTTCCTTGCTGACATTGGCCGAGCAATGCATGGGCATGACATTCTGCTTGGGCAGAACGTAATTGAGATAGGTGAAGACCGACTTCTTCATTTCACCAGCATAGCTGGTGCCGCCGATCAGCATGATCTTGCGCGTGAAGTCGATGGCGACAATGGTCTCCGACTTGCAGCCATGGCGCTTGGGATCGGCCTTGAAGGTCGGCAGATCGATAATCGTCAGGTCCGGCGTGTAATTGGCAAGCTCTTCGCGGCGGGGCCGGATCAGCAGATTGCGAATGAAGAGCGAGTGCCAGGCGAATTCGCAGATGACGCGCGGCTTGCAGCGGAACGCCGGATCGGCACCGCCATACAGATCCTGAACGAAGAGATCCTTGCCTTCGGCATGTTTGATGAAGTCGGCAAGCAAGACTTCGAAATTTTCCGGCGAGATCGAATTGTTGTTTTCCCACCACATGGTTTTGTCGGTGGTGGCATCGCGGACCGTATGTTTGTCCTTGGGCGAGCGGCCGGTGTGAATGCCGGTCTCGGCATTGATCGCGCCGCCGGGAACCAGAACCGCCTCGCCGCGGCGCAGGGATTCCTCATAGAGCATCGGGGCTTCGAGATTATAGGCGATGGTTCCGAGGTTCTTCAGGCCAAACTTCTCGACCGGGAACGACGGATTGAACATTCCGATAGTTGTCATCGCCTTCTCCAAGATGATCCGGCGCCGGCAAACTGCGGCGGGCGGCGCTCAGGAATAATGAAGCGACCCTTTATTCCGCAGGAGGCAGAAGGGCAAGCATAAGATGGCTTTCCCTCTCTTCAGGACACATCTTTCGCGCTGCACAAATTAACTTGGAGATCAGGATCTTGCGCTCGCAGCCAGCGCAACGAGGCAGGCGCGCAGATCGGCGGGGCCCTGGATGGGGCTGGGGAAAACCAGCCGCACGGCAAGGTCCCCGCTCATCAGGTCCATGCCTTCGGGATCAATGCCGCTGGCACGCCACCGGCCAGCGGGCGCCCGGCCTATTTTTTCCGCATAGAGGGCCAGGGCATCGGCATGATCGGCATTCATATGGTCGATCGCATCTTGCTCGGCCTGGGCCAAAGCGGCAGCGCCTGAAAGGTCGAGCAGCAGCTCGCTCCCCTCATAGGAGGCCGCCTTTGCAAAGCCGCCGTTGAGATGGGCGCGGGCGATATCAAGCCGCCAGAAGGAGAAATCGCCAAAATCGGCGTAAAGCGCCGATTTGGGGTGGCGGGCGAGAAAACGCCGCCGGGCGGCCTCCCGCTCGTTGCCCTCCAGCCGCAGGGCCCTGCCCGAGACCGTCAGGCGCGGATGGGCAAGGGGGTCGCCCTTGCCGGTCTCCGCCAGCAGGATCGAGGCGCGCGCGTCGCGGTCGAGATATTGGGTATGGGCCGAAAGGCCGGACATCAGGAGAAGTGGGGCGCCGTCCATGGCAGTGGCCACATTGACCAGCGAGGCAAAGGGCCCCCCGTCCCGGTCGAGCGTGGCCAAAGACCCTGCCCTGATGGTGCGCAGCAGGCGGCGTGCCTCGGCAAGCCCGTCATAGCCGGGCGGCAGTTCGAATGTCCGCTCCTCGCGGGGCTCGGATTGGCTCATGCAGCTCTCCTGCTGGCGGGTGGTCATCCGACCGTCCGATGACTATATATTGCCAATCGTCCCGGAAGGGCCAGAAGGCCTGTCCCCGTTTTAAGTGAACCTTTCGGCAACGGCCAAGTTATCACCGCGGTGCGGTCACATTTCGGCCAGCAAAGAAGCCGATTCTGGCGACCGCCGCGACCAAGCCGGGTCGGGCTTCTGCGGTCCTGCAACGGACCCAATTAGGTTGAGAGATCCATGCCGACAATCGCCCTCGTCGATGACGATCGCAACATTCTCACCTCGGTCTCCATCGCTCTTGAGGGCGAAGGCTACCGCGTGCAGACCTATACCGATGGCGCCAGCGCGCTGGACGGATTGAAAACCAATCCGCCCGATCTCGCCATTTTCGACATTAAAATGCCGCGCATGGACGGGATGGAATTGCTCCGCCGCCTGCGGCAGAAGTCCGATCTTCCGGTGATCTTCCTCACCTCCAAGGATGAAGAGATCGACGAATTGTTCGGCCTGAAAATGGGCGCCGACGATTTCATCCGCAAACCTTTCTCGCAGCGCCTGCTGGTGGAGCGCGTCAAGGCCATTCTGCGCCGTGCCAATCCGAAGGAAGCCGCGGCACAGAAAGAATCGGAGGCAAAAATTCTTGAGCGCGGCCTGCTCAAAATGGACCCCGAGCGCCACACCTGCACCTGGAAGGGAGAGCCGGTCACGCTGACCGTCACGGAATTCCTCATCCTGCAGGCCCTCGCCACGCGCCCCGGCGTCGTCAAAAGCCGCAACGCATTGATGGATGCAGCCTATGACGATCAGGTCTATGTCGACGACCGCACGATCGACAGCCACATCAAGCGGCTGCGCAAGAAATTCAAAATCGTTGACGACGATTTCGAGATGATCGAAACGCTTTACGGCGTCGGGTACCGGTTCAAGGAGGCCTGAAGACTCTTCTGCCTTTCTCTTCTGCCCGTTACGGTGGCGGCTGCCGCCGCCATCTTTCTTGATGGAGCAATATGAGCGTCGAAGCGGACAACAACCGAATGGCGTCGACGCGCGCCCGCGAAGAGGGCGCGCGAACGCGCAATCGCGTGCGCCTGCGTCGCTTCCTGTCCGCTATCGGTGCGCGGCTCTCCTCCTCATTGACGCGACGCATTCTTGTTCTCAACATTGGCGGGCTGGTCGCGCTGCTTGTCGGCTTTCTCTATCTCAACCAGTTCCGTGCCGGCCTGATTGAGGCACGTGTGCAAAGCCTGCAGACGCAAGGCGAGATCATCGCTGCAGCGGTCGCGGCCTCCGCCACGGTGGAAACCGATGCGCTGGCGCTCGATCCTGAAAAGCTGCTGCAACTTGCACCCGGCCAGATTTACGGCCGCGACGAAAACGAAACCGGCCTTGAATTTTCGATCAATCCGGAGCGCATCGGCCCGGTGCTGCGCCGCCTCGTCTCGCCCACGCGCACACGCGCGCGCATCTATGATCGCGACGGCTATCTGCTGATCGATTCACGCTCGCTGACAGCAAGATCCAATATTCTGCGTTTCGATCTGCCCGCCGCAGGGCAGGAAGACAAACCGGCCAGTTTTCTCGAGCGCATCTGGACCGTTTCAAAACGCTGGTTCACCGGAACGGATCTGCCGCTTTATGAAGATATCGGCGCCGGCAATGGCCGCGCCTATCCAGAAGTCGAGCGCGCGCTGACCGGCGTGGCTGCCTCAGTCGTGCGCGTCAATGCGCGGGGCGAGACAATCGTCTCGGTGGCCGTGCCGGTACAAAGATTTCGCGCGGTGCGCGGCGCTCTTCTGATGTCGACGCAAGGCGGCGATATTGACAAGATCATCGCCTCCGAACGCTGGGCGATCTTCCGCGTCTTTCTTGTCTCCGCCGGCGTGATGTTCCTTCTGTCACTCTTTCTGGCGGGCACGATTGCGGGACCGATGCGCCGTCTTGCAGAAGCTGCCGACCGTGTGCGCCGCGGTATCAAGTCACGGCAGGAAATACCTGATTTCACCGACCGCGCCGATGAGATCGGCCATTTGTCGGGCGCTTTGCGCGATATGACGAAAGCGCTCTACAACCGGATCGAGGCGATTGAAAGTTTTGCCGCCGATGTTGCACATGAATTGAAAAATCCGCTGACCTCTTTGCGCAGCGCCGTCGAGACATTGCCGCGGGCGCGAACGGAAGAAGCCAAGGCGCGCCTGCTCGAAGTCATCCAGCATGATGTGAAACGGCTTGATCGGCTGATCAGCGACATTTCCGATGCCTCACGGCTCGACGCGGAACTGGCGCGCGCCGATTACGAGCCCGTCGATCTCGCCCGCCTCGTCACCGCCATTCGCGATCTTGCCAATGAGGTTAATCGCGACGATGGCGTGACAGTCAGCATGGACATCGCCCCGCGCGATCCTTCGCGGCAGGGTCTCGATTTTTTTGTATCCGGCCACGATTCACGGCTAGGCCAGGTGGTGCATAATCTCGTCGACAATGCCTGCTCCTTCTCGCTTCACAACGGCAATGTGCGCGTGGCGCTGCGCCGGGCGCGCGCAAGCGGACGCAATGGGCAAATACAGGACGGCATTGAAATCATCGTCGATGATGACGGGCCAGGCATTCCAGACCATGCCATGGAGCGGATTTTCGAGCGCTTCTACACCGACCGACCGCAGCAAGGCTTCGGCCAGAACAGCGGACTGGGTCTTTCCATTTCACGCCAGATCATCGAGGCGCATGGCGGCTGGATCCGCGCCCAGAACCGCACGACCCCCTCGGGCGATGCGCTCGGCGCGCGATTTACGGTCTGGCTGCCGGCTGCATCCCGATGACGCCGATACCGACGATCCATGGCTGCGCCGTTCTGATCGGGGAAACCGGCGTCTTGATCCGCGGCCCCTCGGGCGCTGGAAAATCGACCCTTGTTCTCGCCCTGATCGAAGCAGCCAATGCACGCGGCCTCTTCGCCCGTCTGGTGGCCGATGACCGCGTCCGGCTTGTGGCGGCCAGCGGGCGGCTGATCGCCTTGCCCCATCCAGCCATTGCAGGCCTGATCGAGGAAAGGGGGCACGGCATTTTAGAGCGCCCCCATGAAGACAGCGCCCGGATCGGCCTGATCGTCGATCTGGCGGCAAGCCCGGATCGCCTGCCCGAGCCCCAAGAGGCGCGCATGAGCCTGGAGGGGATCGAATTGCCCCGTCTCAGCCTGCCCGCCGACCTGCCCCTTGCCAGCGCCACGCGCCGCATCCTGGGCTTTTTTTAGGGCGGCCTCGGCAGGCTCGCGCATTTTACTTGCCAATTTCGTCGCAACGCACAAAATGGCGCCTCCCGAGCGGGGCGGTTTCACGGCCGGCCCGCCACGTCATTCTGCAGGAACGGTAATTCTGATGATCGGCATGGTCCTGGTGACCCACGGCCATCTCGCGACCGAGTTTCGCGCGGCTCTGGAACATGTCGTCGGTCCGCAGAAGCAGATCGCGACGGTCACCATTGGTCCCGAAGACGATATGGAACAGCGCCGCAAGGATATTATGGCGGCGGTCCATCAGGTCGATACGGGAGACGGTGTTGTCGTGCTGACCGACATGTTCGGCGGTACGCCCTCCAATCTCGCCATTTCCGTTATGGATGGCTCAGGTGTCGATGTGGTTGCCGGCATCAACCTGCCGATGCTCATCAAGCTCGCCTCGGTTCGCGAAGAAGTCTCGCTTGAGCAAGCCGTCGTTCAGGCGCAGGATGCAGGCCGCAAATATATTTCGGTGGCAAGCAGGATCCTGAGCGGCAAATGAGTTCCGAACTGACTGAAGACGGGCAACCCTGCCCTCCGGCTCCCGTTTTCGCCGATGGCGTGTCGCGTGAAATGCCCATCGTCAACCGCAAGGGCCTGCATGCCCGTGCGACCGCAAAATTCGTCCAATGTGTGGAAAGCTACGAGGCGGAGATCACCGTCACACGCTGCGGCGAGACGGTCGGCGGCCTCTCGATTATGGGTATTCTGACCTTGGGCGCCGGTATTGGCACGACGATCACCGTCTCAGCCCGCGGCCCGCAGGCGCAAGAAGCCATCGATGCTTTGGCTGAACTCGTTGCCAATCGCTTTGGCGAGGACGAATAGGCGGCGCCTATTGGTCGCTCAGCTGAGAAGCTTGCGCCGATAATCGATCAGTCCCGCCGTGCTTGCATCAAGCGCTGAGAGATCAGCCTTGTCATCGCTGACGATTGGCGCAAGGCGGCTTGCCAGTTCCTTGCCGAGTTCAACGCCCCATTGATCGAAGGCGTTAATGTCCCAGATCGCAGATTGCACGAAAACCTTGTGCTCATAGAGCGCGATCAGCCGACCCAGCATCATTGGATCGAGGCGGCGATACAAAATCATGCTGGAGGGTCGATTGCCGGCAAAAACCTTGTGCGGCGCCAGCTGCGCAGCCTCATTCACATTCATGCCGGATTTGGCCAGCATGGCATCGACGTCTGCACGCGAACGACCGCGCATCAGGGCTTCGGCTTGCGCCAGGCAATTGGAGAACAGCAAGCGATGATGATGCGCATCTGCATCGATGGGCTCGGCGGCGACAAGAAAATCGACCGGCACAATATCCGTGCCCTGATGCAGCATCTGGAAAAAAGCATGCTGGCCATTGGTGCCGGGCTCACCCCAAATGACCGGTGCCGTCGACATTTTGACCGGCCCGCCTTCGCGCCGCACGGATTTGCCGTTCGATTCCATATCGAGTTGCTGCAGATAGGCGGGAAAGCGCGCCAGTCTTTGATCGTAAGGGATCACAGCATGGGTGCCAAAGCCCCAGATGTTACGATACCAGATGCCAAGAAGTCCCATAATGACAGGGATATTTTCATGCAAGGGCGCTTGCGTGAAATGATCGTCCACCTCATGACCGCCACGCAGAAAATCATCGAAATTGTCCGGCCCGATAGCAATCGCCAGCGCCAGACCGATGGAAGACCAGATTGAATAGCGCCCGCCAACCCAATCCCAGAAGCCGAAGACGCGATCGTCGCGAATGCCAAATCTTTCCACGAGATCGAGCTTGGTCGAAACAGCAGCAAAATGATCGCCGACCGCGCTCTCGCCCAAAGCGGCAACAAGCCGTGCTCGGGCGCTCGCCGCATTGGTCATCGTTTCCTGCGTGGTGAAAGTCTTGGACGAGACGATAAACAAAACTGTCGCCAGATCGAGACCGGCAAGCGTATCGCTTAAATCCGCACCATCGACATTGGACACAAAATGCAGGCGCAGGCCCTTTTGTGCGAAGGGCGACAAAGCCCGCGCCGCCATGGCGGGGCCGAGATCCGATCCGCCGATCCCTATATTGACGATATCGGTGAAAGGCCTGCCCGTTGCACCGCGAATGGCGCCGGAGCGAATCCCTTTGGCAAAGCCATAGACTTTTTCGCGCATGGCAAAAATATCGGGCATGACATCGCGACCCGCGACCATGACTTTGCGACCGGAGAAATTGCGCAAAGCCATATGCAGCGCCGGGCGATGCTCTGACACATTGACAGCTTCGCCAGAAAAGAGGGCGGCGCGCTTCTCCTCGAGTTTTGCGGCACGTGCCAGCGACAGGAGATGGGCGAGCGTTGCATCATTGATGCGATGTTTCGAATAGTCGAAGAGCATGTCGCCAAGGCGCAGCGACAGACGTTCGAAACGCCGGGCATCCTGCGCGAAAAACTCTGCCATGGTGTGATGGCCGATTTCGACGCGATGCGCCTCGAGGGCCGCCAGTGCCGCACCCACATCCCTGTCCACCATCGATCCCGCTCCGATTCACCTGGCGCCAATCTGCCCCGGCGCAGATGACTGCGAGATTAATGACAAGCTGGCCTGAGGCACCCCTCTCCTATATGGGTTGCCGGGAACATGTATCGATCCCTGAGTTTTTGATGGCCCCCCCGATTCTGCTGCTTCAGGACGTGACCCTCACCATTGGCGGTAAGCCTTTGCTGGATGGGGCGGAATTGTCGGTTTCGCCGGGCGAGCGCATCTGCCTTGTCGGCCGCAATGGATCGGGCAAGTCGACGCTTTTGAAAATCGCCGCCGGCATGATCGAAATGGACGCCGGCACACGGTTTTTCCAGCCCGACGCGACGGTTCGCTACCTGCCGCAGGAGCCTGACCTGTCTGGTTTTGAGACCGTTCTGGCCTATGTCGAGGCGGGACTTGGCCCCTCCGATGATGCTTATCGCGCCCGCTACCTCCTCAACGAGCTCGGCCTCAGCGGTGAGGAAAACCCCGCAAGGCTCTCTGGCGGCGAGGTGAGGCGTGCGGCTCTGGCAAGGGTGCTCGCGCCAGAACCCGATCTTTTGTTTCTCGATGAGCCGACCAACCATCTCGACCTGCCGGCCATCGAATGGCTGGAGAGTGAATTGGCCTCGCTGCGTTCAGCACTTGTGCTCATCAGCCATGACCGACGCTTCCTGCAAAATCTGTCCCGCGCCACGATCTGGCTCGACCGCGGTCGCACCAAAAGACTGGATCGCGGCTTTGGCGCTTTCGAGGAATGGCGCGATAAATTGCTCGAAGAGGAAGAGACCGAGCGCCACAAGCTCGACCGCCTGATCGTCAATGAAGAACATTGGGTGCGCCATGGCGTCAGCGCAAGGCGCAAGCGCAATATGGGACGCATGGCGCGGCTGGGCGATCTGCGCCAGCAACGGCGCGAGGCTCGCAAGGGCGTCGGCGATGTGAAACTGGCGGCAAGCGAGGCACGAACTTCCGGAAAACTCGTCGTTGAGGCGCAAAACATTTCAAAAAGCTTTGGCGAGCGCGCCATTGTCAAAGACTTTTCCACGCGCATTTTGCGCGGCGACCGGCTCGGTATTGTTGGACCCAATGGCGCGGGCAAGACAACGCTGCTCAATTTGATCACCGGCCAGATTGAAGCCGACAGCGGCACAATCCGCCTTGGTGCAAGCCTCGAAATGGCAACGCTCGATCAAAGCCGCCGTGCGCTGAAGCCGGACTGGACGCTCAAAGATGCGTTGACCAATGCCGGCGGCGATTGGGTCGAAATCAACGGCGAGCGCAAACATGTCATCGGCTATATGAAGGATTTTCTCTTCGCGCCCGAACAGGCGCGAACGCCGATTGCGCGTCTTTCAGGAGGAGAGCGCGGACGATTGATGTTGGCGCGGGCGCTGTCGCTGCCCTCCAATTTTCTCGTGCTTGACGAGCCGACCAACGATCTCGATCTCGAAACGCTCGATCTGCTGCAGGAAATGCTGACCGATTATCCAGGCACAGTGATCGTTGTCAGCCATGATCGCGATTTTCTCGACCGCGTCGCCACATCCATTCTGGTGGCCGAGGGCCAAGGCAAATGGATTGAATATGCGGGCGGCTATTCGGACATGGTGACGCAACGCGGCGCCGGCGTCAGCGCGCCGTCGGGTGCCGCAAAACAGAAAGCAACCGCAAAAGAAACGGCAGCCCCGCCGCAGGAGAAGAAAAAGCTCTCCTTCAAGCACAAGCATGCGCTGGAAACCCTGCCCGCCAAAATCGCCGAATGGCAAAAGAAATGCGATCTCCTGCAGGCGAAACTCGAACAGCCCGACCTCTATACAAAGGACCGCGCCGCTTTCGACCGTTTCAGCCAGGAAATGGCGCAGGCCCAAAACCAGATCACAAAGATGGAAGAGGAATGGCTTGAGCTGGAAATGATGCGCGAAGAGCTTGAAGGATAGCGCGTCTCCCGGCATGATCGCGCGGGAGAGGGCGATCAAAACAGACGCCCCGCCGGGAGGTCCAAATGTCCAGGAAATTCGGCGCGCCTTTGGCCGCGTCTCTTGTCTGCGCTACTTTACTCGCCAGCGCACCTGTTGCCGCGCAAAGCACAGGCGATTGGCCTAGCCGGAACATCACATTGGTAGCGCCCCAGCCGCCCGGCGGCGGCTTTGACACAGTGGCGCGCGTGCTGGCCGACCGCATGCGGCCCATTCTTGGCCAAACCATCATCGTTGAAAACCGCACGGGCGCAGGAACGCGCGTGGGCACGCAATCGGCTGCCAAAGCGCCGGCCGATGGCTATACGCTGATGATCGGTGCGCTCTCCAATATGGCTCTGAATCCGGGCCTTTATGACAATCTGCCCTATGATCCGCTGAAAGATTTCAAACTCGTCGGCATGGCCGTGACATGGTCCTATACGCTTGTTGCGCGCAAGGATTTGCCGATGAGCGATCTGAAGGACGTGATCGCTTTCGCCAAAGCCAATCCGGAAAAACTCACTTTTGCCTCAGCTGGTTTGGGATCGGGACAACATATTGCCAGCGCTGTCATGGCGAGAATGGCTGGCGTGAGAATGACGCATGTGCCCTATCGCGGCTCGCAGGATGCCTATCAGGATATTCTGGGGGGACGTGTCGATCTCTTCTTCGATATTTCATCGGCTGCAAAATCGCAGGTGGATGCTGGAAATGTGAAAGCACTCGCCGTCTCGTCCAAAGAGCGTCAGCCGATCCATCCCAATGTGCCAAGTGTTTTTGAGACGGGCATAGCACCGCTCGACATGGAAAGCTGGTTCGGCCTTTTCGCACCTGCCGCGACGCCTGAGCCGGTGCTTGCCAAATTGCGCGCAGCCATGGCGCAAGTGATGGCAGCACCCGATGTGCAGGAATTGTTTGCCAAGAGCGGCGGGCAAGTGCCGAAGGGCAGCATGGCAGAACAAGAAGCCAAAGTGCGTGGCGATATTGAACGCTGGACGAAGCTCATTCGTGAAGCAGGCGTCAAGGGCGATTGATCGCAAAAACAATCGGGGAGAAAAATTTATGGGCTCGTTCAAAAAGTCCCTGCTCTGCGCCACTTTCTTTACTGCAACTCTAGCGGTTGCAAATGGAGCGCGCGCCGATGCTGTCGCCGATTTCTATCGCGGCAAGACAATGCAAATGATCATCGCCACCTCGCCCGGCGGCGATTATGACACACGCGGACGGCTGATTGCGCGTCACATGAACCGCCATATTCCCGGCGAGCCATCGATCGTTGCGCAGAACATGCCCGGCGGTGTCGGCATTGCAGCGGCAAACCATCTTGCCAATGCAGCGCCGCGCGACGGCACGGTCCTGCATATGCTGATGCAGAACATGCCGGCACATCAGGCCATCGGCGGGCAGGGCGTGAAATTCGACACACGCAAGTTGATCTTTGTCGGCTCGACGACCGATACGCCCAATGTGATCAATTCCTGGCATACGACAGGTATCACCAGCATCGAACAGGTGAAGACGCAGGAGCTCGTCGTGGGTGCTGCCGGAACGGCGACGCCTGCTGCCTATTATCCGGCAGCGCTCAACGCCATGGCGGGAACGAAATTCAAAATCGTCGCCGGCTATCCCGGCGGCAATGACGTCAATCTCGCCATGGAAAAGGGTGAGGTCGGCGGGCGTGGCTCGAACGCCTGGTCGTCCTGGAAAACCTCGCGGCCGCAATGGCTGACGGAGAAGAAAATCCACATTCTCGTCCAGGTCTCACTCAAGCGTCATAAGGATCTGCCCGACGTGCCGCTGCTCTTCGAATTGGCCCAGAACGACGCCGATCGCGAAGTGCTGCGCTTCATTTCGGCCGATACCGAAATCTCCCGTGCAGTCGTCACCACGCCAGACACGCCCGCCCCTCGGGTCGCGGCCCTGCGCAAGGCCTTTATGGACACGATGCGCGATCCGCAATTCCTGGCCGAGGCCGAGAAAATGCAGATCGACATCAGCCCGCTGCCCGGCGACGAGGCCCAGGCCATCGCCGACCGGATTGTGGCAGCGCCACCGGACGTCATCGCCCGCGCGAAGCTGATCCTTGAGGCACCCTCGAAATAGGGATCGCTGCAGGGCGGGAAATGCCTTGCCCTGCTTTCCCGCGGCGGGTAGCAGGAAGCATGTCCGAGAAAACCTCGCCCGACGACACAAATTATGCGGCCCTGCCCCTGCTCCGGCGTCTTTTCGCCGAGCACGGGCGTCCGCATATACGCTCTTACATTGTCGCCGGCCTGCTGATGGGCATTGGCGCAGCCACGACAGCGCTCTCGGCCTGGCTACTGAAACCCATCCTCAACCACATGGTCGATGCAGACGGGTTTAAAACCCTGCGCTTGCTGGCTTGGGGCGTGGTCGGGCTTTTTGCCCTGCGCGGCCTCGTGACCTGGGGTTATCAGGTCATGCTGTCACGCACCGGCAATCGGATTGTCGCCGGCGTGCAGCGCCGCCTGTATGAACATCTGCTTCGGCAGGACATGTCCTTTTTCCAGGATCGGCATTCGACCGAATTCATGACCCGCCTGTCCATTGCCGCCGGCGGGGTGCGCGACACGCTGCAGACGCTCATCACCAGCGCAGGACGCGATATTCTCACGCTGGTCGGGCTGATCATTGTCATGATCATCCAGGATCCGATCATGGCGCTGATCGCTCTCTCGATCATGCCGGTCGGCGGCTTTCTGTTGAGCAAGCTCATCCAGCGCGTGCGCAAATCGGCGCGGCGCTCTTACGACGGCTCGGCGCGCATTCTCGAGACCATGCAGGAAACGATGCAAGGCATACGCATCGTGAAAAGCTTCAATCTCGAGGGCATCATGCGCGGGCGCATGTCGAGTGCGGTGCGCGAAGTCGAGAAATCCGTCAACCGCATGGCCTCAGGCCAGGCTGTGTCGAGCCCGATCTCCGATACTGTGGCCGGCATTGCAATCGGCGCCGTGATTTTCTACGGCTCATGGCGTGTCACGATTGCAGGTGCAGATCCCGGCTCTTTCTTCTCTTTCGTGGCTGCACTTCTGATGGCTTACGAGCCTGGCAAAAAGCTCGCACGCATGCATCTTGATCTGCAAAGCGGCTTGACCGGCGCGCGGATGATTTATGAAGTGCTCGATACGCCTGCCCAAGAAGAGCAGCGCGAAGGCCTGCCGAAACTCAATGTCGGGGAAGGGCGCATCGCTTTCGAAAATATACGCTTCGGATATCGTCCCGATGAATATGTTCTCGATGGCATCGATCTCGTTGCAGAGCCCAATGCAACAACGGCGCTTGTTGGCCCTTCCGGTGGCGGCAAATCGACCATCATCGCGCTCATCCAGAGATTTTACTCACCTGCCAGCGGCAGGATTATCATCGACGGACAGAATATATCGGATGTCGATCTGGTTTCTCTGCGCGACAGGATTGCCTTTGTTTCGCAGGATGTCTTCCTGTTTCGTGGTACAATCCGCGAGAATATCGCACTCGGCAAACCTGGCGCGACAGATGCCGAGATCGAACAGGCCGCACGCATGGCCAATGCCCATGACTTTATCGTGGGCTTTAAGACAGGCTATGAAACAGGCGTCGGCGAGCAGGGCGCACAGCTCTCTGGCGGCCAGCGTCAGCGCATCGCTATCGCCCGCGCATTCCTGAAAAATGCGCCGATCATCCTGCTCGATGAGCCCACAGCAGCGCTTGATTCCGAGAGCGAGCGTGAAGTGCAGAAGGCGCTGGATTCCCTGCGTCAGGGCCGCACGACGCTTGTGGTTGCCCACCGGCTGCAAACAATCGTCAATTCGGACCGCATTTGCGTCATCGAAAATGGCAAGGCTGTCGAGACTGGCACGCATGAGCAATTGATTGCTGCACGCGGCACCTATCACGCTTTCTTTGCCACGCAATTTGGCGAGGGTGCGACGCCGCTCAGGACGGCAGAGAACCCGCGCTGATCGCCTTCGCCTTGGGGCGGACAGAGCGATATTGCCCCTTGGCGACAAGAGCGAATTGAACGCCGACCACTGCCAGCAGCGTCAGCCACCACAATTGCGTGGTGACAAGGCCGCAGAGAACAATTGTCGTGCCGCAAACAAGCCCGCCGAGCAGAAAAGCATTTATCGGAGCCGGCAAATGCGCTGCGCCACGGCAGCACAGAAAGATCAGAAGAGCGATCGACGAGGCGCCAACAATTCCATATTCGTACCAGATCTCGAAAATCATCGTTCGCGGCGTTTCAGCGGGAAGATATTGAATCCCGATACTGCGGGAGATTGTATCGATTCCGTTTCCGGTGATCAGCCGCCAGATATCATGCGTCACGATCTGTTCGGCGACCTGAATGGATAGTGCGAAAGAACTGGTGCTCGATGTGAGCAAAGGCGAAAGGGCAAGCGGAATGGCTGGTGCCAGAATCATTGCCGCCGCCAGCAAAAGGCCCAGAACCGTGCCGACTTTTTTCGGCATGTTTGTCGCAAGAGAAAAAGTGATGGCGCCAAGCGCAAGCGCAACCAGTGCAACCGGCGTCCATACGGCGATAATGGCCACGGCCACGGCCACAGCAAGAGCACCCGCCGAGGCCCATCGATTGCGCACGGCCAATGCGCCAAGTGCCGGCCAAAGCAACATGCTGAGCGACAAGGCCGCCCTGTCGAGCGTCGATGTTTCAATATCCTGCGCCGGCATTGGCGATTGGAGCAGGCCGAACGCCAGCACAGCAAGGGCGGAGGCACCCAAACCCGCCGGCAAGAGATAGAGATTTGATGTTTTCGTATGAGACGGCAGGACAGCGGCTGCCGCGGCAGCCAGAAGCAATGTAATTGCCGATTTGAAATAACGCTCCGCCGCAGGCTCGGTGAAAGGCGTCCACAGCAAGCTCAACCCGGCCCAGCCGAGCACGAACACGGCCGTCAGGGCGGCGGGTGCGGCAAGCACCTCGCGCAGACGCTCCATCTGGCGCCGCTGCGGATCGAGCAGAATGGCCAGCAGGATCAGAACCACGCCGACAGGAACGAGCGAAAAAATGAGACGGCGCGAAAATACCGATCCCAAAGGTGCGCCGATCGCAATAATGGCAATGCCAAGCCGCAGCAAAAGCCCGGCCGCCTGCTGGGCCGGATCGTCGAAAGGTCGCGTGGGCTTTGCGGCAGGCATGATCTGGCTCAATCCATCCTTGAGGTCTGCATTCGGCATGTCGCCTTGCAGCGAATGTATAGGGGACGAAATAGCCGCGCTATATGCGAGCCGCAACAGGTGGCGGATTTTACCTCAGGGCCGCTCGTCGGGACGACGGCGCAAAGCCTTCACTTTGCCGCGAACGGCTTTGGCCTCGCGACGGCGGACCTTGGAGGCAAGTGTGGGTCGCGTCGCCCGGCGTGGCGTGGGGGCGACCGCAGCCTCGGCGATCATACCCACGAGCCGCTCGATAGCATCAGCCCGATTGCGCTCCTGAGTGCGGAATCTTTGCGCCGTCACGACAATCACGCCTTCGCGCGTCATTCGACGACCGGCGACAATCTTCAGCCGCTCCTTCACCGCCTCCGACAGATTGGGCGATAGAGCCGCATTGAAACGCAATTGCACAGCGCTCGAGACCTTGTTGACATTCTGCCCGCCCGGACCCGAGGCACGCACGAATGTCTCTTCGATCTCGCTCTCATCGAGAGCAATCCTGTCATTGATCCGGATCATGGGCGCAAGCCTAAGACCTCCGCCCTGATCTGTCACCGCAAGATCATTCGCGACGCCCGGATGTATGCCCGCGATGAGCCTCGCCCGGCGCACCCACATCGACACGCGCATCGATGACATAGGGCCGGCCTGCCCGCACAATGGCTTCGCCGCGCAAAAGCGCCGCAGCCAATTCGCCCGAAGTCTCGAGCGGGCCTTCACCCTCAACGCCCTGCGCGCGGGCAAGACCGACGAGATCGACCGGCGGATCGCTCATTTCCTGTCCGACAAATTTATTCTCGACAGGACGTGCGCGCTGCTTCGCCATCGTTTCCTGATGCGCGACATCGTTGAAATAGACACGATTATTGGCAACGACGATGAGCACCGGAATGCCCATATGCGCAGCCGTCCAGAGCGCATTGCCGCCCATGGTGAAATCGCCATCGCCCACGACAGCAACGCACAGCCGCCCCGAGCCCTTGAGCGCCAATGCCGAGCCGATTGCATTTGCCGGCCCGGAGCCAACGCCACCACCGCCATCGAAACCGACATAATCGAGCGGGCCCTTGAAATTCACCGTGTCGGAAGGCCAGCCCAGCGAATAGCCGGCCATTGTCACGTCGCGCGTCTCGACAAAATCGCGCACCACCAGAGCCAGATCTTTCAGGCCCATCATGCCTTCCGCGCGCGGCTTCGGCAGGGCTGCAGCCTTGCGAACCGGCCATTTCGGTGTGGCTTTGTCCTTTGTGCCGCGCAGGCGTTCAATGGCCAGCGTCAGCGGATGCACCAGCTCATTGGGCGAGGCGAGAATTTTCAGATCGACCGCAGGCAGGCCGAAATAATCCATATTCCAGCCATTGTGCAGGAATTCATCGAGCGAACAATGAATGACCTTCGCGCCGACCTTTGCATTCTTGCCAAGCGTCTGGGCGAAATGTCCCTTGAGGTCCATCCAGTCCAGAGACAGAACGACATCGGCTTCCTTCATGGCTGCGGAGGTTGCAGGAGAGGGCCGGAAACGCGGCTCGAAAGGATGGAGCGGATGATCTGTCGGGAAAGCGGCCGCCGTCTTCATGTCGGTGAGAACAAGCGCACCGAGAGATTCAGCCAAGGCAATGCGCGCGTCCCAATCTTCCTGCATGCGCGATACGCGCCCCATCAGAATGACGGGCTTTTTTGCATCGACAAGCAGGCGCGCAGCCTCTTCAACCGATTCCACTGATGGCGCTGGCGGACGGCCGGGCTTGTGACGCTCGATATCGGGGAAGGTGACCGGGGCCTCGAGTTTGGATTCCTGCAAGGCGACATCGAGACAGACATAAGTGGGGCCGCGTGGCTCTGTCGAAGAAATCTGCCAGGCGCGCATCATGGCTTCCAATGTGGCGCCGACAGAGCGTGGCTCATCGTCCCATTTGGTATAATGGCGGATCAACGCGCCCTGATCTTTGGCTGTGTGAATCCAGTCGATCCATGGCCGGCGCTCTTCCGCATCGCCCGGACCCGTCGCACCCAGAATGAAAACCGGTGCTCGGCCGCACCAGGCATTGAATATGGCCATTGTGCCATGCATCAGGCCGACATTGGAATGAAGCGCAACAGCCATCGGCTTTTCAGTGACCTTGGCATAGCCTTGGGCAATGGCGACCGCATGTTCTTCATGCAGACAGACAAGCATTTGCGGATCGCGATTGCCCAGATAATTGACCATGGAATCATGAAGGCCGCGATAGCTGGCGCCGGGCGTCAATGCAATGTAGCGCAGATCGAGACGGCGCAGCATTTCCGCCATAGCGTCAGAGGCCCATCCAATTTCAGCATTGCTCGGCGTGACAAGATTATCCTTGTCCGGAAATGTGGCTGTGGCGAGCTTGATCCCCGCGCCGGTCTTTGTCATCTGCCGCTCTCCCTTGGCGCGCGTCCGGAGGCATGAGTCCGGCGCGGCTTGCTTATTGGTCGGCGAATTTAAAGGCATGACATGCCATGAGGCAAGTTTTTGCCCCCTACCGCATGAGAGAAGACTGGGTTAGGCTCTGCCAAAGGCCAGCAAGGCCAAAGAATAATATCTGGGGAGGATGTTATGCGCAGAAGCCTGTTCCTGCATGTTTTCGCATTGGTGAATGTCATTGCCTTCTTCGCCGCAATTGGCGGGGCCCGCGCCGATGTGATCACAGAGTGGAAGAATGTTGCGCTGCCGGCAGAACCTGAGATCAAGCCGGCGCAGGTGGAAGCCGCGACAACCGCGCTTTTGCTGCTCGATTTTACCACCCAGACCTGCACGCAGGAGCGCAGGCCGCGCTGCGCGGCGCAAGTGCCAGGCCTTGCCAAATTGCTGGCGGATGCGCGTGCGCGAAATATGTTTATTATCTACAGCGTCGCGACTGCAGGCTCGGGGCGCAGCGATATTCTGGCTCCCCTCGCGGCGCGCGAAAGCGATCCCGTCCTGCCGCCACTCGGGCCTGACAAATTCATCAACAGCGATCTTGAGAAAATGCTCAAGGAGCGTGGCATCCAGACACTGATCGTGACCGGAACAGCCGCGCATACATCGGTACTTCACACCGGCGGCGAAGCGGCATTGCGCGGTTTCAAAGTGGTCGCGCCCGTTGACGGCATGTCGTCGAATGACGCTTTCACCGAGGCCTATACGGCCTATCATCTCGTCAATGCTGCGCGCATCATGAATGCCACAACATTGACCCGCGTCGGCCTGATTTCCATGAAATAGAGGGCGATTGAGGCGGCTTGCATCCTGTTCAGGCCGCCTTATTCTTTGCCCCATGACAAATATTTGGACGCGACCGGACATTATCGCCCATTCGGCGCTTTTGCTTTCATCTTTCCAGCAGATTGTCGGTCGCGAGCTCATGCCTTCGACCGGGGATGCGCAGGAGGATTCGCAGAGGCTTTTTGATGCGCCTTTCGCACTTGTCTCGCATGGAACGCAAGCCGATCCCATTCTGAATTACGGCAATGGAACAGCACTGTGCTTGTGGCAACTCGATTTCGCGGCGCTCACGTGCATGCCCTCACGCCTGACGGCACAGCCCATGCTGCGCGAAGAACGCCAGCGCCTGATGGAGCGCGCAAGTGCAAGGGGCTTTATCGAAGATTATTCCGGCATCCGCATTTCCTCGACCGGAAAATTGTTTCGCATTGAAAATGTCATTCTCTGGAATGTCGTCGACGATAAAGGCGAAAGACACGGACAGGCCGCTGTTTTCAATTCCTGGAGCGACGTTGCGGAAGGAAAATGACGCGACGTCATGCACGATGCAATTAAGACTCCGCTTTCCATTCCGCAAAAAATGATAGCCTTGGGCAGGATGAGCCTGAGACGATATTGACCATTGCATGTCACAAACGCCTGCAAGAGGCAGGCCTGTGACACGCATCATTCCACTCGATCAATTCAGAGCTCAGCCAGTGGCAGCGCCGCGCCGTGCTGACGTAGCGGCAACGCACCCGCCATTAGCTGCGCGGCAGAACGCTGCCATTAGCGGCGCGACGATGCAAAGCCGCATCTTGGCCAGCGGCAACTCCGGGCCAGTCATGCGCGGGGCGGAACATATTGCGCCGACAATCAATCTGCAGAGCTTCTATCCGATCTATCAGGCCTATGGATCGCGCACGATCGGCGTGGGGGCCAAGGGTGTCGCATTTGCCGCCGAGACCGTGCGATTGATGGGGCAATCGCCCTATACAATCGCCACATCTTTCGGCCTGTCAGATCCGCGAGGCCAGATGAAGATCGATATTTTCGATCAAGCGCAGGTGGCTGTCCGCTCGCTCATTTCCGATCCCGGAAAAACGCGCGCCATCATGTCGATTGTGCCCGCCGATGGCGGCCTTTTCACCATCCGCCTCGCCGGCCAGAAATTGGAGGCGAGCGAAGAGAGTGTCAAAATCTACGGTTCGTATCAGATCGTCGTCACACAGGCCGCCGCAGAGGATTTAAAATCTCCTGCTGCTGCGGCTGACGGATCGAGCCTCGACCTCATCTGGTAATCAATAGGCCGCGTAGGATTTTTCTTCGATGAGATCGCTGTTGAGCAGGAGATTGATCTCCTTCTTGAGCTCCGCGCGACGATCATTGATGCGATAGACAGAACGGGCCAATTCAATAAATTTGGGCCCGAAATCCTGAGCGCGCTCGCAATCGCGAATATCGTCCTCCACGACCCAAAGCGTCTCATTCACCTGCTTCAATGCAGAATGCAGCTGAGTCAATTCGGACGATTGGCGGACCGATTTGGCAAGCTCTTCGGAGAGCACGTCGAACTCTTTAGCAACATTCGCTTTTTTAGTGGGATCGGACATGCGCTCGAGTTTGATTTCAAGAATCGTCAATTTGTCGATCAATTCACCGGGTGAAACGGGCACGCGAAGCGTCATGTCGGGGCTCCCTGCAATTGGGGGGATGAATAGCAGCCTGAGGCAGAAATAAAAAGGGCGCCTGAAGGCGCCCCTTGCCGGCTTGGTTGGTGCCGCTTCTATTCAGCGTCTTTTGCGCGGGCTTTTCTGGGGCGCAGTTTCGGCACGTCCGTATGCGAACGACGCAGGTCCGACTTGATCTCGTCAAGCTCTCTTTCAAGAGTGGTCTTGACCGTCTCGGCATTATTGGCCTGAGCGCCGACCTCGGCAGGCTGCTGCGAATTGCCGTTGCCCTTGAGCTCGACGATCGATTGCTGCAATTGAGCGCGATCGCGTCGGGCCGCTTCGAGAGCGCCCTCGACAAAGCTGCGCTCGATTTGCTCCTTGTTGAGGGATTCGGCGAGCTGGTTGATCCGCGCCTGCATGCTTCCCATGCGCGTCTCTGCATCCGCCTCAAAGCGCAGGATTGTATTCTGCAGCGATTCAATGCGCGTGGCAGCCTGCTTGTTGAGCTCCTCTGCATTTTGCAGCTTGGCGAAGAGTTCTGCATTTTTTGCCTGCGCCAGCGCCACTGCTTTTTCGCTATCCTCAGCGCGGCGAACGGCCTGCGTGGCATCGTCATAAGCGTCAGCGACCTTGCCAGGCAAGGTTTCGAGATCGCGCATGCGCGATTGCATCGTATTCTGTTCGTCCGAAAGACGACGGATCTCATCCCTGCTCTGGCTGAGCAATTGATCCGAGACGCGAATGCGCGAACCAAGCGCTTCGATCTTCATCTCATAAGAGGCGCGCATCTGTTCGGTACGCGCTTCATTATTGACAAGCGAGCCACGCAGAGTCTCGTTTTCCGACTGGAGGGCGGCCTGATCTGTCTCAAGCAAACGAATGCGCGAGCGGGCCCGATCTGCTGCAGCCGAACTTTCAAGCACCTGCCGCTTGAGATTGGTTGACTGCAAGGAGAGTTCTTCGATCGATTTGGTGAGCGATGTAATTTCATCGCCCTGTTGCGCGGCCTTGTCGCGCAACATGCGACGCTCATCCTGCAATTCCGATATGGAACGCTCGGCATCGCGCAGCTTGTCGGAGATGCGCCCCATATTCTCAGTGAGAACTTCGTTCTCATTGCGCAGATTCTCAAGTTCGAATTCGCGCGAACGCAAATGCGCCTGCTTCTCGCCCAATTGCTCGCGCGTGTTGCGGAATTGCTCCTCAAGCAGGGAGTAATTCTGCGCTGCAATAATATTGTCTGAAAGCAGCCGCTCGTTTTCCTTGCGCATCTCCTCCTGCTTGGTCAGCAGGCTTTGGATTTCGATGCTTTGGGATACGGTGATCTGGCGCTGGGCATCGAGCGCCGCGCGGGTTTCCTCGAGCTGGCCGGCGGTGGCTTGCAGCTCCTGGACGACTTTCTGGAAATCCAGGAAGACCGCCGACAATTCATTGGTCAACGGCTCAATAACGCGGGTGAGCCCGATCACATGCTCGCAGCGATTGCGCAGGGCCTCGTTTTTGCCGCCAAGGACCCGAATGAAGCCGGCCGCACTACGCTCGATCTCGGTCGTGGAATCAGGTTCCGCGGACGCGGCCGGTCGCGCCACTCCAGTATTGCCGGAGCGGGACAAAAGGCCGGAAAGGTTCAATGACATGCGCATCCGAATCTCTTTCGTCAGACGCTAAAGAATAAGCCTTATGTAGCACGGCGGACTTTGGCAGCAAGGGAGATCCTCGGTGAGTTTTGTAACGAAAATAGAGACTTAGCGTTACACTCGTGAATTTCTGCAATTACCCTCTATCGGCGCATGCCTCAGCCGATCAAATCCCTGAACATTTTCTGCTCTGGCGGCTTATGATGGGTTTCTATATGAAAATAATACTTATATAGATGTTGATCATTTTATCTGAAAATTTAATCTCATAACTTGTTACTATTTGAGGGTTCTTTGAAGGTTCTATTCATCGGCAACACCCGGATCGGGGATTTTGTCCTGACCAGCGGCTTGTTGCGCTACATTTTTGAAACCTACCCCCAGTCGCGGGTCACGCTTGCGGTCGAAACGCCCTGCCTGCCGCTGACCCCCACGCGCCTCAATGCCCCTCGAAAGCAACAAGCGTGCGCACCGGCACGCCCAAGGCCTCAATCTTTTTTGCGCCGCCCAGCTCCGGCAGATCTATGACAAAGCAAGCCGCAACAATATCTGCACCCATTTGCTGGAGCAGCTTTACCGCCGCTTCTGCAGTGCCGCCGGTGGCGATCAGATCGTCGACAAGGATGATGCGCTCGCCCTTTGCAATGGCATCGATATGTATTTCCATTTCATCGACGCCATATTCCAGCGAATAGGCCATGCGCATGGTCTTGTACGGCAATTTTCCTTTTTTGCGGATCGGCACAAAACCTGCCGATAATTGATGCGCAACTGCACCGCCGAGGATGAAACCACGCGCCTCTATACCGGCAATCTTGTCGATTTTCGCACCCGCCCAGGGCTGCACCAATTCATCAATGGCGCGGCGAAAAGCGCGCGGATCACCGAGCAGAGTTGAAATATCGCGAAACATGATACCGGGCTTGGGATAATCCGGAATGGTACGGATGGCCTGGCGCAAATCCTGTTCGATGCTCATCATCTGTCCCTCAGCGCGCATTGAGCCGCCCCATGATCGCTTCCAGTTTTTTCATCAGCTCGGGATCGCGCACCGAGGGTGCAGTCATGATCGCTGTATCAAGCGAGCGGTCCGAGCCGATCGGGCATGGCTCATGTTCTGCTGGGAAATCGCCCAGAAGACGCGCCAGAAGACGTGCCGCCTTGCTGGCATTTTCATGCACAATCTTGATGACGCTGGCGACATCGACGGCATCATGGTCTGGATGCCAGCAGTCGAAATCGGTCACCATGGCAATGGTGGCATAGGATATTTCAGCTTCGCGGGCGAGTTTGGCTTCCGGCATGGCGGTCATGCCGATCACATCGCAGCCCATGGCTCGATAGGCGAGAGATTCCGCGAGCGATGAAAATTGCGGCCCCTCCATGCAGACATAAGTGCCGCCCCGCCGACAGGCGATCTCCTCCGCCTGCGCGGCGGCCATGATGCGGTCCTGCAATTTCGGCGCGACAGGATGGGCCATGGACACATGCGCCACACAGCCATTGCCGAAAAAGGAGGAGGTGCGCCCATTCGTACGGTCAATAAACTGGTCGACGAGAACGAATGTTCCGGGCGGCAGATCCTCGCGAAACGAACCGCAGGCGGAGACTGAAACAATATCCGTCACGCCGGCTCGCTTCATCGCATCTATATTGGCGCGATAATTGATGCCGGAGGGCGAAAGCCTGTGTCCGCGCCCGTGGCGGGGCAGAAAAACCACCTCTGTCCGCCCAATCCGCCCACGCCTCAAAACATCGGAGGGCTCGCCCCAGGGTGTCGAGACCGGCTCATCGCGCAGATCCTCCAGACCCGGCAGATCGTAAATGCCAGACCCGCCGATAATGCCAACCACTGCCTTGCCCATATCCGAATTCCGTTTTCTTGAGCGCGCCCGGTTCCCCGTGACGCAGAAGCCGACTACAATCTAATTCGTCCGGATGTCGAGACCAAAGGCAATAAAAGAGCCGGATGCAGGGAGAGCAGAAAATGACCCAGGGCCTCGCCCGTTTCCTGGCGGATATCCGCCCCGAAGAAAAACGGGCCGTCCTCTGGTCCTTTCTCTATTTCTTCTGCCTTCTGGCCTCTTATCTCATCCTTCGTCCGCTGCGTGATGAGATGGGCATTGCAGCCGGGCGCGACACGCTGCAATTTCTCTTTACGGCGACCTTTTTCGTCATGCTGGCGGTCTCCCCACTTTATGCCGGGGCCATTGCGCGACTGCCGCGCGAAAAATTCATTCCGGTCATCTACCGCTTCTTCATCGCCAATATCGGAATCTTTTGGATCCTGCTGACCTTTGGCATTGAAACGACCTGGACGGCGCGCGTCTTCTTCGTCTGGGTCAGCGTCTTCAATCTTTTTGCTGTCTCGGTCTTCTGGTCCTTCATTGCAGATCTTTTCCGGACCGAGCAGGGCAAAAGGCTCTTCGGCCTGATTGCCGCGGGCGGTACGGCCGGGACTTTGCTGGGCTCGACGGTTACGGTTAGTTTTGTTGGCCTGATCGGCACTGCCAATCTGCTGATCGTGGCAGCCGTCCTGCTTGAATTATCCGTTCAATTCGCGCGTCGGCTGGAACGCGAAGCGCAGACGCAAGAAGCAGAAAAAGCCCGATCCGTCGAAGAAAGAATCGGTGGCGGCCTTCTCGATGGTTTTAAACTGATTGCCGGATCGCGCTATCTGACCTCCATCGCGCTTTGGGTCGCTCTTCTGTCGCTTGCCGGCACATTCCTCTATTTCATCCAGCAGGATGTTGTGCGCGCTGCCTCGCCAGACCCGGCTGTCCGCACACGCATTTTCGCCACCATGGATCTGACAGCAAGTCTTCTGACTTTGGTCCTGCAATTTCTGGTCACGGGTGCTGTGATCCGTAAATTAGGAACCGGCCCGGCAGCCGCCGTCTTGCCGATCATCTTTGCCTGCGGATTTGCTGCCCTTGTCGTGGTGCCGGGATTGATGACAATCGTTATTTTCCAGGCTTTGCAGCGCACCGCCAATTTCGCATTTTCTAATCCCGCGCGCGAATTATTCTTCACCTCGGTGGAGCGGGATGAAAAATACAAGGCCAAGAACCTGATCGATACTGTGGTCTTCAGAGGCGGCGACGTCGCATGGAGCTGGGCTTTTGCAGGCTTGGCTGCGGCAGCCGGCTCCGCGCTGGGGGTTGCCGTCGTCGCCATACCGGTGATGATCGGATGGGCTATTCTCGCGTTCGGAATCGGACGCGCGCAGGAAAAACATCTCGCGTCCACACAAGGCGCAACGCAAGGGAGAGGAAGGTAATGAACAATCCATTCGCAAATATTTCGCGTCGCGACATGATGGCGCTGACCGCCGGTGCTGCAGCAAGCGCGACCTGGCCGGCTTTTGCGCAAGCAGGAATTTTGGCGCGCAAAATTCCCTCCAGCGGCGAATTGTTTCCCTGCGTCGGCATTGGTACGGCCATTATTTTCGATTTCGAAAACGACCCTGCAAAATCGGCTGAGCGTGGCGAGGTCATCAAAACGCTTGTTTCAGGCGGCGGTCGGCTGATCGATACCGCGCCTTCCTATGGCAAGGCTGAAGAGCGGCTTGGCGAGATTATTCGCGACATCGGCCTGCGCGACAAAATTTTCCTGGCGACAAAAGTGCGCGTTGCCGATCGCGAGGCAACCCAGGCCGAGATGCAGGCCTCATTCAAAAAGCTGCAGACCAAAAGCGTTGAATTGATGCAAATGCACAATGTGCGCGATCCCAATCAATCTTTGGCGCAATTGCGCGATTGGAAGACGCAGGGAATTTGCAAATATATCGGCATCACATCGTCCTTTGATCGTGATTATGATGCGGTGGAAGCTTGCCTGCGCAAGGAAAAGCCGGATTTCTTCCAGATCGACTATTCAATGGTCGATCGCAATTCGGAAGAGCGGCTCATTCCTGCTGCTGCCGATTCAGGCTGCGCCATTCTCACCAATCTCCCCTTTGGTCGCGGTCGCTTCTTTCAGAAAGTCGCAGGCAAGCCATTGCCCGAGATGGCGAAGGAAATCGATTGCACGAGCTGGGCGCAATTTGGCCTTAAATGGCTGCTTGGGAATCCCGCGATCAATGCAGTCATTCCCGGCACAGACAAGCCGCAATATATGACCGACAATCTCAAGGCCGGCATGGGCCGACTGCCCGATGCCGCCATGCGCAAGAAAATGGTCGAGATCTTCGACGCTCTCTGAGTGAAGCGGAAGAAAGAGCGAGGAGAAAAAAATGTCAACGCAAACAGCCGTAGCGAAACATGAAATGCCGGTCATCGGCCTTGTCAGCTTCGGGCATTTGCTCAGCCATTTTTACATGCTCGCTCTGCCTCCCCTGTTTCCGCAGCTGAGACAGGATTTTGGCGTTTCTTATGTCGAACTCGGCCTGACCATCACGGCCTATGCCGTCACAACAGGGCTGCTGCAAACGCCGATGGGATTTCTCGTCAATCGCATCGGCGGACACTTCGTTCTGGCCGGCGGCCTGTTTCTCAACGCGCTCTGCATGGCGCTTGCCGGTGTGGCAAACGAATATTGGCAATTGATTGCCCTCATGCTGCTGGCTGGTGTGGGATCGAGCGTTTTTCACCCGGCCGATTATTCTATCCTCAACGCACGCATTGGATCCGGCCGTTTAGGGCGCGCGCTCTCGGCTCATACTCTGGCGGGCAATATCGGCTTTCTCGCAGCACCCCCCATCATTGTCGCTCTCGCTGCTTTGACGGACTGGCGGACTGGCTTGATTGCAACCGGCGCCATTGGCATGGCACTGGCTGTGGCCATGCTTTTCATGGGCGGCCTGCTCGCGGGCCAAGGCAAAACGAAAGAGCGCACGCCCGATTCCTGGCGCAAGCTCATCTCTTCACCGCGCATTCTACTGCTCTTTGCCTTTTACGTTTTCTCATCCGCTGCCAATTCCGGCATGGTTCATTTCTCCGTGGTTGCCTTCAAGGATATTTATGGCCTGTCGGTGACCGTCACGGCGGTAGCCCTGACCGCCTATCAGGCGCTGCAGATGCTGGCTGTCCTGCCCGGCGGCTGGATGGCAGATCGCATCGAGAGCCATGAGACGGCGCTGGCGCTCTGTTTTGGCCTTGCGGGCCTTCTTGTTCTCATTTCGGGAGCCGGCGGCCTGCCATTCTGGATGGTCATTGGACTGCTTGGCGCCGCGGGCGCTCTGCGCGGTCTGGTCAATGCATCCCGTGACGTCTCGGTGCGCCATGCGGCGATGGACGGGGTGAGCGTCGGCACGCTTTTTGGCTTTGTCACGACGGGCTATAGCGGCGGCCAGATCATCGGCCCGACACTCTATGGTTGGATCATGGATTTCGGTCGCCCCGAACTCGTCTTCTGGGCCTCGGCCGGCTTCAGCGCTTTGGCCATAGCCACAATGCTGGTGAACCGCGCCACCATGCGCGCCGCACCTGCCGCCTGAGCCAAAAGCTGCCGAAAAGAGGCCTCGACAAAGCCCGAGCACCCGTCTATGGGGCTCGTCCATGCGCTGGCTTCTTCGCTCCAAAATCCACAATGCGACCGTGACCGAGGCAAACCTTGCCTATATCGGCTCCATCACGATCGACACGGACCTGATTGACCTCGTCGGCCTGTGGCCCGGCGAGCGCGTGCTTGTGGTCTCCAACACATCCGGATCGCGGCTCGAGACCTATGTCATTGCGGGAGAGCGCGGCTCGGGGGCGATCTACATGAATGGCGCAGCTGCCCACCTCATCAAAGAGGGCGAGCAAGTGATTATCATGGGCTTCGAACTGGCCGACAAGCCAATCCAGCCCAAAGCCGCGCTTGTCGATGGCCGCAATCGCTTCGTCCGTTTTCTGACCGAGACGGAAAAGACAATCATCGAGCCTTAGGCCCTGACGCAGCTCACGTCAGACTTGCCGGCGACATTTGCTTTGCAGGCTGAAAACTGTCGGCATCGGCGAGATTCCATGCGCGCATGAAGGCCTCATCTGCCGTTCCACGCAACAGCGCACCATTCTCCATTTCCGGATAGAGCGCGGCGAACGTGACCACTTCGCTTGGCGAGATCCGCCGTGAGAAAAATTCTTTCTGAAAACCGGACGGATGATCGAGACCGGCAGCCGCCGTCAATTCGGCCAAAGCTGCGATTGTTGAGCGATGGAAATTGGCGACGCGTGTCGCCTTGTCGGGGACGACAAGGGCGCGGGCGCGCATGGGATCTTGTGTCGCAACGCCGGCCGGACACATATCGGTATGACAGGATTGCGACTGAATACAGCCAAGCGCAAACATGAAACCGCGTGCGGAATTGCACCAATCGGCACCCAGCGCCATTGCGCGCGCAATATCGAAAGCTGTCGCAATCTTGCCGCTTGCACCAATGCGAATGCGATCGCGTGCGCCTATGCCGATCAGCGCATTATGGACGAAAGAAAGTCCCTCGCGCATAGGCTTTCCCAGATGATCGAGAAATTCCAAAGGTGCAGCGCCAGTGCCGCCCTCGGCACCATCGACAACAATGAAATCGGGATAAATGCCGGTCTTCTGCATCGCCTTGCAAATGGCCAGAAACTCCCATTCGTGGCCGATACATAATTTAAAGCCGACCGGCTTGCCGGAAGACAATTGGCGCAGCAGGCCGATGAATTGCATCATTTCTGTTGGCGTGGAAAAAGCCGGGTGACGCGCCGGCGAAATGCAATCGACGCCAATGGGCACGCCACGCGTCTGTGCGATTTCTTCCGTGACTTTTGCTGCAGGCAGCACGCCGCCATGTCCGGGCTTTGCGCCCTGACTGAGTTTCAGCTCAATCATGCGGATCTGCTCGTTTGCAGCTGTTACGGCAAATCTTTCGGGAGAAAAAGAACCGTCCGGATGACGGGCCCCGAAATATCCCGATCCCAATTCCCAGATAATATCGCCGCCACCTTCCCTGTGATACGGACTGAAACCTCCCTCGCCCGTATCATGGGCAAAGCCGCCTTTCTGAGCGCCAACATTCAGAGCCCGAATGGCATTGGCGCTGAGCGAGCCGAAACTCATCGCAGAAATATTGAAGATGGAAGAAGAATAGGGCTTGGCACAATCAGGCCCGCCAATCGAGATTCGAAACGCCTGTTGCGAGACGGATTTCGGAGCTATCGAATGATTAAGCCATTCAAAGCCATCTCCGTAGACGTCATACACCGTCCCGAAAGGGCGCTTGTCCAATTGTAATTTCGCACGCTGGTAAACAATGGCGCGCTTGTCGCGGCTGAACGGCATGCCATGTTTTTCGTCCTCGAAGAAATATTGCCGCATTTCAGGGCGGATTGATTCAAGGAGAAAGCGGATATGAGCTGCAATCGGATAATTGCGTAAAACCGCGTGGCGTGTCTGCACGAGATCATGGATGCCGATGATCGCCAGAAACGAGAAAATCCCTGCGCCAGCCATCAAAAGATAGGATGAGGGATTGAGGCTCAGGCCAGCAAGGAATGCAAAAGCTCCACAAATGACGATCCAGAATGGAACAAAGCGCGGAGCTAAAAGAGACTCAAACTTCATGCGATCGCCCCCAGCCATCGACATTTGATGCTGAAGGCTAGCCTGCCCGAAAACAAATGGCAATCAAAGGCGTAGGCGCTTGAAAATCGCTTCCGGAATCGAACGGATGATAAGCATGATCAAAGCCCAGACGGGGCGGACATAAATCGTATTCCGCTTGCCTTTGACAGCCCGCTCGATGGCGAGCGCCACTTCTTTGGGCTCTGCCGTCAGCGCTTTTGGAAGGTCAAGCTGCTCCGTCATGCGGGTGGCGACAAAGCCCGGCAAGACCGTCAAGACATGAACGCCCTTGCGCGCCAGCCGGTTTCTGAGCCCTGACAGAAAGGCTGTAAAACCGGCCTTTGCAGATCCATAAATGTAATTTGTAGCACGGCCGCGGTCGCCGGCGACCGAGCTGATGCCGACAATCGTTCCAGAACCGCGCGCCTCGAACAGATCGGCGAAGACGCTCAGAATGGCCGCGGGGCCCTCATAATTGCTGCGCATGACTTGAATGGCCGATGACAGATTTTTCTCATCAGCCGCCTGATTGCCGAGCACGCCGACTGCACAAATGACAATGTCAGGCAGAACGGGAAGCGCTTTGGCAAAAGCCTCATGATGCGCCGTATCAAGCGCATCGAATTCGACCAGATCGACATTGACGCCATAGCGAACCGCCAAATCCGTCTGTTCTGCCGAAAGCGTCTGCGCATGCCGCGCTGCGAGCTGGATGTTATGTCCTGCTGCTGCAAAAACATGGGCGGTGGCCAGCCCTATATCCGACCGACCGCCAAGAATGAGAACCGAACCGGGCATTAGATTCCGAGCCTTTCAGATTGGGCTGAGGTGAAATGGGCCCGCCAGCCCTCTTTCATCCGCGTTTCCAGAAATGCCGCCCGGCGCTGCTCGGAGCGGGAGAAAACATCTGCACTCATGCGCGCATCTTTTGCCAGATAAAAGCGACCGCCGAAATCGAGGACAATGGAATCCAGCCGCTTGAGCAGATCGATCGTATTGCGATGGATCGGAAAATCGAGCGCCAGACTGTACCCCTCCATCGGAAAGGAAAGACCGCCACCCTCTGCGCCAAACCGTTTCAGCACAGCCAGAAAGGAGCCTTGCCCGGATTTCGATATTGTATCGAGCAGAACGCGCATGCCCAGATCCGATGAGGCGAGCGGCAGGACGCATTGGAATTGCGCAAAGCCCTTGCGGCCATAGAGACGGTTCCAGTCGTGGATGGAATCGAGCGGATAAAAATATGCATCCCAATCCAGCAGACTGCGCCCCGCACGACGGCGACCATTCCTGTAATAGGCCTCATTGAATAAAGCGAGGCTCCAGGGATTGAGAACGAATGACGGCGCATCAAACGGAAAACTTTTGGCTCGCCGCGCAGGAATGGAAAAAGGCTTGTCACGACGCTCTGCCGGCAAGTCCGCTCGGGTCGCATGTTCGCCGAACATGACAAGCGAGCGTCCCATTTTTTGCCCGCGCGCCAAACAATCGATCCAGGCGACGGAATAGGAGGCTGTCGGATTTTCATCGAACAGACGAATAGCGTCCGACAAAGTCGCTGCCGGCCGAAGATCCTGCGCAATATAGCCGCTTTCAACCGGGCGCAGCCGAATGGCAGCGCGCAGAATCACGCCAGTCAATCCCATTCCGCCAATCGTAAATTCGAAGAGAGAGGAATCCTCTTCACGCGAGCATTTGCGGATATTCCCATTGCCATCGAGGATCTCGATCCAATCGACAAAATTGCGGATCGATCCGTCGCAATGATGGTTCTTGCCATGCACATCGGCAGCAATCATGCCGCCGAGCGTGACAAATTTGGTTCCTGGCGTCACTGCGGGAAACCAGCCACGCGGCAAGAAGACGGAAATAATATCGGCGAGCAGCACGCCTGCCTCGGCAATCAGCTGACCGCTCGTGGAATCGAAAGCGCACATTCGGTTGAATGAGCGCATATCGATGGTCTGTGCCGGATTGATTGCACTGTCGCCGTAAGCGCGTCCATTGCCGCGCGCAATCAGGGGGCCGCGCGACAATGCAAGACGCAGATCATCCAGATTGCGCGGCCGCAAGAGGCAGGCGTCAAGACGCGGAAAATTACCCCAGCCGGACAGGATCAAAGCAGCGTTCCCCCAAGAAGGAAAACGGCGACAAGGACAAGACATGTCTGACTGATGCGATCGCGAATGGCGAAGACAAGCGGGTCATCATGCATCTGGCCACGATGGGTGACCATGACCATGTGCGAGATCCAGTAGAGCAGAACAAGGCAAACGCCCCAGAGTATGGACGGCCGCGCGTAAAGCTCCAGAATTGCTGGCGAGCTGAGATAAAGAGCCATGACAAGCACCGAGACATAGCCGGCGGTAATCGCCATGCCGATAACGATCGGCAAATCAGCTACAATATAGCCGCGCCCGACCGCCTGCTCTTTTCCAACGGACTTGCGATCCATGAGCTCGGCCTGTCGCTTCACGGCGGCAAGGCACAAGAAAAAGAAAATCGAAAAAGCAAGCAGCCATTCGGAAAGAACAATACCGGTCGCAATGCCGCCGGCAACGATGCGCCAGGTATAAAGGCCGGCAAGTGTCATGATGTCGATCATGAGCTTGCTCTTGAGAGAAAAAGAATAGGCCGTGCTGAGTGCTAGATAGGCGAGCAATGCGAAGGCAAATTCAAGTCGCACGAAGAGCGCAAGGGCAAAGCCTGGAACTATGAGCGCCAGCGCGATGATCTTTCCTTGCGCAGCAGGAATGGCTCCCGATGCAAAGGGCCTGTTGCGCTTGCGCGGATGGGCCCGATCAGCCTCTATATCGGCGAGATCATTAACGACATAGACCGATGAAGCGATCAGGCTGAATGCGACAAAGGCCAGAAATGACTGAAAAGCAATCTCCCATGTGAGGCGATGGGACGCCAGCATGGGAATGAAGACAAGAAAATTCTTCAACCATTGATGCGGACGCAGCGCAATGAGATAGGGAGACTGCGCCAGAGCGAACCTCGATGTGTCATGCACTTTGTCGGTCACGTTTCACTTGTCCTGAATCATCGCCAATTTTCGTCGCATCACACAGATTGTTTCCAGATTGCCCACGGGGCGGGGGCAACGCACCCATTGCCCACTCTCCATGGCGCGCGGCATCAATCCTTTGATGACACCCTCCCAGTCAATAACATAATCAATGCCGGCACGATCAAGATATTCCTCAACGCGCTTCTCGCGCAGAGCCAGAAGCGCGGCCTGATTGACCTTGCCATCGAGATTGATCACGTTTGCATTGTAAAAGCCAACCACGCCGCTCTGGAAGGCGCCAACCTTGGCCGTAGCGGGAATTTCGCGCGCCACATATCCAGCGGCGACCGAATGACCATCGCCAATCTCGCCACGATGATGCGTCTGCCAGGCGGCCACCGCATTGACAATGACAAAGGCACCAAACGCCAGCGCAACCGATTGGCTGCGCATACGGGCGGGCAGGAAAGCAAAGGCAACGGCTGGAATCAGCACGCCAGCCATCACAAGCGGCGCCGTATAGCGCGCGTAAAAATGTCCCGCCCAGAAAAAGGCGAAATAAAGAAAGGGCAGGACAGCCATGCCGATAGCCCAGGCCGCAAGCACGGAACCAGCGCCACGCTGAAAGCCCATGCCACGCCGCACGGCAATGAGCGCAATGACGGCTATCGCTGCCACGCCTGCAAAACCGATCATGATGTTCCCCGCCGTCGGGAGCCAGGGAGCAAGATTCTGGAAAACGGCTGCAATCATGGCCTCGGCACGCCCCGGCGCGCTTGAAGCATCCACCATGCTTGCCTGAGCCGGGCCGGATGTGGGCATGAATGTTCCGCTCACGGCGCGAACCCAGAAAAACCATGGACTGGTCACAGCCAGCGCAACAAGCCCGGCAAGGACGGCACGCGAAAAATCGACGCGACCGACAAGGATCAGAATGAGGAAAGCAAGAGCAGCCACAATGCCGAAATCAATGCGCGCCAAACCGCATAATCCGATTGCAAGGCCGAGCCGGAGTGCAGCCTCACCGGTAAGGCGACGGCCGAGCGGCATGAGCTCCAGCGAGCGTGCGATCAAATAGGCAAGGAGCGCGAGATAGAGACCTGTCTCAAGGCCATAGGTAAAGGTTCGGAAGAGATAGAAACTCAAACCGCCGATCAGAAAGGCCATTGTGGCTGACGTCTCATCGTCGCCATCCTTGGGCGTGGCGAGACGCGCGATACGTGCGCAAAGAGCGGCAAAGACAATCGCGTTGAGACCACCAAAAACAATCATGGCGCGGGCAAAATCGAATTTGTCGCCGCCAAATGTCTGGACGATGCGCGCAAGTCCAGCCAGCACGATCGTTATCAACGGTTGAACGCCGGTGATGATCTCGCCAAAATTGGCGCTCAGCCCCTGCCCGGCTCCGAGATTCCAGGCGGCCAGCATCAGATAATATCCGTCCTCGCCTACCGGCTGGTCAGACAGAAACGGGAAATTCGCCCCGGTCGATAGCGAGCTCGGAAAGCCCTCGCGCGAGCCGAAAGCAAGAATGAATGTATAGGCGAAGATCAGACCGCCCGCGATGATCCTGAATTGAGCCATTCCAGAAATTCCCGAACCCTTTTACAGGGGGCACTTTACGGGCGGCGCAGCCTAAACGGGGCGGTGCTGAAGACACATTTGAGTGAAACAGGCATAGGGGCCGCAGCCTGCGCCAAAAACGCATGCTATCCGTACAGGACTAAAAAATCTTTTATTTTCAGTTATTTGTAATATCACCAGCCAGGATTGCCGCTGCGCAGCATGCAGCCGATCCTGTGATCGGCTGCGCCAGCCATACCATCCATCTTCAAAGCATGATGTCCAGACTGGCTTTTGAAATCTTCATGCTGATTTCCGGGATTATCTATCCGGACATGGATGGAGTCTTCCCAATGAGACCTACCAGTCCACGTCCTTCTTGAACCTGCCGACATGCACATCCCAGGATGCAAGGGCGGTCTTGAAATTGGGCGTGGAGATGCCGCCAGTGAGATCAATGTCTCGAACCAGCGCGACCGAGCCATCTTTTCTCAGATATGCCTTTGTGTAGCGCCAGTTTGAATTCCATTGATTGAGCTGCTCAACCGGAATGGCTCCTTTGGCGTTCAGGCCGCAATTGAACTGAATGGCCGTGCAATTACGGCCATTGGTGCAGCCATAAAAGAAGATGCTCCACTTCAGGCCTTGCGAAGATGAGGAAATGAGCGGATCCCCTTCACCATCGGTTTCGCGCTTGGCGGCAAATCCTTCCTCTTGCAGAAGCCGGGCAAGCTGATCGGGATTGGCAAAGACATTGGCGCCCTGCGCAAAGGATTGCGACGCGGGGGCGGCAAGGAAGAAAATGAGGCCCAGGCCGGCGATCTTGAGGAACAAAGGGGACAATTTGCGAACCATCGAGCCCATGATCCCATCTCCGTCAAACGTGACAATAGGCGCCGCTCTTGCTCGGGCGCCGTCCAGATTCCCTTCATAGCAAAGCCGAAGGCCGATGTAAAAAGCTATATTAATCAACATTCTAATCAATACTTAAGGCGGCCTGGCGGGTTGTCGGGCCCGGCTTTTCCAAGGGTTCCGGCGCCTTGCTGATCGCGCCGGCGCGCATGGCGAGATCTTTTTCAGTATCGTCGTTGGTGCTTTTGAACGGCCAGGCAGCAATTTCACATCAGGACATGAGCCAACGTCCCTCTCGGCGAACGAGAAGGCGGCCAGCGTTTCTTTTCTGACGGAGATTTGGTGGAGCCAGACGGAATCGAACCGACGACCTCTTCAATGCCATTGAAGCGCTCTCCCAACTGAGCTATGGCCCCACTTTTTTGGCAGGTTTTGCACCTGCCGGACGCTGTTTCCAGACTCTCGATCCTTTGGGGAGGATCTTCATCCGGAGCGTCTTGTTTCCAAAATGCCGAAGGCATTTGCGGAGGGCGGCTGTTTAACCCAATTGCCGCCCCGCCACAACCCCGCGATCAGGGTTTTTGATCTCAGACTTCTTCGTCGTCTTGCAGATCGCTGTCGATCAGGCCTGCAACATCGTCCGGATCGCCTTCCTCTTCCTCAAGGAAGGTCTCGTCGGCGCCGTCATCTTCGATTTCAATGTCGTCATCGGCGACCACAACCTTGTCATCGACGGCATCAGCCTCCTCGAGGGAGACGAGTTCTGCGCCTTGAGCCTCCGGCGCCTCATCGTCATCGACAGGTGCTGCGCGCGCAGCGGCGCGGCTGACAGCCGCCACCTGGAAGACCGCGCCGCATTTCGGGCAAACGATCGGATCCTTGTTCAGGTCGAAAAATTTGGCGCTGCACGCCTGGCACTGGCGCTTACTGCCGAGTTCGGGTTTCGCCACTTCGATGAGCCCCTGGAGCGAGTTGTCCGTTTAGCCCCGGCCACTCGAAATGAGCGCTGAAGGCTACTTGTCTGGGCTCCGGTTAGTCGGGCCGAAGGCGACTGTCAAATGGGAATTGGCTCATGCGGCACATGTAATGACATGAGGCCGCGCCCCGTGCTACGAGCGCAACGAAATCTGCTCTCAACTTCGAGGATGCCTTGGCTCCCCAGTCCGCTTCCCACGGCTCCCATGGGCCAGCCCACCCCCTGACCGCCGGGCGCTCGGCTCCGCTCAAGGGCAGCCTCAAGCCCCCCGGTGACAAATCCATCTCCCATCGCGCCCTCATCTTCGGGCTGCTCGCCAAGGGCGTAACGCCGGTCGAGGGCCTGCTGGAGGGAGACGATGTGCTGCGCACCGCCGCTGCCTGCCGGGCTCTTGGGGCCAAGGTGGAGCGGCTTGGCGACGGCAAATGGCGCGTGGAAGGTGCCGGGCTTGGCTCGCTTCTCGAACCCGAAGACGTGCTCGATTTCGGCAATGCGGGCACCGGCACGCGCCTGATGATGGGCGTTGTCGGCGGCCATGCTCTCAAAGCGACCTTCGATGGCGATGCATCGCTGCGCAAGCGCCCGATGCGACGCATTCTCGATCCGCTTGTGCAAATGGGCGTCGAAGTCATTTCGGAGACGGAGGGCGGGCGCTGTCCCATTGTCATCCGCGGCACAGCAGAACCGGCACCGATCGAATATCGTTCGCCGGTAGCCTCCGCCCAGCTGAAATCCGCTATTCTTCTGGCAGGCCTCAATTCACCTGGCCGCACGACCGTGATCGAGAGCGAGGCCTCGCGCGATCATACGGAAAAGATGCTCGCCTATTTTGGCGCGACGGTGCATGTCGAGAAGGAAGGCGAACACGGCCGCCGCATCACGCTTGAAGGCCGCCCGACACTGACGCCGCGCGAGGTGATTGTGCCGGCAGATCCTTCCTCAGCCGCTTTTCCGATTGTTGCAGCCCTGCTTGTGCCGGGCTCGGATGTCACCATTGTCGGCATGATGATGAATCCGCTGCGCATCGGCCTTCTGACGACGCTGCAGGAAATGGGTGCTTCCATCGAAGTGACCAATCCGCGCATCGAGGGCGGCGAGGATGTCGCCGATCTGCGCGTTCGTCATTCGCATCTCAAAGGCGTCGATGTGCCTGCAGATCGGGCACCTTCGATGATTGACGAATATCCGATTCTTGCTGTGGCAGCGGCTTTTGCCAAAGGCGAGACGCGCATGCGCGGGCTCTCGGAATTGCGCGTGAAAGAATCCGATCGGCTTGCCGCAGTGGCGACAGGCCTCGATGTCAACGGCATTGAAAACCGGATCGAAGGCGACGATCTGATCGTGCGCGGTAACGGTAAGGTTACTGGCGGCGGCACAGTCGAGACGCATCTCGATCATCGCATCGCCATGAGTTTTCTCGTCATGGGACTGGCATCCGAAAAGCCCGTCACCATCGATGATGCTGCCATGATCGCGACAAGTTTTCCCACCTTCCGCCCGGCGCTTGAGCGTCTGGGCGCGACTTTCTCGTGACCCGATCATGCTGATCGCCATCGATGGACCTGCGGCATCGGGCAAGGGGACGCTCGCGCGTCGTCTCGCGCGGCATTTCAACGTGCCCCATCTCGACACGGGCCTGCTCTATCGCGCAACGGCCGCCGGTGTGATCGACAAGGGCTACAGGCTGGAAGATGGAGCGCAGGCGGCCAGTATCGCGCGCGGCCTGGCTTTGGTCGATTTCGATGAAGAGCGTCTGCGCAGCCGGGAAATGGGCGAGGCGGCTTCTGTGGTCGCCGCCATCCCTGAAGTGCGGGAGGCTCTCATTGAGGCTCAGCGCCGTTTCGCCGCCCGGCCGGGCGGAGCCGTCCTCGACGGGCGCGATATCGGCACCGTCATTTGCCCTGATGCACCGGTCAAGATTTTCGTCACGGCGAGCCCTGAAACCCGTGCCCAGCGCCGGGCGCTGGAACTGGCAGGGCGCGGCGAGAAAGTGGATTTTGCCGCCGTTCTTGAAGATATCAAAAAGCGCGATGCGCGGGACGCCGGTCGTTCTGCCGCCCCTCTGCGGGCAGCGGCAGATGCGGTGACGCTGGACACGACCCTTCTGGACGTCGAGGCCGCTTTTGCGGCAGCGCTGCGGATCGTTCAGGAAAAGGCTGCGCCGACACACGGATGAGCGCGGGCGAATCAGCTTGCCGCCCCTCTTGGCTCCTGCTAGAAACCTCTCGAATTCGGGCGAAGAGAAACCCTCTTCGCCCGGATTTTATTCAAAACCCGTCCTTCCGCTCCGGCCACGCCGGCAGCCCCAAAGGGCCGACCGGTCGCAATGTCGACCGGCTCCGGAGCGCCATTGGACGAATGTAACTCGAACCCCGCCGGCGATGCCCAACAGGGCGCCTCAGGAGACAATATGGCCAATTCTGCCACTGCTTCGCTCAATCCGACACGCGATGATTTTGCCGCTCTTCTCGACGAGAGCTATGGAGAAAGCGAAGCCTTCGAAGGTTCCGTCGTCAAGGGAACCGTGGTTGGCATCGAAAAGGATGTCGCCGTCATCGACATCGGTCTGAAGACCGAAGGCCGCGTGCCGCTGCGCGAATTCACGGGTCCGGGCCGCGAAGCCGCCCCGAAGATCGGCGATGTCGTTGAAGTTTATCTGGAGCGCGTCGAAAATGCGCTCGGCGAAGCCGTCATCTCGCGTGAGAAGGCGCGTCGCGAAGAGAGCTGGGTCAAGCTCGAAAAGGCTTTCGAAGCCGGCGAGAAGGTCGACGGCGTTATCTTCAATCAGGTCAAGGGCGGCTTCACGGTCGATCTCGACGGCGCCGTGGCGTTCTTGCCGCGCAGCCAGGTCGACATTCGCCCGATCCGCGACGTCACCCCGCTCATGGGCGTGCCGCAGCCGTTCCAGATCCTCAAGATGGACCGCCGCCGCGGCAATATCGTCGTGTCGCGCCGCACGGTTCTCGAAGAGAGCCGCGCCGAACAGCGTCATGAAATCGTGGCCAACCTTGAAGAAGGTCAGGTCATTGAGGGCATGGTCAAGAACATCACCGATTACGGCGCATTCGTGGATCTGGGTGGAATCGACGGCCTGCTGCATGTCACCGACATTGCATGGCGCCGCGTCAACCATCCGACCGAAGTGCTCAACATCGGCCAGACGGTGCGCGTGAAGATCGTCAAGATCAATCACGACACGCACCGCATCTCGCTTGGCATGAAGCAGCTGCTCGACGATCCCTGGCAGGCTATCGACAGCAAATATCCGCTCAATGCACGCCTCCATGGTCGCGTCACGAATATCACCGACTACGGTGCATTCGTTGAACTCGAGCCTGGTATCGAAGGCCTCATCCACGTTTCCGAAATGTCGTGGACGAAGAAGAACGTGCATCCCGGCAAGATCGTTTCGACGAGCCAGGAAGTCGACGTTCAGGTTCTCGAAGTCGATCCGGTCAAGCGCCGCATTTCGCTCGGACTCAAGCAGACGCTTGCCAATCCGTGGGAAGTCTTCGCTGAAAAGCATCCGGTCGGCACGGAAGTCGAAGGCGAAGTCAAGAACAAGACCGAATTCGGCCTGTTCATCGGCCTCGATGGCGATGTGGACGGCATGGTCCATCTCTCGGATCTGGACTGGAACCGTCCGGGCGAGCAGGTCATCGAAGAGTACAAGAAGGGCGACATGGTCAAGGCGAAAGTGCTTGACGTGGACGTCGAGAAGGAGCGCATTTCGCTCGGCATCAAGCAGCTGGCGAGCGATCCCTTCACTTCGGCCAGCGCCGGCAGTGAAGAAGGCGGCGACCTCAAGAAGGGCGCAGTCGTGACCTGCGAAGTCATGGAAGTGAAGGAAGGCGGCATCGATGTGAAGATTGCCGGCTCCGACCTCGTCACCTTCATCAAGCGCAGCGAACTCGCCCGCGACCGCGCCGACCAGCGCTCTGAGCGTTTCGCCGTCGGCGAAAAGGTCGATGCGCGCATCACGCAATTCGATCGCCGCGCCCGCAAGGTCTCGGTGTCGATCAAGGCTCTCGAAATGGCTGAAGAAAAGGAAGCCATTGCGGCTTACGGCTCAGCCGATTCGGGCGCTTCGCTTGGCGACATTCTCGGCGCTGCCCTCAAGGCACGCGATACCGACAAAAAGTAAAAGTCTCTGCAAGGAGCTTTGCTCGAGGCCCGCGCAGAAATGTGCGGGCCTTTTTTTTAAGCCTGCGTCACATTCGGCGAGCATTGCTTGCTTCCCCGCCAGTGTCTCTCTACGTTTCGTCACGACAGACACAATGGATCGTCACATGGCCAGCTATCCTGATGCAGACCACATCGTCGATCGCCGCATTCTCCGGCGCAAACTGAGCTTCTGGCGAATTGTCACATTTCTGATCGTGGCGGGCGTTCTTGTCGGGGCAGGCCTGTATTTCAGCACAAGCGACACAAAAAGCGGCCATCACATCGCCAGGCTTTCCATCGAGGGCGTCATCACCGGCGACAAGGATACGCTCAAACTCGTGCGCGACATCGGCCATTCACGCACGGCCGACGCGCTGATCGTCTCGATTGAAAGCCCCGGCGGAACGACGACCGGCGCCGAGCGCCTGTTCAAGGAATTACGCGCAATATCGGAGAAAAAACCGGTCGTTGCCGTTGTGGGAACCATGGCCGCCTCGGGTGGATATATTGCGGCTCTGGGCACAGATCGTATTTTCGCCGAAGGCAATTCTCTGGTCGGCTCGATCGGCGTTCTGTTCCAATATCCCAATTTCGGCAAGCTGCTGGACACTGTCGGCGTCTCGGTTGAAAGCGTGAAATCCTCGCCGCTCAAGGCATCGCCGAGCGGCTATGAGCCGACGAGCCCGGAGGCGCGCGCCGCCATTGCAGCCCTCGTCGGCGATTCCTTTGCCTGGTTCAAGGAGCTGGTCCAGACACGCCGGGACCTCAACGAGGACGAGCTCGCGAAAGTGAGCGACGGGCGCGTCTTTACCGGCCGACAGAGCATCGAGCTCAAATTGGTTGATGCGCTCGGCGGCGAGCGCGAGGCCATCGCCTGGCTGGAGCGGGAAAGGAAGATCGACAAGGGGCTGCCCGTGCGGGACTGGAAGAAAGACCGCAGTCTGGAGCGGCTCGGCCTGCTCGGCGCATCGGCGGCCGTGCTCGATGGCATGGGTTTAAGCGATCTGGCCGCCCCGCTGCGCCGTCTTGCAAGTCTTGGGGATGCCCGCCTCCTTGACGGTCTGGTTTCGATTTGGCAAGTTGTGCCAGTCGATTGAGCAATTATTGACTTAAGGGCCCATGTTTTCTGGTCCGTTTTGGCAGTTCATTTTCCGGGGGCGCAAGTGATCAAATCAGAACTCGTTCAACGCATCGCGGAACGCAATCCTCATCTTTACCTGCGAGACGTCGAAAATATCGTGAACGCGATTCTCGATGAAATCACGCATGCCTTGTCGCGCGGAGACCGTGTTGAATTGCGCGGCTTTGGCGCCTTTTCCGTCAAGCGTCGCGACGCGCGCCTGGGCCGCAACCCGCGCACCGGCGCCCATGTCGAAGTCGACGAAAAAGTCGTACCCTTCTTCAAGACGGGCAAGGAAATGCGCGAGCGCCTGAACGAAGGCACGCCGGGCTAATGCCCGCCGCCGCGGGAGCAGGATGAAAACATTTCTCAAATGGCTTGTCCTCGCCCCGATCGGTGCGGTCCTGATTGCTTTTGCAGTCACCAATCGTGAGCCGGTTCGGGTCATTTTCGACCCGCTTCCCGGCGCCTATTCGATCTTCGAAATCACCGCACCCCTCTTTATTGTTCTGTTTCTGGCTGCAGGGACAGGCGTGATTGCGGGCTCCTTTGCCACATGGCTCTCGCAACGCCGGAACCGTCAGATAGTGCGGCAGGCGCGCGCCGATCTGGAGCGGCTGCGCCGCGAAGCCGAAGCGCTGCGCGCGCAATTATCCTCACGCACAGCCATAGAAGGCCCGCGCGAGACGGCGTGATCCTGTCAGGACGGCGCTGGACATGATGCCTGCGCCATGCGAGCAAAGCGCATGCTGTCCATTCCTTCGACTGCGGGCGCAGATTTTCTTGCCAGCCTGAACTTTCCCCAGCCCTTGCGGGACGCGCTGGCGCGCCGCGCCCAGCCAAAGGGTCCGGTGATCAAGATTTGTGGTCTTTCGAGCGCCGAAACGCTGGCCCATGCGCTGGACGCGGGTGCAGATATGGTGGGCCTCGTCTTCTTCCCCAAAAGCCCGCGGCATGTTGAGCTGGAGGCGGCCGCCCGCCTTGCGGCCCTGGCCGGAGACCGCGCCATCAAGGTCGCTTTGACCGTCGATGCTCCCGATGATCTCCTCAAATCCATTATTGCTGCTGCAAAGCCGGACATGCTGCAGCTACACGGCAAGGAGAGCCCGGCGCGGGTGATGGAAATCCGCAGCCTGTTCGGCCTGCCCGTCATGAAGGCCATCGGCATTTCGGGCCGGGATGATCTGGCGACCGCCAGCCTCTATCATGGGGCTGCCGACCGCATCCTTTTCGATGCCAAACCGCCTGCCGGGGCAGATCTGCCCGGCGGAAACGGCCTGATTTTCGACTGGGACCTGCTCAAAAACATCGATCTTGCGACCCCTTTCATGCTCTCGGGGGGGCTGGACCCCGAAAATGTCGCCCAAGCCCTGCGCCGCACGGGCTGCGGTGGCGTCGACGTCTCCTCCGGGGTCGAGAGTGCCCCCGGCCAGAAGGATCCCGCCCGAATGTCCGCCTTCGTCCAGTCGGTCCGCGGGGCAACCAGCGACATCGAAACCCTTGGTTCGGAAGGCGTGACGGGTTAAGACACGCTCCGACCGTCTGGAGCCATCCGTGAACAATATCTCTCCAAATTCCTTCCGCACCGGGCCGGATGAGCGTGGCCATTTCGGCCTCTTCGGAGGCCGCTTCGTCGCCGAGACGTTGATGCCGCTCATTCTCGATCTGGAAAAGGCCTATGAAGTGGCCAAGGCCGATCCTGCCTTCCATGATGAGCTTGCGCATCTGGCGAAACATTATGTCGGTCGTCCGAGCCCGCTTTATTTTGCTGAACGCATGACGGAAGAACTCGGCGGCGCGAAAATCTATTTCAAGCGCGATGAGCTGAACCATACGGGCGCACACAAGATCAACAATGTGCTCGGCCAGATTTTGCTCGCACGCAGAATGGGCAAGAAGCGCATTATCGCAGAGACGGGTGCCGGCCAGCATGGTGTGGCAACTGCCACAGCCTGCGCGAAATATGGACTCGAATGCATCGTCTATATGGGCGCCGTCGATGTCGAACGCCAAAAGCCAAATGTCTTCCGCATGAAAATGCTCGGCGCGAAGATTGTGCCGGTGCAATCGGGCGCGCGCACGCTGAAAGATGCCATGAACGAGGCGCTGCGCGATTGGGTCACCAATGTCGCCGATACATTTTATTGCATCGGCACGGCGGCAGGCCCTCATCCCTATCCGGCCATGGTGCGCGATTTCCAGTCGATCATCGGCAAGGAAACGCGCTGGCAGATGGAAGAACTCGAAGGCCGCTTGCCGGATTCGCTCGTCGCCTGCATCGGCGGCGGCTCAAATGCCATTGGCCTGTTTCATCCTTTCCTCGATGACAAGAGCGTCGAGATCTATGGCGTCGAAGCCGCCGGACATGGGCTCGCATTGCCCGAAGGCCATGCTGCTTCGCTTGCCGGCGGAAAGCCTGGCGTGCTGCATGGCAATCGCACTTATCTTCTGATGAATGACGATGGGCAGATCATCGAAGGACATTCGATTTCGGCCGGTCTCGATTATCCCGGTATCGGGCCCGAACATGCCTGGCTGCGCGATATCGGCCGCGTGACTTATGTGTCGGCGACTGACAAGGAAGCGCTGGAGGGGCTGCAATTATGCTGCCGGACAGAGGGCATTATTCCAGCCCTCGAGCCTTCGCATGCTTTGGCCTATGTCACGAAGCTGGCACCGACGAAGCCGAAGGATCACTTGATGGTGGTCAACATCTGCGGCCGTGGCGACAAGGATATTTTCACCGTCGCCGAGCATCTGGGGGGAATGTGATGACGACGCGCATGGAAAAGCGCTTTGCTTTATGCAAGGCGGAAGGTCGCGCGGCGCTTGTCACCTTTCTCATGGCGGGCGATCCCGATCCAAAAACCTCGCTCGATCTCATCAAGGCACTGCCGCAGGCTGGAGCGGATGTCATTGAAATCGGCATGCCCTTCACCGATCCAATGGCCGATGGCCCCTCGATTCAGGCCGCCGGTCTGCGCGCACTTGCTGCGGGAATGAGCCTGACAAAAACGCTCGATCTTGTGCGTGCATTCCGCAAGGCAGATACAGACACGCCGATCGTGCTCATGGGCTATTTCAACCCGATCTATGTGCGCGGCGTTGAAAAATTTCTGGGTGAGGCGAAAGAAGCCGGCGTCGATGGATTGATCGTCGTCGATCTGCCGCCTGAAGAAGATGACGAGCTCTGCCTGCCCGCATTGGCGGCCGGCCTGCATTTCATCAGACTGGCGACGCCGACGACCGACGACAAACGCCTGCCGAAAGTTCTCACCAATACGTCGGGCTTTCTCTATTATGTGTCGATCACCGGCATTACGGGGGCGGCAACACCCGATTACTCGAAGGTGGCGCAGGCGGTGCATCGCATCAAGGCGCAGACACAATTGCCGGTCGCTGTCGGATTTGGCGTCAAGAATGCCCAGACTGCCGCTTCGCTTGCCGCTCACGCCGATGGCGTGGTCGTCGGCTCGGCCCTGATAGATGCGTTGAAAAATTCTCTCGATGCGCAAAACCGCGCAACCGGAACGACGCTTACCGCCGTCACATCGCTTGTTTCAGACATTGCCCATGGCGTGCGTAGCGCACGCAAGGCCGCCGCAGAATAATTCGAGGATCCGATGAACTGGATTTCCAATGTCGTCCCGCCGAAGATACGCTCTTTCCTCAAGCGCGAGACGCCCGAAAACCTCTGGGTGAAATGCCCGGACTCGGGCCAGCTCGTCTTCCATAAGGATCTCGAGGCCAATCTCTATGTTGTGCCCGGCTCCAATTATCACATGCGCTGCCCGGCCAAGACGCGCCTGGATTCGATCTTCGACAATGCATCCTATGAGACGATTGCGACGCCGGAAGTGCCGGCCGATCCGCTGAAGTTCAAAGACGTCAAACGTTATACTGACCGTCTGAAAGAATATCGCTCCAAGACCGGCGCGCAGGATGCTGTGCGGCTTGCAGCCGGAACGCTGGAAGGCGAGAAGGCAGTTGTCGCCGTTCAGGATTTCGAATTCATGGGCGGCTCGCTCGGCATGGCTGCCGGCGAGGCCATTATCACGGGCATGGAAGCAGCAATCGCACGGCGCGCGCCCTTCATTATTTTTACGGCATCAGGTGGCGCGCGCATGCAGGAAGGCATGTTCTCGCTGATGCAAATGCCACGCACGACTGTTGCCGTGCAACGTCTTCGGGCCGCAAAACTGCCCTATATTGTTGTTCTCACCAATCCGACAACGGGCGGCGTCACAGCTTCCTATGCCATGCTTGGCGACATTCATATTGCAGAGCCCGGCGCCGTCATCGGCTTTGCCGGCGCCCGCGTGATCGAGCAAACAATCCGCGAGCGTCTGCCGGAGGGATTCCAGCGCGCTGAATATCTCAAGAGCCATGGCATGGTCGATATGGTCGTGCCGCGCGGCGAAATGCGCGCAACGCTGGCGCGGCTTTGTCGCGTTCTGATGAACAGGCCGGCCGCATCGGTCGCCTGAGGAAAGCCGTGCACAAAAACACATCAGGAAATTCAAGCTCCGGGGACATGCTAGAGCGTTTCCTCAATCTTCATCCGCGCAAGATCGATCTGTCGCTCGGTCGGACCATCGATCTGCTCGCCAAGATCGGACATCCGCAGAAGCGCCTGCCGCCGGTCATTCATGTCGCCGGCACAAATGGCAAGGGATCGACAGTCGCTTTCATGCGCGCCATGCTCGAGGCGGCGGGTAAAAATGTTCATGTCTATACGTCACCGCATCTGGTGAATTTTCATGAACGAATCCGGCTCGGCGCGCCCGGTGGTGGCAAGCGTGTCAGCGAAGCCATGCTGGTCGATGCTTTCACACGCTGCGAAAATGCCAATGCCGGCGCATCCATCACGATTTTCGAAATCACAACAATTGCAGCCCTCCTGCTCTTCAGCGAACATCCTGCCGATTATCTGCTGCTCGAAGTTGGACTGGGTGGGCGCTATGATGCAACCAATGTCATCGATCATCCGCTGGCAAGTGTGATCACACCTGTATCGATGGATCATATGGATTTCCTCGGGCCGACTCTGGGCGAAATCGCATCCGCAAAAGCTGGCATCATCAAGTCGCAAACACCATCTTTTATCGGTCGTCAGAAAGATGAGGCTCTGCGAGTAATCGAGCGAGAAGCGCACCGCGCACGCGCGCCGCTTTTTCTTTACGAGCGCGATTTTTCTGCGGCGGAAGAAAGCGGCCGCCTGATCTACGAAGATGCAAAGCAATTGCTGGATCTGCCACTGCCGCGCCTTCAGGGGCGCCACCAGATCGACAATGCCGCACTGGCAATCGCGACGCTCCGCCACATCGCGCCCGATCTGACGAGCGCCAATTTCGAGCAGGGGCTGCTGGCCGCCGATTGGCCGGCCCGCCTGCAAAATCTGGCGCGCGGACGACTCATTCTGCTGGTGCCGCCCGGCGCTGAACTATGGCTCGACGGCGGCCATAATGCCGATGGCGGCTCCGCACTGGCCGCAGCCATGGGCGAGCTGGAAGCAAAAGACCCTCGCCCGCTGGTCTTGATCTGCGGCTCCCTGGCGAGCAAGGAAACGGATGCGTTTCTGCGGGCCTTCTCCGGTCTTGCCAAAGAATTGCTGGCCGTGCCGATCATGGGCGAACATGCAGCACGCAGCGCGGCTGAAATCGCTGCCATTGCCGAGGCGGAAGGCATAAAGGCGCATATTGCTGCCGATGTTCCATCAGCGTTAGGTCAAATCGCGGCGGTCAGCTGGATCGTGCCGCCGCGTATCCTGATCTGCGGTTCGCTCTATTTGGCCGGCGAGGTTCTCGCTGCGAACGGCACACCGCCGGAGTGACGCTTCCAGATTGCGCCTCTCTCGCCTAGGATTGTGGTTATGAACACGATCTCCAAACCACAGCATCCGGGACGGGGGGGCGAAGTACGGACCGGCCCGAAAGGCCGGCAAGCTGACCCCAGATCGCTTGCAGAAATTGCATTGCTTCTCGGCGCGCGTCCGCGCAGGCGCGATCTGCTGATTGAATATCTTCATCTCGTGCAGGATTTATATGGCCAGATTTCAGCGGGCCATTTGGCGGCGCTTGCAGAAGAATTGCACATCGGCCTCGCAGAGGCTTATGAGGTCGCAACTTTCTACGCGCATTTCGATGTTGTGAAAGACGACGATCAGCCTGTCTTGCCGATCACCATACGCATCTGCGATTCAATTGCCTGTCAGCTCGCTGGTGCTGAGGAGCTAATCAAGACACTCCATATTGCAGGCGTCCGTATTCTGCGCGCACCCTGCATAGGGCAATGCGATCAGGCCCCTGCAGCGGCCTGCGGACAGAATGTCATTACAAGAGCCAATAGCGAGAATCTGCGCTCGGCTGTTCTATCGACCCAAACGGCTGCTGTACCGATTTGCAAAACAGATTATGAGACTTATCGCGCGCATGGCGGCTATGCACTCTTTGAGCGCCTGCGCATGGGCGAAATTACGCCTGAACAGATTCTCACATCGCTCGATCATGCAGGTCTGCGCGGCATGGGAGGCGCGGGCTTCCCGACTGTCCGTAAATGGCGTGCGGTCAAAAACATGGGCGGGAAAAAATATGTGATCGTCAATGCGGATGAAGGCGAGCCCGGAACATTCAAGGATCGCCACATTCTTGAGAGCGATCCACATCGCATGATCGAAGGCGCGCTGATCGCCGCACTCTCGATTGAGGCAGACGAGATTTTTCTTTATCTGCGCGATGAATATGCCGGTCTGCGCATCGCTCTGGAACAAGAAATTGCAAAATTGCCCGGCCATTGGCCTGCGATCCGTCTGCGGCGTGGTGCGGGAGCCTATATATGCGGCGAGGAATCGGCGCTGATCGAATCGATTGAGGGAAAGCGCGGCTACCCGCGGCAACGTCCGCCGTTACCTTTCGAATCCGGACTTTTCGGTCGCCCGACGCTGACCAATAATGTCGAGACGCTCTATTTCATTCGTGAGATCGTCGAAAAGGGCGGTCATGAATGGCGCGCACAAGGACGCAATGGCGCATCGGGACTGCGCCACTATTCTGTTTCAGGACGCATCCGCAATCCTGGCGTGAAACTGGCACCGGCTGGCCTGACCCTGCAGGAACTTCTGAGCGAATATTGTGGGGCAATGGCCGAGGGGCACAAGCTTTATGCCTATCTGCCAGGCGGCGCATCTGGAGGCATATTGCCGGCCTCGCTTGCAAATATTCCGCTCGATTTTGGTTCGCTCGAAAAACATGGCTGTTTCATCGGCTCCGCCGCGATTGTGATTTTCTCTCAGGAGGACGATCTCAAACAAGTGGCACATAATCTCATGGACTTTTTTGCCGATGAATCCTGCGGGCAATGCACGCCTTGCCGGGTCGGGACAGCCAAAGCAGCGCGACTGATGCAAGAGCAAAATTGGGACCTCGCTCTCCTGAGCGAACTCTCAAATGTCATGCAAGATGCATCGATCTGTGGGCTTGGGCAGGCTGCCCCCAATCCAATCCTGTCTCTCATGCGCCATTTTCCCGAGCTTTTGGTTCAGGTGACGCCATGAGTGGGATCATCCGCTTCACGCTTGACGGGCAGGAAATCGAGGCGCGTGACAGCGAAACGATCTGGCAGACGGCCCAACGCGCGAAAGTCTACATTCCGCATCTGTGCCATCGCGATGCGCATTCTTATCGCCCGGACGGCAATTGCCGCTCCTGCATGGTTGAAATAGCGGGGGAACGTGTTCTGGCACCCTCCTGTCGTCGGCTCCCGACGGATGGAATGGTGGTGACAACAAAAAGCCCGCGTGCCGAAAAAGCCCGCGCGCTCGTGATCGAATTGCTTCTCGCCGATCAACCGCCGCGCGCCATATCGCCTGATCCGGATTCGCATTTCTGGGAGCAGGCCGATCTGGCGGGCATTGGCCATAGCCGTTTTCCGTCAACAAAGTCGCACGCGACACCCGACGCCAGCCATCCCGCCATGCGCGTCAATCTCGATGCCTGCATTGAATGCGGGCTTTGTGTGCGCGCATGCCGTGAAGTCCAGGTCAATGATGTCATCGGAATGGCCCATCGCCACGATGCCACAAAGGTCGTCTTTGATTTTGACGACCCCATGGGTGCATCGACCTGCGTGGCTTGCGGAGAATGTGTTCAGGCCTGCCCTACGGGCGCGCTCATGCCATCGGCCTATCTTGACGACAAGCAGCAAAGAACCGTCTGGCCGGATCGGCAGGTGGATTCGCTATGCCCCTATTGCGGCGTCGGCTGCCAGGTGAGCTTTCAGATCAAGGATGACCACATCATTCACGTCGAGGGACGCAATGGGCCTGCCAATCACAACAGATTATGCGTGAAAGGTCGCTTCGGGCTGGATTATGTCGCGCATCCCCATCGCCTGACAAAGCCGCTCATTCGCCTGCCCGGCAAACCGAAATGTGCCGATGATATTGTCGATCCTGCAAATCCCTTCAGTCATTTCCGTGAGGCAAGCTGGCAGGAAGCACTCGATCGTGCCGCAGAAGGTTTACGCAACATCCGCGAGACGCATGGATCCCAAGCGCTTGCGGGATTTGGTTCGGCAAAGGGCTCGAATGAAGAAGCCTATCTGTTTCAAAAACTCGTCCGAACGGGATTTGGAACAAATAATGTCGATCATTGCACACGCCTGTGTCACGCCTCTTCCGTCGCAGCACTCATGGAGGGCCTGAATTCAGGCGCGGTATCTGCGCCTTTCGAGGCCGCACGAGATGCCGAGCTGATCATTGTGATCGGAGCCAATCCGGCAGCCAACCACCCGGTTGCTGCGACTTTCATCAAGAATGCAGTGCGCGAGCGCGGGGCGAAGCTGGTCGTCATCGATCCCCGCCGTCAGCTTTTGTCGCGCCACGCCTGGAAGCATCTTGCATTCAAACCCGGCAGCGATGTCGCGCTCCTGAATGCGATGATTCATACAATCATTGAAGAAGACCTCGTCGATCAATCATTCATTTCCCGTTTCACGGAAGACTTTGACCGGCTCGCTGAGCATGCGCGTGATTTTTCTCCCGAAAAAATGTCGCCTCTCTGTGGCATTGATGCGGCAATCATTCGCGAAGTTGCGCGTGCCTATGCGCAGGCGCGCAGCTCCATCATCTTCTGGGGCATGGGAATCAGCCAACATGTGCATGGAACGGACAATGCACGCTGCCTGATTGCACTGGCACTCATCACCGGACAGATCGGCAGGCCCGGCACCGGCCTGCATCCTTTGCGCGGACAGAACAACGTGCAAGGCGCTTCCGATGCCGGCTTGATTCCGATGCTTTATCCCGATTATCGCAGTGTCGAGACGGCTCAGGTTCGGGATGTTTTCGAGACATTCTGGGGCCGCAAGCTTGATCCAAAACGCGGCCTGACGGTTGTCGAAATCATGCATGCCATCAAAGCCGGCCAGATCTGCGGCATGTATATTGAGGGTGAAAATCCGGCCATGTCGGACCCCGATCTCAACCATGCGCGCGAATCGCTCGCCGCACTTGAGCATCTGGTCGTGCAGGATATTTTCCTGACAGAAACAGCCTTCCATGCCGACGTTATTCTGCCCGCGTCGGCTTTTCCTGAAAAAAGCGGGACATTCACCAATACAGATCGGCGCGTACAAATGGCTCGCGCAGCACTGCCCCTGCCCGGCGAGGCCCGACAGGATTGGTGGATCATCCAGGAGATAGGCCGCCGCATGGGGCTCGATTGGTCCTATGGCGGCCCAGCCGATATTTATGCCGAAATGAGCGCCATCATGCCCTCCCTTCAGCATATCACTTGGGAAAGACTGGAACGGGAGGGAGCGGTGACCTATCCGGCTACGGAAACCGGTCCCGGACATGACATTCTTTTCGACACAGGTTTTCCCACTGCAACGGGGCGGGCACGTATTGTACCCGCACAAGCCCGTGCGCCCGATGAATGCCCGGACGATGCATATCCGCTGATCCTTTCGACCGGTCGCATTCTCGAACATTGGCATACCGGTTCGATGACACGCCGCGCATCCGTGCTCGACCGCCTTGAGCCCGAGGCCGTCGCCCTGATCGCGCCAGTCGAAATGGCGCGGCAAGGAATCGCGTCAGGCGAGAAGATAGCCTTGGAGACGCGCCGGGGAAGGATCGAAATATCGATACGCGCCGATCGGGATGTTCCAGAAGGCATGGTCTTCCTGCCCTTCTGCTATTCGGAATCGGCAGCAAATCTGCTGACAAATCCCGCGCTCGATCCCGCCGGCAAAATACCGGAATTCAAATTCTGCGCCGTCCGCATTCAGCGGCTCTAAACTGTAGAAACATGCTTTGCATTGAGGGGAGCCGGCCAGCCCCACGCCTGAAATGGGCACTAATTATTGCAATTTAGCAAATAAGTTACTCAACAATCCCATTGTTTTGATTTATTGGTTAGTTGTAATTAGCTGCACGCTGAATGGCGGCATGGGGCGAGAGCGAGATTAATGAAGGACGGTAGAATCCTTCTGGTCGACAAGTTGCGCGCATCGCGCCAGCTCGCTGCAACCTATCTCACCAGAACAGGCTATTCGATCACGGAGGCAGAGACGCCGCCACAGGCGGGGCGCAAAACCCGCTTCGAAGGAATCGATCTCGTCGTGCTCGACATTGATCCTCATGATGAAGTTGCGGCTCATATGCTCGCTGTCGATGTCACTCTGGCCGGCATTCCCATCATCATCTTGTGCGAATCGGCTCGCCCGGAGGAGCGTATCGTCTGGCTCGAGCGCGGGGCACAGGACGTTCTGAGCAAGCCGATTCACTTGCGTGAACTGCAATTGCGGATCGCAAATGTTCCGCCCCCCAGAACTGTGACGAACACGCAATCTCACACCGATATAGTTTGCGGCAATGTAACGCTCGATGTCGCCAAAAGAAGTCTCAAAGGCGCACAAAGGACGGCCGCGCTGACCGCAGGTGAGTTCCGGCTGTTGCTACTCCTGCTGAAGAACGAAGGCACGCTTATCGAGCGTCGGGCGATTTCGCGCGACGCGCTCGGTTATGAATATGAAGAAACAAGCCGATCTGTGGATGTGATGGTGAGCAAACTGCGCCGAAAACTCAAAATTGTCGGCGCAAATCGCTTTATCCGCAGCATCCGCTCCGAAGGTTATCTTCTCATCAATGACGAGCGGAAAGATCCCCGGCCTGGCGCGCCCGCTCACGACACTTCACGCCCATCTTTGCTGATCCAAACGGACGAACCATGACGAACTTGCCATCAACCAACATCACTCGCGCCCATCTGGCCGACGCTGTTTGCCGCGCGACTGGCCTTCCAAAAGCCGATGCCGGAGGGCTGGTCGAGATGTTTCTGGATCTGATTTCCGAGGCTCTTCTGCGTCGCGAGCCAGTCATGATTTCCGGATTTGGGAAATTTATCGTGCTTGAGCGTGCCGCCCGAAAGGGTCGCAACGTCAAACTTGGCGTGAATGTCATGATTGAGCCGCGCTTGGCGATCGTGTTCAAGTCGGCACCTGGGCTATTCGCCCAACTCAATAAGCATTCAGGAAAAGACCAGGCCCCCGCGCAAAAGACAGCAGCAGGCGCATGACTTGCGCCTCAAATCTTTTCTGACAGGGTGCTTGGAAGACGCCTTAACCTCAGTTGACGGTCGGCTGTGAGGTGCCCTCGGGACGGCAGGCGTCATTCTCATGCGGGTTGAGCATCTCGCCATCGGGGGAAAGCCGCCTGATTGGAATTCCAGCTGAAGCCCAAGGCAATGATTGTCGGACATGCAAAGTTAAGTGGCAGGTTTGCCTTAAAACAGCGTCGTCGATGACCAATTTTGCGGCCTGGGCGGGCAGCAACGGACCACAGCCGCCCCTGATCTGAAGCCCGATCATGAAAATCGTAGCAAGCTGTTGGAAAATCACTTCACCTCGTCTAGAAGCTTGGCCCACGCATTTTCACCCGAGTGAGCAGCATGCCTCCTGCATGGAAAACAAAATACGGCGGTCGTCGCGTCAGGCACGACCCTCCGACCATTGAAGAGGCCCTCGAGGCCGCTCAATGCCTCACCGATGATTTGCCCTCCCAGATCGAAATTGCAGCCCAGCTGATGGGCGTGAGCGAAGATGACGTCCGGGCCGTCACCCAGCGCGCCCAGCGTCGCGCCACCATTCAGCGCGTCGCACCGGCCATGCCATCATCCTCCGGTCGCGCTGTCATTGTCGAGCGCCGCACGACGCGCCGGCGCATTGCCGCCCCCTGACGCCAGGCAGGGCATTTGCAGCCCTCCCTGCGATCGGCTAGAAAAGCGTTCAGGCACCCGTAGCTCAGCTGGATAGAGCGTTGCCCTCCGAAGGCAAAGGTCGCACGTTCGAATCGTGCCGGGTGCGCCAATTCCCTTACCTTCCCAGCCAGATCGGCGTAGCAAGTCTCGCAGGCAAATGGCCGCGCGACGGCCTGTGAGCGGATAAATCTCTGTTGAGCATTGGGAATTGCAGCTCTCGAATGCTGCAAGGATTGAAAAATCTCGACCAAAAAATTTCCCACGATCGTTCTGCGAGACTTGCTCGTTTGCGACTGGCTTGCCAACTTGCTTTGCTCAACGGCAGAATATGTGCCGACACATCAGACCAAACGGACAAATAGGGAAAACAAAACGACATCGTGGGTCAGGTTTTTGTTCCGCATCAAGACCCCGCATTGAACATAGCGAATGAAATTTTGTGGTGATCTTTTTATTGGCATGTCGATCAGGACGGTGATCGTCAGATATTTGATTTTGAATTTCAGAGGTTTCGATGAGCCGTTTTCTTGCTCTGTCTCTCGCTTTGCTCCTTGTTTCGGGTTGCGCCAATCGGCGAACGACGGATGTGCCGCTTGAGGATTCAGGACAAGCGCACAAGGTTAAATTCGGAAGCGTCATGGCTCAGCGTCCTGTCAGCGTCCGCAGCGAAAATGCCGGGGCAACGGCCGGAGGAGCTTTGATTGGCGGCAGCGCAGGAGCCATCATCTGGCAATCGAACGGCGGCATGCTTGCCAGCTTGATTGCAGGAGGGCTGGCTGGAGCTTTAGCCCATCGCATGGCTGAGACAGAGAATGCGATTGAATATACAATCGCACTATCGGACGGAACGACGATTGTCCTTGCGCAAGTTCAAGGCGAAAACGAGCCCGTTCATGCGGCGGGCTCAATTGTGATGGTTCAATTCGGCGCCAGGACAAACCGGGTATTGGCTGCAGATCACTTGCCGGCGCGGATTGAGCCGATCCAAAAAGCCTTGGTCACAGGCGTCCAGGCGCCACGCTTTGGCGTGCGCTCCTGCGACAAGGGACTGCTCGGCAGATCGACGCGCGAATCCTGCGCGGAACATTGATTGGATCGTTTCCACAAGGATGGCTGGCTAAAATCAAGAAGAAGCCTGATCAAGCTTTGAGAAAAAGATGCTGCTCTCACAGGCGTGAAAATGTTTGCAGGAATTAAACAGCGATGAATGGAATACTCACGCTTAAGCCTGCATTTCATAAGCATGCAAATTCAGGTTCTGCTCTAACTAAAGCCTTGCAAATATTGCTTAAACGTGAAAAAAATTCTGTCCGGCAGAGTATAATTTTATGACCCTCCATTAACTTCCGGGGTAGAAGTTGTGACATGCGCACCTTGTGCAACTTCATGTCTTGAGGGAGATCCGCATCATGCGGGGCCGGCATTCGCATTCGATCGTTGTTCCCTTCATTCACGATACACAAGCAGCGATAGGCATTATTGCAGCCATCGCACTTCCTGTTGTCATTGGATCTGCCGTCCTTGGAACTGAGGCTGGTCTTTGGGCGTTCAAACGCCAGTCCATGCAAGGGGCGGCCGATGCCGCTGCTTTGAGTGCCGTCATATCCAATACAACGGGCGATGTACTGCGCCTTCAGGGAAGATCCGTTGCTGCAGCACAAGGATTTGCGGATGGCGTCAATGGCGTGAGCGTGACCATCAACACGCCGCCGCTCTCGGGCACCTATACAGGACGAACCGGAGCTGTCGAGACAATCATCATCCAACCGCAGAAGCCTGCCATTGCGCAGTTTTTCTCCTCTGCAACGATCAACATACGCGCTCGCGCCGTGGCACTGCAAAACCGTGCCGGCGCCTGCTTGCTCGCCCTCAATAATTCTTCGAAAGGCGCGATTACGCTTCAGGGCACATCCGCTGTTTCGCTCTCAGGCTGCGATGCAGTTTCCAATTCTGCCAATGCAGAGGCAATATCAGCAAGCGGGTCAACGCGACTGATTGTTGCAAGCGCCAGCGCCGTTGGCGGAATAACCAATGTAAATAACATCAGCGCACAAAATGGGATATGGAACGGAGCCATTTCTGCTCCTGATCCCTATGCCGACAAAAGCTTTCCAAACGTAGGGAAATGCACGCAAGCATATAAGGGCGGTAATGCGACTTTGCAGCCTGGTGTTTATTGTGGCGGTATTTCCCTGAGCGGCGGGGCAAAGGTCACGCTGCAACCAGGAATCTATTATCTGGATAGCAGCGATCTGAAGATCGCCGGCAATGCAAGCCTGAGCGGCACGGGCGTTACGCTCGTTTTCACATCCAGCAAGGGCCAGAATTATGGCTCTGCATCCATCTCCAGCAATGCTGTTGTGAATCTCTCTGCACCGAGCACCGGGCCAACCGCAGGCATTGTCCTGTTCGGCGATCGGGCCATGCCAACAGGCACCTCTTTCAAACTCACCGGCGGCGGAACACAGCAATGGACCGGCGCTATCTATCTGCCCAAAGCGGAACTGACCTATGCAGGCGGGGCAACGGGCGGCTCGGGCTGCACGCAAATCGTCGCCGATAGCATCATCTTCACCGGCAATTCTAATCTCTCGCTGTCATGCGAGGGGACGGGAACAACTCCCATGGGCAATCAAGTCGCGACACTCGTCGAGTAAGCCATGCTGCAAAATTCAAAACTTTTACTGCGCGATCAGCGCGGCGTTGCTGCCATCGAATTCGGGATCGTTTCAGCTGCCCTGCTGATACTGTTCATTGCAGTCGTCGATCTGGGCATTGGATTTTACCGAAAAATGCAGGTCCAGTCTGCCGCGCAACGAGCTGCCATCTATGCCAGCATTCGCGGCTTTAATGCGGCTGGAATATCAGGCGTGATCACCGCGTCGCGCGGTGCGCCCTTGGCCAGCCCTGTACCGCGTCAATTTTGCGCTTGCCCAACCAGCGCAGGATTGACCGAGCTTTCCTGTACGAGCACATGCAGCGCAAGCATCGGCGGCGTTGCATCGACCTTTAAACCCGGACTTTATGTGGGTGCTTCAGCGAGATCGACTTACACGCCGATCCTGCGCTATCCGACCCTTTCATCTTCGCTCACTTTTGAATCGACACAAGTGGTGAGGATCAGATGAACAGGACAGCGCGAATCTGGGCGTCTCAAAATGGCACGACAGCGGTGGAAACGGCACTGGTCGCACCTGTCTTCATCGCCCTACTTTTCGGGCTACTGGAAGGTGCAATCATGCTCTGGACCCAGCTCGGACTGCAGACCGCAACCGATCGCGCTGCTCGCTGCGCTGCAATTGATACGTCCCGATGCGGCACATCAACTCTTCTGCAAAACTATGCGGCGGGGCAGGCCCTGTCGGCAAAAATTCCTGCAAGCAGTTTCACTCTGACAAGTGAAACATGCGGAGCAGCGGTGACAGGGCTCGTGAAAGTTCGCTTCGTTGCCACGGAGGTGCCACTCTCGGCCCGATCCTGCTTCCCGCGGTGAGGCTCTGAACTGATTATGCTGCCGCAGGTGCTCGAGGCTCACACATCGAGATTGGCGACATTGAGTGCATTTTCCTGAATGAACTCGCGGCGCGGCTCAACCACATCACCCATCAATTTGACGAAAATATCGTCAGCCTCAACGCTTTCCTTGATGCGCACCTGTAGAAGGGAGCGCGCATCGCGATCAAGGGTCGTTTCCCAAAGCTGCTCAGGATTCATTTCTCCGAGGCCTTTGTAGCGCTGCATCTGGCTGATGCCCTTCTGGCCCGCAGCCATAATGGAATCGACCAACGCGCTGGGGCCTGCGGCCTGCGTCTCATCGCCCTTGCGCACATAGCTCGCAGGCTGCCCGAAAACTTCCTTCAATGAAGCTGAATGCTCGGAGAGACGACGCGCTTCGGCTGAAGCTAGGAGGCCGGCATCGAGCACCGATGCCTGGCGCACGCCGCGCACCTCACGCGAGAAGACATAGCCGCCATTCTCGACCTGCCCGATCCAGCCGCGCTCAGTTTCATCAGACAAGGCATCGAGGCGATGTGCGATATCTGCTGCGAGGCGATCACTCTCTGCATCGGAAACCAGACCGACCGGCTTCAAGGCACCTGCAATGGCCGCCTGCTCAACGGCAACGCGATCGTAACGCGAATGCAATTGCGCCAGCACCTGACGAACCATGCGGCACTCGTCCACAATCGCGCGCAGATCCTGCGCGCCGCGCTCTTCGCCGGTGCCAAGACGCAGAACCGCACCCTCAAGACCATTGGTGACGAGATAATCTTCGCGCGCCCGCTCATCTTTCAGATATTGCTCCGACTGACCGCGCTTCACTTTGTAGAGAGGCGGCTGCGCAATGTAGATGTGGCCACGCTCGATCAATGCCGGCATTTGCCGGAAGAAGAATGTCAGAAGCAATGTGCGAATATGAGCGCCATCGACGTCGGCATCCGTCATGATGATGATCTTGTGATACCGCAGCTTGTCCGGATTGAAATCGTCGCGGCCAATGCCCGTGCCAAGCGCGGTGATCAGCGTGCCGATTTCCTGGCTTGAAAGCATTTTGTCAAAGCGCGCGCGCTCGACATTCAGGATCTTGCCGCGCAGCGGCAGCACTGCCTGATATTCTCGATTGCGCCCCTGCTTGGCCGAACCGCCTGCCGAATCGCCCTCGACAATGAAGAGCTCTGCCTTGGACGGATCGCGTTCCTGACAATCGGCCAGCTTTCCAGGGAGATTTGCGACATCGAGCGCTCCCTTGCGGCGGGTCAGTTCACGGGCTTTGCGGGCAGCCTCGCGCGCCAGCGCAGCTTCAACGACCTTTGTCACCACGATCCGGGCGTCAGCGGGATGCTCTTCAAGCCATTGCTGGAGCATTTCATTGACGAGACTTTCGACAACCGGTCGCACTTCGGATGAGACAAGCTTGTCTTTTGTCTGCGAAGAAAATTTCGGATCAGGCACTTTAACAGAGAGAACGCATGTCAGGCCTTCGCGGCAATCGTCGCCCGAAAGATCGGCCTTCTCTTTCTTGGCAATGCCGGATGATTCGGCATAGCCCGTCACTTGCCTTGTAAGCGCGCCACGCAGGCCTGCGAGATGGGTGCCGCCGTCGCGCTGGGGAATGTTATTGGTGAAAGCCAAAACATTTTCATGATAGCTGTCGTTCCACCACAGAGCGACTTCAACCGTGATGCGATCGCGTTCGCCGCGCATCATGATCGGCGCGGAAATCAAAGGCGCTTTGGCGCGATCGAGATAACGCACAAAGGCCTCAAGCCCGCCTTCATAAAACAGATCTTCCTGGCGCACTTCAGCGTGGCGCGCGTCAGTCAGGATGATATGCACACCGGAATTCAGGAAAGCGAGCTCGCGCAGGCGATGCTGAATTGTCGAATAATCGAATTCGATCATGGTGAAAGTTTGGGGCGAGGGCAGGAAGGTGACTTCCGTGCCGCGCTTGGGCGCGCCATTCTCCAGCGGAGCATCGCCCGTGACAATCAGCGGCGCAATCGCGTCGCCATGGCTAAACTCGATGAAATGCTCTTTGCCATTACGCCAGACGCGCAATTTCAGCACTGTTGAAAGCGCATTGACGACTGAGACGCCCACGCCGTGAAGGCCGCCCGAGACCTTGTAGGAATTCTGATCGAATTTTCCGCCGGCATGCAGCTGGGTCATGATGACTTCGGCAGCCGAAACACCCTCTTCCGGATGAATGTCGGTGGGAATGCCTCGACCATTATCCGTCACAGTGCAGGAGCCGTCAGCATTCAGCGTCACAGTCACCAGCGTTGCGTGACCCGCCAGCGCCTCGTCGATCGCATTGTCGACGACCTCATAGACCATGTGATGCAGACCGGAGCCGTCATCCGTGTCGCCGATATACATTCCCGGACGCTTGCGCACCGCATCGAGGCCACGCAAAACCTTGATGGATTCGGCGCCATAAGTCGGCTCTTCAGGCATGGAGGCGGGTTCGGCCATGGGGCTTGGTTCCGTTCGGAAGCGGTGGGAAAGGGGGCATTGGAGCCCCCTTTTTTTCGGGGCTTTATGCACCCTTTTCGGAGGATCGATTCGTAGCATGCAATCTAGCCTATATGAGGGCCAAAATGCACGGAAAAGCAGCGCAAAAACGGGGGTTTTCCCCGCCGTGGCATGGGCTAGTCCGGAGCCAGGAGAACCTCCAGGAAAGCCTCGCCATAGCGCTCCAGCTTGGCAGCCCCAATGCCATGGATTCCGGCCATTTCGGCCAGGGATAGCGGCCGGCGGCGGACCAGTTCGAGCAGGGTCCGATCAGCAAAGACGACATAGGCCGCAACACCCTCTTCGCGCGCGATTTCCAGGCGGCGGCGACGCAAGGCTGCGAACAGGGCCGAATCGGCCTCATCGAGCCCCTGCGTGACTTCTGGGCGGCCCTTTCGCGCCCGAGGCGTGGCCTCAGGGCTGCGAGGGCTTTCCTTTCGCAGCAAAATCCCCTCCCGGCCGAGCAGGATATTCTCTCCCTTCTCGGTCAGGCGGAAACCGCCATGCTCCTCGCTCGCACTCGCCAGCGCATCGGCGGCAAACAACTGACGCAGAATGCCGGACCAGGCATGTTTGGTTCGGTCCGAGCCGACCCCGAATGTTTTGATACGGTCGTGGCCGTTGCGCACGATCGCCTCGCTCACTGTCCCTGTCAGGACATCCGAGAGATAGCCGGCGCCAAACCTTTGGCCCGTGCGATAGACGGCGGATAGCGCCTTTTGCGCATCTATGGCGCCGTCATAAAGAGCCACTTCACCGCGGCAGATATCGCAGCGGCCGCAAGGCTCGGCGCGCTCGTCAAAACAGGCGAGCAATGCCTGACGGCGACAGCTGGCCGCCTCGCAGAGCATGGCAAGCCGGCCAAAACGCGCATGTTCGATGCGGCGACGATTGTCGTCGATTTGCTTCTCGTCGATCTGTCGTCGACGCAGCGCCATGTCCTCGACGCCATAAAGGGTCAATGTCCAGGAGGGCAGACCGTCGCGGCCAGCGCGCCCGATCTCCTGATAATAGCTCTCGACGCTCGCCGGCATGTCTGCATGAATGACAAAGCGCACATCCGGCTTGTTGATGCCCATGCCAAAGGCAACAGTCGCAGCGACAATGATTCCATCTTCCTGAAGGAAACGATCCTGATTGCGTGCGCGCATGTCACGATCCATGCCTGCATGATAGGCCACAGCTTCATGGCCGTTTTCATTCAGCCATGCCGCAATACGATCGGTGCGATCGCGCGAGGCGCAATAAATGATTCCGCTTTGACCGCGATGGCCGCTCAGGAAAGCATTGATCTGGCGACGCGGTTGCTCCTTTGCCGCAAAGCGAAGATCTATATTCGGTCGATCAAAGGAATGAATGAAAATCTTTGGCTCACGGTCAAAAAGGCGCACGACAATATCGGCGCGTGTGTTTCGATCCGCTGTCGCTGTAAAAGCAATCACCTGAACATTGCCGATGGCTTCGACCGCAGTCCGAATATGCCTGTATTCCGGACGAAAATCGTGTCCCCATTCGGAAACGCAATGGGCTTCATCAATGGCAATACGCTTCACACCGGCGCGCGCCAGAGCTTGCTGGATGCCCTCCATCGCCAGCCGTTCGGGCGAGAGAAAGAGCAGGCGCAATGTTTTGCTTTGAAGTCCCTGCCAGACGCGATCTGTTTCCTCATCGTCATTGGATGAATTCAGAGAGCCTGCCTCTACACCCAAAGCGCGCAATTGCTGGACCTGATCGCGCATGAGCGCAATCAATGGCGAGACCACCAGCGTCAAACCCTCATCGACAAGCGCCGGCAATTGATAACACATGCTCTTGCCGCTACCAGTCGGCATCACGGCAAGCACCGGCCCGCCATCCAGAACTGCAGCAATCACCTCTGCCTGGCCTTGACGAAAATCTTCATAACCGAAAACCGAATGCAGAAGCGAAAAGGCTTTCTGCGGCAGATCATTCATGGAAAGGGCTTTCAAATATCAAACGGACGTGACCCGACCTGGTGTCACATGCAGCATTGTAGCGCGCGCAGAAATCTCAGCAAAGGCTGCCGTATCTGCACCCGTCATCCACACCTGCGATCCAAGTTCGGCGAGATTGTCATAGAGAGCGGCGCGTCGGCGCGGATCAAAATGAGCCGCTATTTCATCAAGCAAAACGATGGGCGCAAGGCCGCTCATCGACGCCACAAGTCGCGCATGCGCCAGCACGAGACCGACAAGCAGGGCTTTCTGCTCGCCGGTGGATGAACGCTCGGCATCAGCCTGTTTCGGCCCGTGACGGACCACAAGATCGCTTGCCTGCGGGCCAATCAGCGTCCGCCCGGCCGCCGCATCGCGTCCCCGATTGGCACGAAGCATGAGGCAATAGCGATCCTCGACTTCAAGCGCTGGATGATCCGCCATCATGGTTTCGATCTCGCCCGCAAGAGCAAGTTCCGCCCATGGAAAGGCCGAAGTCTCATTGCGCCCAGCTAAGATCAAAGCCGCCAGTCGCGACACGGTTTCGCTACGCGCAGCGACAACGGCAATAGCAAGCTGCGCGATCTCGCGCTCAGCCGCATCGAGCCAGGCGCTTTCAGAAAAATGATCCTCAAGCAGGCGATTGCGATTGCGCAAGGCGCGTTCGAGCGCATTGACGCGCGAGCCATGCTCCGCATCCACAGCAAGAACGAGCCGGTCGAGAAAACGTCTTCTGTCGCCTGCGGGACCGGTGAAAAGTCCATCCATGGAAGGCGTAAGCCATGTGACGCGCACATGATCGGCGAAAGCTCGCGCAGAGCCCACCGGCGCACGATCAATCCGGCATTTTCGTGCTTGCGGCTGAGCGGATTCGGCGGGGTCGCGCCCAGTGCCGAGCTGCACGGCACTTTCATGATCGGCAATTTCCACCGAGACGGCCCATCCTCCCGCGCCGCCCTCGCGCGCACAATCTGCAAGATCGGCGCGGCGCAGACCCCGCCCAGGCGTCAGAAGGGAAATGGCCTCAAGAAGATTGGTCTTGCCGGCACCATTCTCGCCGGTGAGCACAACAACGTCGCCGCCGATCGCAAGATCGAGCTCAAGATAGGACCGGAAATCGGCCAGGATGAGCCGGCGCACCTTCGGCCGGCGCAATCCAGCACCGCTCTCAAAAAATGAAGTCATGGCCTGCGCGGGCTAGAATGGGCCGGCTTCACCGGGCGGAACGAGGCCGATGCGTCAAACGCGCATCGGCATCAGGACATAGAGCGCAGCCGCCCCATCGCGATCCTGAATCAGGGTCGGCGAACCGGGATCGGCAAGTTTGAACAAAGCCGTATCCGAATCGAGCTGGCTCGTGATGTCGAGCAGATAGCGGGCATTGAAACCGATCTCCAGCAGGCCCGAATCGTAATCGACTTCAATCTCTTCCGTCGCCGAGCCCGAATCGGGATTGGTGACGGTGAGCGTCAGACGACCATCGGCCAAGGACAATTTCACCGCACGGCCACGCTCAGAAGAAATGGTCGAGACACGATCGACCGCCGCCATGAAAGGCGCGCAATCGACAACGAGTCTTTTGTCATTATTGGCTGGAATGACACGCGCATAATCGGGGAAAGTTCCGTCGATCAACTTCGATGTCAGCACGACATCGCCGAAAGTGAAGCGAATCTTGGTGGTTGAAAGCTCGATCGACACATCGGCGCCGGCGTCCTCGACCAGTTTCTGCACTTCTGCCACAGCCTTGCGCGGCACGATAATGCCCGGCATGCCGGCAGATCCGGATGGGGCGGGAATTTCGACGCGCGCAAGACGATGCCCGTCTGTCGCCACCGCCCGCATCATGACATGCCCATCGACTTCCGTCGTGTGCATATAGATGCCGTTGAGATAATAGCGCGTCTCTTCAGTCGAAATGGCAAATTGCGTCTTGTCGATCAGCTTCTTGAGATCGCCGGCGGCGAGAGAGAAGCGATGCGAAAGATCGCCGGCATTGAGATCGGGAAAATCGCTTTCAGGCAGCGATTGCAAGGTGAAGCGCGAACGGCCGGAGCGCAGAAGCAGCTGGCCGGCATCACCCGAGGCCTCAAGCGAAACCTGCGCCCCTTCGGGGAGCTTGCGGACAATCTCATAGAGCACATGGGCCGGCAGGGTCGTGGCGCCAGGCTGGCCAATATCGGCAGCGACGCTTTCCGTCACTTCAAGATCGAGATCTGTCGCCTTCAACAGCAGGCGCCCATTGCCGGCCTGCAGAAGGACGTTGGCGAGAATCGGGATCGTGTTGCGTCGCTCGACCACCCGGTGGACATGACCCAGCGACTTGAGAAGCGCCGCTCTTTCGAGAGTGACTTTCATAGGGTCTAATCCATCCTCAAAAAATCGGTTGTGGGACAGGGCTGAACAGCCGGGGGCGGAACTTTGACCCGCTCCGCTCACAAGAGCAAGCGCCGCTTTCGGAATCAACTCCGGCCTGACCGAAAGCCCCCAGCTTTCTGCACCTGCAATGCAGGCCCCGAAGACTTAACCGGCCTTTAAGCGGGGTGAGATTAAATTGCCAATGACACAGCCTGGCCAAAGATGGGCAGGCCAATCCCTTGCAGCGGTGCCATGGCCCCCAGACGCCGAGAATCCGGCACGTCCCGCAGCCCCGGTTCAGGCGCAGACGACGATCTGCGCGCCGATCCCGGCGACCGGATCGGCAAACCGCTCGCGAGCGGTCGTGCCCGCGCGTCGCGCGAGAATGAGCCTCCCCCGGAGCGCAAACGCCGAAAGGACCGACGCCGGCGCTCCTTCCTTGGCGCTGCCCTTTATTGGGGTTTCGTGGCCTCGATCTGGGCCGGAATCATTGTGACCGGCGTCATCGCCTGGCACGCGATGCAATTGCCGCCCATCGACCGGCTGGCCGTCCCCAAACGCCCTCCCAATATCGCCATTCTTGGCGATCACGGTCGATTGCTCGCAAACCGGGGCGACACGGGCGGGGCTGCCATCCGTCTCGACGATCTGCCGGCCTATGCCCCAAAAGCCTTTATCGCGATTGAGGACCGGCGGTTTCATGACCATTGGGGCATCGACCCGATCGGCATCGCCCGCGCCATGGTGCGCAATATGTCGGGGCAAGGCGCTGTGCAGGGTGGCTCGACCATCACGCAGCAGCTGGCAAAAAATCTGTTCCTGACTCAGGAACGAACCATGTCGCGCAAAATTCAGGAAGCGATTCTCGCTCTCTGGCTTGAGCAGAAATACAGCAAGGACCAGATCCTCGAACTTTATCTCAACCGCGTCTATTTCGGTTCTGGCGCCTATGGCATTGAAGCGGCGGCGCGAAAATATTTTGGACACGGCGCGCATCAGATTTCCCTTGCCGAGGCCGCCATGCTGGCCGGGCTGATGAAAGCGCCAACGCGCCTCGCCCCCAATAGAAATCTCGCCGCTGCAACAGAACGCGCCAATCAGGTGATTATGGCCATGGCGCAAGAGCGCCACATCACCGATGGAATGGCAAAAATCGCAATCGCTGCGCCGGCCACAGTCAGCCGACAGACGAATGGCTCCATCAATTATGCGGCCGATTACGTCATGGACGTACTCGATGAAACGATCGGCGCGATTGATCAGGACATTGTCGTCACAACGACATTGAGCCTCGCGCAGCAGGCTGCAGCAGAAAGCGCTTTGACTGAAGAGCTTGAGAAATCGGGCCGCCGCTATGGCGTCACACAAGCAGCCCTCGTCTCCATCGATCCCAATGGCCAGATCAAAGCGCTCGTCGGCGGCCGTAATTATTCGGAAAGCCAATTCAATCGCGCTGTTTCTGCCCGGCGCCAACCGGGCTCCGCATTCAAACCTTTCGTCTATCTTGCAGCGCTCGAACGCGGCCTGTCAGCCAACACGATCCGTGACGATGCGCCGATCAATGTGCGCGGATGGCAACCAGAAAACTCAAACAATGAATATCAAGGCCCGGTCACGCTGACGCGTGCGCTTGCCATGTCGCTGAATACGGTCGCCGTGCGCCTCGCGCTCGAGATAGGTCCAAAAAACATCGCCGAAACGGCACATCGGCTGGGCATATCATCCGAACTGCAATCCAATGCGTCGATTGCGCTTGGCACGTCGGAAGTATCACCGCTCGAACTTGTTTCGGCTTATGCGCCTTTTGCCAATGGCGGAATTCGCATTCAGCCGCATGTGATCATGCGCGTTCAGACATCGGATGGAAAACTGCTTTATCAGCGCAAGGGAGCAAGCTTCGGTCGGGTCGTTTCGCTGCAACATGTCGCCATGATGAACGCCATGATGCAGGAAACATTGCTGATCGGCACGGCGCGACAAGCGCAATTGCCAGGATGGCAGGCCGCAGGAAAAACAGGCACGTCACAGGATTATCGCGATGCCTGGTTTGTCGGCTATACCGGCGCATTGATCACCGGTGTGTGGCTTGGCAATGATGATAATTCGCCAACAAAACGGGTCTCGGGCGGAAATCTACCCGTGAATATCTGGAGCAAATATATGAGCACGTCGCTTCAAGGCGTTCCTCCCGTTGCGCTGCCGGGTTTCACGCTGCGCCATGATCCATTTGATCAAGTTCTGCTTCCACCAGGAGATGTCGGGACGGATGCAGGGGCCTCGCGCCCTGATCCGATTGGCGCTTTGATCGCACCGCTGCAACGTGAAAGATCGGTCTTGGAAAGATTATTCGGCGGCGGCTGACAGCAAAAGGGCGACCGTTCGGGTCGCCCTTTGTTTTAATGCAGGCTCACGGTCTGCAAATCATTCTGCCACGCATTGGCCATAGCAGCATCGCGCGAATCGGTCAGCACGATCGGCGTGCCATCGGCGCTTAAAAGAGCGAAAAGCTGCAGGCCGGGTTCAATTTTCGGGGCCTGCGGAAAGAGACGCGCGACGTCTTCGGAACGCACTTCCTTGACATAGGCGATCGCGCCGTCACCCAGATGGGCGAATTGCTCCTGAGTCAACGGCACACGTTTGGTCTGATCGACGTTCATGGGCTTACTCCTTTTGCGGTCAATGATGAGACCCGCTATCTGCGCAAGGACTTTCAGTCCCTCACGGAGATTCCAATTTTCTTCACAATCCGCTCTGGCTCCGGACGGGCGAGATCGACGCAAAGCAGTCCATTTTTCAGATCGGCTCCGAGCACTTCCATGCCTTCCGCGAGAAGAAAAGCGCGCTGGAATTGCCGCGCGGCAATGCCGCGATGAAGATATTGCCGTTCAGTATCGTCAATCTGACGACCACGAATCAGGAGCTGTCGCTCCTCAAGCGTCACATCAAGCTGGTCACGGGTAAATCCGGCGACAGCCAAGGTAATTCTCAAACGCTCCGGATCGGCCTGCGTGCGCGGGAGACGTTCGATATTATACGGCGGATACCCGTCTGACGTGGATCTGGTGACACGATCCAGCGCTCGTTCGATATCGTCGAAGCCAAGCAGAAAGGGAGAATTCAAGTTCGGGATGCGCGACATGACGAAGCCCTTCAGGCACTTCGGAAGATCGGGCCCTTGCGGCGCCCATTCCCGAGATATGGGGATGGACAATCATCATTCAAGAGCGCTGCACGCAGCCCCATGAAGCTTGTGTCAGAGCATGCTCGGAAGAACGCGATCGGGCGGGCGGTGGCCATCCATAAAGGTCTTCACATTGATGATGACCTTTTCGCCCATATCGATCCGGCCCTCATGCGTTGCCGAACCCATGTGAGGCAGAAGGGTAACCTTGCCGGATTTGGCAAGCTTGACCAGTTTGGGCGAAACGGCTGGCTCATGCTCGAAGACATCAAGGCCCGCGCCGGCGATTTCACCCGCCTCCAACATGCGCGCCAAGGCATTTTCATCGATGATCTCGCCGCGCGCCGTGTTCACAACGATCGCATCCGGACGCAGGCATTTCAGGCGACGCGCCGAAAGCAGATGATAGGTGGCCGGCGTGTGCGGACAATTGACGGAGACAATATCCATCCGCGCCAACATCTGGTCGAGCGAATCCCAATAGGTTGCGGAAAGGGCCTCTTCAATGGCCGGAGCAACGCGGCGACGATTGTGATAATGGATCGAAAGGCCGAAAGAAGCCGCGCGCCGCGCAACGGCCTGTCCGATGCGACCCATTCCGACAATACCAAGCCGTTTGCCGGTAATGCGCCGACCGAGCATCCAGGTTGGCGACCATCCTTCCCATTCCCCCAATGGAATGACCGAGGCGCCTTCCACAATACGGCGCGCAACGGAGAGAATGAGGGCCATTGTCATATCGGCCGTATCTTCGGTCAGCACGCCCGGCGTATTGGTCACGGTAATCCCGCGGCGCAAGGCGGCGGTCACATCAATATTATCGACGCCATTGCCGAAATTGGCGATCAGCTTCATCGAATCGCCCGCATGGGCAATGATGCCGGCATCGATCCGGTCGGTCACGGTTGGGACGATCACGTCGGCGGCGCGAATCGCATCGGCCAATTCCTGTTGGGACATCGGCCGATCGGTGACATTTAGCCGCGTATCGAATAATTCGCACATGCGCGTCTCGACGACGTCGGGCAATTTCCGCGTCACGATCACCAAGGGCTTTTTCTTGGCCATCCCGTCTGTCCCCACTTCGCCCTATCCACCTGCGACCCCGACAGAATGACGAATCCTTGCGGATTTCACCATCCTTTAACGACGTCGGCGCTTAATCTGTGCGAGGCACAAGCACAGGACCGACCTGCGCCAAGGGCCTTCGGCCTCTCTAACAGATGGCCCGGCAAACACAAGAATAGCAATGTGCCGCCCCCAAGCTGGGAAGCTGCGACGGAGCTGGCCTGGAGAAGATGCAACATGGCCATTTCGGCCCCGGATCGCTGCAAAAAAGTGCTGAAACGCAGGCCTTTTGGCGTGTTCATGCCTTTGCTTGCAATATCAATAGTCTCGGCTTTCATCGCCATGGCCGGGCTGTTTCCCGCGCTGGCGGTCGAACAATTCGGCACATCGACCGGCCTGCGCATTCCCCGCTATGTCAGCCTAAAGTCTGATCGGGTGAATCTGCGCGAAGGCCCCTCCAAGGACCATCGGACCACCTGGGTTTTCCAACGGGCGGGTTTGCCGGTCGAAATCACGGCGGAATCCGAAAACTGGCGCCGTATCAGGGATGCGGAAGGGGCCGAAGGATGGGTTTTCCAATCGCTGCTCTCAAGCCGACGGACCGCCCTTGTCGCACCCTGGCGAAAGGGTGAATTGTTCAATATCCACGCAAAGCCCGCAGAAAACGCCCCGATCGCCGCCCGCCTGCAAGCTGGCGTTCAAGGCAATGTCCGAAAATGCGATGCGGAATGGTGCCGCATAAGCGGGGACGGATTTGAGGGATTCATCCGTAAATCGCTTCTCTGGGGCGTCTATCCGAACGAGACTTTCGACTGAAGCGGCGCTCAGCGCTTTTTGCGCAACCGGACCACAACATCGATGCTGGCGATTTCCATGCCTTCAGGGGCTTCCGGGACACGCAGGATCTCGACGCGGTCACCGGGAATGTCGAGAAGCTGGTTGGAATCCTCGACCAGAAAATGATGGTGTCGCGAGACATTGGTGTCGAAATAAGTCTTTGACCCATCGACAGCTATTTCACGCAAAAGCCCAGCTTCGGTAAATTGATGGAGCGTGTTGTAGACCGTCGCAAGAGAGATTGCGACGCGCGAGCCCGTCGCCTCCTCATAGAGCTTTTCGGCCGTGACATGGCGGTCGCCCTTGGCGAAAAGCAGCCAGCCAAGGGCCACGCGCTGACGCGTCGGGCGCAATCCGGAACGCCGCAGCTTGGCGCGCAATTCATGGACGGGACAGCCGGACATGGCGTCGCCCGACATCTTCGGTCGGCTGGCAACCGGCAAGGCAATGGGCGGCACGTTCGGGCTTACGGTCGGTCGGGGCATGAGCACACTTGTCTTGGGTCGCCGGCTGACGGGTCAAAGGACCATCTCAGTGCAACATTATAAGAAACAGACCCGGTCCCGGCAACTTCTCCTTTCAGGCCCGGCCCGACACCATCACCTTCGGTCCCCGCTTCCGGCCAGCAAAGGCCTGTGCTAGAAGGCCGCTTCGGGGTACTGGCCCCAGCTTGGCAAATAAAGGGTTTAAGATGGGCGATCGGCGCTCGAGCTTCGAATATGAAGACCTGCTGGCCTGCGGCCGCGGAGAAATGTTCGGTCCTGGAAATGCCCAGCTGCCACTACCTCCTATGCTCATGTTCGACCGCATTTCAGAAATCTCTGAAACAGGCGGGGCCAACGGCAAAGGCATTATCCGCGCCGAACTGGATGTGAGGCCGGATCTCTGGTTTTTTTCCTGCCACTTTAAAGGCGATCCCGTCATGCCGGGCTGCCTCGGCCTCGATGCCATGTGGCAGCTCGTCGGCTTTTATCTCGGCTGGCTCGGTTCTCCCGGACGCGGACGCGCGCTGGGCGTCGGCGAAGTGAAATTCGTCGACCAGGTTTTGCCTTCTGTCACGAAGGTCGTCTATGGCATCGATCTGAAGCGCGTGTTTCGCGGCAAGCTTGTCCTTGGAATTGCCGATGGATGGCTGGAGGCGGACGGCAAAAGAATTTATGAAGCCAAAGACCTGCGGGTCGGCCTCTTCCAATCGGAAGGCGCGGCCTGATCTTTTTCGCAAAGCCGCCAGCAGGCCGCCTTTAACGTGATAATCTTTGGCCAGCTCTAGCAGGAGAATGCAATGAGACGCGTGGTCGTCACCGGCCTGGGCATCGTGTCCGCCATCGGCAATAACAAGCAGGAAGTTCTGACCTCACTGCGTGAGGCCAAATCCGGCATCGTCCGTGCACAAAGCTATGCCGATCTTGGCTTCCGCTGTCAGGTGCATGGCGAGCCGACGCTCAAGGCAGAAGATGTGGTCGATCGCCGCGCCATGCGTTTCCATGGCGGTGGCACGGGCTGGAACCATATCGCGATGGAACAAGCCATTGCCGATGCCGGCCTTGAGCCAAACGATATTTCCAACGACCGCACCGGAATCATCATGGGTTCGGGCGGACCTTCGGCACGCACGCTTGTCGAATCTGCGGACACGACTCGTTCCAAAGGCCCAAAGCGCGTCGGCCCCTTCGCCGTTCCCAAAGCCATGTCATCAACCGCCTCGGCTACACTGGCGACCTGGTTCAAGATCAAAGGCGTCAATTATTCGATCTCTTCCGCTTGCGCGACCTCCAGCCATTGCATCGGCAATGCTGCGGAAATGATTCAATGGGGCAAGCAGGACGTCATGTTCGCAGGCGGCTGCGAAGAGCTCGACTGGACGCTTTCCGTCCTCTTCGACGCCATGGGCGCAATGTCATCGAGCTATAATGATACGCCAGCAACAGCCTCGCGTGCTTACGACAAAAGCAGAGATGGTTTCGTGATTGCCGGCGGCGCGGGCGTGCTGGTGCTCGAAGAATATGAGCGCGCCAAAGCGCGTGGCGCGAAAATCTATGTGGAGCTCGCAGGATATGGTGCGACATCCGACGGCTACGATATGGTCGCGCCGTCTGGCGAAGGCGCCATGCGCTGCATGCGCCAGGCGCTTGCAAATGTGAAAGCGCCAATCGACTACATTAATCCGCATGCGACATCGACGCCGGTCGGCGATGCCAAGGAAATCGAAGCGATCCGCGAAGTCTTCGGCTCGGGTGAAAAATGCCCGCCGCTTTCCGCCACCAAGTCACTGTCGGGCCACTCGCTCGGCGCGGCCGGCGTGCAGGAAGCGATCTATTCGCTGATCATGATGGAAAACAGTTTCATCTGCGAAAGCGCCAATATCCAGGAACTGGATCCGGATTTCGCCGACATGAACATCGTGCGCAAGCGGATCGACAATCGTCCGCTCGGCACTGTTCTGTCCAATTCCTTCGGGTTTGGCGGAACCAATGCCAGTCTCGTGTTCAAACATATCGATGCTTGAGGGCTTTAAATGAGCAATCCTGCAAGCAGCCTGATGGCAGGCAAACGCGGCCTCATCATGGGCGTCGCCAACGATCACTCGATCGCCTGGGGGATTGCGAAGACGCTGTCAGATCACGGCGCAGAACTCGCCTTCACCTATCAGGGAGAGGCGCTGGGGAAACGCGTCAAGCCACTGGCGGAAAGCGTCGGATCGTCCATCGTCCTGCCCTGCGATGTCGAAGACATTGAAAGCGTCGATCTTGTTTTTTCCGCCCTGAAGGAAAAATGGGGAACGCTCGATTTCATCGTCCATTGCGTGGCCTTCGCCGACAAAAACGAGCTGAAGGGACGTTATGCCGAAACATCCCGCGAAAACTTCAAACGCGCGATGGTCATTTCAGCTTTCTCATTCACGGAAGTCTCGAAACGCGCTGCAGAAATGATGCCGAATGGCGGATCGCTTCTGACGCTGACTTTCGGCGGCGCCACCCGCGTCATGCCGAATTACAACGTCATGGGTGTTGCCAAGGCTGCGCTTGAGGCCAGCGTCCGCTATTTGGCAGCCGATTTCGGCCCGCAGGGGATCCGCGTCAATGCCATCAGCGCAGGCCCGATCCGGACCCTCGCCGGTGCCGGCATTGGCGATGCGCGCACCATGTTCAATTTCCAGCGCGCCCATTCGCCGCTACGCAAGAGCGTGACCATTGAAGATGTGGGCGGAGCCGCACTCTATCTTCTGTCGCCACTCTCGGCGGGTACGACGGGGGAAATCCATTTCGTCGATGCCGGCTATAATATTATTTCAATGCCCCGGCCTGAAGATCTGCGCGACGAAACGAACTGACGCCTTGCTGCAAAGCTACAAACGGCCAGCTTCCAGCCGATCGGCTGGCGGGGTCTCAGTTCCGCGCGGTTTTGTCCAGGCGTGTAACCTGACCTTAAGAGACACGTGAGCTAATCCGGTCATTTAAGACAGTGATTCTTGCGTGCTGAACAAACCGGCTCAGGAAAATCCCGACAATGCGGCCTTTGCGATTCTCTTCGCTTGGGCGATGACGCTCATCCTGTCAGCCACGATCACCCTACACACATGGAAAACCGGGGTCTTCGCCGACACTGATGACGCAGCACGTATGGTGCAAATACGCGACTGGATAGCTGGACAGGCTTGGTATGACCTGAAACTGCACCGCATGGGTCTGCCAGACGCGCCATTCATGCATTGGACGCGTATCGTCGACATTCCGATTGCAGGCCTGATCCGTTTTTTTGAACTTTTCCTCGATCAAACAGCGGCTGAGAGGATTGCGAGGATTGTATTCCCTTTGAGTTTGATTGCCGTCTTGCTGATGACGGCCTCCCTTATTCTGCGGGAATTGCTGCTTCGAAATATGCTTGTTCCGGGTTTGCTGATCGTCGCATTGAGCGGTATTTCGACAGGCCATCTCAGACCTGGTCGGATTGACCATCACGGCCCGCAGGTTCTGCTTTTTCTGATCATCTGCCTGTTCCTCCTGCGCAGCATGAACAAGCGAGCGCCATTCCTGAACGGCTTGCTTTGCGGCGGCATTGCCTCGCTGTCGCAGGCCATCAGTCTCGAAAACTTGCCGCTCATTTTTGTTGCAGCCGCCATCTTCGCGCTGCGCTGGATGATTCATGGTGAAAATGCACGCTCTGCATTCAGGGGTTTTTCTGCCGGACTGTTTGCGGCAACGCCGATCCTTTTTCTTCTGACAACACCCCCAGAAAATTGGCTCGCACCTCTCTGCGATGCGCAATCCATCGTGCATGTTCTGACATTTTCAACAATTGCTGCTACCTGCCTGATCTTGACCTCCACAGCGCCATTTCTGTCGACACTTCCTCGCCGGACAGCAGCTCTGGTCTTGGCCGGAATACCTGGCCTCATATTGGTTCTCTCTGTCTTCCCGCAATGCGCAGATCCTTATTCCGCGATCGATCCGTTGGTTCGTCGTCTGTGGCTCGACAATGTCACTGAGGCGGAATCTTTGTTCGAAGCCATCTCGAGCGATTTCGGTACGATTTTTCCGCAATTGGGTCCGGGGATAGCGGGCTTTGCGGGCGCCGTTTTCTGTGCGCTCAAAACCAAAGCCGCTCAGCGCGAAAAATGGATCGTCATTATGGCCATGACTGGCGCGGCACTCGTAGTTTCTGCCTATAAGATTACAGGCTTGGCGAGCCTTTCGATTATCGGAGCAATAGGCATCGCTGGCACTCTCGATCATCTTCCCGAGTTCTACAGACGCTTTCGCAATCTTTTTGCCATTGCTTTTTCAGGCGTCGGGGTTTTTGCACTCTTTCCAGCCCAGCCAACTGACCCTTACAAAATGGAGACATTCGATTGTCTTGCTCCGGAAGCCTATGCATCGTTAGACAAACTTCCAACCGGACTCATTCTGGCGCACATCAATTTCGGCGCACATATTCTCGCTCACACAAATCATTCGACAGTCGCGGCTCCTTATCATCGAAACAATGAAGGCAATCGCATCTCCGTCGAAGTGTTTCAGAATTCCTCAAAAATAAATCCGCTTCATGTCATCGAAAGCGGCGCTGATTACATCGTGATCTGCCAAGGAACTGGATCATCGAAACTCGAAGCTGCATTCCTCGAAGCCTTTCCCAAGCTTGAACTGATCGATCGCAATATGTTTTCGGTCTGGCGTATGACGCGGTAGGGACAAGCGTAAACCAAGCCGATGCTACATGGACAAAGCTTAATTTGAACATGGTCGATTTGGCGTTCATTCTGCACGCATTGAGAATACGGAGCCTCTCGATGACAAAACGTGCGCCCTTTCTGGTTGTCCTCACCGCCACTTCGGCCATTGCCTTGATCGTTGCTGCACAGGCACAGCAACCATCGATCCCAACCCAATCGTCCCCCACCGGACAATCTTCTGCTTCACCCAATGCACAAGGAAACAGATTTACCGCAGAAGATCGCGCCGCTTTCTTTGAAGCACGCCTTGCGGCTATCCGTGCAGGCCTTCGGCTGACCGCTGCACAGGAGGCCATGTGGCCGCCGGTGGAAGCGGCAGCGCGTGACATGGCCAAGCAAGCAACAGAATTGCGCGCGCAGCGCGAGAGTGTTGGCGCTGCAAGCGATCCCATAGAGCGCATGGCTCGCATGGGCGATGCAGCCTCGAAACGAGGCGCCGCCATGACAAAATTGGCTGAAGCTGCGCGGCCTCTCTACGCTTCGCTGAACGAGGATCAGAAACGTCGCCTTCAGGTGCTCCTGCACGCCGGCGGCCCGTCACGACACGGCTATGAGGAACGCGGCCAGGGGCGGGGCTATATGCACAGAGGCGATCACGAACATATGTCGCAACATCGCCAAAGGGGCGAAAGCGATGGATATCGGGGTCATGAACGCGGCGGATATCGTGGCGAGCATCGCCCTTGGAACGATTGGCGCTGACTGGGAATTAGGCGATCAGACGGATTGAATGACCCTCAACTGAAAAGGGCGGCTTCATCAAGAAGCCGCCCTCTTTTTATCTCACTCGACTGACGCGAGATTATTCGCTCGCGGGCTGCTGAACCTCGGCGGCTTCCTTGCCCTCGAGATCTTCGCCGGTTTCCTGATCGACAACACGCATCGACAGGCGAACCTTACCGCGATCGTCAAAGCCCATCAGCTTCACCTTGACCTTGTCGCCTTCCTTGACGACGTCGGTTGTCTTGGCAACGCGCTGCTTGGAGAGCTGCGAAATGTGAACGAGACCGTCCTTGGCGCCGAAGAAATTCACGAAAGCGCCGAAATCTGTCGTCTTCACGACGGTGCCTTCGTAAATCTGACCGACTTCCGGATCGGATGCGATGGACTTGATCCAGGCAATCGCCGCCTTGATCGAATTCCCATCGCTCGAGGCAACCTTGACGGTGCCATCGTCCTCGATGTTGATCTTGGCGCCGGTTTTCTCGACGATCTCGCGGATCACCTTGCCGCCTGTGCCGATCACTTCACGGATCTTGTCGGTTGGAATTTTCAGCGTCTCGATGCGCGGCGCAAATTCTCCGAGCTCGGCGCGCGCGCCGGTCAGAGCCTTGTTCATTTCACCGAGAATATGAATACGGCCTTCCTGCGCCTGGCCAAGAGCCACACGCATGATCTCCTCGGTGATACCGGCGATCTTGATATCCATCTGCAGCGAGGTGACGCCTTCAGACGTGCCCGCCACTTTGAAATCCATGTCGCCGAGGTGATCTTCATCGCCGAGAATATCGGAGAGAACCGCATAGCGGTCGCCTTCGAGAATGAGACCCATTGCGATGCCAGCGGTCGGACGCTTCAACGGCACACCCGCATCCATGAGCGAGAGCGAAGCGCCGCAGACGGTCGCCATCGAAGACGAACCGTTCGATTCCGTAATCTCCGACACGACACGGATCGTGTAGGGGAATTCGGCGGCGGTCGGCAGCATCGGACGAATGGCACGCCAGGCGAGCTTGCCGTGTCCGATTTCGCGCCGACCCGGCGAGCCCATGCGGCCAGTTTCGCCGACGCTGTAGGGAGGGAAGTTATAATGGAGCAGGAAGCGCTCTTTATATGTGCCCTCAAGCGAATCGATGAATTGCTCATCTTCACCCGTGCCGAGCGTGGCAACGACAAGCGCCTGCGTTTCGCCGCGCGTGAACAAAGACGAGCCGTGGGTGCGGGGAAGAACGCCAACCTGCGAGAGGATCGGACGCACAGTCTTCACATCGCGACCATCGATACGCACGCCAGTGTCCAGAATATTCCAGCGAACGACTTTGGCCTGCAGATCGTGGAAGACTTCGCCCACCATCTGCTTGTCGAACTTCGCTTCCTGCCCTTCCGGGAAGAGCGCCGACATGAGCTTCGACTTCACTGCATCGACGGCAGCATAGCGCTGCTGCTTGACAGTGTTCTTGTAGGCCTGGCGCAATTCTGCTTCGGCAATTTCAGAAACTGCCTTCTCGCAAGCTGATTTGTCGATGACAACGAGATCGCGCGGTTCTTTCGCAGCCTTTTCGGCAAGACGAATGATCGCATCGATCACCGGCTGGAATCCACGATGACCGGTCATCACGGCTTCAAGCATGATTGCTTCGGACAATTCCTTGGCTTCCGATTCGACCATGAGGACGGCATCGGCTGTGCCGGCGACCACGAGGTCGAGCGCCGATTCCTTCATTTCATCGATGGTCGGATTGAGCTTCAGTTCGCCCTTGATATGGCCAACGCGCGCGCCGCCGATGGGGCCCATGAAGGGAATGCCGGAAATGGTCAGCGCAGCAGACGCCGCCACCATGGACAACACGTCCGGATCATTTTCCAGATCGTGGCTGAGCACAGTGACCACAACTTGCGTGTCGTGCCGATATCCTTCCGGGAAAAGCGGACGGATCGGACGGTCGATCAGACGCGAAACGAGCGTTTCTTTTTCGGACGGACGGCCTTCGCGCTTGAAATAACCGCCGGGAATGCGGCCCGCAGCAAACGCCTTTTCTTGGTAGTTTACGGTGAGCGGGAAAAAGTCCACGCCGGGCTTCGGAGCCTTGGCGGAAACAACGGTGGCGAGAACGGTCGTCTCACCCCAGGTGGCGAGAACGGCGCCATCAGCCTGACGGGCCACGCGGCCAGTTTCGAGCACAAGCTTGCGCCCGGCCCAATCGAGTTCTTCACGATGAATTTCGAACATGTCGTCTGTCTTTCATGAGCGGGATATTGCCAGCGGCCATGAGCAAGACGGCAAGAAGCTGTTCTCGTGTCGATATGCGACTCGTTTCAAGAACAGCGTCCGGCGATCCTGCCATGGCTCGGGCCCTTGTCCCGCATGAGCCGGAAGCCCCATGCCTCCGGTTCGAGAGCGGCGCCTGAGCGCCATCGGATAAAGTGGCGAACGCCGACCCCATGCGGGGCCGGCGTCCGTCAGGCTTAGCGGCGAATGCCGAGGCGCTCGATGAGCGTCTTGTAGCGCGCTTCGTCGTGCTTCTTGACGTAGTCGAGAAGCTGACGACGCTGCGACACAAGTTTCAGGAGTCCGCGACGGGAATGATTATCCTTCACGTGGCTCTTGAAATGCTCGGTCAAGTTGGAGATGCGTTCCGTGAGGATCGCCACCTGCACTTCCGGCGAACCCGTGTCGCCAGACTTCGTCGCATATTCCTTGATGAGCGCTTGCTTGCGCTCTGCAGTAATCGACATCGTCTTTTCCTTTCGGATTTGAGGAAATCCCGCACAAGCGGCCGGGCCGGGATGTCGTCCAGCTCGGTCACGAATAGGCGGGTCAGTGAAAAGGAGACCTTTCCACAGGGGCGCTTATACACGAAAGGGTGGATATAGCCAGTTTTTTGGGGGTTTTTATATGGCCAGATTGAAGACGCGGGCCGGCACCAGCTCGCCGCGCTCGACCTCTCCAAAGGCAACAGGCACACCGCCACAGGCCGCATAGGCCACCCCGCCCATCGGCGCATCGCGACCTCGCAGGAGGAGCGACTGACCACGGCGCAGGCGCGCAGCCCCGTCCCTGTCGACGACCACGCAGGGGATTTCGAGCAGGCCGGCCTCAACCGGGCGCAAAAGGCTTAAAGCCGCCTCAGGACCCTCCTCCAGCTCGGGCAGCTGGCACGAATCAACCTCGGAAAAGGGGCCGACCCGCGTCCGGCGCAAAGATGTTACGTGTCCGAAACAGCCAAGAGCCCGACCGAGATCGCGGGCGATGGCCCGCACATAAGTGCCCTTGCCGCATTGAGCCTCGAGCACAGCCTCATCATCCGTTGTGGAAACGAGAACTAGAGAATTGATCGTAATCGGTCGCGCCGCGAGCACGACTGTCTCGCCATCGCGCGCAATGTCGTAGGCCCGCTCCCCGTTAACCTTGATCGCGGAAAAGGCCGGCGGCACCTGCATGATTGTTCCGGTGAAGCGCGGCAGCATGGTCTCAATCTGATCCGGCGCAGGACGCCGATCGGACGTGTTCGTCACGCGACCTTCTGTATCGTCGCTCTCGGTCTCGATGCCCCAGCGAATGGTAAAGCGATAGGCTTTCTCTCCATCCTGCACGAAAGGCACGGTCTTGGTGGCTTCACCAAATGCAACGGGCAAAAGACCGGAGGCGAGCGGATCGAGCGTGCCGGCATGGCCGGCCTTTTTCGCATTGAAAATGCGCTTCAGTCGCGAGACGGCATGAGTGGATGTCATGCCAACGGGCTTGTCGAGAATGACCCAGCCGTTCACCTCGATACGCTGTGAACGCGGCGCGCTCATGTGCTGCCCTCATCATCCTCGCGTGCGAGATCCTGCCTGACCTTCGGCGAATTCAAGATCGCGTCGATCTTTGAAGACGCATCGAAACCTTCATCCTGACGGAATCGAAGATCCGGCGAGAATTTCAGATTCACACGGCGCGCAATCTCGCCGCGGAGAAACTTCTTGTTGCGATCAAGCGCCTCGATGACCTCTTTCGCATCCTGCCCGCCAAGCGGCATGACATAGATCGTGGCGAGCTTGAGGTCGGGGCTCATGCGGACATTGGGAACCGTCACGACATGTTTTTCCAGAACCGGATCCAGAATTTCACCGCGTGACAATAAATCCGACATGGCGTGACGGATCAGTTCCGCCACGCGCAACATTCGTTGCGAGGGCTCGCCGCCAGAAGTGTGATGGGTTCGTGCCATGGCCAACTCCGGCATGCGAAACATTTTCCGCATGCGCTCAAGATGATTGAACGTGACTGACTGTCTGAATGAAACGTCCGCTCATCAGAGCGAACGCTTAATCTCCTCGACGCGATAACATTCGATCACATCGCCAGGACGCATGTCCTGATAGTTTTCGAAGGCCATGCCGCATTCCTGACCGGAGAGGACTTCCTTGACCTCGTCCTTGAAGCGCTTGAGCGTCGACAGCTTGCCTTCGTGGACCACGACATTGTCGCGGATGAGACGCACGCTCGCGCCACGCTCCACGCGCCCGTCGGTGACCCGGCAACCGGCAACCTTGCCAACCTTCGAAATGCTGAACACTTCGAGGATCTGTGCATTGCCAAGCATTTCTTCGCGCAAAGTCGGCGCCAGCAAGCCAGACATCGCGCCCTTCACATCATCGACCAGATTGTAGATGATGTTGTAGTAGCGAATTTCGATATCCGAACGTTCAGAAGCCTCTCGCGCTTCCTTGTGCGCGCGCACATTGAAGCCGATCACAGCAGCACCCGAGGCTTCCGCCAGAGTGATATCGGATTCGGTAATACCGCCGACGCCCGCATGAATGACGCGCGCCGCAACTTCATCGGTGTTCAGCTTTTCGAGCGCAGCAATAATTGCTTCGACCGAGCCCTGCACATCGCCCTTGACGAGCAGCGGGAATTCCTTGCGACCCGCTGTCTTCAGCTGGCTCATCATATCTGCCAGCGATGCACGCGCACCGCCGCCGCGTGCGGCCAGCTTGTCGCGCTTCTGACGTTCGCGATATTCAGTCACCTCGCGGGCGCGGGCTTCGTTTTCAACCACAGCGACACGATCGCCGGCTTCCGGCGCGCCGTTGAACCCGAGCACTTCCACGGGGAAGGAGGGGCCGGCAATGCGGACATTCTTGCCCTGATCGTCAAGAAGGGCGCGCACGCGACCCCATTGAGAACCGGCAACGACGATGTCGCCAAGCTTTAGCGTGCCGCGTTGCACGAGAACCGTTGCGACCGGACCACGGCCGCGATCAAGCCGCGCTTCGATGACCGTGCCTTCGGCAGCGCGGTTCGGATCGGCCTTGAGATCGAGCACTTCAGCCTGCAGCGCGATGGCATCGAGCAGCTTGTCGAGATTGATCTGCTTGGTCGCAGAAACTTCCACTTCAAGCGTTTCGCCGCCGAATGTTTCCACCTGCACATTGTGCTGCAGAAGCTCAGTGCGTACGCGTTCGGGTTTGGCGTCCGGCTTGTCGATCTTGTTCACTGCAACAATCATGGGCACGCCAGCAGCGCGCGCATGATTGATGGCTTCGATCGTCTGCGGCATGACGCCGTCGTCGGCGGCAACAACCAGCACAACGATATCCGTAACCTTCGCGCCACGGGCGCGCATGGCGGTGAAGGCAGCGTGACCTGGCGTGTCGATAAAAGTAACCGCCTGACCGTTCGGCGCCGTCACTTGATAGGCACCAATATGCTGTGTGATGCCGCCCGCTTCGCCCGCGACAACATTTGCTTTGCGAATAGCATCGAGCAGCGAGGTTTTACCGTGATCGACGTGACCCATGATGGTGACGACCGGCGGACGCGATTCTTGCGCGCCTTCATCGTCGGGTGAATCGAAGAGGCCTTCCTCAACGTCGGATTCCGCCACGCGCTTGACCGTGTGGCCCATTTCCCCGGCGATCAGCTCCGCTGTATCGGCATCGATCACGTCGGTGATCTTGTGCATTTCACCTTGGCGCATCAGGAGGCGGATCACATCCACCGCGCGTTCCGACATGCGGTTCGCCAATTCCTGAATGGTGATCGTCTCAGGCAAAGTCACTTCGCGCGAAATCTTTTCTTTCGGCTCGCTGACATGCCCCTTCATGCGCTGCACGCGGCGGCGGAAAGCGGCAACGGAACGTGTGCGCTCCTCTTCCTCCTGCGTGGCGCTGGTCACGGTCAGGCGACCGCGGTTCTTCATCTCGCCAGAGCGCGGCGTCTTCGGAACGGCCGGGAGGGCAACTTTCGGGCCCGGCAAAATCGGCCGTGGACCAGATGGACGAGGCGCCGGAGCGCCGGCGCCGGCAGATTGCACGGGCGCGGCAGGCGCGGCGCTGCGGCGCATGGTGGGAGCAGCCGGAGGCAGCGGACCCTCGCCGGCAAGCCGACGCGCGGCAGCTTCTTCGGAGCGCCGCTTGGCTTCGGATTCCTGCTGGCGTCGCGCATCTTCCTCGCGCTTGCGCGATTCGGCGGCCTCACGCTCTATCTTTTCAGCGGCATCGCGCTCGGCGCGAGCCTTGGCCTCGGTTTCCTGGCGACGGCGATCCTCTTCCTCGCGTTCGCGGGCACCGACAAGGGCGCGGGCGCGGGCATCGCGCTCCTCGTCCGTCAAAGTGCGCAGCACCACGCCGGATGTTGGTCTGGAAGGCGCTGCAGAGCGGGATCCGCGACCAGAAGTCGGTGCGGCCTTTGCAGCCGGTGCAGCCACCGGGGCCGGAGGGGCGGCGACAGCCTTGGGAGCCGGGGCGGGGGGCGCTGCGGCGGGAATCTCAGCCGGGGCAGGGGCTGGGGCAGCAGCCACCGGCGTTGTCGGGACAGCAACGGGCGCTGCAGGTGCTGCGGGCGGCGCCGCCTTGGCAGGGGCGGCCGGAGCTGCGCCGGGGCCGACAACGCGGCGCTTGACGGTCTCGACGACAACCGCCTTGGTGCGGCCGTGCGAGAAGCTCTGGCGGACGACGCCCTGCTCGACCGGACGCTTCAGCGAGAGCGTCTTCCCAACGGTCAGGGTCTTGTCGCCTGTATTCTTCGTGTCACTCATATGGTCTCGATCCCAGGGCCGTGCCCGCTCGTCATTACATTGGCGCCGGAGCCCTGCCCCGGCCGGTCGTCTTGGCAATGATCCGGGCCGCCGCCCCGCCGATTGCGGTCTTCCGCTCCTGCTTCAGCCGTCCGCCTCTCGACGTCCGGCAATCCAAATCCTGCCGATCCGGAGCCATTTTCGACCCCGCTCCCGCCCCTGTAATGCGCGAGACGGCGGCACCGCTCCAGAAAAGCTTCACTGGCAGCACCACACCTGAGGGCTGCATGTATCACATTTGACCGCCCCAATGCCAAATCCAATTGAGGGGAGGCGAAGAGAACGACCCTCGGGACGGAACGGGCGGCCTCGCCATAGGCGCGCGTCAGCGCCTGTCCCATTTTCCTGATCCCATCCGCACCGCCGTCCGACGCATGAACAAGCGCTGCGACAGGCCCGGAGGAGATGGCTTTTTCGACCTTGGCAGACCCTGCTGTAACAAGGCCTGCCTTGTTGCAAATCGAGAGAGATTGCAAAGCGCTATGCTCCAGCAAGCGCTCGACGTCATCTGCCAGAACTGGCGAAACCAGCGCCTTTGCCTTCAAGCCCTTTGCGAAAAGATTTCGCGCCGCAGCTTCGGCAACCCTGCTCTTTACAGCCTCAACCCAGACTCCGCGACCGGGTAGGTTGCGCTTCAGATCTGCGACGATCGTATCGTCAGGAGCAAGAACGAAGCGGATCATTTCGGACGGCGGACGGACAGCGCGCGTGACAATGCACATGCGCTCCTGTTCCGTCTCGCTCGCCCGTTCTGCCCGCTTCAATCATTTGCTCCTGTATCAAGCTTGCGCTTCGCCAGCATCAACTCCGGCTTCGGCTTCAGGCATCGCCTCAACCCAGCCAGCCTTGACGCGGGCATCCATGATCATGGCTTCGGCTTCGTCGCGCGAAACCTCCATCCCGTCGAGGAAGCCGGCATTCTTGATCGTCTCGCCGTCCTTGCGCTCTGACCAGCCCACAAGATCGTCGGTGGCGCAACCCGCGAGGTCTTCGACGCTCTTCACGTCATTCTCGCCGAGCCTGACCATGATCGCAGTTGTCACGCCGCTCACATGACGCACATCATCCTGAACGCCGAGCTCTTTCCTGCGCGCATCCAGTTCGGCTTCCTGCTTGGCAAGAAACTCACTCGCGCGATTCTGGATTTCCGATGCTGTCTCTTCATCGAAGCCTTCGATGGAAGCGAGCTCGGCAAGATCGACATAGGCGAGTTCCTCGACCGAACGGAAACCTTCTGACGCAAGCAATTGGCCGACGACTTCATCGACGTCCAGCGCCTGCATGAACGTATTCGTGCGCTCGACAAATTCTTTCTGACGGCGCTCGGATTCTTCAGCTTCCGTCAAAATGTCGATGTCCCAGCCGGTCAGCTGCGAAGCAAGACGGACATTCTGTCCGCGACGCCCGATGGCGAGCGACAATTGATCGTCCGGCACCACGACTTCAATGCGCGCTGAATCTTCGTCGAGAACAACCTTGACGACTTCTGCTGGCTGCAAGGCATTGACGATGAATGTCGCAGCATCCGCCGACCACGGGATAATGTCGATCTTCTCGCCCTGCAATTCATTCACCACCGCCTGCACGCGCGAACCGCGCATACCGACGCAGGCGCCGACAGGATCGATCGAAGAATCGCGCGAAATGACAGCGATTTTCGCACGCGAACCGGGATCGCGCGCGACAGACTTCACCTCGATGATGCCATCGTAAATTTCTGGCACTTCCTGAGCGAAGAGCTTTGCCATGAATTGCGGATGCGTGCGCGACAGAAAGATCTGCGGGCCACGCTGTTCGCGACGCACATCATAGACATAGGCCCGAACGCGATCGCCCGGACGGAACATTTCACGCGGGATCAATTCATCGCGGCGAACGATGGCCTCGCCACGACCAAGATCGATGATGACATTGCCATATTCGACGCGTTTGACGACACCGTTGACGATCTCGCCGATGCGATCCTTGTATTCCTGGTACTGACGGTCGCGCTCGGCTTCGCGCACCTTCTGCACGATGACCTGCTTGGCCGATTGCGCAGCAATACGACCGAAATCGAAAGGCGGCAGCGTTTCGGCGATCCAATCGCCGACCTGCGCGGCAGGATTGCGCTTGCGGGCATCGGCAAGAAGAATCTGTGTTGCGTCGTTTTCGACCTGATCGACCACGAGCATCAAACGTGAAGTGCGAACCTCGCCGGTGCGCGGATTGATTTCAACCCGGATCTCGGTCTCTTGGCCATAGCGGGAACGCGCCGCCTTTTGCAGCGCATCTTCCATCGAGGTCAGTACGATCTCGCGCGAAATCGATTTCTCGCGCGCGACGGCATCGGCAATCTGCAGCAATTCAAGCCTGTTGGCGCTTACGGCCATGGTGATGTCTCCTTGAAGGGACTTGTATCCTGTTACTTCTTGTGGAACGGGCGACCTGACGACGCATTGCGTCGCGCGGTTCCCGCTGGTGAAATCGGTTTGGCTTTGGCGAAGCGGCCTGGCCCGCGGCGCACCGCAACTTGCTCTTCTTCGTCTTTCGAAGGCTCTTCCATGGCTGCTTTGCCTGCGCGAAGCGATTCACGGATCAAAGCCTCAGTCAGAACAAGCCGCGCCTCGCTGATATCGCTGACGGGCAGCCGGACATCGGAGGGTTCATCTGCACGTGCATCGATGCGGCGCAACAGAATAATCGCATCGCGACCATTGCCCTCAACGCCTTCGATCCAGCCGCGGAAACGCTTGCGACCATCGAGCCCGAAATTCATTTCGAGTCTCGCCTCATGGCCGATCGCGCGCTCGAAATCGGACAGGCGGACCAGCGGACGATCGATGCCCGGCGAGGAGATTTCAAGCCGGTAAGCCTGAGTGACAGGATCTTCAAGATCGAGAACGGGTGAGAGCCCGATACTGACCTTTTCGCAATCATCGACCGTCATTGTGCCATCGGTGCGTTCGGCCATGATCTGCAAGGTCGTCCCTTCAGCCGCAGAAATTTTGACGCGCACAAGGCGGAAACCGAGGTCGAGCAGAACCGGGCCGGCGATGGTCGCAATGCGTCCGGCGACGCCAGCCTCTGAAATGAGACGCGGCTCTTCGAGCAATTCCGGGCCAGTCTGGGCGGCCGCCATGCTCTTCTCCTGCTCCAAACGCTCAACTCCCAAAAGCCGTGATCAGATGACCGAAAGGCTGGACCAAACGAAAAAGAGCGGGTCCCGGGCGGGCCCCACTCTCCACAATCGACCATCCAAAACGGTCATACTGTTAAGATGTGAATGAAGGTCTTATACACCCGCGACCCCCTGCAGGCAAGATCGACGCTCTGCCAGAAGAGCCCGGCTGACTTGGGCCGGCTGATGTGGCCCAGCCAAGCTCAGGCTACCGTGCCCACGGCGGCGAGGAGAAGGGCAATATCCTGTTCTCGGGACAGACGATGATCGCCATCTTTGATGAGCGTCACCGTCACGCAATCGCCCGCGAGATGCTCTACCAAAGTCATGGCGTGCTGCCAGGGCACATCCGGGTCCTTGCCTCCCTGCAGGATATGGACGGGCGCATGCGCCTCGATCATACCGCAGAGCAAGAGATTCCGCCGCCCATCCTCGATGAGCGCTCGGGTGATCGGATAGGGCTCGGGCGCATAGGCGCTTTGGCGCATCCAGGCGCCCTTCTCCACGATCTCACGCCGTGTGTCTGCGCCCATTTTCTCCCACATCAGCACTTCGGTAAAATCGACTGCGGGGGCGATCAGAACCAGACCGGCGATACGTCGCGACGCCTCTTCGGCCCCCATGGCGCGCGCGACAAGCAGCGCAATCCAGCCGCCCATGGATGATCCGACAAGAATTTGCGGTCCGCTGGTCTGAGAGCGGATCATGGCCAGACTTTCCGAGACCCACCTTGAGATTGTGCCGTCCTCGAAGCGACCGCCGGATTCGCCATGCCCCGAATAATCGAACCGCAGACAGGCGCGGCCCTCCCGCTCGGCAAAATCATCGAGACGCTCGGCCTTGGTCGATTTCATGTCGGATTTGAAGCCCCCAAGCCAGACGATTCCGGGCCGACTGGCTTCGGCCACATTGGGCAAACGGCGGCGGAATGCGAGTCTGACGCCCTCGACCTTCAGAAAATCGATGGCGCATCCATCATGGGTGGATGTATCTGACATTGCGATCCGATCTGCCTGACGCGTATCGTGGACATGATTCGCGCTGTGGCCTTGCCGCAGGGCTCGCAAAGCTTATAGCGGCCGGAACAACAATGCGACAGATTGCACGGGGAGCATTCGAAACCGGAGCCCAATCGCGGCTTGGCGGACAAACGATCCTGCAAATCATTCCGCGCCTTGATGCCGGTGGTGCGGAGCGCACAACCATAGATATAGCCGCCGCGCTTGCCGAGGCTGGAGCCCATGCCCTGGTGGCGACCGAAGGCGGGCGGCTGATCAGTGAATTGCAGGCCAAAGGCGGGATCTGGATTCCGTTTCCGGCATCCACCAAAAACCCTTTGGCCATGGCCATGAATTCACGGCGCCTGGCCAAAATCATCAAGTCGGAAAATGTCGACCTTGTTCATGCGCGCTCACGTGCACCCGCATGGGTTGCTCTTGAAGCATCACGCAAAACGAAGACGCCGTTTATGACAACCTACCACGGCAGCTACTCGGGAAAATCGTCCCTGAAACTGCTTTACAATTCCGTCATGGCGCGTGGCGATGCCGTGATCGCAAACTCTGCCTATACGGCGGGATTGATTGCGAAAAACTATCCATTTGCAAAGGATCGGACAGCCATCATCCATCGCGGGACCGATCTGAGGCTTTTTTCGCGCAACGGGCTCGACCCGGCACGCGTGCAGCGCCTGCGCAAGGCGTGGAATGTTGGCCCGGAGGAACGTATCATCCTGTTGGCGGCACGACTGACTGCGTGGAAAGGACAAAAAGTCCTGATCGAGGCCGCGCGTTTGCTCGCCAAAAAAGGCGTCACGGACGTCCGCTATATTCTCGCCGGGGACGATCAAGGGCGCGCTGGCTATGTGCGCGAACTGGATGAGGCCATCCAAAAAGCGGGGCTCGAAGGCATTGTGTCCCGCGTGGGCCATGTCAGTGATATGCCTGCGGCCCTTGCAGCTGCAACGGCCCTCGCGGTGCCCTCGACCGAGCCTGAAGCCTTCGGCCGTTCGGCTGTCGAAGCCCAAGCCATGGGCACGCCGGTCGTCGTCACCGATCTCGGGGCCGTTGCAGAAACGGTTCTTTCACCCCCCCGCGTGGCGAAAGAGAAGCGCACCGGCTGGACTATCGCCCCCAACGACCCCCATGCCCTTGCGGAGGCGCTTGAAAACATCCTGTCGATGGGCGCTGCAGCCCGCGACGCGCTGGCAGAGCGCGGCAGGGCCCATGTCGAGAATTCTTTCGGCCTCGAGCGGATGTGTGCGCACACATTGGAAATCTATGCCCGGCTGATCGAGCATGGGGCCGAAGACCGCAATTGAAATCATTTGCCTCGGCGCCCCTCAGCCGTGTTGACTTCGGCACAGGGAGCCACGATCTTCTGCCCGGGTCCGGATTGCGCTTGCGCAAGAGCCGATTTGAGGCGTAATCGTCCAGATCCGACGTATTCACTCAAGGAGAAACCCCATTCGTCGTCCCATGAAAGCCCCGCCCACACCGCAAAAGGATGGGCATCGCATCAACCGAGATATCCGCGTCCGCGAAGTGCAGCTGATCGATCAAGATGGCCAGAACCGCGGCGTCATCGGGGCGCCCGAAGCACTCCAAATGGCTGAAGAGGCAGGCCTCGACCTGGTCGAGATCGTGCCGAACGCAAGCCCGCCGGTCTGCAAGATTTTGGACTACGGCAAATTCCGCTTCCTTGAGCAGAAAAAGGCCGCCGAGGCCCGAAAAAAACAGAAAATCGTCGAAGTTAAGGAGATCAAGCTCCGCCCCGGCATCGACGATCACGATTACGACGTGAAAATGAGGGCCATGAGGCGCTTCTTCGAGGAAGGCGACAAGGTCAAGGTGACCCTGCGCTTCCGCGGCCGCGAAATGGCTCACCAGGATCTCGGCTACCGTCTGCTCTCCCGCGTCAAGGAAGAGACCGGCGCCATTGCCAAGGTCGAGCTGGAGCCCTCCATGGAGGGCCGCCAGATGATCATGATCCTCGCCCCGCGCTAAAGCGAACCAGTCGGCCCCGACCGGGCTTGCCAAGTTAGGCTTGCCAGCTCGGGGGATTGTCCTCTATAAGCCCCCCTTCGAACCGCCCGGCTGACAGGGCTGCCTTGGCGGTTTGTTTCGCTCATTGTGATGCGAACGGAGAGGCATCGGCCTCTCCGGCATGAGTAACCGGGCGGGAAATCGCCCCTGTGGAGAGCCAAATGCCCAAACTTAAGACCAAGTCCGGCGCCAAAAAGCGCTTCAAGATCACTGGCACCGGCAAGGTGCTCTACGCCCAGCGCGGCAAGCGCCACGGCATGATCAAGCGGACGAACAAGCAGATCCGGAACCTTCGCGGCACCAACGTCCTCTTCAAGACGGATGGTGACAACATCAAGAAGTACTTCCTGCCCAACGGCTGAAGCTTCCCGCTCCGTTCCTTTCTCGAGTTTTCCAGGAGATCACCATGGCACGTGTCAAACGCGGCGTAACCTCGCACGCCAAGCACAAGAAGACCCTCGACGCCGCCAAAGGCTTTTATGGCCGTCGTAAAAACACCATTCGCGCCGCCAAGGCTGCCGTCGACAAGTCGATGCAATATGCCTACCGCGACCGCAAGAACAAGAAGCGCACCATTCGCGCGCTCTGGATCCAGCGCCTGAACGCGGCCGTCCGCGAAATGGGCCTGACCTATAGCCGCTTCATCGACGGCCTCACGAAGGCTGGCATTACGGTAGACCGCAAGGTCCTTTCCGAACTTGCCATCCACGAGCCGGCTGCCTTCAAGGCTATTGTCGAAAAGGCGAAGTCCGCTCTCCCCGCCACGGCCTGAGGCGCGAAGATCGAACAGAAAAGCCCGGCCACGTGCCGGGCTTTTTGCTTTCAGGGGCGAGTGCGTCCCGAATCCTCGACAAGAAGCAGAGCGCATGGCAAAAGCCGCGCAGCTTTCCCTCCGCACTTTTGACGGACGCGCAATGTCGGATCTGACCGTTCTCGAAAACGAAACACTCGCGGCCATTGCTGCTGCCAGCGACGAAGCCGCTCTTGAAAGCGTGCGCGTCGGCGCGCTGGGCAAAAAGGGCTCCATCTCGGCGCTGCTTGCCACGCTCGGCAAAATGTCACCGGATGAGCGCAAGACACAGGGCGCGGCCATCAACCAGCTCAAGGACAAGGTGAGCGACGCGCTGAATGCGCGGCGCGACATGCTGAAAGAAGCCGCCCTTGAAGCCCGCCTTGCTTCCGAAAAAGTCGATGTGACCTTGCCAGTACGCGAGGCCGCGATTGAGACCGGACGGATTCATCCCATCAGTCAGGTGATGGACGAACTCACCGCCATTTTCGCCGATATGGGCTTTTCCATCGCGGAAGGCCCGGACGTCGAAAGCGACGATTACAACTTTACCAAACTGAATTTTCCAGACGGCCATCCCGCCCGTGAAATGCACGACACATTCTTCTTCAATCGAAAAGAAGATGGCACGCGCAAATTGCTGCGCACGCATACGAGCCCCGTGCAAGTTCGCACAATGCTGAATGTGAAGCCGCCCATTCGCGTGATTTGTCCAGGTCGCACCTACCGTTGCGATTCCGACCAGACGCATACGCCCATGTTCCATCAGGTCGAAGGTCTTGTCATCGACAAGACAGCGCATATGGGCAATCTGAAATGGATTCTCGAAGAATTCTGCAAGGCCTTTTTCGAAGTGCCGAATGTGAAGATGCGTTTTCGTCCCTCCTTCTTTCCCTTCACGGAACCGTCGATGGAAGTCGATATCCAGTGCAAGCGACAGGGTGGCGAAATTCGCTTTGGCGAGGGCGAGGATTGGCTTGAAATCCTCGGCTGCGGCATGGTGCACCCGAACGTGCTGCGCAATTGCGGCATCGACCCAGATGAATATCAAGGCTTTGCCTGGGGCATGGGCATAGACCGCATCGCCATGTTGAAATACGGCATGCCGGATCTGCGGCCCTTCTTCGAAGCCGACGTGCGCTGGTTGTCGCATTACGGGTTTCGCCCGCTCGACCTGCCGACGCTGGCCGGCGGCCTGAGCTCGTAAGGAGAGACGACATGAAATTCACGCTCTCCTGGCTCAAGGATCACCTCGAGACCGACGCTTCGCTCACCACGATCGTCGAAACGCTGACACGCATCGGACTTGAGGTCGAACATGTCCTCGACCCTGCCGATGTATTGAAGGATTTTGTCGTCGGCCATGTGCTCGACGCCAAGCAGCATCCCGATGCGGATCGTCTGCGTGTCTGCATGGTCGATATTGGCGCGGGTGCGCCTGTACAGGTCGTCTGCGGCGCACCGAATGCGCGCACGGGCTTGAAGACCGTTTTCGCTGCACCGGGCACCTATATTCCGGCCAAGAAATTCACGCTCGGCAAGGGCGTCATCCGCGGCGTGGAATCGCTCGGCATGCTTTGCTCCGCGGCAGAACTCGATCTGTCGGGCGATCATGACGGCATTATGGAGCTCGATGCTGCAGCACAGCCTGGCCAGCGGTTCGTTGATTTCGCTGGTCTTGGCGATCCCGTTATCGAAATCAACCTCACGCCCAATCGCGCCGATGCAGCAGGCGTGCATGGCATTGCACGCGATCTCGCCGCCGCAGGTCTCGGCAAGCTGAAAGACCGCGCGATCAAGCCCATTCCCGGTGCCTTCGCGTGCCCCGTGAATGTGAAGCTCGACTTCACGGCGGATGATGCCCATCTCGCACCGGCTTTCGCCCTGCGTCTGGTCCGTGGCGTCAAAAACACCACATCGCCTGCATGGTTGCAGAAACGTCTGACATCCATCGGTCTGCGCCCGATCAATGCGCTCGTCGACATCACCAATTACCTCACCTTCGACCGCGGCCGTCCTTTGCATGTGTTCGATGCCAAGAAGGTCTCGGGCAAGCTCGTTGTTCGCCGCTCGAAAGAGGGCGAAGAGATTCT
>Ga0315908_10000021_pt1 | contig 132855 bp, 88 predicted proteins | sample LakEriMetagenome_12_FD_203520 | JGI IMG/M metagenome (GOLD analysis project Ga0315908, IMG submission 203520) | Freshwater fungal communities from buoy surface, Lake Erie, Ohio, United States - Buoy 4 MA124 | ecosystem: Environmental > Aquatic > Freshwater > Lake > Lake biofilm | place: USA...
GGACCATACATTGAATCTGAAACCTTCATATCATAAGCAGATTGAGTATAAGCTATGGTACCAGAACTACCTCCAGCCTTGAAGAAATTGGCAGCAACTTCTTGTCCTGCACCTATTTCTGCAAAACAACCATAAATATCAGGCGTTAAGTTAATTTTCAGTGCCTTGTCTTCGGTTGTCAATCTCGCTAAATTTATCATACGCGTATATGTTTGTAAACAAATGTATGAAAAATTCATTAGTATCTAAACAATTTTTATGTTCGTTCGACTTGTATCAATTCTAAATTAGAGATATAAAAAAGATACCCTTTCACTGGTTTTGACTCCATTTGAAAAAGCAAATCCATATAATCAGAAACTTGCTGATAATGATGTTTACTTGGTAATCCAGTTTTGAAATCAATTACAATGATTTCATCCTTTTTATAAAATATTTTATCAGGAATCTTTATTTCAAAATTACTTGCAATAATTTTTCTTTCACTACTTACCGAAATCGAACCACTAGAAATATTTATATAGCTTTTATTTGCAAAAACTGCTTTTAAATCTTTTTTCAATCTATTCTCAAACTCTTTCTCTATTAAATCTTCTTTTGAAAATTTATCAATTATTCCATCTATATCTTGAACGGAATTTATAGCTGACAACAAAAAATGCAACTGATTTCCATATCTCTGAGGCTCTGATAATTCAAATTCTTCATTGGTCATTTCCTTGATCAAAGAAATTTTCGGAAACCATAATCTATCATTTAGTTTCAATGGAACAAATTGATTATTAAATGATTTCAAATCCATTTTACTTAAAATTTGTTTTTCGCCAAAAATAAATCGATTATTGTCAATTTTAAAAGCAAGTTCAGAAGCAATAATTCTCAGAGATTCATCAAAAAAACCACCAAAATTCTTTTCTTCAACATAAAAATTTCCAATATATAGCCTCTCAACTGGTCGAGTTGTCATTACGTAACATAAATTCAATTTATCTAAAAAAATATTTGAAAGTTCGGAATTTGACTCCTTCCTGATATTTTTTATCTTGCTATTTTTTGATATTGGAACATAGAAGAAATGATTATTTTGCTCCACTAGTAATTTAGTTCTTTTTGATTCTAATGAAAAATTCATATTTGGTAAAATCACAATCGGGAATTCTAGACCTTTAGATTTATGACCAGTCATAATCTTAATTGCATCTTTATTATCTGGAATCTGAATTGAGCTAGATTTTGATTTGCTATCATATTCTTTAAGGAAACCAGAAATATCAGAACCTATATTTAAATCAAAATGGTAAAGTAAATCAACAAAATGATGTATGTAGGGATTATTAATTTCATCAATTCCAATTAATCGATAAAAAGATTGAATTAAAGAATATAAATTTTCAAAACGAGGGAAAAAATCAGTTGATGATTGAAAATAATAAGCGATGAATCGTGATCGATTAAATAATTCTCTAGAACCTTTCTCACCTTCTACTTTAATAAATAAACTTTCAAATGTACAATCAGTATTTTCAGAAAAACATTCAAAATACAACTCAACAAATCTTTTTGCTTCTAATTCTGATTCCTGAGCAATATACCATTGAAGATAAGCAACTGTCAATTTAACATATTCATCCGTTTGTACAGTCAAACTATCGTCTGATACTACCTGGTACTTGCTAGACAAAGCTATTGCCCAATTATTACATTCAACTTTTGTATTGCCTAAAATACAGATATCTCCAGGGAAATAGCCATCTTCAATAATAGAATCAACCCAATTTATTAAATTAGATACCACATGTATTTCATCTTTAGATTCATATTTTTCAGAATAAATTTCAATATATCCTCCATCTCTGCCTTTTGGGTGTTGAAATACATCTTTGTAAAATTCTTTCTGCTCTTCTGTAAGATTATTCGAAATTTGCTTATAAAACACATTATTGAAATGAACAATATTCTTTCGTGATCGAAAATTATTTTCAAGATTTTTTTTTAACCCTTCTTTTTCAAAATAATTTGATTTTGATAAGATTTCTGGATTATTCTCAGGATTATAAATTTTGGGTAAAGCAACAAATTGTTCGGCTACCCCATTTTTAAATCTGTAAATAGATTGTTTAGCATCACCAACAATCAAATTATCGAAACGATTTGATAATGATTCATAAACAAGTGGAACCAAATTCATCCATTGTAACCTTGAAGTATCTTGAAATTCATCTAATAAAAAATGTTTATACTTAGTACCTAAACGTTCATAAATAAAAGGAGCATATTCATCTTGAATTAATTGAGAAATTAGGGTGTTAAATTCTGAAATACGAATAATGTGCTCTTTTTCCTTTACTCTCACCAATTCAGAAGAAATAAACTTTAATAAAGCTAGATTATGAAAATGTTTTAATGCTGTTTTAAAAACTAAATATTCCTCCGTGGAAGCAATAAATCTATTGTTAAATATGATTGCCCTTTCAACTAATTGAACAGGAAAAATATCTCCTTTAGGATTTTCTTTATGAAGATTTTCAATCATAGATGTCGTGAAAAAACTTCCATCATCTTGGGCATAATCAAAAATTAAATCCGAGTTTAGTTTATCTATGGCTAATTTTGATCTTGACTTTCCAGGTAATCGTTCAAAATCTAATACTGAAAATTGATTAAATAATTCTTTTGCTTCTGACTTAATAGAGTTTTCTAATTCTTGAGCTTTAAGTTTAAGTGCTTGATAATCCTCATTTGAGAAATCCAATTTCATTAAATCATCTATTTGAGAAAAGTACTTTTCGTTTGTCAAAATCAAGGAAAATAACTTTAAATCTTTTTGAAAATTCCAAGATTGCTCTTCATTTAACTTTTCCCTCGAATAATTCAAAACTAAGTTTGTTAATTGAATTTGAGCTTGATAATCTAAACTATCTAATAAATTTTCAACTACATTATCTAATATTTCCTCTTCGTTTAATACAATTTTAAAATCTCCAGATATATTTAATTCTTTCGAAAAAGAACGAATTAACCTTAAATTAAATTTATCGATTGTAACAACATTAAAATCTTCAAAATGATGTAATATTGCCTTCAGTGTTTTTTCAGATCTTTTGACAACAGTTGGTATATCTATTTTTAACTGAGAGCCTAATTCACGACAGATACCTTCTGTTTTTTCAAATAAATCACCTTTTAAATCAGATAAAATTGAAATATTATGAAGATACGATATAATTCGATCTTTCATTTCAAATGCTGCTTTATTAGTAAATGTCATTGCCATTACCTCACTAAAAGCATTTTCATCTTTTGCACTATCAAGAATTAACCTTAAATAGGTTAACACTAAATTATACGTTTTTCCACTTCCTGCAGAGGCATTTAAAACAATTAGACTCATATTAAAATTTGTTTATTTTATTACATAAAAAAAGCGGAGATATAACATCTCCGCTCTAAAATAATTATAAAACTATCACTTAACTAAGTTCACATGACCTGTTGTATGATGTTCGTTGTCGTTTGCTTTTTCTTTAAATCCAAGCTTCCAAACATATGTATCATTTCCTAATAATTTATCCCCATATGTACCATCCCAACCAACATGTGGATTTTTTGATTCAAATACAATCTGACCCCATCTGTCAAAAATGGTAAATAAATAGTTTTGTGGATCAAATCCAGACGTAAATATTGGTTGAAATGTATTATTGAATTCATCACCATTAGGGGTGAAAGTATTAGGTATAAAATAAACTACCTCTTCAGGAAAATCAATCCAAGTGATTGCTGTATCACTACATGAAGCATTTGTTGTTGAATTACTCACAATTAAGTAAACTTTAAATTTCCCTGTTAAGGTAGGGTCATATTTATGTTTTACTATTGGTTCATTTGAAAATGAGGAATTATCACCAAAATCCCATTTATAAAACGTACCATTTTGTGAAAGCTTACTATTAAATTGAACTACATTTTCATAAATATTAACAATATTTCTATCTGTAGAAATAACCGCTTTTGGTGAATTTTTAACATGAATTTTATCCACCTTAACTATTTCGCCAGAACATCCATACTCATTTATTACTGAATATGTGATTGTGTAATCCCCTTGTTTTTGATAAGTAAAGGCTGCTGTACCTATATCTTTACTAGAATTTGTCCCAGTACCAAAGTCCCATGTTACATCAGTAAATTTCTCCCCTGATATATCTGTAAAATTAATTTTCAAAGGATAACATCCAATTGTATCAGAAACTGCAAAATTTGGTACTGGATTTTTATGTACTGAAACGAGAGAGGTTATACCCGTCAAATTACTTTCACAATTATTAGCATCAACAACTTTAGTAATTGATAAAGAATAATTCATCTCATTTTTAGCAGAAAATTTAATCTCTAAATTGGTAATATCTTGACTTACAGATGCAACACCATTTAACGTATAATCTATTTTTAATGGCGATTTACCTTGAACTGGCTGTACAAAAGCAGATACATCGTTATCATCAATACATAAACTAGTTTTTAAAGGTTGAATCAAATTTACAGTTGGCAATTCATTAATTAATAATTTGACAGATTTTGATTCTTCAGTACATTGACCCGTCTGTTTATCAGTCAAAACAACTTTTACTAAAGCATTATTCATATATGATTTAGTTAATTGAGAAGAAAGAATGTTGGTTGTACCGGTATTTGCGAAATCAGCAAATGAAACATTATTCCAAGTTATACCTGCATCTGTACTAATTTTCCATTGGAAATTTGCAGTTAAATCATTATTTACTCCATTCACGGTAATTGGAGCTCCCTCACAAACAGGAGTAACAATTGGATCTGCTGGTTTAATAGGTTTTGTACACGGAGTAGGTATTCCATTAAAGCCATCAGAAGCGGGACAAAATAAATCTGTTTTAGAAGGATCTTGTTTAGGTGTTACAATTATATATGCTTTTTTATTCGAATTTATACCACCAACTGTAAATTCAGTTGTTGCACCTGTAACTAAAGGACTTGTAACATTTTTATATTGAGCTAAAGTAGGTTGAGGAGCACTTATGTTGGTGATTGCTGTATCAATATTCCAATAATCAGGTAAAACTGATGATGTAGCCCAAGTAAACTTAACATTGTTAAAGTCATTAACTGAAGCAAAATTTATTGGTTTTACTGTCGGTTTAACAGTAATTTTAAACGTTATAGGCTGACCAACACATTGATTTAAAGTTGGTATAACAGTAACAATTGACACAACATCATTTGAAGGGCTAGAAGTAGTAAAAGGTTCAAATTCTGATACATTTTTACTACCGTCCGCACTATTTATACCTTCAAGCTTGACCCCTGTCGTTTGGACATCACTTTTCCAAGTAAATGTAGGCGAGCCAGCTTGACTAACTTTAAAATCAAAATCCTTAGGTTTCAATGGATCGTTAACAAGTGTACCAGGACAAAATGATTTATCAGCAATAGAAACCATTGTTGGTAAAGGTTTTACAGTTAATAATACCTCTTTAGAAACAGTATTACACGTACCACCCACTGTAGCAGTTTTTAATATCACTCTGAACTTGAAGCCATCTAATCCTTTCACATCGCTAATAGATAAAGTTGAGCTTGAATTAGTAGTGCCGCTAACAGAATATACTCCAGCTTGATTTAAAGTTGTCCAAGTTCCTCCAGGAGTTAAAAACTCCCAAGTAGCAGGTGTTGTAACATCAGCAGTATTGTATTCTAAATCAAACAAAGTAGAAACAGGATTCGCTGCAGTACCTTCACATAGAGTAACATCTACTAAATCTTTAGTGATTATAGGAGCATCACATGGTATAGCTGTTAAATCAAACTCAGATGATCCATAACAACTTGGAGTAGCAAGTGGAGTGTTATCCTTTGGTGTTACTTTAATGAAGACTTTGTCTCCTGGTTGTAAGTTGTTTTTAAGGTATTCCCACTTCGAGGTTGATGTATTGTAAGTTAAAGTTCCTGTTGCTGTTCCATATGCACCAACGGTAGAACAACTATTACAAATAAACTCTTCAACTAAATAATTATCTTCATTAGCACCAGTTTGTGTATTAAGACCTGTTAAATCTGACCATTGGAAAGTTACTGATGAAACATCAGTTCCTTTAGAGCTTATCGAAGGCTTTTGTGTTGCTTGTACTTTAAAAGAAGCTATCGTAAAATCACTCGATTTACAACCTGTAACTGTATTTTCTAATCTTACTTTTAGTCCACTATATGTATTTACAGGTAATTTAATTGGCAATCCAGTGATCACTATTGGTGATGAACTCACAGGGATATTAATTGGGGAAACTGACGGTAAGTTAGGATCAAAAACTATCTGGTTTGGATTACCTATTAAATTTGTATAAGCCAGAGCAGGATCATTTCCTTCACATATATCAGATACAGTAGGTACAAATGATGGTATCGGATTTACGGTCAATATAGCAGCAATAGAAGTTTTATTACAACCTGTTCCAGATGACGTTTCTGTCACTAAACATTGATATTTAGTGCCAGTTAATCCAGTTACATTACTTATAGATAAAGATGGTGTAGTAGCCCCAGAATATACTCCGCCATCTGTAATATTTGTTGCAGGGTTGGCACCATTATTAATTTGCCATTGGTAACTTAATGTAGCAGTGGAACTTGCGGCGACCACAAAACTTGTACTTTCACCTGCACATTTTGAAACATTTGCAGGTTCTTGTGTTATGGAAGGAGTTGGACAATTATCAGCAATACAAGTTTGAATTGAAGAAGCCTTAAAACATCCTGTACCTTTTGGAGTTACAATAATCGTAACAGACTTACCAGCAGGCACATTAGAAACAGGATAAGTAGTCGTAGTATGACCTGTTACTGATTGATCTCCTCCATTATCTTTATTATACACAATATCATAAGTGGTAGCTCCTGTAACTGCACCCCATGTAAAAGTAACAGAAGTTGCTGTTGAAGTTCCACAGGTTACAGTTGGTGTCGTATTCGGGTTTATAGATACTGTTGTAGTATTGGTACAACCATTGTTATCAGTATAAGTTATAACTGAATTTCCGTTACCTGCTGAAGCACCCGTTACTAAACCAGTGTTAGAAATTGTTGCATTAGAAGTAGTTGCAGATAACCAAGCATTAGTTGATGCTGCAGTTCCTGAACCAGTTAATTGTGAAGTTGTACCTGCGCAAAAACTTAAGTTGCCAGTAATTGTTGGTTTAGGATTAATGGTTATATCTTTTGTAGTTGAACAACCATTTAACGTTGATGTCAACTTTAAGTTAGTAGAAGCAGTTGTTGGTTTGTAAGCTGAAACGTTAAATTTATTTGTCGTGCCGCTAGCAACAACGCCAGCAAAACTAACATCACTAGAAGTTAAAACACCATTACTAGTGTATTCTACAGTTGTTAAATCACATAAAGCTGAAGGTCCTGTTATGGTTGGTTGAGTACAAGAACAAGTATATGTTCCTGTGTACGTTTTTACACAACCTATTTCATCTGTCACGCTAATTGTATAATTATCATTTTGTACTAATCCTGTTAAGTCAATCGTACCTCCTGAAGAGGTAACAGTCGCTGCAGATAAAGAACCTTTATTCGTTGTTACATTATATTTTTTTCCTGTAATAAACTCTGGAGCTCCACCCTCAAATTTTAGTGTAACTTTTGAAGAAGAGCATACTTCTGTAGGTGTAATTTTAATATCGTTAAGGTAAGTTACTTTATAACTTTCATTCTGATAATCCATATTATAACATGCAGGATCATACATTCCTACCGTACTAGTAGAGATCGGTACCCACCAAATAGTATTATTTACAGGTTTGAATGATGTTGTATTTAAATATTGAAGAACGGGACTGGTATTTCCAGTTGAGGTTTCAGATAATTGATTTAAATTAAGTTTAAAATCCGCAGTAAATTTTGTTGGTTCAGTAGAGGGGTTGTTAGAAGTTGGTGCTCCAATATATATAGCATAATCTACGCTTGGATTAGCATTGGTTGTAGTTATTGAAAATATATCATTATAACACAAACCATAAGAGTTTGTAGCATAAACTTTCGTAGCAGGTGGAGTAGAATTATTGATTTTAACGGCTTGGGTTCCGTTATCAGCAGGACAAACATTACCTACATTATAGTAACCTAAACCATTGATCTCAACTGTTGCACATAACATATATGGATCTGTATTCATAGTAAAACAAAGTATATAATCCCCTGGAGCTATATTATCCCACTCCGGGTTAAATCCACTTGAAACAGGTTGAGCATTAGTTCTTGTAGGATTTATTTTAGTACCGCAACCAACTGGTTTTAACTCATAAGTTATAATTTGATCAAGAGGAGAGCCACATGCTCCAGGTGCAAGTGTTGTTTTCATTTTAAAACCTAAAGCAGTAGAACCTTGAGGTACTTTAACAGGAACACATAACGTAGCTGATTCATCTGGAATTAACAATAAACCACCATACTGATCACCTGCACTTGCTAATGCTGTTGTTATATCTGTCCTCCCTTTTGCTAATGTAGTTGCAGTAATCGAAGTTACTTTACAGGTAGCTGTTTCACAAGTAGTACATGTGGGATTTGTTGAAGATAGGTAGGTAATATGTATCGCTTGACCAATATCGTAACAACCGTCTAAGTCTTCATCTATACGATCTTTACCATCAGCTAGACTCACATCTGTGTCAAATGTAACAGGAACAATCCAAAGTTCAGAAATACCTGAAAAAGCACTAGAGCTTCCCGATAAATTTAAATCAGTAGCTGTTTTTGATGTTCCTTTAAAGCAACCAGCTGCTACTCCAATTGAGGGGTCTGTAATATCTATAACTGCGGGTGGTTTACAAGTATATACTAAATACCCCATAAAGCTCCCACCATTACCCGCTGGAGGTAAAGTAAAGTTATTATGTTTGATTGTCCAAGTATCCCCTGGATTTACAGATAATTCATTTCCTGTTCCAGCTAAATTTGTAAGTGCAGCAGTACCAATAGATGCATTACATGAAGAAGAAGCGTCGGCGTTATAAACATATAATTCTACATATTGAATTTCAGCTGGTTTAGCTGGATCAACCTCATCACAATCAGTATCTGCCACATCAAATGTTAAAGTAACGCATATATTATATTTGGTTGAAGGTGTAACATTATATTCGTTAAATCCAGCAGGAGTTGTTGTTGTTGGGGTTAGAGATGTACCACCACATGTAGGTGAAATACTTATAACTCTATTTTCAGAACAATTCTGAGGAGTACCAACATAAAACCTAAAACCTATTTTAGTTTCAGTAGATTTAGTTGTGTACTCATAACATAATTGATGCGTTTGTCCAGCATCTGTTCTTAAATTCAGAGCACTTAAATCGATTGTAGCCGCAGGTGTTCCGGTTGATGCATCCGCTTCAGCAGCAGCTTTTGTAGTATAATATTGTGGAGAACACAAGTTTGCACCCGTTGCGCCACACCCACATTTTTGAGCAAAAGAATAAGAAGTTAATAAAGTGAAAATTAAAAATATCAAATGATTGAATTTCGCTTCAAATTTCAAATTTATATTCATAAAATTTATATTTGTTCTTGGTTATTTAATGACTATTAAAACAAAAAATAGTTGCTTATAAAGACTTATAAAGTTATAAAAATATCTCTTAATTCAGTAATCTGAAAAAATAAACCCTTTTTTAACAAAAAGCTTTGTGGACTCATTCTGAACATACAAACCACCTGTCCCCAAACCTTGTGGTAAATTATTTTTAAAAGTTGAAGCAAATTGGGCAATCGTATTCAATCCTATATTAGATTCTAAGGCAGAAGTCATCCACCAAGGAATATCATAACTTTCAGCAATATTAATCCATTCAGTACTTCCTTTTAAACCACCATGTAGGCTTGGTTTTAGAATGATATATTGAGGTTTGATCAGAGATAATAATTGTTTTTTATTTTCCATTCCATAAACACCGATCAACTCTTCATCCAATGCAATAGGTAATGGAGTTTTTGAACATAAATCAGCCATTTCTTCAATTTGACCTTGCTTTATAGGTTGCTCAATAGAATGTAATTGAAATTTTGATAGTTGATCTAATTTAGCCAGTGCATCTTTCACAGAAAAAGCACCATTAGCATCCACTCTCAACTCTATTTCTGATGGGGAAAAACGATTTCTAATGCTTTTTAGTATATCCAATTCCTGATCAAAATCAATAGCGCCAACTTTCATTTTCAAACATGTAAACCCTTGAAGTAACTTTTCTTCAATCTGTTGAAGCATGTTTTCTTTCGATCCCATCCAAATCAAACCATTAATGGGAATTCCACGTTCTCTTCGAGTGAAATAAGTATCAAAAAAGACTCCTTTTTTTTCAGAATTTAAATCTAATAATGCTGTTTCTAATCCAAATAGAATAGAAGGATAACTTTCTAGTTTATTCTGATTTTCAATATAATATTCTATGTTTTTACAAACTTCTTGAATTTTACTTTCATATTCAGTAAAATCATTAAAATCAGGAGATAAACCAGGAATAATGCTACACTCTCCTATTCCAATTCTATCCTTACTATCAGATGTAGTTAAATAAATAAACCAAGCATGTTTTTCTGTTAGTACACCCCTGCTTGTACCACTAGGCTGTTTGAAAATATATGTCTTTTTTTCAAACGTTGCATGATAGTTTTTCATTTCTAAAACAAGATTGAAATAATGGAAAATAATAGACTTAATAAGAAAGTAGATAGTGCTACCTTTTTTAATTCAGGGTCAAAATCTTTAGGATCTAATACCTGAACTACTTTCTTTAAGTGAATTAATAAAAAAACAAAAGGTAAAATATATATCAAACTAGTTAACTCAAATTTAAAATAGCCCCAATAAGAAATTAACGCTATCATGATCAAACAAAAATGATAGAATTTTGCGCGATTAAATCCTAGCTTAACTACCAACGTGATTTTATTGGATAATTTGTCGTTGACTTGATCTCGCATGTTGTTTAAATTTAAAACAGCTGTACTCAACAAACCAATTGTAATTGCAGGAAATAAAGAAACAAAATCAAAAATTTTGGAATACAATGTGTAACTTCCCATGACACTTACCAAACCAAAGAAAACAAAGACAAAAACATCCCCTAATCCATAATACCCATATGCTTTTTTACCAACAGTGTAAGTTATTGCTGCTAAAACAGACAAAAAGGCTAAAATCATGTAGGTATATATGGTATTTTGACTCATCCCATTTGAACTGATATAAATCAAATACCCTGCAGAAATCAATGATAAAACACTAAAAATAAAAACTGCTATTTTCATTTGAGATACCGAAATGTCACCTTTTTGAACAGTTCGAGCAGGGCCTACTCGATTATCATTATCAGTACCTTTCAAAGAATCTCCTAAATCATTCGCTAAGTTTGAAACGATCTGAAATAAAATGGTTGTTAGCAGGGCAAATATAAAAATCGAAATATCCCAAAAACCTTTTGATTTTGCAATAAAAGAACCCATAATTATACCAGAAATAGAAAGTGGTAATGTTCTTAATCGGAATGCCTCAAGCCAACTTTTAATCTTCATACAGGTCTACAATTTGATGTATTAAACGAACGAATTTAACCAATAAATCGAAAAGACTTTTGTATTTTAGTCGTTTTGAAGGAAAGTTTCTCTATGAAAAATAAACTTACAACTTTACTTAATATACAATATCCTATCATTCAAGCTGGAATGATTTGGTGTTCAGGTTGGGAATTAGCTTCTTCCGTTTCAAATGCGGGAGGATTAGGAATACTTGGTGCAGGTTCGATGTATCCTGAAGTGTTAGATGCGCAAATTCAAAAATGCAAAGAAAATACTTCCAATCCTTTTGGTGTAAATCTACCACTACTTTACCCTGACATCGACAAACATATTGAAACAATAATTAAACACAAAGTTCCTGTTGTTATAACCTCTGCTGGTAATCCTAAAATATGGACCTCCAAACTTAAATCTGAAGGAATCATTGTATTACACGTAGTTTCCAGTTTGAGATTTGCATTGAAAGCTCAAGAGGCAGGGGTTGATGGTGTAATTGCTGAAGGATTTGAAGCTGGAGGTCATAATGGTAAAGATGAAACGACTACTTTGTGCTTGATTCCTAAAGTTGCTAAAGAAATTCAAGTTCCACTTGTTGCTGCAGGAGGAATTGCAACAGGAAGAGCGATGTTAGCCGTAATGAACTTAGGTGCTGATGGTGTTCAAATTGGAAGTCGTTTTATTGCTTCTACAGAATCTAGTGCTCACGAATCTTTTAAAAATTCAGTTCTCAATACTGATGAAGGAGGTACAATGTTAACATTGAAAGAACTTACTCCAGTAAGATTAATCAAAAATGCATTTTATCAAAAATTAGAAAAAGCCTACGAAGATGAGGCAACTCCAGAGCAATTAACAAATCTGTTAGGAAGAGGTCGAGCAAAAAAAGGAATGTTTGAAGGAGATTTGGTTGATGGTGAATTAGAAGTTGGACAAGTAGCAAGTTTAATAGATGAAATAAAACCAGCTTCTGAAATAATAACCGAAATCATTACTGAATTTAAATCAGCTATTAACGAACAAAATACAGAAAAATTTAATTTTTAATGGTACAATTTGAACGATTTACGTTAACAAACGGATTACGTGTTATTTTTCATAAAGACACTACTACCCCATTGGCTGTTGTCAATACTTTATATGATGTAGGTGCAAGAGATGAACATCCAGATAAAACAGGATTTGCACATTTATTTGAGCATTTAATGTTTGGTGGCTCAATCAACATACCTGATTTCGATACCCCTTTACAATTAGCAGGAGGAGAAAGCAATGCATTTACCTCAAATGATATCACTAATTATTATGATATTGTACCTGGTGTAAATTTAGAAACTGCTCTATGGCTAGAATCTGACAGAATGTTGTCCTTGGCTTTTACTCCAAAAAGTTTAGAAACACAACGAAATGTAGTAATGGAGGAATTCAAACAACGATATTTGAATCAACCTTATGGAGATGTATGGTTAGAATTAAGGCCATTAGCTTATGTATCACATCCCTATCAGTGGGCTACTATCGGAAAAGAATTAAAGCATATTGAAGATGCAACGATGGAGGATGTAAAAGACTTTTTTTCAAAATTTTACAACCCATCTAATGCCATACTTTGTATTGCTGGAAACTTTGAATTAGAATATATTAAGCAAGTAGTAGAAAAATGGTTTGGAGATATTCCTGAAGGAATTAAACCTGCTCGTATTCTTCCTAAAGAACCAAAACAAGAAATACTACGCGAAAAAATAATTGAAAGAAAAGTACCGTCGGATGCAATCTATTTTGCATTTAAAATGCCAGAACGAAAATCGTTTGAATACTATGCTGCTGATATATTATCTGATGCAATAGGAAGAGATAAATCCTCCAGATTATACGTCAGACTTCAAAAAGAATTGAAATTAGTAACCGATATTTTTGCCTATATAACTGGTTCAATAGATGAGGGTTTATTAATAATTGAAGCAAAATTATCAGACAGTAAAACCTTTTTAGAAGTAGAAGAAGCTGTTTGGAATGTTTTGAATGAAATAAAATCTGAAATTATTTCAAACAAAGAATTAAAACGTTTAAAAAATAAGATTAATACAGCTAAAGCATTTCAGGAACAAGGAATGCTAAATAGAGCAATGAATTTATCCTTTTTTGAATTACTTGGGGATGCAAATGGTGTAAATGAAGAACAAAAAATCATTGACCAAATTAATGAAAATCAGATCCACACAATGGCAAATCAGATTTTAAACCCACAAAATTGTTCTATATTAAAAGTTAAAGCTATTTAAAATGATAAACAGAATTCAAGCTCCAACGTTAAAAGAAATTGAAAAAATCAATTTTGTTTATCCTACTATTAAAAAACTAGGAAGCGATGCAGAATTAGTATGGATGAAAGAGGTTGCTGATGAAACGGTTCGTATTGAATTACATTTTAATGCAGGAACGATACATTCAGAAAACAAGGTTGCTTCAATAACAAACGGATTATTATTATCAGGTACATCGAAAAAAAACAGCATACAAATTCAAGAAGAAATTAATGAATTAGGCGTTTTTACTGACTTTGAAACAAATCAAGAGTCGTCGGTTGTTGCTATATATTGTTTAAGGGAAAACGCTACGGATGCAGTACGATTATTATGTGAAGCGATTCGTGATTGCCAATTTCCCGAAGATGAAATTCAAGATTTAATACGTGAACGCAAGCAACAATATTTAATTTCTTCAGAAAAAGTAAGTTTTTTGGCTAGAAGAGAATTTCAACAAAAAATGTACTCAAATTCTGAAAGATATTCTAGGCAATTAACAATAAATGAATTTGATGAAATAACAAGAGAACAAATTGTCTCTTTTTATAGTGAGTATTATTTAAAAGGATTACGAAAAATTGTAGTTGTTGGGAACTTAAATGAAGAACAAATAAACATTTTAATAGATGAGACATCTTCTTGGTGTAATACAAAAAATACAGACTTCGAGGGTAATTTTAAAAATAAAACGGGTCATTTTCACATTGAAAAGGAAGGAGCAGTTCAAACAGCTATTCGCATAGGTATGCCACTTTTCAATAAATCTAACAAAGAATTTATTGATTTTCAGATCTTACAAACAATTTTAGGAGATTATTTCGGAAGTAGATTAATGTCTAACATTCGAGAAGACAAAGGATATACTTATGGAATCGGCTCTGCTATTTTAGAATCATATTTGGCCGGTTCTTTTATAATCGCAACAGAAGTAGGAAGCGAATTTGTAAATGACACACTAAACGAAATAAAAAAAGAAATTGAACGTTTATCAAATGAAATTATTCCTGAAGATGAATTAAATTTAGTTAGAAACTACCTGTTAGGACAACTACTTAAAAGTGCTGACGGCCCTAATTCACTCATGGATTTATATTTAGGAGTTGATATGCATGGCTTAAATTTAGATTATTACAACGACGTCATTTATAGAATAAATACTATCTCTAGTGAAGAATTAAAAAAATTAGCTAAAAAGTATCTTAAATGGAACAATCTTAGTATAATTACTGCAGGTAAAAAATAATAAATGAATCGCTTTTTTGTTATATTCTTATTTATTTCAATATTATTTAAAGTTAATTCTCAAGAGACAAAAAAAAGGTGTGGAATAGACTTCCCCAAAAGTGTTTGTGTCAGCGAAGAGTTAAATGGAGAAATTACATTAAATTGGCGTAAACCAAAAGATAGTCTTGGACTCTTTCTCAAATACGAATTATTTTCAATTGAATCTCCATTTGTACCTATAATCTCAATAAATAATATTTCAAACACTACTACAACGATTCCAGGTATTTTCAAAAAAAATAGTTTTTTTCTAACTACTAGTATTTTATGCAACACAAATGAAACAAAATTCATAACTGATACTAGCAAAATATTAGATATTACCGGTATAAAATTTGAAGAAGGAATAGAACAAATTAAATGGAATGATGATCTTAAGCTAAATAAAAATAAAAGTTATATAGAACGAAGGACAATCAATAATGTTTGGAATTTGATTGACAGTTTTTTATACGAAAAAAAATATTATTACGATACCGTTGATATTTGTAATAAAAATCTGGTTTTTTATAGACTTGGGGTAAAAAAGAATGATTGTATCAATTATTCAAATATCATTTCAGACTCATTACAAGATAAATACCAACCAAAAATTCCTACTATTACCTCGGTTGGTTTTGATACTAGTAATCAAAATTTAAAAATCACTTGGAATAAATCTAGTGAAAACGACATCCAAGGCTATATTATTTATCAAGAAATAAATGGTCTAAGTAGTACACTAGACACAGTATTAAGAAAGGATAATTTAATAAATAGTTTCTATACTATTTTTAATCCTACTATTAAAACTATTTCAAATTTCAGAATAGCTGCATTTGACTATTGTTACTCAACGCCTCCTAAATTTCAAACTAGTGCGCAATCAACAAATTTCTATTCAACAATTTTAGAATATAATTACAATATATGTTCAAGAGAAACAGAACTTAAATGGAATAGACTTAATTTACAAGATGAAATTTCACTTTATAAAATATTCTTAAAAAAGAATAACAAATGGTTTTTAATTGATTCTACTAATAATAGTTATTTCAAATTAGTTTTAGAGAAATTCACAAATAATACAATTTCAATTGAAACAACTTTAAAATCAGGTTATACATTTTTCAGTAATTTATGTCCTGTATATTCTAAATCTCCTAGTGAACCAAAAATAAGTTACACTAATTATGCATCAGTAAAAAATGACTTTATTGAAATAAAACACACTTTAAATCCTACCTCTGGCTTGAAACAACTAGCATTATTTAAAATGAATAAACAAAATGAATTTATGGAGATAAGTAAATTAGAAGCAAATAATAAAGAAATAACATTTAAAGACTATGATGTAGAACCTTCAAAGTATACATATCAATATTATATTCAACATATTGATAGTTGTAATAATTATGTTCAAAAAAATACAATCCAAAATACAATACTTCTAAAAGAAAATGAATTAATTGATGATTCTTTAAATACATCTTCAATCTTCAATAATTATATAGGTTTCGTAGGTGGTGTTAACAATTACACCGTTGAAAAATCTATCGATAATATTAACTTCATTTTTCACACCAGCATTGTAACAGATTCATCTACAATATTTAATCACAAAATTCAAAATAAAGAAACATTTGATGGGAAGATATGTTTCAGAGTGAAAGGTGTAGAAAACATGAATAAATTCGGGACAAAATCTGAAAGTTATTCCAATTCAGTATGCTATTATTTTAAACCCAAAATATTTATCCCTAACTCTTTTACTCCAAATGGTAAAAATCCTATTTTTTTACCAATAATAAACTTTAGCCAAATCGATACTTATGATTTTACGATTTTTAATAGATGGGGTCAACCCGTTTTTAGAACTTCAGATACAAATGAGGGTTGGAATGGTATAAATGGAACAGAAGAATGTCCAAATGGCTTATATGTGTACCAATTAAAAATTAATGATAGCTCAGATAAAGAAATTATCAAACGTGGGCTCATAAATTTAATTAGATAAAATGAAAAACAAGATTGAAGTATGTTTATCTCCCAGAGATTTTAATTTATATAATGAAGGGTTTGAAATTATAGTAGTTATAGATGTTTTGAGAGCAACATCAGCGATATGTGCTGGGTTAGCAAATGGGGTGAAATCAATTATACCAGTTGACAGTATCGAAAAAGCTTTAGAATACAAAAAGAAAGGTTATTTAGTAGGTGCTGAAAGAAAAGGACAGGTTGTAGAAGGATTTGATTTTGGAAATTCACCTTACAGTTTTATGGATCCAAAATTTAAAGATAAAGAAATCGTTTTAACAACTACAAACGGTACAAAATCAATCGAAATAAGTAAATATTCTGGACAAGTAATAATTGGATCACTGGTCAATTTGGAAGCTCTTACAAATTGGCTTATGAAACAAAATAAAAATGTACTTTGCTTATGTTCAGGTTGGCAAGATAAATTTAATCTTGAAGATTCCATATGTGCTGGAGCAATAGCTGACGTATTAATTTCTAGTGGAGAATTTTATTCAGAAGAAGACTCAACAATCTGTGTTAAACAATTATACAAAGAAGCGAAAAGAAGTCCATTTGCATTTTTAAAAGCAAGTTCACATAGAAGAAGATTGAAAAAATTGAATCTTAATAAAGATATTAAATATTGCTTAACACCTAATCAACTGAATATTATTCCTTACTTAAAAAATAATGCATTAATTTCACTAGATGAAAAGAAAGATATATTCTAAAAAAATATTCGCTTGTATTATTTGTCTTGGTTTTTTTTCATTTAGGAATCAAAAAAAATGGGGTTTTGAAGGTCATAAAATAATAAATAGAATGGCCATTTTCACTCTACCTAATGAAATTGCATACTTTTTTAAGAAAAATATCGAGTATATCACTGAACATTCAACAACTCCAGATAGTAGACGGTATACTAATAAAAAAGAAGGAGCAGGACATTATATCGACATGGAGTTTTACTCGGATGTTGATAGCTTGCATTTTCTATCTTGGAATAAAATATCATCCATAATACCTGAGGATTCGCTATACAAGCATGGGATTTTACCATGGAGAATCATGCAATATAAATATTTACTTCAAAATGCCTTTGAGAAAAAATCCTATAAAGATATTGTGAAGTATGCATCAGAACTTGGACATTATGTTGCCGACTCCCATGTTCCTTTACATACAACAAAAAATTATAATGGTCAATTAACAAATCAACATGGAATACACGGCTTATGGGAAACGAAAATCGTAAGCTTAGTTATAAAAGAAGTAAATTATTTCACCAAAAAAGCACAGTATATAGATAACTTAAAGCCATTTATATGGAATATTATACGTAAATCAAATGAAGATGTAACTACTATTTTAAAAGTAGAAGAAAAACTAAACAACGAAGCACTATTTCCAAAATATACTTTTCCAACAAAAAATGAAAAGAAAACATATACTTACAATTATATTAAGGAATATAATCTTAGATTAGATGGAATGGTAGAAAATAGAATTAAACATGCTATTGAGAACTTAGGTTCTATTTGGTATACCGCCTGGGTTGATGCTGGGCAACCGGAATTAAAACAAGAACAAATAATAAAATCATTTTCAAATCGACACATTAACATACACGATTGTGAACATTAAACTTTTCATCAAATTAAGAATAAAATAACCAAATTATAAAACATTAAAAAAGAGGCTATTAAAATAGCCTCTTTTTTAATTAAATATTTATGGAGTTATTTTGTTTTAACTTCAAATTCAACTCTTCTGTTTGCCTCTCTTCCTTTTTCAGTTTCATTAGACTGCTTTGGCTTTAGAGTTCCATGACCTTTAGTTGTAATGCTTGATGCAGGGACACCTTTACCAACTAAATAATCTTTAACTGAATTAGCTCTGTCTAAAGATAATTTATTATTAAGGATATCTTCACCAATGTTGTCGCAATGACCATGTAAGTTAATAACTAAATTAGTATTAGATATTAAAATTTTAGCTAATCCATCTAATTGCTTTTTAGAAGCCAATTTAATAGAAGAACTTTTTGTTTGGAAATTGATATCAGTTGTAAATTTTTCAATGTCATACTTTAACTGACCTTCAACTTCTTTTTCTAAAGATTCTGCAGAAGCTACAAAAGCTGAAGGACAACCTTTAAATTCTAAATAACCTTTAACAGTAGGACAGAAATCCTGTGAATCTTCGATTCCATCTCCGTCAGTATCTGTAACTTTTTGACCGTGAGTATTAACAATTGAACCTTCAGGAGTATTAGGCTCCAAATCCAAATAATCAGCAACACCATCTTTATCAGTATCAGCTAGTTTATTTTCAACTTGTTTCACTCTATTTTTAAGCGCCTCTAATTCAGATGCTGTTTTGTCAAATTTAGGTGCCCAATCAGCATGAACTTTATCTTTCTTAGAACCAAAACAGTAATAATTTACACCAATAGTTGCTGTACCAAAATATTTCCCTAATCCAACATCACTTTTAGCTGATTGCATATCTAAAGTAAGACCCTGCATTTTTTGTAAATTAAGAACAAAATCTAAATTGATTGCTAATTTGTCGTTTAACTTATATTGAGGCATCAAACCAGCATTTACAAAAATAGCTAAATCTCTTGTATAAGATTTAAAAGCATCTTCTTTAGCTATTGTATTACCAGAAGCACCTGCTCCGAAATGACCTAATAAACCAAATTTATTTGAGAATTCACCGAAATTAAGAAAACTTCTTAAGTTCAAAAATCCATTCAATGAAAAAGCGTAAAAATTAGTATTTACTTCATTTGTTTTAGACTTACCAGAAAAATTATTGTAAGCCAAATTTGCTGAAATACCAAAGTCACGATTTAACATTACCCTGTAACCCAAATTTAAAGAAAGTGGATCCAAATATTTCCCGTCGTAACCTACACCAGATCCAGGAGAAAGGACATTAGCTACTCCAACACCAAAGTCGATTGATTTGTTGTTAAAAATAGAATCTTGTGCATGTGTTAATCCTGATATTAACAAAGCTACAGAAAGAATAATTTTTTTCATAAAACACATAAAATCTAAAATTTCACAACAAAACTACATATTTTTTTTAATTAAATAGATAAATATCAACAAAAAAAATATTTTAAGTATTTTTTAAGTATTAATTTGATTAACAAAAAATTACTATCTTAAAACTTTAGAATCAGAAAAATCTTATAATTTTGTAAATTATAATTACAAAAATGATTTTTCCTTACAATAAAACACCAGTTTGGATTATTATATCAATTGATTTTATCCTTCTTTCTTTATCGCTTTTATTTTCTTATTGTATACGCTTCGAATTTATCATTAGCCAAATCAAGGTCGAGATTTTAGAGAAATATTTTAACCAAACAATAAGCTATCTATTCTTAAAATCTGCCCTATTTATCTTTTTTAAAGTTTATCAAAGTATAATCAGACATACATCCATACACGATGTTAAAAAAATATTTTACGCTTTATTTTTAGTGATTTTTTCTGGATTAGCTTTAAATATTATCTTACACTTTATTAACAAACCCTATTTTTTGCCTTTTTCGATTATATCAATAGATTTTTTAATTAGTATTTTTTTGATTTTAGGCTTTAGATTTATGATTAAAATTTTTTACTTGGAAATTAATTTAAAATCAAACGACAAAAAAGATAAAGAAAATATACTTATTTATGGCGCTGGAGTTTCTGGTCTTATAACAAAACGAACAATTGATAAAGATGTAAATTCTACATTTAAAATTATCGGTTTTATTGATGATTCTGTTAAACTAAAAAACTCAAGATTACAAGGGGTTAAAATATATGATTCGAAAGATTTAAAAACCCTTTTAAAAAAACATGAAATCAAAGCTATTATCATCGCTATTCAAAATCCAGATTTTGATAATAAAAATCGTATTTTAGAGATTTGCGTTTCTAATAATATCAAAGTTTTAACTGTTCCTAGTTCTAAAAAATGGATAAACGGAGACTTCTCTACGTCACAAATAAAAAACATTAACATTGAGGATTTATTAGGAAGAAATCCTATTTTCTTAAACCCAGAAAAAATAAGTAATGAAGTCTCAGAAAAAATAATTTTAGTTACAGGAGCAGCAGGTTCGATAGGAAGTGGTATTGTAAAACAATTAGCTAATTACAACCCAACAAATACTATATTATTAGACCAGGCAGAATCTGCATTATATGAATTAGAACAAGAATTATCTCAAACTTTTCCGAACTTTAAATTTGAAATCGTTGTAGGCGATGTAAGTAATCTTATCAGAATGGAGAGATTATTCGAACATTTCAATCCTAATTTAGTATTTCATGCTGCAGCTTACAAACATGTTCCGTTGATGGAAGATAACCCTTCTGAAGCGATATATACCAATGTTTTAGGAACAAAAAATCTAGTTGATTTATCAATTAAATTTAAAGTTGAAAAATTTGTTCTTATTTCAACTGATAAAGCAGTAAACCCAACGAATGTAATGGGGGCGTCAAAAAGAATAGCTGAAATTTACGCTCAAGGTTCAACAAATGAAACAACAAAATTTATTACAACTAGATTTGGAAATGTATTAGGTTCGAACGGCTCTGTCATTCCATTATTTAAAAAACAAATTGAACAAGGGGGACCAATTACAATAACAGATAAAAGGGTTACACGTTTCTTTATGACTATACCAGAAGCATGTCAATTGGTTTTAGAAGCAGGAGCTATGGGTAATGGAGGAGAAATTTTCGTGTTTGATATGGGCAAACCAATAAAGATAGAAGAATTAGCAAAAAAAATGATAAAACTTTCTGGTTTAGAAGAAGGGAAAGATATTGAAATTAAAGTAACTGGATTAAGACCTGGAGAAAAACTATATGAAGAACTTTTATCAAAGGAGGAGAATACAATCCCAACACACCACCCTAAAATTTTAAAAGCGAAAGTTAGAGATAATGATATTGACTTAAAAATAGATATTCAAACTTTGATTAACCTTTTTGATTCACAAAACAATATTGAAATTGTAAAATTGATGAAAAAAATAGTACCTGAATATATAAGTAATAATTCAGAATACGTAATCTTAGATAAATGATTATCAAAAACTTTGTAATATCACCCCGCTTTAAAGATTGTGACATAATGGGGCATGTAAATAACTCCGTTTATCTTACTTATATTGAAGAAGCTAGAATATTTTTTTTCAATCAATTAATTTCGGGAGACTGGGACTGGAGAAAAAATGGAATAATTATCAAAAAACATGAAATTACCTATGATGAACCTTTATTTCTAGGTGATAACATCGAAATTGAAAGTAAACTTGGTAAAATAAATAATTCATCTTTTGAACTTCACCACAAGATAATGATGAATAATAAAATAAAAAGTACCGCTATATCTGTTTTAGTTTATTTTGATTATATCACTAAAAAACCAAAAAAACTTGACGAAAAAATATTACAAATATTAAAATCATGTTAAAAATTCTAAATATCATTTTTATTCTATCGTTTACAAATTCTCTTTTTGGACAAATTCAAAAAGTTAAATGTTATGAAATTGGTAATAAACAGAGAAAATATACTGAATGGGAATGTGGAAAGACTGCCGGTATAGTTAATTGCAACGAAAAAATAGATTTTGATGATAGAACTAAAACATTTCTTTCAATGTCAGGAGGAAAACCATACACTGGAATGTGTGAAACCTGTTTTGAAAATGGAGTTAGAGAAAGAAAAATAACTTTTGTCAATGGTAAAGAGCATGGAGTTGATACAACAAAATATTTTTCAGGCTGTCCTATGGTTGTAAGAAATCATATTAATGGTTTCGAAAATGGTACATGGACCTATTTTTATGATAGTACGACTATCATTGCTTGGGAAATGAATTTTCTTCTAGGTCAAAAACATGGAAAACATGTTTACTATGACAGATTTGGAGATACAACTTTATTTGAAAATTACAAAAACGACCAGTTTCATGGAGTGAAAAGAACATTTTATAAAGGAGGTAAAATTCATAAACATGTAACTTATAGTAATGGAATCATAAATGGCCCTTTCTATTCTTACAACAAAGAAGGAAAATTTCTAGAAAAATTAAATTACAAAATGAGTAAAAAAGATGGAACATTTACATATTACTATGATGATGGAACACTACTAAAGACCGAGAATTGGGCAAATGATGTCAAAAATGGATCTTTTACTACTTACTACTATCAAGGTTTCGTACAATCTTTAGAAAATTACAAAAAAGGAATAAAAGAAGGTTGGTTTGAAGAATACTACCCAAATAAAAGAATGAAAATCAGATCTTTGTACAAGAAAGGTGTTTTAATTGAAGAACATGAATTTAATGATAAAGGGAAAGAGATTCGTACATTCCCAGAAGTAATTAAAGAAAAGGAAAGCGAGGATGATGATGTTGAGGAAGAAATTAACAAAGAATCTAAAAAGAAAAAAAAGAAAACAAAAGAATGATTTACTTTCGTTTTAAATCACCTTTTTTCCATGCTTCAACAAATTGACTCCAAGCAACAGGGTTAAATAAATTATTAACTGGAGTCTGCCCCATTGTGTATAATTTAGTGTATTGTTGATTTCTCTGCCAAGAGTATGATGAAATAGCATCGCTCTCAATCATACTAGATAAATAAGCTAAATTTGAACCAGATAACATTTTTTGAGCTCTTCTTAATGCATCATCGTAAGGTTTCATCTCTATAAAAGCTCTTGCAAAATCCTCTTTTGAAGGCCAAGGATATATAGTAATTACCGGAGGATTAATAGAATCAAGATTCAAAATATGAATAATTGAATACCGATCTTCTTGCAAGGTATCAGGGACTATATAGGATGAATTTAAATAACCAAATCTATTAAAAATAATAGTATCTCCAGGAAGTACAACTGTCGAGAAATAACCATACACATCTGATAAAGTACCTCTTTTAACAGTCTTATTGTAAATAGTTGTATACGATATTGGTTTTAAACTATCAGAATTTACAACTACTCCAGATAGTTGTATTAATTTATTTTTGTTTTGAGAATAAACATTAACCGAAAAAAAGACTAATAGAAATAAAAAATTGGCTGATTTAAACATTTTTTTTAATAAAGATAGAAAATAAAATTTATCTACGTTTAATTAATGTTAAAATATCAAAGGCTTAAATATTATTAATAAATTTGTTGGAATTTATACCAATATAGATTCAATATGGCTTTATCTAGTCTCAATACAGTTAAAGAAGGTTTAACTTTTGATGATGTACTTTTAGTTCCTTCTTTTTCGAAAGTTTTACCTAAAGATGTTGTTTTAAAAACAAAAATAACAAGAAACATAACTTTGAATACCCCAATTGTTTCAGCAGCAATGGATACAGTTACTGAGTCAAGTTTAGCTATTGCAATAGCTCAACAAGGAGGAATTGGTGTTATTCATAAAAACATGACTATTGAAGAACAAGCGCTTGAAGTTAAAAAAGTGAAACGTTCTGAGAGTGGTATGATTTTAGACCCTGTAACTTTATCAGAAAATGCGAATGTTGGTGATGCTCTCCAAATAATGAAAGAATATAAAATTGGAGGAATACCTGTAGTAGACAAAAATAATCTTTTAAAAGGAATTGTTACAAACAGAGATTTACGTTTTGAAAAAAATATTTCAAAACCAATTATTGATGTTATGACAAGTATAAACTTAGTTACAGCAAAAGATGGAACAGATTTAGCTACAGCAGAAGGAATTCTACAATCGAACAAAATTGAAAAACTTCCAGTAGTTGACTCAAATAATAAGTTGGTAGGATTAATTACTTACAGAGATATTATAAAAGTTAAACAATACCCAAATTCATGTAAAGATTCATATGGAAGATTAAGAGTTGCGGCAGCTGTAGGGGTTACTCATGATACTATAGAACGTGTAAACGCACTTTACGAAGCAGGAGTAGATGCTGTTGTAATCGATACTGCACATGGACACACTGAAGGTGTTGTTACTAAACTTAAAGAAGTAAAACAAAAATATCCGAATTTAGAGGTAATTGTTGGTAACATTGCTACCGCTGAAGCTGCAAAATACTTAGTAGAAGCCGGAGCTGATGCTGTTAAAGTAGGGATAGGTCCTGGTTCAATATGTACAACAAGGATAATCGCTGGTGTTGGAGTACCACAATTAACAGCTATAAATGACGTAGCATTAGCTCTTGAAGGAACAGGAATTCCAGTTATAGCTGACGGAGGTATAAGATATACTGGCGACATTGTGAAAGCTATCGCAGCCGGTGCAGATACTGTAATGATTGGTTCAATGTTTGCAGGTGTAGAGGAATCACCAGGCGAAACAATTATTTACGAAGGAAGAAAATTCAAAACCTACAGGGGAATGGGATCATTGGAAGCTATGCAAAAAGGTTCAAAAGATCGTTATTTTCAAGATGCTGAAGATGATGTTAAAAAACTTGTTCCAGAGGGTATATCTGGTAGAGTACCATACAAAGGCAATCTTTTTGAAGTAGTTTATCAAATAATTGGAGGACTTAGAGCTGGCATGGGGTATTGTGGAGCTCCAACGATTGATACATTAAAAGGATCAACCTTTGTAAGAATTACGAATGCAGGCATGAAAGAATCTCATCCTCATGACATTACCATCACTAGAGAAGCACCAAATTATAGTATTAAATAAGTATGAAAAAAATTCTTTTTTTAAGTATTATTTTATTAAACCAGTATATAACTTTTGCTCAATCAAATGAGATAGCATTAGAAATAAATGGTAAACCAATATATAAACAAGAATTTCTCCAGATTTATTTAAAAAATAACAATAAACCAAAGTTTGATAAAGCATCAATAGATGAATACTTAGAACTCTACAAGAGATTTAAGTTGAAAGTAACAGAAGCTGAAAACTTAAAATACGATACAATAATTAAATTAAAGAAGGAGTTAGAAGGTTACCGAAAAACACTTTCTAACTCCTATTTAATTGATAAAGAAGAAAATAATAAACTAGTTGAAGAGGCATATAAAAGATTAACAACTGAAATTAGAGCTTCTCATATTTTGATCAATGTTAAATCCACTAATCCTGCAGATACCTTACAAGCATATTATAAACTAAATGATATTCGAGATCGTATTATTAAGGGAGAGGATTTTAATTCACTAGCTAAAGAATATTCTAACGACCCTTCTGCAGCCTATAATAATGGAGATTTAGGTTTTTTTACAGCTTTCCAGATGGTTTTTCCATTTGAAGAAGCTGCATACAAACTTAAAATGAATGAAGTATCACCAATCTTTAAGACAAAATTTGGTTACCACATATTAAAATTAACAGACCAAAGACCTGCTAGGGGCATAATGAAAGCTTCTCATATAATGATTTCAGTTAAAAAAGATGCACCAAAAGAAGATATAGAAAGTGCTAGAAAAAAAATAAATGAAATACATGAGAAATTAAAAAAAGGAGAAAATTTTGAAGAGTTAGCATTAAATTTCTCTGATGACCCTGGATCTAGTGATAAAGGCGGAAAATTACCTGAATTTGGAAGTGGTTCTAATACAAGAATGGTTGCAGAATTTGAGAATGAAGCATTTAATTTAAAACAAAATGGAGATTTTTCATCTCCTTTTCAAACCGATTTTGGATTTCATATTGTAAAAAGAATCAATCACACACCACTGGCATCTTTTGAATCTTTAAAAAAAGATATTCAATTAAAAGTAAATAAAGACGAAAGAAGTAAAATCACACAACAATCCTTAGTCAAGAAACTTAAAAAAGAATACAATTACACCTTGGTTGATAAAAAAGCCCTTAAATGGTTTGTTAAAAATCTAGATTCAAGCTATTACGTAGGAACATGGAACAATGAAAAATTAAATTCTGATAAAATCATTTTTTCAATAGTAAACAAAAATTATACTCAAAAAATGTTTGCTCAATTTTTGAAAACAAATTTTAGAATTTCAAAACAAGAAAATCAATCAGTTGTTTCTAAACAATATGAAAATTGGGTTAGCCAAGAAATATTAAAATATGAGGATGCCAATCTAGAGAATAAATACCCTGAATTCAAAGCGTTAATGCAAGAATATCATGATGGAGTTCTTCTATATGAAATCATGACTGATAAAATTTGGAATAGAGCAACTAAAGATACGTTAGGTTTAAAAGAATTCTATAATTTGAACATCAACAAATACCAATGGAAAGAGAGAATTGATGCTACAATTTATGAGTGTCTAAATAAAGAAATTGCTCAAAATGTAGCTAAAATGCTAAAATTAAGTGATACTATAAATTCAAAGCATGTTATAGAAAAAATAAATAAATCATCTGAATTGAATGTAAAAGTAAAAATGAACAAATACGAAAAGGATGAATTAAGTTATATACAAAATATAAAAATAAATAAAGGGATTAATCCAATTATAGAACATAGCAATAAATTTTATGTGCTAAAAGTTTCTGAAATAATACCTTCTGGTCCCAAATCTTTAAAGGAAGCAAGAGGTTTAATTACGAGTGATTATCAAAATCTACTAGAGAAACTTTGGTTAGAAGAATTAAATAAAAAATACACTGTAAAAGTAAATTCTGAAGTAATTTACAATTTATCTAAATAAATATGATCAAATATTTCACTTTATTAACAATCCTACTTTTTTGCAAATTAATACATGCTCAACAAACTAAATCAATTGATAAAATTGTAGCTTATATTGGTGATCAAATCATTTTAAAATCAGACATAGAAAATACAAAAATTCAAGGTTTACAAGATAATAGTAAAGTAATCAATGATTGTGAAATTCTTGATTTATTAATTATGCAAAAATTACTTTTGAATCAAGCAGAATTAGATAGTATTAAAATAAGTGATGCTCAGGTTGATTCAGATATGGAAAATAGATTGCGAATTATTGAAAATCAAATCGGTAGCAAACAAAAACTAGAAGAATTCTATGGTAAAACAACCACTCAAATCAAAATTGAGATGAAACAAGCCATAAAAAACAAATTACTCTCTGAAGAAATGCAAAGGAGTATTACCTCATCTATTCAAGTTACACCGAAAGATATTGAAGAATATTTCAAAAATCTTCCAAAAGATAGTATCCCTTACATAAATACAAAACTATCTTTTCAACAAATTGTTGTTTTTCCAAAAATCACACAACAAGACAAAGAAATTACTTACAAAAAATTGAATGAAATAAGAGAATCAATTTTAAGCGGTAAAAGTTTTGATAGTCAAGCTCGACTTCATTCTCAAGACCCAGGATCAGCACCTCAAGGAGGAACAATTTCAGCATCTAGAGGAATGATGGTACCACAATTTGAAGCAACAGTGTATAATTTAAAACCTGGGGAAATTAGTAAAATAATAGAAACTGACTATGGTTATCACATTATTCAATTAATTGAAAGAAAAGGAGATGATTATACATGTAAACATATTTTAATGATCCCAGAATTTAATCGTGAAAGTTTGAATTTAGCTTCTATCAAAATGGAGGAATGTTATTCTAAACTAAAAGAAAATCAAATTACTTGGGATGAAGCAGTTAAAACTTATTCTAACGATAATAACACTAAAAATAATTATGGTATAATAACAAACCCAATAACTGGCGAGCAGACATGGAGTTCAGAAGACTTAAACCAAATAGACCAACAAATTTATCTACTTACAAGCTCATTAAATAAAGGAGAATTAACCAAACCTACATTGTATTTTGATTTTTATGAAAGAAAACAAGGGATAAGAATTGTTCGATTAATGGATCGTTTACCTCAGCATATAGCAAATCTAAATGATGATTACGTACTTATTCAAAGAGCAACAGAAAATAACAAAAAACAAGCAGTCTTAAAAAAATGGGTTACCTCAAAAATCAGCAATAATTATATTCAGATTGATTCCGACTATAAAGATTGTTCTTTTATGTTCCCCTGGAAAAAATCTTAATTTATGGAAGACGTATTAATAGCAGAAAATTTCAAAACAGATTTTGCTAATCTAAAAAATGAAATACACAAAACCATTGTTGGACAAGATGAAATTGTAAATCAACTTTTAATATCAATATTTTCTGGTGGTCATGCGTTATTAATAGGTGTTCCAGGATTAGCTAAAACACTTTTAGTAAATACTATTTCAAAAACATTAGGACTTTCGTTTAATAGAATTCAGTTTACTCCTGATTTAATGCCTTCAGATATAATCGGAACAGAAATTTTAGATGAAAATAAAACTTTCAAATTTGTAAAAGGACCAATTTTTCATCATTTATTATTAGCTGATGAGATTAATAGAACACCACCAAAAACGCAAGCAGCTCTTTTAGAAGCGATGCAAGAAAAATCTGTAACTGCAGCTGGAAAAACTTATTCATTGCCAAAACCTTTTTTTGTACTTGCTACACAAAACCCAATAGAACAAGAAGGAACTTATCCATTACCTGAAGCACAACTTGATCGATTTATGTTTAATATTTGGGTTGATTATCCGTCTTATATAGAAGAGATTGCTATAGTTAAATCCACTACGAGTAATTCTAAAATTGAAGTAAACCAAATATTAAATGAAGAGAAAATCATTCAATATCAAGAATTAGTAAGAAAAATTCCAGTTACTGATAATGTGTTAGAATATGCAGTAAAACTGGTTAATAAAACTAGAAAAAACGGAGAGTTCGCTAATGAAATAGCAACCAAATACATTTCTTGGGGAGCTGGACCAAGAGCATCTCAAAATATAATTCTTGCAGCAAAATGCCATGCATTGATAAAAGGAAAACTATCTCCAGATATTGAAGATGTAAAAGCTATAGCAAAACCAGTATTGAGACATCGTATTGTTGCTAATTATAGAGCAGAAGCGGAAGGATTTTCAATTGATAAAATCATTGAACATTTACTATAATTAACATTGATTCTTTTATAAGTTAATTACTTATTAAAATTATCAACTATTAGTAATTATATTTTTGCATGTAATGGAAGAAAAGAAAGCCATACTTGCATTAATACAATTGTTAGAGGATCCTGATGAGAATATCTTTCATCATGTTTATCAACAGTTATTAGCTTATGGGACGAAAGTAATTCCAATCCTAGAAACTAGTTGGGAACTTGATGTTAAAAATATTGAACACCAACATAGAATAGAGCAACTCATACACGATATTCAATTTACCGAAACTCAAACAAAACTCATCGATTGGAAAAAAACAGAGGAAAAAGATCTAATTGAAGCTTGGATAATTATTACAAATTGGAAATACCCAGGGATTAATAAAGAAATAATAAAAGATAAAATTGACGCAATTAAACAAGATGTTTGGTTAGAAATAAATGAACAACAAACAGCTTACGAAAAAGTAAAAATATTAAATAAGATTTTTTTCAACTACTATAAATTCAAGGGAAATAACCAAAACTACCACTCGCCTCTCAATTCTTTTATAAATACAGTTCTAGAAACAAAACAAGGGAACCCTTTAAGTCTAAGTATAATTTACAGTTATATAGCACAAAAATTAAATATTCCAATTTATGGTGTTAATTTACCTAACCACTTTGTACTAGCATATCTTGATGAAAACAAAGTCAATACACTACTAGGGAATGAAACAACATCTGGAGTCTTATTTTACATTAATGCTTTTTCTAATGGTTCGATACTTTATGAGGAAGATATAAAATCCTTTCTTATTCAATTAAAAATAAAAGAACATAATTCATATTTTGAACCCTGTGCAAATACATTTATTATCCAACGAATGATAATAAATCTAATATCAGCTTACCAAGCATTAGGTAAACAAGAACATGTAAATGAACTCCTGATTTTAAAAGAGTTGATTAAATAAAAAAAGAGGTCTTTTCAAACCTCTTTTTTTATTTAATGTTATTTCTCTTAATTTATTTTTCTAACTTTTGACCTAAAGCATTATCAAAAATATCTTTGATTTCATTGCAAAATCCAAAATGCTCGTCGTCAACTACAAACTTCCCTTTAGTTACATGACCAAGTAAAGTAAAGTTTACTCCAGTAGCAATCATATATTCAATAAAATCTTCCTCTTTATCTTCAGGAAGAGTTACCACTACTCTACCTTGAGATTCACCAAACAAGAATGCGTCTTCACGAACTTCAGAGTCAGAAACAATATCAAAACCTAAACCTCTTGGGAAAGACATTTCAGACAAGGTAATAAATAAACCACCATCAGAACAATCGTGAGCTGCATTGATTAATTTAGAAGTAATTAATCCTTTAACCGCTTGGTGTAATTCAAATTCTTTTTCTAAATCAAAATAAGGAGCTGGAGAAGCTTGAATTTTGTGATAAGAATACAAATATTCAGAAGATGCAATATCTTCAACAATATCACCTAATAAGAATATTAAATCACCTTTTTGTTTGAAATCTAAAGTCATTAAATCATCCTTATTTTCAACAACACCAATCATACCAATCGTTGGAGTTGGGAAAACTGGAATTTCTTTCCCAGCAATAACAGACTGATTATAGAAAGATACGTTTCCTCCTGTTACTGGTGTTTCGAATTTCAAACAGGCAGTAGACATCCCTTTTATTGCCCCAACAAATTGCCAATATGATTCAGGATTATAAGGATTACCAAAATTCAAACAGTTTGTAATTGCGCTTGGGAAACCTCCTGCACATGTAATATTTCTAGCTGCTTCAGAAACGGCAATCATTGTTCCTATTTCAGGATCCGCATTCACATAACGTGAATTACAATCCACTGTCATAGCCAATGCTTTGTTTGTCCCCTTAATATTAACTACACCTGCATCTGAAGGTCTATTTGTTACCATATTTTTTGTTCCAACCATGGAGTCATATTGCTCATAAACCCATCGTTTAGAAGCAATATTTGGATGTTGCATCAAAAACATAGCAACCTCTTTTAAATCTTCTGGTTGAGGAACTGAATTAATGTCAAACTTTTTATACTCTTGGTAATAAGCAGGCTCTTTATATTCTCTTTGGTATTGAGGCGCACCTCCACCTAATACTAATGATTCAGCTGGAACATCACCAACTAATTCACCATCCATATAATATCTAATACGACCTGTGTCTGTTACTACACCAATCTCTTCAGCATGTAAATCCCACTTATCAAAAATACGTTTAACAACATCTTCTTTACCTTTCTGAACAACAACAAGCATTCTTTCTTGAGATTCAGACAATAAAATTTCGTATGGTAGCATATTTTGTTGACGTGTAGGTACTTTATCTAAATGAATTTCCATACCTACTCCACCACCAGCACTCATTTCACAAGTTGAACAAGTAATTCCAGCAGCACCCATATCTTGCATACCAACAATCGCATCCGTTTCAGCCAATTCCATCGTTGCTTCTAACAACAATTTTTCTTGGAAAGGGTCACCTACTTGTACAGAAGGTAAATCTTGTGCTGACTCTTCAGTAATATCTTTTGAAGCAAAAGCAGCTCCCGCAATACCATCTTTACCAGTTGCAGAACCAACAATGTAAACAGGGTTTCCTGGTCCTTTCGCTTTTGCTGAAATAACTTTTTTAGTATCAATTAAACCAGCAGAAAATGCGTTTACTAAAGGATTTTGATTGTAAGAACTATCAAAGAAAACTTCTCCACCAACAATTGGAATACCAAATGAATTTCCGTAGTCTCCAATACCTTTAACAACCCCTTTCACTAACCATTTAGTTCTATCAGAGTCAATATCACCAAAACGAAGCGAATTTAATTGAGCGATTGGTCTAGCGCCCATAGTAAAAATATCACGATTGATACCTCCAACACCTGTTGCAGCACCTTGGTAAGGCTCTAAAGCACTTGGGTGATTGTGTGATTCGATTTTAAAAACACAACCGATACCATCTCCTAAATCAACTAACCCAGCATTTTCTTCTCCTGCTTTAACAAGCATATGAGGTCCATCTTTTGGAAGTTGTTTTAACCAATAAATAGAATTTTTATATGAACAATGTTCAGACCACATTACTGAATAAACACTTGTTTCTGTGAAATTTGGTGTTCTACCCAAAATCTCTTTAATCATTTCAAATTCATCAGCACGTAAACCAAGTTCTATTGCTTGTTCAACAGTTGCTTCTTGTTGTAAGGTACTTTCCATATGATAATTGTAAATCGTTTGCAAAAATACACATTCACAATGTTAAAATCTGAAATTAAAATTGAATTTTATTAACTATTTAGTCATAAAAAGTAACCCGAAAAGTATCTTTGAAATTCTATACAGTTTAATTAGATGTTTAATATACAATCAAGTATAATCATAGCAATAATAATCTATTTGTTTTCAAATAATTGGGCAAACATTTCAAGTTTTTCAAAAAAAACAACGTTACTTATTTTTTGTTTGAAATTATTTATAAGCCTTGCACTTTTCTATTACTTTACTGAATACCTAAATTTTGGTAAAAAAAATGACTTGTACGTTTATTACAACCAAGCACTCAAATTGTATGAAACATTAAACGGTAATTCAAAAGCAGTTTTATCAATTTTAATTGGCAATAATGAAGAACATCAATCTGTATTAAATCAATTATCCTTTTGGAAAAGAGATTTTGATTATGGCATTCCAAATGACAATCAAACAATGATTCGTATTCATTTATTTTTTCTTTTAATTCTTGGTAAATCAATTTTAAATCATCTTCTGATTTTTCATATAATATCTTTTACAACGATACTGCTTCTAATAAAAACACTTGTTAATCAAACAAATATAAGAAAAGATATTCTTTTGATTTTATTAATAATACCGTCTATTGCAATTTGGTCAAACAGCACTTACAAAGAAAGTATCGCATTAAGCATCCATACAATATTAATAACTCTTGTATTAAAAATCAATCAAAAATTCGAAGTACAAAAATTGATTATACTTCTATTAATTTGCGCTATTCACTTACTAATAAAGCCTACATATTTAATAATCACTCTACCATTTATTATTTGCTTTTTAGTCTATAAAACAACAAGCATTAAGTCTTGGATAAATAGAATTATGATTTTATTAATTGTATTCATAACAACAATCACCTCATTATCAATAAATAATTCTGATATAGAAAAAGATGAATATAAATATGGTAATAAGTTTAACTTATTCAAAATGATAGAATACAAACAAGATGATTTTTTTTATGAAGCCTATGAAAGAAAAGCAGAAACACTCTTAAAATTGACCCCATTAAAAATTAACAATTTCTCTTTTTTAACAACAATGAAAGAAGCCATTATCAATGTGTTTTTTACACCCTCATTTTTCTACCCCTCAAAATTACTTGGAATTCCTTTTTTACTTGAAAATTTACTTCTATATTTTTTTGTGTTTATTGGTTTAAGAAATAATCGGTTCCAGAACCTAAAACCAATAGATAAATTTCTATTTCTCTCTGGAATTACGATTTGTCTTTTTGCAGGAATAATTACACCGGTTTTAGGAATTGTGCTAAAATTTAAATCAATAGGTTACCTTTATCTTATTATTGGTTTAATCAAAATAAACTATCAAACGCAAAAATGAACTATATTATCTCGCTTTTATTGTTCCTACTATTCATTTTTTACTTTATAAAAAAGAATACAAATTCAATTAAAAGACAAAGTTTAATTTTAGCGTTTTTAGTAAAAATAGTGGCTTCCATTTCTGTTTGGTATATCTATACTTACTATTTTTCAAATACTTCTTTAAATGACATTTACAAATATTTTAATGATGGGAAAATTCTAAATGATTCATTTATAAAAAATCCAATTGAAACATTAAAATTTATAATTAACGGAAAATCAGATGAAATCAGAATCTTTACATGTAAACTTCAATATTGGACCAAACCAAATCAATATGGTTTATTAAATGATAATCAAACAATTATTCTAATAAACTTCTTACTTGGTTTTGTATCGAACAACAACCTGCTAATTCAAAGTATAATTATTGCAAGTATTTCATTTTATGCAACATTAGTTTTATACAGAAGTATTCAATCGCATTATGCTATACCAAATAAAATATTATTTCTATTTATGTTTTTTAATCCATCTTACTTAATTTGGACTTCAGGAAACTTTAAAGAAACATTTATCTATATCGGTTTGATGTTTTTATTTTCAAACTTAATAAGACTACAAAACAATAGTAAAAACAACAAAATACATCTATTCATTTTCAATAATTTGATTTTCATTTTATTTTGTAAAAATTACTTTTTCATTTTTTTAATTCCAGGAATTATAGCGCTTTATCTAAATATTTACATTTGGAAAAATGTAAAACTAATATCCTACTCTTACATTACATTTTTATTGGTTATCATTTTTGCTGGACTTTTTCACAACCCTGTTAATTTCGATAACAACATAAAAGACCCGATAAAACGAAAATTATATATCAAGAAGGTTAATAGTGAATCATATGAAAAAAATGCATTAGGGCAAAATCGGAATATATTTGAAGTTTTAAGATTTAAACAAAGAGATCAACAGTTTGAAGCAAGGAAACAAAATGCACATACAGTTATTTACGCCCCAACCTTAGATGGAAATCCAATTACTTTTTTGAAATGTATCCCTTTTGCAATAATGAACACCCTATTTAGACCCAATATTATTGATTTAAAAAATCCACTTTTTATTCCAGACATATTCTTAAATCTAATTGTCATCATATTAATTCTATTTTCTATCAAGTTCAGAAAATCAAACTTTTCGAATAAAGAAAAACGATTAGTTAACCTAATTTTATATTTTACTATAATCTCACTTATACTTATAGGCATATTGGTACCCGTTTTAGGAAATATAGTTCGATATAGAGCACCAATAATTCCTTTATTAATTATTGCTCTTTTAACAACGATTGATTTTGAAAAAATTCCATTGTTGAATAAATTGTAATTTTGAAAATAAAAAAGTGGAATATTTACTTTCTTTTCTCTATCTATTTTTGATTTTGATATTTATCAAAAAAAGTAAACTTTTCAAAAATACGAACCTAAAATCTAGTACTTTATATATTTTATTTTTCGTGAAATTAATCGCTGCCTATTGTTTATTCTTGGTTTATACAAGGTATTACACAGATAGGTCTACCGCTGATATTTTTAAATATTTTGATGATTCTACTTGGCTTTTTAAAAATGTATTTTCAAAATCCCCTGTGAATTATTTAAAAATTATATTAGGTATACATACAGACCAACCTTATATACATTACGAATTAAAACAAACACAATATTGGTTTAAACCACACGAAACAAATGTTTTCAATGATAATCGAACAGTAATTCGTTTCAATTTAATAATTTATCTTATCTCGTTAGGATATTATCACATTCATACATTGATACTCTGTTTTCTTTCATTCATAGGACTTACAGGAATTTACAAAACATTTCACAAGTTATTTCCTCAAAAAACACTAATTCTTATATTGTGCATTTACTTTCTACCCTCCGTTCTTTTTTGGGGCTCTGGTATTTTGAAAGAAAGTATTTTATTGTTTTCTGTAGGGATATTTGTCTATAAACTATCCGAAATAGTAATCCATCAAAACAAATCTATTTCAAATTATGTAATAATTACAGCTGCATTTTTGTTACTAACGATTACAAAACCTTATGTGATTCTTACATTAACACCAAGTATTATTGCATTAATAACCTATCACTATTTCAAAAAAAATCGTGTATTATTTTACTACACTTTTGTTCATTTGTTTTGTATTGTTATTGCATTAATAATAAATCATTATAATTCTAACCTTGATGTATTGGGTAATATTGTATACAAACAACATGATTTCTTAAATGTGGCAAGAGATACACATGCGAATAGCACAATTTATGTAGAGAAATTATCAAATAATATATATTCATTTATCCATTTTTCACCATTGGCATTTGTAAATGGCTTTTTTAGACCAACAATTCTTGAACTCAATTCAATCAGTTATTTACCTGCTATATTAGAATCAACTATGTTAATTTTTGGATTTTGTTTATTTCTTTTCAAAAAGAAAATACCTCTCGATATAAATCAAAGATTAATAATCTATTTTTCTTTATTTTTCTCAATGTTTTTAGCTTTACTTATAGGTTTAGCAACACCTGTGCTAGGCGCAATTGTCAGATATCGAGTTCCTTATCTTCCTTTTTTATACAGTGCTATATTTCTTGCAATTCCTATTCCTGAATTTTCATTTATAAAAAAAATAGAAAATAAATTATGCAAATAAAACTGATTACATCTATCATTACACTGTTTTTTATAACCGGCTGTATAAAAGGTAAAAAAGTAGATTTTATATTTCACAATACTTTGATTAACACCTGCGATGAAAGTGCTCATGTTTATGAGGCAATAGCAATAAATAATGGCAAAATCGTTGAATTAGGTCCTGAAAGACAAATTTTAAATAAGTATCGCTCTGAAAAAAGTGAAGATTTAAAAGGCAATTTTGTTTATCCAACCCTTATTGATGCAAATTTCAAATTGTTTGATATTTTACATGAGCGATCTTCAATTCAAACAAATCAAGTGGATAACGAAAATCATTTAATTTATTTGATAGAAAAAAAACTAGAAACATCAGAAACGCCAATAATTTCAATAAATAATTCAAAATTTAATATAAAATCAATTGTTTACTTGCTTAATCAAAAATTCCCCAGCGAAAGTATCTATATTGAAATAAAGGACTCTCTTTTCTACACAGAAAATAAAACTATTAAAGCACTTAATCATTCAGAAAAAAGAATATTCAAGTCAAATTTGCTGAAAAAAAATTTAGCAGAATTTAAATCTTTATACTTAGAAGTTCAAAATGAATTAATTGAACATGGATATAAAGATATTTTAGTTCATAATTGTAACAAAGATGAGTTTGATTTTTTAAACCAAATAAAAAAATGTATCACTATTGATATTAAACTTTATACAAATTATCTAGAAAAAAGAAGAACAAGTAACCAACTTCATTTAAATGGTTTTTATATTGAAGAATCAAACAAAACACTTTTAAGTAAGTTTGTCGAAAATAACAAGCCAATCAGTTTTACGAGCTCGTTTTTTCAAACAAATTTTAATTTATTGAAAAATGAAATCATTAAAATAAACCAAGACCACCGATGGGGATGTATCATAGATTCTGAACTAACAGATAGTGAATCTGAACATTTAAATATGCTAAATATTTATCCAATAGTTAATTCTACTTCAAACGAAATTGAAAAAAACAACTTTTTAAGTTGTTTTGGTTCAGGAAATACCAAATCATATGATATGGAGCTCAAAATGATCAAAGATTCCAAAATATCAAAAAACCAAAAGCACAAATTACTTTTCTCAAACAGTCACAAACTTACGTTTAATGAAAATAATCTAGGAAGTCTTGAAAAAAAGAAAAATGCAAATATCATAACTTTTAATATAGATCTTAATAATATAAATAGTATAGAACAATTGTATATAGATCGAATGTATATTAAAAATAAACTATTCTATCAGGTTGATTAATTAACATTTCAATTATTATTAATATATTTAAGTATAAATGTTAATCATTACGCCATGAGATTATTCGATATACCTTTTCATCAATTACACCGCTTTCCAAACGAAAAAATGTTTAGTACAAAAACAAATGGTGTATGGAACTCTATTTCAACAAGCAGCTTTTTGGATTTAGTTGAAAAAACTTCATTAGGATTAATAGAACTAGGCATTCAAGAAGGTGATAAAATCGGAATCATATCTACTAACAGGTATGAATGGAATGTTTTAGATATCGCAACATTACAAATTGGGGCAATTGTAGTCCCTATTTATCCAAATATTTCAAAGGACGATTACACTTATATATTAAATGATTCAGAAATTAAAATTTGTGTAGTTGGAGATAAACATTTATATCAAAAAATATCAGATATAAGAACAAAAACACCAAATGTTAAACTATTATATACGTTTAATAATTATGATGAAATTCCATGCTGGACAGAAATACACAATCACTCTAAAACAGAAAACAAATCTATTATAGAGGAAAGAAAATCTAAAATTGACAAATTTGATTTAGCGACAATTATTTACACTTCAGGAACAACTGGAAATCCTAAAGGAGTAATGTTGTCACACAATAATATTGTTTCTAACGTATTAGCTTGCGTAGATAGAATGCCATGTAATGAACATTCTAGAGTGCTTACCTTTCTCCCTGTATGCCATGTTTACGAAAGAATGCTGCACTACCTTTATATGTATATGGGTTGTGCTATTTATTTTGCTGAATCATTAGATACAATTGGAGACAACATTAGAGAAGTCAAACCTCATATGTTTACAGCGGTTCCTCGATTAATTGAAAAGGTTTATGACAAAATCATTCAAAAGGGTGAAGAATTAACTGGAATAAAGAAAAAATTATTTTTTTGGGCAGTTTCTGTAGCAGAACAATATGAAATTGGAAGAGACGATTTTTGGTACACGTTCAAATTAAAAATTGCTAGAAAACTGATTTTTTCAAAATGGAAAGAAGCACTTGGTGGTGAAGTAAAAGCAATTGCATCTGGAAGCGCAGCTTTACAACCTAGATTAGCTCGGGTATTTTTAGCAGCTGATATTTCTGTTTTAGAGGGATATGGTTTAACTGAAACTTCTCCAGTAATCTCGGTGAATTGTTTAAAAAATGGAATTAGAATTGGAACTGTTGGTACCTTAATACCAGAAGTTGAAGTCAAAATTGCAGAAGATGGAGAAATTCTTGTTAAAGGTCCGAATGTCATGATGGGATATTATAAACAACCTGATAAAACTGCTGAAGCGATTATTGATGGCTGGTTCCATACGGGAGATATAGGCACTTTCGTTGAAGGTGATTTTCTTAAAATAACAGATAGAAAAAAAGAAATTTTCAAAACATCAGGAGGTAAATATATCATACCTCAAGCGATGGAAAATAAATTTAAAGAATCTAGATTTATAGAACAAATCATGGTAGTTGGTGAAGGACAAAAATTTCCAGGAGCTTTAATAGTACCAAATTTTATTCATTTAAAAGATTGGCTGATTAAAAAAGGAGTAAATTCGCATCAACTATCGAATTTTGAAATCATCAATCTTGATATAGTCAAAGAAAAAATTCAAAAAGAAGTAAATCATTATAATCAAAATTATGGTGGTTATGAACAGATTAAACGATTTGAATTATTAGAAAATGAGTTCAGTATTGATGGTAATGAACTTACTCCGACCCTAAAACTTAAAAGAAAAATTATTCTCGAAAAATATGCTTTATTTATAGAGCGTATTTATAATGTATGAAAATGGATAATAATATAGACTTAATAAAAAAATACTTTCCCAATTTAAAGGATGAACAAATCAAGAAGTTTGAAAAATTATTGCCTTTGTATGAAAGTTGGAATGAACAAATTAATGTTATTTCTAGAAAAGATTTAGAATCCTTTAACGAAAGACACCTATTACATTCATTAGGTATAGCCAAAGTAATTGAATTTGTTCCTGGCTCTAAAATTTTAGATATTGGTACAGGTGGTGGATTTCCAGGCATACCCCTTGCGATATTATTTCCTGAGGTACAATTCACTTTGGTAGATTCCATAGGTAAAAAAATTAAAGTAGTTAACGAAGTTGCAAAAACCTTAGCTTTAAATAATGTTGAAGGTATACACGAAAGAGCAGAAAAGATTAAAGATAAGTTTGATTTTGTAGTCAGTAGAGCCGTAACAGCAATGCCTCAATTTTTACCATGGGTAAATGGAAAATTTTTAAAAGAAAATAAAAACAACCTTAAAAATGGTATTTTATATTTAAAAGGAGGAGACCTAACAGAAGAAATGAAGCCTGTAAAACAAACAGTCACTTACTTCGAATTGCAAAAAATCTTTGATGAAGATTTTTTTGAAACTAAAAAAGTGGTTTACGTAAAAATGAATAATTAAATCTTATACTTCTTTTCAACAGCTTCCCAATTCCAAATAAAATTGGACACTATTTCATCCATACGCTTTAAGAATAATGGATTGGGAGCCTGCATATTTCTGAAGTATTCTTCTTGAAAATCATTTAAAGCATATTTATGAAAAATTGCTTTTGACATTCCATAAAGAACATTTTTAGAGGGATAATTTACTCTTGATATAAAGGATTTATAATCAGAAATTAATTCTGCAAATTGATTTTCATTCATCCCATAAATAGTAGCAAACTTCTGAATAATTAAACCCTCAACAGAAACAGCTTGGTTATAATCAAAGTGTGACTCTAATTGGACCAGATTCCCAACTATAACAATTATTGTAAATTCATCAATTTCAGAAGGAGCAATATCAGGAGAATAATCAAATGCAGGATCTTCATTAATCATTGAAGCAACTTCTTTGAAACCATTGTCGATAACCTCTAACAAACCATTCACAAAAATGTTTGCTAACTGATTATCTGTCAATCGTTTTTTAAGAAATGATCTAATCATAATTAATGACTTTATAATTTTTCAAAAATACACTTTTTTAATTTGAACTTATCTTTTTTTTAAGATATAAAATTCAACAAGTTATTAACAGAAATTAAAAAAAATGTACTTTTACAAGTATGAGAATAACTTGGTTATTTCCAATTATATTGTACCTCTTTAGTTGTTTTATATTGCGAGCACAGGACATTCATTGGTCGCAAATAAATCAATTACAGTCGTTTCAAAACCCTTCGTACATAGGTCAATATAATGAAGATATAAAATTTACTTTTGCAGCAAAAGATCAATGGAGAAGTGTTACAAAACCTTATCAAACCTATTTTGCTTCATTTGACACGAGATTAAGAAAATTTGAATGGTTAAGCATTGGTTGTAATGTGTTTACCGATGTTACCGGTGACGGATCACTTAGAACTAATCAATTTAATTGTATTTCAAAAATTGAAAGTAAAATAAATTCCAAACTTTCATCTTCATTTGGAATAGATATTGGTTTCACAAATAAAAACATTGATTTTTCATACTTTAAATTTGACAATCAATACGATGGATTCAAATACAATAGTACTTTATCATCAAATGAATCATACTCTAATACTTCGTTTAATTACCCCACAATAGGTATTGGATTTTTAAGCACCTATAAATTAAAAAAAAATCATGAGTTAAGCATGGGCTTCTCCATTTATAACATCAACAATCCGAAAGAAAGTTTTTACCAAATTGAAGTGAGTAGACCTATTAGAAATGTACTTAATTTAACCTATAATTACTTTAACAAAAATCATTTAATTATTTCAACTATTAATGTTGTACAGCAAGGTACATATCATGAAATACTTTTGGGAACACTAGATAATATAAAAATAAATAATAAAAAAATACACCATTTACATACTGGAATAGCATATAGATATTTAGATGCATTAATATTACACCTTGGTTTATCTTATAAAAAAAGTAAACTAATAATTTCATACGATATAAACACCTCAAAATTAAAGGTGGCGAGTAATGGTAGAGGAAGTCTAGAAATAAATTTACAATACTTACTGAAAAAAAATCCATTAACATTTCCAATCAATCGAACATGTATAGATTATTTTTAACAACAGTACTTTTATTCATAATTAATACCGAAATATATTCTCAAAATAGTTACCAAATTAACTATTGGAAAAAAAATAATGCGTATTCGGATTTGAAAGAATACTATCAGCTTAAATATGAAAAGGATACAACGAAATTGATGTACCTTAAGCAATTAGCAATTTATGAATATAAAAATCGCGAATATGAAAAATGTATCCAACACTTCAATAAAATCTTACAGTACAATAAAACAAAAGATCTTGAAATATATCAATTAAATGGAAATGCTAATAAATTTATTCAACATTATTTCGAAGCAAAAGAACAATATAAAGAAGGATTAATATATTCCAAAAAAACAAAAAACAGATCATTTATTACAATCTTCAACCGAGAAATAGAATCTATTGATTGGGCATTAAAAAACATTGAAATAAAAAATCATTATCACGAAACTCAAATTCATAAATTCGAAAAGAACTACTCAATTTATAATTCAAATTGGATGGATAGTATGATCTTTTTAACTCGATTTGAAGAAAAACCATACTCCATTTATACAGAGTTATTCAATCCTTTAACAAATGAATCGACAATAGTAAAATATCAATTAAAGAATAAAAGGATTGGAAATCTTACTAAAACTAATAAAAACAGAATCTATTTCAGTATTTGTGATTCGTTAAATGTTTGTGAAATCGGATTAGGGGATCTTACTAAAGACTCTATAATCAATATAAAAATCATTAAGGGTTTAAATTACAATGATAGTACTACATATACAATGCCATTTTATTTTACTCATGAAGAAAAACCTTATTTATTGTACTGTTCAAATAACGAAAATTCAAAAGGCGGATTAGATATATTTTTTGGACAATTATTCAACGAAGATTCTATTACATTCCAACAGAATCTATCCATTATAAATACAATTACAGATGATGTTTCACCATACCTAGATGAAAAAACCCAAACTCTTTACTTTTCAAACTCATGGATGAATGGATTTGGTGGTTTAGATATTTTCAAATCGAACTTTATAAATTTAAATTGCTCAAAAATCGAAAATTTAGGAAGACCATTAAATAGTAGTTATAATGATTTATACTTCAATATAAAAGATAGTATTTATACGCTTACATCTAATAGGAAAAATGATAGACACTGTTGCAATCAATACTATCATTTTACAGAAAACGATTCTAAAATTAGACTTTTAGATTCAATATCACTCCTAAGTATTGATAACAAAAAAATATTCACTAAATCAAAAGTTAAAGAAATTTCAACAACAGAATTAGCTGACTCATTAAAAATAAAATTCTTAGATAAATTATTTCCTATAAAGTTATATTTCCATAATGACATTCCTAATCCTAAATCAAATGACACAATAACGAATACTGAATATGAATTAACATATTATGAATATTTAGATTTAAAAGATGAATATCATACTAATAACAAAGAAATTAATACAAAAGAAGAAATAAATGATTTTTTTACCGAAGATATTCCCAAAGGCTATAATGATCTAAACGAATTATTAAAAATAATTACAAGAGAAATTCACCATGATATTAAATTTAAAATACAAATTAAGGGCTTCGCTAGTCCTTTAGCAAGTAATTCCTATAACCTTAAATTAAGCAAAAGAAGAATAAACTCAATCATTAACTACATTCATAAATATGAAAATGGAATCTTATCTAAAAAAATTGGTTCGCAAATAATATTTGAATTTATACCGTTTGGTGAAGAAAAAGCGAATAAAAAAGTGAATGATAATCCAAAAAATAAGAAAAAATCAATTTACTCCATTGAAGCAGCGAGTGAAAGAAAAATAGAATTGGTAGGAATTATTATTTCAGAAAAATAAATCTTGTTCTTAGATTTAAAATCAACAAATGAAAATTATAGATAATAGTTCTAGTATAGGATTTTTTTTCTAATTTAGAAATTATGGAAAAACCAAAAAGAATACTATTTCTGGATTTAATGCGTGTAATTGCATTATTTATGATGATCCAAGGTCACACAACTTATGATTTTCTTGATTTATCAATTAGAGATGGTCATAGTAGCGGAATTAAAATTTGGACAAGCTTAAGAGGATATACAGCTCCGTTTTTTATGATGGTATCAGGTGCTGTTTTTACATTTTTAATGTTGTCACAAGAAAAGAAAGATGGGTCGAATCCAAGAGTTAGAGCTGGGATAAATAGAATATTTACATTGCTATTTTGGGGCTACCTATTAAACTTTCCTGTATATGAATTTAAACAAGTTTTTACTCCAGATGGTTTAAATCATATTTTAAGTGCTAGAGTAGGAGAAACACTCTTTACTATTCTATGGATATCTATTTGTTTATATTCTTACAAAGCAATAACAAATTCGGAACAAAATTTTGAAGAAAATGAAATAAAAAATATTTTTAGAGAAGATGCATTAAAACATACTCAATTTAGAAGTGCGTTATTTAACAAAAATTACTTTAAACAAGAACATCGAAAGAAAAGATTGATGTCATCCGTATTTTGGGGAGTTATTATAAGTATTCCATTTTTAATAATTTCAAATGTATTATCAAAAGAAGAATTACAAAGAGCATTCAGGGTTGATGTACTACATATAATAGCATTAGGGTTACTTACTATTATGTTAGTATATATTAGTTCAAACAATAAGAAAGGTATTATGGCACTTATATATTTTATTCTTATGTTAATAATTATCTCTATGTTTCCACTAATTAATAATGTTGATTTATCACACTTACCCATTTTTGTTGCTCCCTATCTAAATGATTATGATACGAAATCTATGTTTCCATTAACACCATGGTTAGCTTACATATTCGCAGGAGCACTACTAGGTTTATGGCTCAATTATGAAATAAAAAAAGATAATTTTGAAAAGAAAATTGGAATTAAATTAGCAGTTATCGGTTTAAGTTTTATTTTCCTATCACTATTAGGTGATAAATTTGAAAGGTTTTATTACGGAAGAAGTTATTTTTGGCATGATAGTCCAAATTTAATTTACCATAGAATAGGAATAGTGTTATCAGTTGGTGCTTTAATGGCTTTTTTAAGTCTTTATGTTAGAGATTTACCAAAATTCATGAAACAAATGAGTAGAAATACATTATGGCTTTATGTTGGACATTTAATTGTAATCTATCAAGTTGTTAAACCAATAATTGGATATCACACTAGATTTAATGTACCAATTACTATACTTTGTATTTTTTGTATGTTCATATTAATGTATTTACAAACAAGAATTATTATATATATTCAAAATAATAACGGTTATTTAGAAACATTAAAAAAAGTATTAAGCAAAAAAAAGACCGTTTAAAACGGTCATTAAGAATTTCGTATTTGCTTAGCAATCTCTTCTAACTCAAATGATGTTAATTTTAATTTTTGATTAGTAAAATTCATATCATCAATCGAATTTATTGGAATTAAATGGATATGCGCATGAGGAACCTCTAAACCTATTACAGATATTCCTATTTTCTTACAAGGAACATAAGCTTTAATTTTAGATGATATCTCTTTTGAAAATAAAATCATGGATGAAAGCATATCATCTTCTAAATCAAAAAAATAGTCAACCTCAATTTTTGGTATTACTAATACATGACCTTTAACCAGAGGATTAATATCTAAAAAAGCTAAAAAAGATTCATTTTCAGCAATTTTATAGCAAGGAATTTCACCTTTTACAATTTTAGTAAATAGAGTTGACATGATTTTATCTAGAAATATCTATAATTTCAAACTTAATTATACCGTTCGGTGTATTAACATCAGCTATTTCACCAACTTTTTTACCAAGCAAACCCTTACCAATAGGAGAATCAATAGAAATCTTTTTTGCTTTTAAATCAGCTTCATTTTCAGCTACAATCGTATATTCCATCTCTAGTTTATTAGAAATATTTCTGATTTTTACTTTAGAGAGAATAAAGACCTTGGATGTATCGATCGTTGATTGATCAATAATTCTTGCATTAACAATTATTGACTCTAGCTTTGCTATTTTCATCTCTAATAAACCTTGTGCTTCCTTTGCAGCATCGTACTCGGCATTTTCAGATAAATCACCCTTGTCTCTTGCCTCAGCTATTTGATCTGAAATTTGAGGACGAAGAACAGTCTTCATTTCATGTAACTCATCTTTTAATTTTTTTAAACCTTCTTCTGTATAATAAGAAACCTGCGACATAAATTTAGATTTAGATTAAACAAATAAGAGAGCCATAAAGACTCTCTTATTTTATAACAAAATTATGAAAAATTATTTAATTGCAATAGTTGCTCCAAATGTGTGTATCAAACCAAAAGGAGTTGATGTACGAACACCATATTCAATCCCAATACCAGTATTCTTACCAACATTGAAATCCATTGAAAAACCAGCAGTTAGACCAGTTAAAGCAGATGATCTATTCTCAACACTCAAAAGGTTTTTTTCATAAACATAACCAGCTCTTAAACCAAATGCTAAATTACTCACTTTAAAAGAATAATCTGCACCTAATCTATATTGATCATTTGAGAAAGAATTAGCAGTGAATGAGAACATCGTCGTTAATGTTTGGACAGAATCTTTCAATAAATCATAAGAAGCACCCATATTTAAAAGCGAAGGAATCTCATAAGGTTGAGACCTTTGCTCAAGAGTTGCATTTTTTTCAGTACTTACATAAACAACTTGAGTAGCTAGACCATCCCCTTTGTATTTCATTTTGGGACCAAGATTTTTTAATGTAATCCCGATCTTTAATCGTTGATTATCCATCACATATTTTATTCCAGCATCAAATGCAATACCAGTTGCAGATAAATTAGAAATTGACTCAGAAACCAACTTAAAATTTAATCCACCAGAAACATTTTTAGTAAAAAGTTTAGCATAACCAAAATTAATAATACTTGTTTTAGGTGAAAATACTCCAATGCCACCCTCTGGATTATCAACAGTTGTAATATTATTATCACCAAAACTCATTGATTGAACAGCAACAGATATAAAACTCGTACTATCTAATTTTTGACCATATCCAACAGAATAGAATCCAATAGAAGCTGAAGATAACCAATTAGTATGATTAACTTTAATTTGAGACTTTGTAATAGAAGTTAAGCCAGCAATATTTATATAGGAAGATTCTATTCCTGTAACTGAAGCAACAGAAGCATCACCTAATGATAAACTTCGTGCCCATGGATTAATTAATAATTGACTTGCACCAGCTGATCCAACTCTATCCTCATTTCCTGCAAAAATAAAAGAGCATGAAACTAATAGAGAGAATAACAATATATTTATTTTAAAAAAATTCATAATCTAACGTTTTAAAATACTTTAAGTTAAATATTTTCTAGATCTGGTTGACGCATCCCGCCAAAAAACTTAAGGATTGTCTCTCCAACACCTGGTACCTCTACATGAATAAGATACACTCCACCAGAAATTGGAATACCTTGAGAATTCTTTAAATCCCAATCAATTGAAGTAACCTGTCTAGGATTATCATCATAACCAACAGAAACATCTATTTTAAATGTCTTAATTAGTTTACCAGATAAATTATATATTTTGATATTACACTTTCTAGGTAGATTAGTGATCTTAACTCTTGTATCAAATTGTGAACGCTCAATATTAGAAGTCGCTTCGTATGCTGAATAAGCATAATAAGGGTTGGGAACAACATTGATTAAAGACAATGCTTCTTTCTTGACATCACTACTAGCGACCTCTGTAGCTATTTTATCCATTGACCAACCAAACATAGGTTTAGATTTATTTAAATTAGAAGCTTTAAAATCAGAATATTCTTTATTAACTCTAACTTTCAATGTAAGGTCAGATGCTAATATTGATTGATTTATTGTTAAAACCGGATTTAAAACCCACTGTAAACTGTGATAAGCATCAAAATAAAATTCATAATTCGTCGGTGAGTTATACATAGCCAATTTTTCATATACCCAATTATTTTTACCATCGTAGAAAGGACAATTTTTAGAATCATCATTTCTGTAACCATGCACGTTATAACCAAAGATATAAATAGGATGTTGTCCACCCATGTGAGGTTGATCGTTATTATCATAAATAGTTGAAGATGGATTCCAAATCATATCTCGGCCATTATCAATAACCAAACTTGAATTTTCACCAAAAGCCATGTGTAACCTCATACCTGATTCTAAATCGATTGCATAACCAGGGAACCAACCCATACCAATTGAATCAGCTATTCTCTTACCTGTTTTATCAACACTCTTACCTCTTCTAAGGGTTCCTGCTTCAGCACCACCTTCATTTAATAATTTGTTTCTTCCTAGTTCAATAACTGGACATCGAGTCCACAAACTAGTATCAGAGGTGAAAACGATATCAATGCTTGATAGTCTTGAAATACTAGAATATTGCCTTGCCTGAGAAAATTGTGATTTATTAAAAAAAGTAGGGTATGCCAATGGCATATAATCAGACTGATAACCAACTAGACAATGAGGAGCAATACCACCACTCAAAATTTTGGTAAATTTTTTATCTGGATCAAGTCCTTTTTCATCAGGATATAAGAAAGGATTCTTCCAACCTAAAGCTGGATTATTCTCGGTAGTTAAAGGACTATAATCACCCGATCTTATCCAATTCATAGGTTCGTAGGTGTCTACATCATTAATAAAAGATAACCACTTTTTTGTAGAATCTTTATAATCAATGGAGACATCAGAAACAGAAGGAGAAATTGGATCCGTAAATCTCAAATATTCTTGAAACAAAGTTTCGGTAGCAAAATAATATTGATTTTGAAAAATATTAATAGATATTCCCCATTTAGGTATGATTTGTTCATTATCATAATCAATTGATTGGTCTGAAGTAACGCTATCAACTAAACTACCTCCCTCTTTGTCGTATTTGTATACAATCCATGAAGCTTTATCAGCATTAACACCATTGAAATTTAAGTAATTTTTGCTAGTATCAACATCGTAGCCTGTAAACTTACAAACATAGTAACCTTTTGTTACATTCAAAGGATCGATAACTTTAACGTTTAATGGACCTTTTCCTTCTTTATACTCAACCACATCTGATTTACCGTTTTTAACAATATCAAGTCTCGATTTGTCAGATAATTCTAACCAACGATTACCATTTCCTTTACCATCTATTCGTTTGATAGAAGGTGTTGAACCATAACTACTTTTAGTAACTTTTTCTTCAACAATGGTAATATGAGGTACAGCAGAACTTACTTTAATTGTACTACCATCATAAGAATTACGTGATCGAATAAAAGGTGTTTTTTGACCATCCAGTGATGTTGATTCGTCTGGTAAATACATTTTATAGTTATTATATGCATAGGCAACAGCTACATAATAATATGTTTTATTGTTTACTAAAGTTCTTGCTTTGGAAAATTTATCTTCTTTAATAATGAAAGAATTTTTAATCCCGAGGTCACCGGATTTATCAACTTTTTCGACAGGTGTTGCAAACCCTAATTCTTCATCATATTCGAAATTTACTATTCTGTTAATACCATTTTTAATATCACATCTAGCAACTAAAGCAGCTTTATCTGTATTTTCTAATTCATCTACTTTAACATCCTTAGATTTAAGTTGATATATTAAATAACCTTCAAATCTATATTTCTTATCAAGGTATTGAGGATCAATATTATTATCTTCCTCTTCATATAATTCTTTATAATTATTAGAAGTCTTAGGATTTGATAAAGTTAAAACAAGAGATTTATCTAATTCTTGTATATCTAATTTAGGGGCACTTGGTGGCTCAAGAATTTTAAAACAATTATCAAATAAATTTTGAGCCTTTGTATCTGCTCGTTTTAAAGCTGCAACAGAACCATCACCTTCACTACTTCTAGCCCAGACAATACCTACAGTGATATTATTTACAGCACCAGGACGTAGAGTAAAAGGACCGGCTGATTGAACAAAACGTCTATCACCTGGAGTATTACTACTAGATTTTTCATCCCAATTTTTAGAGCCAGGATTAACTCCTGCTGTAGACCAATTTAATGTATCAGAATCACCTGGAAACATATGGTCAGAAATAATATTAGTAGCGCCTTTACTTCCTGGAAAACCAGTTCCACCATATACCATATTATCTCCAAACTTCCATTTACCACTCATATAATTGTAATACTGAGGAGCAAAGTCAGGATCTGAAACATTGTTAGCTGCACCACCAGTATAATATGTAAAACGTTTCATACCATAGCGCTCATTATCTATAATACCGTCACCATAACCAATACCAAGTCCGTTGTATACGATACCATTGTCTTCAATCGCCTGAGCAACTGTAGGTATTATCCATTTTTTGTTTTCAAATTTAGGTCCTACATTGTCCTTACCATCAGCATCTTGATATGGGCCTTCAAAAAAGTCAATACCAACTGCAGGTGGATTTAATCCATATCCTTTCTGATTTCTGTAATCTTCATCATTTGGATCTCCATTATAACAAAAACCAAGTCCTCTAGTAACATCACATCCAACAAAATCATCAGGAGCACCACCTAAATCACTATCAACATATTGAGCAAAATAAGTTTTATAAAGAGTTTGTGTTCCACGATTAATCATTTCATAATTATAGAAAGTCATTTTGTTTACTTCATCAGATGTTGCAAATGCAAATGCCTGAGCACGAACTTCCATTCCGATTGGTTCACCATTCGTTTCAGTATGTATATTACCTTTATCATTAAATACCCACCAATGAGTTTCATCTCCGAAAAGTGAGATACGACGATCAGATCCACACTTAATATCGTCTCTTCCTAAAATATCATCATACCAAGGATAATCACCTTTCAATGGATCATATTTACCGTCATTATCAACGTCTTTAAAAGGAGCTAAATAATAATCTTGAAAAAGTGAAACATCACCATGTGCAGGCCATGCATAAATTCTATTTAAAACTTCATTAGAAGGTGAAACACAATTTGATTCATTTTTTGCTTTACATTCAAACCAAGTAATAAATTGTACTACCTCTGATTTTCGAATTGTAAAAAATCTATCAAAAGCTTTACATGTTTCAGCTGAAACGTTTCCATCTCCATATCCACGAATAGCTCCATCATCAACAGGCTTTGAAGGGTCATAATCACCAGCAAATCCATCTTTAGTTGATAGTGGACCAGTCCAAAAATCATTACCTGAATTTCTAAATTTTTGAGCCGCTATTTTTAACTGATTATTAACATCAACACCACCCATCCATAGAGACGCTGCATAAATAGCAGTAGAACCAGAACCAGCAGGAACTTCATAAGCACTCTTACCGTTTGCTCGATCAAGGAACATCAATCCTGCTGGCTCCATTAAAGCAGAAACATCATTGTATTGAAACTGTAGCCTAGTGTTACTTGGTGCACAACTTGCTTTCAATACTTTATTTTGATTTACAACAGGTTTATCGTAGCTATACGAAAACCCGAAAACATAAACTAAAAATGATAAACTCAATAATAAATACTTCATAACTAACTATTTTGTATATTATTTAAAAATCAACTCTAATACCAAATCTTAAAGTCCTTGGCGCACTTAAATTACCAGGATTTTGGATGGCTAAAGTGTAATAATCAATGTAAGATTGTACATTTAACTGATTCTGAATAGCATTTTGATTTTCAGCAGCAGCTAAGAAACCATCATCCTTCCAGCTTCCAGTACCAGGATAAACACCTAATATATTTAATTGATTAAATAAATTTGTTGCACGTAAGTATACATTTATATTTAATCTAGTAGGCTCCTCGTTTTCAGATTTTTTAATCTCTTTAACAAAATTTCTATCTAAAACTAAATCTAATCTATAAGTCCATGGCAATCTAGAACCATTCACTGTACCTGTCATACCAACATACTGTGTTGTTGCTGGTCCGCCCTGAGCAGTATATGGTGAACCCGAATAGATATTAGTAGTTATATTTAAGCCAGTATTTTTAAGTAACTCAAATTTTCCAATCATTGGTCCCTCATACTTCTTGCCTGGTTTTACATCATATCTATAATCAGCAACAATATTCAACTGATGTCTGATATCATAACTGTATGGGAAAATATATCTAAAGTTATAACCAATACTGGTAACATTTTGGGTGATGGCAGAGTTAGCACCAGTACCTTCCGCAAACTGCAAGGTATAATTCGCTGTCATTCTTAAGTTATTAACCCTTCTTAAATCATAAGAAAGTGTCAAACCTTTCACAGTTCCAAAGTCGATATTACCATACGTAGAATATGAACTTGGGTAAGCATCAATAATTCGAACTAATTGAATATCATTTCTCTGTTCTCTATAAAAACCAGCAATCTTAAGCGCTGAATTTTCAGACAACTCTTGTTGGAAACCTACTTCGTAGTCAATAGTTTGTTTAGGTTTTAACCCTGGATTACTGATAGTTGGAGTTGATGTAGAAGATAAAAATTGATAATCAGTTGGATCAAATCTTGTAATACTGTTGTTAGGTCTAATAGTTAATATGTCATAGTGAGCCGTAAATGCTGCTTTTTCTGCAATAGGGAAAGAGAAAGCCAAACGAGGCATAACATTTACCTGAGGTGTATAGTTCTGGAATGCATCAGATTTAATGTTATTTTTTTCCTTGTCTGTAGGATCTAATAACCAAGGAGTAATCCCTCCTGGACCTCTCACTTCACTTGACTTTTCTGTTGGATTTCCATTTGCTGTATACCATTGAGCACCTGATCTAAATCCATTAATTTGAGTTGGATTATTTAAATCATCAACATAAACAATCGAATTATCAGAAACAGAATTTGGTACAACAGCCCAGGAATATGTCTGTGGATTTTCTTTAATTAAGCTTCTTACTTCACCAGCAGTTCTAGCTTGGTATAGTAGGTATGGATCCTTTAAAACAGGTTGGTTTGCATCAAAAACATCAACACGAACACCAACATTAAAGACTAAATTGTTAACAGCAAATTTATCCATAATATAACCTGCAACGTAAATAGGTTGATAAGCACCAACAAATCGTTTGTAATTATTATTCTTATCAAAAGCAGTAAAATAATCCTGGATAGAAGTATTACCAGAAACTTTATTTCCAGCTATATCATAACCATAATATGCAATGTATGAATTACCATTGTTTAATAATTCATCTTGAGAGAACATGTCAACTGATAATAATGAAGGATTTAAACTTAATACATCAACAAAAGAGCTATTAGCTCCACCACCAGCTAAATTTAATTTTCTTCTTAAATTATAGTCAAAAAAGGATTGTACATCTAGATTTTTTTCACCACCAAATACACCATTATTAGTTGCTGCATAAGATGCATTAATAGGTTTGTATGTAATTTTATTTATTCCATTTGTTACCTCAACACTTTCAATCTCGGTTCCAACAGGATTAACATGCGCATTTGCTTTAAGTCTTGCTAGAGTCCACAATGAAATAGGATTTACAGACCAGCTTCTATCCCATCTTTTTTCATATTCAAAACCAATAGTTAGTGCGTGCTCACCAATAATTGCATTACCAGAACCTGTTACTCTGAATTGTTCTAAACCTGTTTTACTCATAGAAGTGTATGGAGTTCCAAGATTGCCCCATAAACCATAAACACCTTGAGGAAGAGTACCATTAATCAAAGCATTCCCCTGTTGTATTTGAGTAATATTTTCAAAATGTCCTTGAGGCTGACCCTTGTACATATTATAATATTGAATAGTAGTTGCGGCAAGTTCCATGTTATTTGGGTTTGGTACAAAATCAACTGAAACATCTCTGTAACCATTCAGAAAAGCAGTAGAGTTAGCCAAATTATAAGCATATGTAGGCACACGATTCGTAGTAAATGTACCAACATGTCCATAACTAAAAGCATCAAACATATATCTTCCATCATAAGTCTCACCACCACTATTAGAATAATCAACCATTAAATTATATCCAGCAGACTGAATTAAAGGACGAACACTATCTTTAGACTCTTTAGCACTGAAGTATTGAGAAAGCCTTACATAGGTATTAATTGATCTACTCTTAAAGTCTCCATTATTTGTAAAATTTAATAGAGAAGAGTTTCTTGAATATGCTTTTCCATATGAATAAGAAAAGTTACCACCGAAAACTAAATTCATATTCTTCGGTAACTTAACTGAGATTTTAGCTGTACCAGACAATGCTGCTGAACTAGCATTCATTCTCCATGGATTTTGCTCGAAATCATCTTTGTTTAAGAAAAAAGCGTTACTGATTGGAACTTGACCGTCAGGTCTTATTTGGAGCGGATTTTCTAATAAAAATTCTCTAACATCTTTTTTAACTCTATAAGCACCTCCATAAGCAATTGGGGAATTATCTAATTGATTAGTATAATTAGCTGTTAACATGAATCCCAAAATTGGAGAGGTTTTTTTTCCAGTAGAATCTTTTCTCATCCAAAGCGGACCAGAAAGTAAACCCTCAAATAGGTTGTACCCGTATTTATCTAACCCAAAAACTTTTCCATCATAACCATGTGGATCTTTACCTTTCACATAAAAACCAGAAGTTTGAATTTCAGCTCCACCAAAATAATAAGCTGTGGGTCCTTTAGTAGTAATTGATATTACACCTCCAACTGCATCACCATAATTTGCAGGAACACCACCTGTAATAACAGAAATCTCTTGCATAGCGCCTTTAGGTAGATTAGGCGTTGCCCTAACCTTTACACCATCCATCATTATCAAGTTCCCATCTGTTGAACTACCTTTAATATTAACTCCACTACCTCCTTCTTGTTTTGTAACAGCAGCAGATTGAGCAACAACATCTTCTGGGTTACGTGTCCCCATATTCTCCATATCCTCAGCAGTATACGAAGTAATACTTGGTCCAGATGGATTAATCAATGGTGGTTTCTTTTTGATGACTACGGTTTGAGTCTTCTTAGGCCCTACTTTAATCTCACCTAAAAAAACAACTCCTTCGGATTTAACAACAATATCAGTAAGATTCACTTTAGGATAAGTTGCATAACCTACAATAATTTCATACTTACCAGCTGATAAGTTATCAAAACGAAACTGTCCTTTATCCTGAGTTTTACGCTTCCCTTTTTCGTTACCATTTTGCTTTAAAACAACAATAGCACCATATATAGGAGCATTTCCTTTGGATTCATCTACAACAACTCCTTTAATAATACCAGAACCGTCTTGAGAAAAGGCGGTACCCACAGTTAGGAATATACCTAAAACAATTAAATTAAATTTCTTCAGCATAATATTTAATTATAATTCAATACAAAGTCTACTAAGGACTAAGTAAGTTGGTAAAATTATATAATTTTAACTAAATGTTAAAGGATTTTATTAAAAATAGCAAAAAGTATATTTTTAAATCCTCATATTATAAACAAAGACAGTAAGTTTGTCAAAAAATCACAATATTAAATAATGATAAACTATCAGATTTATAACATAAGAGATTCAATCATTTTACATACTAAACTTATTAATGAAAATGATTTTAAAAAATATTGTATTCAATTAAGTACAGATGATTTAAATTTATTTTTTCAAATTCAAAGCATACAGAGAAAAAAAGAATTCATTACTACAAGAATATTACTTCAACAATATTTTAATCTGAATATTATTTTAAGTTATGAGAATAAAAAACCTAAATTAAAAAACTCAACTTTCATTTCATTAAGTCATAAAGATGAAGAATTAATAATTGGAATTAACGATATTACACCAATTGGTGTAGATATTGAAAAAATTAGCAATAAAATATCAAAAATTAAGCATAAATTCTGCGATGCAAAAGAATTATTTGAATTAAATAATATTGATTCAAATGAGATATTAACAATGTATTGGTGCGCAAAAGAAGCAACATACAAATGTTTAACTAATCAAACGAACATTTACCTTAAAGATATTACTGTTAAATTAAAAACTAAAGCAATTGGTCAGAGTGAAAATTCAGATCTTAAATATCGATTAGACTTTTTGAAAATAAACGAACAATTTGTTATATGTCATGCCCAAAAACAAAGATAAAATAACATTATATGATAAAATCAATTCATGCAAAGGTGAAATTGCCGTTTTGATCGACCCAGAAAAAACATTTGGTAGTACTGAAATTGAAATGCTTGTTAATAAAATTAACGAAAGTTTTATTTCCTTCATTTTTATTGGTGGGAGCACATTAAAAAAAATAAATTTAGATCCAATCATCAAAAAAATTAAAAAGATTAGCTCTTTACCAATTATCATTTTCCCAGGGAATCACACTCAGATTTCATCTTACGCTGATGGTGTTTTCTATTTAAGCCTTTTAACATCTAGAAATCCTCAATTTTTAATAGAAGAACAAATTAAAAGCACATCTAAAATTATTAAAAGTAATATTGAAGTAATTCCAACTGGTTATATGTTATTAGATGAAACCGGACAATCTTCAACATCTAAATTAACCCAAAATATCACAAAAAAAATCAATCAAAAAGAATTATTAAATTTATCGTTAACAGCTAAATTTATGGGTAAAAAATTATTGATATTTGACAAAGGAAGCGGCTCAAAAAATTCATTACAAAATATTGATTTAAAAGATATTAAAGAAAAAACAAATCTACCAATTATTGTTGGAGGAGGAATTAAATCAACTAAAGAAATAATTAATCTTAAAACTTTAGGTTCAAATATAATCATAGTTGGTAATTTTATCGAAAAAAACCTTGATTTTCTTGATGAAATCAAAATGCTCTACGCTAACATAAATTAAACATAAAATTACCTTTAAGTTAAGGATTGTTAATTTAAATTAACATAGGTTTAATACAGAAGTAGGGTCCAAAAATTCAAGAATATTAAACTTTGCATTTCATAAAAATAAAGTATGAAAAAAGTTATTATTCTTTCTGTTTTCAATTTAATTTCGATTGTAATTTTTTCCCAAAACACAATTAAAGGTATAATCAAAGACTTTGATAACAAAGAAACTTTGCCAGGTGTAGTGATTAAACTAGATACAATCAAGAAAATTGCAAAGACAGATTTAGATGGTAAATTCAGTTTTGAGAATATTCCAAATGGTAAGTATACACTAGTATATAAATATCCCATGTATGAGCTGAAAAACGACACTATTAGCTTGAACAATCAAGATGTTTCATTGGAAGTTTTCATTGAGAAAAAAGTTATACAAGGAAAATTAATTGTAATTAAAGGAAATGATCCGAACAAAGGGAGCACAGACAAAAGAATGTTGCTTGAAAGAAAAAATGCAGTAACAGTTACCGATGGAGTATCAGCCCAATCCATTAAGAAAGCGGGAGATAGTGATGTTTCAGGTGCCGCTAAAAGAATTACAGGAGTAACAATTCAAAATGGTAAATATATTTATGTAAGAGGTTTAGGTGATCGTTATACACAAACGACTTTAAATGGTTTAGTAATACCTGGCTTAGATCCTGACGTTAACGCCATCCCATTAGATATTTTCCCTACATCTATCATAGACAACCTAAATGTTTACAAGACAATGTCATCAGATCTTTACGGTGATTTTACTGGTGGTTTGGTTGGAATTACTACAAAAAAATTCCCATCAAAAAAGACAACAGAAATTGGATTAGGTTTAGACTTTAATCCGTCAATGCATTTTAATAATAACTTTTTAAGTTATTCTCATAGTAAAACAGATTGGTTAGGCTTTGATAACGGACAAAGAAGTTTACCTTCTGTTGATGGCATTAAAATTTCCAACATGAATATACCTGATGAAGTATTAGCTGACCCAATCTTAGAGAAAGTTACAAAATCCTTTAACAGTGAACTTGGAACTAGAAACACTACGAGTATGCCAAATGGATCATTTTCTATTAATCATGGTAATAAATTCTCGAAAAAAGAAAATTTAACAACAGGATACTACACATCATTAAGTTATTCAAATGATAATATTTACTACGATAAATTTGAAACAAATGAATTTCTAAAAAATGAAAAAAGTGAAGTTAATGAACTAGAAAAATGGTCTTCTCGAATTGGAAATGTAGGGAAAAATAATGTTAACTGGAATTTATTAGCTTCGGGGTCTATTGCTTTCAAAAAAAATATGTTTGATCTAACTTTATTACACTTACAGAATGGTGAATCGACATCAATGAAAAGAAAAAGTCAAGATTATATTAATAACATTTCTATACTTGATGAAGATATTATTAGTTACGCAAGTAAAAGACTAAGTACAGCGATTTTAACTGGTACGCACGAGATTGGAAAGACGAGTATAACATGGGGAAATGCTTTTTCATTATCAAATGTGTATGAACCAGACTTCAGAGAAACAAAAATATCAATTACAGATGGTGATACCACTTTAAGTACAGGTAATGGAGCTGGTATAGATCGTTTTTGGAGAGAATTAGATGAAATAACAAACTCATTGAAAACAGATGTTATCCATTCTTTCACAGATAAAACGAAACTGAAAGTAGGTTTAACAGGAACATACAAGAGTAGAGATTTTTCTGTATTTGCTTACAGACATAGACCAAAGAACTTGAACCAAATAGAAATTGATCCTAATTGGTTTTTAAGTGAAAATCAGATTTGGAACGCAACAACAAGACAAGGAACATATACAATAGGAAATTATGAGCCAACAAATAATTACAAAGCGAATCAAAATACAGTAGGTGGTTATATACAAATGATTCACCCGATAAAAGAACGATTAAATTTATCCTATGGAATTCGATTAGAAAACTTTCAAATGTATTATACAGGACAAAACAACTCAGGATCAATTGTTTTAAATAATCAAAAAACACTTGAGAATTTTAATATTTTACCATCATTAAACTTAAACCTTAAATTAAATGAAAAAATGAACTTACGTTTAGCCGCTGGTAATTCGGTTGCTAGACCCTCATTTAAAGAAGTTTCTATTGCACAAATTTATGACCCAATAACAAAAAGAATTTATAATGGAAATATCGATTTAAAACAGACAAAAATTTCCAATTTTGATGCTAGATATGAATTTTACATTGGAGATTTAGAATTATTTGCAGTTTCTGGATTTTATAAACAATTTGAAGGCCATATTGAGCTTGTATCATTTGCAACAGCGCCAAATAATGTTAAACCAAGAAATTCTGGTAATGCTAGTATTTTAGGAACAGAGATTGAATTCAAAAAAGCATTAGCAAAAGCTGAAAAACATAAAATATTAAATCGTTTTAAGTTAAGTGTTAATGCATCATTCGTAACGTCTAGAGTAGATTTAACATCTGTAATTGTTGATGAAACGGGTCAGAACGAACTCGAATTAAGAAACAAAAACAGAAGAAATGATCAACCTGAAATAGCTAAATATCGTCCTATGGCAGGACAATCTCCTTATTCAATTAATGGAACAATAAGTTACGAAATTCCGCAAAATGAAACAAATATCTCTTTATCGTATAACATACAAGGAGAACAATTAACAGTTATTTCATCAGGAAGAGTTCCTGACGTATATACAGATCCATTTAATAGTTTAAATCTAAATATGTTTAGAAAATTTGGTGAAAAACAAAAATCAAAAATGACTATTACAATAAATAATATTTTACAGGATAGAATAGCTTTACTTTATAGATCATATGGTTCCATAGACGAAATTTACTCTTCTTACAACCCAGGAATTCAATTTTCATTAAAATACAATTATACATTTTAAAAGTTATAAAACAACTTACTTTCTAATTAAAGCTGTCATAATGATGACAGCTTTTTTTATTACTCAACTGAATATCTGTGTTTTAAAAATTATCTTTTTTATGATGTAAAGGGAATATGAATTCAAATTCACATTTCCATAACCTTAACTCGTTTCAATTAATCAATTATTAACCTATAAGTAAATTAATGCTAACATCAGCTATTGAAGAAAATCTGAAATTTGAAAAAAAAACAGAAAAATGAAGAAAAAAACTTTTAAAGTAATTTTATCAAGTTTATTACTTGGTACTGTTGTTGTTTTAACGTCATGTGAAAAAGAAACAACAACACCAACTACAACAGTTACGACAACTGGATCTAAATCAGTAACAAAAGCAGGTTTAATCTCAAAAAACGAAACATGGTCTGCTGATTCAGTATACTATTTAGGAGGTAAAGTTGTTGTACCAGCAGGTGTTACATTAACAATTCAACCAGGTACAATCATTAAAGGAAAGCAAGGAACAGGTTCTTTAGCTTCAGCATTAATTATAGCTCAAGGAGGGAAATTAATGGCAGAGGGAACAGCTGAAAAACCAATTATTTTCACTTCGGAGTTAGATAATATCAAAACAGGTGAAACATTCGGAAGTAACTTACAGAAAACAGATAACCAAAAATGGGGTGGTTTAGTTATTTTAGGTAATGCACCAATCAGTGCAGCAACTGGAGATACTAAAGCTCAGATTGAAGGAATACCTGCTTCTGAATCATATGGTAGCTATGGTGGAGATAAAGCAGATGATAATTCTGGAAGCTTAAAATATGTTTCTATCAGACATGGTGGAGCGTTAATAGGCGAAGGAAATGAAATCAATGCATTAACTCTTGGTGGTGTTGGAAATGGAACAACAATAGAAAATATTGAAGTTTATGCAACATTAGATGATGGTGTAGAATTTTTTGGAGGTACTGTAAATTGTAAAAACATCTTAGTTTATTACCAAGGTGATGATGGTATTGATTTAGATCAAAATTATTCTGGAACAGTTGATGGATTTATGGTAGTACATGGAGACGGTATTGGAACAGATGAAGGTTTAGAGTTAGATGGACCTGAGAATGTGACATATAACACAGGTATGTTTACTTTGAAAAATGGAATTTGCAGAGGTGAAGGTACTGAAGGTACAGCAGCAGATATTAAATCAAAAGCTCAAGGTACTTTAGAGAACATTTCATTCGAATATGCTAATGGATTGAAAAAACAAGTAAAAGTATCTGCGTCTTTTGATGCTGCTACAAACTGTGCTAGTAAAACAGATGCTTTTTCAAATTACCTTAACAGCAAATTAGTATTTACAAATAACAAATACAATGACAATAAAGTTACAGCATACACAAGTGCGACTACATGTTCTGACGCATTAAAAACAGCTCAAACTGAATTAGACAAAATTCCAACAAATGGTACTGGTGCAACTTTTGCAGCAAGTTCGTTTGCATGGACATGTGCTGGAAAAAGAGGAGAAGTTAAATAACAATTCAATTATAATACATTAAAGGGTTACTAAATTTAGTAGCCCTTTTTTTGTATTAAGTCATTCTGTCAGTTTTAGAAAAAGGCATTATTATTGAGTAAACAAAAAAATGAAATCAAAAATTTCTATTAATTACGAAGTAATTATCATTCCTTTTTTGTTAGTATTACTAATGTGGATTGTTTATTGGGGAGAATTTGTATCTCCCATTGAACTTACACGTTTGGGTATTTTACCAAGAACATTATCAGGAGTATTTGGAATAATTTTCTCCCCCCTACTCCATTCAAAAACAGATATTAATCATATAATAAATAATTCTATCCCCATTTTTTTAACGTTAATTACTTTATTCTTTTTTTATCCTAAAATAGCCTATAAAATATTATTATTGAGTTGGTTTATCTCAGGTTTTATGACATGGCTCATTGCAGAAAATGAAGGTAGTTACCATATTGGAATGAGCAGTATCATCTACTCGCTTATCCTATTTTTATTTGTAAGTGGAATAATAAAAAAACAATTGAAATACCAGGCTATATCGATGCTTATTGTACTTACTTATGGAAGTTTAGTGTGGGGAATTTTTCCTGTTGAAGAAAAAGTATCATGGCAAGGACATTTAGGAGGAATGATAACAGGTTTTTTACTTGCTCTTTTATATGTTGAAAAAGAACTTTTATTACCCAAAGAAAATCCAAGTTTTATACCACGAGAAAATATAGAACACCAACTTAAAAACTATGAAAATGAATATTTAGCAAATCAAGATATTTCAAATTCAAATACAAGCATCACTTATACCTATACTAAAAAATAAAATTTGCAACAAGGGCTGTTTCAGTAGAAATATAACTTGTTGATTCAAAATCAAAATGAAGTTCGAGAAAAGAAGCTGTATTCATTAAAAAACGTTGCCCCGTTAATTGTGTTGCTAGCGCTGAGATTCCTTCGTTATGAGCAATGATACAAATTGAATTAGTAGAATTCAAGTTATTAATAAATTTCACGAGGTTTTCAGCAGATGCTAAATAGAGTGAATTATCAAAAGCACAAACTTTATCTTCAAAAATCATTTGAAATGTTTTTTTTGTCCTTTCACTAGAAGAAACATAAAAATCTACATTTTGCCAATTATATTTTTCAATATTAGATTTCAATTCAGCACATTGCGCTTTTCCCTTGATAGATAGGAATCTATCAATATCTTTACCTGAAAAAGAATGAATTTCTGCATCAGCATGCCGAATTAAAAAAATCTTTAACATAGACTATTTTTAAATAAAAGAAACACTTCAACTCTTTATTACCTAAAAAACTTTTCTAAACTGCTAAATTGCTAGAAATATAGAATTATTTAGAGTAATAAAAAAGCCGTTTATAAAAACGGCCAAAAACTACTAATTATTTTTTTTCTTCTTTTTCTTCTTTTTCTTCTCCTTTTTTGCTTTGGATAAATCATCCATAGGTTGTAACAATCTTTGCTCAGCTAAATCTGGATCAAAATCCATCCCTCTTACAAAACCTTCTGTTCTTCGATTTAATGCATGTAATTTTTCAAATTTTAAACGATCTTTTTCTTTAAACTGATTGATGTATTTTTCCGTTAATAGCACCGATTTGCCTCTTTCATCAATCCATTTTACGGGTTCCTTTTCACCTTTACCTGCGGGTATTAATCTTCTTACATCAATTCCTTTTTCTTCTACTAAATATCGTATACATTCTTTTGCTCTATTATTAGAAAGCATTAGATTCAACTCATCACCACCTCTTGAATCTGTATGAGAACTTAACTCTAAAATCATTTTAGGGTATTTCATTAAAACATCATATACGAAATTTAAAGAATCTTTAGAACTAATCGTAGAATCTTGTAATAACTCCCATTTTCCGAAAGCATACCTAACTTCAGGTATTCTAATTTTTTCTTCAGGAATAAGTAAAGGAACATCAATAATAAAATTTTGATCTCTTCTTAAACCACGTGTTGTAAATTGAGTTTCGCTTTTATTTTTTTCAGAACCTACTTTATATGCTGTTATCAAATAATCTGTATTTTCTTTAATAATTCTTTCACCATTTGGTTTTAAATCAAAAAACACATTTCCTCTTCTATCTGTTGTACCTTCTATTTTAGAACTGTCTGAACCAGTAATTATTACCCTGATATTACCCAGCTTCTTATCAACTGATCCCAATTTACTTACAATAACTTTTAAGTCAAACATATTGGGAGGTAATTGATATTTATACAAATCAGATTTCATATTTCCTCCCGTATTTCCTTTACGTTCAGAAGTGAAATACCCCTCAGCATCATTAATTTCAATTAAACTGAAATCATTTCCTTCTGAGTTTCTTGGAGCACCAATATTGACAGGAGTTTCCCATTGATATTTACCATCTTTTTTAGTCGCTCTAAAAATATCTAATCCACCAAGGCCTGGGTGACCATCACTAGCAAAAAACAAGTCTTCATAGGAATTAAATGTAGGAAACATTTCATTGCCAGCAGTATTGATTTCAGGCCCCATATTCATTGGTTGAGACCAAACATCTGCTTTTTTAGAATAAGTTGAATACCATAAATCTAAGCCTCCTTGTCCTCCAGCCATATCTGAGACAAAAATTAACATATTACCATCCAATGTAACACAAGGGTGTCCTATAGAGATTGAATCTGATGTTTTAACTAATACTTTAACAGGTTCTCCCCAGTCTTTGCCTTTTGAATCTGACATCCAAATTTCACAACCTAAATTTTTATTTTTTTCAAATGGACATCTTGTAAAAAACATTTTTTTAAACTTTCCATCAAAACATACAGTACCCTCGTTGTTTTCAGTATTGATTTTTTCACCACCTAGTATTTGTGGCTCTCCCCAATTACCTTTTTTATCTTGTTGAGATATCCAAAGATCCATATGTCCTCCACAAGTTCTAGGGTCAATATCTCCATTATTTGGACTCGTTCTATCTGAACTAAACACAACGGAGGATTTCTTTTTATCACCAAAAATGGGAGACATATCAAACCCCTCTTTATTTAAAATAGAAATATTTGAAATTAAGTGATTTGATTTAGAAGCAGCAAACTCAGCAGACTTTTTACAAGCTTGAATACCAGCATCTGCCCTAGAATCTTTGGGAGCTAATAATTTATATGCATTGTAGTTATCTAATGCAAGTTTATGATCTCCAAGATACCTAATCATTTCTGCAAAATAAAAAAGCACTTCAGGGTTAAACTTTTGATAATTTAAAAGAATTGCTTTTTGATACCACTCTATTGCACCTTTAAAATCCTCCATTTTTCGAAAACACTCCCCTGTTTTAAAGGCCATTTCACCTTTACGCTCAACTGCTTTTCTACTTTTTGGATTAACTTTTTCAAAGGCATCAATAGTATATTTAGAAGCCTCACAATAATTTTCATTATTGTAATATTTATTTGCTTTTCTAATTTCTTTTGGTTCTTGAGCGCTTGATTTAAATAAAACAAAACTTAAGAAAACCAACAATATAGAAATTTTCATTTTCATATTTTACAATTGAATATGTATAAGGGTATGAAGGTAAAAATATTTAAATTAAAACACAACTAGGCACAACAATTCTATTAGAAAGTAAAGTTATTTTCATAGAAATTAGAAGTATAATTCACCCATTTTGTTAATATATCCTGGTATCCTTTTGGTAACTCTGAATCAAAAAACAATCTTTCTCCTGTCATGGGATGATTAAATCCTAATGTTTTAGCATGTAAAGCTTGTCCCGGTATCAACTGAAAACAGTTATCAATAAATTGTTTGTATTTAGTATTATTAGTCCCTCTAACTATTTGATCACCACCATATTCTATATCATTAAATAAAGGGTGTCCGAGATATCTCATATGTGCACGAATTTGGTGTGTTCTTCCAGTTTCTAATTTACATTCTACCAAAGTAACCAATCCAAATCTTTGTAAAACAGTGTAATGAGTGACAGCATGTTTTCCAAAATCACCATCCGGAAAAACAGTCATCAATTTCCTATTTTTCAATGATCTTCCAATATTTCCAATGATTGTGCCTGTATCATGTTCAATATTCCCCCAAACCAATGCTTGATATCTTCTATCAGTTGTTCGATCATAGAATTGTTTAGCTAGATGCGTCAATGCAAATTCTGTTTTTGCAACAACCATAATACCTGTTGTATGTTTATCCAACCTATGAACTAAACCTGGACGACCATAGAACTCATTATTGCGTACAGGCAGATTATCAAAATGATACACTAATGCGTTCACTAGAGTCCCTTTGTAATTACCATACCCAGGGTGAACTACCATATTTGAGGGTTTATTAATTACAATTAAGTGTTCGTCCTCAAAAACTATTTCTAATGGTATATCTTGTGGTATTAATTCAATTTCCCTAACAGGATAAGGAAAAACAACCGATATCTCATCCGAAGGTTTTACTTTATAATTTGATTTTACCTCTTTTTTATTGACTAATATATTGCCGTTTTTAGCAGCAATTTGTATTTTATTTCTAGAAGTATTTGCAATTTTATCCATCAAAAATTTATCGATGCGAACCATTTCTTGGCCTTTATCTACAAAAAACTTATGATGTTCAAATAATTCTTCACCGGAATTAAAATCTTCCTCTTCCCAACTTTCCAATTGCAACTGCTCCATTATTCGATTATTATTTTTTGAGATTCTCCAGACTTAATAGCTGTAACAAAATAAACACCTGTGCTTATAGAGGAAATATTTATTCCGTTTGGGTTATTGACAAAAGTAGTTATTAGCCTCCCTTGAATGTCGGTAATTTTAAAATGATCTTCATTTGAGTTAATGAATAGTGTTCCATTTACTGGATTTGGATAGACCAAAAATCGAGATTTTTCCTCCATTTGATCAATCGAAACTTTTTTATTAAGATTGCTCAGAAAAATAGGTCTAATCATCAATGATCCTATTGAATCAACTTGAGATTTACTCCAATTTATTTTATCGATTGAATAAAAGATTCTAAATACATTTTTCGTATTTCTATCAAACCCTATATTCAAATAATCTTTATCTATTTGACGGAATCCTATAAAAAAAGTAGTATCTGCCCAAAATCGTTTAAAATCCTTGAAATAATATGGCATAAATTGATCTCTTGACTTACCATAAATAGGATTGTGAAGAGAAAAATCATCATCTTCATATATAATTTCCCCGGGAATCCCATTGTTGTCTTTCCAAACGGTAAGTGCAAACTCCTTCTTTGACTTATCGTTTACTGACGGAGAAAAGAACATATAAGCACCAATCAATGAATCTGGTAACAGAGTATTAATCTTATATGCTACAGAAGCTTGAGAAGATTTCAAACCATATGCCGCTTCAGCTGAACCATCATCAAAAGCATAATAATCTTGAAAATTTTGAGTAAATATTGAAGAATCATTCTCCGATAAATTGGTATAAGAAGCTTTAATTGTAGCTTTAATCGTAATTGAAGTCGAATCTTCGTTTTGAAATGGAATACTTATTTTATCACTAAAATTATGGTAGGACAAATAATTAGAAAATTTTGAATAATTCACTTGTCCATTGGTTAGTTTTTGACCTAATACTTCAAATTCATTGAATATAGAACCGTTTTTATAAAGTCTAAGATAATTTGATTGATCATTATTTTCATCAACATTACTTCCATTTCTAATAAAAAATGAGATAGAATCACTAATTGGTTTCTTGATAGAGTTTACAAAATGAGTCCATGGAACTGAAGTATATTTTTTTAATATTGAATTTACAGGGTATACAAAAGCAAAATCCTTGAATAAGGTGTCTTGATAACCAGAATTTTTGCGAAATTTTACATAATCTAAATGAAAATGATCTAAACTACCAGATAAATCACCATAATTTACAAATCGAAATTGAAAATTATTTTTTAGAAAAGTCGAATCTTTTATTCTAAAATGTACCTTTTTGAATGATACAAACTCTTTATTTTGAATTTCTGGAATTTCGCTAATGGAACTAGACCATATAGAAAACCATTTATCATAAGTAGGATTGTAGAATTGTAAACATAAAGAATCATGTTTCGATGTTGATCCGACATTAACATTCTCTGGTGCATCACCATAACCTTTTGGCTGAAAGAGAAAACTAAAATAAATGGAATCTTTTAACTTCAATCCATCCAAATTTATTGGCTTAGATGTTAAATAATCTCCATAGCCCCTTATACTCGTATTAATATAATAGGGAGAACCATCCTCGTTTAATCCATCAAAAGTAGCGACTCCGAGGGTCCATGGGTTAACAGCAAAATGCATATTTCTATACACATTATAATCAAGCCAATACGCTTTTTTGTCTTCTAATTTATTTTCAAAAACTAACAAAGAATCCTGAAATAAATCCTGTTTTTTAAACCAAACAGTATCTACAACATTTCCATTATCAAGAGTATCATATACACTAAAATTTAGATATACATTTTTATCAAAATAGTTATATGGATATTTTGAAAAATCTGCTTCTTTTATTTTTGAAGGTGTCATCGAAATTTCAACAATTGAATCTTTCTTCTCCTTTGGTAAATAAATGTATTTTTTTGGTGGGGCACTCGAAAATCTCTTAACATCAATATTTTGTAAATTTTGTCCAACATATTTATAAAATTTAGTTTTTTTCACGTTAAAACCAGAAGTTTTATAATCATATTTTTGAAAATGATCCTGTGAAAAATCGTCTACTAGAGGAAGAAACAAAGTGTCAGATATAAATACAAATACAGTATCATTCGAAGCTCTTTTATTAAAGGCATGTTTTCCTGTTTTCGATAAAGGCAGTATTACTTCTTCTTGAGAAAATGTACATATTGAAAATATGATAAATAAGAGTAATAATTTGACCTTCATGTTTTGAGTAAACGAAAAAAATGATCTTTTATTATTCTTCATCCTCTTCTTTAGCTTCACGATTATCTTTGAAATTTTTATCTAGGAAAATGACGATATCAGAACCTGGAGGCCTTGTATTTCCCTCAAAATATTCGGGTGTTTGACCTGTTACTCTAGCAGATAAACTATCTCGTTTGGTTTTACAACCAATACATTCACCGATTATTAAACTCACAGAAGGTAAATCTATTGTAGCAGAATCAGCTTGTGCTAAAGTCAAACCATATAGATCAGGAACCTCAAAAGGTTCATCTTTTGATGCTTTACCTACAATAAGATCAATCACAGAGCCAAAAGGTACTTTTAAACCTTCAACAGCTTTACGACCATTATATCTTTGAGATACTACTGCATCAATATCATTTGGACTAATAGTATATTTTAATCTAAATTTCAAACCTCTATTTTTTAAAATACTTTCTGCATATCTTTTTGATTTATGCATCAAGTCAGGAATGACAACATATCTTATTTTTTTTGACAAACTTATCTCTAAAATTCTAGAACTTTTAACGAATACTTTGGTTCTTGATGTGGCCTCAGGTATCTGTTTAACAATAGTTCCAGCAGGTAATTCAGGGCGATATATTGAATCAATAATGATGTAATCCAAGCCAGAGTCATCAAGTAGTTCTTCTATATTATCAGAATGTTTTCCAATTAGATTAGGTACTGCAATTTTTTCACCGTGGTGAGTACGAATATCAAGGTATAATAGAGTACCACCAACAATTATAAGATAAGTTAAAATAATCAAACCTATTTGTTTGACAAAGTGTTTGGTTTTAATAAACTCCTTTATATTACTAAATCTACTCATTCGAAATTAATTAGTGTGAACAAATATAAGAAATCTTAAAATCAATTTTTTTAAAAAAGAAGTGCTTAAAACTTTCAAAAAGAAAAATAGAACAAAACATAAGGATAATTAATTTAGTAAAAAAATAGACTATGAAAAAAATAGGCATTCTTTGTGGAGGGTATTCGTCTGAATTTGAAATATCTGTAAAAAGCGCAACTACTATTCTTAATAACTTCCCATCGGATTATAATACTTTTTTAATTCTAGTTGAAAAAGACAAATGGACAGCAAAGTATAAAAATGAAGACCTAGAATTCAACCCTTGGACACTGTCTTTTACTTTTAATAACGAGGAACTAATTTTAGATGCTGGAATTATCTATATTCATGGTAATCCAGGTGAAAACGGTAAAATTCAAGCATTATTTGAAATGAAAGGAATACCTTGTATCAATTCTGGTGCATTGGCATCAGCGCTATCTTTTGATAAATGGTATTGTAATCAATTTTTAAAAAGTTTCGATATTCCTGTAGCAAAATCAACTTTACTAACAAATCATTCAGAAATTAACGAAAATGAAATCATTGAATCGCTTGGTTTACCATGTTTCGTAAAACCTTCTGATTCTGGTTCTTCTTACGGAATTTCAAAAGTTAAGACTAAAGAAGAGCTTAAACCTGCACTTGAAAAAGCTTTTAAAGAAGGCAAAACAGTTGTTATTGAATCTTTTTTGAGAGGGACTGAAGTAACTTGCGGTGCTTATCAATCAAAAAATGGTATTCAAACTTTACCGATAACTGAAATCGTTAGTGAAAATGATTTTTTCGATTTTGAAGCTAAATACCACGGTAAATCAGAAGAAATTATACCAGCACGTATTTCACAAAACGAAGTGATAAAAGTGGAAGCTTTAACTAAAAACATTTATAACTTACTAAATTTAAGATCGGTAGCTAGAATCGATTTTATGCTAGTAAATAATGAACCATTTGTTATAGAAGTGAACACAACTCCTGGGTTTTCACCTGCAAGTATAGTACCTAGAATGTTAAACTATAAAGGACAAAGTATAACTGATTTTTGGAAAGAAATAATCGAATTTGAATTACTGTAAATACATTGCATTCATTAAAGACTCCATTTTCTTCATAATTGCTGTATTACTACAGTTATAATTATTTACAATTAATGCAAAAGTTAATTTTTTACCACTAGTTGTTGAAACATACCCTGCATAAGATTTAACACGCTTCATTGTACCACTTTTGGCTTGGATTTTGCCTTCAGAACATTGACCTTTACAGAAATAAGCTAACGTACCTGATTGGCCAGTAACAGGTAGTGTACTCAAAAATGCCTCTTGATTTCTTGAAAAATACATATACTTAAGCAATGAACAAAAATTCCTAGCAGTAACACTATTTGAACGTGACAAACCACTTCCATCAGTTAAATTCATCCCGTCAGTATTTATTTTACCTTTCCAATAATCCTGAATCGATTTTACGCCATTTTCTGTTGTTCCTAGACCTGTTTTTTCATATCCAATCCATGCATTTAACGTTTCAGCAAAAACATTAATACTTTTCAAATTTGTCCAGTATGCCACCTCTTTTACAGTAGCTCCTAGATGTGTATAAATATTTTTCTTATTAGTATATTCTAATTTGACAGTATCTGTTAAAGTTCTAACTCCTAGTAAATTACCTTCTAATATAATCCCTCTTTTCGAAAAAGCGTCTTTTATTGCTTGTAGAAACTGCATTTCGGGATCTGGAAGACTTCCTTTTACAATGAATGCTTTATTATAAGCCCCTAATGAACCTCTAATCGATCTTTCGTACGAATAAGGACCTCCATAGATCCATGAGTTATCTCCAACTCCATAAGCAGAATAAAGCGAATTTCTAAGTGTTAAATTCGGTATCAACGGAAAAGTGGATAATAATATAGGTTTTGTTTTTGGTGCGCCTACATAAAATTGAAATTTTAATACATTATCATAAATAGATAATCCAGAAGGAAATGCACCATAATAATTACCAAGATCTTCCCAAGCCCAACCATCAGGTGCTCCTTGATAACCAAAAGCACTTCCATCTCCAATTAAATTACCTCTAATTACTCTAATACCTAACTTATAAATTGTATCTGCAACTTTATCAACTTGTTTGAATAAAGAATCATTAGCAGAAAAATATTGGCTAGCAAAAGAAATATCAGCCCCTCCTTTAATATATAAATCACCAAATACAACACCTGAAGTATCGGGTAATTTATCTACGTAAAAAGTGGTTTTAGGCTTATAATCTTTGCCTAGAATCTCTATTGCAGAAGCAGTTGAAAAAAGCTTAACAGTAGAAGCTGAGACAATTGAACTTGAATCATTAAAAGCAAAATAAGTAGAATCAGTAATCAAATCTTTAACCAGAAAACTAATTGATGCGAAATGTAATGATTTATCTTTTTTAAAATCAGAAAACACACTATCAAGTTTTATTTGACTGTAAACATTTGTATAACAAAAAACTATAATTAAAACACTTAAAAATCGCATCATTTTTCTTTTAAAACACAAAAATCAAATTAAATTTTAATAGAAAACATTGAAAAGTAATAAGTTGTCAACATAAAAATAGTTATAAAAGTTAACTAGTTTCTTTCAATATAAAAAATTAATTTTGTGGATTAGTTTCAATTCGGAATAATGCCAAAAGTATTACGTATTATCAATAGGTTTAATCTTGGAGGTCCCACCTACAATGCTACTTTCTTAACACGTTTTTTGAGTGATGATTTTGAGACTCTTTTGATTGGCGGATTACCTGAAGATGGAGAATCCGACTCTTTTCATATTCCGAAAGCATATGGTGTTGAACCCATGTTAATTAAAGAATTAAAAAGAATACCTAATCTTAATTCTGATAGACAAGCATACAAAAAAATCAAAGCAATAATTGAAGAATTTAAACCAGATATTGTTCACACCCATGCTTCAAAAGCAGGTGCTTTAGGAAGAAAGGCAGCTTTTGCTTGTAATGTTCCTGTAGTAGTTCATACTTATCATGGTCATGTTTTTCATTCTTATTTTTCAAACTGGAAAACAAAGCTTATCAAATTGATAGAGAAAAAATTAGCAAAAAAAACAACAGCAATAATAACCATAAGCGAAACACAAAAAAAAGAAATCTGTCAAATTCATAAAATAGCTGATCTTGACAAAACACATGTAATACCGCTTGGATTTGATTTAATAAAATTCAACACTAACAGAGAGGAAAAAAGAATTAATACCCGAAAGAATCTTGAACTTAAAGATGATGAAATTGCAATAGCAATTATTGGAAGAGTTACAAAAATTAAAAACCATCATTTTTTTCTAGATGTAATAGAGAAAATACTTTCTGAGGATCCCCTAATAAAAATTCGTGTTTTCATTGTTGGAGATGGAGATTTAATGCCCACAATAACAAAAAGATCAGAAGATATAAATGAGAAATTTGGAAATAAAATCCATATGACTTCTTGGGTTTTTGATATTGCTTCTTTCAACCCAGGTATGGACATTATTTGCCTAACTTCTGACAATGAAGGCACACCTGTAAGTCTAATAGAAGCTCAAGCATCTGGTGTTCCTGTTGTAACAACTGATGTTGGAGGAATTAGAGATATTGTTTCTGATGGTAATACTGGATACATTGTTTCCAAAGATGATATTGAAAAATTCAGCGAAAAATTATTAGATTTAATAAATAACAAGGATAGAAGAATGTTATTCTCAAAAAATGGATGGGAATTTGTAAAAGATAAATTCCATTATACCAGATTGGTTAACGACATTGAAAAATTATATACGAAATTATTGACAAAATGAAATTCATAGGTTATCTGATATTGTTAGTTCTGTTTCTATTTTCATTAGATTCATGTTCATTACAAAGAAATAAACTTTTTAAGATACCAAAAGGAAGTGACTTTACATTTGACACCTTACCGGCAGCCCCATATCCTGATTATAAAATTGCAATAGATGATAAAATCACATTCAGTGTAATGGCAAATAATGGGGAAAAATTATTTTTAGGAAATAGTCAGAACTCTTTAGGTACAGGTGACTTTACTGTTAGAAAAGATGGAAAAACGTATATACCCCTATTAGGTGACATCACTTTATTAGATTTAACTGTTAAAGAATGTGAAGAGTTACTCACTAAAGAATTCTCAAAATACATTAATGACCCTTATATTAAATTAACCATTTCAAATTCAAGAGTTGTTGTTTTCAAAGGAAATGGCAATAAGGCGTCAATTATTACTTTAAACAATGCTAAAACAACACTACTGGAAGTAATTGCCTTAGCAGGAGGTATACCTGAAAGAGGAAGTGCTGATAATATTAGAATAGTTAGAACAGTTAATAACAAACGAAAAGTATATGTGATTGACTTATCAACGATTGATAAACTTGAACTTGGAGAGATGTTGGTTCAAGCAAATGATTACATATTTATAGAAGAAAGAGTGAATATTCCATTAGAAATCACGAAAGAATATACACCCTACTTATCCCTCATAACAACAGCGATTTCAACGTATACCTTCTTTAAAATCTTCTCAAAATGAGTTCACCTGCAAAAAGTTTTGTTGTTAATAAAGGATTTTATCCTCACATCATTCGAAATATCATTGTTAGACATTGGTATTTTCCGGTGCTGTCTACAGGTCTATTCTATGTAATCAGTTTTTTTTATTTACGATACACAAAAGCTGTCTATGAATCAAATAGTGTAATTCAGATTGTAGATAAAGATCAAACTGCTGAAATAATCGGAGTAGCAAATGCAAATGCAAATAATGATATATCTGCTGAAATTCAATTTTTAAGTTCTCCATTTCTATTCGAAAAAGCATTAGCAAAATTGGATTTAAGAGTAAGTCTTTTTTCTGAAGGAAAAATATTAACTGAAGACTTATATAGAAAAAGTTCTTTTAAAGTTTTACCACAAAAACTTCTAGATTCTTCATTATGTAATGTACCAATCACAATCAAATTTGAAGAAGGCTCTTTAATTTCTTTAAATTATCAATTCAGTGGTAAAAAGTTTGTGAAATTTGGAAGAATCAATACTCCAATAAGCACACCACATTTTGAAATTATAATTCAAACACCTGACTTTAATAAATTCAAAACAACAATTTCATCAAATAAAGTATACTTTTTATTTAACAAAAGACAATCTTTAGTAGCATCACTTATTCCAAGTTTAGTGGTAGCACCTTTAGATCCCAATGCAAAGACGATTTCTGTTGCATATTCTGGACATAACCCTATTTTTTGCCACGACATTGTTGAAGCTATTACAAATTCATTTTTTGATTACGACGAAGAAATCCGTACACAAGGTGCGGATAATAGTGTTGTATTCATAGATAAACAATTAGACTCCCTCACTGCTGAAATAAAAAAAGCAGAGGATAGCATTTTATTTTATCAGAAAATGAATAAAATGATTAGTTCTGAAAGTAAGGAACTCGACATTTTAAATACATTAGAAAATAGAAGAAAAGATATCAAAAGATTAAAAGAAGATTTAGGAAATCTAAATGTTCAAATTTCAATGATAAACAATGAACCCAATCGAGTAGAGCTATATAAGAAAAAACCAGATTTAAATAGTGAAACATTTAATATACTAATTGATAAAAACACAGAACAACTACAGCAATTATTATCAAAAAGAGAAGAATTACTTTACACATTTACAGAACAAACAAGGGAAATTAAACAGATTAATAAAAAGATAAAATCAACATTAAGTGCAATACGAAACTCTTATCGTTTAGTAAAAAACGAACTATCTGATAGTATAAATATTATTCAAGATAACGTAAATAAATTAGAAGGAGAATCAAATAACTTCCCTAAAATTAAAGAACGTTTCAAACGATTAGAAAGCTTAATAGAAGTAAGTGAAAAATACTATAAAATGTATGAAGAAAAAAAATTCACTTATGCAATTTCAAATGCTGGTTATGTCAATGAAAACAGGATCTTAAGCGCACCGACAAATCCAACAGAACCCTTTTCTCCCAATAATAGAATTATTTATCTATCCTTTATAGGTGTTGGTTTAATTATTGGTTTAGCATTCCTAGCTTTTAAATATTTAACATTTAATGAGATTAACAACTTAGAAGAATTAAAATCTCTTTTACCACAATCAATTAATATCCTTGGAGGTGTTCCACTTACAAAACAAAGTATGGAATTCTCTCAGCTTGTAGTTCAAGACGCTCCAAAATCAATGCTGGCAGAAGCCCTCAGAAATATAAGATCTAACATGGCATTTATAAATAAAGATGCAAAAACGATTGTAATTAGTTCTTCAATCTCTGGGGAGGGTAAAACATTTATTGCCTTAAACTTAGCAGGTATCATATCCATGTCAGGAAAGCGTACTATAGTACTAGATTTAGATTTACGTAAACCAAAAGTGCATCTAGGATTTAATTCTACCAATGAAAACGGTATGAGTAATTTGATAGTAAATCAAATTTCATTAGAAGATGCTGTCCAAAAATCAAAATTCAACAACTTAGACTTTATAACAGCTGGACCAATTCCACCAAATCCCTCTGAATTGATTTTGAGTAAAGAATTTCAAAACATATTAGTAACGCTCAAATCTTTGTACGATATTATTATCATTGATAATCCTCCAGTAGGTCTAGTATCTGATGGTATTCAGTTATTAGCGAATGCTGATATACCTATTTATGTATTTAAAGCTCATTATTCAAAAAGAATTTCTGCTTATAAAGTAGCAGAAATAATAGAAATGCAACATGTTAAGTCTTTAAATATTGTATTGAATGGTATTGACGCTAAACGAAGTGGGTATGGATATGGATATGGGTATGGATATGGGTATGGATATGGATATGGGTACGGGTACGGGTACGGATATGGGTACGGGTATGGTTCAGGATATTACGATGAACAAGAACAAGTAAACGAAAATTTTTGGCAGAAAATATTAAAAAAGATTAGACGCAAATGAGATTTGAATCAACAGAAATTGAAGGATTAGTCATCATTCATACTAAGAAATTCAATGACGAAAGAGGTTATTTTTTTGAGAGCTTTCACAAAACAAAATTTGAAGAATTTCTAGGTTTTTCTGTCGATTTTGTTCAAGAAAATGAATCACAATCTTTAAAAAATGTAGTTAGAGGTTTACATTTTCAAAAACCTCCTTATGCTCAAGGAAAATTAGTTCGTGTCCCTTTCGGAAAAGTGATGGATGTTGTTGTTGATATTAGAAAAAATTCACCTACTTACGGAAAACATTTTTCAATAGAATTATCAGATGAGAACGGTATACAGTTATGGATACCATCAGGATTTGCTCACGGTTTTGTTTCACTAGAAGATAAATCTATTTTATCATATAAATGCACAAATTATTATAATAAAGAATCAGAAGGAGCAATCTTATGGAATGATCATGAACTAGCCATAAATTGGTTGGTTGAAACACCAATTATTTCAGAAAAAGATCAAATTGCAACAGAATTTTCTAAATTTGCCACTCAATTTTAGTTTTGGAAAATATTTTAGCATACATAGCATTTTTTATTGGAGGCATATTATTCTCATTATCAGCCAATAAGGTTTTATTAACCTTCTCCCAATCATTAGGAATTAGAAACAAAAATGATGTTGTCGTAAGATGGAGTAATCAATCTAAACCTTCATTAGGTGGTGTAAGTTTTTACATTGTATTTCTCTTTTCATTTATTGTTTACAGTTTTGTTTCAGACAAATTATTTCATAATCAAGAATTTATAGGACTATTACTATCTGGAACTTTAGCCTTTGGCATGGGTTTAGCAGATGATGCATACAACACCAAACCTCTCGCTAAACTTTTCATTCAGGTACTTTGTGGTGTCATTTTCGTGTATACTGGTTCAATTATCGATTTGACACACAATCATTATCTCGACTCGGCTTTAACAATTTCATGGGTAATTATTCTAATGAATTCATTGAATATGCTAGATAATATGGACGGTATAACTGGAACTGTTTGTTTGTTCATTCTAGGAACATCTCTTACTTCAAGATTTATGGTTGAAGGTTTTCATTTTGATATCAGTTCAATCTCAATTGTAGCAGTAATTGGAGCATTATGTGGTTTTCTTTATTACAATGTAAACCCTTCAAAATTATTTATGGGTGATGCTGGCAGTCAATTCATTGGGCTTTTTGTAGCTTTTGTAACTACTCACAATTTATGGAATGTAGGTACTAACGGTGTTGCACCATCATGGACCGGTTTCGCAATTTGTTTAGTAGCTTTTACACCTGCCGCTTCTGACACATTAACAGTTGTTATAAATCGTCTTAGAAGAGGACAATCTCCAATGGTTGGAGGAAAAGATCATACAACGCATCATTTGGTATATGCAGGTTTGAAAGACAGACAAGTATGGTACTTATTTACAGGGATAAGTATACTTGCATCTGGTATTTCATTACTAATGATTCACTTAACTATAAACAAAAACTATATTCCAGTTGCTTTATTTGTAGGTTTCTTTTTATTGGTTTTTTTACCATTATATAGAATAACCCTTAAATACAAACAACCTTAACATGTTTCATTATAAATCTATTTTGACAGTTTTTACATTGTCACTATTCTTTAATGCATGTAATAAAAAGATTGATAAAAAAATTCAAATAAAAGAATCGAAAACACAAAATACACTACCTCCTATTCCTGATGAAATGTATTTTGCAGGAGAAAGAATAATTCTGAAAGATTGGGATATACGAGAACGACTAGACAGAGAAATTTTAGTGAATACCTATTTTCAATCATCCACAAGTTTAATTATAAAACGGTCACATAGGTGGTTTCCCTTGTTGGAGAAACTTTTAAAAAAATCAAGTATACATCCAGACTTCAAATACCTAGCTGTAATTGAAAGTGCTCTTGTTGAAAAGGCAATTAGTAATGTTGGAGCTCAAGGTTTTTGGCAATTTATGCCATTTACTGCAAAAGAATTTAATCTTACAATGAATGAAGAGGTTGATGAACGTTTAGATGTATTCAAAAGTACTATTGCAGCGTGTGATTATTTGAAAAAAGCAAACCATACATTAAATGATTGGGTATTGACCGCTGCTTCATATAACCGTGGAGTACATGGTATTTTAAAAGACAAAACTTGGCAAAATGCTAAAAGTTACTTTGATCTGGAGCAAAATGATGAAACTGCAAGGTATGTTTTTAGAATATTAGCAATAAAACTTATATTAGAAAATCCAGAAAAATATGGATTTAATATCCCTTTAGTACAACGTTATCCACCCCTAAAAGTTAATCCAATACAAATCAAAAAATCTATATCGAATTTATCCGAATGGGCTTTATCTAAAGGAATTAATTTTAAAATTCTCCGAAAATTAAATCCATGGATTAAAACAACTAGGCTTACCATTAAAAACAAATACTATACTTTATTGTTACCTTTAAATACAGAAAACTTGAAGCCTTACCAAAACTACTAAATTTTAACTCGTGGAAAACAACATAGAAATTTTTGGTGCACGTGAACATAATTTAAAAAATATTGATCTTACCATTCCACGAAATAAATTAGTTGTTTTTACTGGCCTTTCTGGTTCTGGAAAATCATCACTAGCATTCGATACTATTTTTGCAGAGGGACAGCGCAGGTACATTGAAACTTTCTCTGCATATGCTAGACAATTTTTAGGAAATTTAGAGCGACCAGATGTAGATAAAATAAACGGATTAAGCCCAGTAATTTCTATAGAACAAAAAACTGTTTCAAAATCACCTCGATCAACGGTAGGCACCATCACTGAAATTTACGATTTTCTAAGGTTATTGTATGCACGAATTGGAATAGCCATCTCTTACAATACAGGAGAAGCAATGATTAAATATTCGGATGATCAAATCGTTGATTTAATTTTAGAACAATACAAAGAAAAAAAAATCAGTATCCTCGCTCCTAAAATTCGTGGTAGGAAAGGACATTATAGAGAGCTTTTTGAACAGATTTCAAAAATGGGGTTCTCTAAAGTAATGATTGATGGCCAGGTAGTAGATATAACACCTGGAATGCAATTAGATAGATATAAAATTCATGATATATCAATCGTTGTCGATAGACTTCATATTCAAAACATAGACCGAAAAAGAGTTTATGATTCTGTTGTAACAGGAATGAAGCATGGAGACAAAACTATATCCATTCTTGATTTTGAAACAAATGAATTAAGACATTTTAGTAGATTATTAATGTGTCCCTCAACTGGTATTAGTTACCAAGAAGCAGAACCTAACTTATTTTCTTTTAACTCTCCTTATGGTGCTTGTGAACATTGTAATGGATTAGGAGATGTAACAGAAGCAGATGTAACCAAAATAATTCCTGACACATCTAAAAGCATCAAAAAAGGAGGGATTATTCCAATAGGAGAATATAAAAAAACATGGATTTTTGAAAAATTACAAACGATTCTCAATAGAGAAGACTTAAGTTTAGACTCCCCTATTGAAAAAATACCAAATGATATACTTCAAATCATTTTATACGGAAATGAAGGAATTGAATACCAAAAGAAATATCAAAAAATAACCTTTGAAGGAATAATAAATTTCATAACAAGACATTCAGACGAGGGTAACGCAAGCATACAACGTTGGGCACAAACTTTTATGAATAAAGTAATATGTCCTTCGTGTAATGGAGCTCGTTTGAAAAAAGAATCTTTATATTTTATTCTTGATAATAAAAACATTGGCGATTTAGCCAAAATGGATATAGAAGAGCTGTATACATGGTTTGAACAATTAGAAGAAAAATTGTCTTCTGCTCAAAAAATTATTGCTACAGAAATTTTAAAAGAAATTAAATCACGTTTGAGTTTTATATTACAAGTTGGATTAAATTATCTTGCATTAAACAGACCTGCTGGAAGTTTATCTGGTGGAGAAGCTCAACGTATTCGTTTAGCAACTCAAATAGGCGCTGAATTGATGAATGTGTTATATGTACTTGATGAACCAAGTATCGGACTACATCAACGAGATAATACAAAACTGATACAATCCTTACAAAATCTTCGTGATAGAGGAAACTCTGTGATTGTAGTTGAACATGATCATGAAATGATTGAAGCAGCTGATTTTTTAGTAGATATAGGCCCAGGTGCCGGTGTTCATGGTGGCCAAATATTAAACGCTTGTAATTTCAAAGATTTAAAAACCACCAACTCATTAACAACTGAATATCTATTAGGAAAAAAAGAAATTGAAATTCCAAAAACTCGTCGATCTGGAACAGGAAATTTCTTAGCTCTAAAAGGTGTTACGGGAAATAATTTAAAAAACGTTTCTATTTCAATTCCTTTAGGAACATTAACTTGCGTAACTGGTGTCTCTGGCAGTGGTAAATCAACACTCATAAATCAAACACTTTACCCTATTTTAAATGCACACTTTTTCAAAGGGGTAAAAAAACCAATGCCCTACGAAAAAATCGAAGGATTAGAACATTTAGATAAAGTAATCGAAATTGATCAAAGTCCAATCGGCCGTACACCAAGATCAAATCCAGCTACTTACACCAATTTATTTACAGAAATCAGAACGTTATTTGCTTCTGCACCTGAATCTCAAATTAGAGGTTATAAACCAGGAAGATTTTCTTTTAATGTTGCTGGTGGACGTTGTGAAACCTGTGGTGGTGGTGGTGTTAAAGTAATTGAAATGAACTTTCTACCTGATGTGTATGTCAATTGCGATGCGTGTAATGGAAAAAGATATAATCGTGAAACATTAGAGGTGCGTTTCAAAGGAAAATCAATAAGTGACGTTCTAGAAATGACAATAGAAGAAGCAACGCAATTCTTTGATAAAGTTCCTAAGATTCATCGAATTCTAGAAACGTTACTTAAAGTAGGTTTAGGATATGTAAAATTAGGACAAGCTTCCACTACTCTATCAGGTGGTGAGGCACAACGAATTAAGTTGGCCACTGAATTAGCTAAAAGAGGTACTGGAAAGACAATTTATATTTTAGACGAACCTTCAACTGGTCTTCATTTTGAAGACATTAGACTTTTGTTAATAGTACTACAAAAGTTGGTAGATGAAGGAAACACCGTATTAGTTATCGAACACAATTTAGATATTATCAAAGTCGCTGATTATCTAATAGATTTAGGTCCGGAAGGCGGAAAAAATGGTGGAGAAGTTTTATTTATTGGTACACCAGAAGAGATGGCAAAGCAGAAAAATTCACGTTCTCAAACTGCACCCTATATTAAGTCACTCTTAAAAAATCATAAAAGATAATTTAATACTCGAAACAAATTCTTAAATTACTTCGTTATACAACTAAGATGCAATTTATGCGTCTTGTATTAAAAATACGATCATGAACAGAACTAGAAAAGATTGGACAGATATCAAGACAAACGATAGCTGGGCCATATTCAAGATAATGTCAGAATTTGTGGAGGGGTATGAACGCATGTCCAAAATTGGACCTTGTATTTCCATTTTTGGATCGGCACGTACAAAACCAGAAAATAAATATTATCAATTAGGTGTTGAAGTAGCACTGAAATTAACTCAAGCAGGATACGGAATCATAACTGGTGGTGGGCCAGGTATTATGGAAGCAGGAAATAAAGGAGCTCAAGAAGGAAAAGGAAGATCTGTAGGACTAAACATCGATTTACCTTTTGAACAAAATCATAATCCTTACATAGACCAAGAACATAATTTAGAGTTTGATTACTTCTTTGTACGTAAAGTAATTTTTGTAAAATATGCGCAAGGCTTTGTGATTTTACCAGGTGGACTTGGTACCTTAGATGAATTATTTGAAGCATTAACTTTAATTCAAACAAAGAAAATCAATAAACGTCCAGTTGTATTAATCGGTCACAGTTATTGGGATGGTTTAATCGAATGGATTAAGGAACAAATGCTTGAACAAGAAGCAAATATTTCAGCTGAAGATTTGAATTTATTCAAAATAGTAAATACAGCCGACGAAGCAGTAAAATACATCGAAGACTTCTATAAAAGCCACGATTTATCTCCTAACTTTTAGGAATAATAACCATAAAATGAAATGGGTGTCCGAAAAGTCGAGACACCCTCTTTATTTTTTTGGAAGTTGGTTAAAAATTGTCATAACGAGGCATTCGAAAATGAAAAAAGCGCAGTTTACTCTAGTAAATGAGCATTTTTAAATTAAGAATAACGAAGTGTTGGCACTTTTTGGACAACTTCAATTATTTAAAATCTTTAAAACTTTCAGAAAAGAAAACCTTTTCTCGATCGACTTTTTCTTCGAGTTGGGCTACAAATGATTGTCTATTTTCAGGTTTAATTGATTGTATTGGAAAAGATAATTGTAATTCTTTAATATAATCAAAAAAGATACTTTGTTGATGAACGGAGACCTTTCTTAATCCAGAAAAATACAATACTTTAAAATCTCTATCAGCTACTACAACGGCCTTATTAGTAACACCAACACGCCATAGTTTTTTGACATTTCCAACAATACAAAAAATCAAGTGATCTAAACCCAATGCAAAAAACACACAAGATATCCAAATCGATTTTGGGGTTAAAATTAAAAATACCAATGAAACCATAAAATGAATCACTGCTTCAATAATCAAGTATAAATTTGCTTGCGTTACTCGTTGTCTGTCGATAGGTTCATTCCATTGAAACTTGGTAATTTGATTCACCATACGAATACCTGACCAACGTTTTGAAGTTCTTCTAATCCCCATTAAAAAAAACAAAGCGGCAAAAGAAGCAAAAATCGTTTTCTGATAAGGAATAAACTTTCCACTGGTTCTTAAAAATTCAATGGAAATGTCAAATCCCACTACTATCGAAAAAGCAATGGCAGGAATTATAGATAAAACCAAGAAAATATTGATAGACTTATTCATTTATAGTCAATAACTTAATTTTATTTTTCATATCCTTAATTCTATTTTTCGCAATTGAAATTTTGTGTTCGACATCTTTTCGTAATGCATCACCTGCCTTCGAACGAGATACAAATCCAAGGTTGTTTTCCAATTGAGTAATCTCTTGTTGTTGTTTGGTAATTTGCTGTTCTAAATCACGACGTTCTTTTTCAATCAATTTAGAAGCATTTGGATTTGCTTTCAAGGTATCTAAATGTGCTTCGAACAACACTTTTGCTTTCTCCTCACCTTCCAATTTGATTTTCGTATAGTGTGCTTCAATTGCTTTTTTATAAGATTGATATATAGCATCTTTTTCTTTAAAAGGAACTTTACCAATTGCATTGAAACGATTCGCAAATGCTTTCAAATCTTGAATCACTTGTTGCTTATCTTCACTTACTACATAAGATTCAATTTCAGTAACTAATGCTTTTTTCAATTCTAAATTTTCAGTATTTGCTTTATCCTCATTTTCAAAATGCTTCTTTTTATTATCAAAAAAAGCATCACACAAACTTCTAAATTCTCTCCAAAGTTTTTGTTCGTTTCGCTGACCAGCACTTCCTAATTTTTTCCAATCTTCCTGTAAACGTAGAACTTTTTCAGTAGTAACTTTCCAATCAGTGCTATCTTTCAACAGTTCCAATTTGTTAATAATCGCTTGTTTCTTTTCAGCAATTACATCAAATTTTTCCCTAATAACTTGATAAAATGCTCTTTTCGTTTCAAAGAAAGCATCACAAGCACCTCTGAATGAAACCCAAATTTCTTCGTTTTCCTTTTTTGGTCCAATACCAACTGTTTTCCATGTTTCTTGTAAACCTAAAAGCGTTTGTGTAGCGTTTTCCCAATCTTTAGTAGTTTGAAATGTATCTACTTGTTGTGTAAGCAATTCAACACCTGCAACTAACGCCTGTTTTTTGTCAATATTTTCTCGTTGTGCTGATTTTCTTAATTCATAAAATTCACTGATCTTTTTATAAACCGCTTTTACAGCTGTCCAATACTGTTCCTTAATTTCTTCCCAAAGCTCTCTAGCAACTGGACCTACCTCATCAAATTCATTTTGATATAATTTGATTTGTGCTTCTAATTCTTTGATATTTTCAGAATGAATCAAAGACTCAACTTTCTGGATAATTTCTTTCTTTAACTGTAAATTACGTTTGAAATCATGATCTTTTAATTCTTTGTAAATCTTTAAATTAAAAAAGAATGATTCTAATAATTTAGAATACTCTGAGTGAATATCTTGACGTTTTTCACGCGGTATCTCTCCTACTTCTTTCCAAGATTCGTGAATCTCTTTATAGGTACTCACTGCAGCGCCAATATTTTCTTCGTTTGCAATTAACTCTTTCAATCTTTCGATTAAATGTTTTTTCTTCCGAAGGTTTGTCTCTTGCTCCAACTTTTGCTCAGAAACTAATTTATTTCTTTTTTCCTTGTACTCAGAATAAACAGCGTAAAATTCTTCTTTTATTACATCTGGCTCATTTACAAATTCCACTTGTTCACCATTTGCCTGAGCTTCCAACAAGGCAACTTGCTTTTTACGTTCTTCTTCTAAACAAAAATCTTCAAATTGCGAACGTAATTCATTGACATCGCGTGATACTGATAATACGTCTTCTGTGGAAGTTAATGTTTGTAATTTTACTACGAAATCTTTCTTTTCCATAATTGATTTAGTTAGAGTCAAAGGAAGTCACCCTCCTCAATCCTCCCTCCAATTCGAGAACCTCAGTATTAAAAGGGAGAAACAATAAAAATATTAATTTGCTTGATATACCATTTCAAAATTTGATAACGCAACAAACTCTTGAATTCTATTGTCAAGGTCTTGTTGGTTAATTTCTTCCAAACGTTGTGTTCCGAATTTCTCAACACAAAAAGATGCTAATGCAGAACCAGCAATGATAGCACGTTTCATATTTTCAAAAGAAATATCATCTGTACTAGCAAGGAAGCCCATAAATCCACCTGCAAACGTATCTCCTGCACCTGTTGGATCGAATACCTCTTCTAATGGTAATGCCGGTGCAAAGAAAACTTTATCTTCATGGAATAACAACGCTCCGTGTTCTCCTTTTTTAATAATCAAGTATTTTGGACCAAATGAACGAATCACTTTTGAAGCTTTTACCAATGAACTTTCACCTGACAATTGTCTTGCTTCCTCATCATTGATGATTAACACATCCACCAATGCCATCGTTTTTTTCAATTCATCCAATGCGATATCCATCCAGAAATTCATGGTATCCATTGCGATTAATTTAGGTCTTTCAGTTAAACGCTCTATTACTGCACGTTGAACTTGAGGACTTAAATTACCTAACATTAAATATTCTGTCCCTTGATATTCAGCAGGAATGATTGGGTCGAAGTTCTCTAATACATTCAGTTCTGTAATCAATGTATCGCGGGTATTCATATCATTATGGTATTTACCAGACCAAAAAAACGTTTTCTCATCTTTTTTGATTTGCAACCCATTCAAATTCACTCCTTTGCTGGACAATAAATCCAACATATCTTGTGGGAAATCACCTCCAACAACTGAAACTATGTTTTGATTTTTTTTGAAAAATGAAGAAGATAATGCGATATATGTTCCTGCTCCACCAATTATTTTATCTGTTTTCCCGAAAGGTGTTTCTATTGCGTCAAAGGCAACGCTTCCTACTGTTAATAAACTCATGTTGTGTTTTCTAAAAATTTTAAACCAAATTTACGACTTTACTTACTAAATTCAACAAATAAAATACGATTTAAGTTCACTTTAATTGGCTTTAATTTCTATTGATTTTTTGACGGATTATTTTTATTTATCTTTGATCGGTTTACATAATTATGAATCTGTATTCAAAAAAACAACGTTGGAAAATTGGTTTATTGTCAATCGCATTGATATTGATAGGGTTATCCTTGTATTTTTCAAATTCAATAGTGCAAAAAGTAAGTACGCGTGAACGTTACCGGGTAACCCAATGGGCAGAGGCGATAAAGAAAAAAGCAGAATTAGTTCAACTTACAAATCAAACTTTTACCCAACTTAGAGACTTAGAAAAAGATAAAATGGAACTTTGGTCCATTGCACTTAAAAAAATAATGAAGCCTACAGATGTAAATGGTATGCCTGATTACGAACTTCCATTTAAAATAATCGATAAAAATGAAAATATTCCTGTAATTCTATATGATAACCAAAGTAAAGAAGTTAGCGAATTTAAAAATTTAGGTTTTGATTATAATGACTTTAAAAATCAACACCCTCATCAAAAAGATAGTATTCTTAGAGTATTATTTAACAAGCGCTTGATTCACATTGCAAATTCATGGAAAAACCAGATCAGCATAAAAATTGATAAAAATTGGACCATCATTTGTTCTTATACTGACTCTAAGGAAATTACGAAACTTGAAAACAATCGTGATTCATTAATCAAAGCATTTAATAAAGAATTAAAAACCAACAAAGGGGCTGTTCCTGTACTTTTAGTAAATGCCGATAATAAAGAAATGATCGCATCAAATATTCCAGGTATATCAACTCAAAAGATTTCTGAACACATCAACCGATTAAAGAAAAACAACAATCCAATACCAATTATATTTAGTTCAAAACAAAATAGTTTACTATATTACGATGATAGTCCCGAGTTAAAACAATTACAATTTTTTCCATATATTCAATTCATTATTTTCACTCTATTTATTTTTGTTGGTTATCTAATTTTGAACACATTCCGTAAAGCAGAACAAAATCAAGTTTGGGCTGGTATGGCAAAAGAAACAGCTCATCAATTGGGAACACCACTCTCTTCTTTGTTGGCTTGGGTACAATATTTAGAAAGCATAGATCTGGATCCTTCAATTGCCTCAGAAATGCAAAAAGACGTAGCTCGTTTAGAACAAGTGGCTAATCGTTTTTCGAAAATTGGATCTTCAACACAGCTGGAAAATAAAGACATAAATCAAACGGTTTCTACTGTATTTAATTACCTGAAAACACGTGTTTCGAGTAAAATATCATTTGAATTTTCGTCAACTTCCTCGGAAATATTAGTTCCACATAATCCTGCACTAATTGAGTGGGTAATTGAAAATATTTGCAAAAATGCTGTTGACTCTATGGAAACCGAAGGGCAATTAAAAATAGACATACACACTACTGAAAACGAAGTTCACATCGACATACAGGACACAGGAAAAGGAATACCTCATAACCAGTTTAAAACCATTTTCAAACCGGGATTTACTACCAAAAAACGCGGTTGGGGACTTGGCCTTTCTTTGGTAAAACGCATCATTAAAGAATACCACAAAGGAAATGTATTTGTTCTACATTCGGAACCAGATAAAGGAACTACTTTTAGAATAACATTAAGAAAATAAAAATTAAATTCTGCTCATTTTCCCTCCTTGAGGAGGGATTAAGGGAGGTGATAAACTAATGAAATAAAAACCACTATGAAACAAAAACTACAAAACCCTTGGTTTGTATTTGCGCTAGGAGTAATCATCTCTTGCTGTATCTTTTTCCTATTCCCCATCAACTTATTTGATGGCGAAATCGTTTTTCAATTAGGAATGAAAACTTGGAAAGAAAAAGCAAATATCAGTCTTTCCTATTTCTTGGGAATTGGCGCTGATAAAGAACAGTTAGAAAAACTAGGAGTGATTGATTTCTATTTACTACCTAAAGGATACATTCTTGCTTTAATTGTCATTTTAGGTTTACCAGGATTGTGGGCGTATCGAGTGTATTTGAGGGGGAGTAGAAAATTATAATGTTATATAAAACAAAAAGGGAGAACATTTCATTCTCCCTTTTTTTGAATATTTAAGTCACATTTCGACAAGCTCAATGTGACAAAAAAGTGTCACAACAACTTATCGAAGCCTACGCTTCTAACACATTCATATAACTTTCAACACTTGGACAAGAACAAACTAGGTTTCTATCTCCGAAAGCATTGTCCACACGGCGAACAGGCACCCAATATTTAAACTCTTTTAAGTAAGCTACTGGATAAACAGCTTCTTGCGGAGTGTATGGATAATTCCAGTTTTTATTGATAATACAATCTGCTGTATGCGGTGCATTTTTCAACAAGTTATTTTCTTTATCAGCGTGTCCGTTTTCTATTTCAGCGATTTCTTTTCTGATTTTAATCATCGCCTCAATGAAACGGTCTAATTCAGCTTTGTCTTCACTTTCTGTTGGCTCAATCATCAATGTTCCAGCTACTGGGAAAGATACAGTTGGCGCATGGAAACCGAAATCGATTAAACGTTTCGCCATATCAGCTACCTCAACATCTGCAGTTTTCTTGAATTCACGGCAATCTAAAATCAATTCATGCGCTACAGTACCATTCGATCCTGTATACAAAATTGGATAATGATTTTTCAATTCAGCAGCAATGTAGTTTGCGTTTAAAATTGCATTTTCTGTAGATTCTCTCAATCCTTTTGCTCCTAACATTTTGATATAGCCATAAGAAATCAATAAGATCAAAGCACTTCCGTAAGGTGCAGCAGAAATAGCATGAATCGCTTTTTCACCACCCGCTTTAATTAATGGACTTCCTGGTAAGAAAGGAATCAAATGTGCTCCTACTCCGATTGGTCCCATACCTGGACCACCACCACCGTGAGGAATAGCAAATGTTTTGTGTAAGTTTAAGTGACAAACATCTGCCCCAATGTTTCCTGGATTTGTTAATCCAACTTGAGCATTCATGTTTGCGCCATCCATATATACTTGACCACCATTTTCGTGAATGATCGCAGTAATTTCTCGAATACCTTCTTCAAATACACCGTGTGTAGATGGATACGTTACCATTAATCCAGCTAAAGTATCTTTTAATTCAACTGCTTTTTCTCTCAATGCATCGATATCAATGTTTCCATTTTCATCGCAACCAGTTACAACCACTTCAAATCCAGCCATTACAGCAGACGCAGGGTTTGTACCATGAGCAGATGAAGGAATAATCATATGTTTACGATTGAAATCACCACGAGATTCATGATATGCTTTAATTACCATTAAACCTGCATATTCTCCTTGTGCACCAGAGTTCGGCTGTAATGAAACACCAGCAAAACCTGTACATTCACTCAAATCTTTTTCTAATTCGCGGAACATTTCGTGGTAACCTTCTGCTTGTTCAACAGGACAGAAAGGGTGCATATTAGCGAAATTAGGATTAGTAATTGGCATCAATTCAGATGCAGCATTTAATTTCATCGTACAAGATCCTAATGGAATCATGCTGTGAACCAATGACAAATCTTTATTTTCTAAACGTTTCAAATAACGCATCATTTGAGATTCAGAATGATGGGTATTGAATGTTGGATGTGTTAAAATTGCATCCGTACGTAAGTGGTTTGTTGTTAAAGTAGTTGCTGTTGTTTTTTCAAAAGCATTGTTTGTTTTAACTGCTATTTGCGCAAATACACGCACTAACGTATTTAAATCTTCGGTTGTAATAGATTCACCAAAACTAATAGTTACATGTGAATCATTCACATAACGTAAATTGATTTCGTTTGCTTCTGTTTGGTATTTTAAGGTTGCAACAGAAACAGTTGAAGGTAATTCAACCCAAATAGTATCGAAATAAGCATCAGATTTAACTGTATATCCTAAATTTTTCAATTCGTTTGCAACAGTAACCGCTTTGCTGTGAATATCAGTTGCAATCTCTTTTAACCCATTTGGTCCGTGATAAACAGAATACATACTTGCCATTACAGCTAATAAAGCTTGTGCTGTACAAATATTAGAAGTTGCTTTATCTCGTTTAATATGTTGCTCACGAGTTTGTAAAGCCATACGAAGAGCTAAATTATCATCTGCATCTTTTGAAACACCGATAATACGCCCTGGAATCGTTCTTTTGAACTCATCTTTACAAGCAAAGAAAGCAGCATGAGGACCACCATAACCCATTGGAACACCAAAACGTTGTGCAGAACCTAAAACTACATCAGCACCTAATTCTCCTGGAGACTTTAATAATACTAGAGACATAATGTCAGCAGCTACAGCTACTTTCACACCAGCTTCGTGAGCTTTTGAAGTGAATGCTCCTAAATCTTGAACGCGACCTAATGCATCTGGATATTGAGTTAATGCACCAAAGAAAGTAGCATCAAAAGCAAATGTTTCAGGATCAGCAATAACTAATTCAATTCCTAAATTAGCTGCTCTACCTTGAACAACGTCTATGGTTTGAGGAAAACAAAATTCAGAAACGAAGAATTTATTTTTTCCTTCTTTAATGTCATTTCTAGAACGAGAATTATACAACATGATCATCGCTTCAGACGCAGCAGTAGCTTCATCCAATAAAGATGCATTTGCAATTTCCATTCCTGTTAAATCCAAAATCATGGTTTGGAAATTCAACAACGCCTCTAAACGACCTTGTGAAATTTCTGCTTGATACGGAGTATATGCAGTATACCATCCTGGATTTTCTAAAACATTTCTCAAAATAACAGATGGTGTAATCGTATCATTATACCCTAAACCAATGTAAGACTTGAAAACTTTATTTTTTGCACCTAATTTATTTACGTGTGATAAATATTCCTGCTCAGTTAACGCATCAGAAACGTTTAATTCTCTACCTAAACGGATAGGTGCAGGAATCGTTTTGTCTATTAATTCTGCAATTGAGTTCGCTCCAATTTTAGCTAACATCGCTTGTTTTTCGGCATCATTTGAGCCAATGTGTCTTTCAGAAAATGCACTCATTTTATACTGCTTTAAATGTGGGACAAATATACGACGATTTAGATGAATTATTTGGGATTTTCTCTAAACAATCTAACGGTATTTATTAACCATTCAAACATAAAATTGTTTTAAATTTTTTGAAATAAATCTTTTATCAATATCTATTTAATGTAAATTTGATTAAGAACAACCGTAATATATGAAATTTCAACTCGAAGCATTTCCCATTATTCCAATTGAACAATGGAAAGAACAAATTGCAAATGAACTTAAAAAAGCAAATTCAACTGAAAGTTTTGAATTCGATGACGAGATAGAAAATCTTACTATCTCAATTACACCTGAGAACTATCCAACTATTCATATTGAAAACGATAAACATATTAGTGATTGGGAAGTTGGTTATGAAATTATAATCACTGATACAAATTGTAAAGAAGCAAACAAAGAAGCGCTTCAAGTATTGAATTTCGGTGCAAATGCAATTACCTTTTCATTCGATACAGAAACAGATGTTGACCTAGAGGTTTTGCTCGAAGAAATTGCGGTTGAATACATCGATCTTCATTTCAAGATTAAAAATGAAGCACAAGGGAATCAAATTCTATCATTTAAAAAACAATATAAACACAAACGAATTTTCATAAACTCAGAAAAGGAATATGACAAAAATCTGTTTATTTCAAGTTATAATATTCATGCAATTGGCGGAAACTGTTCTGAAGAACTCGCTTATCTATTAGCGAAAATCAATCAAAGTATTACAGAAATTGAATTCAATACTATTCACATTGAAATGGGTATAGGAAACAACCTACTGCTTGAAATTGCAAAATTTAAAGCGATACGTATTCTACTAAATCAACTTTTTCGGAGCTATAACTTACAACAAGAAATTTACCTAACTGCAAAAACTGGATTTGTTAACAAATCTTGTAAAGATCAACACACCAACTTATTGCGTCAAACAACTGAGGTGCTTTCCGCTGTAATTGGAAATGTAGATCAAATTATCGTTTTGCCGTATGATAAATTATTCGAGAAACAAGAGAATACGTTTACCGCTAGAATGGCAATAAATATTTCGAATCTTTTGAAAGAGGAAGGAAAAATCCATTTTAGCGCAAACCCTTTTTCAGGAGCAAAATACATCAATCAATACATTCACACACTTGCAGATGCCTCTTGGAATTTATTTAATGAAATTGAAGAAAAAGAAGGTATTGATAATGAATCAGGTAAAGAAAAGTTAAAAATATCTATTTTAAAAACAAGAAAAAGTAGAATCAATAAGCTAAAAACAAAAGAACATTTGCTAGTTGGAATTAATGCATTTCAAAACCCGATTGAAATAGAAAACACTTGGAATTCATCGTTTTTAACATCGTTTTTAGATATTCCACAACTAATTTTAGAAAGAGAAATTGCTTAATGTTATGAAGAAAAAAATAGATTTTAGTTCAATTGACTGGAAAACAAAAATAAATACAGAAAAAACAACTTCTTTTCCACATAGCAATTCAGTTTCAGGTTATGCCCCATTTTTAGGTGGACCTTATGCTTCTATGTATACTTCAAAACCTTGGACCATTCGTCAATATGCTGGCTTTTCGACTGCTGAAGAATCAAATGCTTTTTACAAACGTAATCTCGCGGCTGGACAAAAGGGACTTTCCGTTGCTTTTGATTTAGCTACACATAGAGGATATGATTCGGATCACCCACGTGTAATTGGAGATGTCGGAAAAGCTGGAGTTGCTATTGATTCGGTTGAGGATATGAAAATTCTTTTTCAAGATATTCCGCTAGATCAAATGAGTGTCTCTATGACTATGAACGGCGCCGTAATTCCTGTATTAGCGTTTTTTATCGTTGCTGCAGAAGAACAAGGAGTTTCCCAAGACTTATTATCTGGCACCATTCAAAATGACATCTTAAAGGAGTTTATGGTAAGAAACACTTATATCTACCCTCCTACTCCTTCAATGAAAATCATTGCAGATATTTTTGCTTACACCACTAAACATATGCCGAAATTTAATTCTATTTCAATTTCGGGATATCATATGCACGAAGCAGGCGCAACCGCTGCACAAGAATTAGCATACACTATAGCAGACGGAATGGAATATATTCGTGCTGGTTTAAAGGTTGGACTAAACATTGATGACTTCGCACCGAGATTAAGCTTTTTCTGGGGCATCGGAATGAACCCATTAATAGAGATAGCGAAATTAAGAGCCGGAAGACTGTTATGGGCGAAAGTTGTAAAAGAATTTAATCCAACGAAAGAAAAATCAATGGCTTTAAGAACTCATTGTCAAACTTCAGGTTGGTCATTAACTGAACAAGATCCGTTTAACAATGTTGCTCGCACGTGCATTGAAGCATTAAGTGCCATTATGGGTGGAACCCAATCTCTTCATACGAACTCACTAGACGAAGCTATTGCACTTCCAACCGATTTCTCAGCACGAATTGCACGAAACACACAATTATATATTGAACATGAAATTGGAATAACAAAAACAATAGACCCCGCTCAAGGAAGTGAAAAAATAGAAGCACTTACAGAACAACTGTGTCAAGAGGCGTGGGAACTGATTCAAGAAATAGAATCTCTTGGAGGCATGACCAAAGCAATTGAAGCAGGTATACCTAAAATGAGAATTGAAGAGGCAGCGACAACAAAACAAGCAAAAATTGATTCATTTGAAGAAATTATAGTTGGTTTAAATCGATACCAGTTTGAAAGTGAAACAGAAATTGAAACCTTAGAAATTGATAATACTGCTGTACGTGAATCACAATTAAAAAGATTATCAGATATAAAAGCAACTCGGAATCAAAGTTTGGTAGTAGAAAAATTAAACTTGTTAGAAAAAATTGCAAAAACTGGTGAAGGAAATTTACTAGAAGGAGCAATTGATTGCGCCCGAGAAAGAGTGACTCTAGGAGAAATATCTTCAGCATTAGAGAATGTATTCGGAAGATACCAAGCCAAAACACACAGTATACAAGGAGTATACGCAAAAGGAATTATGAAAAATGAATCATTTCAAAAAGCCATCACATTGGCAGATAAATTTGCTGAATTAGAAGGTAGAAGACCCAGGATTTTAGTTGCAAAAATGGGACAAGATGGTCATGACCGCGGAGCAAAAGTGATTGCTACTTCATTCGCAGACATGGGATTTGATGTCGATATCAGCCCACTTTTTCAAACACCAGAAGAAGTGGCAAAACAAGCAATTGAAAATGATGTACATATATTAGGAGTAAGTTCATTAGCCGCAGGACATAAAACTTTAATTCCCGCTGTAATTGAAGAACTCAAAAAATACGAAAGGGAAGATATTATGGTCATAGCTGGTGGAGTAATACCTGTTAAAGACTACGATTTCTTATACGAAAAAGGAGTATTTGGAATATTTGGACCAGGAACAAAAATCCCCGAAGCTGCTATATCTATTTTAGAATTGTTAATAAAGAGTGTCGAATAAATAACCACAAAATTTAATAAATTTCTATTTTCGAAATCAAATTATAAAACCTTATGAAAAAATATATTTTATTGTTAATTGTCTTATTAAGTGTAGCGAAATTTTATGCTCAACCACCTCTATACAATGATCTGTTAATCCTTTATGTAGATGGAAATTATAAAAAACTTGCTGCAAAAGCAGAAAAGTACACCTTGAAGGATGATACTAAAAATGACCCATACGCATACTTGTGGACCGCAAAAGCTTTATACAAAATTTCCCAAATGAACGATCAAGACGAAATGTATAAAAATGCTTATAAAGATTGTATCGGTTTTATGGCAAAGTGCATTAAAAAAGATAAAACTCACGAAGTCTATGATAAAGAAAAAGATTTCATATTCGAATTAAAAAGCTCAATTATCGAAAACACTATAAATGAATATGTATCAAAGAATTATAAAAAAGCTCAAGATTATTGTAAAAAACTATTATCTATATTCCCAGATGATGTATCTACACGATTTATGGATGCTGCTTGCAGATTTCAAAACAAAGATGTTCCTGGTGCAAACACAATTTGGAATGAAAACCAGCGTGCTTTTGAATTAATCACAAACATTGATAATTTAAATGATAAAGAGAAAGAATTCTTACGCTTGGCAGTTATCGAAAGCATGAAATGTTTTAAAGAAAATAAACAAGCTGAAAGAGGAAAAAATATTGGTGAAAGAGCTAAAAAATGGTTCACTGACGATGATTTTAAAGCCGTATTAAACTCACTATAAATTAAGAGGCTTAATGCCTCTTTTTTATTTTACTTTCCAAACTTCTATATATTCATTTACGTTTCTTGGGTTTAAATCATGAACTATTTTGTCAGTCAAACTTGGTTCACAGATTTTATGTAGGTGTAACCTTTTGTATTTTAACTGATAGTGTTTTATTCGCTTATGAAGATTTCCTTTTCCAGCAAAAAATATATAATCTAAATTATCGGGAATTGAGTCTAAAGTTGTTTTTTCTATAAATGATGCATGCCATTTATTAGCATAAAATTTAGGCATTAAAGAAACAGAAGCATCTCCTGAACCTTCCATTAATATTTTGGGTTGTTGGTTATGCTCATGATATAATGAATACATTGCATTGATTCTAGAATATTTACTTGACATAAATGTAAAAAAACAAACTAAAACTAAATTTAAAACCCAAAAAATACGAAATGAGACATTCCAAAATCCTTTCCAAAAATTACGTTCTTTTAATTTCTCAAAACCAATAACACCTAAAATCACAAAAAAAGGTAATATTGAAAGTATGAAGCGTTCTTGCCTATTAGGATAAAAGGTATGAAATAACAAAAAGAACAATGTCGGTATAAATAATAACATTGAACTTTTATAACTTCTAAAAAAACCAATACCAATTAATATTCCAAATGGAAATAATAACACACCAAATAAGACATAGAAATACATAAAATAATTAGTGTTTGGCAAATATTGAGTCCCTTGATTCATATTATAAGTCACATAAGACCAGAATTCAGCAAAAGGAAAGCCCCATATTACAAAGTCAACGACACCCTGAGTTAGTGTAAATAAAACAATGTTACCCAAAGAAAAAAAGATGATATTTCTCCATTGTTTTTTTAACAAATAATAAGTAGCGATCCCTATAGAAAATATACCAATCTGATATCTGAAAGAAATAGCAACACCACACATAAGTCCAGCGACAAACAAACTCTTATTGCTTATACGATCATCTTTTAATAAAAACCATGTACCCCACATTAAAAATGGAATAGATACCATTTCAACAAGATTTCGAACAGACATGAAAGGCATTATCCATAAAAGAGAGAGCAGCCAACCCACTACAACAGCATTTTTACGATTTGAGATTTTATGTGTAATCTTAATCCCAAAATAGATAACTAAAACAGACAATAATGCATGAAATATTCGGTTCACAATCATTAGTCCTTTTGGATCAATAAAACCTACTAACTTACAAATTGCAAAAAAACAATAATTCAAACCAACATAAGTAAAACTATGACCTTCTGGTTTACCTGTAGAAGTTTCAGACCAGGGTAACCAACCATTATAATCATAATCATTTGCCCAAGACGCAGATGCTTCAATTGTCAAAAAATGGTCATCGTGCATACCATAACCCTCTGAAAAAACAGCTGCTAATAATCTAAATACAAGACCAAAAATTAAAATGGTTTTAGATGAACTAAAGTCTATTTTTTTTAACATCTTATTTAATATCTAAAATGTCAATATCAAAAATCAAATCTGAATATGCAGGTATAATTGATACAGATTTATTACCGTAAGCAATGAAAAATGGTATATACAAAGTTACTTTACCTTCCTTGCCAACAATTGATAGTCCCTCTTCAAAACCAGAAATAAGTCCTTGTTCTTTATATTTGATATCAAATGCTTGATTTCTATCTAAAGAAGAATCAAACTTTTCATCATTAAATAACTTTCCAGTATAATGTAAAGAAATTGTATTTCCTTTCCTCACCTTAGCAGTATCTCCATAATTATGAACCACATAAACTAACCCAGATGCAGTTTGTATTAACTTAGGAGATTTAAAAAGAAATGAAATTCTTCCAAAAAGTGATTTAGAAAAATCATTTTTAACTTTCTTTTTAACCTCCGCGAAAAAGAATTCTTTGTACTTCTCTTCAGACAATGCTTTAGCTTGATCTTGATGCACAGACAAAATTGATTTTTTTGCCTCAATTTTTGTGTAATAGTTCAAAAATTTTTTTGACGGATTATATTTTTTATAATTTTTGCCAATACGTAATATTGTAATACTATCTATTACATCATTTTGTTGAATAGCATCAACAACACTTTGTCCCTCAATCACATGACCGAAAACACTATGTTTGTTGTCTAACCAAGGTGTTTTAACATGAGTAATAAAGAATTGACTGCCATTTGTGTTAGGTCCAGAATTAGCCATTGACAAAATACCTGGTCCTACATGTTTTAAATCAGGATGGAACTCATCATAAAATTTATACCCTGGACCGCCTTCTCCCGTACCTTGTGGATCTCCACCTTGAATCATGAAATCCTTGATTACTCGATGAAATTTAACCCCATTATATAGAGGTGCTATAAATTCTTTACCAAGAATATTCGAATTACCCTCAGCCAAAGCAATAAAATTTGCAGAGGTCATAGGTGCTTTTTCAGTTTCAAGGTATAATAAAATTTTTCCTTTAGAAGTTGAAAACCTTGCATATACTCCCTCTTTCAATACTTGCGAAAAAGTAGTGGAATATACTGTAAAAAAGAAAATAATTAAACTAAATCGAAACATGGTTATTGTTCAATTGAAAGAAGTTCAACATCAAATATTAATACAGAATAAGGCTTGATTTCTTGTGAAGGTGCATTCGCTCCATAAGCTAACTCTTGTGGAATGTAAAATCTAAACTTAGAACCAACAGGCATCAATTGTAATCCCTCAGTCCAACCAGGTATAACTTGATTTAAACCAAAAGTAGCTGGTTCTCCACGATTGACAGAACTATCAAAAACTTTACCCTCGATGGTAGTACCATGATAATGAACTTTAACACGCGTCGTAGAAGATGGTTTTTCTCCTGTACCCATTGTTATTACTTTGTATTGAAGACCAGAAGGAGTTACTGATATGGATGGATCTATTTTATTTTGCAATAAAAATTTTTCTCCGGCAAGCTTATTTTCGCCATGTTGACTTTCTTGTTTCTTTTTAAAAAAACGATTTACAACTGAATTTGATGGGTCTGATAACAAAACTGGTTTTCCATATAACTTATCAGAAATTCCTTTTAAAATCATTTCTTTATTTGCTTCTGGTAAATCATTTGTAACATTTCCTGCTATCATATTACCAATAATATAGGAAACAGAATCTACATCTGTCTTAAAAACAGTTGTATTTTTAATTTTATTTTGAGCATTTGCAACAGCTATTGAACTGCTTAAAAGCATAATCGTCATTGTTTTTTTCATAAGTAAATTTTTATTTTTTAAATTATTTTTGATATTAAAAAATTTAATTACTTCAAAAGTAATTAAAGTAACTGAAAAACATATTTTCTAACAAAATCAAATGATTTTTTTATGAAAAATTTGTAACTAAAGTTTATTTAGAAACACTTGATTAAATTTGTGCTATGGAACAAAGAGAAGACAAATTAAAGGAAGTAATTTCCCACGCAAAAGAGTATGGTTTTGTATTTCCATCCTCTGAAATATATGATGGTTTAGCGGCGACCTATGACTATGGTCAATTAGGATCTGAATTAAAAAATAATATCAAAACTTATTGGTGGAAATCAATGACTCAAATGCATGAAAACATTGTAGGAATAGATGCTGCCATTTTTATGCATCCTACTACATGGAAGGCTTCTGGTCACGTTGATGCGTTTAACGACCCTTTGATTGATAATAAAGATTCTAAAAAAAGATACCGTGCAGATGTTCTAATCGAAGAACATATTGAGAAAATCAGACAAAAAATCAATAAAGAAATAGAAAAAGCTTCAAAAAAATTCGGTGAAGCATTCGACGAGGCTCAATTTATTGCTACAAACCCTAACGTTATTAGAAATACACAAAAAATTTCTGATATCGAAGACAGAATGCGTGTAACGCTAGAAAACAATGACTTAGATGGCGTAAGACAATTAATCCTCGATTTAGAAATTGTTTGTCCGATAAGCGGTTCAAAAAATTGGACAGAAGTACGACAGTTTAATTTGATGTTCTCAACTGAATTAGGTTCTGTTGCTGGAGATGCAGCTACTATTTACCTACGTCCAGAAACAGCACAAGGTATTTTTGTTAATTTCTTGAATGTTCAAAAATCAGGAAGAATGAAAATACCCTTTGGTATTGCACAGATTGGAAAAGCATTTAGAAATGAGATTGTAGCTAGACAATTCATTTTCCGTATGCGTGAGTTTGAGCAAATGGAAATGCAATTCTTTGTTCGCCCAGGTGAAGAAATGAAGTGGTATGAGTATTGGAAAGATACTAGAGTAAAATGGCATAAAGCATTGGGGCTAGGCGATAGCGCATATCGATTACACGACCATATCAAATTAGCGCACTATGCAAATGCTGCATGTGATATTGAGTTCGACTTCCCTATGGGATTCAAAGAATTAGAAGGTATTCACTCACGAACTGATTTTGATTTAAAACAACACGAAAATCATTCTGGTAAAAAAATGCAATATTTCGATCCTGAATTGAATGAAAGCTATGTCCCGTATGTTGTTGAAACTTCTGTAGGTTTAGATAGAATGTTTCTTGCAGTGTTAAGCAACTCATTAAAAAATGAAACATTAGCAGATGGATCTGAAAGAGTTGTGCTTTCATTACCTTATGCATTAGCTCCTTATAAAGTTGCTGTCATGCCATTAACTAAAAAAGATGGATTACCAGAAAAAGCGAGAGAAATTATCAATAGTTTAAAATATGATTTCCAATGTCAATATGATGAAAAAGACTCTATTGGAAAACGATACAGAAGACAAGATGCTATTGGAACTCCATTCTCTATTACAGTGGATCATGAAACTCTTGAAAATAATTCAGTAACATTAAGAGATAGAGATTCAATGGAACAGATTCGAATTTCAGTTGATGAATTGAACAATTATATTGATTCTAAAGTAAACCTTAAATATCTTTTAAATCAATTATAAATAAAGACGCAAATTCAAATACCCCCAAAGTTAGATTAACTTGGGGGTATTTTTTATTTCCAAAAATGCTGATTCAATAAATTCAAATCTTTTAACTTATGAAAATAAGGATGTGTTGCTGCTCGTTGTAATATTTCTAAATGATCAATTCGATGACAATCGGTAGCAACAAAATCTACATACCCATTATCAATCAACCAATGTGCTTGACGTTGAACATCTGGTCCATAATGACCTACTATTGATAATAAATTTACTTGAATTAACACACCCTTTTCTTTATAATTAGAAACTATTTCTGGTTGATTAAAATAGTAAGGATAGCGTTCAAAATGAGCTATTATCGGTTTATAACCATTTACTATTAACTCAAATATAAATTGCTCTGTTTGATTCGGTTTTGAAAAGAATGAATATTCAAACAAAATGTATTTATCTGGAAAAGGAACCAATTGATTTCCTTTAATTTTATCCATTAAAGAATCCTCTATATTATATTCCGCTGAAGCAGAAAGTTCTATCTCAATATCCAGTTTTTTACATTCAGCTTTTACTTCCTCTAATTTTTCTGCTATTATCTCTGGAGTATTTGGGTAACAATCTTGCATCACATGTGGTGTGAATATTAGCTTCTTGTACCCCATTTCTTTAAACTTCAATAACATACCTATAGTATGTTCCATAGAAGAGGAGCCATCATCTATTCCCGGCAATAAATGATTATGCATATCTACTTCTAGGTATCCAAAATCAAAAGGAGGTAGTACTACCTCCTCTTTTTTATTTTTTCTGAAAATTGAAAATAATCCCATTATCTATTTGAATACATTGAATCATAATACTTTTGATAATCCCCACTTGTAACTTCTTTCACCCAATCTTCATTTTCTAAATACCAATCCACTGTTTTTTCAAGTCCTTCTTCAAAAGTGATTGAGGGTTTCCAACCTAATTCTGTTTCTAATTTTGTAGCATCAATGGCATATCTCATATCATGACCCGATCTATCTTTGACATAAGTTATAAGCGATGCAGACGTACCTTGTTCGCGATTTAGTTTCTTATCCATCAAGTTACATAAGAAATGGATTAAATCAATATTTTTCCATTCATTTAAACCACCAACATTGTATGACTCTCCAAATCGACCATTAAAAAATATAGTTTCAATAGCCCTAGCATGATCTTCAACCCACAACCAGTCTCTAATATTTTCACCTTTTCCATAGATAGGTAAAGATTTCATATTAATTATATTTTGAATCATTAATGGAATCAACTTCTCTGGAAAATGGTGACTACCATAATTGTTTGAACAATTGGACATTTTCACAGGAAAATTATATGTGTGAAAGAATGCACTCACAAAATGGTCTGAAGATGCTTTAGATGCTGAATAAGGACTTCTTGGATCATATGGAGTTGTTTCCATAAACAAACCATCTTCTCCTAACGATCCATATACCTCATCAGTAGAAACATGATGAAAAGTATGTTTTTCATTCAGATCCCAATGTTTTTTTGCAACATTCAATAAATTCAATGTTCCTATCACATTAGTCATTGCGAATTCCATTGGCCCTTCAATTGATCTATCCACATGAGATTCAGCTGCTAAATGAATAACATCAGTAATGCTATATTTAACAAATACATTCTCAACATCAGAAACCGAGCATATATCACCTTTAAAAAACTTATAGTTTGGTTTATCAGCAACATCTTTGAGGTTTGATAAATTTCCAGCATATGTAAGTTTATCAAAATTTATAATCGTATGTTCTGGATATTTATTTACCAGCAATCTTACAACATGCGAACCTATAAAACCTGCGCCTCCTGTTACTAAAATATTCATATTTAAAATTTTATTATAAACTCCAATATTCTAATTCATTAATTTTATTTCTATAGATACCTTTTATATCTACAAAAACACCTTTACCTTCTATCAACAGATCTTTAAACGTAGATTCATCTAAATCAACATATTCTTTATGATTTACTGCTACAATAACAGCATCATACTTCCCTTCTGGTTGAACATGTAATCCAATTCCGTATTCGTGAATCATTTCCTCCGATGAAGCGTGAGGATCTATTACATCCACGGTAACTTGGTAAGATTGTAATTCTTTAATCACATCAATAACTTTCGTATTTCTGATATCAGCAACATCTTCTTTAAAAGTTGCACCCATTACCAATACTCGTGTATCTTGAATATGCTTTCCTTGAGCAATCATTTTTTTAACCGTTTGTTTTGCTACATACCCTCCCATAGAATCATTCACAAAACGACCACTCGTAATCACTTTTGAATTATAACCTGCTTTTGCAGCTTTATGTGTAAGGTAGTAAGGATCAACACCTATACAATGTCCTCCAACAAGTCCTGGTTGAAATTTCAAGAAATTCCATTTTGTACCAGCTGCTTCAAGCACGTCAAAAGTGTTTATTCCTAGCTTATTAAAAATAATTGATAACTCATTAATTAATGCAATATTTACATCTCGTTGTGTATTTTCAATAATCTTTGCCGCTTCAGCAACTCTAATTGTAGCTGCTCTATGTACGCCAGCATCAACAACTAATTCATAAGTTTTTGCAATATTATCTAACGATTCATCACAACATCCAGAAACCACTTTCATTATATTTCTAAGTGTATGATTTTTATCTCCTGGATTTATACGCTCTGGAGAATAACCTAAAAAGAAATCTTGTTTGAATTTCAATCCTGACTCTTTTTCTAATACCGGAACACAATCTTCTTCTGTACAACCCGGATAGACAGTAGATTCAAAAACTACGTAATCTCCTTTTTTCAATACTTTTCCAACAGTAGAACTTGCTCCTAATAACGGCTTTAAATCAGGCACATTTGCAGAGTCTATCGGAGTTGGAACAGCAACTATAAAAAAAGTTACATCTCTTAAATCCTCTAAATCTGCTGTAAAATGAATATCACACCCTTCAAATGCTGAACTTTCCAATTCTTTGCTCGGGTCAATGTTATTACGCATCAAATCAACACGCTGTTGGTTTATATCAAAACCAACTACTTTTATTTTTCTTGCAAATTCTAGGGCAATTGGTAAACCAACATATCCTAATCCTATAACTGCTAACTGAGCTTGTTTATCTATTAGCTTTTGGTAAATTGAGTTGTTCATTTCTTACTTTGTATATTCGTTCAATAATTTCTACTACTTTTAGTCCTTCTAAAGCATTGGTTGTCATAGATGTTCTTCCTTTTAATGTATCAATCACATTTCCTATTAAAAAATGATGATTTGCAGCAGAACCTTTGTAAGGACCATAATCATTAGCCGGACTTGATTCTGCCAATACTGGCATTTCATAACCAGGAATATTACAAACCTCGACTTCATTCATGTATTGACCTCCAATCTTAACACTTCCTTTACTTCCAATGATGGTCATCGAACTTTCTAAATTCTTGTCAACTACAGCAGTTGAATAATTTATACAGCCCTTTCCTCCATTTAGGAAATCAAAGTTTACAAAACCTGAATCTTCAAAATCGGTAGAATCATGATGTGAAAAATCGGCAAAATTTCCTTGAATATTGTCAATATCACCGAACAACCAATACATAATATCGATAAAATGAGAAAACTGGGTAAATAAAGTTCCACCATCTAGATCTTGTGTTCCTTTCCAACCACCTTTTTTGTAATAACGTGCGTCTCGATTCCAATAACAGTTAAGTTGTACCATATAAATATCGCCAAGTATATTTTCACTTACAACTTTTTTAATCCACTCAGATGGTGGCGAGTATCTATTTTGCATTACACAAAATACACTTCTTGACATCTGCAATGATTTAAAAATCACTTTTTCACATTCATCTTTTGACAAACCCATCGGTTTCTCACAAACTACATGTTTACGTGCTTCCAAGGCCTTGATAGATTGTTCTGCATGTAATCCATTTGGTGTACAAATATTTACAACATCAAATTCTAAATTTGATGATAACAAGTCTTCAATAGAATTAAAAAAAGGTACTTCTTTGTCAAATTCACAAGCCTCTTTACCTCTTACATCAACCATAGCGACCAATTCTCCCTCAGGATCTCTTGATATCATCTCTGCATGGCGTTTTCCGATATGACCAGCACCTACTACAGCAAACTTTACTTTATCGTTTGTTACAATCATTCACCTATTTTTTGTACTTGATTATTTTTCAATTCATATTTTTCATTACTCTCTGGACAAATAGCAATCCCATTATTATCAAAAGTTAAACGGTGACCAAATTCACTCATCCAACCCAATTGACGCGCAGGATTACCTACCATTAAAGCGTAAGGAGCTACTGTTTTTGTGACTACCGCACCAGCACCTATAAAAGCATATTCGCCAATATCATGACCGCATACAATCGTTGCATTGGCACCAATTGAAACTCCTTTTTTAACAACGGTTTTAAGGTATTCCCCTCTTCTATTAATAGCGCTTCTAGGATTTAAAACATTGGTGAAAACCATAGATGGTCCTAAAAAAACATCATCTTCACAAATAACTCCTGTATAAATAGATACGTTATTTTGTACTTTAACATTATTACCCAAGACAACATCGGGTGATACAACAACATTTTGACCTAGATTACAATTTTCACCTAATTTACAATTTGACATTACATGAGAAAAATGCCAAATTTTAGTCCCTTTACCAATCGTACAATCAGCATCAATTACCGCTGTTTCGTGTGCAAAATAATCCATTATTTCACAATATATTTTTCAAAATTATTATGCTCTTTATGATGTAATTCTTCAGAAGTTAAACTTTTAAAATAATCATAAGTAATCTTTAATCCTTCTGCTCTACTTACTTTCGGCTCCCAATTCAACAAATTTCTCGCTTTAGTAATATCTGGCTGTCTTTGTTTTGGGTCATTCACTGGTAAATCATGATAAACAACTTTTTGAGTTGTATTTGTCAATTTAATGATTTCTTCTGCAAATTGCTTAATTGTAATTTCATCTGGATTTCCAATATTCACAGGTTCAGCATAATCTGACATTAACAATCTGAATATACCTTCTACTAAATCATCAACGTAACAAAATGATCTTGTTTGTGAACCATCTCCAAAAATAGTTAGGTCTTCGCCTCTCAAAGCTTGTCCAATAAATGCTGGTAATACACGACCATCATTCAATCGCATTCTTGGACCATATGTATTGAAAATACGAACAATTCTTGTTTCAACATTATGGTAAGTATGGTAAGCCATAGTCATAGCTTCTTGAAATCTTTTAGCTTCATCGTAAACACCTCTCGGACCAACAGGATTAACATTCCCCCAATAATCTTCAGTTTGTGGATGAACTAATGGATCGCCATATATTTCGGAAGTTGATGCAATCAAAACACGTGCATTCTTCACTCTTGCTAAGCCCAAACAATTATGTATACCCAAAGAGCCAACCTTCAAAGTTTGGATTGGAATTTTAAGATAATCAATTGGACTTGCTGGTGATGCAAAATGTAAAATATAGTCTAATTTTCCAGGAACATGAATAAATTTAGAAACATCATGATTATAAAATTCAAAATTTTCTAAATGGAAAAGATGTTCAATGTTTTTTAATCTCCCAGTTATCAAATTATCCATACCGATAACATGATACCCTTCTTTTATAAAACGATCACATAAATGTGAACCTAAAAATCCAGCAGCACCAGTTATTAAAATTCTTTTTTTCTCACTCATAACTATGAAATTATCGATCTACCTATTGATGAATAATAAAAACCTCTCTCATTCATTTCATTTAAATCAAATAAATTTCTTCCATCAAAGATTACTCGATCTTTTAAAAGTGAGGTGATTTTGTCAAAATCTGGGTTTCTGAAGATTCCCCATTCTGTACAGATCACCAATGCATCCGCATTTTCAAGTGCACTATACTCATCATTTGAATAAGAAATTTTATCACCTACAATGCCTTTAACATTTTCGATTGCTTCTGGGTCATAAGCAACTATTTCAGCACCTAAATTTAACAATTCATCTATAATATATAAAGCAGGAGCCTCTCTAATATCATCTGTATCAGGTTTGAATGCTAAGCCCCAAATAGCTATTTTTTTAGACTTTAAATCTCCTCTAAAATAGTTTTTAATCTTCGGTATAAGAACTGTCTTTTGTTCTTCGTTCACTTTCATCACCGCGTCTAATATCTGAAAAGAAAAATTATTTTCTTTTCCAGACTTAACTAATGCTTGAACATCCTTAGGAAAACAAGATCCTCCATACCCAATACCTGGAAATAAAAATCTTTTTCCAATACGATCGTCCGAACCTACGCCAATTCTAACTTTATCCACATCTGCACCAACTAATTCACAAAAGTTAGCAATTTCATTCATAAACGTAATCTTAGTAGCTAAGAATGAATTAGCAGCATATTTAGTTAATTCAGCAGACTTCTCGTCCATAAAAATAATGGGGTTTCCTTGTCTAACAAAAGGCTTATACAATTGCTCCATCACTTTTTTCGCTCTTTCAGAAGAAGTACCGATAACTACTCTATCTGGCTTCATAAAATCATCAACAGCAAACCCTTCTCTTAAAAACTCAGGATTAGATACTACGTCAAAATCAACATTTGCATTTGCTTTAATAGCAGCTGTAACCTTCTCGGCAGTACCAACTGGCACCGTACTTTTATCAACAACGACTTTATAGTCTGTTATTATTTTGCCAAGGTGGTCTGCAACACCAAGAATATAAGACAAATCAGCAGAACCATCTTCACCCGGAGGTGTTGGTAACGCTAAGAATATAATTTCAGCATCTTTAACCCCTTCAACGATATCGGTCGTAAAAGTAAGACGTCCTGCTTTTATATTTCTTTCAAATAAAACATCCAAATGAGGTTCATAAATAGGAATTACTCCCTGTCTCATTTTTTCAACTTTGGCTTCATTTATATCTACACAGATAACTTGATTTCCTGTTTCAGCAAAACAAGTACCCGTTACCAAGCCGACATAACCTGTTCCGATTACAGCAATTTTTTTCATGCAAATGAGTTTATAAAGTAGATAATATGTTTAGTAATGTATTCTAATTGTTCTTGTTCCATTTCTGTATGTATTGGTAACGATAAAACACATTCCGTTAATTGATTAGTTATAGGTAAATCTTGATTTTCTTTACCAAAAGATTTAAACATCCCTTGCTTATGAGCAGGCAATGGGTAATAAATCATTGAAGGAATACCATGTGTATTAAGATATTCGATCAATTCTTTTCGATCAACTCCTGATAGCTTAATTGTATATTGGTGATATACATGTGAAGTATTTGGAGCTTTATAAGGAGTAGTAATTTGCTTTACTTCAGAAAAAGCTTGATTATAATAAGCTGCGACCTTTTGTCTAGCAGAACAATAACTATCTAATAAAGGAAGTTTGATTTTCAAAATAGCAGCTTGAATGGTATCTAAACGTGAATTACAACCTACAACTTCATGATGATATTTAATTACCTGACCATGATTTGCAATTTTCTTGAGACTAGCAGCTAAGTGAACATCATTTGTATACATCGCACCACCATCGCCATAACATCCTAAATTTTTAGATGGAAAAAAAGAAGTGCATCCAATATCACCCATTGTGCCGGCTTTTGATATTTTCCCGTTTTTATGGATATAATCTGCCCCGATTGCTTGAGCAGTATCTTCAACCACTTTTAAATTGTATTTGTTTGCAATATCCAAAATAGCATCCATGTCAGCACACTGACCATACAAATGTACAGGAACAATTACCTTAGTTTTATCACTTATAGCCTCCTCAATTTTAGAAGGGTCAATACAAAATGTATCAGGAAGAACATCAACAAAAACTGGTGTAAGACCTAACAAAGCTATTACTTCAGTAGTAGCTATATAAGTAAAAGAAGGCGTGATTACTTCATCTCCTGGCTTTAAATCCAATGCCATTAACGCAATTTGAAGAGCATCTGTACCATTGGCACAAGGGATAACATGCGCTACATTTAAGTAATTTTCAAGATCTGATCTAAAACTAGAAACTTCAGGTCCATTGATAAAATTCGCTTGTTCAATTACATTGAAAATTGCAGCATCAACTTCAGATTTAATATTCTGATACTGAGATTGCAAATCAACCATTTGAATTTTCTTCATTTCTAAAATTTAGCAAACGTACATTTTACGTTTAAATAAACAACAAATATAGTTATTTTGAATAGATTGAAAACTTGATTTTTTTAAACAAACAGTAATAAATATTATTCTATCTTTGAATCCTTTTGTACTCAAAATTCACTTTTTGATGAAGCTTTTTATATTACATATCTGTTTATTTTTAATCTTATACAAATCAGTTGCTCAAAATTCGATTACAAAAAATTCAGAAACTACAACTTTTGGCCATCCTGTTTTATCTTTTAATTATTCTTTGAATAATCCAACTAAAGAATGGACTTCAAGATTTGGTGTTTTCAATACTATCGGAGGAGAAATTGGTTACAAGACAAAAAAGAATTGGTTGTTTTTAGTTGATGGGAATTTTATATTTGGAAATAAATATAATGAACCCTCTATCTTAGACAATCTAAAGGATAGCTATGGGAATATTACTGATGATCAAGGTAATATTGCAACCGTACCCATTTTTACTCGAGGTTATACATTTTCATATGTAACAGGAAAGTTAATATCATTTAAAAAAGTGAATAATGGATTGTTGATTAAGGGAGGAATTGGTTTTTTATCGTATAAATATAGAATTGAAACAAACAGCATAAATGTCCCTCAACTTGAGGGAGATTATAGAATGGGGTATGACAGACTTACACAAGGTCTTTTGCTTTCTGAATTTATAGGTTATCAATATGTATCAGAAAAAAACTTATATAATTTTTATATCGGTTTTTTTCTTCAACAAGGATTTACTAGAAACATGAGAACGATATTTTATGACCAACCAGACTTAGTGGTATCTAATAAAATAAGAAATGATAATTCTTATGGTGTAAAAATAGGTTGGAATATTCCTTTTTTTAATGATAAACCAAAAGAATTCTATTATTACTAAGTATGTTTATTTATAACTTATCAATTCATTTTTATTGGTTTATAATTCTTTTTGCTTCTTTATTTAATAAAAAAGCAAAACGTTTTGTTTTAGGTAGAAAATACATTTGGCAAGAATTAAGTAAAATAAAAGAAAAAAATCTCTATTGGTTTCATTGTGCATCATTAGGAGAATTTGACCAAGGGCTACCTTTAATGTTTTTATTAAAGGAGAAAGATCCTTCAATAAAAATTTTAGTGACTTTTTTTAGTCCATCAGGTATGGACCATTTTCACAAAAGAAAGCATTGTGCGGATTATGTTCACTATTTACCAATCGACACTAAAAAAAACGCTAAAAAATTTATTCATTTAATTGAACCTAAAAAAATCTTTTTTGTTAAATATGAATTTTGGTTAAACTATATTTTTGAAGCAAATTCAAACAATATTCCATTATATTCTGTAAGTTGCATATTAAGACCGAACCAACATTTCTTTAAAAGAAGAGGGTATTTATTTAGAAAGGGGTTGAAATGTTTTCAATTGTTTTTTGTTCAAAATGAAGAGACAAAAAAATTACTTGATAGTATTGATATTCATAACAATATAATCACTGGCGATACCCGTTATGACAAAGTAATTGATAATAAAATAAACTTAGTTGACGATGACACCATTTCAACCTTTCTAGAAAACCAAAAGGCATTGATTCTAGGTAGCAGTTGGAATACGGAAGAAACCATTTTTAAACAAGCACTAGATTCAGGTCTGATTAAAGAAAAAGTAATCATAGCACCCCACGATATTAGCGAAAAACACCTCAATCAGATTGAATCATTATTCAATGAAAATATAATTAGGTATTCGAAGTTTTCAAACTATAAAAACGAACAAATATTATTAATTGATTCCATTGGCAAACTCGCAAATGCTTATCAATACGGTATGTTTGCATTTGTTGGTGGTGGTTTTTCAGGAAATCTTCATAATACGCTAGAACCTATTGTATTTGGACTCCCAACTGTATTTGGACCCAAACATTCAAAATTCCCTGAAGCAGCATTTTTCATTCAAAAGAAAGTTGCAAGAGAAATTACAAATGAAGTTGATTTTTTAGACGCTTATACTCATTTCAAAAAAACTGAAAAAGAAGTTAAAAAGAAATGCGATTTTATTATAGAAACGTCAAAAGGGGCTTCTCAAAAAATAATAGATAAAATATTTATCTAAAATCACTTATTATTTAATTCCATTGCTTTCAATGTGTTAATCATCAACGAAGCAATTGTCATCGGTCCTACCCCACCAGGAACTGGTGAAATATAAGAAGTAATTTCTGCAACCTCATCAAATTTAACGTCTCCAACTAACCTCCAACCTGCTTTTTTAGTATCATCTTCAACGCGAGTTGTTCCTACATCAATCACAACAGCACCCGGCTTAACCATATCCCTGGTAACGAAATTTGGTTGTCCAATCGCAGCAACTAAAATATCTGCAGTCAAACAAACCTCCTTTAAATTTTGTGTCATACTATGGGTAAGGGTTACAGTACAATTTCCAGGATCTGTATTTCTTGTCAACATAATACTTAGTGGAGTACCTACAATGTTAGACCTACCAATTATCACACAATTCTTACCCTCAGTTTCAATATTATTACGTTTAAGTAATTCTAAAATTCCAGCAGGTGTTGCCGATAAAAAACCAGGTAAATTCAAAACCATTTTACCAATATTTTCAGGATGAAAGCCATCTACATCTTTATTAGGGTCTATAGCCTGAGTGATTTTCATCTCATCAATATGAGCTGGTAAGGGAAGTTGAACAATAAATCCGTCTATACTTGGGTCATTATTTAAGGCTTCTACTTTTTTTAATAATAATTCCTCGGAAACTGACTCGTCATATCTTATAAGCGTGCTCTCAAAACCACACTCTTCACAAGCTTTAACTTTTGCATTAACATAAGTTAATGACCCTCCGTCATTCCCAACTAAAACAGCAGCTAAATGCGGAATCTTTTTACCCTCAATTTTCCTTTGCTTTACCGCTAACGCTAGTTCCTGCTTGATTTGAGAAGATGCTGCTTTTCCGTCGAGAAGATTCATAATATTGATTTTTTGCAAAGATAGATAAATAAAAAAGAAAGATTGTATCTAGCGTAATTGATTAATTTTGTAACTCAACATCCTTTTATGTTAAAAAAAATTATTTACAAGTATCTTCTATTCTTATTGTTTTGGATTTTACTTTTTGATTTACATAGAATTATATTTTCCATTTTTCACATTCAAAAATTAAAAGTTGTAACCTTTTCAGAATGGTTTATGGCTTTTTTACACTCCATCAGATTAGATTTAGCAATGGCTGGAGCTTTATCTATTCTTCCTATTTTAATTTTAAGTTTATTAATCAATTACAATAATAGATTCTTAAGAATTCTTTTTTACATCATTCTTTATATCGAATTAACCTTTGTAATTTTAATAAATAGTGGAGAAATTCAAACATATGAAGAATGGAATCATAAATTAACATCAAGAGTATTCAAGCATCTTGCAAACCCTGACGAAGTATTTAGAACTGCTTCATGGACATCAACCATTTTATTTTTTATAGTAGGAAATATTGAATTTATATTCTCTTATTATACACTAAAAAAAATGAACCTTATTTTCTCTGATCCTAACGAGAAGAAAAATCATTTCATTAAAATCATAACTTCATTATTTGGATTTATAGTCTTAGGAATTACCAGTTTTTTACTTCTCAGAGGAGGAATTCAACAAATACCTTTAAATATAAATAGTGCTATTTACAGTAATAAACCTATTTTAAATGATCTTTCTGTTAATACACCTTACAACTTTGCTAAAAGCTATTTAATTTACAATAAAACTAATTTAGATGATATTATTCCAAAAATGGATACTACCACATCAAAACAAATTACTAATAAATTATACTACTGTAAAAACGATAGTTCACAAATTAAATTATTTAAAAAAAGTAAACCAAATATCGTTTTAGTCATTTTTGAAGGTTGGAGCTCTGAAGCAATTGATTGTCTAGGAAAAACAAAAGGAGCGACACCAAATTTCAATAAATTAGCAGAAGAAGGATATTTATTTGAAAACATATATGCTGCAAGTGGCACTTCTGAAATTGGTAATGCTACAATCTTTAGTGGGTTCCCTGCACTCCCTGAAGTTTCAATAACTATGCAACCAGAAAAAAGTAGGCATTTAAGAACCATTAATCAAGATTTACAAAAAAATGGATATGAATCCGGATATCTTTTTGGAGGTGACTTAAAATATGGAAACATTGGAGGTTTTTTAATGGACCATAATTTTCAAAATATAATAGATGAAAATAACCTTCCTTCAAGAAATCGTGGTAAGCTTAATTACCATGATGAAGATGTTTACAACTTCTTATTTTCTGAGATAAAAAAAAGGAAGAAACCATTTTTTCAATGTGTATTTACTGGAAGTACTCATGCCCCTTATGACCATCCAAATGTAACACCAAAAAAATTTAGCGAAAGTGAAAGTGATTATATGAATTCGATAATTTACGCTGATTGGTGTCTTGGAAACTTTATTAAAGAAGCTAAAAAGAAATCATGGTATTCAAATACCATTTTTATTTTTATCTCAGATCATGGTCATACTACTCCTTCTGCACCAACCCCACATGAATCACCTTTTTTTAAAATACCATTATTGTTTTGGGGACCAATGCTGAAATCTGATTTTCAAGGTAAAAGAAATTCTATTTTAGGTGCTCAATCAGACTTTTCTTATACACTCCTTCAACAATTAGGTATTAATTCAAAAGCATACCCTTGGAGTAAAAATTTATTAAATCAAAACTGTCCACAATTTGCCATACATACAATTAATAAAGGATTTGGATGGGCGACACCTAAAGGTAATTTTACCTATCAACTACAAGAAAAACTATACATACAGCAAACTTTCCCTAAACAACATTTTAAACACGAAGAAAATAATGCGAAGGCAATGCTTAATAGCATATACAATTATTATAAAAAACTGTAAATATGAATGAAAAAAAAGACAATATTAGAAATCATAGTTTGTCTGAACTACAGCATATATTTAAAAATTTAGACGAAAAAGGTTTTAGGGCTAAACAAGTATATGAGTGGCTTTGGAAAAAAAATGCTTCCTCTTTTGATGAGATGTCCAATTTAAGTTTGCCGCTAAGAGAAAAATTAAACAATCATTTTTTTATTGATAAGATCAAACTAGATGATCAACAGATAAGTAAAGACAAAACCATCAAATGTGCTTTTGAAATAGAGCCATCGAAAGTGGTGGAAGGCGTACTAATTCCTACACCTAGTAGAACTACAGCATGCATCTCTTCTCAAGTTGGTTGTAGTTTATCGTGTAAGTTTTGTGCAACTGGAAAACTCAAATTATTGAGAAACTTAACACCTGGTGAAATTGTAGATCAAGTAGTTTATCTAAAAAACTTGGCTGAAAACATGTACAACCAACCACTAACCAATATAGTATATATGGGTATGGGTGAACCCTTATTAAACTATAAAAATGTTGTCCGTTCCGTAGATATATTAAGCTCAGAAGATGGTTTAAATATGTCTCCAAAAAGAATTACAGTTTCTACAGCAGGAATTGCTAAAATGATAAAGAAATTGGGAGACGATGAAGTGCGTTTTAACCTTGCATTATCACTTCATGCTGCAAATGATGAGAAAAGAAGTAAAATCATGGAGATAAATGACACTAATAATTTAGCAACTTTACAAGATGCACTAGTTTACTTCTATGAAAAAACGGGTACTAGACCTACTTTTGAATACATTATATTTAAAGATTTCAACGACTCTTTGATGGATGCAAAAGAATTAGCAGAATTTTGTAAATGTGTACCTTGTAAAATAAATATAATCGAATATAATTCCATCGATGATGAAATGTTTCAAAAAGCAGATGATGAAAGAGTGTCTAACTTTGCTTCTTTTCTAGAATCTAGAAATTTAATTGTAAATGTTCGAAGAAGTAGAGGGAAAGACATTGATGCTGCTTGCGGTCAACTAGCAAATAAAAACAAGATTATTTCAAAAGAGGAACGTATTTTAAAATCTTAAAATTCAATCATAAAAAAACCGACTCAAAATTAAGTCGGTTTTTTTATGATTATTTAAAATCCTATCCTGCACACATTTCGCAAGAATCTGGATCATCTAATGAACATGCTATTGCTTCTGCTGAATTATTTGCGGCAGCTACTGTAGCTTTCACTTCAGGCTCTTGAATAAATGATTTGTCAAGAGTAAATTTAATAGCATCAGTAGCCGCTTTTGTTCTCAAGTAATACATACCTGTTTTCAATCCTTTTTTCCAACCATAGAAATGCATAGATGTTAACTTACCAAAATTTGCATTTTCCATGAAAATATTCAACGATTGAGATTGACAAATAAACGCCCCTCTATCTGCTGCCAAATCTAAAATACCTTTTTGAGATATTTCCCATGCAGTTTTATATAGTTCTTTAAGATGAGCTGGAATTTCAGGGATATTTTGAACAGATCCGTTAGAAGCCATTAACTTAGATCTCATTTCTTTATTCCAAAGACCTTCTTTAACTAAATCTTTTAATAAATGTTTATTTACAATAATAAATTCACCTGACAATACTCTACGCGTATAAATGTTAGATGTATATGGCTCGAAACATTCATTATTACCCAAAATTTGAGCTGTTGAAGCAGTTGGCATCGGAGCTAATAACAAAGAGTTTCTAGCACCATGTTTCATTACCTCTTCTTTCAATAAATCCCACTCCCATCTATTTGAAGGTTTAACCCCCCACATATCAAATTGGAATACACCTTTGGATAATGGAGAACCAGGAAATGTTTCATAAGGACCTTCAACTTTTGCTAAATCTTTTGATGCAGTCATAGATGCATAATAGATTGTTTCAAAAATTTCCTTATTCAATATTTGTGCTTCAGGAGATTCAAAAGGGTAACGCATTAAAATAAAAGCATCAGCCAATCCTTGTACACCCAAACCAATAGGTCTGTGTCTCATATTTGAATTTTTCGCTTCTTCTACTGGGTAGTAGTTTTCATCGATAATTCTATTCAAGTTTATAGTAGCTTGATATGTAACATCAAATAACTTTTGATGATCGAATTGACCTTCATCAGTAACAAATTTTGGAAGTGCAATTGAAGCCAAGTTACACACTGCAACCTCATCTGGAGCTGTATATTCAATAATTTCAGTACATAAATTTGAAGACTTAATTGTACCTAAATTTTGTTGATTTGATTTAGCATTCGCAGCATCTTTATACAACATATATGGTGTTCCTGTCTCAATTTGAGATTCCAAAATCTTAAACCATAAATCTTGAGCTTTGATCGTTTTTCTTCCTTTTCCTTCTGATTCGTATTTTGTATATAAAGCCTCAAATTCTTCACTATGTGTTTCAGAAAGTCCAGGACATTCGTTTGGACACATCAACGTCCAATTCCCATTACTTTCAACACGTTTCATGAATAAATCTGGAATCCAAAGAGCATAAAATAAATCTCTAGCTCTAGCTTCTTCTTTACCATGGTTTTTTCTTAAGTCTAAGAAATCAAAAACATCAGCATGCCATGGTTCAATGTACATCGCAAAAGATCCTTTTCTCTTACCCCCACCCTGGTCTACATATCTTGCAGTATCATTGAAAACTCTCAACATCGGTACAATTCCATTAGAGGTACCATTTGTTCCTCTAATATAAGAACCAGTTGCTCTAATATCGTGAATAGCTAAACCAATACCACCTGCTGATTGAGATATCTGAGCACAAGATTTTAGTGTGTCATAAATACCATGAATACTATCTTCCTTCATTGTTAACAAGAAACAAGAAGACATTTGAGGTTTAGGTGTTCCTGCATTAAATAACGTCGGAGTAGCATGCGTAAACCATCCTTCTGACATTAAATTGTAAGTCTTAACAGCAGACTGAATGTCATTTTTATGAATTCCTACAGAAACTCTCATCAACATTTGTTGAGGTCTTTCAGCAATTTTACCATCGACTTTCAACAAATAAGATCTAGACAACGTCTTAAATCCAAAATAATCATATTTGAAGTCTCTATCATAAATGATACTAGAATCTAAAAAATCTTTGTTATTCATGATTGCTTCATAAACATCATCTGCTAATAAAGAAGCTCTTTGATTCGTTTTCGGATCTATATAATTATACAGATCCTCCATTACATCTGAAAATGATTTTTTTGTTTCTTTGTGTAGATTTGAAACAGCAATTCTAGATGCTAATAAAGCATAATCAGGATGGTCAATTGTTTTCGCAGCAGCAACCTCAGCAGCTAAGTTATCTAATTCAGAAGTTGTAACTCCATCGTAAATACCTTCGATAACTTTCATTGCAACAGCCTCTGGACTAACTAATGGATCTAACCCATAGCACATTTTAATAATACGGGCTGTAATTTTATCAAATTTTACAGCCTCTTTGCGACCATCTCTCTTAATTACGTACATAATTCCTTTTTAATCTTTGATTTTTTGTTTATACTAATTTTATTAGAAATCCGCATCAAGTGTAAATCCGTGACTTTCTTGTCCAGATGTTAGCACCCCTGCTTTTTGATATTCAGAAACGCGTTTCTCAAAGAAGTTAGATTTTCCTTGAATTGAAAGCATATCCATAAAATCAAATGGATTTGTTACATTAAATACTTTATCATTACCCAATTCTAACAATAATCTATCAGCAACGAATTCAATATATTGAGACATAAGGTCGCTATTCATTCCAATTAATTTAACTGGAAGAGCTTCAAGAATAAATTCTTTCTCTATTTCAACAGCGTCTAAAATAATTTCTCTAATTTCTTCACTTGAAAGTTTATTCACTAGGTGATTATTATATAACAAACAAGCAAAGTCACAATGCAAACCTTCGTCACGAGAAATTAACTCATTAGAAAATCCTAAACCTGGCATTAAACCTCTTTTCTTCAACCAAAAGATAGAACAAAATGAACCCGAAAAGAAAATACCTTCCACTGCAGCAAAAGCAACTAAACGTTGAGCGAATGATCCTTTTTCAATCCACTTTAATGCCCAATCTGCTTTTCGGCGAACACAAGACATGGTATTAATTGCATTAAACAAATAATTTTTCTCTGCTGTGTCTTTAATATAAGTATCAATTAGTAACGAATAAGTCTCCGAGTGAATATTTTCGATAGCAACTTGAAAGCCGTAAAAGAACTTAGCTTCTGTATATTGTACTTCAGACAAGAAATTTTCAGCTAAATTTTCATTAACAATACCATCTGATGCAGCAAAAAAAGCTAAAATATGTTTAACAAAATGTTTCTCATTATCATTTAACTTATTTTCCCAATCAATAATGTCAGCAGACAAATCAATCTCTTCCGCTGTCCAAAAACTAGCTTCAGCTTTTTTGTAAAAAGACCAAATATCATTGTGTTGAATCGGAAATAACACAAATCTGCCATCATTAGGCTCTAAAATCGGTTCGTAACTCATAACTAGTGTTTTTATATATTTATATTCTGAATTAATTGAAAATCAAAATGTAACACCTATACTTAATTAATAAATATGGGATTACAAAAATTGCTATTTAAATCAGTTTGTGCAACAAAAGAAATTCACATCAATCCAAGTTTATTAACATAGATTTTGGAAACCCTTGAATTTATTGAGACAAACAGAAATTATTCATAAACAAAATGATATTAACAATAAAAATTCTTCTTTTGTCAATAATTTTTTTTCAAAAAAAAGAAAAAATCATCAAAAAAAAAGAAAAGATTTTTAAGTAAATTTACCTCAATATTGAATCGCTGTCAATACACTTTTTTTAATACATTTTAACAATGAATTGTTCAATCAATCGCTACTTCAATTGAATCAAGTCTATACCAAATTTATTCATTATTTAGAGCATCTTTTTTTTCCTGATGAATGTATCATTTGTGAAAACGAGACCCAAAACAAGCAGACTTTTATTTGTCATCTGTGCGAACATGAATTAGCTTACTCCAAAATGGAAAATGCAACAAAGGAATGTAAAACAAAAAAATTATTTTGGGGAAGGTTTCCAATAGAACTTGGCTATAGTTTACTTTATTTTGAAAAAGGAAACTCAACCCAAAAAATCCTACATTCAATTAAATATCAAAATAGAAAATCATTTGCAGTTGAATTAGGTAGAAAGATAGGTGAAACTTTAAAAAAATCAGAAATCAACTTTCAATTTGACGCACTAATACCAGTACCATTACATCAATATAAAAAATTTGATAGAGGTTACAATCAGAGTGAATTACTTTGCAAAGGAATCTCAGAGATTCTTAACATTGAAACTAATAGTAATTTAGTATTGAGAAAAAAGAATACTAAAAGTCAAACGAAACTTAATAAATTTCTTCGATGGGAAAATGCACAAAACACGTACGAAATTTCAGAAGAAATAAATTTGAAAAAATGGAAACACATTGCAATTGTAGACGATGTGATCACCACAGGTTCAACAATTGAATCAATAGCAAATGAAATCATTTCTATCAATCCGTCAATCAAATTAAGTGTAATTTCACTAGCATTAGCAATCTAAATATGGAAAAAATGAATCATAAAGTTTTAATCGCAGGGGGAGGTTTAGCAGGAATTTGTTTAGGTTATCAACTTGCAGAAAAAAATATTCCTTTTCTATTGATTGACAACGATTCCAACCAAAGCTCATTGAAGGCGGCTGGATTGATAAATCCCATGGTTTTTAGAAGAATGCTGAAAAGTTGGCGTATAGATGATTTTCTACCATATGCATTATCATTTTATAAAAAAGTCGGAAAATATACTGATTCAGAATTTTTTCATTTCTTACCTATGAGAAGAGGGTTCGCGCATCAACAAGAAGTAGAACTTTGGGAATCAAAGCAAAATCTAGAAGAATACGGAGAATATCTGAGTGAATTAACAAATGAAGATAGAACCTCAAATACATTGATAAATCATTTCGGCACAGGAATCGTAAAACAAACAGGATATATTGACACAAAAACATTCTTGAAAAATTCATACGCTTATTTCAGATCTATTAATTGTTATCAAAAAACAGAATATAAATACGATGAATTTGACTTATTAAAACAAACATTTAGGGGGGAACACTTTGATAAAATCATTTTTTGTGAAGGTTATCAAGGAATTTATAATCCTTGGTTTAATTATTTACCACTTCAAACTACTAAAGGTCAAACTATTATTATCAAATCAGATACACTAGATACTAACGAAATTCTTAATCGAAAATGCTTTTTACTTCCTTTAGGAAATAAAGAATTTAAAGTTGGAGCAACTTATGAATGGAATACAACAGATCTTTCAATTACAATTGAAGGATTAAATATTCTCAAAGAAAATATTGAACAATTAATCCATGATCAATATGAAGTAATTCACCAAGATGCTGGGATTAGACCTACTGTAAAAGATAGACGTCCACTGCTTGGAGAACATCCAAATTTTGAAAACATTTATATCTTTAACGGTCTTGGTACAAAGGGGTATTCAATGGCTCCTCTTTTATCAAAAGAATTATATAATTTTATATTTGAAAACCAAGATCTGAATAGAGAAATTAATATTTCTAGGTTCAGCTAGTTTAATTTTTTCCTTCAATAATAATTACGATTTCACCTTTTGGTGGATTGCTTTCATAGTACGTTTTCACTTCTAGAGCAGAACCGCGTTTGAACTCTTCATATATTTTAGAAATCTCTCTTACAACACAAACTCGTTTATCTTCTCCCATGAATTCAATAATCTGATCAAGGGCCTTAACCAAACGATGTGGTGATTCATAAAGAATAACCGTTCTGTCTTCTTCTGCAATTTGTTTAAATTTAGTTTGTCTTCCTTTTTTATGCGGCAAAAACCCTTCAAAAGCAAATCTATCAGTCGGAAAGCCACTAGCTACTAACGCAGGAACAAATGCTGTTGGTCCAGGCAAACAGGAAATAGGAATATCATGCTCAATACACGCACGGACTAATAAAAAACCTGGATCTGAAATTGCTGGGGTGCCTGCATCAGAAACCAAAACAGTTGTTGTATTCGATGCAATTTGAGAGATTACATTATTCAACACTTTGTGTTCGTTATGAATATGAAAAGACTGAACGTTTTTTTGAATCTCAAGGTGATTTAATAACTTTTTAGTTACTCTTGTGTCTTCAGCTAAAATCAGATCAGCATTTTTTAATATTTTGATAGCCCTTAATGTAATATCTTCTAAATTACCAATCGGTGTTGGAACTAATACTAATTCTCCCATAAAATTAAAAAGAGGATAGTAGCCCTATCCTCTATATATTTATCAATTATGCAATATTTGTAAAAACTTGTTGAACATCATCATCCTCTTCAATCTTATCTAAAAGCTTTTCAACATCTACCATTTGCTCTTCAGTTAAATCAATAGGAGAAGTTGGAATACGCTGTAGATTTGCTTTCAATACTTCAATTTGAAGATCATCAATTGCTTTAGATAGAGTTCCGAAAGCTGTAAAATCACCATATACAAACATTTTATCCTCCTCCACTTCTATAGATTCACATCCAGCATCAATTAATTCTAATTCAATTTCTTCTGGATCCAAGCCTTCTTTTTTAGCCAATTCAAAAACAGACTTTCTTCCAAACATAAATTCCAATTGACCATTTGGTACAATTGATCCGCCCACTTTATTAAAATAAGATTTTACATTAGCAACTGTTCTAGTTGGATTATCTGTAGCACATTCGACATAAACTAAAACCCCATGCGGACCTTTACCCTCATAAATAATCTCACTAAAGCTTGCTAAATCTTTTTGCGTAGCTCTTTTAACCGCAGCCTCAATATTATCTTTAGGCATATTTTGTGCCTTAGCATTCTGAATAGCAGTTCTCAATTTTGCATTCATAGCAGGATCATCTCCTCCTTCTTTTGCTGCCATAGTAATAGCTTTACCTAGTTTAGGAAACAACTTAGACATTTTATCCCAACGTTTTTCCTTAGCTGCTCTTCGGTATTCAAACGCTCTTCCCATCGTATACTATTTTATTATAATTGATTAATTCCTTATTAATTGAACATACCCCTGCCCTTTTATTTTCTCACCACTAGTCCCCTCAATTTCATATTGATAAAAATAAACTCCCTCATCTGCATCTTTACCATTAATAGTTCCATCCCATGATTCGGAAGTTTCGGTCATCTCATAGATAGGATTCCCCCATCTATTAAAAATTAAAACATGAATATCTTTTGCATTTTTAACAGTAATAAAGAAAGCATCATTTGTTCCGTCATTGTCTGGTGTAAAAACATTTGGAGCTATTTCAACCCTTGGAGTATCAAGCTTATCTATTTTAATAGAAATTAAACTAGAGTCTATACATTTACCATTTTTAGAGATTAAAGTTATTACATAAATCCCAGGTTTCTTATAAAGAGCAGTTACCGGTTCAAGTGTATTTTTAATTAAAGGAGATTGATCACCGTTTCTAAAATACCATTCAAAATCAGAAGCAGCTGAACTTTTATTTGTCAACAATACATTTAAAGGCTTTACATCAGATGCCAAACCAGCTTCTGGTGTTGCTGTAAATTTAGACACAGGTTTATCAATAACATAAACATTAAGTGTATCTGAATTTTTACACCCTAAATTATCCTTAACAAAGACAATATACGGGTTAATCCCTTTTTTTGGCATAAATGGTACACCATCTAAAACTCCATCACTATACGTATATGTATTATTGTCTTTACCTTTTAATATAACCAGCTGTGGTTCACCACAAACTACAGGCTCGTCAACATTAATATCAGGTCGTCTATATACAACAACATCAAATTCAGTAGAATCAAAACAATTATACTTGTCTGTTACAAACGCTTTGTAAGTGGTATTTTGAGTAGGTTTTGCAATAACTGGATTACAAGTTATACATGAAACATTAGGAGTCCAAACATATTTAAGTTCGTTTCCAACCCCTTCTAGTAAGATGGAATCTCCAGGACAAACAGTATTTGGTGCATTTATTTTTGCTTTAGGTTTTGGTCTTACAACTATATCAAATTTCATTGTATCACCAATACACTGACCTACAGATGGTATAACAGTAATTCTAGAAATATTTGTTGTTGAACCTGACGTGTTTTTAGAAACAAAAGGTAAAATATTACCAATGCCTGATCCATTCACACCAACGGTTGTATTATTTGAATACCATTCATATTTCGTTCCTGAAACACCTCCAGTAAATTCAATTGTATCAGATTTTTCATTGACACAAACATTGATATCTTGAACTTTGTTTACCTTAGTTCCTGGCGTAACAATTAAATCAACATTAGCATTTACATTATTATTTTGACAGCTGGTATTATCGCCATCTGAAATACTAACTATTTTGTAATTGAAAATCCCCGAGCTATTAGTATTCGCTTTTAAAGTTATAGTGTAAGAGGTATTATTGGTTTTAATAGTCTGATTACCTGAATTATTTATACTGTAAACAAAAGTGAATGGAGGAGTTCCATTAGAAGCAGTGAACTCAATTGTTGCATCACCATTCATACAAACTCCAGATGGTTTGGAGGTAACTATGGCAGTAGGTAATGGCTTTATAGTTACTGTTTGGGAAATGTTAATATTATTAGAACATGATAAATCATCACCATTTTTAACAATATTAACGGTGTAATTATAAATGCCTGATGAAGAGGTATTTACAGGTATTGATGCTAAATATTGTCCTTGTCCAGTACTTACATTTTGTGCAGGCCCAAAAGGATTTCCATCTTTCGATATGAAATAGGTAAAAGTAAAAGGAGAAACACCATTTATTCCTGTAATTCTGATTTCTGGACTATTTGCTCCCAAACAAACAGAAGCATCAGTTGTTGTTATTTGCGCTGTTGGTAATTCATTTACAATCACATTTTGTATTCCAAAAACATTTGAATTTTTACATTGTGAGGAACTAGATTCCTCTACACTTACCAATTCATAGGTATATATTCCAGACTTATTTGTAGGAACAGCAACAGAAACTTCTTCTTTACCTGGGTCACTCGAAATAGTTTGTATTGCACCACCATTTACTTTGTATTTAAAAATATAAGGGGCAACACCATTAAAGCCTTTAAATTTAATTTGAGGTGATACAGCATTAACACAGACGGTATCTGCACCAGATATTGTTGCTGTTATTAAAGGGTTAATAAATAAATATATAGAATCAGATTTTGGACACACTCCATTAGTTGTGTATTTAACACTATAACTGCCCGCTTTAGAAGATATTGGGAAAATTTCTCCTGAATTTGAATTTAAAGCTAATCCTGATGGTAAAGCAGAAAAAACACCTCCTTTGAAACCTGTAATTGTTGGAAATGTATTCGATGTTTCATTAGCGCAATATTGAGCAAGATATCCATTAAATGATGGGTCATCTAATTTATTCACATCGATTGAAAACTTCATCACAGGACCTACACATGTTTTATTAATTGAGGAGATTAAATACTTAGGCGTGACAGAAATAATCGCTGTTTGTTTTACTGTGTTTGTATTATTATTGGCAATAAAACCATTAATATTTCCTGTGCCATTAAAACCAACACCTATATTGGCATTAGAATTTGCCCATTCAAATGTAGTTCCGTTTAAATTCGAAACAAAAGGAATTGAATTAATTAAAGATCCAGCACAAACCATAGTATCTCGTTTTTGATCTACTTTAGGATTGTAAACATAAATAGATAAAGTATCATAATTATAACAACCGAATTGAGATTGACCTCTTACAATATATTGTTGAGTTGTGTCAGTCTTAGTTGTTACTGTTGCCCCGATACCTAGATTTCCAACTAAAGAAGTATGAGGTGTCCATATAAAATTTTCATTTTTAGATGCACCCGTAGCAGAAAGTATTGCACTTCCTCCTTTACAGAAGGATGTATCTTGTTTACTTGAATTTGCTATTGAGGCAACAATTTTAGGATTTGCTCTTACTTTGTATTTATAATTTACATGACTTCCAATACAAGTTCCAACCCTAGGAGTAACTGTAATAGAAGCTATTGCATCAGCTCCCCCGTCAATAGTGCCTAAAGCTTTAAACCCTATGATGTTACCAGCGCCAGAAGCTGGTATTCCAATATTTATATTTGAGTTAACCCACTCGAAAATTGTCCCTGCATTACCCGTGAAGTTAACAGGGTCAAACATATCGCCTTGACAAAAACTCTGATCATCTACATCATCTACAGAAGGATTTGATCCAATCCCTATTGTAACTGTAGAATCATCTTTACAATTACCTGGTGTAGTATATTTAATTTGATACATTCCGGGTGTTGAAGAAATTAAGTTTATTTTACCCGTTGATGTGTTTATAGACAAACCTATTGGCAGGGAAGAAAAGACACCACCAACTGTTCCATCAATAATCGGAGTTGGATCAGATTGTGTAGTACAGAATGAATTGTCACTGTAATGAAATGCTGGATTATCTATCGGATTCACAGTCAAATCAAAAGATTTAGTTGAACCAAAACATCCATTTATCTCAGGGGTAACTATAACATTACTAACTATTGAACTACCACCAAAAACTGTTCCTTTTGCAATAAAAGCCGCTATGTTTCCATTTCCAGAAGCGGGTAGACCAATATTTGAATTAGAATTTACCCAATTAAATTTAGTATTTGGTGTTCCTGAAAAAGTTATTGGATTAAATGAGTCTCCGAAACATCTATTCTGATTAGAAATCGTATTTACTTCTGGTAAAGAATTTAACTGGATAGAAATAGTCGTATCCTTTGGACAAGACCCATTTGTAGTGTACGTAATATTGTAATTACCAACAAAGGATGTTCCGATTGTTATTCTACCAGTTGTTGGGTTTAACGACAAACCAGAAGGCGAAGAAGTAAAAACTCCCCCCGTTGTTCCTGTTATTATAGGCAATGGATTTAAATCAGTTTGACAAATTGATGATTTAGGATATTTAAATGTAGGATCATCTAATGAAAGAACAGTAACAGGGAAAGACATTGCACCTCCTTTACACCCATTTATTTCTGGAGAAACTGTAATAATACCAATAGCACTAGCTCCATTTTTAATTGTTCCTGATGCAGTAAAAGAAGGTATTAATCCAACACCAGCTGCAGAAAGTCCAATTGTAGTGTTGGAATTTTTCCAATTAAAAGTTGTGTTTTGTGAACCAGTGAAAGTAATTGATGAAAAAATTGAACCCTGACATTTTGGAGAAACCGTTAAATTATTGACATAAGGCATAGGATTTATAACTATTGCTTCTGTTTTTGCTTTTGGACAATTTCCATTAGTTAAATAAGTTACATTATAATTACCAGGTAAAGAATTAGAAACATTAATCTTACCGGAATTACTATTCAAGCTTAAGCCTATTGGAACAGAAGTAAATACTCCTCCACTAGTTCCATTTATAGAAGGACTTATATCTGAATCATTAAAACAAATGTTCGTTGAGGCATAGCTAAATGAAGGATCATCAGAAGGTCGTATTGTTAAATTAAATGTTTTAGGTGTTCCAATACATGTTCCTACAACTGGAGTTACAGTTATATTTGATGAAATATCAGATTTTGAATTATTGACTCCAACGAAACTTGCTATATTACCAGTTCCAGAAGCTGGCAAACCTATGTTAACATTCGAATTTGTCCAATGAAATTGAGTACCTGGAGTACCTGTAAAGGTAATTGCATTGAATGTTGCACCATTACATATTGGAGCAACAGAAACTGTATTTACAGTTGGTGCAGAACCAACAGAAATTGTGGTACTGGATGATGTAGAACATTGTGCACTTAAATTATAACTTACGATATAATTTCCGGGACTTGAAGTTGCAAGATTTATCATACCAGAAGTAGAATTCAAAACCAAACCAGTAGGACTCGCAGAAAAAACACCATTTAAAGGCCCTGTTTGAACTGGAGTTGGATCAGAATCCGTAATACAGTAAGAGGATTGTCCATACTGTATAGTGGAGTTTTGTACTGCGTTTACACTAAGAGTAAATGTTTTAGAAGTACCCGCACATGTACCAATAATTGGAGTGACAACGATAATAGAAGATCCAACAGATAGAGATTTGAACGAACTAATATCACCTGTGCCCGATGAAGATAATCCAATAGCTGAATTTGTATTTGTCCAATTAAAAACGGTACCTGGGTTACCAGTAAAACTTATTTTAGAGAAATTTGAACCAGAACAAACAGTTTGATCTGATACAGAATTAACTGTTGGGCTTGAACCTATAGAAATAGGAAAAGTTGAGACATTTGGACATTCACCATGGGTTGTATAAGATACTGTATAATTGCCAGAAGTAGAAGTAGCTAAATTTATAGTACCTACTGAATTCATCGAAATTCCAATCGGTGTTGAAGTAAAAGTACCTCCTGTTAAACCTGTAATAATAGGTGTTGGATTTGTTTGATTTTTACAAAATGAGGTGTTGGTATAGTTGAAAGTTGCATTATCTAAAGGTTTTACAGTTAGACTGAATGTAATAGGTATTCCTATACACGTTCCTATTTTTGGCATTACAGTTACTATTGAACTTATTGTAGATCCGCCAACTGATGTTCCATTTGCTACAAAAGAATTGATGTTACCAGAACCACTATCCCCTAGACCAATCGCAGTATTAGAATTTGTCCATTCATATACGGTTCCAGGTGCGCCTTGAAAGTCAATAGCGTTAAATGATGATCCCTGACAAACAGTTTGAGATGTCACAGGCTGAGCCAAAGGAGCAGAACCAATTGACATTGTTATTGTACTATCATTTTTACAAAAACCATTTGTATTGTATGTTATTTGATAATTACCAGCAGTTGCAGAGGTCAAATCTAGAGTACCGGTTGAAGCGTCTATCAACAACCCTGAAGCTGGAAATACTGAAAAAGTACCCCCTGTTCGGCCTGAAATTGTTGGTGTCGGATTTAATTCTGTAAAACAGTAAGAATTACTTCCATATGCAAATGCTGGGTTGTCTAGACTATTTGTTGTTAAAATCATAGATTTGGATGTGCCACTACAACCATTCATAATTGGTATAACAGAGATTACAGCACTAGTAGGAGAACCTCCAAGACTAGTTCCTGTCGCTTTAAACGATGATATGTTCCCCTGTCCAGAAGATGTAAGTCCAATAGATTGATTACTATTCGTCCAAGAAAACGAAGCTCCAACGGTTCCGGTAAAGCTAATTGGATCAAAATTTGATCCTTCACATTTTTCCATATTCGATAAATCACTTACGACTGGCGTCTCGTTAATTTTTAAAGCAAAAGACTTAATACTAAAACAAGTTCCAGAAGTTTTGTAAATAATAGTATATAGCCCTGGAGTTGATGATGCAATATTTATTTTACCTGTTGAGGAATTAATTGATAGTCCACTAGTAGAAGAGAAAACTCCTCCTGTAGTTCCAGAAATGACAGGAGTTAAATCTATATTATTCTGACAGACAGAATTAGAGCTGTATATAAACGACGCGTCTTCTGAAGGATTAACAGTTAGTTTAAATGTTTTTATTGCTCCAGTACAAGCTCCAGAGCGAGGTGTGACAGTAACTGTAGAACTGGCAGTAGAATTGCTAGAATTAGTGCCTGTAAACGATGCTATGTCACCAATACCTGAACTTGCCAAACCAATAGATGTAATAGAATTCGACCATTCATAAGTTGTACCCAACGTACCTGTGAATTTTATATCTGTGAAATTTATACCTGAACAAACAGTCTGATCTGGAATATTATTTACTAAAGGAGAATTATTTATTCCTACAGTTGTTGTAGATGTATCTCCACAAGTTCCACTGGTTATATATGTAATTTTATACACTCCTTCAGCCGAAGCGGGGATATTAATAAGGCCTGTAGTTGAATTTATAATCAAACCAACTGGAGATGATGTGAATACTCCTCCAGAAGCTCCAGAGATGACAGGAGTAGGATTACTATTTGATGTACAGTACGCAGATTCAGCATAAGATATTTTAACATCATCTTTATAGCTAACCGACAAAGTAAAAGATTTAGATGCACCCGTACATGAACCAATTTTAGGAGTGACAATAATGGTTGAAGTAACAAGCGGGTTTGCTAGTGTTGCTCCGGCACCGGTAAATGCATTTATATTACCCACACCATTAGATGGTAAACCCAGTAAAGCGGGATTACTTGAGGTCCAGTTAAAGGTAGTACCTGCAGTACCTGAAAAGTTAATAGCGTTAAAATTACTTCCTGAACAAATTGTTTGAGAAGTAATTGCATTTACGGAAGGATTACTACCAATAGTGATGGTAAGAGATTGTGAATTTGAACAAGTCCCATTGGTTGTATATGTCAGTGAATAAGTACCAGCATTAGAAGACGCTAGTGTGATCGCTCCAGTATTTGCATTAAATATGGCTCCAACTGGAGACATAGTAAAAACACCTCCTTGTTTACCCGTTATATTCGCTATTGGATTAGGATCCAATGTTGAACAAAATGAATTACTAGGATATGTAAAACTAGGATTCTCTTTAGGATTTACTGTGAGTAAAAAAGTATCTTTAATTCCAACACACGAACCTGAAGTTGGAGTTACTATTATTTTTCCTGTAATTGAATTTCCGCCAATATTAGTGCCTGTTCCTGTAAATGAGGCAATATTACCAGTCCCTGTTGCTGCTAATCCAATATTTGTATTATCGTTAATCCAATTAAAAATTGTTCCTGGAGATCCAGCAAAATTAATCGCATTAAAATTAGAACCTTCACAAATTTGTTGATCTGAAACAGAATTTAAAGTAGGTAAATCTGAAATGGCAAAATCAACGATAGAATCGTTAGGGCATGTTCCATTTGTTTGATAAGTTATTTGATAATAACCCGATTTACTATTTAATAAATTTACATTTCCATTAGTATTATTAATCACTAAATCTGCAGAAGAAGAAGTAAAAGTTCCACCTGTTAAACCAGTAATTATTGGAGTTGGATTTGCATCTAATTGACAAAACGAATTTGATGTATAATTGAAACCTGCGTTATCTAAAGGTTTAACTGTAATCAGAAATTGTTTTGAAATTCCTGTACAACCATTTGCAACTGGTGTAACATTAATTACTGCGATTTCTGAACTACCTCCAATGCTTGTTCCTTTAGCAGTAAAAGAATTGATATTTCCGGTACCTATTGCAGCCAGACCTATTTTTGTATTGTTATTGGTCCATTGAAAAACTGGTGTACCTGAACCAGTAAAGTTTATTGTGTTTACATTACTACCATTACATACATCTATATTGCTTATTGTATTTACAGTTGGAATCTCGTTCACCGTAAAATTAACCGATGCAAATTGAGGACAAACCCCATTAGTAATTACATCGTATCTAATTGTTGTTGAACCAACTGAAACAGAAGTTACTAATCCAGATGTATTTACTGAAGCAACCGCAGGGTTCGAACTACTCCATGTTCCTCCAGTTGTTGCATTTGTTAATTGAGAATTCGCACCGATACAAATATCAGTAGTTCCAATTATAGCTGAAACACCTAAAGCCTCTTTAACTGTTACACTAGCACCTACTGTTGTAGAACAATTCGCATTGGTCACTTTATAATTTATGGTTGTATTACCCGCAACTTTACCAGTAACTAAACCAAAGGCATTAATCGATGCTACGGTGATATTAGAAGAACTCCAAACTCCTAAAGGTGTACTATTCGTTAGTTGAATTGTTGAACCTACACAAACATCAGAAACACCATTGATTGCAGGAACAACTGGGTAAGAATTCACATTAATATCTAACGTTTTAGAAGAAGAGCAACCATTTGTTGTTACTGTATAACTAATTCTAGATTTACCGGCAGACAATCCACTTACTAATCCATTTAATACGGTAGCTACCACAGTACTACTTGAGCTCCAAACTCCACCAATTGTAGCATTTGTTAACGTCAAATTATCACCAATACACAACGAATCTTTTCCTATAATATTTGCAACTACTGGTAGAGCAAAAACATTAACCGTAGTACTTATACTATTTGTACATCCACCTATTGCCACAGAATAATTAATAATGGTTGACCCTGCTGATAAAGGTGTAACTACCCCTGAACTATTTATAGTTGCAACTCCTAAAGATGTACTTGTCCAAGAACCACCTATAGTTAAAGAAGACAATGTAGTTGTCTCACCTATACAAACATCCGTTTTACCTGTAATTGGTGAAATTGTTGGTTTGGCATTTACAGTGATTCTTCCTGTAGCAAATGAATTTCCACAACCACCTGTAAGCGATATTGAATAATCAAAAGTTCCAAATTCTGTTGGTGTACCGCTCAATGTAATTGTATTACTAGCCCAAACAGCATTAATGCCTGTTGGTAACCCAGTAGTACTTCCAATTCCTGTAGCACCTGTTGTTGAATGAGTTATTGCTGTTAGCGGAGAATTTATACATAAAGTTGGAGTTGAACTTGCAATACTAGCAGTATTTGCTGAAGTTACTGTAATGGTTCCTGTTGATGTTATTGTTCCACAACCTCCCGTTAATGTAATCGTATAATTAAATGGTCCTGATGCTGTTGGCGTTCCAGTGATGGTTGCCACATTTCCTGCCCAGCTTCCTGTAACGCCGGTAGGTAAACCAATAAACGTAGCACCTGTTGCACCTGTGGTTCCATAAGTTATGTCTGTTATTGCCGTATTGATACATTTCGTTTGGGCATCAGTCCCAACTGCGGAACTTAACGTTGATGTATTATTTGGAGTAACAATGATTGTTCCTGTTGATGTCGTCGTTCCACAACCACCAGTTAAGGTTACCGTATAATTAAATGGTCCTGATGCTGTTGGCGTTCCAGTGATGGTTGCCACATTTCCTGCCCAGCTTCCTGTAACGCCGGTAGGTAAACCAATAAACGTAGCACCTGTTGCACCTGTGGTTCCATAAGTTATATCTGTTATTGCCGTATTGATACATTTCGTTTGGGCATCAGTTCCTACTGCGGAACTTAACGTTGATGTATTGTTTGGAGTGACAATGATTCTTCCTGTTGAAATCGTTGTTCCACAACCTCCTGTTAATGTAACGGTATAATTAAACGTTCCCGATGCTGTTGGTGTTCCAGTGATGGTTGCCACATTTCCTACCCAGCTTCCTGTAACGCCTGTCGGCAAACCAACAAACGTTGCTCCTGTTGCTCCTGTAGTTGTATAAGTAATAGTCGTTATTGCTGTATTGATACATTTCGTTTGGGCATCAGTTCCTACTGCGGAACTTAACGTTGAAGTATTCTCTGGTGTTACTGTAATGATTCCTGTTGATGTTATTGTTCCACAACCACCCGTTAAGGTTACTGTATAATTAAATGGTCCTGATGCTGTTGGAGTTCCAGTAATGGTTGCCACATTTCCTGCCCAGCTTCCTGTAACCCCAGAAGGTAAACCACTAAACGTAGCTCCTGTTGCGCCTGTGGTTCCATAAGTT
>Ga0315908_10000030_pt1 | contig 121745 bp, 90 predicted proteins | sample LakEriMetagenome_12_FD_203520 | JGI IMG/M metagenome (GOLD analysis project Ga0315908, IMG submission 203520) | Freshwater fungal communities from buoy surface, Lake Erie, Ohio, United States - Buoy 4 MA124 | ecosystem: Environmental > Aquatic > Freshwater > Lake > Lake biofilm | place: USA...
TCAGGCCGCTCAGAACGTCATACCCGTGGCTGTGACTGCGGGCGACAAGATCGAGGCTCTTCGGCAGAGGGCCTCGGGAAGATGGTTGTCGGCAGGCCGGGCGGGGGTGTATTCGCGGTCTGAAGTAGGCGGAGGGAGGGGGCGGGGAGTCGTGCGGGAGCCGGGGGTGAATTGAGCATCTGTGAAAACACCGAGGGGGAGCAGGCCCGTGATGGAACCAGCTCCCCTCGCGTTGGAATCAGATTGGTTTCGTGGCGTCAGGCTTGCTTGCGACGTCGAAACCCGCCCCATGTCGCGCAGGCAAGCCCGACCGCTCCCATCACCCATGTCGAAGGCTCGGGCACGGCAACCGTTGTGAGACGAAACCCGCCGTCGCCGTTCTCGCCCGACGGGGCGGCCGTGATCCTGCCGGAGGACGACAAGTAATACGCGGAGTTGTTCCAGACGCCGCCCCGCAGCCCAAGAGACGAGCCGGCAAGTCCGTTGAGATCGTTCCACTCCCAAACGTTGCCGCTCATGTCGAAGGCGCCGTAGTAACTCGACCCGCCGTTGGTGCCAACAGTCGTCACGTTGCCCGTCTGGCCGTTCCACGATGCCGCAGAGTCGTAGTTCGCGAAGTTCCCCGTGCTGCCTGCGGAGCCAATTCCGGTGCTTCCCGATGTCACAGTCGTGGGGGCCGTGCCGGTGACTTGCGTGGCATATTGCCAGTAGCCTGCGTTCGTGCTCCCGCCCTTGTAGTACGCCGCCTTGTACCACTGGTCTTCCGTCGGGATGTAGAACGTGGCACCAGAGTTTCTCGCCGGGGCCGTGCCGCTCGTCTGACCGCCCACGAGGGTGTACGCCCCCGTCTCCGTACTTGACGAAGGGGTCCCACCGTTCATCAGCCAGTTGGCCACCCGCGCCGCATCAAACCAACTCACGTAGTTCACCGGCTTGTCGCCCATGTTCGCCTTGATCGAGTAAGTAAACGCCCCAGATGTCCCGCTTTGCGTGATGCCGCCGCGGGCATCGCTGCCCATCTGCGCGTTGTAGAGCGAATAGGTGTCGGTCGTTGCCACGGAGTTCAGAAAGTCGGTGTACTGCTGGTTCGTGAACTCGTACTTCATGATCTGGAATGAAGTCGTCACGGCACCGTAGGTGGTGGTGTCAGCCGTGTTTCCCGGATCGCCCACCGTCACCCACTGGATCGGTTCCGCATGGGCGGCGACGGAGAACAACAGAGCGGACAGCGTCAGCAGCAGACGGGTAGCCTTCATGCCAAGAACTCCACAGTGAGAGGTTTTTCAGCAAAGCCCCCACCGCCATCGCGAAACGCAAACGGTACCCAACAGGCAATCCCGGTTTCACCAAAGAGACGTCAGACTTTAGCCGTCCCAGATGCAGCACCACCGGCAGAAAGACGTAGGAAGAATCCCACGTCAGGTTTGGCCGGTCAGATTGCCGTCGGCGTTCGATTTCTCGTCGCGACGGTGGTGGGTGCTTGCAATAGCAGTCCAGGAGAGAGGTCTAAGACGTCGGAGGGTACCCCTTGCCAACTGGGGTTGTCAACGCCTCGGCCGAATACCTCCTAGGCCCCAATGGAAACCGCGTTTTCATCGCTAAGTACCGCATTTCCCATTTAGGAACCATTCATGTCCACCGCAACCACCACATCTCACGACACTGGCCAGCAACCCACGAGCCGGACCACAACCCAACCCACCAACACCCCGACCAGCCGACTCGGAACTCAACGAATCTGCCCGGGCATCCTCAAAAAGCGAAGTACTGCCAGGCATCCAAAGGGTGCCTCTCCCCGCCATCGCCAGCACGCTGTCCCTGAACCGGCGGAGTTTATCGAATATTCCCTCGATCACTGACTCGTGACCCGCAAACAGTTCGTCCGGGCCCCCTGCGTGGAGGTTGCTGAAAGGCGGCTCGTACAGGGCGGCGGCTTCCATCACCCCGCGGGCGGTCAACTGGTCGATGACCATCTCGACAAACCGCATCTGTTGGGGCGTGACGCTTCGGTCAGAGAGGTAGTCCGAGAAGGCCGACTGGGCGGCTGCCCTATCCATCCCGACAGGGGCGTAGCCGAAAAGGCGATCAACGCCTGGATCGGAAACACCGCCCGACTACGAAGCAGGCACTACCACTCGGTGCGGCCAGAGGACTGGGCGGTGGCCCTCGGAAAAGCGGTGCAGAATCCGGTGCACTCACCAGCCGTCTCACGCAATCACGGGCCTTCAACCGAACCAGAAGTCGGCGATAAACCCGTAGCATTCGTGGGTGACTTCAAATCTGATACCCCCGGCAGGGATCGAACCTGCGACCTACGGTTTAGGAAACCGTCGCTCTATCCACTGAGCTACGGGGGCGGGATGCGATTCGCCCTGGAAAACAAGGGAATTCGCATCGGCATCTTACGGGAGGGGGAGGCGACCAACAAGGATTCCCCAAATGCTCCCCAAACCCGGCACCCAGCGATTCCTCGGGGCCACGCTGGCGCACACCCAGAGTGCTCCACGCCAACTCCCCGGTTTGATGTCCTACGGGTTGCCCGGCACCCGGAGCCGCAGCAGGGTGCCTTGCGCGCTGGTCACGTAGAAGAACTTCCCGCCGCCGCTCGCCGAAATCAGATTGTCCTTCGTCTCCGGAGCGATCGCCTCCCACGTTTTCCCGGCGTCCCGACTGCGGACCGCCACGCCCTTGCCGCCGACGGCCAGCAGTCCGGAGTCGCCGCTCGCCAGCGCCAGCAGATTCTCCTGCGTCGGCGATCGAACCTGCTCCCACGTCTCGCCGGAATCCGCGCTGCGGCAAACCTCGCCGTTGTCGCCAACCGCCACCGCGACCTTCTGCGATATGAAGATCACGGCGCGGAGTTTGCCCCGGCCGCCGCTTGCCGCGGACGGTTCCCACGTCTGCCCGCCATCGGCGCTCCAGATTGCACGGCAGTTCTTCTGCGCAAACAGCGGCGTTTGTGGCGGCGGGAAGAATCCCACCGAAACCGCCGAGCCCACCCCGATCACGCGCTCGCCCTGCATCGCCATCCCGAGAAGTCCCCGAAACGCCCGCTGTCTTTTTTGCAGGTTCAGATCGGCCCCGTAGACGAACGTCGAGCCGTCGGAGTGCGCGTCGCCGCCGAAACTGCCGAGCACCGCACCCTGAGCCGTCGCGGCCATCGCGGGAACGTTGAAGTTCGTCGGCATCCAGACGCTCTCCCAGTTCGCCCCGCCATCTCGCGTGTGCAGGAGCTGGGCCGCGTTCACCGGCCTGTCCGTGAGCACATGTCCGCGCGCCGGTGGGGCGTCGGGGTCGCTGTCGCCGCAGATCCAGCCCTCGCCGTCGCTGTTGAAGCGAACCGCGCGGAGCGTGGCGCCGGAGCCGAGATCGAGCCTCGTCCAGTTCGCGCCGCCGTCGCTCGTGCGCAGGCACAGGCCCTTGTCGCCGACGATCCAGCCGTTGAGGGCGTCGATGAAACTGACGCCACGGATGCCGCCGCTCCTGGCTGCCTGGGGAAGCTGGATGAGCGTGACGAGTGGTTGCTGCTCTGGTTCGGCGCCGCGCCCGCGCACCCACGCCGGTCCCGCCACGCGCGTGGTCGGCGTGGTCGACGCGGCCGCCGGCGCTGCCGCCAGCACGAGCGCGGTCTTGTGCGTGGCGCCGTCGCGTTCGTAAACCAGCTCGATCGTATCTCCGGCCGACTTCAGTGAGAGAACCGCCGTCACCGCATCGCGATTGTCGATCTGGCGATCGCCCATCTGAAGGATTCTGTCGCCGCTCCGCAGCCCGGCTTTCTCCGCCGGAGACCCCGGCGCCACGCGGGCAATCGTCGTGTCGGTCAGCACCACGCCCAGGATCCCCGGCGGACGCGGCTGCGAGGCCGGCTCCGCCCAAGCGAGTGAAAGCGAGAAACCCAGAGCCGCAATAAAGGGAAAAAGTCGCATGGGACGCCTCGCTGCGGAAAGGAGAGAGCCACCGGCTCTTCGGGTCGAAAGCGTGCCGCCACACTCCCAGCCGTAGAGCGGGAGGGGATGGCGAGAAGGGTTTGGGGAGTCCCAAAAAACGCCGAGACTTCCCGGGGGTTCGCGTTCAATCGGAACGTTTTGGGAAACCGTCGGTCTATCCACTGAGCTACGGGGGCGGGACAGCAGCGGCGCCGACCGCACGATTCTAACGTGCCAGGCTGGATGTTGCCTGGGGCGGTGAACTCCGGCAGACTATGCGTGGCATCGGGGGTTTGGTGTCCGAGAGAGTCTCATTCTTCTGGAGGTTCGGCCATGCTCAAGATTCATGTTGTCGCCGCCATGGTGTTGTTTGCCAGTGTCGCCGTCGCCGATGAGGCCGCGGTGCGGGCCCGTGAACCGGCCCGCCGCACGGAGCAGACGGAACTGAGCCGGAAGCTCACCGATCTCCGGGCTCGGCTCGCCGAGGATCCGCGCGTGAAGGAGGCCAAGGCGGCCGTCGAGCGGGCGGAGAAGGCGATCGCCGAAAAGATCGGCCGCGATCCGGCCATCACCGAAGCGACGAAGGCGGAACTGGCCGCACGCGACGCGGTCGCCAAGGCCGAGCAGGCCGCCGCCGAGGCCCATCCGCGGGTGCAGGAACACCGCCGCGCCCTCGCCTCTGCACAGGCCCGGGCCGCGGAGCTCGAACTGCAGCGCCGCATGGAGGAGATCAAGGCTGAGCACCTGCGACGCGAGGCCGTCCAAAAGCCGGAACACCGTGACCTGCGGAGCCGGGCCCAGGTGCCCATGCAAGGGAAGGAAGCCCTCGCCGCCGATCCCAAGCTCGCCGCCGCTCGCAAGGCCCTCGACGACGCCAACGCCGTGATGCAGGCGAAGATGAAGGAGATGCCCGAATACAAGGCCCGCGAGCAGGCCCGCAAGGCGCTTGACGCGGCCCTCGCGGCCAGCCCGCTGGCGAAGAATGCCGAGGCCGCCCGCCGGAACCTCGACGAGAAGGTCGCGGCTGATCAGCAGGTGGCCGCGCAGACTGCCAAGGTGAAGGCGGCTGCCGAGGCGCAGGACGCGCATCGCAAGACGATCGCAGACCTCGAGAAGAAAGTTCGCGAGGCCGCGGTCGAAGTGGCCGCCAAGGATCCGCGGGTGACGGAGGCCGGCAAGGCCGTCGTCGCGGCGCGGGACCGCGTGCGAAAGACGGTCGAGGAGCGGACTGCCGCGGAGCGCCAGGCCCGCGAGGCCGCCCGCTCCGCCTGGCGCGAGAAGTTTGGGACGGTGATCACCGAGAACCCCGAGGCCAAGGCGCTGATGGCCGAGATCAGCGGCCTCGAAGAGCGGCTCCGCCAACTCCGCTCCCAGATGGGCGAACTGCGAAGGCCCGTGTCGCAGGCGAAGCCCTGACGGGCGCCGCTTGACCCTCACCCGGCCTGCGGCCGCCCGTTCCCAAATCGCGGGTTTGAACTGAGAACTTGCGTGCCGTCATGCGGCATGGGCGGCGGGGTGGTTTTCATGCCCGGAGTCCCCGGGTTTCCACCCGGGGCTTCTTGGGCCGCGTCCCACAAAAAGCCCCCGGCGGAAGCCGGGGGACACCGGGTTGTCTGCCGTCGCCGGTGCCATGCTGCGCGGGTTTGAACTGGGAACTTGCGTGCCGTGATCCGGCATGGATGGCGGGGTGGTTTTCATGCCCGGAGTCCCCGGGTTTCCACCCGGGGCTTCTTGGGCCGCGGCGAGACCGGGAGACTGGGGCCGGAGACCCGCGCGGGCAACATGCGATCAGGCGCACGCGCTCGGTGCCGCGTGCCATGCGCTGATCAGGGCTGCGGCTTGCCGCGGGGTTTGTGCGGGGGCTTGCCGCGAGGCGGGCCCTTCTTGAACCGCCCCTGCGGCTTGCCCTTGCCGCCGGGAAACGGCGGGCGTGCGGGACCATGATCTCCACGCACCGGGGCGAACTTCCGCTTGCCACGCGGCGGCGGCCGGTCTTCCATCGCGGCATGCGGCGGGGCGTGTCGCGGCGGCTGCTGGTGCTGGTGCTGCGGTCGCGGGGGAGGAGCCTCCGCCTCGACGGCCTGCGCCGGCGCAAAGTGCTGGAGGATCGCCGCGGCCACGTCGGCCGGGTCGTGGCCCAGGCCGATCAGTTTCTCCACGAGCGGCCGCCGGCCCGCGAACGCCCCGTCCGCCACCGCCGCCCGCAGCGTCTCGAAGAGGGCGGTGCTGCGGCGCGCCTCTACCGCCGCCGCCGAGGGCACCGGCTCGCGGCGGATTCGCGTTTTCGTGAACCGCTCGATCATCCGCAGCTTGTAGTCGCCGCCGCCCGACACGAGCGTCACCGCCCGCCCCTTGCGGCCGGCCCGGCCCGTGCGGCCGATGCGATGCACGTAGTCTTCGGCGTCGCCCGGGAGGTCATAGTTGACGACGAGCTCGAGGTCGTTGACGTCGATGCCCCGCGCGGCCACGTCGGTGGCCACGAGCAGCCGGAAGGCCGCCCGCTTGAAGCCTTCCATGACCCGCGTCCGCTGCGCCTGGGCCAGGCCGCCATGCAGCCGTTCCGCCGTGTGGCCCCGCGCGGCCAGGGATTCGACGAGCTCGTCCACCATCCGCTGCGTGTTGCAGAAGATGATGCCGCTCTTCACGTCGTGATACTCGAGCACCCGCACGAGCGTGTCGAACTTCGCATGATGACGGATCTCGTGGCACAACTGATCCACCAGCGGCGGCCCGTCGGCGGCCCGCTGGGCGATGCGCACGGTCTCGGCGTCGCGGGAGTGCCGTTCCACGAGCGCCCGGATCGGCGGTGAGATCGTGGCCGAGAAGAACACCGTCTGCCGCTCGGCCGGGGCGGCGGCGAGCAGTTTTTCGATGTCTTCCTGGAAGCCCATGTCGAGCATCCGATCGGCCTCGTCGAGCACCAGCAGGCCGACGGTGGAGAGATCGAGCGTGCCGCGGGCGAGATGATCGACGAGCCGGCCGGGTGTGCCGACCACCACGTGGGCCCCGCGCGAGAGGTCGGCGAACTGCCGGTCATAGGAGGCGCCGCCGTAGATCGCCGTGGACCGCAGCCCCTTGCTGCCGGCCGCGAGTTTCCGCACTTCGCCCGCGACCTGCGTCGCCAGTTCGCGGGTCGGCACCAGCACGAGCACCTGCGTGGCCGCCCGCGCGGCATCGACCCGCTCGATCGCCGGGATGCAGAACGCGGCCGTCTTGCCCGAGCCGGTCTCCGACTGCCCGACCACGTCGCGGCCCGCCATGATCAGCGGGATCGCGGCCGCCTGGATCGGGGCCGCCTCCGTGAATCCGAGGCGGGCCACCGCCTCGAGCACGCCCGGCGAGAGGCCCAGCGCCGCGAAGGGCACGGGGGCGGATGCCGCGGCGGTCCGCGGCGCCCGGGGGGCGGAATCCGCGGCGGACCTGGAATGCGACATCGGGGCGGGCACGGCGAGGGCGGGCGGAGCGATCTGCCCGAACTCTACCACGCGGCCGCCGCCGGTGCTGCGAAGGCAGGTTTACGCCGCCTTGGCCGTGTACAGATACGGATTGAGCGACGGGTCGTTGTACATCTTCATCTGCCGGAAAACCCGCAGCGGCCGCTCGCCGGCGAAGATCTCACCGAGCAGCCGATCGAGGGCCGTAATCAGATGCTCCCGCTGGAGGTCGAGAATCTCCAGCCGCCCGGCCGCCTTGGCCCGATGCTCCTCCGTGGCGTCGCGCCGCTCCGCCTGCTCCCGCATGTGGTAGCGCCGCAGCTCCAGGATCGAGAGCCGGTCGATCGCGGCGCCGGGCGTCTCCGTGGCGGCGGGGGCGTCGGGGCCGGCCACGATTCCCCGGGCGGCGAGCTGCGCGATGAGGCAGTCGTCCACCTTCTCGATGGCGTCGTTGCGGGCCTGGTTGTAGCGGTCGATTGCCCGCTTCACCTGGGCGATCCGGCCGTCGGTGACGTGCGGCGAGCGGGCGATGTCTTCCTCGTGCCAGAGGAGGAAGTTGAAGCGGTGCAGGTCGCAGATCCGGCCGCGGAGGCCCTCCTCGGAGTGCTCGACCTCGAAGTCGTGCCAGTGGGCCACGAGGTGAGTGAGCAGCGCGTCGATCGTGGCGACTGTCAGCGGAGCGGCGGGCGGGGGAGCGATTTTCATGGGGGCGTCTCCAGCAGGGGATGGTCGGTGGTTCAGGCCGCCTCGCGCAGCACGAGGCACAGGTTCGACCCGCCGAAGCCGAACGAGTTGCTCGCCGCCAGACGCACGCGGTGGCGGCGGGCGACGTGCGGCACGTGGTCGAGCGGGCACTGCGGGTCGGGTTCGTCGAGATTCACGGTGGGAGGCACGGCCTGGCGGTCGAGCGCCACCAGGCAGGCCACGGCCTCGAAGGCGGCGGCGCCGCTGATCAGGTGCCCGGACATGCTCTTCGTGGAGCTGACCGGCACGCCGTCGGCCGCCGTGCCCAGCGCCAGGCGGATCGCCCCCGCCTCGGCGACGTCGCCCACCGGCGTGCCGGCGGCATGGGCGTTTACATAGTCGACGTCGGCGGGCCGCGCGTCGGCATCGACGAGCGCCGCCGTGATCGCCGCGGCCGCCTGCACGGGATCGGCGCTCGGGATCACCATGTGCACACCGTCGCTCGACATGCCCACACCGGCGAGTTCGGCATGGCGGCGGGCGCCGCGGGCGACGGCGGCGGCGTGCCGCTCGAGCACAAAGAACGCCCCGCCCTCGCCCATCACGAAGCCGTCACGGGCCTTGTCGAACGGCCGCGACGCCTTGGCGGGCTCGTCATTGCGGCGTGACAGGGCGCGGAGGTTGTAGAACGCCGCGATCGCGGTCGGGCTCAGGATGTCGCAGCCGCCGACCACGCAGGCATCGACCCAGCCGGCGTGGATCCACGACCGGCCCATCGCCATCGCGTAGCCGCTGGAGGCGCAGGCCGCGGCGACCGTCACTGCCGGGCCGCGAAGCTGCAGCCGTCGCGCGAGGGCATGGACGATCGTGCGGTCGCGGTGCGGCTCGAAGACGCGGGTGCCGCCGGCGAGAAAGTCGCTCTCCCAGCGCTTGAGGTGCTCGGCACCCAGGCCGACAACGAGGCCGATCCGCGGGCCGCCGGAGCCCGCGGCCGCCGGACGCAGGCCCGCATCGGCCAGCGCCGCGGCCGAGGCCGACAGGCAGAGCTGCTCCAGCCGGTCGAGGCCGGCGAAGGCGGTGGCGTCGAGGCCCGTCAGGTCGGCCAGTGGCACGGGGATGTCGATGACAGGGGCGGCGAACTGCCGCGGCTCGCGGGCGAACGCACCGGGATCGATGGCGCGGATGCCGGAGCGGCCCGCGATCAGACCGGTGGCGATGTCGGGCAACGAGTTGCCCAGCGGCGACACCGCTCCCACGCCGGTGATCACCACCGGCTCGCGGTCGGCAGGCGGACGGGGCCGGACACGGTCGCTCATGCGGCCTCCCGCAGGGGGTGCGCAGGGGGCTGGTCGGCCGTCCGGCCCGTAGTCCGCCGCCGCATGATCCGCACCTCCGCGGACCACGGCGTGGCGAGCGTCCACGAGACGAGCGCGCCGCCCGGACCGCACATGTCGAGTGCGTGCGTGAAGGCCGTGAGGCTGGCGGCGGGCGAAACGGCCGCCGCCGACGCCGGTGGCAGGTGCACCTCGAGCCCCAGCGCCGCGGTCGATCCCGGCTCGATCGCCAGGGCCAAGGCCCGGCAGACTGGGTCGTCGGCGGCGGCACCGGTGGCGTCGAGCACGGGCTCGTCGTCCCACTCGCTGACCACGAGCCAGACCCGCGGGGCGCCGGCATCGGCCGCCAGCGTGATCGCCGCCAGCAGGCCCTCGGCGAGCGCGTCGACGCCGCCGCTCACGCCCAGATGCGGCCCGTGCATGCCCAGCGCCACACTCACCGCGCCGGCCACGGAATGCAGCGACGCCTGGGGCACGATGTGCGTGGAGACGGTGACGGCGCCGCCCGTCTTGAGTAGCGCCAAAGACTTCGCCGCCATGATGCGGCCGGCCTGGCACGAGGCGGCGACGACCGCATCGCCGCCGACGCCGCGGCCGGCGTTCGGCAGCGCGGCGATCGCCCGCAGCACGGCGTGGATGCCGACGACGGTCTGCTCGTCGCAGTGGCGGAGAAAACGGGGCGGCAATGCCGGCGCACCGGCGGGGCCGGCGGCGTCTCGCAGGGCCGCGATCTCGGAGAGCCGGGCCGCGCAGGCCGCATGGCCGACGATGCCGCAGGCGGAGTCGGGGCCGGCGCCGGCTGAAGATGGTGAAGCGATCATGACGGGTGCCCTTCGTGCGGGTGCACCGGCGACGTCAGGCCGCCTGCTTGCCGGCCTTGGCCGCGAGCTTCTCGGCGAGCACGTCGAGCATGTCGCCCACGGTGGCGATCCGCTCGAGCAACTCGGTCTCGATCTGGATGCCGAAGCGGCTCTCGATGTGGAGCACGAGCCCGGCCATGTCGAGCGAGTCGAGGTTCAGACCCTCACGCAGGGTGGTGGCATCGGTGACGCCCGGATACGACTCGCCCGTCTCCTTCTCCAGAAGCTCGAGGACGATCGCGGACAATTCCTGACGGTTCATGGCGGCGGTCTCTCCTGGGATTTCTGGCGCCCGACGGCGTGGGTGCGGTGGGGGCGAGAGAGTAGCGGAAGGGTGCCGACGGGCGAAGCCCAAAAAACCGTGTATTCCTGGCTTCCCGTGGACAAAGCCCTCCATGGCCTTTGTCCACTTGGCCGACCGGTGGATTCGCAGACCGAAGGCGCAGCCGAGGCAACGCCGAGGGTTTCCACGGTCGGCAGTCCTCGCATCCTGCTCGGGCAGACTTGTTCCTCAGTCTGTTAGGCTGTCGGTGGACAAAGCCCTCCATGGCCTTTGTCCACTTGGCCGACCGGTGGATTCGCAGACCGAAGGCGCAGCCGAGGCAACGCCGCGGGTTTCCACCGGTCGGCATGCGTCGCATCCTGCTCGGGCAGACTTGTTCCACAGTCTGGCAGGGGCTTTTCCGGTCACCGCCGACCGCACGGAACTCCCGATGCCCACGCCCCGCGCCGCGTCGTCACGTCTCCGGGGCCAGTTCGTCCGCGGGCTGGCAGCCTTGACCGCCGCCTACACGCTGGTCCTCGTGTGGGCCACCCACTATCCCAAGCCCGAGCGGTTTCTCGGCGCCAACCCGCCCTCCGACAAGGCCCTGCACTTTCTTGCCTACGCCGCGCTCGCCGTGCTCGCCGCCGGCACGATCGCCTTGGCCCGGCGTTGGACGGCGGCGTTGGCGGCGGGGCTCGGGGCCGCCTTGGCGACCTTCGCGATGGTGGACGAACTCACGCAGCCGCTCTTCACGCGGGCCGCCGAGCCGCTCGACTGGATCTTCGACTGCATCGGCATCGGCCTCGGCATCGCGGCGGTGGCGGCGGCCGTGGCCGGCGTGCGGATCATCCGCGGCCGCGAGGGCTAGGTCCAGTTGGGCGTGGGCGGCCGATAGGCATCGACGTCGATCGAGCGGAACCAGTCGATCGTCTTCGCCAGCCCCTCGCGGAGGGCGACCCGCGGCTCCCAGCCGAGCCGCTGCTGGGCCAGCGTGATGTCGGGCCGCCGCCGTTCGGGATCGTCGGTGGGCAGCGGCTTCTCGACCAGCGGCGACTTCGAGCCGGTGAGCTCCAGCGTGAGTTCCGCCAGCTGCCGGATCGTGAACTCGCCGGGATTGCCGATGTTCACCGGGCCGGTGAAATCGTCGGGCGCGTTCATCATCCGGATCATGCCCTCCACCAGGTCGTCGCGGTAGCAGAAGCTGCGGGTTTGGCTGCCGCTGCCGAAGATCGTGATCGGCTCGCCGGCCAGAGCCTGGCGGATGAAGTTCGAGACCACGCGGCCGTCGAAGGGATGCATCCGCGGCCCGTAGGTGTTGAAGATCCGCACGATGCGGACGTTCACGCGGTTGGCCCGGTGATAGTCCATGAACAGCGTCTCGGCCGCCCGCTTGCCCTCGTCGTAGCAGGCCCGCGGGCCGACGGGATTCACCGCGCCGCGGTATGTCTCGGGCTGCGGATGCACTTCCGGGTCGCCATACACCTCGCTCGTGGACGCCTGCAGCACTTTCGCCCGGCAGCGGCGGGCCATGCCGAGGACGTTGATCGCCCCGATGACGCTCGTCTTCATCGTCTTGATCGGGTTGAACTGGTAGTGCCCCGGCGCCGCGGGGCAGGCGAGGTTGTAGATCTCGTCCACCTCCAGCCAGAGCGGATGGACGATGTCGTGGCGGATGAGCTCGAAGTTCGGCTGGCCCAGCAGGTGGACGACGTTCGACTTCTGGCTGGTGAAGAAGTTGTCGACGCAGATGACGTCGTGGCCGGCGGCCACGAGCCGCTCGCAGAGGTGGCTGCCGAGGAACCCGGCGCCACCGGTGACGAGGATCCGCTTGATCGAGGGCATGGGGCTGGGCTCGAGGGGCTGGGTTTCTGGAGCCGGACGCGGCATGGTACTGTACCACGCGCCGATCGCAGGAGTTTTCGCATGTCCGACCGCATCGACCGGCGTTCCGTTCTCAAGACCGCGGTCGCCGGTGGCTTGGCCATGTCGGCCACCGGCCCCGTTTCGACCCGTGCCCTCGCAGGAGCTTCCATGAAAGGCCGCATCAAGCAGTCGCTCGTGTACTGGTGCTTCAACATCGCCGGCGACAAGTGGGACATCGAGAAGATGTGCCAGGTCGCCAAGGATCTGGGCGTGGGCTCGATCGAACTGGCCGACCCCGAGACCTGGCCGACGATCAAGAAGCACGGCCTGACCTGCGCCATCGCCCCCAACGGCATGCCGGGCGCGCCGTTCATGAAGGGCTTCAACAACCCGCGGTATCACGACGAGGTGATCGCCCGCACGACGGCGATGATCGACGCCTGCAAGGCCGCCGGCTTCCCGGCCGTGATCGCCTTCACGGGCTACAAGTGGCGCGACGCCGACGACCCGAAGAGCGGTGAGATTTCCGCCGCCGAGGCCGCCGACAACTGTGTCGCGGGCCTGAAGAAGATCGCCGGCCATGCGGAGAAACAGGGCGTGACGATCTGCCTCGAGCACCTCAACACCCGCGACGACACGCACCCCATGAAGGGGCATCCGGGGTATCAGGGCGACGACGTGGACTATGTGGCGGGGATCCTCCGCCGGGTCGGCTCGCCACGGGTGAAGATGCTCTTCGACTGCTACCACGTGCAGATCATGAACGGCGACATCATCCGCCGCATCGAGCAGTGCAAGGACGTGATCGGCCACGTGCACACCGCCGGCAATCCGGGTCGCGGCGAGCTCGACGAGAACCAGGAGATCAACTATCCGCCGATCATGCGGAAGCTGCTCGACGTCGGCTACGAGGGATGGGTGGGGCAGGAGTTCATCCCCACCCGCGACCCGCTCGCCGGGTTGAAGCAGGCCGTCGCGCTGTGTGACGTGTGACGCGTCCCTGGACGGTGTGCGACCCGGAGTCCCCCGGCTTCCGCCGGGGGCTTTTTGGAAGCGTGACGCGCGGCCTAATTGTTGCGACGTGCAGACCCAAGCCCCGGATGGCCAACCCCGCGGGGTTTTGTTGGCGTGACGCGCGCCCAAGAAGCCCCGGGTGGCAACCCGGGGACACCGGGTGTGAACGCCATCCAGCGCTCCATGCACGAACGGTTTCGCGGCATCGCGGCTACACGCGCACCAGCACGAGCCGCACGTCGGCGACGTTCGTGCCCGTGGGGCCGGTGACCACGAGACCGCCGGCCGCGGCCAACAGCGGATACGCGTCGCAGCGGGCCAGCGCCCGCGGCACGTCGCTGCCTGCCGCCGTGATTGCGGTCACGACATCGGCATCGGCCACCGCGCCGGCCGCGTTCGTCGGGCCGTCCTCGCCGTCGGTGCCGATGCTCGCCAGCAGCACGTCGGCCGGCCAGGCAGCGGCCGAACCGCGCACCGCGTCGATCGCCGCCAGCACCGTCTGCTGGTTGCGGCCGCCGACGCCATGGTTGGCCGGCACCAGCACCGTGGCCTCGCCCCCTTCGATGATCGCCAGCGGCCCGGCGCCCGCCGCAGCCAGTGCCTCCGCGGCCAGGCGGCGGCCGACCGCCTCGGCAGCCGCCTGCGTGTCGCCACCAGGAACGGCATGCCGCACCGTCACGCGATAGCCAAGGTCACGGGCGGCGTGGGCGGCCGCCTCGACCGCCGTGGCGTTGGTGCCGAGGAGCACGTGGTCCACGCGGCAGCCGCGCGGCGTCGTCCAGTTGCCGGCCGGGCTGGTCGACGCGTCCGGCATGCACGGCCCCGAGGCGATCACCGCGAGGTCGTCGCCGATCACGTCGGACAGCACGAGCACCAGCAGCCGGCCCGCCGCGCACGCCCGCGCCAGGCCGCCCCCCTTCACGGCGCTCAAGTCGCGGCGGGCAGCATTGAGCGTGGCGATGTCGGCTCCGGCCGCCGCGAGCCGCTCGGTGAGGGCGATCATGGCGGCCAGCGGCACGCTCTCCCGCGGCGCCTCCAAGAGCGCCGAACCGCCGCCGGTGACGACCGCGATCGCCAGGTCACGCGGGCCGAGATTCGCGACCATGTCGACGATCTCGCGGGTGGCCGCCACCACGTCGGCCGTGGGCAGATTCACGCCGGCCGGCCGGGTGGCCCGCACTTTCACCGGGCCTGCGTCGCACGTGCAGCCCGCGGGCACGCTGACGAGCCCCGTGACGCGATGCCGCGCGAGCCGCGGCGGGCCGAGCACTCCGATCACGCCCGCGGCCAGGCCGGCGGCGGCCTTGCCGGCGCCCAAGACGACGATCCGGTCGACCGCCTCAAGATCGATCAGCGGTCCACCATCGAGCGTGAGCCGGCCATCGGCCACGGACAGCCGCCGGGCCACGAGCGGCGCCGGGGCGACCGCGGCGAGCGCCGCCGCCCGGATCGTCGCCGCGTCGGCCCGCAGCCGCGGCGCGTCAGCCATCGGCCGCGTCCTCGCCCACAGGGAACTGCTTGGGATCGAACCGCGACAGGTCGATGCCGCCGCGGTTCTCCTCCTCGAGCAGCTTCACCCGCATCTCCAGCCGTTCCAGCCGCCGGGCCAGCAGCGCCGGAGACTCCGCGCTGGGAACGGGGTTTTTGATCCGGGGGATGACCGGATAGCCGAGCTGCCGCTGCAGCGCCGCGAAGAAGAAGAGCGGATCCTTGCCGCGGGTGGCCCGGGCGATCCGCCCTTCCTTCTCGCCGAACAGGATCGGCCGGTCAGGCTCGGGGGCCGGGCGGCCTGCGAGCAGGGCGTCGCGCTTCTCCAGCCGCCAATACTCCGGACTGCGGACGTACACCAGGTCGGCGAGGTCGATGAGGCCCACCTGCCGCGCGACCGTCTCGATCCAGGCCTTCCAGTCGGCCGAGAAGATGTCGTCGGCGGCGACCGCCGCGAGGCCGTGGCCGTAGTCGAGCCGGTTTCGCGACAGGCACTCGAAGCGATAGAGGAACAGCCCCTGGGGCGTCGCCCCCTCGGCCCGGTAGGCCGCCTCCCGCTCCAGCATCGCCAGCGCGGTTCGCATGTCGAACCGGCCCCCCTCGTGCTCCGCCTGCCGCATCACGAACGTCTGGAAGGCGGTGAAGTAGTGCGGCAGCCGCGACATTGCCGTGGAGAGCGTGCCCACGAGCTTGAGCTCGCCCACGAGGTAGTCGAGGGCCATCGGCAGCTTGGAGGTCGCCAGCACCTCCTGGCCGATCGCCACCAGCGCTTCCTGGGCGGCGACGCCGGCGGTGATCCGCTCGGCGAACGACCGGAACAGGTAGGCCTGTTCGATGTATTCCTCACGGTCGAGCATGGGCAGGCCGTGGCGGGAGGGCCCGACCGCCGCTCCGGAAGACGGGGCGGCGGCGGGACGGCATCCCATCCTATAATCAGAGCGAGCGGTCCCGCAGGCCGCCGCGTTTTCCGCAGGGACCAGCAGCCATGCCGTCGCGGTTTTCCACCATCGAGGCCGCCACGGCGGCGATCGGCCGCGGGGCGGCGGTGATCGTCGTCGACGCCGAGGACCGCGAGAACGAAGGCGACTTCGTCTGTGCCGCGGAGAAGGCGACGCCCGAGATCGTGAACTTCATGATCCGCGAGGGCCGCGGCCAGGTCTGCATGCCGATCCTGCCCGACGTGGCCCGCCGGCTCGACCTGCCGATGATGGTGGAGGCCAACTCCACGCCCCTGGGCACGGCGTTCACGGTGCCGGTCGACCACAAGACCGCCCGCACCGGCATCACCGCTGCCGAGCGGGCCACCGCGATCGCGGCCATCCTCGATCCAGACACGAAGCCCACCGACCTCGTCCGTCCCGGCCACCTGTTTCCGCTCGTGGCGAAGGAAGGAGGCGTGCTCCGCCGGGCCGGCCACACCGAAGCCGCCGTCGATCTCGCCCGGCTCGCCGGCCTCGCGCCTGCCGGCGTGCTCTGCGAGATCCTCGACGATGCGGGCAATCGCGCCGACCGCGAGGCGCTGTTCGCGCTGGCCGCGAAGCACGGCCTGGAGATCATCTCCATCGAGCAGCTGATCCGCCATCGCCGCACCCGCGAGAAGCTCGTGGAGCGGATCGCGGAGGCCGACCTGCCGACCAAGTGGGGCCGCTTCCGCATCATCGCCTACGGCGTGAAGTTCGAGCCGCAGCAGCCCATCGTGCTCGTGCTCGGCGACGTGGCCCACGCCCGCGACCCGCTCGTGCGGCTTCACTCCTCCTGCTTCACCGGCGATCTTCTCGACAGCCTGCGGTGCGACTGCGGCGACCAGCTGCACATGGCGCTGGAGATGATCGCCCGCGAAGCCGCGGGGGTGCTCGTCTACCTGCCGCAGGAAGGCCGCGGCATCGGCCTGGTGGAGAAGATCCGGGCCTACCAGCTCCAGGACCAGGGGCTCGACACCGTCGAGGCCAACCTGGCCCTCGGCTACAAGGCCGACTCCCGCGACTACGGCATCGGCATCCAGCTGCTCAAGGATCTCGGCCTGCGGCGGGTGCGGCTGCTCACCAACAACCCCAAGAAGACCGACGCCTTCATCTACGGCGGCTTCGAGCTGGAGGTGGTGGACCAGGTGCCGATCCTGCCGCCCGTCAACGAGTTCAACGAGAAGTATCTCGCCACCAAGCGGGAGAAGCTCGGCCACCGCTTCCCCGGCTGAGCGGTGATGCCAACCGCCAGGCGAGGCGACGGGATCGGCGCGAGGATCGCGAGCGTGGCGGACCTTCGCCAGCGAGCGAACTCGTGCTGTTCCGGATCCGGGCGTCGCGTGACGGGGTTGCCGGGCAGTGGCGGCCCGATTGACCCGGCGGCGCGCGGCCCCGTAGCATCGCGGTTGGCGCACCACGCGCTTCGGAGGCCCGCATGACGCATCGCACATTCCAGGTCCTCGTCGGCATCACTTGCTGGCTGGCCGTCGTCGGCTGCGGCAGTCGCAAGGACGAGCTCACGGCCCTCCCCAAGCCCGAGCCCACCGTGCCCCCGGCCAGCGTCGCCGCCCCCACGCCGCCCCCCGCGGCCGCCGCGCCGTTCACGCCGCCGACGCTCGCAGCCCTCGACCGCGACGCGAAGTGGATCGACCGGCCGGTCAGCGACGGGCTGGCCCTCCTGCGGGACGAGCAGCGCGGCCAGACCGTGCTCTGCACGGCGGCGGAGGCGGTCGCGCTCAAGAACGACTCGGATGTCGCCAACGCCAAGATCCTCTCGGCGCTCGGCCGGCTCCCGGAGCCCGGCCAGGCCGACGCGGAGGCCCGCATCGAGCGGCACATTGCCGCCGACGTGGGCAGCACCAACCCGATCCTCATCAACTCCACCGCCGAGTTCGATGTCCTCGGCCTCACCGGCTTCGGACTATTTTCGTTCGACCGCCGGCTCGAGCCCTTCGCCTCGGCCGACACGGTGAAGACCTGGCAGACGAGCGCCGACGGCCTGTATGACAAGGTCGTGATCCGCGACGACCTCGTGTGGAGCGACGGCCGGCCGATCACCGCGCACGACGTGGCCTTCACCTACCGGGTGATCATGGACCCGCGGGTGCCGGTGCCGGCCGTCCGCAGCGGCACCGACCAGATGAAGGGCGTGCACGCCTATGACGACCAGACGGTGGTCTTCTTCCACAAGGAGCCGCTGGCCACGAACGTGTGGAACATCAACTTTCCCGTGCTGCCCCGGCACGTCTACGAGAACACCTGGGAGCAGGATCCCACGCTCAAGGACAGCCCGGCCCACGTGCGGCTCGAGCAGGCGCCGGTGTGCGGCGGGCCCTACGAGATCGTGGACCGCAAGCGGGGCCAGGAGATCATGCTCCGCCGCCGGGCGAGCTGGAGCACCGTGCGGGGTCGGAAGGTCCGCGACGAGCCGTTCTTCAAGGAGATCCGCTTCCGCATCGTGGAGGATCCGAACACGGCCCTGCTCGCCCTCAAGGCGGGCGAGATCGACGAGATGGTGCTCACGCCCGAGCAGTGGACGACCCAGACCACGAAGGACGACTTCTACGAGCGGAACACCAAGGCCACCGACACCGAGTGGGTGAACTTCTCCTTCGCCTGGAACATCGCCACGCCCTACTTCGCCGACCGGCGGGTCCGCCGGGCGATGAGCTACGCCTTCGATCACGACCGGATGCTGGAGAAGATCTGCTTCGGCCTCTACGAGCCCTGCGCCGGCAACTTCCCTGCGGGGGCGTGGATGGCCTCGAAGAAAAAACTCGATCCCTACAAGCAGGACCTCGACAAGGCCGAAGCCCTGCTCGACGAGGCCGGCTGGGTGGATCACGACAACGACGGCATCCGCGACAAGGAGATCGACGGCCGGCTCGTGCCCTTCGAGTTTTCCGTGGTCGTGAATCAGCAGCCGCTGCGGATCGCGCTGTGCACCCTGCTGAAGGAGAACCTCGGCCAGATCGGCGTGGTCGTCAACGTGCGGCCCGTCGAGTTCACGGCGCTTCAGGCCATGATGCAGCGGCGTGACTTCCAGGCCTGCTGCCTCGCCTGGGGCTCGGGCGCCGACCCCGACACCTCCGAGAACCTGTGGAAGACCGGCGAGATGCGGAACTACTCGGGCTACTCCAATCCCGAGGTGGACCGGCTCTTCGCCGAGGGCCGCCGTGAGCTCGACCGGGCCAAGCGGGCGGAAAAATACGGCCGCATCCAGGAGCTGCTCTACGAGGACCAGCCCTACACCTGGCTCTTCTGGCGGAACAGCTTCTACGGCTTCTCCAAGCAGGTTCGCGGCTACGTCTTCAGCCCGCGCGGGCCCTACAACTACTCGCCCGGCTTCAGCAGCCTGTGGAAGCCGCGGGTGGAGTGAGCGATGGCGACCTACCTGCTGCGCCGGCTGCTCCTCGGCGTGCTCACGCTGCTGGTCATCACCTGTGTGGTCTACGGCCTGGCCCGCAACATGCCGGGCACGCCGCTGACGGCCCAGATGGGCGAGGATCCCAGCCGCAAGATCAACGCCGAGGACCAGAAGCGGCTGGAGCGGATCTACGGCCTCGACAAGTCGTGGCCGGAGGGCTACGCCCAGTGGCTCGGCAATCTCCTGCGCGGCGATCTCGGCCGCTCGATCACCCGCAAGCAGCCGGTGGTGACGCTGATCCGTGAGCGGATCGGTCCGACATTCCTCGTCTCCGGCACGGCCCTGGTGCTGATCTGGCTGATGGCAATCCCGCTGGGGCTCTACGCCTCCGCCCGCAGCGGCCGGCCCGACGAGCGAGCGACGAGCCTGCTGCTGTACGTGCTCTATTCGTTCCCGACCTTCGTGGCCGCGCTGTTCCTGCAGATCATCTTCGCCGTCAAGCTGCGCGGCACCGCCTGGGAACTGCCCCTCTTCGGCATGGCCGACCTCCCCGCCGACGCTCCGCTGCTGGCGCGGATCGTGGACGTCGCCCGGCATGCGATCCTGCCGGTCACCTGCCAGACCTACGTGAGCCTGGCCTACGACAGTCGGTTCATCAAGGCGACGATGGAGGAGGCGGTCCGCCAGGACTACATCCGCACGGCGCGGGCGAAGGGGGCCGGGCCGTGGCGGGTGCTGTTCCGCCATGCCTTCCGCAACACGCTCATCCCGCTGGTCACGCTCCTGGGCCTGTCGCTGCCGGCGCTCGTCGGAGGCTCGGTGATCATCGAGCAGATCTTCACCTGGCCGGGCATGGGCCGGCTGTTCTTCGAGAGCATCCGCGAGCGCGACTACCCGACGATCATGGGGCTGACGCTGATGTTCAGCGTGCTCACCCTCCTCGGCCAGCTGCTCGCCGACCTGCTCTACTGCCTCGTCGATCCCCGGGTGAGCGTCGCATGACCGCAGCCAACGGTGCACACGGCTTCTGGGCGGAGGCCTGGCGGCGCTACCGGCGCCGGCCGCTGGCCATGGCGGCGGTCTTGTTCGTGGCGTTCCTCGTGGCCGTGGCGGTCTTCGCCCCGGCGATCGCCGGCACGAAGCCGGTGCTGTGCCGCTACAAGGGGCGGCTCTATGCACCCTGCCTCGGCTACTTCGACCGCCGCTGGGAGCCGGCGATCTTCGCCAAGGACAAGTTTCGCGGCACCTACCCGGCCAACCTCGCGGCCAAGGACCCCGAGAGCTGGGCGATCTGGCCGCTGTTCTTCCAAGACCCCTACCGGTCGGTGCGGGCCGACGAGTGGCCGGGCCGCCCGGAGAACCCGGCCAAGGACGAGGGGCAGCCGAGTCTGGTGAACCTCTTCGGCACCGACCAGGCGGGCGTGGACGTGCTGGCGAAGATGGTGCACGGCACGACGATCGCCCTGCTCGTGGGCTTCGTGTCGATGGGGATCGCGGGCACGATCGGCATCCTCGTGGGGGCGATCGGCGGCTACTTCGGCGGCTGGGTCGACACGATCACCAGCCGGGCCACCGAGATCGTGATGTGCATTCCCACGCTCGTGCTCATCCTGGCGATCATCGCCATCCTGGAGAAACCCACCATCTGGCACACGATGGCGATCATCGGCGCGACCGGCTGGACGGGCATCGCCCGCCTGACCCGCGGCGAGTTTCTCCGGCTCAAGAACACCGAGTTCGTGATGGCGGCGCGGGCGGCGGGGGCGGGGCCGCTGCGGATCATGCTCCGCCACATCCTCCCCAACGCCCTGGCCCCGGTGCTGGTGCCGATCACCTTCGGCATCGCGTCGGCGATCCTCACCGAGAGCTCGCTGTCGTTTCTCGGCTTCGGCCCGCCGCCCCCCACGGCCAGCTGGGGCTCGATCCTCAACGACGCCCGCTCGAACCTCACGATGTGGTGGCTGGTGGTGTTTCCGGGGCTGGCGATCTTCCTCACCGTGCTGGCCTACAACCTCGTGGGCGAGGGCCTGCAGGAAGCGACCGATCCCCGGCTCCGGGAGGCGCGGAAATGATCGAGAGCCAGGGTTCGCTGCCGCCCCGTGTGTCCGGGCGAACGGCTGTTGCCGAACCGCTGTCCCCAGCCCCTGCCGGTCCGACGGCCCCGGACGTTGCAAAAAGCCCCCGGCGGAAGCCGGGGGACTCCGGGCGGCATGCCGTCCCGTTTGCCATGCACTGGGGGCCCGAACCAAGGTCTCACGTGCGGTCTTGCGGCATGGATGCCGGGATGGTTTTCGTGTCCGGTGTCCCCGGGCTCCCGCCCGGGGCTTGTCGGGTATCGCACGACGGTTTCGGGCTTCCGCGCGGCGATCAGCGGTAGGGTGCGTCACGACATGCCACTTCTTGAAATCAAGAATCTCGTGACGGCCTTCCACACGCCGGCCGGGCGGGTGGCGGCGGTGGACGGCGTGTCGTTGGCGATCGACCGCGGCCGCACGCTGGGCCTCGTCGGCGAGAGCGGCTGCGGCAAGAGCGTGACGGCGATGTCGGTGCTGCGGCTGGTGGCGGCGCCGGGCCGGATCGAGTCGGGCGCCATCATCCTCGACGGCGGCCGTCCGGGAGAGCCGCCCGTCGATCTCGTGACGCTGCCCGAGCCGCGGCTGCGGGAGGTCCGTGGCGGCCGCATCGGGATGATCTTCCAGGAGCCGATGACGAGCCTGAATCCGGTGTTCACCGTCGGCGACCAGGTGGCCGAGGCGGTGCGACTCCATCGGAACGTGAGCCGCGAGGCGGCGCGGGCCCGGACCTTGGAGATGCTGCGGCTGGTGCGGCTGGCCGACCCGGAGCGGCGGCTCGACGAATATCCCCACCAGCTCTCCGGCGGCATGCGGCAGCGGGTGATGATCGCGATGGCGCTGGCCTGCGAGCCCGATCTGGTGATCGCCGACGAGCCGACGACCGCGCTCGACGTCACGATCCAGGCCCAGATCCTCGAGCTCCTCGCCGACCTGCGGCGGCGGCTGGGCACGGCGATCCTGCTGATCACGCACGACCTCGGTGTGGTGGCGGAGACCTGTGACGAAGTGGCGGTGATGTATGCCGGGCAGATCGTGGAGCGGGCGGCTGCGGCCGAGCTCTTCGCCCGTCCGCTGCATCCCTACACGATCGGCCTGCTCGCGGCGCGGCCCGAGGCGGGGCGGCCGGCGGCCGGGCGGGCACCGCTGCGCACGATTCCGGGCATGGTGCCGCCGGCCTGGGCCTTTCCGGCGGGCTGCCGCTTTCATCCGCGGTGCGGCTTCTGCCGGGCGGGCGACTGCGACGCGCGGGCCGCCGAGTTGCGCGAGGTGGCCCCCGGCCACTTCGTGCGTTGCCACTATGCCGGCGAACTGGGACCGTCCCACGAGCCGGCGGCCGCCGGGGAGGCCGTCGCATGACCGCGCCGCTGGTCGAGGTTGCGAACCTGGAGACGCACTTTCCCATCCGCCGCGGCCTCTTGCGCCGCCAGGTCGGTGCGGTGCGGGCGGTTGACGGCGTGAGCTTCACGATCGACAAGGGACGCACGCTGGGCCTCGTCGGCGAGAGCGGCTGCGGCAAGACGACGGTGGGCCGCAGCGTGCTCCGGCTGGTGGAGCCGACCGGGGGCGGGGTGCGGTTCGCCGGCCAGGACGTGCGGGCCACGCACGGGGCGGCGCTGCGGGCGCTGCGCCGGCGGATGCAGGTCGTGTTTCAGGATCCCTACGGCTCGCTCAATCCGCGGATGACGGTGCGGTCGATTCTCGAGGAGGGGCTGGTGATCCACCGGCTCGGCGACGCCGCCGGGCGGCTCGACCGCATGGCCCGGGCGCTGGAGAAGACCGGCCTCGCCCGGCCCGCGCTCGACCGCTATCCGCACGAGTTCTCCGGCGGCCAGCGGCAGCGGATCGCCATCGCCCGGGCGCTCGTGCTGGAGCCGGAGTTTCTCGTGCTCGACGAGCCGATCTCGGCGCTCGACGTCTCCATCCAGGCGCAGGTGGTGAACCTGCTGGTCGAGCTGCGGGAGCAGTTCGGCCTCACCTACCTCTTCATCTCGCACGACCTGTCGGTGGTCGAGTATGTGTCCGACGACGTGGCCGTGATGTACCTCGGCCGGATCGTCGAGCGGGCGGCCGCCGCCCGGCTCTGCCGCCAGCCGCTGCATCCCTACACGCACGCGCTGTTTTCGGCCGTGCCGGCGATCGACCCGGCGCGGCGGCGGCGGCGGATCGTGCTGCCAGGCGACGTGCCCAGCCCCGCCCGGCCTCCGGCGGGCTGCCGGTTTCACCCCCGGTGTCCCCTCGCCGAAGCGGCCTGCATGACGATCGATCCGCCGGCTACGGTCGTCGCCGATCAGGTGGTGCACTGCCACGTGGCCGCCCGGGAACTGGCGGCCACGGGCGACGTGTCCCAGGCCTCGGCCACGATCGCCCGCCGGATGGCGGCGGCAGTGCCGTCCACCCTGGAGGCGACGGTGGCGGCTGGGGTGATACACTGAAAGTCCGCGGTTCCGTCGCGGTTTCCCTGGACGCTGGAGCCATCCCGATGCGGTGCATCTTTCATCGGCTTACCGCCCATGCCGCGACCATCGTGACCGTGTGCGCGGTGGGTGCGGCGGTGCCACATGCGACCCGCGGTGGCGATGCGGCGGGAGTGTCGCGCGAGGAACTCGTGCGGAAATGGGATCTCAACTCCGATGGCTCGATCGACGAGGGCGAGGCGGAGGTGGCCCGATCGCGGATGCGGCGCGACCGCGCGGAGTTGCAGATGAAGTCGGGGGTCGACCCGCTCACCGGCAAGCCGCGGATCCTCGCAGTGGACGAGGCGGATCCGGCGGCGGCCCCGCCTCTCGAGCAGCCGGAGCCGGAGCGGCCGCGGGCGAAGCGTGCCGCCGGCGAAGCGGGACTGCCGGGCGCGCGGGTGCCCGACGCGAAGCCGCCGATCCCAGCCACGCGGCAGCCGGCCGCTGCGACCGACGGCCGCGTCGGCGGCCCGGCCCGTGCCGACTCTGGCGGCCGCCGGCCGCGGCCCGACCTGAACGCCGGACGCCTGCCGCCGGGCCCCACTCCCCAGGGGCTTCCGGGTCGGCGGCCGGCACCGGCCAGCGGCGGCCTGCTGCCGAACGTGCGCCGGCCGCCGGCCGCGCCCGTTTCGCCGCCATCACCATCGCGACGCACGGTAGACGACTTCGACGTCTACTGATCTTCGGTGCGATGAACCAATCGAACCTCGACGTTCCCGAGCGACTCGCGGCTGCCGTGGCGGCCGCGGCCCCGACCGGTCCCGTGCTCGTCGTCACGGACGAGGCGACCGTGACGCGGTTCGCGCCCCGCTGGGCCCACGACTTCGCCGCCGCCGGCCGCGTGCACCGCGTGCGAGTCGGCGGTGACGTGGCCGCGATCGCCGCGGAGATTCGCGGCCTGGGCGCCACCGTCGTGGCCGGCATCGGTCCCACGGCGGTGACCGTCGCCGTCGCGACCACGGCTGCCGCCGCCGGCCTGCCGTGCGTGTGCGGGCCGCATGACCCGCGGGCGGCACCGCCGCACTAGCTGCCCGTGGAAAAGCCATCCATGGCCTGTTTGCACTTGGTCGACCGCAGGAAACGCCGAGGGTTTTCTGGGTCGACCGTCGCCGCATCCTGCGGCCGCCACACGCTTGTCGATCGTTCGCCGACCCCTCGCCTACCTTTCCCAATTTGTTTTGGCAACGTTCCACATGTGCCAGGACTGCTCCAGCCCGCGATTGCCGGCTCCATCTCCCTCTGAGAGAGGGCGGGGTGCGGGTGCTTCCGTTGCGTCACCGAAGGCACACTCGCCCGGCCGGCCTCTCCCCAAGGGAGAGGCGAGATGTACCAGGGGGCCGCTCGTGGAGTGTCACCCGTTGGATGCTCCCGGTAGTAAACTGGTTGCCTCGCGAGTTCATCACCAGTCGAGGATCGCCATGCGTTCATTCCATTCGTTACTCGTTGTCTGGGTGGTCGCAGCGCTGTCGTGCGTGGCCGCCGTGCGGGCGGAGGCGCCACTGCCGGCGGCCCCGGCCGCCGCGGGGGGCGACGACGTGTTCGTCTCCGGTGTGCCGGACCGGTTCGACGAGGTGCGCGCGGCGGTGCAGCGGGCCCGCGAGACCAGCGGCCGTCGGTACCGGGTGATCGTCGTCGACGGCTCTGCGGCCGAAGGTGATGCCCGGGCGTTGCTCGATCGGATCCTCTCGCGCTGGACGGCGGAGGTGGAGGCCGGAACGACCGCATTCGATCCGACCGCCGACCTCACGATCCTGCTCGACACCGGTCACCGCCTGCTGGCGATGAAGGTGCCGTCGGATCTGGAGGTCCGTAATGGCCTCGACCAGCAGACGATCGAGGAGGAATTGATCCGCAAGGTTTTCGTGCCCCGGGCCCGCGACGGTTTGTATGACAAGGGGCTCGCCGATCTCGTCACCGCCACCGAGACCTGGGTCGACGAGGTGCAGCAGAAGGAGGTCGCGCAGATCGAGGCCCGGCGCACGTTCCGCACCCGCACGCTGCCCTTGAGCCTGGCGGGGCTGGCCGGCGCCACGGTGCTCGGGGGCCTGCTGCTGCAGCGCGGTCGTCACGCCCGGCGGCTGCGCGAGGCCCGCGAAAAACTCGCCGCCTTCAAGAGCGACGTGGTGGCGCTCTCCGATCTGCTCGACGCCGAGCAGGAACGGCATCGCATGCTGCCGCACACCGATCCGGACTTCCAGACGCCGATGGAGGGCATGACACGCTCCACCTACGACAACGTGCAGGGGGCGATCCGCCGCTATCGCGAGCGGTGGTTGACGCTGATGGACGTGTGGGAGAAGGCGCAGGGGCGGGTGGATGCGGAGTGGTTTCTGGGCACGGCCGCCGCCGAGGACGCCGTCAGGCTGCTCGACTCCGCGGAGGCGCGGCCACCGCTGGCTGACGTGGCGGCGGAGTGCCGCGGGCCGCTGGATGCGCTCGAGCAGGCCCACGAGAAGGCGCGGCAGCTGGTGACGGAGGTGGATGCGGCCGTGACCGCCACGCACGCGCGGCTCGACGAGCTCGCCCGTCGCGGCCGGTCGGCGGCCCCTTATCAGCCGGCGTTGGCGGAGGCGGGCCGGGGTCGCGACCTCGCCGGCCGCGACGTGGAACGCGACCCGGTCGCGGCCCGCGGCCGGCTCGAGGAGATTGCAGCCACGGTCGCCGGCGTGAACGAGCGGATCGACGCGATCGAGGCCGCAGACGACCGGCGGCAGAAGGCGGCGGCGCACACCGACGAGGTGGCTGCGGCGGTGCGGGCCCGGCGGGCGGAGGGCTGGCTGCTCGCCGAGCCTGGGGCCAATCCCGACGATCGGATCGAGGCCGCGGGCCGCGACGCCGCTCTCGCCGCCCAACTGCTCGATGCCGGTGAGACCGACGCGGCGCTGGTGCATGTCGAGCGGGCGGAGAAGGCCAATGCGGAGGCCGCGGCTCTCCTGGAGAGCATCGTGGCGGCCCGCGCGCGGGTCGAGGACCTGCTGCCGGGGTGCGCCGCGCGGCTCGAGGCACTGGCCGGCCGCCGCGGCCAGGCGGTGCGGGCCCTGGAACAACTCGAGGCCGCCTACGCGTCGAGCAGCTGGTCCGACGTGGCCGACAACGTGGCCAAGGCTGATGAAGGACTCGGTCGGGTGCATGCGCTCATCGAGGAGGCGCGGGCCGCGGCGGACCCTTCGCGGCAGCATTATTTCCGGGCCGTCGCCCTGCTCGAAGAGGCGGTGCGGCAGGAAGACTGGGTGGAGGGCTGCCAGGCCGCGATCACCGACCGCCGCGACGAGCTTGACGAGCTGCGGGCGGCCCTGCCGCCGCGGCGCGACAAGGTGCGGCTGCGGCTCAACGCTCTCGAGCAACGGCTCCATCGCCAGCGGACCGACCGCATTCGGGCCAACGAGCGGTGCCGCGAGGCCGGCCGCATCCTGGAGGTGGCCGACGGGGGCATGACCGCGGGCCGCCCCGACCTGCGGCAGGTGAAGCAGCTGGTCGAGGCCGCCGACGAGACGGCGGTGCGAGCCGAGCAACTCGCCGACGAAGACGAGAGACTGGCCCGCCAGGCGGCCGACGACCTGGAGGAGACCGACGCCGTTCTGCGCCGGGTGGCGGCCTGGTATGCCGAGGGTGTGCAGGCCGACGTGCGCGGGGCGGCCGGGATGCTGGAGACGGCGAAGGCGCTGCTGGGCCGCATGCAGTACGAGGAATCGATCAAGACGTCGGCGGAGGCCGCCCAGGCAGCCCGCGCTGCCTACGCGGCGGCGACGGCCGAGGCCGACCGGCGGCGGCTGCGGCGGCAGCAGGAGATCCAGCGGCGGCGGATGGAGGAGTCGTTCTCGCGGATGTCGCGGGGCGCGGGTCCGTGGGTGATCCAGCTGCCGGGCGGGTCGTTTACCGGGCCCGACCCCTGGCGCACGCTCGGCGGCGGTGGCGGCGGCCACAGCCCCACGCGCTCCGCCGGCGGTGGCTGGTCGCGTGACATCGCCCAAGTCGGCTGGTAGGGAAGGCTGCGTCGCCGGATGCGACGCCTGTTACCAGCGGGCGGAGGCCCGCCAAGCGAACGGAGCCCGGAGGGCGAGGGTTCGCGTGAAGCGGTCGCGTGACATCGCCCAAGTCGGCTGGTAGGGAAGGCTGCGTCGCCGGATGCGACGCGCGTGGGTGCTTCAGTGGCGCAAGCCTTTAGGCTTGTGCATGCGGGTCGTGGAGTCACCGGCCGGATTCGACGGTCAGAGAACGCTGCTACAGGGCGTCGTCGTTGTTCGTTGGGGCGCCCCGTGCCCTTGAAGCCCGAGGCGCGAGTTTTGCTGTTGCGCGTTCCCCAGGCGTGTGCTCAGCTTGACATGCGCGAACGGCACAAGAAGCCCCCGGCGGGAGCCGGGGGACACCGGGTCGCATGCCTTCCCAGGTGCCATGCGATGCGGGTTTGAACCGGGAACTTGCGTGCCGTCATCCGGCATGGACGGCGGGGTGGTTTTCATGCCCGGAGTCCCCGGGTTTCCACCCGGGGCTTCTTGGACGGGTGACGGGACCGATTCCCAATTCGAATGATCCGCAAAACAACGGTCGCAAGCGGATTCCTGCAGCGGCGCCGCCCTGCCGAGCCACTCCGCGCAACACCAAAACGTGCGTTTCGGGCTTCTCAGCACCCGGGCACGACGGCTGGAGAACGGTGCGCCACGGTCGGCGGCCCGATCTGGGGGCCGCAGCTGTTCGACAGGCTGCTACCGCAGTTCGATCGGGGCGACGTCGAGCCTGCCGATCTCGGCGACTGGCTGGCGTTCGAGCGCCTTTTCCATCTCTTCGACCCGCTGCCGTACCACCATGGGCATGCGGCTGCGGCCCTCGGGCGTGTCGATCGTGTCGTTGAACACGACGCGGCCCTGGTTGTCGGTGACGACGACGCGGGTTTCCTCGCCACCCGTGAGCCGGATTTGATAGTCGGGATCCTGCCGAAGCAGCGTCTCGGATGAGATCCGCGCGAGTCGGGCGGGCTGCTCGGCCGGCGCGGCGGCGCGGTTCGGCGCGGGCTGCGGGCGGCTCTCGCGGACGAGGGCCAGGGTGGATGCGGTGGGCCGCAGTCCCGCCGTCGCGGGGCGATGGGCGGCGGGGGGATCGCTGGCGAGCGGCAGTTTCACCTTGCGGCCGCCGCGGAGCACGGTGCAGTGCAGCGGCGCGTCGGCCCCCGCTGCCTCCAGGAGCGCGGTGAGTTGTTCGGGCAGCAGCAGGAGCTGGTCGTCGAGCATTACGAGTACGTCGTGCTGCTGGAAGCCGGCCCGGGCCGCGCGGGATCCGGGAGCGACCTCGTCGACGACCAGTCCCGCGCCGCGGGCCAGCGCGAGCTGCTGGCGCAGGACCGTCGAAGCCCGGGAGAGCCGGAGGCCGAGTTGATTCGCGTCGGGTTGGGCTGCGGCAGCGAGTTCCCCGACGGATTGAATGTGAGACCGACGCTGGCCGCGGAGCGGTGGGTCGACCAGGTCGCCGGTGACGCGGCGCGGATCCGCCGCCTGGGCGCCGAGGCACGGCAGGACGCAGATCACGAGAACGGCCGGCGACAAACGGGCCACGATGGAGGAACGGGGCGAGTTGCAGTTCATGGCAGCATGCGAACCCGGGAATGACGAAGCGGACACCGCCGGAGTTGTGACGAAGCCCGGGGCCCGACGCCAGATGTCCTTGCGGTCCGACCCTGGACAGGGGCCGCGTGAGTCAGGATGGGGAGGCTGGGCAGAAGCGGCGAGCGTCGCAGGCCGGGAGACTTGCGGCTTTCCGGCCATTCGGCGGGGAAGCCCCGGGTGCGGGAGCAGTCGCTGGATCGCCGCGCTGCGGGCCGCCGATACCTCCGATCGAGAGATCGGATCGCACCGGGTTTCAGGGGAGGGTCGGGAATGTTGCACCGCATGCGTCTGGCGATCGTCTGCTGCCACGTCGGCCTCGGATGCGCGGTCGCCGCAGCCGCGCCGGCCGATACCGAGACGCCGCCGGCCAAGCCTGCGGCGGCGACGGCCAAGGCAGCGGCTCCGAAGAAGCCGGTACTCGTGCCCGGCACGGGCTCCCTCGTGAAGGGCGTCGTGGACGACTTCGAGGACGAGAAGTGGAAGTGGTACTACAACCACCCCAAGAGTTCTGAGGAGCAAGACAAGCGGATGCGCGGCCCGCTGGGGAAGAGCGCCAATGGCCGCTGGTTCGAGGGGCCGAAGCGCGGCACCCCCGACGTCGTGAAGCGGATCGAACTCCCCGCCCCGGGCCTGGAGGGCAGTTCCCACGGTCTCCTGATGGCGTCGTTGAACGCCGGCATCCCCAACCGCGTGACCTACCAGATGCAGCAGGACGACCTGATCTACAACATGCAGAAGGTGACCGGCCGCGGCATGTCCGTGGCCGACAGCCCGAGCGTGGTCGTGCGGGTTTACATGCCGCCGTTCGAGCAGTGGGAGCGGCGGAGCGGCCCGACATTCGGGTTCCGCGCCGGCTGCTACACCCACGCCATCATCACCGGCGACGACCATCCCGACGAGGGGAAGTTCGGCCTCGAGGAGTATTGGCCCGGCATGTTCATCTGCTTCGAGCCGCAGAACTCGAAGCGGAAGATCGAGAAGGACTCGGCCTACATCCGCGTTCGCAGCGGCCGCAACGGCGGCGAGATCCGCGGCCCGCAGATCGAAGAACTCGGCTGGTGGACGCTGGGACTGTCGTTCACGCCCGACGGCATGGTGCACTATTTCGCCAGCCCGGGGGTCGACGACCTGACGATGGACGACCACATCACGTCGCAATTCCCCTACGGCTACCGCACCGAGTTGCTGAAGACCTTCTTTTTCAACGTCTGCACGCGGGACGACGGTCGCACCTGGAGCACGCCCTGGGTGATCGATGACCCGAAGGTGTACTTCGTGAAGCGACCTCAGACCGCCACCGCCGCGCCGGCCCGCACGAACCGGCCGCGGCGCTAACTTCGACTGCCCGTGGAAAAAGCCATCCATGGCCTTTTTCCACTTGAGCGACCGCAGGATTCGCAGACCTCGGCGCAGCCGAGGCAACGCCGAGTGTTTCCTGGGTCGCTGGCCGTCGCATCCTGCTCGGGCAGACTTGTTCCACAGTCTGCTGACGGTCGATCCGGGCCGCGGCTGCGCGGTCCGCAGGGTGGCTACCGCGCGGTGCGGGTGAAGGTGCAGGCCGGCGGCAGCAGGGCTGCCAGTCGGCCGGCATCACCCTGGATCGTCAGGCTCTCGCCGGCGGGCGCGAGCGAGCAGGAGGCCACCGCCCCCTCGTCGCGGCCCCGGCCCTCGATGCGGACCGTCCAGCCGTCGCCGGCGCGGTGCCATGTGCCCTCGGCGAATCGGCCATCGGCCGCGAAGATCCAAGACCGGATCGCGTCTTGATCGGGATCCCAGCCGATGATTTCCGTGAGTTCGCGGGGCCTGGTATCCGCCGTCGGCAACAGCGCCGGAATGCGGTCGGCGCCGTTCTCCGGCCGCGGCTCGGCCGCGTCGGCCGCGATCACGTGGCTGCGGACGAGGAAGCCACGGCCCGGGCTCCATGCGCAGCGGGTGCTGGCGGTCACGCCTGCGCCGTCGTCCTCCCACGAGCCGACGAGCCAGTCGAGTTCCTCCAGCGGCCGCACCGGGGCGGAGTCGGGCACGGGTGCCGCGGCCTCGCGAACCTGTTCCAGCACCCACTGCCCATTCTGCCTGACGACCACTGCGGAAAACCGGCTGCTCGCCGGCGTGCCGTCGGCGAACGAGATCAGCGACACGCCGTCGACGATCGCGACGTCGTCGCGGATCGGGCGGATCGAATGGACGTCGATGTCGATGGTGGCGGCGTCGTCGGCGGCGAACAGCGCCGCGAACACGTCGCGAACCTCCCGGCGGCCGGCGGCCGTCACCGCGCCGGAGTCGAGGTCGAGATTTTCACCGTGCTCGCTCCAGTGGGCGGCGAGTGCCGTGGCGTCGTGCCGGTTGAAGGCCCGCAGGTAGCTGCGGAGCATCGCCCGGACCTCGGCGACGGTCGGGTTGTGCTCGTCGACGTGGGCGAGGCGGCGAGCCAAAGCGTGCGGCTCCGCGACGGGTGCGGGCTCCAGGTGGGCCACCGGCGTGGCGGCCGCCGGCGCATCCCGCATGGCGGACAGCCGAAACACCTTCGGCCGGGGGGTCACGTCGGGGATCGGACGAACCGGACGCTGGCGGGCGTGGGCCGCCTGCCCGCGGTCGCCGGCATGAGGGTCGCGGACGCCGATCGGCCGCGGGGAGACCTGGCCCGACGAGCAGCCGGCGATGAGCACCAGAGGCACGAGTTTCGAGACGAATCGCGACGTGACGTCGTTCACGGAATGAACCTCCCTGTTCATGAAGCCGCGGTGGGCGCCGAAGTCTGCCCCCCGCCGTGGATCTGGCAGATTACCGCTTTCTCCGGCCGTCGCCCAGGGCCGCCGGCCGAACGCATGGTGCACGTGGCCGCGGCGTTTTTCGCGTTTGCTTCCGGGGACGTTAAGGTGGGGGCCGAACCCGCCGCCGCCAGGAGTCGTGCCATGCAAGACGCCCCCTCATCATCTCCCAACCCGCCCCACGATCGCGGGCCGCGGTCCTCCGCCTCCGAGGTCTGGGTGCCGCTGGTCGCCCTCGGCCTGCTCGGCGCGGCGGTCTGGTTCGGCACGTCCACGGCTCCGGCGCCGCAGCCGGCCGCGCCGGCGGGCGTGGCTGCCGCTCCGGCCGCCGTCGATCCGCTGCCGAGTTGGAACGACGGCCCGACGAAGAAGGCGATTCTCGACTTCGTCGCGGCCGTGACCCGCGAGGGCGCGGAGTCGTTCGTTCCGGTCGCCGAACGAGTGGCCGTGTTCGACCATGACGGCACGCTCGCCTGCGAGAAGCCGCTCGCCCACGGCTTGTTTCTGGTCGATCGGGTGCGGTCCCTGGTGGAGCGGCAGCCGGAGATGGCCCACGAGGAGCCGTTCGCCACGCTGCTCACCGGCGACGTCGAGTTCATCCGCAAACTGGGCCCGCGGTTCATCACCGACATGACGTTCGCCGTGATCGCCGGCATGTCGGAGGAGCGGCTCGAGGCCGAGGCGCGGGATTTCGTGCGCACCGCCAAGCACCCTGTCTTCGACGTGCCCCTCGGCGAGACGACCTACCAGCCGATGCGCGAGCTGATGGCCTTGCTGAAGGCAAAGGGATTCGCGATCTGGCTGTGCTCGACGAGCGGCGTGCACTTCGTGCGGCCGGCGGCCGAGGCGTGGTATGGGATCGGGCCCGAGCGGGTGATCGGCTCGCAGCCGCAGGCGGTCCTGCGGGAGATCGACACCGCCGAGCTGCGGGAGGGCGAATCGCCCAACCGGCGGCTGGAGCTGATCGTCGAGCCGGAGATTCACGTGCTCAATGAGGGCGACCGCAAGCCGGTGAGCATCGGCGAGCGGATCGGTCGCCGGCCGATCTTCGCCGCCGGCAACGTGGGCACCGGGGGCGACATCGCCATGCTCCGCTGGTCGCAGTCGGCCGATCGGCCGACCCTGCAGCTGCTCGTCCTGCATGACGACGCCGAGCGGGAGATGGCCTACGGCGAGCCGGCCAACGCCTCGCTCACCGCGGCGGAGAAGTATGGCTGGCAGGTGGTGCGGATGGCCCGCGACTGGAAGGCGGTGTTCGCGCGGCCGCTGGCCAAGAAAACGGTGTCTGCGCCGGTCGTGCCGGCCCCGGCGGCCGCGGCCGGCGAGACGGCGCCGGCCGCGGCCATCGCGCCGCCGGCGGAGGGGCCGCCGCCGGTCCGGTGGGACGAGGAGATCGCCGCCTTCGACGCCCGTGATCGCGAGGCGCCGCCGCAGGAGGGGGGCATCTGCCTCCTGGGATCGTCGAACATCCGGCTGTGGACGACGCTGGCGGACGATTTTCCCGGGCTGAACGTGATCAACCGCGGCGTGGGCGGCTGCCGGCTCGGGGAATTGGCCGAGTTCGGGCCCCGGCTGGTGGCTGCGGCCAAGCCGCGCGTGATCGTCGTCTCGGCCGGCACCAACGACATCGCGGCGGGCCGCTCGGCCGCGCAGATGCGCGACGATTTCCTGCGCCTGGCCGCCAGCCTGCGTCAGGAGCTGCCCGACACGACGGTGGCGTTTCTGGCCATCGCGCCCAGCGTCCGGCGATGGGATCAGCTCGAGCGGCAGACGGCGGCCAACGAGGCGATCCGCGCGGCCGTCGCGGCCGGTGGTCCCGGGCTCGCCTACATCAACGCCAATGCCGCGTTCCTCGGGCCCGACGGCCGGCCGGCGGCGGAGTGCTTCCTCGACGACCACCAGCATCCCAGCACGATCGGCAACGCGCGGCGAGCGGCGATCATGCGGCCGGTGCTGGAAAAGTTGTTGACGGAGTGATCCGCCCGCGGGCGGACGCGGTGACGGAGTCGTGAGGCGCGAAGGAGCGGCGGCATGGCCATGGAGCAGGCGGATCGAGAGAACGCGTCGAGCGGCCTCGATGTGGCGTTGTCACGACTGACGCGGGGCGACTGGCTCGGCTTCTTGCCCGCCGCGATCCGGGAGCCCGCTGCCCGGGCGATCGTGCAGATGGTGCTGGCGGCGGCGGCGCTGCTCGTGTTCGCGCCGTGGGCCGACGTGCGCGGCGAGGCCTATCTGGAAGCGACCTTCGCCCGCACGCTCGCCGCACTCGCGGCCACCCGCGGGCTCGACAGTGCGATTTCGCTCGCCCAGAGTTCCGAGGTGAGCTTCTCCTTCGGTCCCGGCGGCAGTCTCGGGATCGGCCAGGCGCTCGATCCCGTCAACGACCTCGTCGAGCAATACGGCGCGCTTCTCCTGACGAGCACGACCGCCCTCGGCGTGCAGCGGCTGGGCATGCAGATCGGCCGGACGCTCGGCTGGTGGCTCTTCGTTCCGGCCCTGGCGGCCCTGGCCGTGGCGGCGGTGTGCGGCGGCCGCGGCCGGCAGACGGCGATCGGGTGGAGCCGGCGGCTCTTTGGTCTGGCGCTGTTCGCACGGCTGGCGCTGCCGGCAGCGGGCTGGATCGATTCCTGGGTGGCGTCGCGGTTTCTCGAGGCCAACTATCAGGAGGCTGCGGCGGTCGTCACGGCGACGACGGAGAAGATCGAGCAGGTGGAGGCGGACGGTCAGCAGCGGCCGTGGTACGAGCGGTACAACCCGGTGGACGTGATCGGCGAGAAGGCCAAGCGGCTGTACGAAGCCCTGGCCGCCGTCGGCGAATCGATCGTGAACCTGGCCATCTACTTCACGATCTCCACAATTGTCCTGCCGCTGGGAACGCTCTGGCTGCTCTCGCGGCTGACAGGGGCGTTTTTTGCCGGTCGCGGTGGCTAGTGACCGCGGTGGCCACCGTCCATGAGGCGGAAATCTCGCCGAAAAACGACGGTTTTTGGCTTTTTCAGCATGGTCCGGCCGAGGATGCGTGCCCCCGTGGCGATTCCGTGAAATCCGGAAACCAGGTACTTGCAAGCCGGTTTAGTCAACGTAATCTATCCAACTTAACAGGCGGCCGGGCGTTTCGGTCGTCCTAAGAGAAGGGTCTCTTCGGCCGACCGAAGTTCGGGCGCGTGCGAAAAACCTGCTCGAGTTCTCTCCTGTTTCCTTTTCCTTGGAGGTTTGCGTGATTCGCAAAGTTCTTTCTTGCCTCCTGCCGGCGTTCGCCGTCGTCGCCATGTGCACCAGCACGTGGGCTGCCGACTGCGGGGCCTGCAGTGGCGGCTGTGCCGGTGGCTGCGAAGGCGGCGCCGTCGTGGCCGGTGATGCCTGTGGTGGTGGTGCCGGCGCCGCGTGCGGCGGGACCAAGACGGTGTATCAGCGTCAGTACGTGACCGAGATGAAGACGGTCACCTCGACCGAGTACACCACCGAGACCCGCGAGCGGACCTTCACGGTCAACAACCGCGTCCCGCGGACCGAGACGAAGACCCGCACGGTCACCGTGCAGGTTCCCGAGACTCGGACCAAGACCGTGAACTACACGGTCAACAAGAACGTGACGGAGACCAAGACGGCCGAGTACACCGTCCAGGTCCCCTACACCGAGGCGGTCGAGCAGACCTACACGGTGCACGTGCCGGTGAGCGAGGAGAAGACCTCGACCTACACCGTCATGGTCCCGAAGCAGGAAGAGAAGACCTCGACCTACACGGTCCAGGTCCCCTACACCGAGCAGGTCGAGCAGACCTACACGGTGATGACGCAGGTTCCGGAAGAGAAGACCGCGACCTACACGGTCCAGGTCCCCTACACCGAGTCGGTCGAGCAGACCTACACGGTGAGCGTTCCGGTCCAGGAAGAGAAGACCTCGACCTACTCGGTCCAGGTCCCCTACACCGAGTCGGTCGAGCAGGCCTACACGGTGATGGTGCCAGTTTCGGAAGAGAAGACCGCCACCTACACGGTGATGGTTCCCTACACCGAGGAGAAGGTTTCGACCTACTCGGTGAGCGTTCCCTACACCGAGCAGGTCGAGCAGACCTACACGGTGAACGTGCCCTACACCGAAGAGATGACCGGCAGCCGGACCGTTCAGAAGCGCGTCCCGGTCCAGTCGTCGAAGACGGTGCAGGTCCGCGGTGGCAGCTGGCAGACGCAGCAGTACACGGTCGGCGGTGGCGTTGACGCCAACGGCTGCCCGTGCCCCGAGAAGGTCTGCTGCAAGCGTGTCTGGGTTCCGACGTGCGAGACGAAGGAAGTCCCGGTCACGACCTACCAGTGCGTCTCGGAAGAGGTCCCCTACTCCTACACGGTCACCAAGTGCCGTCAGGAGCAGCGGAGCCGGATGGTGAACGTGACGAAGACCCGCACCGAAGAGCGCACCCGGACCTACACGGTCACGAAGTGCCGCCCCGAGGAGCGGACTCGCACCTACACCGTCACCAAGATGGTGCCGGAGCAGAAGACCCGCACGGTCAACGTCACCAAGTACCGCTCGGAAGAGCGGACGCGGAACTACACCGTGACCAAGATGGTTCCGGAGACGAAGACCCGCACGGTCAACGTCACCAAGTACCGCTCCGAGGAGCGGACCCGGACCTACACGGTCACCAAGTGCGTTCCGGAGACGAAGACCCGCACGGTCAGCGTCACCAAGTGCCGTCCGGAGGAGCGGACACGCACCTACACCGTCACCACCATGGTGCCGGAAGAGCGGACCCGCACCTACAGCGTGACCAAGATGGTGCCCGAGCAGAAGACCCGCTCGGTCAACGTCACCAAGTACAAGACCGAGACGAAGACTCGGGAGTACACGGTCACCAAGTGCGTGCCGGAGACCATGACGAAGGAAGTGTCCTACACCGTCATGGTTCCCCAGCAGAAGGAAGAGTCGTACACCGTGACGGTGTATGACTGCGTGCCGGAGACGAAGACCGAGAGCTACACGGTCCGCGTCCCCCACACGGTCACCAAGGAGGTGCCGGTGCAGAAGTGCGTCACGGTCGCCGTCGAGGTGCCTGTTGATGGCGGCTGCGGCGGTGCGGCTGGTGACGCCGGTGCTGCCGGTGCTGCCGGTGCCTGCGGTGACGCGGGTGCCTGCGGTGACGCGGGTGCCTGCGGTGCGGCCGCTGCCGGTGACTGTGGTGGCAAGGCCAAGGGCTGCCGTCGCAAGGGCTGCCGTCGCTGCGGCTGCTGAAGCCGGCGACGCTTCCGTGTCGTGAATCAGAGGGGGCCGGGCGCCATGGGTGCCCGGCCCCCTCGCTTTTTGCCCAGGGGGTGGCGTTCTCCGTCGCCGTCTGCTGGAATGCTCCCACGGGTTCGGCATGCCTGGAGCGTCTCCCGGACACATTGGGAGCGGGAGGCGAGGGGGTCGGCGAACGCTCGACGAGCGTGTGGCCGCCGCGGCCACAGCGAGGAGACTTTTGCCGCCCCCGAAGCCGGCGATACACCAAAGCCGAGTGTGTTTGAGAATTTCTTCGCGCCAGGAGGGCGGGGCCGATGGTGGCAGGATGCAAATCGAGTCCCCAGACGTCCGCGACGGGGCTGGAATCCACGGATGGGCACGCTGATGCGACGGCAGGCTCCGCCTGGATTCGGGAGGCGCGGCAGGCGATCCGCGACGCCGATGTCGATTACTTCCGCGTCTCGCCGGCCCGCTACTGGATCGACTTTCTGGTCAGCCTGACCGCCGCGTATCTGGCATCCGCGGTCTATCTCACCGTCCCTCTCTGGTCATGGCGGCAGGCCGTCGCCTTCCCGATCGCGGCGTTCTGGCTCTACCGGCTGGGCTCGTTGATCCACGAGGTGTGCCATCTCGGCGGACACGAATTGCCGGCATTCAAGGCGGCCTGGAACGCCCTGGCCGGCGTGATGCTGCTGACGCCGAGCCCGTTCTTCACGCGGCACCATCGCGACCACCACAGCCAGCGTTATTACGGCACGCCGGAGGATCCCGAGTACGTCGCCAACGTGCTGGAGGGAGGCAATCCCCGGAGCATGGCCGGGTACGTCGTCTACGTGCTGGCGTTTCCGCTGCTGGTGTTCCTGCGTTTCCTGCTGGCGCCGCTCACCTTCCTCCATCCCCAGCTGCGGGAGTGGACGCTGCGGAAGGCCTCGTCGCTGACGTTCAACAGGGCCTATGAGCGGCGGCTGACGGCGAGCGATCGTTGGGCGATCCTGGCAGCGGAGATCCCGTGCTTTCTTCGGGCGGCCTTGATTCCGACGCTCGTGCTCCTGGGGTTGAACCACTGGTCCCGGATTCCCCTGCTCTATGTGCTGGCCGTGGCCACGGTGGTGCTCAATCAGCTCCGGCAGCTGGCGGACCATCACTTCGCAGGCGACGGGAGCCGGGTGGAGCTCGAGGCCCACATCGTCGATTCCTGCAATTTCACGCGGAACGACCCGCTCACGCTCCTCTTCTTTCCGTTCTCCATTCGCTACCACGCCTTGCACCACCTCTTCCCGTCGATGCCCTACCACAACCTCAAGCCGGCCCATGCGCACCTCGTGGCCACGCTGCCGCCTGACTCGCCCTATCACGGGCTCGATCGGCCGGGGTGGTGGAGCGTGGCCAAGGTGACGATGTTCGGCGACTGGGCGGCCCTGCGGCGGGCATGACCGGAGGCCGCACGGCGGCCGGCCGCTTGCGTTCCGGCCCGGAAAATGGTTCGCTGTCGTGACGGCGGCAGACGCCGTGTTTCCGAACGAAACGGGGAGTGAATCATGAACGGCGACAGGCGGACGTTGGATTCCTGGTGGCGGGCGGTCGTGGTGACGGTTGTGGCGGTCGGCGTGACCGCGGCCCTCGCCGGCTCCCAGGCCGCGGCCGAGCAGGCTTCGGCGCTCGAGACAGCGGTGCGGTCGGACGCGGAGGCGACGGTCAAGGCCTTCAATGCCGCCGATGCCACCGCCCTGGCGAACGCGTTCCTCGAAGCGGGCGAACTCGTCGACGAGGACGGCAACGTGTACGCGGGCCGGGCGGAGATCGCCGGCCTGTTCAAGAAGTTCTTCGCGCGGTTTCCCCAGGCCGTTATGGAGATGGAGGTCAGCGGTGCTCGGCCGATCGGCGAGGTGCTGGCTGTCGAGGAGGGCGTGCGTCGGATCACCGCCGACGCGGGGGCCGCGGCCGCGCAGATGCGGTACGTGGCCGTGCGGATGAAGCAGGGCGACCGGTGGCCGGTCGTCTCGTACCGCGAGTTCGCCGACGATCCGTTGCCGACGCCGCCGGAGATGCTCGCGGCCGTCGAGTGGCTCGTGGGTGACTGGGTGGACGAGAGCGACGAAGGCCGCACGACGATCTCCTATCGCTGGAGCGAAGACGGCAACTTCATCATCGGCGAGTACAACATGACCATCGGCGGCAAGTCGGTGGGCAAGAGCACGCAGCGGATCGGCTGGGATCCCGTCGAGAGTGAACTGCGATCGTGGACGTTCGACTCCGATGGCGGCTTCGCCGAGGGCGAGTGGGCCGCCGATGGCGCGGGGTGGATCATCAAGTCGGAGGCCACGACGCCGAACGGCTCCACCGGGTCGGCGACGGTGACGATCACGCCGAAGGACAAGGACCACTTCGTCGTCGAGAGCACCGATCGGATCGTCGGCGGGGCGCCGGAGCCCGACTTCAAGCTCGTCGTCGCCCGCCGGCCGCCGGCCCCGGCGGCCACCAAGTAATCTCCCTCATGCCTTCTGCGGAGTTGCCCTGATGCGCGCGTTCGCTGCGACCGCTTGCCTGGTGATGACGTTCTGGCTGGCTGCCGAGGCCCATGGCCGGCCCTCCATGGGCCGCGCCGGCGGTGGCGGGCATCCGGGTGGCGGGCATCACGGCGCCCCCGTGGCCCGGCCCGCGCCGCATGCCCGCCCGCAGATGCCCCAGGCCCGACCGGCGATGCCCCAGGCCCGGCCTGCCATGCCACAGGCGCGGCCGAACGTCGGCGGCATGCAGCGGCCGCAGACGCCGCAGTTCCAGCGGCCGAGTGTCGGCTCCCTGCAGCAGCCGAACCTCGCGCGGCCGTCGTTTCCGAACGCCGGCGCCGTCACCAGGCCTGCCGCCCCGGCGGCATCGGCGCGGCCCGGGCTGGGCGCGGTGCGGCCCGCCCCCGGCGGCGCGGCAGGTGGCCTGTCCCGTCCGCCGTTCGGTGGCTCCGGCAGCGCGAGTCTGCCGGGCGGTGGTTTTGCCACGCGACCCACTCCCGGGCTGCGGCCTGGAGGCGGGCAGGCCTCAGCGGGCGGTCTGCCGATCGGCGGCGGCAACCGGCCGGGAGTGAGCACGCTCCCCGGCGCGGCTGGCGGCATCCCCGGCATGAGCACGCGGCCGACGCCTGGTCTGCGGCCAGGACTGGGCGCCACGACGAAGCCGTTTCCGGCACCCGGCGCGGGCAGCGGATTGAACGGCGGCAACCGGCCGGGCATGGGGGGCAATCGACCCGGCCTCGGCGGCAACGGGGGTGGCGGCCTCGCGGGTGGCAACCGGCCCACCACGCTGCCCGGCGTGATCGGCGGCGGAGATCGCCCGGGAGCTGGTGGCAATCGGCCCGGCCTCGGTGGCAATCGTCCGACGCCGTTGCCCGGCGATCTCGGAACGGCCAACCGTCCTGGCCTCGGTGGCAACCGGCCTGACATTGGCGGCAACCGACCCGGCATCGGCGGGAATCGACCCGGCATCGGCGGGAATCGACCCGGCATCGGGGGCAACCGTCCGGGCCTCGGTGGTAACCGGCCCACGACGCTGCCTGAAGATCTCGGCGGCCTTGCGGCCGGCAACCGTCCGGGCGGTGGCTACAACCGGCCTGATGGCGGCTGGAATCGTCCTGGCATCGGCGGCAATCGTCCTGGCATCGGCGGCAACAACAACTTCTGGAACAGCGGCAACATCAACATCAACAACGGCATCAATACCGGTTGGGGCGGCGGCTGGAACGGGGGGGCCTGGGGCTATCCCGGCTGGGGCGGCGGCTCCGGCTGGAACCATGGCTACGTCAATCCACACTACGGCAGTTGGTACAACGGCGGCTGGAACAACGGTGGCTGGAACAACGGCTGGGGTGGTTTCTGGGGCGGATTCGCCACCGGTGCAGCGACGTGGGGCCTGGCGTCCGCGGTCACCAATTGGGGGCTCGGCTACGGCACCCTGGGGTATGCCGGTGGGGCCTATGTGAATCCCTACTACTCGGCCATTCCCGCCACCGTCGTGGCGGCGTCGCCCTACGACTACTCCCAGCCGATCGTCGTCAACAACTACATCCCGGTCGACGGGAACGCGACCGGCGGTGCGGTCGCGGAGTCCACGCCGGCGGCGGCCAGCGACGCCACGGTCGATGCGGCACTCGAGAAGTTCAAGTCCGGCGACTACACCGGCGCCCTGGCCGGCTTCGACGCCGCGCTGAAGGTGGCTCCCAACGACTCGGTGATCCACGAGGTGCGGGCGCTCACGCTCTTCGCCCTTGGCCGCTATCCCGAGTCCGCCGCCGCGCTCAATGCCGTCCTCGCCGCCGCGCCCGGCATGGATTGGACGACGGTCAGCAATCTCTATCCCTCCGTCGAGGTCTACACCGCGCAGCTTCGCAAGCTCGAGGACTTCTGCCGGGCCAACCCCGGCGATGCGGCCGCCCACTTCGTGCTCGCGTACCAGTACCTCGTCGGCGGGCACTCCGATGCCGCGGCCTCGGCCCTCGAGGTCGTGGTCGCGAAGCAGCCCGGCGACATCGTGGCGAAGCGGCTCCTCGGGGCCCTCAAGCCGGCGGCGGAGGCCACCTCGCCGGAGGCCGCGCCGGCGGCCCCGCCAGCCGAGAAGCCGGCCGCTCCGGAAACCGACCTCGTCGGCACCTGGAAGGCCGGCAGTGGCGCGGATGCAATCACCCTCGAGATCACGGCCGAGTCGAAGTTCACCTGGAAGGCCGCGCCGCCCGGCAAGCCGGCGGTCGACCTGGCCGGGACGATCGAGACGGCTGCCGATGCCATCGCCTTGCACAGCGAGAAGGCGGGCACCATGGTGGGGAAGGTGGCCTCGAAGGGCCCCGACGCCTTCGAGTTTTCCCTGCCCGGGGCTCCCGCCGAGGCGAAGCCGCTGCTGTTCCAGCGGCAGCGGTAAAGCGAGTGGCGGTGGCGGGGGCGGCGGCGCCAGGCTACGATTTTGGAATCCCTGCGGCCGTGTCGTGGGGCCGCCGACCCTGGGAAGACACGATCTTTATGGAACAGTACCGCAGGATTCAGACCGGCAAGAAGGGCGACATCCATCTGGTCGCCTTCAAGGACAAGAAGATTCTCGACGACACGGTCCTCGACGAGATTCGTTCCGAACTGACGCAGCTCATCGGCAAGGCCTCGGGGCCGGATCTGCTCCTGGACTTCGGCAACGTGGAGTTCATGTCGAGCGCCATGCTCGGCCTGCTGGGGCAGTTGCACCGGAAGATCTCGGCCGGCCAAGGCCGGCTGAAGATGTGCTCGATCCGGCCGGAGATCTTCCAGGTCTTCAAGCTCACGAACCTCGACAAGCTGTTCAGCATCCACAAGGACGCGCCAACGGCCCTGGCCACGTTCACCTGACGGCGGGCACGTTCGTGGCACAGCAACTCGACGGTTCGGCACCGGCCCGCGGCGTGGACGTCGTGATCGCCGAAGACAGCCGCATGCAGGCCCGGATGCTGATCCGGCGGCTCGAGGAGGCCGGGCACACCGTCCGCTGGGGCGAGACCGGCGGCCAGGCGCTGGCGCTGGTCCGCGAGCGGCGGCCCGACATTATCGTCTCCGACATCGAGATGCCGGAGATGACGGGCTACGAGTTCTGCAAGGCTGTGAAGACGGATTCCGCCCTCCGCACGATCCCCTTCATTCTCCTGTCGACGCTCGCCGACCCGATCGACATCATCCGTGGCCTCGACGCGGGTGCCGACAACTACGTCACCAAGCCCTACGAGCCGGAGTATCTCCTCGGCCGGATGCAGTCGCTGCTCGCGACGCCGCTGGAGTCGGCCGACGACGGCGCCGCGGCCATGCTCGAGGTGACGCTCGCCGGGCAGAAGTTCCGCGTCAAGGCGGGCCGGCAGCAGGTGCTCAACCTGCTCGTCTCCACGTTCGAGAACGCCGTCGCCAAGAACCAGGAGCTCGTGGTCGCCAACCAGGAGTTGTCGGTCGCCCGGGATGGGCTGCAGAAGTCGAACGAGGAGCTCTCCACGGCGAACGCCGAGATCTCGCGGATCAACGCCCACATGCTCCGCGATCTCAAGGCGGCGGCCAAGGTGCAGCGATCGCTCCTCCCGGCCGTCGACGTCGCCATTCCGGGCACGAGCGTCGCCTGGCGGTACGTGCCCTGCCAGAGCCTGGCCGGCGATTTCCTCAACGTCTTCCGGCTCGACGACGAGCATGCCGGGCTGTTCGTCGTGGATGTGAGCGGTCACGGCGTGCCCTCGTCGCTGATGGCGGTCACCGTGGGGCGGTTTCTCACGCCCAAGGTCAGCGACCAGTCGCTGCTGGTGCGGCAGGGGCCCGACGGCCGGGTCGCCGTGGCACGGCCGGCCGAGGTGGCGACGCAGCTCAACCGCCTGTTTCAGGCGGACGAGTTTTCCGGGCTGTACTTCACCTTGCTCTACGGCGTGCTCCACCTGCCCACGGGGCGGTTCGACTACTGCTCCGGCGGCCATCCGCCGCTGGTGCGGGTCCCGGCCGGCGGCGGACCGCCGGAGTTTCACGCCATGGAGAGTTTTCCGATCGCCTTCGTCCCCGACGTGGAATACGAGCAGCGGACACTCCAACTCGCGGCCGGGGACCGGCTGTTCCTCTATTCCGACGGCGTGCCCGAGGCGATGGACAAGGATCGCAATCCCTACGGCGACGATGCGATGGCGGCCTGCATCGCAGCCGGCCGGACCGCTCCGATCGAGGCCGGCGTCCAGGAGCTGCTCGAGGCCGTGGAACGCTGGTGCCAGCCGGTGGGGCCGCTCGACGACGTCTCGATTCTGGGCGTCGAATGGCGGCCGTGACGGAGTGCGGCGCTCACCGCCGCGGCTTCGGCGCGTAGTGGCTGCAGCCGCCGAGCGTGATGCGGTTCCAGCCGTCGTCGATGCCGATCATCGTTTCGGCGCCGCCGAGGAACAGGCTCCCGTCGGGGCGGAGCACGCGGCGCACGCGGCCGACGACCGCCGCGCGGGTCGGGACGTCGAAATACAGCATCACGTTCCGCAGGAAGACGACGTCGGCCAGCGGCATCATCGGCCAGGTGCCGGTGAGATTGATGTGGCGAAACTCGACGAGCTGGCGGCATTCCTGCACGATGCTCCACCGGCCCTGGAGGGGCCGAAAATACTTCTTCAAGAGCGTGGGTGGCAGGCCGCGATTGGTTTCCAGGTCGCTGTACACGCCTTCCCGGGCCCGGGCCAGGATCGGCTCCGAGAAGTCCGTGGCGATGATCCGGATGCGCCACGTGGCCAGGAGGTCGCGGAAGTGCTCGAGGAGCACCAGGGCCATGCTGTAGGGCTCCTGCCCGGTCGAACAGGCGGCCGACCAGAGCGTGAGCTGTCGCTCGGCGGAGCGACGCGGCACGAGGTTGGCGAGCACGGCCCGCAGCGCCTCGAACGGCGCGCGGTCCCGGAAGAATGACGTCTCGTGCGTCATCATGGCGCACAGCACGTCCTTCTCGAGCGTCGGATCGACGCCCTGGCGAACACGGTCGATGAGCGTCTCGAGGCTGGGAATCTTCCGCTGCTTGACGATCGGCATCAGGCGGGCGACCACGAGGTAGTGCTTCGACTCGTCGATGCACACGCCCGTCCGGCGGCGCAGCAGCCCGCGGAGGTAGTCGAACTGGGCCGCGGCGACCTTCATCGCGGCTCCGCGCGGCGTCAGCCGCCGCGCCTCTTGAGCCGCAGGGCGACCTCGACGCCGACCTGTGACAGCGGCAGCACGCTGTCGGCGAGCCCCGCCCGCACGACCTCGCCCGGCATGCCCCAGACGACGCTGGAGAACTCGTCCTGGGCGATCACGCCGCCACCGGCCGCCACGATCGTCCGGGAGCCGGCCAGGCCGTCGCGACCCATGCCGGTGAGGACCACGCCCAGCGTGCCCGCGCCCCACAGTCGGGCGGCCGAGCGGAAGAGCACGTCGGCCGCCGGGCGGCAGGAGTTCTCCGGCGGCTCGTCGGTGAGTCGGATCCGCGGCTGCGTTGCATCGCCGGCGAGTTCCATGTGGCGGCCGCCGGGGGCGAGCAGCACCTCGCCGGGCCGGACCGGTTCACCGTTGACGGCTTCACGGACCGGCAAGCCGCCCGCCTTCGCCAGCCGTTCGGCGAGGTGCGCCGTGAAGAAGGCCGGCATGTGCTGGACCACGAGGATCGGCACGCGGGCGTCGGGCACGAACGCCGGCAGCACCTCGGCCAAGGCGGTCGGGCCGCCCGTGGAGACCGCGACGACGACGCCCTGGATCCGCTCCTGCCGCGAGCCGCGGAGTGGAGCCGGCGGGCCGCTCGCGGGCCTGGCCGACTCGCGTCCGCCGCCGGACCCCCGTGGCACGATGGCCTTGATGCGGCCGATCACGTCCGTGCGGATCCGCGCGGCGACATCGGTGGCGCCGAGCCCGGCGGGCTTGGCGACGTAATCGTTCGCGCCGGCGAGCAGGGCGTCGACCGTCGCCTTCGCGCCCCGCTCGGTCAGGCTCGAGAACATCACCACGGGCAGCTTGCCGAACCGGCGGCGGATCTCGCGGAGCGTCGTGATCCCGTCCATCACCGGCATCTCGACGTCGAGGAGCACCAGATCGGGCCGAGTCGTCGGGATCATGTCGAGGCAGGCGGCGCCATTGTCGGCGGCCCCCGTGACCTTGATCTCCGGGTCGGCGCCGAGCGTCGCGGAGAGGATGCCACGGATGGTGGCCGAATCGTCGCAGATCAGCACGCCGATCGGCTCGCGACGGGCCGTCGGCGCCGGCGCGGCCACCACGCCCAGGTCGACGAGCTTGCGGGTGAACGCCGCGGCGGTGAACGGCTTCGCGAGGTAGTCGTCGATGCCCGCCTGCTGCGCGACCGCGATCCGCTCCTGCTCGTGCTCCGTGGAGATCATCAGGATCGGCAGACTGCGGTAGGCCGGCTCGCGCCGCAGCCGCCGGACGAACTCGATCCCGTCCATCACCGGCATGTGCCAGTTGACGGTGATCAGGTCGGGCCTGCCGCCCGCCGCGAGGGCGGCCAGCGCCTCCTGCCCGTTGCCGGCCTCGGTGCAGTCGAACCGCAGGTCGCCCAGCGTTCGGGCGACGATGCTCCGGGCCGGCTTCGAATCGTCCACCACGAGGGCACGCACGACGGGATCCTCCCTGTCCCGACCGGCCGCGGCCGGTCATGGGCCGCGATCAATTCTTCTTGTATTCTTCGACCAGCCGTTGCAGAGCCTGGGCCATCCGGGCCAGTTCCTGCGACGAAACCTGCGTGTTCGACGCGCCTTCGGCCGTACTCTGGGCCGCCTGTGCGACCTGGACGATGTTCTCCGCGATCTCCGAGGTGCCGGTGGTGGCCTCGGAGATGTTGCGGCTGATCTCACCGGTCGTCACCGACTGCTCCTCGACTGCCGCGGCGATCTTCGTCTGCAGGGTGTCGATCCGTTCGATGACCGCCCCGATCTCCGCGATCGCCTCGACGGCCCGCTGCGTGTCGCCCTGCATCGACTCGATCCGCCCGCCGATCTCCTCGGTGGCCTTGGCGGTGTCGCGGGCCAGTTCCTTGACCTCGCTGGCCACCACGGCGAAGCCCTTGCCCGCCTCGCCCGCGCGGGCGGCCTCGATCGTGGCGTTGAGGGCCAAGAGGTTCGTCTGCTCGGCGATCGACGTGATCACCTTGATCACCGCGCCGATCTCCTGGCTGGAGCGACCCAGGGCGGCCATCGTGCCGGATGTCGCGGACGCCATCTCCACCGCCTTGCGGGCGGTGCTGGCGGCGTCCTGGGCGTTCTTGGTGATCTCGTGGATGCTGGCCACGAGATTCTCGATCGAGCCCGACACCGTCCGCGTGTTGCCGCTGACCTGTTCCGCGGCGGCCGAAACCAGGTTGGCCTGGGCCGTCGTCTGCTCCGCCGCGGCGCTCATCTGCTGGCTGACGCTCGTGAGTTCCTCCGACGAGCTCGCCAGGGCGTGGGTGTTGTCGACGATGCCGCCGACGAGGGCCGCCTGCCGCTGGGCCTCCCGGGTCAGGCGGCGGGCGATGAGCGTCGACACGGCGAGCACGGCCGCGGACGTGAGCCCGAACACCGTGAGGCCGAGTTTCAGCAGGCGGTTGACGGGCTGAAACACCTCGGCCGTGTCGATTTCCGAGAGCAGGGCCCAACGGATGTCGCCTCGGCCGGTCGCGTCGCGGTGGATCGTGACCGGCCGCCAGGCGACGAGCGACGGCACGCCGCGGTAGTCGACGGCCTCGGCCGCGCCCGACTTGCCCTCGTCGATCGCCGAGCGGACGGCGGGCGTGTCGACCTTGAAGTCGGGGTTGATGATCGTGGTCTTGGCTCCCATCTCCTTGGTGAACCGGGAATCACTGCGAAACAGCCGGTCGGGGCCGACGGCGTACGTCTCGCCGGTCCGCCCCATGCCCGTGGTCTCGCCGATGATCGTGTTGGTCTTGTCGAGCGGCACCTGGAAGGCGACCGCGCCCACGAGCGTGCGGCCCTCGTAGATCGGTGCCGCCATGAAGCTCGCCGGCTCGTTGCACGACGGCAGATACCGCTGGAACTGTCCGAAAGCCACGGCATCGCGTCGTCCGGACGACACTGCCTGGAGGAATGCCACCCCGAGGCTCGAGGAGGCGAGGGGGCCCTCGCGCAGCGGGCCGCCAAAGTCCGCCTCCTTCGAGACGTTGTAGACCACCTTGCCCGACGGGCCGTCGATCAGGAACACGTCGGAGATACCGTACTTCTCCACCACGCCACGGAAGAACGGATGGTACTTGGCGTGAAACTTGGAGTACGTGGAAGCATCATCGGCCGTGTCGAGGAGGTACTTCGACCCGATCGGATTCGGATTGTTGCGAATGTAGAGATACTGGGCGTAGGCCGAGTCGTCGTCGAGGGCATGGCACAGCGGCCGGACATCGACGACTTCGGCGGAGCGGCGGCGGAACTCCGTCGCAAAATCACCGACGTAGAAGGCTTCGAGGTCGCGGCGGGCGGCCGCCAGGGCCTTGTCGTCCACCTTGTTGTCGGCCCGCAGCGTGGCCAGGCCGGCGGTCAAGTCGCGGAGCGACTCGAGGCACATCCGGCCCTCGGCGAGCACGGAGAGCTCCTGCCGCAGTGAGGCGAAATACCGCTCCACGGACTTCGCCGTGACGGCGTTGACGGTGTCGAGCTGCGCGAGTCCCTGTTCCCGCAGGGCGGCCGACGATGAGCGATAACTCGTCATGCCCATGAACGCCATGGGAATCAGCGACACGCCAAGGAGGGCGAGGAGCAGCGGGTTGGTGAGGAACGAACGCCAGCCGCCGGTCGCGCCGGTGGAATCACGGTCTGCCATTGGGGACTTCCTGCCTCTCGGTTGCCTACGGCCTAGCGCCGCGTGAGTGCCTGAATCATGCGCTGGGGATCGAGCAGATGCACGAGCTGTTCGGGGGCGGCGAAGACGCCGGTCAGCGGGCCGGCCCCTTCGCCACCGGTCGCCGTCTGCTCGATCCCGTCGGCCGGGATCTCCACGATGTCTTGCATTTCGTCGATCACCAGCGCGTACCAGTCGTCCTGAAGCGTAAGCACCAGGAGCGTCGCCCGCTCCGGGCAGGGGCGGTCGACGCCCAGGTGCGCGGCGGCGTCGATCACGGGCACGATGCGACCCCGCAGGTGCACCAGGCCGAGCACCCCGGCCGGAGCCTGCGGCACGCGGGTCGCCCGTCCGGCCCGCAGCACCTCCACGACGCCGTCCGCCGGCACGGCGAAGCAGGCGGCGCCGACGCGGAACGTGCAGCAGCGGTGGATTGCCGTGGTGGTCATGGCGTCAGGCCTCGAGGAGGGCGCGGCGCCGCGCGGCACGGATATCGACCACCTCGGTGGCGACGCCACCCAGGGACAGGATGCCGGCGACGCCGGCGGCGGCCGCGGGCTGGAGGGGCGACTCGGCCGCGAGCACGTCGAGGATCGTGCCCACCGAGAGCCCGACATCGCCGTCGAGAACGACGACACTCACCGTGTCGGTGGTGGCCGCCGCGAGGCGTCCCAGGATCGCATCGACGTCGGCCAGGGGCGTGAAGGCGTCGCCCCGGCGAACGACCGTCCGCTCGCCGACAACCTGCACCGCCTGCCGGGAATACTTCTCGAGCCGCACCACGTCGGCCAGCGGCACGGCCACCCGCCGGCCAGCCGGCGTGCCGCAGACGAGGTAGCGGTCGGCGAGCTCGGCCGCCGGCACGACGACGGCCTCGGGCTCGCGGTCGACCGGCGGCAGGCGGGCCGCCCGCAGCAGGCCGCGGAGATCGAGGATCAGGACCACGCCCCCGTCGCCGAGCACCGTGGCGCCCGAATACAGTCCGAGGCCGGCCAGCAGGGCCCCGATCGGCTTGACGACGATCGTGGAGAGGCTGGCTGCATCGAGCAGATCGCGGCAGCGGAAGTGGTCGGCGCCGGACTGCATGCCGTCGACGACGAGCCCGAACTCGTGGTCGTCGACCCGGACGAGCACCACCGTGCCCTCGGACCGGCAGGCGGTCGTCGCGCGAATCCCGAGGAACTGGTCGAGGAACAGGATCGGCACCAGCCGGCCGCGGACCCGCATCACCGGTGCCTCGGGCAGGCCCTCGATCCGCGGCCCGTGCCGGTCGCGGGACACGGGCACGAGCTCGCCCACCGCCGATTGCGGAATCGCGAACCGCTCGGTGCCGCAGCGGACGACCAGCGCCGGCATGATCGCCAACGTGAGCGGGACATGCACGCGGACGGTGGTGCCCACGCCGGGCACGCTGTGGATGTCGACCGTGCCGCCGATCGCCTCGATGTTCGTGCGCACGACATCCATGCCCACACCGCGTCCGGAAACGCTCGTCACCGCGGCCGCGGTCGAGAAGCCGGGCTCGAAGATGAACTGCAGCACGCGGTCCGGCGGCATGGTCGCCGCCTCAGCGGCCGACACCAGCCCCCGGGCGACCGCCTTCTCGCGGACCTTCTCGAAGGCGATCCCGCCCCCGTCGTCGGAGACCTCGATCGTCACCCGGCCGCTCTCGTTGAAGGCCCGCAGCGCGAGCCGGCCCGCCCGCGGCTTGCCGGTGGCGACGCGGGCTTCCGGCGGCTCGATGCCATGATCGACGGCATTGCGGATGAGATGCGTGAGCGGGTCGCGGATGCTCTCGATCAGCGAGCGGTCGAGCTCGGTGTCGGCGCCGTCGATCACCAGCTGCACCTCCTTGCCGCAGGAAACGGCAAGGTCGCGGACCGTGCGCGGGAAGCGGCTGAAGACATGATCGACCGGCTGGAGCCGCGTGCGGACCGCCGTTTCCTGGAGGGCGTTGGTGACGGTGTTGATTCGCTGGGTACAGGCCTGCACGGCGGGATCGTCACTGTCGACGCTGCGGAGCTGGTTGCGGGCGAGCACCAGTTCGCCGACGAGGTCGAGAATCGAGGCCAGCAGGCCAACGTCGACACGGACGGTCGAGTCGACGACACCGGGCCCGGTCGGGGCGGGAAGTTCGGGCTGGGGCGGGGCTCGCTCCACGGCAGCAACGGTCGTTGTGGGATCCGGTGGGGTCGCCGGTGCGGTCGAGGCATCGGGCGGCTCAGCCGTAGCGGTGACGGCCGCGGCCGGCTCGGTGGCCGGTGACGGCGTGGCCGGTGCGGCCGGCATGGACTCCTCGCCGGCCGCCACCGCGGCGAGCGCCCGCGAGAGGTCACGATAGTCGTGCTCGCCCTCGCCGCCTGTCGCCTCGATCGTCCGCAGGATCGTCCGCACGGCATCGACCATCGAGTACAGCGAACCGGTCACGCGATCGTCGAGCGTGAGCTTGCCGTCGCGAAGCCTGCCGAGCAGGTGCTCGCCGCTGTGGGCCAGGGCACCAAGCTTGGAGAAGCCGAAGAAGCCGCTGTTTCCCTTGATGGTGTGGACGGTGCGAAAGATGCTCGCCACACGCTGCGAATCGCCGGGCCGCTCCTCGAGCGCGAGCAGGTCGCGGTCGAGCTGATCGAGGTTCTCGCTCGATTCGACGAGGAACTCGCCGATAAACTCGCGGTTGTCGGTCATTCCCTCGCCCGGCCCGCGGGGCCGGGACCTTGTCGCCTGGGTCGACGGAGCGGACTGCGGCGACCTTGCCGCCCTGCCGTCGAGGTCAAGCATACACCGCGATTCAGGGCGTCGATCGCCCGTCCAGCCGGTGCGACCGGCAGGATCGCACCGACTCTCGCTTGGCGGGCCTCCGCCCGCTGGAACCAACCCGGCCATCCGGCCTGGCGCTCCCACAAGAAGCCCCCGGCGGAAGCCGGAGGACTCCGGGTGGCGTGTCTTCCCGGGTGCCATGCGATGTGGGTTGGAGCCAGGAAATTGCGTGCCGTCATCCGGCATGGACTGCGGGCTGGTTTTCGTGCCCGGAGTCCCCGGGTTGCCACCCGGGGCTTGTTGGACGGTTGACGAGACGGATTCCCAATTCAAAGGATCCGCAAAACAACGTTCGCAACCGCATTCCAGCAGCGCCGATGCTTTGCCAAGCCACCGCCGCAACATCAAAACGTGCGTTCGGGCTTCCTGGCAGTTGCACCGGCATTGTCACACAGCATGTCGGCCGGGCGAAACTCGCGGTGTTCGCCCGGCCGGCAGCGGGGACAAGGACTGCGACAGGCCTTGTCCCCGGGCCATCAGGATTCGAACTTCTGCAGGGCCTCGAGGGCGGCCAGCGCCCGGGCGGTGCCGCCGAAATGATTGACGAGCTTCTTGGCCGCCAGCAGATCCTCGACCGAGATCGCACCGCTCCGCCCGCCCGCCGCCACCGCTTTCCGGCCCCGCGACGGCCGTAGGCCCATCCGCTTGAGGACCATGCTGACCTGCGGCGAGGAGACGACGATGCCCTGCTTCTTGAGGGCGGCGATGATCACCACCGGACGCGGCTTCTCACCCTTGTCCTGCATGGACTTGGCGACCTTGCGGATCTCCTCGGATTTGTTCACGCCCTTCTTTTCAGCCATCGGTTCGATCGCTCCTGGAAAGTTCGATACCATGAAATCTGACATGATGTAAACATACATTCAAACCGTCATGATACAAGGATGACGTTGCCATCCCCCCTTTCGTGCGACCCTGAGCGGTTCCTCCCGTGACGCACAGCCCGTCCGACACCGCCGCGATGCGCCGTGCCATCGATCTTGCCGGCCGCGGCGCGGGGCACGTGGAGCCCAACCCGCAGGTGGGGGCGGTCGTGGTCGCAGCCGACGGCACGATCGTGGGCGAGGGCTGGCACACGGTGTTCGGCGGGCCGCACGCCGAGGTCGCGGCGCTCGCGGCCGCCGGGCCGGCCGCCCGCGGCGCGACGCTCTGCGTCACGCTCGAGCCCTGTTGCCACCACGGCAAGACTCCACCCTGCACCGCGGCGATCATCGCGGCGGGCATCGCCCGCGTGGTCATCGCGTCAGGCGATCCCTTTCCAGCCGTCGCCGGCCGCGGCATCGCCGCGCTGCGGGCGGCCGGCATCGACGTCGAAACCGGAGTGCTCGGGGCCGACGCCCGCCGGCTGATCGCGCCGTTTTGCAAACTCGTCGAGACCGGCATGCCGTGGGTGATCGCCAAATGGGCGATGAGCCTCGACGGCCGGCTGGCGGCGCCGCCCGGTGCGGACCGCTGGATCAGTTCCGCGGAATCGCGGAGCCTGGTTCACGCCCTCCGCGGTCGCATCGACGCGATCGCCGTCGGCATCGGCACGGTGCTGGCCGACGACCCGTTGCTCACCGCGCGGCCGCCGGGGCCACGGCAGCCGCTGCGGATCGTGCTCGATTCGGCCGCCAGGCTGCCGCTGGCCGCGGCCCTTGTCCGCACCGCCCGCGAGGTGCCCGTGCTCGTCGCCGCCGGTCCGGCGGCCACCGCAGACCGGGTGGCGGCGCTGCGGGCCGCGGGCTGCGAGGTCTGGCAGGCCGCGGCCGACTCGCGGAGCGAGCAGTTGCGGGAACTGTTGGCCGAACTGGGACGGCGTCGGCTTACGAATCTGATGGTCGAAGGAGGCGCGGCCGTGCTGCAGACGTTTTTCGCCGCCGGCGCGGTGGACGAGATCCAGGCGTTCGTGGCGCCGCGGGTCATCGGCGGCGACCCCGCCGCACTCCCCACGCTCCCCGCCGTGCCCGCCTGCGACGTCGAGGAGGTCGCCCTGCCCGGCGGCGACATCCTGCTCCGCGGCCTCGTGCGCCGGGCGGATATGGATCAGACGTGAGAATCCCCCGCTGAAGCCGTCGGGTGCGCGAGCAGCCTGACCAGGCGCTACGGCTTCGCCGGCAGGTCGCGGATGACGTTTCGCCAGTGGGTGACCGTCGCTTCCTCGGTGATCGACGTCTCGGCGGTGGCGGCGCGGAAGCACTTCGCTACCTCGAGCGCCACGGCCACATGCGCGAGGGCCTCCTTGGCCTCCGCCGTCTCATCCTCGGCGGCGAGCTCCTCGTCCGCGTCCACTCGGCCGTCCCGCTGCTGCACGCAGCCGTAGCGGGTGAGGTACACGACCCACGGCCGGAGCACATCGACGAGACCCGCGAAGTCGATGGCGGCCGCCCCGGCGAGCGGCTCCTCGAACGTTGCCAGTTGCGAGCCGGTCTCCATGCGGGCCGCCGCCAGCAGCCGGCCGGCCTGCGCCGGCACCAGCGAGAACACCGCGGCCTGGTCGCCGACGCCGATCGCCGGCCGGAGTTGCGTGTCGAGACCCGATGCCGGCAGGGCGAACGACCAGATCGAGCCGGCCGCGACCTTCGCCTTCTCCGGCGCGGGCACCTCGTAGCCCGCCGGCACGGCATCGGGAGCCATCGTGCGGGCGGCAGCGACGAGTTCGTCGGTCAGCGCGAAGAGATCGCTCAAACCCTCACGGAAGAGCTTGGGGTCGGCCAGCGGCAGGACGATCGCCGGTTCGAGCAGCGGCAACGGCTCGGCCGAGGCCGGTAAGTCCCTCTGCACCCGCGTGGCCTTCGTCTTGGCGTCGATCACGAGTCCCACCTGCCCGTCGGCGAGCGCCGGCACGATCTTGGCACGGAGCACCTCCATGAGCTTCTTTCCCAGTGGCACGACGTGCTCGTCAAAGGCCTCGACCCGCTCCCGCTCGGTTTCGTCGGCCCGCGGCACGCCATACTTCATGAACAGCCCCCAGCTTCCCGAGGCCAGGGCCGTGAGGTCGTCGAGCAGGGCGGGATCGGACTTGATCCGCGACACCACCGCCGCCAGCGGCGCACCCCCGACGTGCTCCAGCAGATCGAGCCGCCGCGAACCGTCGAAGGGCTGGTTTCGTGCCCAGTCCCAGGCGTAGCCCTCGTAGCCCTGGTCGGTGAGAAACGAGAAGGCGAGCCACGGCCCGGGCTTGGGCAGCCGGCGGCCCAGGTCCTTCTCGGCCTTGGACAGCAACCGCCGCGTGTCCGCGGCCGCCTCCGCGGGAAGCGCCGCCTGTTGGATGGCCGCGTCTGCAGCCTGGTTCAGCATGCGAAAGCCCGAGGAAGCGCTCTCCCGGTTGAGATCGGCCAAGGCGTCGCTGACGTACGCGAGGCCGGTGAGCGGCTTGTCCTTGTGGGCCCGGAGCTGGGCGAAGGGCGGCGTGTCGAGCAGGCCCTGGCGGCCGGTTCCCGGCAGGGCCAGCTTCTGAAGGTGGTCGATCGAATCACCGACCGAGAGGATCACGCGGTCGCCGATCACGCCCAGGGCGACGACGACGTCGAGCTTTCGCAGCCGGTCGAGCACCTTGTCCAGGTCGGCCTTGTCGTCGAGGCCCGCGGCCAACTCGTCCTCGAGCTCGCCCCACGGCAGCTGGTCGCCTTGGATCGTGAATGTCACGACCTCGCCGCCGGCGATCGGCTTGCGGGCCAGGGCGTCGGCCATGGCGGGGTTCGCCTGGGTCACGAGCTTGAGCAGGACCTCGATCCGCCTGAGCTGCGCCTTCGCGGCGTCGACTTTCGTGGTCCGGAAGCCCCACACGATGTCGGGCACGACGAGGAGATCGAGGTTGGCCGCCAGGCCCTTGACGATCGCGGCCTTCTGAACGCCCTCCAGCCCGTCATTGCGGCCGAGCTCGGCCTGCAGCGGGGCCGTGCCCTGCAGTTCCTGCACCTTCTGCAGCAGCCGGAGAAAAGAAATGCACGACGGCTCCCCGTAGACGAACGTGTCGGTGGCCACCATGTCGGCGAGCACGTCGACCGCCTGCTCGTTCTCCGGGAGCTGCATGAAGGTTTCAGCCATCGAGAACGGGCTGCCCGGCATCGACCGCTGCTCCTCGAGCGAACCGAGCGCCCGCCGCACCGCCGGCAGATCCTTGAGCGCCCTGAATGCGTTGCTCTTCATGAAGCGGTCGTACTGTTCCCGCGCCCGGAGGGTCGCCGAAAGGAAGGCCGCGTCGGCGGGGACGATGGCCGCCGCGTTGGTGGTGAGTTCATCGGCCAGGCTGGGCACGGCCGGCGCGACGGCGGCGAGCAGCAGCACCGCGACGACGAGCGGCAGCTGGTTCGGCAGGCTGGCGCCGCGGCGGGGCAGCAACGCGAAAAAGACACGGCACATGGTCGGAATCCTTCGGCTGGGCGGGGCGGTGGGACGGCGAATGATTAGCATATGGGATTCGTCCGTTCGGAGAACACCGGTTTTCCATGGGCCGCAGCCCCGTCCAGGCCGTCAGGAACAATCGTCGTGCACATCGATTCCACATGGATCGTCGACACGTTCGCCGAAGCCTTTCGCCTCCGGTTCACGCGGCTGGTCGTCACGGCCCATGACGCCCACTGGCTTGACGCGGCGGTGCGGGCGGCCTGCGGCTACGGCACGAGCGTGATCGGGTGCGACGCGGAGATTGGAGTGGAGCGGATGCTCGCCCCCGCCGACACCCCGGACGGCCGGCCGGGCGCGGCGCTGCTCGCCTTTGGGTTTTCGACGGACGCGCTCGGCAAGGCGGTGGCAAACCGCACCGCGCAATGCCTGCTCACCTGCCCGAGCACGGCGGTCTTCGACGGCCTGCCGGGGGCCGAGGAGCGGGTGCCCCTCGGGAGCCACGTGCGATTTTTCGGCGACGGGTTCGAGAAGTCGAAGGTTCTCGACGGCCGCCGGTTCTGGCGGATCCCGGTCATGGACGGCGAGTTTCTGATCGAGGAGTCGGTGGGCGTGGGCAAGGGCGTGGGGGGCGGCAATTTCATCCTCCAGGCCCGCAGTCTCGATGCCGGCCTGGCCGCGGCCCGGCGGGCCGTGGCAGCGATCGGCCCGCTGGCCGGCGTGATCACGCCATTTCCGGGCGGTGTGGTCCGGTCCGGGAGCAAGGTCGGATCGCGATACGCCGCCCTGCGGGCGTCCACGAACGACGCCTTCTGTCCGGCGCTGGTCGGGCGTGCGGGAGGCGAACTGCTGCCCGAGGTCGCCTGTGCACTGGAGATCGTGATCGACGGCATTGACGAGGCGGCGGTCGCCGCGGCGATGGAGGCCGGACTGCGGGCCGCCGCCGGATCCGACGTGGCGGCGATCTCGGCCGGCAACTATGGCGGGAAGCTGGGCAAGTTCCACTTCCATCTTCGCCACATTCTCGGCGCGGCCTGACCATCCCCGAGCCCCGGGGCGAGTGGCCTTCACCGCTGTCCGGGGGCCTGCTATCTCTCCGCGGACGAAGTTCTTCGCCGCCAGCGGCGGCCGCCCACGGGGTTGCCATCATGTCCGAACCGGAAAGATCGTCGCGCCAAAGTCTCGTGGTTCCGCCGCGTCATGCGCCCCTGCCGGTCGTGATCGGAGCGCTGGCCTGTGGCGGCGTGGGATTCGGTCTCGTGTGGGCGTTCGGCATCGGTCGGCCGGCGGCCGGCGGCCGCGACATCTCCGCGCAGATCCAGGCGCCGCCGAGCGAGGCCGCAGCGGTCGGACCGTCTGCGGAGCCCGCACCGTTTCCCGGCGACGATGAAGCCCTGCGCGAGTTGCCGCCGCCAGGTCGCTGGCAGCCACGCGGGTCGGCCACCGCCGAACCGCCGGTAGCCGCCGACCGCTACGCCCGCCAGACGTCGCTCGACCTGCCCGACGCGGTGATCGCCGTATCCGGTGAGGAACGGCCCCTCTCCCGGTTCTCCGCGACGGACGTGCCGCCCGCGCTGAATGAGCCGCCGAGCGTGGCGGAGCCGGCAGTGACCCCGCCCGCGGAATCGTCCGCCCCCGCGTCGGAGCCCGCAGCGAGCGACGCCGATGGGCAACCGGCCGTGAATGAGCCGGCTGCCGAACCGGCCGCCGCGGCTTCCGGTCCGCCCCCGGCGCCGTCTCGGCATGACCCGCAGACCGCCGCTCCCGGCGGTGACGACGCCGGCGATCTTCCGGCCGGCACCCGCGCCGTCGCGCCGGCCCCGGAGCCGACGTCCGTGTCTCCGTTCGCCGCGGCGCCGGCCCTTCCGCTGCCGGTGGCCGGCGTGCCACCCGCGATTCCCGATCATCCGACCGCCCGCCCTGTGTTTTCCGATTCACCCGCTCCATCACCGCCCAGGGTGCGTGGCGCCACGGCCGCCGTGCCCTACGCCGCCGCGCCGCCGATGGTGCCGGGATTGAACGCCGGCAGCCCGGCGCCGGCTATGGCCGGCCCACCGCGACCGGACGCGGCTGGTCAGGGGCGGCCGGGCCCGATGCAACTCGAGGGCATCCAGACACCACAGCTCGCCGTCGAGAAGCGCGGTCCCCGGGAGGTGCAGGTGGGCAAGCCGGCACGCTATGAGATCCTGGTCCGCAACGTGGGTAGTGCGACGGCGCATGACGTGACGCTTCGCGACGCGATTCCCTTCGGCACCGCCTTGGTGACCACCGCGCCCCCGGCCAGCCCGGCCACGGCCGCAGCCGCCGGGAACGACGGCGATCTCGTCTGGGCCCTGGGCACACTCGATCCCGGTGGTCAGGCCCGGGTCATCATGGAGTTGATGCCGCAGGAGGAGGGCGAGATCGGCAGTGTTGCGAGCGTGAGCTTCCGGGCGGATGCGTCGATCCGTTCCCGGTCCACCAAGCCCGCCCTGAAGATCGAGGCCACGGAGCCCAAGCCGGTGCTGATCGGCCGCGACACCCAGCTGACGATCACCGTGAGCAATCCCGGCAGCGGCGTGGCCACCGGCGTGGTGCTCGAAGGCTTCCTCCCGGAGAACGTTTCCCACCGCGCCGGCAGCGAGCTGGAGTTCGACGTGGGGCAGCTGCGGCCCGGCGAGTCGCGGACGATCGACCTCGTGCTCGGCACCCGGGGGCCCGGCGTGCAGGCGGCCCGCTTCGCCGCCCGTGCCGATGGCGGCGTGGAGGCTCAACAGACCACGAAGCTCGAGGTCACGGCGCCAACATTGGAGCTGGCCGTCGACATGCCGCTGCGGCGGTTCCTGCAGCGGCCGGCCACCTGCACGATCTCGATGGCGAATGCCGGCACGGCGCCGGCACGGGCGGTGGAGCTCGCGGCGCAGCTGCCACCGGGGATGAAGTTCGTGCGGGCCAACAATGCCGGCTGGCATGACGACCGCACCCACCGCGTGCTGTGGAATCTCGAGGAGCTCCCGCCCGGCGAGACCGGCACCGTCGAGGTGGTCGTGATGCCGATCGCCCTCGGGCCGCAGAAGATCATGGCCGCGGCCCGCAGCGCCGACGGCCTGGCCGACCAGGTGGCCCACGTTTGCGAGGTCGAAGGGCTGGCGGCGGTGAGCTTCGAGGTCGCCGACAGCGAGGATCCGATCGAGGTCGGCGGCGTGACGGAATACGTCGTCCGCGTCGGCAACCAGGGCACGAAGCCGGCCACGGGCGTCCGCGTGACGGCCAGCCTGCTCGGTGACCTGGAGCCCGTCGATGCCCAGGGGCCGGCGGGGCATCGCCTCGAGAACCGGGCCGTCGTCTTCGAGCCCCTGGTGAAGCTCGCTCCCTCCGAGGAAGCGGTGTTCCGGATCCGCGCCCGCGGCCGCCGGGCCGGCGACCAGCGGGTGCAGGTGCAGGTCGTCAGTCAAGACCACGCGGCGCCGATCACCAAGGAGGAGATCACCCGGGTGTACGACGACCGCTGATCGGTCGCGCAACCCCTCCGGGTGTCAGTGCCGCTGCCGTGCGGATCCGAGCGACCGTGGGCTCGCGCGATCCGCGGTCAATCGATAGTCTCCATCCCCAGGCTCCGAGACTGCGAGCGAGAATCAGTATGCAGCATAAGCGTGTCCTCGTCACCGGGGCGGGTACGGGCATCGGCCGCGGGATTGCACTCGAACTGGCCCGGCGCGGCTGTCGCGTGGCGGTTCACTACTCCCACAGCGCTGCCGGTGCGGAGGCGACCGTGGCTGAAATCGTCGCCCAGGGAGGTGACGCCCGGTGTTTCCGTGCGGATTTCACGCAGGTCGACCAGGTGCAGGGCCTCGCCGCCGCGGCACTTGAATACCTCGGTGGGCTCGACGTGCTGGTCAACAACGCAGGAATCACCGCGAACATACCCTTCGAGCGCGTGACGCCGGAGCAGTTCGACACGCTGTATGGCGTCAACATCCGGGCGATGTTTTTTCTCACCCAGAAGCTGGTGCCGGCGCTCGAGAAGGCCCGCGGCTGCGTGGTCAACATCACGTCGATTCACGCCTACGAAGGCATGCGGGAGCACACCGTCTACGCGGGCACGAAGGGCGCCATCGTGGCGTTCACCCGCACCCTCGCCATCGAATTGGCGCCGCGTGGCATCCGGGTGAACGGCCTGGCGCCAGGATGCGTGCATGTCGAGAACTACTCCAAGGCGATCCCCGACTTCGCGCCGGAAACGGCAGGGCGGAGCATTCCGGCCGGTTTCTGTGCCGCTCCCGCCGATATCGGCCGGGTCGTCGCCTTCCTGGCTTCGGATGACGCGCGATACATCCTCGGCCAAACCCTGGTCGTGGATGGCGGGACGACGTCTTGGATGCCGTTCCACGAGGGGTTCGCCGGCCCGCTGTCGAATGCCTTCGGCACAGGATACGTGCCCGGCCTCTGAGCCGTGGTGGTGCCGGAGGTCGTGTTGATTTCAAGTCTTTCGACCCCTGCCTCATGGTGACGCCATGCCATCAGACAGACGTTTGCAGCCGCTGTGGACCGCCTTCGTGGCCGCGATCGGCGGATTTCTCTTCGGCTACGACCTGGGGCTCATCGGGGCCGCAAACGTCTATCTGGAGGAGCAATTCGCACTCTCCGCGGCGGAGCTGGGTTTTGCCACCGCGAGCGCCGTCCTCGGCTGCATCCTCGGCCCGTTCCTGGGCGCCTGGTTGTGTGACGCGATTGGCCGCAAGAAGACCATGATCGTGGCATCGCTGCTGCTTGCCGTGAGTGCTGTGTTCACCGCGGTGCCAGACTGCATGGCCGATGGCACCCGGGACGGCGTGCTCTGGTCATTCAACTTCTTCCGCTTGATCGGCGGGCTTGGCGTGGGGCTGTGCTCGATCGCCTCGCCGATGTACATCGCAGAACTCGCGCCCCCGGCCCGGCGGGGACGGTTCGGGCTCATGTATCAGCTCGCCGTCGTCTTGGGCCATGCGGTCGCTCCGCTGATCGCCTGGGGCATCGTCGCGTGGCTCCGGATCAGGCACGGCGTCCAGCAGGGCGACGTGCCCGAGGCATGGGCCCTGCAGCCGTGGCGGTGGATGTTCTTCTCTGAAATGCTGAGCATCGTGGCCTTCGTCGGCTTCGTCTTCCGCCTGCCCGAGAGCCCGCGCTGGCTGGCTGAAAAGGGCAGGTTCGATGAGGCGGAGAACGTGCTCCGTCTCATCGACGGCCCGGATTTCGCCCGCACGGAAATCGCGGAGATTCGCCGCACGTTGCACGCCGAGCAGGGCCGCTGGGCCGATCTGCTCGCGCCGGGCATGCTCTGGGCCCTGTTCATCGGGATCCTGCTCGCCTTTTTCAACAACTGGACCGGGTGGAGCGTGATCGGGGCCTATATTCCAAGGCTCTTCGAGGCGGCTGGCTATCACCGGGAGGACGCCATTCGCGACTTCGTCTTCGTCTACGGGGCGATGGCCGTGCTGACTCTCGTGTCGATTTCCCTGGCCGACCGCGTCGGACGACGGCCACTCTGGATGTGGGCCTCGTTGCTGGGCGCGGTGATCACATTGCTCTGCGGCTTCGTCTTCGCCTGGGGATGGAAGGGAACGCCGGTCATGATCGTGATCTCGTTGATCACGATTCCCCATGGCCTCGCGCTCGGCGGTCTGCCCTGGCTGATGATGTCGGAGCTCTATCCAACCCGGCTGCGGGCCAAGGCGGTGGCGGTCACCACGACCACACTCTGGTGCTTCATTTTCACCGGCGCGTATCTCTTTCCGTCCATCACGGGCTGGTCCGACAGGTTGGTCGGTTCCGTGGCGGCCGCATTCTGGCTGTTCACCGGGGTGTGCATCCTGTCTTTCCTGTTCGGGTGGCTGCTGATGCCGGAAACGAAAGGCCGCACGCTCGAGGACATCGGCGAATCGTGGACGGCCTCGCGTCGTTGAGCAGTCGCCAGAGCCCGCGTCAGCCCGAGTACATGGTGGAGCGCACGCCCGGCGCCTCGGTCCGCACCCGAAACAGATCTCCGGCGAGCGGCTGCCCGCGGAGTTCGTCTGGTGACAAGCCCACGCGGGCGGTGGTGATGTAGAGATCCTGAAGGTCGGGGCCGCCGAACGCACAGGCGGTGACGTTCGCCGTCGGGACCCGCAGCCGTGAAACCTCGCGGCCGGTTCGCGGATCAAACGTCACCACGTGCCACCCGCCCCACATGCCGACCCAGAGCATTCCCGCCGCGTCGATCGCCATGCCGTCCGGAATGCCGAGTTCCGCAGGCACCTCGATGGCACAGCGACGATTCGAGAGCTCGCCGGACGCAGCGTCATAGTCGAATGCGTCGATCCTGCGAGTTGGCGAGTCGATGAAATACATGGTGGACTCGTCAGCCGTCCACACGATGCCATTGGAAACGGTCACGCCACTGAGCCGGCGCCGAATGTCGCCCGCCGGCTCGAGCGAGTAGAGCGTGCCCTGGCCGGGTTTCTCCTGCATCGACATGGTGCCGGCCCACAGCCGGCCGCGGGGATCGCATTTCCCGTCATTGAAGCGATTGTCAGGGAGATCCGCCTCCGGGTCGCCCAGGGACTGGAGCGACTGCGTTTCCGGATCGAAGGCCTGGAAACCGTCGGCGCAGGCGAGAACGAGCCCCCCCGATTCGCGGACGACCACGGTCCCGATCAGGCGGCCCACGTCGTAGGGAGTGCTCGTGCGGCTCACCGGATCGAACCGCCGGAGTGATTGGCCGAGGATGTCGATCCACCACAGACACTCCTCACGCCAATCCCAGAGCGGGCCCTCGCCGAGTTGTGCGGCTGCCTTGCAGATGTGCTCGACGTCGCTGGCCATGAGTGATCGCCTCGCTTTTCGATCAGATTCGATCACGTCTGTCCGATATGCCGCACAGCACCTGCGTGACTTCTTCGATCGCCGCCCGCGGACCCCGGAAGCCCCATACGTGGCTCACATCCTGCCGCTTCCGAAGTCCGGTGTCGCCGCCGATCGCAGCCGCGTGATGCTCCATCTCGCTGAACGCGCCCAGCGTGCTGTTCACATTGCATGCCTGCAGGGCGAAGCCCGTCTCGTGGGGGCGATCCGCGGGCGCATCGGCGTAGATGCCCGATGGATCGGGCTGAAAACTGCGGACGACCAGCCTGGCCGTGCGGCCTGCGTGCCAAAAATATGCCATTCGACCCGTCGTGGCCAACGCGGGTATCGAGATTTTCTGCTCGCCGGCCGCCGCCATTCGGTAGGTGACACAACGCTCCGAGACCCGGACATGGCCGGGCGGGATGATGCCGAAAAAACGAGTCGGCTGGCACCACGCATAGGTGGGCATGAACAGTTCGCCGCCGTGGGGAAGCTGGAGCAGGTTCCAGATCGCGACGAGCGGGAGTGCCCGTGCCCTGGCGGGCGCGTCGAGCGTCACCTCGAGTGAATACCCCGCGTAGTCCACGCCGCGCGGCAACCCAGGGCCGAGCGGATTGGACGCCAGGCGGACGGTCTTCACGATCCGGAGCGGAACTCTCCGGTCCGCGCGATAGGCCATTACCGACGCCGTGTTGCTGAGGCTGATGACGCCCCGCTCACGATCCTGCAGACGATAGTCACCGGGATCGAGCGTGCGCGGCGGCGCGTACACCGAAGTGTCGGGATAATGCGGGAAAAAGAACTCGAGCTCGGGTGAGAGCCACGTGCGATCGCCGCCGAGATTCGACCATGATTCGGACCGACAGAGCCGCCGGCTGCTGCTCGCCGAGGCAAGTGCGGGATGCGTCCAGAGCAGATTTTCCTGCGATCCGCCTGGGAACAGGCCGATCACGCGGCCGCCTTCCTGGAGCACGACCACCCGGCCGCCATCCGCAGCCTCCAGCGACCGCGGTTTCAGCCACGCCGGAAACCGCGGCATTGATGAGGCTCGACGACTCATGGGGCCTGGGCCTTGGCGGCGCTGGCGGCCGGCAGGTCGAAGTCGCCCGTGCGGTCGCGCCACACGCAGTGGATGTGGTTGGCGGGATTGCCTTCGGCGTCGGGCTGCACGTTCACGAACTCGATCGAAAAGGTAGGTCCCTCGACCCGGTATCCATGCCCCACGCCGGGGACGAGGCTGCCGGACCAGGCGAAGTGAACGTCGTTCCAGCCCCGGTGCGCGGACGGCTGCGCCGTCGTGTCGGCCCCGCCGCCGAGCCCCTCGATGAGCCGCAGCCGCTCGGCGGCGACCTCGTCGGGCATGACGGCGCAGTAGGTCTCCACGAGCCGCCGGAGGATCGACTGCTGCGGCGCCGTGAGCTCCTTGAAGGAGATGCCGGCCGCCGGCTCTGCGGGGGGCTGCGGCTTGCCCGCCGCCCGGATCTCCTGCGGCGGCTCCTTCGCGATCACGGCCTTTGCCCGCTGCGGTTCGTCGAGCGCGGCGAGCAGTTCGAAGGCCAGCGTCTCCTCGTCGCGGAGCACGCGGTCCCCCGAGGCGGGCAGGCCGTCGAAGCTGGTCTTCACCACCGCCGGGTTGGCGCCCAGGAACTGCGGCGTCGAGTCGACGAGCACGCCGTCGCGGACCGTGAAGTTGAACGAGAGGTGATGGCCCTCGATCGACAGGCCCCAGGATCCCGTGGCGGCGGGCGTGCCGAAGATCGTGAGGAAATACCGCTTCGGGTCGCGGATGTTCTTCGCCTTGGCCCCCTCGATCCTCCGCAGGATCTCGTCGAGCTTCATGATCATCACCGATTTGTCGTAGCCGGCCTGCGAGAGGGCCGATCGCACGAGCGCGAGCGCCGCGGCCTCCTGCCGGTCGTTCATGTCGCGAAGCTGCAGCCCCTTGCGGTCGTTCTTGGGCACGAAGTGCCAATCGGTCCGCGCGGGGCTGGCGAAGGGCTGCATCGCCCGCGCCTTCTGCTCGGCGTCGAGCGTGGACAGCCAGTCGATCGCGGCGGATGCCATCGACTCGGCCGCGGCCGGGCGGCGCAACGCTCCCATGAGCCGGGGCGTGGCCACGGAGACCACGAGGATGGCGGCCGCGGCGGTGCAGGCCGTGAAGGGGCGAAGTCGGGAAGTCGTGGTCATCATCGGCCCTCGGTGATGGAGGCGGCGTTCGCCCGCGGCGTATCGTGTCCCCGGCCCGGGTCGCGGTCGTGGTGGGCCTGGTCCACATGCACGTGCACGTGGGGATGCTGCTGAAAATACCCCCCCCACGCCTCGTCCGAAACCCCGGCGGCGTCGAGGTAGAGATTTCGCAGTCCCGGCAGGCCGGCGATGGCCGCGAGCCCGTCGTCGCCGAGCGGCACGTCGATGAGGTGGAGCGACTCGAGGGCAGCAAGCTCCGCCACCGCCGCGCCCGCCTCGCGGCCGGCCAAATTCCTGCTGCCAAGCCGCAGCGACCGCAGCGCGGGGATGTGCCGCAGCGCCCGCACACCCGCGGCCGTGCAGGCGGCCTGCGGCACGTTCAGGTGCGCGAGGTGCCTGCAGCGGGCGATCTCGCGAAACCCGACGTCCGAAAGTGGCGACTCGCGAAGCACGAGCCGTTCGATGCCTGGCAGCGTGGCGAGGATCTCCGCCCGGGCGTCGTCGGCGACGCCGTGGCGGAGCACGAGCTCCCGCAGGCCCACGAGGCCGCGGAGCGACTCCCACTCGGCGGCGGTGAGGGGCGCGTCCGCCACGATTCGCGCGGATGCCCCTGCGCGGACGGCCTCGACCTGGGGCTCGAACGTCGCGTTGCCGCGGTGCGGCACCTCGGGCGGGCTGCAGCCGCCGCTGACCGCGGCCGACGCGATCAGCAGGAAAGACCTGCGGCCGATGCGGAGCCTACGACGGACACGCGACATCCGGTCGATGCCCCGGCTCACACGCCACCGACCACGTCGGCCACGGCGGTCGAACCCGGCGGTGACGAGATCCGCACCTTCACCGCCTGACCCGGGGCGGTGGGGGCGACCCGCAGCGTCAGTTTGTGCGTCCCCCGTGAGAGCCTGGTCGTGAAGGTCCGCTGGCCGTGGTGGGTCTCGGTGTCGAGCCACGCGAGGAACTTCCCCGGCGCGTCGATCTCCACCGTCACCGCGCCCCCCTCGGTCACCCTGATCTCACCCTGCACGTAGACCATCGCCGCCTGGTCGCCGCGGCACAGCTCGTCGAGCGGCAGCTCGCCGCTGGCCCGCGCGTAGACCGGCTGCCAGGCGTCCGAGCCGAGAATCCGCCCCTCGAACTGCGCCATGGCCGGCGCCTCCTCCGGCTTCTCGCCGAGCGACTTGATCGCCTGCATGTCGCCGAACAGCCGCCACCGCTGGATCAGCGGATCGGTGCGGACGGCGTACGGCCCTGGCTTGCCCAGTTCGGAGACGAACTTCGCAAGGTCCACCAGCTCGTCTCGGGTGAGGAACTTGGCCAGGCCCTGCGGCATGAGCGAATGGCCCTCGGCCTCCTCCTCGATGTCGGCCGTGGGGATCGTGATCGTCTTGCCCGAGGCCTCCTTGAGCTGGACCCGCACCGCGTCGCGGCTGAGGACGATTCCGGTGAACACCTCGCCATTCACAGTCTGGAAGATTTTCGTGACGTACTGTTCCTTGATCGCCAGGTTCGGATTCAGGATCGAGCTGACGATGAAATCAACCGGCGAGACGGCACCCACGCTTGTGAGCTCGGGTCCGAGGTCGCCTCCCGCCTTGTGCAGGGCATGGCACTTGAGACAGCTCATGTCGGCCCGGCGGAACACGAGTTCTCCGCGGGCCGCATTCCCCCTGGCTTCGACTTCCGCGGCGAGGCTGGCCACCTCCGCGGGCGTGGGCGGGGGCGGATCGACCGCGATGCCCGCGGCGGCGCTGAGCCTGTCGGAGAGAGCCTTATCGCTTCGGCCGACCGCGTACATGTGACGCAGCGCGAGCTTGGCGACGTCGACCGGGAGCGTCCGCCGGGCGAGCGCCGCGGCGAGGGCGTCCGGCCCGCCCTTGCGGTTCAGGAAGGCGTCCACGAGCGGCGCGGGGTCGTCCCGCGGGTCGCACTCGCCGAGCACGGTCGCGGCGCGGGCGGCGGCCCGGTCGAGATCCGATCTGGCCAGGCCGGCGACCGCGACCATCCGGATCGGCCCGGGCTGTCCCTTGGCGGTGAGTTTCTCGAGCGTTTCCTGCGCCGGGCGGTCGCCGATCGCGATCAGGCCGTCGATCGCCGCGGATCGCACCGCGGGGTCGACGCCCGCGAGGGCGATCTGCCCGAGATCGCGAGACACGTCGAGCTTCCAGGCGCTCGCCAGCCGGATGGCCGCCTGCCGCAGCCGCCCGTCGGCGTTGTCCTCACCGCGGATCACGCGGCCGATCGCCGTCAGATCGCCCGCGGGCTTCACCTTGCGGGTCGTGGCCGTGTCGAGCAGCGTGGTGAACACCTGGAGCCGCAGTTCGGACGGATAGTCGCCCTGCAGCGCCTGGGCGAAGACGCTCGCCAGTTGGGCCGGGGTGCCCCGACTGCAGATCATCTTCACGATGTCACCCAGGCGGTCGGCCGGCACCTGCTTCCGCTCGATCAGCGCCACCAGCGGTGCGGCCACGCTAAAGCCGGGGTCCCGCCGCCGGAGGCGGCGGTCGAGCGTGTTGATCGTCTCGCCGAGCGTGTAGTGAAGGGAGTCGTCCATCGGGTGGAGCAGTGCCCGCTGGGCGCTGGCGAGGGCCCGCGCGTCGGGGAAGAAACTGAGGGCCCGCACCGCTTCCAGCCGCACCCGCGGATGCCTGTCCTCGACGAGCGTGGCCAAAAGATCGAGCGGCTGCGAGATTCGGTCCCGCCAGGCGCACAGCACGCGGATGGCCGCAGCCCGGGCCCGGAAATCGGGCGACCGGACCGCCGCCCGCAGCCGCCCCTCGTGGACGACGTCGTGGGCCTGGTGGAGCCAGAGGGCCTCGAGCAGATGATGCTCGTAGTCGGGGCCATGGGGATCGAGCGCCGCTGTCCAGCGGTCGACCGCGGCCAGCACCTCGGCGCCGTCGCGATTCCAGAGCTCGCTGCGGACTCGGGCATGGGTTCGCTCCTCCGGCTCCGACTCGAAGAGGGCGAGCAGCGCCGGGACCGGCTGGCCGGCGATCTTCGCGGGCGTGACGAGCGGCCGCTTCGCGTGGCGGACCCGCCAGATCCGGCCGTGGTGGTGGTCGCGGTTCGGGTCGCGGAGCGAGTGCTGCATGTGTCCGACCAGCGGATTGAACCAGTCGCACACGTAGAGCGCGCCGTCGGGACCGAACTCGAGGTCCACCGGACGCACGTTCTGGTCGGCCGACCGGAGCAGCGGCGCGACCGGATCGGCCGCGAACCCAGCCCCCTCGTCCCGCATCCGGTACTGCAGCACGCCGTGGAAGCCGATGCAGTTGTTGAGCAGGTAGTTGCCCTGGGCCTCCTCCGGGAAGTTGCGGCTTGACACGATCTCGCAGCCCGCCGTCGGCCGCCACTGCTTGGTGAGGAACTGCTTCATCACCGACCGCTTGTCGGGATAGTCGATGTCGCCCGAGAAGGCGGTGCCCCAGTAGTTCGCGCCGCCCGAGGCGTCGGCCACGAAGTTCTGGCCCCAGCGGTCGATGCAGTGGCCCCAGGGGTTGGCGAAGTTGTAGGGCGCGAAGACACCGAAACGCCCTGTTCGTGGCTCCCAACGAAACACCCCCGCGTTGGCGAGCCGGGTCGGTCCCCACGGGCTCTCGACCTGCGAGTGGAGAAACGTGCCCTCCTGGAAGTAGAGCCCGCCGCCCGGGTCGTAGGTGAAGGTGCTGAGCGCATGGTGGCAGTCAGCCGAGTCGAACCCGTGGAGCACCCGCTCGCGGACGTCGGCCCGGTCGTCGCCGTCGAGGTCCTTGAGAAACATCATGTCCGGCTGCTGGGCGACGAACACACCCCCGCTGCTGAACTCGATGCCCGTCGGCAGGTGCAGGCCGTCGGCAAAGACCTTGCAGACGTCGGCGCGGCCGTCGGCATCGGTGTCCTCGAGGATCAGCACCTTGTCATGGACCGGCGTGCCCGGGTTGTACTGCGGATAGGTCTGCATCGTGCACACCCAGAGCCGGCCGCGGGCGTCGAAGGCAAACTGCACGGGATTGCCGAGCTCGGGAAACTCCCGCTCCGACGCGAACAGGTTGGCCTCGTAGCCCTCGGCCAGCGTGAACTGGGCCAGAGACTCCTCGGGCCGGGTGAGCTTCGCCAGTTCGGGGCGGTTGGTCGGGATCTCCGGGAGCGGGCCCGTCTCCGAGTCGTCGATCCGGGCGGCCACCGGCTTTCCCCGGGCCACGTCCCAGACCCGCCGGTCGCGGAGCGCGGTCATGTTCCGCAGTTTGGCGAACTCGACGGGAAAGTTGACCGTGCCGAACGGGCTCTTGCGGCCGCCGTAGATGTAGAAGCCGTTCACCGCGCGGTGGTCGTAGAAGAACTGCAGGTTCTTCTCGTTCACCTCGGCGCGGAGCCGCTCGAGGTCGATGCGGCCGTCCGGCGCGGGCCGCGGGCCGAAGAGGGCGGCGTCGAGGGCCGCGGCGACGAGCCGGTCGCCGTGGGCGTTGAGGTGGACGCCGTTGATCGTCAGTTTCTGCCCGCCGGCCGACTCCATGAGCTGCAAAGACGGGGTGAACAGGTCCACGAAGGGCGTGCCGTGTCGGGCCGCCACCCGCCGCATGGCCTCGGTGTAGAGCCGCAGGTTCGCGTTGTTCGCCCTGCCGTCCGGGAGGTGCGGGTCGCCGAGATTCTCATGCGCGATCGGCGAGACGAGCACCACGTGACGCAGGCCCGCCAGCGGGGGAAACTCGACCACCCGGTCCTGCTCGCGATCCCACGGGCTGCGGGCCGAGGTGAATTGGTCGATCCGCTGCGGTGCGGCGAGGAACCGCTCGAGATCCTGCTCGAACCGAGGCAGACCATCCGGCCCCGCGAACGACTCGTTGAACCCGAACATGGCGATGAGCAGGTTCGGCTTGTGGTCGGCCAGCGTGTTCTGATGGTCGACGAAGTTCTTCGAACGCGGTCGCAGCGCGATCTCGTCGGCCGACCAGCCGAGGTTCCGCACCACCAGCTCGAGCTCCGGGAACCGGGAGTGAAGAAGCGTCTCCCAGTGCCCGACGTGCTGCATCCGCTCGGCCAGCGTGTTGCCGATGACGACGACGCGGTCCCCCTTCTCGAGCCGGATTCCGGCCGGCTCGGCGGCGACCGCCGCGAGCGGCAGCAGCAGGAACATTGCCGCGAGCAGAATCTGTGGCATGGGAGGCGTCACCGGGAGTTGCTGCGGAAGAGTCGCTGAGCCGCGTCCGGCGGCTTGGTTTCCGCTTTGTTTTCGCAGTCAGTCCCCGGCTTGCCGTCGTTCCCGACGCTGATGATGAACGCGGACGTTCGCTGCCGCAACCGCCGGACGAAAGCCCTTCGTTTCCAGCCAGATCATCCTACTCCCCCACCATGTTCACCGCCAGAAGTTTCCATTCCACGCCGCGTCCGCGAAGCTGCCGTCGTTGCCGCACCATGACAGCCTTGCTGTCGGCGGTGCGCGAGATGGGCGGGTGACGCCTCGTCTTTCGTTCCGGATGGGCGGTCCACCAATGCCAACCCCACCGTTTCCGAAGTTCCCGTGGCGAAAACGACGAACCCGTGTCTCCGCCTACGGACGTGACTCGGTCGGAACCGCCTGCGGCGGGGCGGCGCGCTGCAGTGCCGCATGATGTTCGGCACAGAGTCCGAGTATTTCCTCGTAGTACCAACTGTGGCCGCGGCCGGTGACCATCCGTGTGACGTCCTGAAAGCCCGCCTGCTTCGCGAGCCCAGACGCGCGTTCCCAATGCTTTTCGAAGCCATCCAGCCAGGGGTCCTTTTCGCCCTGGAACGCCCGGATCGGCAACGCCGGGTTGGCGGGCCTATGCCCCGCCGGGATCAGCCCTCTCGCCTCCTCCTTGTACATGGCGCAGACTGGAAAGGCCATGTGCAACAGATCCGAACGAAGCAGCGCCATCTGCCACGCCAGCGTGCCGCCCATGGAGAACCCGCTGAGATAGGCCTTCGAGTCGCCGGCGAACTTCTCGCCGACCTCCGCCAGGATCAACTCCAGGCCGGCCATGTCGTATGCCAGTTTTTCGCGAACGGAAGCCGCGGCGAGACGCGCGAGTTCGTCCTGAGATAGGTGCGGGTACAGGTCCGTGTCGATCTTGCTGCCGCTAGAAACGGTGGCCGGCGTTATCAAAATAAATGGTCGGTCGCCGCGAACGTCATGATATCCCTGGGCAATGATCGGAAAATTGGAACTCGACCCGGTGATCACGACAATCACCGGCCATCTCCGATCGGGTGACCAATCTTTGGGCAACGACAGCAGATATCGGATGGAGTGTCCGTCCACTGACTGCCAGATCGGTTTTGTCTGGGCGTCGTGGATGAACTGGGGATGCAGGGCGGCGCGGGTCGGTCTCACCCGGTCTTCCGCAATGGGCGGCTGACTCCAGAGACAGACCAAGACGCCGACGAGGACCGCCGCCGCCGATCCCCTCCGTGGCCGGCGACGCGAGCGTATTTCGGCCCTGTGGACGGTTCGGCCGATCGGTGACTCGCCCGCGATGAGGAAGGGGCCGGTTTTTTCCGTAGGCGCCAGGCCGAATGCCGAGAAGCCGGGCCTGACGCGTGCATCGACAGCCTGCATGCGAGTGTCTCCTGGACAGTCAGATCACAAAACACTATCGGCTCGTCCGCTCTCTTGTAGCTTGCTCCCGGCGAACCTGAAATCTCCGTGGGCAGGGGTTTGCCTCACTCCCCGGACCGCTCGCCCCAGGCTCATCGTTAGCGGCGCGGTTGATCCAGGGCATCGAGTCGGAGGCGGGCGAGAGTCGATATGAGCGGCTGCGTCGTCGGCCGCGAGGCGGCGCGGGCCAGGAGCTGCCGACCCAGGTCGCGGTTGCCGTTCTGCACGAGCCACCAGCCGAAGCCGTAGTCGAACAGGGGACGGTGGTACCGCGGCTGCGCGGCGATGATTCGCTCGATGCGGGCAGGCGGGTAGCGGTCCGGGTGCTCCATGGCCCTGTACAGATCGCCGAGCAGGGTGCTGACCGGCGACGTCGTCTGGGTGACGCGGAGGGCGATCTCCCGCGTCCGCTCCCGTTGCCGCTCGCGGTCGGCCGTCTCGCCCAGCAGCAGCGGCAGCTCGATGTGCGAAATGTTCGGCGCCTCCACGGCGCGGGCGTGGCGGTCGAGCGCTTCGAGCGCCTGCGGCTGAGTGCCATCGGCCTCGGCCAACAGGATTCCCAGCCAGGGGTGTTCCTGCGGGGCTTGCGGATCCCGGGCGGCGGCAGCGACCAGGTCGCGGGGAGTGGTGCGGTCGGCCTGCAAGCGGATCATCGCGCAGTACCAGTCGAAGCCATTTCCGCCGTACCGGTCGTGGATGACGGCGTAGATCCGGTTCGCATCCTCGGCCTCGCCGAGGCCCTCGAAGGCATATGCCAGCGACTGCAGCGATTGCTGCGAGAAACTCTCGGCCGCCGCCTGGGCATACTCCAGCGCCTCCCGGGGCCGGCCCTCGTCGACCAGGTATTGCGCGATGTCGGCCCGGGCGTGGGCCGGGCCGAGTCCCGAGTCGGGATGGCGGAGGTAGTCGTCGAGCGTCTGCCGCCAGGCCGTCATGCGGCCCTGGGAGAAGTAGAACGCGGCGAGCGCCTGGTACTGATCGGCGGCGTGATGGAGCGTGACGGCCTCTTCAAGGAACCGCACGGCGAGGGTGTTCTCGCCAATCGCCATCAGGTCCTTCGTGACCCGCATGCTCGTCTCCGGGTTGCGCACCCAGCGATGCAGCTGCTCGACATCGGGCAGGCGGCCCTCGCGATCGGGCCACATCGCCCGCATCTGGGCCGCCGCCCGGTGCGGGCTCACCCGCGCCCAACGGGCGGGCAGGTCTGCGAGGAGCACCGGCTTTCCGGGAACCTTCTGCACGCGGTGCGACTCCGCCACCCGAGTGAGCATCGCCTGGTCGGGGCCGAGGTCGTCGCCGGAGGCGATCGCATGCAGCAGCAGGTCGATGCCGAAGTCCGTCCCTCCGACGCGAGTGCCGATGAACGCCGGAACCGCGTGCGCCGCCAGCTGAGGCGTGATAAATGGCCTGGGCAGCGTCATCGGGGGCATCTTTCCTGCCCGCTTTTCGCTGGCGGACAGCATGACGAGCAACTTCATTTCGTGCGGGTCGAGCATCGGCATCCGGCGTTTCATCACGTCGGCGACGTCCACCCCGAGCATCCAGCTGCGGAACGACAACTCATCGGCGATCGAGAGCATGTTGAGCTCCGCCATCAGCCGCCCCACCGCCCGGCAGGACGGCTCGCCGGGCTCGCCCGCACCGGTTTTCATCAGCGCTGCGGGCACCGTTCCCAGCAGGTTGTCGGGATCGACCGCGGTTTTCACGCGGGCCGGCAGTTGGCCGTCGTGCTCCACGAACAGCCCCACGTCCTCTGCCAGCGCCTCCTCCGAGACGCCGTTGCCGAGATGCCCCTCGCTGATCGTGGCACCGCGGCCGGCGAGCCGCCGCGTGATCGGCGTGCAGCCACCGTGCCTTCGCTCCAGGAAGGCCGCCGCGGTCGCGGCCGACAACGCGGTCGGCCACCACTCGCCGGGCTGACTGCGAAACAGCTGCACCCCGGCGTAGTCGTCGTCGGAGCCTTCGGCCGTGATCCAATCCCGGACCTGCGGGGGATCGTAGTGCAGCCTGGCGAGCATCGCTCCCCGCCAGGCCGGCGGCCGCGTGCCCGCCTCCTTTGTGAGCTCGTCGGCGTCGGCGATCAGGGGCAGGGCCAGCCAGTCGGCTCCGATCATGTCGAGCACGTACGCCAGCCGCCACAGGCCGCGCGGTGCTTTGCGGTCGAGCGCCCAGAGCCGCTGCGCGTAGAGCAGCGCCCGGGCCTCGTAGACCACCGGCTGCTCACTCCACACCTGCTGGGCGAGCATCGCCAGGTTGGCGTAGCCCTCCGCGAGCGCCTCGAGCACGTCGGCGGACTGTCCCGGGCCGCTCCGTACCGATGCCGCGCGGATGGCGTGCAGCCGGCGGACGGCGGTCAGCTGCGCCATCGGGCTGAACCGCGTGAGCAGCTTGGCCGTGGTGGCGTCGACCTCGCCGGCACCGGCCTGCGGGGCCGACGGCAGCCGGGCGAAGCCTGACTGCTCCAGGAACTCGGGAAACAGTTCGCGGCTGAGGTGCTCGAGCTTCGCCGACAGCTCGGCGTAGTTGACGAGGCCACCGGCCTCCGCGAACGTGAACACCCGATTCAACGGCTCGAACTGCCGCGGACTCTGCCGATCCGGCCCCAGCAAGACTGCGAATCGGCCGCCGGGATCGACCATCGTGGTCACGCTCACGGCGTCGGGATCGTTTTTGGCGATGGCGTCACCGAGCAATGCATCGCGGGTGGGAAGGCCGAGTTCGTCGCGGGCCGCGATCAGCACTGCCTGCCGTGCCAACTCCGAGGCCAGGAGGCCGCAATGCGCCGGACGCCCTTCGGGCTGCTTGTCGCTCACCCGCCTCGGGAGCAGGTGCAGCCGCTTCCGCGGCAGCGGGATCGTGGCCGGCTTCGCAGCCTGCGGTTCGGTCTTCTGCGCCGCCGCATTTGGGGCCGGCGGTTTCCCGGTCGGCTCGTCGGCGACCGCGGGGCGTGACGCGACGGCGAACGGGATTGCGGTCAGAACGGCCACGACGAACATGGCCGGCACGCGGCGGCCTTGTGACATCCTCATTTGGCCACTCCCTGCTTCGCCGGGCCGGCGGCCGGCCCGGCCGCCGGCTCACCGCGAGCAGCCGCCTCCGTGTCCGCCACGACATCCCGCATCACGGCCGTGTTGGGATCGTCAGGGCCGAACTCCTGTTCGGTGACGGCGAGTCCATGCCGCACCAGTTCGACGGGCGTCCGCAGGTCGCCGCCGGCACGGTGGATATCGGCGACGAGCCGCAGCGCCGTGACCACGAGAATGCACCGGGCCGCGGTGTCGGGGGAAGTCTCGGCGGACAGCCGGCCGCGGAGCCGCGCGGCCTTGTCGGGCTGCCGCCGCCGCTCGTGCAGGTCGATCAGGAGCCGCGCGGTCTCGACCGCGTCGGCATGCGCGGCGGCCAGAAACTCGTCCTGCAGGGCGAGCGCGCGGACGAGCAGGTGCTCGGCGTCGGCATCTTTCTGCTGTGCGATGATCACACGGGCGAGTTCCACGAGGATGCCCGCCTCCAGCGACTCGTGAGGGGGCAGTCGCTCCACCTGCTCCTTGGCCCGCTCGGCCAGCCGGCGGGCCTCGTCGAGCCGGCCTGCCTCGCGGTGCACCGCCGCCATGTCGCGCAGGCTGAAGAGCGTCGGCGCGGACACCTCGCCGAGGTTGTGCTGCCAGAGTTCGAGGGCCTTGCCGAGCGCCGCGATCGCGTCATCGAAGCGGGACTGGCGGCGGAAGGCGCGGCCGATGGCGGCATGGATCTCGGCGAGGCCGACGTACCGCGGTCCCTGCCGGGCTTCGACCTGTCGGGCCAGTTCCCGGGCCCCGGCCACGGCGATGTCGCATTCGCCTTCCGTGATCAGGCTGTCGATCGCCGCCAGTTCCTGCCACCGGACCTGCGAACGCAGGGCAGATTGATCCGCGGCGGCCCACGCCGGCAGGAGCGTGGCCAGGGCGGCGGACACCACGACGAAGAGACGCATCGGTTTCCGCGGCCGGACTCCTGCGCATCCGTCGCGGCCGCAGACGCGCGGGTTGGGCTGCGGACGTGACGTTGGCGGAGAATATCCGGGGCCACGGCACGTTTGCAAGTGACGGGGCCTCGCCGGCGCGCGGACGGAGATGGGGCGGTCAACCGGGAACGCCTGCCCGTGCACCATCGTGCGTGGGCCGTCACCGACCCAGGAAGGCCTCGAGCGTGAGCGGTTTCAGACTGCGGAACCTGGCGAAATCCCGATCCTCGGTGAGCAGCGTCGTTGCCCCGTGCTCGAGGCAGACCGCGGCGATCTGGGCATCGAAGACCAGATTGCCTTGCACCTGCGACTCGTCAGCCAGGCTGCGCAACAGCCGGACGTACCCATCCCCCGGCACCAGCAGCCGGGCCGATGGACTGGCGAGCAAGGAGTCGATCGAAGCGAGCGCGTCGAGGATCGGTGTCGGCGAATCGAAGAGGCGGTCATGCGACACGACGCGGAGAAACTCCCCGACGCAAAAGACCGGCAGCGCCCAGGCTTCGTCTCCCTCCGCCAACTGCCGCACCGCACGCAGCGCCGCGGCATGCTGAGCCGACTCCTCGCGGTCGGCGTAGACGAGGATGTTGGTGTCGACGGCGATCACGACCGTCCTTCCATCCTCTCGAAAAGCCGATCACGATCCGACAGGTCGACGCCGGGGAGCGTGCGGCCGCGGTGGGTCTTCCAGCGGAGCCGATAGCGTTTGTCAGTGGACCCGCGGTCGGCCAGCGACGCGGCCAGGGCGTGCTCCACGAAAGCTGTGAGCGTGGTGCCTTTTTCCGCGGCGCGGCGGCGGGCCGCGGCGAGCAGCCGATCGTCGATGTCGAGTGTCGTTCGCATGCATCAATATGTACAGCTTATGCAGCAGTATGTCAACGTGGCCGGGGCAGGAGCTCCTCTGGATCGACGGCGGGATTCGCAGGCCGCAGGCGGAGCCGAGGCAACGCCGATGGTTTCCCGGTGCGATGGCCAGCGCACCCTGCGGTAGCAGGTCTGTTCCACGGCCTGCTACCGGCGGAGCTCGGCGCCGAGCTCGCGGGTGCAGGCGGCCACGATGGCGTCGGTCGTCCGCGTGGCTTCCTCGCCCGAAAGCGTGCCGGAGTCGCTGCGTAGCCGGAGGGCGACGAGAAAGCTTTTCTTTCCCTCCCCCAGCCGCTCGGCATCCTCCCACACCTGGACGAGCCGGCAGTCGTCGAGGAGGCGGCCTGCGGCGGCGCGGATCGTCGCCTCCACGCGGCCCCATGGCACCTGGGTGGCCACGACGAGGTTGAGGTCGCGATCGACCGCCGGAAAGTCGCTGGGACGTGCGAGCTTCACCGCGTGATCCACGGCAAACGACAGCCAGTCGAGCCGCAACTCGACGAGCACGAGCGGGCCGTCGAGTCCGTATCGTCGGAGCTGGCCCGGTGCCGCCTCGCCGACGACGCCCACGCGCCGGCTGTCCGCGCCCGGTCGCGTGAGCACGATCTCGGCCCCCCGGCCCGGTGCGAAGAGATCGAGGTCGATCGGTCGGTAGCCGACGCTGTCGGCCGCCGCCCGATTGGTGACGCCCAGCCGGGCGAGGACTGCCTCGGCCAGGCCCTTGCCCCGGGCGAAGCCGCCGCCGGCGACGCAGCCGAGCAGGAGCGGCTCCTCCGCCGGACTCGGGGCCGGTTCGGCGGCCGCCGGTCGGGCCAGGTAGCCGCGGGCGATTTCGAAGAGGTCGGCATCCGCCGTGCCCACGGCGACGTTGCCGGCCCGGGCCTCGAGCAGGCTCGGGAGGAGCGTGCGCCGCAGCCGGTCGGCGCCGCGAACGAGCGGCGGAGAGATCGTAAGCGGCTCCGCTGCGCCCCAGGGGCTGGCCGTCTCCTCGAGCGGGGCGGCCACGACGCTGCGGGTCATCGCTTCACAGAAACCGGCTGCCACCATCACTTCGCCGGCGGCCCGGATCGTCCGCTCCCGCGATGACCATTCCACCGGCCGGGCCGCGACGGCCACGTTCTCGGGCACGCGATCGTAGCCCTCGATGCGGGCAATCTCCTCGACGAGATCGATCTCGCGCCAGGCGTCGCGCCGCCAGGTGGGGGCGAGCCAGCGGTCCGGTGCCTGCGGATCGGCGACGAATCCGAGGCCGGTGAGAATCGCCCGCTGCCGCTGCGGCGGCACGTCGATGCCGAGCACCTCGGCGACGCGGGCAGGATCGAGTGGGATCAGGGCGGGCGCGCAGGCCAGCCTGCCCGCCTCCACGAACCCCGTCTCGAGGGTGCCACCGGCCAGGTCGAGGATCAACGCCGCCGCGCGGCGGCTCGCCCATTCGACCATCGCCGGATCGGGACCGCGCTCGAAGCGATAGGAGGAGCCGCTCGCGAGCACGAGTCCTCGGGCGGCCGCCCGCACCGGCAGCGGCGCGAACTGGGCCGATTCGAGGAGGATGTCGGTCGTGGCGGCGGTGATCTCCGTGTCGGCGCCCCCCATCACGCCGGCCAGCGCCACCGGCCGCTCCGCGTCGGCGATCACGCACATCCGCTCGGAGAGTTCGTAAGTCTTGTGATTGATCGCCTGGAACGGCTCGCCTGCCACGGCGCGGCGGACGACGATCCGGCCGCCGCGAATCCGCGCCAGATCGAAGGCATGCAGCGGCTGCCCCGCCTCGAGCATCACGTAGTTCGTCACGTCCACCACGTTGTTGACGCTCGCCACGCCCACCGTCCGCAGCCGATCGACGAGCCACTTCGGGCTGGGGCCGACCTTCGCCCCGCGGATCACCCGGGCGGTGTAGAAGGGGCAGATGTCCGGGGCCAGGATGTCGACGGCCACGCTCCGCGCGGCGAGCACGCCCCCCTCGAGGGGGCGGGGATCGGGCACGTGCAGCGGCCGGCCGCAGAGCAGCGCCGCCTCGCGGGCCACGCCGATGTGGCCCAGGCAGTCGGGGCGGTTGCTCGTGACCTCGATCTCCACCGCCTCGTCGTCGCCGACCGCCGTGGTCGATTCGTGGTTCAGCCCGGACATCAGCAGCCGCGCGACGAGGTCGGCGGTCGTGCCGGGGAACTGCACGTAGTCGGCGAGCCAGTTCGTGGAGATGATCATCGCGTCAGAACTGCCTCAGGAACCGGACGTCGTTGCGATAGAAGTCGCGGATGTCGGCGACGCCGTAGCGGCGGGCGGCGATTCGCTCCACGCCGAGGCCGAAGGCGAAGCCGGAGACCTGGTCGGGGTCGTAGCCCACCGCCTCGAGCACGGCCGGATCGACCATGCCGGCACCGCCCATCTCGATCCAGCGGCCCCCCCACTCCATGTCCACCTCCACGCTCGGCTCGGTGAAGGGGAAGAACGAGGGCCGGAACCGCACATGCACGTCGCCGCCGAGGAAGCTCGAGGCGAACAGCCGCAGCACGCTCTTGAGGTGGGCCATGGTGGTGCCCGGCTCGATCAGCAGCCCCTCCACCTGATGGAACATCGGGTAATGGGTGGCGTCGGCGGTGTCGGGGCGGTAGACGCGGCCCAGGGACACGATCCGCAGTGGCGGCTCGCGGTTCTCCATGACGCGGATCTGCACGGTGCTCGTTTGCGACCGGAGCAGGAGCGGGTCGGCCTCGCGGGCGACGGCGAGGTAGAAGTTGTCGAGCGGGTCGCGGGCGGGATGCGCGGCGGGGATGGCGAGGGCCTCGAAGTTATGCCACTGGTCCTCGACCTCGGGGCCGTCCACGCTCTCGAAGCCGAGCCGGCCCATGATCTCCTGCACCCGGCGGATGGTCTGCGTGAGCGGATGGAAGTGGCCCAGCGGCACACGGTCGCCCGGCAGGGTGACGTCGATGCCCTGCGCAACGCCCCCGCTCGGTCCGCCGGCGAGCCTGCCCTGGGCGGCGGCGAGCAGCTCGGCGATCGCCGCCTTCGTGTCGTTGAAATGCTTGCCGGCGGCGGGCTTGTCGGCGACGTCGAGGCCACCGAGCAGTTTCTGAATCGCCTTCAGCCTCCCAGCCCGGGCGCCGACGAACTCGATGCGGGCAGCTTCGAGGGCCGAGGCGTCGGCAGCCGCAGAGAGGGCGGCCGATGCGGCGGATCGCAGCGATTCGAGTTCGCCGAGGAACGTGGCGAGCGGGACGGCTGTCACGGCGTCACGCGACTGCGGCCGGCTCCGGCAGGCCGAGGGCCTGGCGAACGGCGGCCACGACCGTGTCGAAGCCGGTCGGATCGACGACCGCCATCTCGGCCAGCGTGCGGCGGTCGAGCTCGCAGCCGATCTTCTCCAGGCCGGCGATGAACTGGCTGTAGCGGAGCCCGCGCTCGCGGACGGCGGCGTTGATGCGGACGATCCACAGCCGGCGGAAGTCGCGCTTCTTGCGCCGCCGGTCACGGTGGGCGTAGACACCGGCGCGGAGGAGCGATTCCTTGGCGGTCCGGAGGAGGCGGCGGCGGCCACCGACCGAGCCCTTCACTCGCTTGAAGAGCCGCTTCTTGGCGCGGAGACGGGGGACGACGCTCTTGGTACGCATGGCAGAAAACCTTCCGGACGGTCAGGGGATCGAAGTAGAGAATTTGGCTTGATTTTCGGTAATTGCAAGGGGCATTTGTTTCGCCGGTCAATCCCGGCCGTGTCATGGGGGCTGCTCGGGGATGTATGCTCCCGGGCAACGGTGAACCCGACCACTGACAAGAAGCCCCGGGCGGAAGCCCGGGGACACCGCGTGGCGGCGGTTGCCGCGCATCCATGCCGAAGCATGCACCGATCCGCCGCCCCCAGGCCGTTGCAGGATGGCTGGTGACCGGCCAATCCCGAAGTCACCCGGTTTTTGGCCAGGGCAACGGATTTCTGGGCAGGGTCAGTAGCTGTACTTGCCGAGAGCCTCGTGGATCTTGAGGGTGTCGGCCTTGGCCAGCACGCCGGTGCCGCGCAGGTTGCGCTTCCGCTTGCTGGTGAGCCGCACCTGGAGGTGGCTCGTGCCGGCGCGGCGGTGCTTCACCTTGCCGTTGGCGGTGATCCGGAAACGCTTCTTCACGCCCTTGTGGGTCTTTTGCTTCGGCATCGGAATCTCCTTGTGTCGCGGGTTGTCGTGTTGGTGGATGCTCGGATTACTTGGGGGCCAGCGTGCAGACCAGCCTCCGCCCCATTTGCTGGGGCGGAGCCTCGACTTTGCCGACCGGATCGAGGTGCTCGAGGATGTTTTTCATCACCCGCTGCCCCTCGTCGATGTGGGCCAGTTCGCGACCGCGGAATACGACCGACACGACCACCTTGTCCTTGTGCAGCAGGAACCCCTTGGCCTGGTTCACCTTGAACTCGATGTCGTGCTCGCCGGTCTTCGGCCGGAGGCGGATCTCCTTGATCTTCGTATGGTGAACGTGGTTCTTGTGAAGTTTCTTTTTCTGCTGGTACTTGAACTTGCCGAAGTCCATGATTCGGCAGACGGGCGGCTTCTCGTTCGGCGCCACCTCGACCAGGTCGAGGCCGGCCTCCCGCGCGAGATTCAGGGCCTCCTCGGTGGGAATGATCCCGAGTTGACCGCCCTCCGCTGAGATCACGCGGATCGGCGTGATGCGGATCTGCTCGTTGATGCGATGCTGCTTATCGATGGCTCACGACTCCGGACGCGGATGGGCTCCGGCGGCCGGGAAGAACTCGCGTTTCTTCACACGTCGGGCCGGCGGCGCTCCACTTGAAAATGGCGAGCGGGCTCGGCCTGGGGCACGAAACGCTCGTCAACGGCAGTTCCAGATGATCCCAGCCGCGGGGGGCAGCGTCAAGGCGTCACCGTTTCGCGCGGGACGCGTGCCGCGCGGTCGGCGGGGGCGCCGGGGGCCGGGGCGGCCGCCGCGGGCATGGTGGCAAAGGCCAGGCCGTCGACAAACTCCCGGTCGGCGGCGGCGAACCGCTTCGCTGCCGATGCCTCGAGCATGAAGGTCGCCGCGGCGCGACGGCCGCTGGCGTCGGTCAGGACGTGGTGGATCCAGCGGAAGGGACGGTTTTCCGCGGTCCCCTCGGACACCACCCGGACGATCCGCACGCCGTCGCTGCGGGTCGCTTCCGCGGCATGTTCGAACCGGCCGAACTGGCCGGCGAGCGACCGCTCGATGTCGCGCTGCACCTCGGCGATCGTCGGGGGGGCGAGGGCGTCGCTGCGGGGCAGGGCGGTCAGCGAGCACTGGCCGACCAGCGCGCCGTGGTCCACCAGTCGCAGCACCAGGCCCGTCGGGCCGTCCTCGACCACCCGCCAGCGGGCGTCGTAGACGATGTCATAGCCGCCGTCGCGGTCCACGTGCCACACGAGGCCGGGCTGGCCGGTGCCACGGCGCCGGACGGACGGCGCGGCTGCGGGCGACGGGGCATTCTCCTCCGCGCCGCCAGGGGGGACCGGCCGCCGCGCGACGGCCACCCGCGCTTCGATATCGAAGCCGGGGGCGACGTGACCGGCCTGACGCCGCTCTCGAATCGTGACCGCCGCGACCTGGGTGGCGATGAGCCGCCACATCGACGGGTCGTCGGCCGCCGTGGCCGTGACGCGGCAATCACCCTCGATCGTGAGGTGCGTGGGGACGCCGTCCACGGCGCCATCGACGATGCCGGTGACCCGCACCGTCGCCTGATCCGCATCCACGGTGGTCAGTTCCGCCTCGAGGCCGCCCGATTCGATCGTGTCGATGGCCAGCATGCCGGCCGTGGCGTCCGCCGGGATTGTCCATTTCCCGCCCACGCCGATCGGATCGACCGGCAGCAGGCGGTCGAGGAGGAGGGAGTCGAAGGGGGTGTCGAGCAGATCCGCTTCCTCCCGCGAGAGGAACGCGTCGGCAAGGTAGGGCATGGGCGTCGTGCCGCGGAGCGCGACCGCGACCCGGCGGGCGTCTGCCGGCAGCGCGATCTCGTCGGAACGGTCGTCGATGCGGACCACCGCCTTCGCCTCGCGATACTCACGGCTGGCAGCCATGTCGCCCCCGTTGGCCAGCCGCTCGACGAAATCGAACCGCGCCTCGACGGCGATCGGCTGCCGGACCGGATCGGAGGTGCGGCCCGCGGGAGCGAAGAGCTCACCGCGGACGTCCAGTTGCAGCTGCACGCGGTGCGGCGTCGGCTCTGCCGGAGGAGCGGCGGCCAGCGGGCAGGCGAGGAGGAGTGCCAGGATCCATCCGGCCGTCGTCGTTATGCGCATGCCATTGCTCTCCGCTTCCTGCCCGTCCGGAATCCCCCAGACTTTTGGTCGGCAAAAAACGGCCGAATACCAACTGTCCACCCATACAAGCGCCCCAATTTCAAAGCCCACGGCGAATCCTGGGGCCTCTTTATGAGACGCCAGTCAAGGGCGACTCGTGCTGCAACCTGAGGCGGCGCATGGGGTTGCGAATCGCGACACCTGCGGGACGGCCTGCGGGCTGGGCCAGCCGGCGGAAAAACACTCAAGGTTCGCATTGGCGGCGATGAACCGGCGTTGGCCTGGCGGCGTATAACTGGGGCGTCCTGAAACACGGATGGACGGGGTCATGGATGTCCCCGGAGTTCTTTCGTCATCGACCAACTGTCGGCAAGGACAGGCCGACGCGGAGGAAACCATGCGTACCAACGATTTGGGGCAGAGCGTGCGGCTGTTCGATGCCAGCGGTGACAACGACGTCACCATGTCCGGCTCGACGGTCGTGCCGCCCGATGAGCAGGTGCTGTCCATCGAGGACCTGGCACGGCGGTTCAACGTCTCCACGAAGACGATCTCCCGGTGGCGTGATCACGGGCTCGTCGCCCAGCGGTACGACGTCGGAGGCCGGCGCCGAGTGGGCTTTCTGTCCAGCACCGTCGAGCGGTTCATCGCGGCGAACCCCATGCGGATCGAGCGCGGCAGCCGGTTCAGCCAGCTCTCCACCGAGGAGCACGAGAAGATCGTCGGCTGGGCGCGGCGGCTGGCAATGGCCGGGGCCTGTCCGGCCGACGTCCATCGGCGGATCGCCCAGCGGCTCGGCCGCAGCGTGGAGACGATCCGCTACACGCTCAAGCGGCACGACCAGGAGCATCCCGAAGCGGCCATTTTTCCGGCTGCCGACGGGCGGCTGCGGCCGGAGAGCTGCGCCCGGATTTACCAGCATCATCTCCATGGCGAGCCGGTGGAGTCGATCGCCCGGCGGTATCACCGCTCCAAGGCCAGCATCTACCGGGTGATCCTCGGCCAGCGGGCCGAGCACATCCGTCAGCTGCCGCTCGACTTGATTCCAAACGCCCTGTTCGCGCGGGCGAGCGCCGAGAAGGTGGTGAACCAGCCGTTCCCCGGCCCGGTCGAGGTGAAGAAGGTCCGCCGGCCGAGTGGCCTGCCCGCCTACCTCGCGAGCCTCTACGAGGTGCCGCTGCTGACCCGCGAGCAGGAGGTGTGGCTGTTCCGCAAGTTCAACTATCTCAAGCACAAGGCTGCCACGCTTCGCGAGCAGCTCGACCCCGAGCGGCCCAATGCGCGGCTCATGGATCAGATCGAACGGCTCTACGACGAGATCGTCGAGCTCAAGAATCGGATCGTGCGGGCGAACCTGCGCCTGGTGGTCTCGATCGCCAAGCGCCGGGTGTCGCCGGGCGACAGCTTTTTCGATCTCGTCTCGGACGGCAACATGTCGCTGATCCGCGCGGTGGAGAAGTTCGACTACGCCCGTGGCAACAAGTTCAGCACCTATGCGTCGTGGGCGATCATGAAGAACTACGCCCGCACGATTCCCGACGAGCACAAGCGGCGGGACCGGTTCCGGGCGGCCGACATGGAGATGCTGCAGACGGCGACCGACCGGCGGGCCGACGAGTATCAGCAGCGGCTGGCGGCCAATGACCGCCTGCAGCAGGTGAGCAAGTTCCTCGACCGCCTCGACCAGCGGGAGCAGACGATCATCATCCGCCGCTACGGTCTCGACCACGGCCGCGAGCCGCAGACCCTGAAGGAGGTCGGCTCGGCGCTGGGCGTGACGAAGGAGCGGGTCCGGCAGATCGAGGCCAAGGCGCTGGAGAAGCTCCGCGAGGCGGCCGCCGCCGAGGCGATGCTGCCCGAGCTGGAGTGATGGGGCTCCGGCGTCCGGCGTCCGCTGGCGATCACTGTTGCTCGGACGCGTCGTCGGCTGCCGCAGCGACTCGCGTGCGATAGTCGACCGCTGTGAGATACCGGCCGTAGTAGCGCTGAAATTCCTGAATCAGCGCATGGTTGTTCGGCTTGAAGTGGCCGGTTTTGACCTTCCGGGTCTGCTTGCCGTTTCGGTCGAAGTCGATCGAGAGGACACCGTTGTTCATTCGACACGCGACGATCTCGCGAAACTCTACCGGATCAGGCCAATCACCTGCCTGAATCCCCAGGCAGTCGAGGACGAGGCGTCCGCGTTTGGACTCGAAGGTCAGCGGCTGGAAAGCCCGCTCGACGACCGCGCGTTCCTCCGGTGTCGCGGGAAGATAGCGATAGGCGAGCGAATCCCTGTGCAGGTCGCGGAACCGGGCTTCGTAGGCCTGCCACAAGTCGCGCTCGAGCGCCGGGGCATCGTCGATGTCGTGGTACCAGGCGCCGTCGGCGGGCACGGCCAGCAGGGCTTGAAAGTTCGCGGCGTCGGCCGGCACGCCCAACGCACTCCAGCGTTGCGCGAGGGGCGGATGCGAATCGAAGGGATGGCTCGATTCCAGGGAGCCGATGCCCTGACGGGATGCGAATGATGCGGCGAAGCCTTCGAACCCGGTTTCGAGGCGATCGGCCACGCCCACCACGTCCCGCGCCTGATCGTCGGCGAACAGTTCTTGCTCGACCTGCGCACGAAACAGGGAGTATGAGGCAGTTCGCAGCAGTGCCGACGCGGCGTCATGCGCCGAGACCGTCTCGGCGGCGATGCGGTCGGCCCGTAATTCGCGCTCCCGGCTGATTTTTCCCAGCGACAGTTCGAACAATGCCCGAAAGCAGGCCATGAAATAATAGATCGGCCTGCCGACGCCCTCGTGGAGGGCTTCGAGGTAATGCCCATACCGCTGCAGAAGCGGGGAGATTTTCCGTGAATAGAGCGTGTCTGCACCGCTGAAGTGAGCCATTTCATGGGCCAGCACGGCGGCCGCCTCCTCCGACCGCATCTGCTTGAGGAGCGGCAGGCTGACGAACAGCGTCTTCCCGACGACTGTTTGGTCACGGACGGTCAGCGGCATTTCGGTCACAAAGAAGTTGTCGTCGATACCGGCGACGATCTGATCGGGCGGGCTGGTGCCGACCCGCGCGCACAACTGCTCCAACTTGCCCCACAGCGAAGCCGCCTGCGCACGAGGGAGCAGGGCTCCCTCGACCGCCGGCATGGGCTGAGGACTGCGGAAGATCGCCTTCACGACCGCGGCCACCACCGCCAGAGAGCCCAGGCCCGCCAGGAGCACGATCTTGGGGTAGTATGCGTCGAAGAAGAAGGCGGTCGCCCAGAACGACAAGGCCGTCAGCAGGATGCCCTGCACGATCGCTTGCATGATCACGAAGCTGCGCAGGACGTGCCAACTCGCCGCCAGGCTGATGTACTGAGCCCGCGGGGAGCGGAGCGAAAAGAGCACGGCAATGCCGGCAAGGGCGAAGACCGTGATGCCGGCGGCGATCGAAAACCAGGAGAGACGCAGCATCCAGCGAAACACGGCATATTGGAACTGCGCCTCGGGCGACACCATCGGGGTGAACTGCGGGTCGGTGACGAGGGCGGAGAAAGGCCGGGATGAGAAGAGATTTGTCGCCGCGGCACGGTCCTGGGCGGACAAGGAGTTGTCCGCGTCGATCGCCGCCAGAACCTCCCCGCGGAGCACGGCATCCAGGTGCGACTCCGCGGACCAAAACAGCAGCCAGGCAAGGACAGGAACGAGGAACACCAGCAGGGCCGGCAGCACGAACGTCCTGAAGAAGTCGAACTTCGAGACGCCTGGAGGTGCGGTCGACATGCGGCAGTTCACGAGTTGGGATGCCCGCCCGAAAAGACAAAAAATTGGCAACGCATTCGGACTCGGTCAAGAGCCGGTGTCGGCTACCGCGGCCGCACCGGGGCGTCGAGCGACGCGGGGACGACGCCCGAGGCAGGCTGCTTCACGGAGCCGGCCCGCGGCTTGGCCAGGTCGTCGGCCTCGGCCCGCGACAGCGTCGTGCCCGGCAGACCCTTGCCGGGCTGGCCGGCCGCCGCGTTCGGCCGCGTCGGCGACTGACTCGTGCCGGCCAGCAGGTTGTCGATCGCGGCCGACTCCCGCAGGTGGGTGAAGTAGCGGGCCATCTCGATCCGCTGCTTCTTCTCGAAGAGGTCGGCGTGCAGTTCGTCGCGGACCTCGGCGAACGAGACCTGCGCGGGCTCCGTGTAGCCCTCGCAGAACAGCACCATGAACCGGTCGGCGACCTGCACCACGCCCGACAGTTCGCCCGGCTTGAGGGTGAAGGCCTCCCGCTCCAGGGCCGGCTGGCCGCCCCAGCGCCGGATCGGCGGCACCTCGCCGCGGAGCGACTTGGTGGTCGGATCGGCCGAGTAGGTCTCGGCGAGGTTGCCGATGTTCTCGAGCGTCGGGTTCTGCCGGGCCAGCTGCCAGACCTCCTGGGCCCGGCGCTGGTTGTCGAGCACGATCACGCGGCACTTGCACCGCGGGCCGAAGGTGGCGGCGAACGCCTTGTCGAGATCGTCCTGGAGCACCGGCACGCCGCCGACGAGCTTCTTGAGGGCGATGCTCGGCCAGACGACGTCCTCGATGTAGTGCCGCAGCGGCACCTTCTCCGCGCCAGTGACGTGCTTGAGCCAGGCGTCCGCGTCGGCCTTGCCGTCGGGCCGCTTGAAGCCCATCGACTCCGCCGCCCGGGCGATCTCGGCGTCGATGTCGGCCTGCATGACCTGCTGCCGTTCCCGCGTGAGCGCCTGCTCGATGAGCCGCCGGGTGACGAGGGTTTCGAGCACCTCGGCGCCATGCCGCTCGAGACACACCGAACGCACCTGCTCGAGCGCGACCGGCTGGCCGTTGACCAGCGCCGCCACGCCCGGGCGGGCCGCCGACTTGGCGGGGTCGTTGAGCACGTTCTCGATCGTGGCGGCGTCCTGGAGCCGGCGAAACACCTCGCCCGAGGTCTGGCGGCTCTTCGCGTCGCGAAGATCGGCGGCCAGGTGCTGCCGCACGTCGTCGAGCTTCACGCCCGCGGCCGGCAGATGCCCCTCGCACTTGATGATGATGAACTGGTCGGCCACCTGGACCACCGGCGAGATCTGGCCGGGCTGGAGGGCGAAGGCGGCGTGGTCGAACTGCGGCTCTCCCGAGTGCAGCCGGATCGGCTGCACCCAGCCGTCGGCGCTGGCACTGCCGACGTCCACGGAGTGGCGGCGGGCAAGGCCCGGAAAGTCGTCCGGGGACGCCACCGCCCGGGCCCGCAGGTCGTCGGCCTCCTTGCGGGTGCGGGCGACGATGATCCGCGCCTTCACGGCGGGTCCGAACTGCTTCTCATACGCCTGCTGAATCTGCTCGGCCGAGGGCTCGGCGGTGCCGGCCGACAGCCGCCGCAGGGCGAGCATCGGCCACACGATGTCGTCGGCGTATTGCCGCGCCGTGACGCCCCGTTCCCGCTGGATCAGCTCCACGTACTTGTCCTTGGGCACGTTGAACCGCCGCGACATGGCGTCGATCTCGGCCTCGACGTCCTGGGGCGAGACGGTGATCCCCGCCTGCCGGCAGGCCAGCTCGATGATCCGGCGGTTGACGATCGCCTCCAGCACCGCCGTGCCGTGCCGCGTCAGGCATTCGGCGGCGAGCTGGTCGTGCGTGATCTCGGTTCCGTTGACGATCGCCACGGGCTTCGCGCCGGACGGCAGGGCCCCGGGCTTGGCGGCGGCCAGCGGCGGCTTGGCAGGCGGCCCGGCATCGGCCTGCGTGCCCCCGGCCCAGAGTCGCCAGGCGACGCAGAGAATTACGATCCCCGCCGCGATGACCACCTCGCGCGCGTACCGCCAGCCCGTGCCTTGCATCGCTGTGCCCTCCTTGGCCGTGTGCCGCCGTCCGCGGCAGGATGCTGGAAATAGGCAATCCGGCGGCGGCGATCAAGGCGAGCCGGCGGGGCACGCGACGTTTGCCGGGCCGGACGGCCGTGGTTTACGCTGGCAGCCTTCGCCCTCCTACGCAGAGCCCCCAAATGCCCGCCCCCGTGCCGCCGAATCCCGTCGACCAGGACCTGCCGGCGTGCCTGGAGATCCTGGGCCTGCGGCCGCCGCTCACGCTCGAGGACGTCAAGCAGACCTATCTCGCCAAGGCGATGGCCGCCCACCCCGATCGGGGCGGCGATCCGGCCGCGTTCGTCCGCCTCCAGAAGGCCTTCGAGGAGGCCAACGACTACGTGAAGTTCAAGGCCAGCAAGCTCGAGTGGCTGGCATCGAAGATCGAGGCCTACGCCCAGCAGCAGGAGGTTGCGACCGAGACCATCGAGCGCGGCGGCGAGATCGAGATGGAGGAGACCGACTGGCTGCGGAAGTCGTTCGGCGAGGACTTCGGCCACGTCGCCGACAAGCTGGTCACGCTCCGCCTTCGCAACGCGTCGGCCGACGACGTGTTCGCGATCCTGCTCGGCTTTCGGGCCGACTCTCTCAAGGATCTGACCGTGCTCGACCTGGCGGGCGGTGCGATCACCGACGAGGGGCTCCTGCAACTCAAGGAGCTGAAGAACCTGCGGCACCTCGATCTGCGGGGCACGCGGGTCGGCAGACTGGCCGCGGAGGCCGCCCAATGGTTCGAGAAACTCGAGTTCCTGGGGCTGCCGAAAGGCAGCGTCGGCATGCTGGGCCGACTCGCCATGCCCCGGCGGGTGAAATTGGAGATCGGTGACAAACCGCTCGAGGCATGAGATGCGTGCGCGGCAAGCGGTGGTGGCGCTGGTCGGGGCGCTGGTCGTGATGGGCGGGCAGCCGATGGCATGCGGCGCGGTGCCCGCCGGGTTCGAGGAACGCACGGTCTCCGTGCCGGAGGCGGGCCAGCCGGTTGCGTTCAGGTACCGGCTGTTGAAGCCTCCGATCGTGGAGCCGGGGAAGACGTATCCGGCAGTGCTCTTCCTGCACGGTGCCGGCGAGCGGGGCAGCGACAACGAGCGGCAGCTCATGTACCTGCCCACGTGGCTGGCGGAAGAGGAGAACCGCCGCCGGCATCCCTGCTTCGTCGTCGTCCCGCAGTGCCGTGCCGATCATCGGTGGGTGGAGGTCGACTGGTCCGGCAAAAAGAGCCTCCCGCAGCAGCCCGCGATGACGGTCGACATGGCGGCGGCCGTGGCGGCGCTCGACGCGGTCATGCAGGCCGAGCCCGTCGACGCCGGCCGCGTGTATCTGACGGGCCTCTCGATGGGGGGCTACGGCTCGTGGGATCTCGCCGCGCGGATGCCGGAGCGGTTCGCGGCCCTGATGCCGATCTGCGGTGGCGGCGACGAGGCCACGGCCCCGAAGTTGAAACCGCTGCCGATCTGGTGCTTCCACGGCGACGCCGACAAGGTGGTGCCGGTGGAGCGGTCGCGGACGATGGTCGAGGCGGTGAAGGCCGCCGGTGGCAGCGTGAAGGAGACGGTGTTCGCGGGCGTGGGCCACGACTCGTGGACGCCCGCTTACCGCGACCCCGCCACGCTCGCCTGGCTCTTCGACCAGCGACGCTGACCGCGCGGCCATGCGCCGCTCATACGGATCAGACTTGATCCTCGCGAGTGAAGCTGGTCGGGTTCGCCCACGCCCCATCGCCGGACGTTCGCTTCGGCCTTCCGGGCCTCCGCTCGCTCGAGGCTGCCTGCGCTTCGGCTTCCATGCCTCCGCTGGTCAGCCACGCCGGCTCCCGGGGCCTGGGCAACCCCGCCCTGACCGTCGTTGCCCAGGCCGGGTTTCGTGCGCGAGGCTCGAGTGTGAGCCGCTCACTCGGGAAAGAGCCGCGTCGAGAGATACCGCTCGCCGAGGTCGGGCAGCACCACGACGACGAGCTTGCCGGCGTTCTCGGGCCTCCGGGCCACCTGCAGCGCACCCCAGGCGGCCGCGCCGCAGGAGATGCCGCACATCAGTCCCTCCCGCTTGGCGAGCTGCCGGGCCGTCTCCATGGCGTCCTCGTCGTCCACCTTCACGACCTCGTCGATGATGTCGAGGTTGAGGATGTCGGGGATGAAGCCCGCGCCGATGCCCTGAATCGTGTGCCGGCCCGGCTTGATCGGCTGGCCGGAGAGCTTCTGCGTGATCACGGGGCTGTTGGCCGGCTCCACGGCCACGACCTTGAGGCCGGGCTTCTTCGCCTTGAGCACCTCGCCGACGCCGGTGATCGTGCCGCCGGTGCCCACGCCGCAGACGACGATGTCGACCTGGCCCTCGGTGTCGGCCCAGATCTCCTCCGCGGTGGTGCGGCGGTGGACCTCAGGATTGGCCGGGTTCTTGAACTGCTGTGGCATGAAGAATTGGCTGCTCGACTGGGTGATCTCCTCGGCATGCCGGACGGCTCCGGGCATGCCCTCGGCCGCGGGCGTGAGCACGAGTTCGGCGCCGAGCGCCTTGAGCATCCGCCGCCGCTCCAGGCTCATGCTCTCGGGCATCGTGACGCGGAGCTTGTAGCCGCGGGCGGCGCAGACGTAGGCCAGGCCGATACCGGTGTTGCCGCTGGTGGGCTCGATGATGACGGTGTCGGGCCCGATGCGGCCGTCGCGCTCCGCGGCGTCGACCATCGCGCAGGCGATCCGGTCCTTGACGCTCCACAGGGGGTTCATGTTCTCGATCTTGCCCGCGACCGTGGCCACGCAGCCCTCGGTGACCCGCCGCAGGCGGACCAGCGGCGTGCGGCCGATGCACTGGGTGATGTCGTCGCGGATGCCGGCGGGCAGCTTCGTCGTGACCATGGGGCTTCCATCTCCGAGAACGGTGTGGGGGGCGGCCGGCCCCTGCCGGCGCAGCCCGCGCCACCCGGATTATCGGCAGAATCGGCCCGAAACTGGAACCGTCCTTGTGCCGCATGCCTTCAGGCATGCGAATGTGGGTCTCGGGCCTCGGTGGCCGTTTTGCACGCCCGGAGGCGTGCGGCACGTGCCGGGGACCTGAGTCGCTGGTCTGCATCCCCGTGGCGCATGCCTCCAGGCATGCGAATCCGGGTTTGGGGGCGAGCGGTGGCGGTTTCGCGCGCCCGGCGGCGTGCGGCACGCGCCGGCGAACCCGGCCCCATCGACCTGCGTATCCCATGTTCGAACTCCCTGTCGCCCGAGGGCGGCAGCCGCCACCACGGGGCTCGTGAAGGACACCGCGATTTCCACCTCTGCCGTCCAGGGTCGTGAGCGCACGGGCGCGGCCACGACGTCGTCGCCCGGCCGGCCCGGCTCCACGGATGCCGGCGGCCCGGAGCAGCGCAGTTCTCCGCCGTCCACACCCGTCACCGGGCCGCTGCTGGCCATCGACACCGACGTGGCCCTCGATGGTGCACCAGCCCGCGAGCAACTCGTCGTCACCCGCGACCATATCGCGGCCACGGCCGACGGCGTCGTCCTCCGCGCGGTGGACTGGCCGACGGTCGCGGAGGTGCGGACGACGGCGGGGCTTGGCGGCGGCACGCTCCAGGTGAAGGCCGACGGCGCCTGGATCGACGTCGTCCGCTATTCCAACGCGCTCGCCAACCGGTTCCACAAGATCTCGCGGATGCTCGAGCGATCCCGGGAGGCCTTGGTGGCGGGGGAACCCGGCGACCTCGCCACGCTCGACGGGCCGCTCGATCCGCCTCGCTGCGGCTCCTGCGGGCTGCGGCTGGTCAACCAGGAGGATTCCTGCCCGCGGTGCATGCAGAAGGGGCAGATCCTGCGCCGCGTGGGCGAACTGCTCGCGCCCTACACGAAGGGTGCCATCCTGTTGTGTGGGCTCACGCTGCTGGGAGTGGTCGCGGAACTGGTGCCGCCGAAGCTGCAGCAGTACATGGTGGACGAGATCCTCTCTGCCAAGGCCCAGGACGGCCTGCCCGACGCCGCCGCGGCCGTGCCCGACTTCCGCACGGCCCTCCTCGTGGTCGTGCTGGCGCTGGCCTTCTCGCGAATCCTGCTCTCGGTCGTCGGCGTGCTCAAGGGCCGGCTGGCGACGGCGATCGGCACCGGTCTGACCGCCACGCTGCGCGACGAGATGGTGCGAAAACTGCAGAGCCTGTCGGTGGCCTACTACGACCGGCACCAGGTCGGCTCGATGATCAGCCGCGTGGCCCACGACAGCGAGGTGCTGCACGGGCTCATGCACCAGATCACGGGTGGCTTCCTGCTGCAGATCGTGCAGCTCGTCGGCGTCGGGGCGATGCTCGTGTGGATCAATCCGAAGCTCGCCCTCTACACGTTGATCCCGGTGCCGCTGGTGATCCTCGGCTCCTGGATCTTCTGGCGGCACGTCTACCCGCGGCACTACCGCCTGTGGGATGCTTCCAGCAAGCAGATGGCGACGCTCTCCGGGATGCTCTCCGGGATCCGCGTGGTCAAGGCGTTCGCCCAGGAGCCGCGGGAGAGCGACCGGTTCCACGCCGCCAGCGACCATCTCCGCCACTGGCGGGAGTGGGTCGAGCGCACGAACACGACCTACGCCGCCACGATGCAGATCGTGTTCGGGCTCGGCGGCTTGATCGTCTGGTACGTGGGCGGCCGCGACGTGATCGGTGGCAGCATGACGCTCGGCCAGCTGATCGCCTTCCTCGCCTACCTGGCGATGTTCTACGCGCCGCTGGGCGCACTCTCGAACTTCACCACCTGGCTGACGAGCTTTCTCTCCGGCAGCAAGCGGGTGCTGGAGCTGCTCGACACGCCGGCCTTGATCGCCGAGCCGGCGGCCCCGGAGCCGTGGAATGACGTCCGTGGCGAGATCCGCTTCGAGAACGTGACCTTCGGCTACGACCGCAACCAGCCGGTGCTCCACGACGTGTCGTTCACGGTCGCCCCGGGGGAGATGGTCGGCATCGTCGGCCGCTCGGGATCGGGCAAGACCACGCTCGTCAGCCTGCTCGCCCGGTTTCACGACGTGCAGGAGGGGCGGATCCTCGTGGACGGCCACGACATCCGCAACCTCTCGATGCGCGACCTGCGTGAGAAGCTCGGCATCGTGTTTCAGGACTCGTTTCTCTTCCGCGGCACGATCTGGAAGAACCTCTCCTACGGCCGGCCGCAGGCCACGATCGAGGAAGGACTGGCCGCCGCCAAGGCCGCCGGGGCCCACGATTTCCTCTGCCGCCAGCCACTCGCCTACGAGACGCTCCTCGGCGAGCACGGGGCGGGGCTCTCCGGCGGCGAGAAGCAGCGGCTCTCGATCGCCCGCACGCTGCTCTACGACCCGCGGGTGCTCGTGCTCGACGAGGCCACGAGCAACATCGACGCCGAGGCCGAGAAGAGCATCCAGGAGGCGCTCGCGGTGCTCGTGAAGGGCCGGACCACGATCGCCATCGCCCACCGCCTCTCCACGCTCCGCAATGCCGACCGGATCCTGGCCTTCGACCGGGGCCGGCTCGTCGAGCAGGGCACGCATGCCGAGCTTCTGGCCGCCGACGGCATCTACGCCCGCCTCGTCCGCATCCAGACGCAGGTCTCGAAGCAGCCCACGGTGGACGGGCTGCTGGTCGAAGACGAGGCCGCCCGGTCGCCGGCGGAGGAGGAAGCCGTCGCGGCCGCCGCGGCGCCGGCACCCGGCATCGTCTGGCTCGATCCGGCCGGGCATCGCTTCCGTGTCGGTCCCCAGGAGCGGATCGAGCTGTGGGCGGCGGCGGGCAGCGCCCCGGAGGCTGCGGGCCTGTTCGTCGTGCGCACGTTTCCCGCTTCGCATCCGGAGGCCTACCTCTCCGTGCGCGGCTGGAGCGAAGCGGGTGAGGAGATCGAGATCGGCATGCTCCGCGACCTCGTTACCTGGCCGGAGGCGGATCGGGAGGTCGTCCGCGCGGCGCTGCGGCGCCGGGCGCTGGTGCGGAGCATCCGCCGCGTGCACGACGTGAAGCTCGCCCACGGCTATCTTGACTTCGATGTCGAGACCGACGTCGGCCGGTGCGCGTTCACCACCCGCTGGACGCAGAGCCAGGTGAGCGACTTCGGCCCCGCCGGCAAGATGCTCGTGGACATGGAGGAAAACCGCTGGGTGGTCCCCCGGATCGACGACCTGCCGCAGGCCGATCGAGAGCGGTTCTTGCACTACGTCTACTGGTGAGCCGTGGGGCGACGCACGGCTGGCGGGCGGCAGATGGCGGTTCCTTGCGGCCGCCTGAATCTCCCTCTACAAAATCTGTCCAGGAATGCCGGGCCGTTCCGTGCCCGGCACAGGGCGGGTTTTGGTGCCGCTCGTCAGGGAAGACGGGACAATAGCGATCCGGTTCGATTCACCTGTCAGTTTTCTGGTTTCTTGTCCTTTTTCTTTCTTCTGGAGACGAGTGATGAATCTTGTTGACCTCATTGGCGGGCAGCTTTCCTCGGGCGACGTGCTCGGCAAGCTCGGCGGCCTGATCGGCGCCAACGAGTCGCAGACCAAGTCGGCCACGTCGGCGGCGGTCCCGGCTCTGCTCAACGTGTTCTCGAAGCTGGCCTCGACCAACAGCGGCGCCGACCAGCTCGCCAAGGCCATGGGCGGCCTCGACCTGGGCATGCTCGGCAACCTCGCCGGGGCGCTCGGCGGCAGCCAGGCCTCGGGCCTCGGCAGCCTGGGCGGCAACCTGCTCGGCTCGCTGCTCGGTGGCGGCAACAACCTGCAGAGCCTGGTCGGCGCGCTGGCGTCGTTCGCCGGCATGCAGCCCGGGATCATGAAGACGCTGCTCACCTACCTGGCGCCGATCGTGCTCGGCATGGTGGCCAAGCAGTTCACCGGCAAGCCGGACGCGGCCGGCATCTCGCGGTTGTTCTCCGAGCAGTCGGCGAACATCCGCGGCGGACTGCCCAAGGGCTTCTCGCTGCCCGATCTCGCCCTGGGCGCCGTCTCGGGTGGGCGGCCGAGCGAGCCGGCCCGCAGCCACGGTCACGCCCATGCCGAGGAAAAGGCGGGCATGCCCAGCTGGCTCCTGCCCCTGCTCGTGCTCGGGGCGCTGGGCGTCGGCTATTACCTCTGGAATCAGAACCAGAAGAAAGCCGGTGATGGTGCCGTCGCCGTCCGTGAGGACGTCGTGAAGGACGGCCCGGTCGTCGTGGATCGCACGGAAGTCATCGAGAAGGCCGGCAAGGATCTCGTCGACACTGTCACCGAGACGATCGCCATCGATCCCCGGTTCCTCGAGGCCGGCAAGGTCGCGGGCGGCCTGTTCACCGGCCTCACCAAGACCCTCGCCGGCGTGACCGACGAGGCCTCGGCCAAGGCGGCCCTGCCGGAGTTCGAGAAGTTTGGTCCGCTGCTGACCACGCTCGAGACCGAGGCGGGCAAGCTCCCGGCCGACGAGAAGCCGGCGTTCACCAAGGTGATTGCCGACAATCTCGGCCTGCTCGGCAAGATCATCGAGAAGGTGATGGCGATCCCGGGCGTCAAGGACGTGCTCGGCCCGGTCGTCACGCCGATGATCGAGACGCTCACCAAGATGAGCAAGTGACCGTCTGATCGACGGTTCCCGTTCCATCCCGGCCCGGGGCTGCCCTGCCGCCCCGGGCCGGTTTTTTTCCAAGGCGCGGCGGTCTCTGACCGTCGAATCCGGCCTGTGTCTCCACAACCTGCATGCGCAAGCCTGGAGGCTTGCGCCACGGAGCGGCGGTCTCTGACCGTCGTGGTCTGGCCGGCCCGTGGGGCATGGGAGGCTCGGTGGCGTGCTTGCCCGGAGTCCCCCGGGCTTCCGCCCGGGGCTTTTTGTGCTCGAGAGTGGCCTGCCACCGTTCGCTCCGGTCCCGGTTCCAAGAAGCCCCGGGCGGGAGCCCGGGGACTCCGGGTATGAATACCTTTCCATCGCAGCGCGACTCACAGCAAAGCGAGCGGATTGCGCTTGGCTTCGAGCGTGCCCCGGGTCACGCCCACGCGGTTGGCGGCGTTGAGGGCCTGCCAGACCTCGCGGCCCGTCGTGCGGCCGGCGAGCAGGCCACGGTAGGCGGCCACGATCCGCGCGATCTCCGCGGCCGGCTCGTCGAGAAGCTCGACGCGGAAGTGGCGGATGCCACGGTCGAGCAGGACGGGCACCACCTCGGCGCCGCTTTGCGGCACGGCGCTCCAGAGCGTGTTGCGGCAGCCGACGTCGGCGGTGAGCGGGTGCTCGACGCCGATCCGGTCGCGGAGTTTGACCACGTGGTCGTCGCACGGGCGGCCGCAGTTGGTCTTGTTCGTGCCGGGGGAGAGCACGGCGCAGAACACGCAGTGCTCCATGTGGAACATCGGCATGTGCTGGTGAATCACGACCTCGAGCCAGTGCGGTGGCGTCGCCGCCACCAGGGCGAGCAGCTGCTCGCGGTTCAGGTCGTAGGAGGCCGTCACCCGCGTGCAGCCGGCCGCCGCGAAGAACTCGGCAGACAGCTCGTTGGTGACGTTGAGCGAGAAGTCGCCGACCACCGGCAGGCCGAGGTCTTGAAAAAACCGCAGGCCGGACCAGTTGCGGGCCAGAATGCCGTCGGGCTCCTGTTTCGCGAGGAGGCGGAAGATGCCCAGTTCATCCGGCTTCTGGATCCGCGGCGGGGCGAGGAGGAGCGACGCGCCGCCGGCTCGGCAGGCGGCCACGGCCTCGCGGTATTGGCGGATGTCGGCGAAGTCGGCGGCGAGGCTCTGCTCGCCGAGGTCGAGCACTGTGCGGAGCTGGGCGAGCGAACGGACGAGAATGTGGAGGCTGGGCGCGGCGGACGTGGGTGTTCCGGCGGCTTCACGATCATCGGCACGCTGGCTCACCGCATTCCCCGCTGGTGCGGTGTTCGATGGGGCGCGTTCGCTCATCATGCTTTCGGCGTGAGACGTGCGCACGGCACAAAAAGCCCCCGGCGGAAGCCGGGGGACTCCGGGTGGCATCCCTTCCCGGGTGCCATGCAACGCGGGGTCGAGTCCGGGGATCGCGTGAGGTCGTCCGGCATGGACGGCGGGGCGGTTTTCATTCCCCGAGTCCCCGGGCTCCCGCCCGGGGCTTCTTCGGGGGAGAGGAGCGGAGACCGGCAGCGCGAGCCGGGGAACCCCGGCCATGGTGGCGGCGTCGAGGGCGGCAATGAGGTCGTGGCGGAGTTTTCCCAGGATGCTGAAGGGGAGCATCGGCCGGCCGACGATTTCGGCCGTGAGGGCCCGGAGTTCGTAGGGCGTGCCGCCGAGGCGGCCGAGCTGGTCGCGGAGCGTGGCTTCGTCGAGCGGATGCTTCGTGGCCTCGCGGGCGGGTTCTGTCGAAACCACCTCGCAGGCCGCGCCGGCGGCCGTGCGGGCGACAACGCGGACCGGATCGCCTGGAGCCGCCCGCACGTGCATGTCGATCGGCTGCCGCCGCAGCGGCGTGTCACCGGTGAAGGTGCGCCGCAGCCGAGCCGTGAGCTGCGGATCGTCGGTCTTCCACACGGCCTGGCCCGGGGCGATGGCGGTGAGATCGACGCTGTCCCTGCCGAAGGCGAGCTCCACCCGGCCACCGGTGACGGGCTCGATCTCCGATCGCCCTGCCTGAAAAACCTCGTACACCCGGCCGCCCACGGCGTCGTCGCTCGTCTCGCCCGCCGCGAAGGCCACGCCGTCGCCACGCTTCACGCCGCCGGCGAGGCCGGCAGCGAGATCGACCGCCACGCGGCCGCGGCGGACTTCGACCACGGTGCCCAGCCGCACGCCCCGCTTCGCACTGCTCGTCGCCGGCACGAGCATCTTGTGGTCGCAGCCTTGGAGCCAGCCCGGGGAGAAGCCGCGGGAAAAGGAGAGCTCCATCTCCTCCACCTCCCGCGGCGTGAACTGCACCGGCCGACCGGCGACGGCCGTGTCGATCGCGGTGCGGTAGTGCCGGGTGATGTTGGCGACGTATTCGGGCGTCTTCAGCCGGCCCTCGATCTTGAGCGACGAGACCCCGGCGGCGATCAGTTCCGGCGTCAGGGCATAGGCGGCCAGGTCCTGCGGAGAGAGCAGGTATTTTTGATTCCCGAGTTCCACGTCGCGGCCATCGCAGACGAGCTCGTAGGGCAGCCGGCAGGCCTGGGCGCACTGGCCGCGGTTGGCGCTGCGGCCGCCGAGCGACTCGCTGGTCAGGCACTGGCCGGAGTAGGCGACGCACAGCGCCCCGTGCACGAACACCTCCAGGGGCATCGGGGTGAGCCGGCGGATGGCGTGGATCTCGTCGATCGAGAGTTCGCGGGCCACCACCACCCGCTCCATGCCCAGTTCCTCGGCCAGTGCGATCGTCTCGGCGCTGGTGAGCGTCATCTGCGTCGAGGCGTGCAGCGGCAGATCGGGACAGGCGGCCCGCAGCAGCCGGGCCGCGCCCACGTCCTGCACGAGCACGGCATCGACGCCCGCCGCGGCCACCGCGCCCGCCACCCGCTCGAACGCGGCCAATTCGTCGCTGAACACCAGCGTGTTGAGCGTGGCGTAGCCCTTGAGGCCGTGCCGATGCAGCAGCGTCATGAGCCGCGGCAGCTCGGCGAGCGGAAAGTTCGCCGCCCGGGCCCGGGCGTTGAAGCCGGCGTCGAGGCCGAAATAGACGGCGTCGGCGCCGTTGGCGATCGCGGCGCGGACGCAGTCCCAGTCGCCGGCCGGGGCGAGGAGTTCGGGCGGCGTGGCAATCAAAGTGTCAGTCATCGATGATGTTTCCAAAGGTGAGAACACAAAGCAGGCCTCCCTTGTGTTCGAGTCGAGGAGGTGAGGGGCTGAGCGTGCTCCGAGAGCCGGCGTAGGTGACCAGCGGAGGCATGGATGCCGGAGCGCCGGCACCTCCGAGAGAGCGGAGGCCCGGAGGGCCGGAGCGAACGTCCGGCGACGGGGCACGGGCAGCCCATCACCGGCATTACTCAGCCACGCCCGCCATGGGCGTTCACACTACTCCTGGTCGCCGCGCAACTTGGCCAGCACGCTGTAGTCCTCGAGCGTGGTCGTGTCGCCGACGGTCTCCTTGCCGGCAGCGATGTCGCGGAGGAGCCGCCGCATGATCTTGCCGCTGCGGGTCTTGGGGAGCGTGGCTGTGAAGTGGATGTCGTCCGGGGCCGCGAGGGCGCCGATCTGCTGGCGGACGTGCTTTCGCAGGGCGTCCTTGAGGGCGTCGGAGGGCTCGCCCGAGCGGAGCGTGACGAACACCGCCACGGCCTCACCCTTCACGTCGTGCGGCCGTCCGACGGCCGCCGCCTCGGCCACGGACGGATGGCTGACGAGCGCGCTTTCGATCTCGATCGTCGAGAGCCGGTGGCCGGCGACGTTGAGCACGTCGTCGATCCGCCCCATGATCCAGTAGTAGCCGTCGGCGTCCTGCCGGGCGTTGTCGCCGGCCAGGTATTTTCCCGCGACCTTGGACCAATAGGTCTCGACGAACCGCGCGTCGTCGCCCCAGATGCCGCGGAGCATGCCGGGCCAGGGCCGTGTCATCACGAGCCAGCCCCCTTCGCCCTTCTCGACCGCCTCGCCGGCGGCGTCGACGATCTGCGGGGCCACGCCGGGCAGCGGCAGCGTGCAACTGCCGGGCTTGGTGGGCGTGCAGCCGGGCAGTGGGCTCATCATGATCCCGCCCGTCTCGGTCTGCCACCAGGTGTCGACGATCGGGCACCGCTTGCCGCCGATCACCTCGTGGTACCACATCCAGGCCTCGGGGTTGATGCCCTCGCCCACGCTGCCGAGCAGCCGGAGGCTGGAGAGGTCGCGGCCCTCGATGTGCTGCATGCCCCACTTCATGAACGAGCGGATGGCCGTGGGGGCGGTGTAGAAGATCGTCGGCTTCTCCTGCTCGATGATCTCCCAGAAGCGGCCCTCGTGCGGGGCGTTGGGGGCGCCCTCGTAGATGAGGATGCTCGCGCCGGCGGCCAGCGGGCCGTAGGTCACGTAGCTGTGGCCGGTGATCCAGCCGCAGTCGGCCGTGCACCAGAAGAGGTCGTCCTCCTGCAGGTCGAACACCCACTCGGACGTCGTCTTCGCCCAGAGCACGTAGCCGGCGGTCGTGTGCTTGATGCCCTTGGGCTTTCCGGTCGAGCCGCTCGTGTAGAGGATGAAGAGCGGGTACTCGGAATCCATCGGCGTCGGGGCCTTGTCGGCGGGCATGCCGGCCACGAGGTCGTGCCACCAGACGTCGCGGCCCGGCACCATGTCGACCGGCTGGCCGGTCCGCTTCAGCACGATCACGTGCTTCACGGTGGTGGGGCCGTTGGCCGTCGAGGCGAGGGCGGCGTCGACGTTCTTCTTGAGGGGCAGCTGGGCCCCGCGCCGCCAGCCGCCGTCGGCCGTGATCACGGCCACGGCCTTGGCGTCGTGGTTGCGATCGGCGATGGCCTCGCTCGAGAAGCCCCCGAAGATCACGGAGTGCACCGCGCCGATGCGGGCGCAGGCGAGCATCGCGATCACGAGTTCGGGCGTCATCGGCATGTAGATCGAAACGACGTCGCCTGCCTTGACGCCGAGCTTCTCGAGGCCGGCGGCGAACCGGCAGACCTCGGCGTGCAGCTCGCGGTAGGTGTAGGTCTTGCGCTCGCCGACCGGCTCACCAACCCAGACGAGCGCCGTCTTGTCACCCCGGCCGGCGGCGATCTGGTGGTCGAGGCAGGCGGCGGAGGCGTTGGTGTGGCCGTCGACGAACCACTTCGCAACGGGCGGCTCCCAGTGCAGCACCTTCGAATAGGGCTTCATCCAGGGGAGTGCCTGCGCCCGCTCGTGCCAGAAGGCCTCGGGGTCGGCGAGGGCGGCGTCGTAGAGCCGTTGGTAGTCGGCGAGCGATCCGATCCGGGCCCGCTTCGAGAACTCGGCCGGCGGCGGGAACAGCCGGTCCTCCTGCATCACGCTCGCCACGCGGCCGGCCGCCTTGCTCGTCGTCGTCATGAACGCTTTTTCCCGTCGATCCCTGCCGTGAAAACGCTGAACGCCGAGAAAATCAGACCATCCCGGGGGCGCTCGGGCAAGCCCCACGCCGGGTAGACCGGCCGTGCGGCGAATGGTCGCGGGCGTGCCCTGTGCCCACCAGGCGACGGCGAAAGTCAGGCCGCGGCGACGAGGCCGCGCGGAAAGACGAGCCACGCGTCGCTGCCGGTGATGAGCTTCTGCGTGACGACCGCGGCCCGGTAGCCGAAGAACAATGGCCGAACCTGCGCGCCGGGAGTTGCCTGAAGGATCGCCGGACGCACGCGGTCCGCGATCCGCAGGAACCCACGGACCTCCGATTCGGAGATGTTGGTCTTCACCTCGCACAGCACGATCACCGGCCGGCCGGCGATCGTGCCTCGCAGGACGGCGTCGAACTCGTAGGCCTTTTCGTCCACCTCGATCGACTCCGAACCGCACGACTCCATCACGAACCCGAACCGCTCGGCCAGCACCTCCGGAATCCGCTCGCTGGCGTAGGCCTCGAGGTTGCCGCCGGCCGTGGCCGCCAGGCCGCCCACCTGCTTGGCGAGGTCCTTCATCGAATACTCGAGTTTGTTCACGTTGGTGGCGAGTTCCGTGACCGCGTGCTCCGTGCGTTGCTGGGCCTCGGCGAGTTCTCCGACCCGCTGTTCGGTCCGCTGCTGAGCCTCTGCCAGTTCCTCGACGCGTTTTTCGGTCCGCTGCTGGGCTTCGGCCAGTTCCGCGACGCGTTTTTCGGTCCGCTGTTGGGCTTCGGCCAACGCCTGCTGTGATTCCGCCAACTGCCCGACCACGCCGCGAAGCTCGGCGAAGTCGTGCGGTGTCACGAGCTGGTCGTGCATTTCCACGTGGAGGCTCGCGATCAGTTCGGCCTGGTCGGGCGTGAACGCCGGCTGCAGACGGTTGCGGATTTCGGTGAGGCTCACCATGGATTGTTCGCTCCTTTCGCGGTCCAGGCAACGATGAATTTTACCGGCGGCGTCGGCCCGCCGGTGGATGTGTACAGATGTATATATACTTGGTCGCGGAGCGTCAAGCGAAGGGGCTCGAGTCGGCGGCGTCGCCGAAGCCGATGCCGAGGGCCCGCGCGGCCTGCACGGCCGAGCCGTGCGGGTCGACCGTGGAGAGGTTTTGGATCGCCTCCGCGATCGGCACGCTCTCGATCCGTGGCGGACGGTAGCAGACCATCTCGCCGAAGCGGCCCTCGTGCACGAGCCGCACGGCGTGGGCCCCAAACTGCGTGGCCAGCGTGCGGTCGAAGGCCGTGGGCACCCCGCCGCGCTGCAGGTGGCCGAGGACCACCGTTCGCACCTCGCGGTCAAGCCGCCGGGCGACCTCGCGGGCCACGATTTCGCCGATGCCGCCGAGCTTCACCTGGCGGCGTTCGCCCTGGCCGCCGTCGTGCACGAGCCCACCGTCGGGCAGGTGGGCGCCCTCGGCCACGACGATGAGGGTAAACCGTTTTCCCTCGGCCTCGCGGTCCAGCACCTTCTGGCAGACATGCTCGAAGTCCCAGGCGATCTCGGGGAGGAGGATCACGTCGCCGCCGCCGGCGATGCCGGCATGCAAGGCGATCCAGCCGGCGTGGCGGCCCATCACCTCGAGCACCATGATCCGTTCGTGGCTGGCGGCGGTGGTGTGGAGCCGGTCGAGGGCGTCGGTGGCGCAGGCGACGGCGGAGTCGAAGCCGAAAGTGAAGGCGGTGCAGCCGAGGTCGTTGTCGATCGTCTTCGGCACGCCCACGACCGGAATGCCGTGTTCGTGGAGCTGCTGGGCGATGGCCAGCGACCCGTCGCCCCCCACGCAGATGAGCCCGGAGACGCCGAGCTGCCGCACCGTGGCCGCGGCGTTGGCGAGGAGTTCCGGGTCGATGCTCACCCGCTCGTTCTCGCCGACGAGGGCGGAGAACCGGCCCTTGTTGGTGGAGCCGAGGATCGTGCCGCCCTGGAGGAGGATGCCGGCCGTGCCCTGGGCGGTGAGCGGCATGTAGGCCACCGGCTCGACGAGCCCCTCGTAGCCGCGGAGAAAACCCAGGCACTCGTAGCCGAGCCGTCCGGCGGCCTTGGTGGCGGCCCGGATGACGGCGTTCAGACCGGGGCAGTCACCGCCGCCGGTGAGGATGCCGATCGTGGGTTTGCGGGGGGGCATGGGGTCGCCTATGGCGGTAATAGAACCGAGGGTTTCGCTGGTATAGATTACGAAGGCTCAAGATCCAAATCACATCGTGCGGGGTTGTGTGGCCTGGTCATGGCAGCAATGAATCAAGGAAAGTGTGTTTCGCTAACCGACTTGGCTACGACCATGGCGGCGTTGCGGGACACGAGTCGCCGCATCGTCCACTGCCACGGCGTCTTCGACCTGCTGCACGTCGGCCACCTGCGGTATTTCCAGGAGGCCAAGGCGATGGGCGACGTGCTCGTCGTCACGCTCACGACCGACAAGTTCGTCAACAAGGGGCCGCACCGACCCGCCTTCCCCGAGCAGCTCCGGGCCGAGGTGCTCGCCGGGCTCGAGTGCGTCGACTTCGTCGCCATCAATCCCCATCCCACCGCCGTCGAGGCGATCCGCCTCATCAAGCCGGACGTCTACGTCAAGGGTCCCGACTATGCCGACAAGGCGAAGGACGTCACCGGCAAGATCCACGAGGAAGAGGCGGCCGTGCAGGAGGTCGGTGGCCGGATCGCGTTTACGACGGGCGAGATCTTCAGTTCGACGGCGCTCATCAACCAGCACATGAGCACGCTCCCGCCGGAGGTGCAGACCTACCTCACCGACTTCGCCCGCCGCCACCCGGCCCGCGAGGTGCTCGATTACGTGGAGCGGGCCCGGGGCCTCAAGGTGCTGCTCGTCGGTGAGCCGATCATCGACGAATACGTCTACTGCGAGGCGATCGGCAAGTCGTCGAAGGAGCCCACGCTCGTCGTCAAGCAGCTCGCGAGCGAGAAGTTCGCCGGCGGGATCCTCGCCGCGGCCAACCACGTGGCCGGGTTCTGTGACCAGGTGGCCGTCATCGCCCAGCTCGGCACCGAGGGCTCCCGCGAGGCATTCATCGAGAGCCGACTCAAGCCCAACGTGCGGCGCACGTTCCTGCACCGGAAAAACTCCCCCACGATCGTCAAGCGGCGGTTCGTGGAAAACTACTTCTTCTTGAAGATGCTCGAGGTTTACGAGATCAATGACGCCACCCTCTCGCCCGAGGAGGACGAGCAGGTCTGCCAGGCCCTCATTGAGCAGGTGCCGAAGTACGACCTTGTGATCGTCATCGACTTCGGCCACTCGATGCTCTCCGACCGGGCCCGGGCGATCATCCGTGAGCGTGCAAAGTTTCTGGCGGTGAACGCCCAGTGCAATGCCGGCAACCTCGGCCATCATGCGCTCTCGAAGTATCCGCACGCGGATTACGTGACGGCGACCGAGCGAGAGGTGCGGATCGAGGCCCGTGACCGGCACGGCGACATCGCACACCTATCGCGTGCCGTCTTCGCGCAGCTGGGTTGCAAGATGCTCGCGGTCACCCGCGGCAAGAACGGCTGCCTTTGTTGTGATGGCGCGACCGGCTTCGTTCAGGTGCCGGCCGTGGCTGGCAAGGTGGTCGACCGGATCGGGGCGGGCGACGCCTTCCTGTCAGTGTCGGCCCTGTTCGCCGCCCAGGGGGCCCCGATGGAGGTGGTCGGTTTCGCGGGCAACGCCGCCGGGGCCCTGGCAGTGGCCACTGTCGCCAACCGCGACGCCATCGACCGGGTGGCCTACCTCAAGCAGGTGGAATCGCTGCTCAAGTAGCGACCCGCCGGGTACGCGGTAGAGTGGAGTTTCCGGGGGCCGCGCATGGGCGGGCCCGCCGGGCCACGACCGCCGATGGAAGGGGACATGACCAGCAAACGTTTCGAGAAGATCGCCGTGATCGGCGGCGCCGGCTACGTGGGGGCCGTGCTCGTGCCACGGCTGCTCGACGAGGGCTACGAGGTCGTCGTCCTCGACCTGTTCATCTATGGCGAGGAGCCGCTCGCGGCGGTCCGCTCGCACCCGCGGCTCACCGTGATCAAGGGCGACATCCGCGACCAGGGCGTCGTGCGACAGGCCGTGCACGGCTGCGAGGCCGTTATCCACCTGGCCTGCATCTCCAACGACCCGAGCGTGGAGCTCGATCCGGCCCTGAGCCAGTCGGTGAACTTCGACTCCTTCGGACCCTGCGTGAAGATCGCCAAGGCGGCGGGAGTGCGGCGGTTCATCTTCGCCTCCTCCGGCAGCGTGTACGGCGTGAGCGATTCCCCGCAGGTGACGGAAGATCACCCGCTCGTGCCGGTGTCGCTCTACAACAAGTACAAGGCGGCCTGCGAGCCGGTGCTGTTCGCCGAACAGTCGCCCTCGTTCACGACGGTCGCCGTCCGCCCGGCCACGATCTGCGGCTACTCTCCCCGCCAGCGGCTCGACCTCACGGTCAACATCCTCACCAACCACGCCGTCAACAACGGGAAGATCACCGTCTTCGGCGGCAGCCAAATGCGGCCGAACCTCCACATGCAGGACATGGTCGACCTCTACCTGCTGCTCCTCGAGGTGCCCGACGAGAAGATCGCCGGGCAGGTGTTCAACGCCGGCTACCAGAACTACTCCGTGGCCGACACGGCGGAGGTGATCCGCGAGGTGGTGCGCGACGAGCTGCCCGACAGGGGCGAGATCGAGATCGTCACCACGCCCTCCGACGACATCCGCTCCTACCGCATCAACTCCGACAAGATCCGGCGGGTGCTCGACTTCGCCCCGCGGCACACGATCGAAGACGGGGCCCGCGACCTGATCAGGGCGTTCAAGGCGGGCAAGCTCCCCGACTCGATGACCGACATCCGCTATTCGAACATCAAGATGATGAAGGCGATCCAGCTCAAGTAGCGTCATGCCCACCGAAACCTTCCTCGTCCTCGGCAGCAACTCCTTCTCGGGGTCGACGTTCGTCGCCAGCGCCCTGGCGGCCGGGGCCGACGTCGTCGGCATCAGCCGCTCGCCGGAGCCCGACGCGGCCCTGCTGCCCTACCGCTGGGCCCCGCACGAGCGGTTCACGTTCCACGCCCTCGACTTCAACCGCGACCTCGACCGCATCGAGGCGGTGATCCACGAGAGTCGCCCGCGGTACATCGTCAACTTCGCCGCCCAAAGCATGGTGGCCCAGAGCTGGCAGAACCCGGACCACTGGTACCAGACCAACGTGGTCGCCACCGCCCTGCTCGTGGACCGGCTCAAGAAGCTCGACTTCCTCGAGAAGTTCGTGCAGATCTCGACGCCCGAGGTGTACGGCTCGACGAGCGGCCTCGTGAAGGAGACGGCCCCGTTCAACCCGAGCACGCCCTACGCCGTGTCGAAGGCCGCCTGCGACATGAACCTGCTCGCCTACCGGAAGGCCTTCGATTTTCCGGTGGCGTTCACGAGGGCGGCCAATGTCTGCGGCCCGGGCCAGCCGCTCTACCGCATCATTCCCCGGACGGTGTTCTGCGTGCTCACGTGCCAGAAACTGAAGCTTGAAGGGGGCGGTACGAGCGTGCGGTCGTTTATCCACATGCGGGACGTGGCCGAAGGCACGCTCGCCGTCGCCCGCCGCGGCACGCCCGGGGACGTCTACCATCTCGCCACCGACCAGAACCAGACGATCCGCGAGGTGGTGGAGGAGATCTGCCGGCAGATGGGGGCCCGGTTCGAGGATTGCGTGGAGACCACGCCCGCCCGGCTGGCCCAGGATCCGGCCTACCTGCTCGACTGCACCAAGGCCCGGACCGAGTTCGGCTGGCGGCCGCAGCTCTCGGTGGCCGACGTGATCAGGGAAACGATCGACTGGATGCGGAAGCACCTCGACCGGCTGCGGGCCATCTCGGCCGACTACATTCACAAGGCGTGAGGCACCATCACCCCGTGTTTTCGCTCCTTGCACCGATCATCGGCCTGATTTCCACCGTCGTCATCCACCTGGCGGCCTGGCGGACCATGCGGCCGCGGAGCCCGGCGCGGCTCTTGCCGTTCGCGGCCCTTCTGGGAGGAGCGGCTGGCGCCTGGGCTGCCGGCACATGGTTTCCGGGCCCGGCTCCGGCTGAAATGGCCGCGGCACTCCTCCTGTTCGGCACCGTGGTGGCGAGTTATCTGATATCGTTGCCCGCCTTGGAATCGGAGAGCCCTTCCTCCCTGATCGTGACCTGTGTCGATAAGCGGGCGGCAGGCGGCGGCGTCAGCAGGGACGATCTGGCCGCCGTCGTCAATGACGAAACGTTTGTCCTCAACCGAGCGCGGGGGCTCGAAGTAGATGGGCTCGTCGAGCGAGCCGATGGACGACTCCGGATCACGGCCCGCGGCAGAAAGTTCCTCCAGGGATTCCTGTTCTATCACCATCTGGTAGGGCGGCGGGGCCTGGCTGGCTGACGGAAGAAGAGCCTCACGATGCCTTCCTGCGACTGGTGCCTCACGGCGATTCCCTGGATCGCCTTCGCCGTCAACGTCGTCGCCAACGCGGTCCTGCTCCGTACGCGTCTGTGTACGAGCATCGTCCGCAGCCTGGCCTGCAGTTTCGTCCTCGGCTGCGTGGCGATCGTGCTGATGGCGACCTGCTGGGAGGCGGCGCTGCCCGCCTCCGATCGGGCAGCCCGTCTGGCCGCCGCATTCCTGACGTATGCATCCGCGTCGTACGTGTTCTTCCACCTGGTCCACATACCCGAGGCATCCGTTCGCATCAGGATCCTGCAAGAACTCACCACCCGTGGACCACTCAGCGAGCGTGAGATCCTGCGGTTCTACGACGCGGGGACCATCCTCGACATCCGACTCGAGCGGCTCACGCGGAGCGGACAGCTGACGTGCAAGAACGGCCGCTATTTCACCGGCCGCCCGAGAATGCTCTACGTCGCCCGACTGTTCCGCCTTGCCAAGCGGGTCGCACTGGGGGTGGGAACGTGATTTCGGTTTTCATTCCGGCATACAACGAGGCCGCCAATCTGGCGGCGACGGTCGACACTGTCACTGCGGCGGCCATCAAGGCCGGGTGTGCGGGCCCGCAGATCATCATCGTGGACGACGGCAGCCGTGATGCGACCGGTGCGATCGCCGCCGACTTCGCCGGTCGCTTGCCGAACGTGACGGTCATCGAGCATGCGACAAACCAAGGACTTGGAGCCGGCTTTCGCGATGCCCTGGCGATCGCGACCCGCGACCGGTTTCTCATCGTTCCGGGTGACAACGACATTGCGCCCGACCTACTTTGTGCTCTGTTCCAGAACGCCTATCGGGCCGACATGGTGCTGAGTTATTTCGTCAACAAGGAGGCGAGGGGAGTCGCAAGAAACGTCATTTCCCTGATCTTCGGCGCGATTTACATGATCACGTTCGGCATCTTCGTTCAGTACATCAACGGCCCGTGCGTCTACCCCACGGACAGGCTCCGTCGTCTCGATCTGCGAGCGAATCGCTTCAGCATTGTGGTCGAGGCGACGATTAAGCTGCTTTGCTCGGGTGCCACCTACTACGAGGTCGCGGGGTACATGCAGAACGGGCTCGCGGGCAGCACGTCGCTATCGCTGCGAAACCTCGCCGAGGTGATTAGGTCCTACCTACGACTCGTGTACGAGATCAAGGTCTCACACCGCAAGGAGTTCGCGAAGCGGCCATGCCGCGTGATGTGAGCCGTCAAACCGATTCTGGGGCGACGACGAGGAGCGGCCGCATCGCCCTACGCGCCTCCAGGTCGGCCAGGGCCCGGTTCACTTCGGCGAGCGGGTACCTGTCGCGTACGAGGGATGCGAAGGGCAGCCCGCGATCAACGCACAAATCCGCCAGGAGCGGAATGTCCCTGTCGGGCTCGCAGCCGCCGCCCCAACTGCCCTCGATCCGACGGCCGCGAATCAGGGCGTGCGGATCCAGGCAGATCCGTTTCCCGGCGGGCGGATGCGAGGCGAACACGCAGCGGCCGCCGTCGTCGCGGACCGACTCGAAGGCACGCTCGATAGTCGCGGTGGCGCCCGCTGCATCGACGGCGTAGTCGGCACCACGTCCGGCCGTGAGGCCGCGAATCGCCTTGACCGGCTCCTGACGGGATGCATCGAGGACGTGTGTCGCCCCGAAATCACGTGCCAACGCAAGTTTGCCGGGCTCCACGTCGACGGCGATCAGCCGCCCCAGACCACACCGACTCGCAGCCGCCAGCGCGCAGATGCCCACGCCACCCAGTCCGTAGACCACCAGCGTTTTTCCGGGCTCCGGCTTGAGGGTGTTCATGATGACGCCGGCGCCCGTCGGCAACGCGCACCCGAAGAGTACGCCCAAGTCCATCGGAACACCAGCCGGCAGTCTCACCACCCGATTCTCCGAAACAACGGCCAACTCGTTGAAGGTCGTCACCGGGCCGGCATTGACGATGCGTCCGTTCCATCCATACCGGCCACCACTGACGTCCGCGCCTGCGCCCTTGATCCAGGTGAGCACCACCCTGTCGCCCGGCGCGACCTTCGTCACTCCGGGGCCGATCGACCGGACGATTCCCGTCCCCTCGTGACCGAGCAGATGCGGCACGTGGCGATCCTCGCCGCGCAGTCCGCGGGCCTCCATAAGTTGGCTGTGGCAGACCCCGCTGAATACCACCTTCACACACACCTGGCCATGCAGCGGCTCTGGAGTCTCGAGATCTGCCGTGATCTCGAGGTCGCTTCCCGGCCGTGTGAGCACGACACCCTGCACGTCACTCACCCCGCAGCGAGACGTCGAGTGGCTTCACCAGCATGTTCCGCAGGAACACGTCGCGACTCAACAACGGCCCAGCGTCTTCGATCGGCCGTCCGTAGACGACCTGCGGAATGACGCGTTCCGCCGGGTCGAGGCACAGATCGACCAGAAACGGCCCGTCGTGGGCCAGGGCCCGGGCGATCCCCTCGGGCATGCTCGCGCTGTCGGCGATCCGGGTGGCGGGTATGCCGTGGGCTCGCGCCACCTGGACGAAGTCTGGAAACGACAGCCCGCCGTCCTTCGAGGATGCGTGGTAGCGGGAGCCGAGCCATTGATCCTGCGTCTGCTGGATCATGCTGTAGCCGCGGTTGTTGAAGACGATGACCTTGACGGGCAGGGCATGGTGCATGATGGTCGCCAACTCCTGGATGTTCATCATCAGCCCGCCGTCGCCAATCAGGCACAGCACCGGCGCACGATCGAGCGCGAGGCTGGCGCCGATCGCCCCGGGGAGTGCGTAGCCCATGGGGGTGTTATTGAGCGCACTGAAAATCCGCTGACCCGGCCGCGGATCCCAGGCCTGCATGAACCAGGCGATCGCGCAGCCCGTGTCGATGACGACGGTGGCATCGCCGGCAGCGGCCCGCGAAAGGGTCTTGATGGCCGCGTAGGGGTTCGGCGTGGGCTGGTCGAAGTTGGCGGCAGGGCAGATTTCGAATTCCCTCCGCCAGTCGGCAATCTGCCGTCGCCACGGCGAGATATCGGGCATCTCCGCTTGCGGCAGTTCGGCCGACAGAGCGTGGAGAAAGTCACCGGCATCCGCCTCGACGGGAACATCGACCGTCATTCCGAACTTCGGGAACTTGTCGAGTTCAGTGCGGTCGATGTCGACGACGATTTTCCGAGCCTCCCGGGCGAAACTACTCAGCGGGCTGCCCGTCTCGTGGGTATCAAGTCTGGTTCCGATGGCGAGGATGCAATCGGCGTTCTGGACCGCGAAGTTGCCGTACCGCGTCCCATGCAGCCCGAACGTGCCGACGAAATTGTCCGGCGTCTGGGCTACGAGATCGATGGCGCCCCAGGTCGGTACGACCGGCAGCCCGCTCCGCTGCAGGAAGTTCACCGCATCCGCGGCGGCGTTCGCGAGACGGACGCCCCAGCCGAGAATCACGATCGGCCGGCGGGCGCTCCGCAGCAGCGCGACCGCCCTCCTCGCCTGGGTCGCATGGCGGTAGGGCGATGCCGTTGGTGGTGGCGACGGGTAACGCTCGAGCGTCGCCGGATCGACTTCGCGCCGCTGGAGGTCGTCCGGAATATCGACCAGCACCGGCCCCGGCCGCCCCGAAGTGGCGATGGCCACCGCTTTCTCGAGTTCGTAGCGGATCCTCAAGGGATCCTCTACCAGCACGGCGTACTTGGTCACTGGACGACACATGCCGACGATGTCAGTCTCCTGGAAACCGAACTGCCTGACACCGGTGTCCCGCTTGAGGCGAAACGTCGCGACCTGACCGGTGAGGAACAACACCGGCACGGAGTCGTAGTAGGCGCAACAAACGCCGGTGATGAGGTTGGTCGCGCCCGGCCCACTCGTCGTGACAGCCACGCCGGGCCGCCCGGTGACCCGGGAGTAGGCGTCCGCGGCCATCGCTGCCGCCTGCTCGTGATGCGGGCAGACGTAGGCGATGTCGTTGCGGGCGGCGATTGAGTCGATGAGGTGCAAGCAGGCGCCGCCGGCGATGGCGAACGCGTGGCGGATGCCCTGCTGGGCGAGGAACTCGGCGACGTAGTCGGAAAGCTTCATGCGACGATTCCCGGACGCCGGCCTCGCCTGCGTACGATCACAGTGGGTTCCTCCTTCGCAGTTTGCAGAGATTTTCGTCGGCTTTCAATCGTGATGGGAAATCAGCCGCTCCCCACGGATCGTGCACCACCGAGAAGTTGCGGCCTCCGGCGACCTCTCGCCCCGCGTCGATTCCCCAACGCACGCATTGATAGATGGTGTCGTGGGTCGTTCCGGACTCACCCGATTCCAGAAACCTTCGCGTCCGCTCGAGATTCTCACCGGCTTGGGTACCGCTCGCCAGCGTCTCTTCATGGATTCTGGTTCGCACCCAGCCCGGCCCCACGATGAACGCATTGAGGTCGGTGCACTCGTCGTCGAGCAGCTCGCAGGCCTTGATGAGGCCTATCTTGGACAGGCAGTAGGCGGAGTAGTTACGAAACGGGCCGTTCGTGCCGCCACCGGCCAGGAACACGACGTGTGCGATCCCGCCGGGACGGCGTTGTGGGTAGAGTCGATGGACCAGCTCCAATTGCGACACCAGATTGACACGCAATCCACGCTCCCAATCCGCGAACGGCGTGTCCATGAATGCCCCGACGGGCAACATGGTGCCGACCGCCGAGACGAACACGTCCCACTGGCGGCCAGTCCTCGCATATCGATCGGCGACCTCGCTGGCGGTCCCGGGAATGGCGAAGTCGCAGGTGACGAAGAACGGGTCCGCGGAAGTCGGCACTCCCGCCAGATCTGGCCGCACGTGGCGATAGGTGCCGCCCACGCGCCACCCGTCGGCCGCGAAGTTCCGCAACAGGGCATTGCCGATCTCGGCATTGGCACCGGCGATGAAGACCTCAGGCGGGTGGTTCACCACGGCATGCTCTCGCGCGTCGTGATGAAGAGCGAGCCGTCACGGTAGGACCGGGGCATGTCCGCCATGGAATCGACGCGGCGCCAACCGCGCTGCTGCGCGAACATGTTCAAACCAAGCCCCGTCATGTGCCGATGGACGGCGGCGGCATTCTCGGGGCTGCCGATCTCCACGATTGCCTCGGTGCTGGCCCAGTGCCGCGACGTCGTGGCGCAGAGGATGTCAGCCTCGTGCCCTTCGGCATCAAGCTTCATGAAGTCGACGTCCGCCAGGAGCTCGTCGATCGCGACGGTCTTGACGACCAGTCGCTCGAGTTCCCCGTAAGGCTGCTTCTTGGCACCGGCGACGTGGCTGCCCGTCGTGTTGCCCAGCACGCGGACGAACTCCGTGTTGCCCGTTCGCGAGGAAACGGCTGCCTCGTGCACCTTCACCGTCCGGCAGTCGTTCGCGGCTAGTGTGCCGCGAAGCACGTCGCACGTTAGGGGATCGGGTTCGAAGCAGTTGACTGAGAAACCACACCGCGAAAGCAGCAGCGAATGAAGGCCGATGTTCGCCCCGACGTCCAGCACCCTGCGATAGCGGCCGCGTTGCCGCAGGTAAAATCCGAAAATCAACAGTTCGTCCAGACCGAACAGGTCGAGCGACGTGATCGCACCCATGCGGCGAAACGGAAAGACGATGCTGCCGAAGTCGCCGAACTCGACCGCCAGCGGCTCCGCCGAGGAAAACGCCCGGGCAACGGCATGACGCGCCACACTGTCAAGAAACCGGTACGTCGGTGTCCCCGGTGCGTGCATTACCGACATGTCTGGCAGCGCCGCGAGCATTGAACCGAGCATCTCTGCAGCTTCTCCCAAGCCTTCAGTTGTCATCGCGTGGCCTCCTCAAAACGGCCCCTTGAACCATTCGCCGGGCACGTCGTGGGGCGACGTCCGTGAGGCGACGATGTCCTCCACGTCAATGGTGCGGCCGAGCATCGAGGCCGCGGCCGCCGCGATGTGTTCGGCGCGGGGGTAGAAGTTCGCGGTCAGGGCCGGGCTCGTGGGCACCGGAAAATCCGGCATCGCGAGCCGGCGGGGCGGTGCCTTGAGCCGATCGAAACACTCGCTCGCCGCAGTCGCCACGATTTCAGCAGCCACCGAGCACGTCGGACTCGCGGTGTCGACGGCAAGCAGACGGCCTGTTTTGCGGATTGATCCGAGAACGGTCTCCCAGTCCAGCGGACGCACCGTCCGCAGGTCGATCACGTCCGCCGACAGTCCCGCTTTCCTGAGGCACGGCAGTGCATGAAGCGCCTCGAGCGTCATGGAGGACATCGTGACGATCGTCAGATCGTCACCGTCGGCCACGCGGTTCGCCTTGCCGATGGGGACCCGGTAATCCCCCTCCGGAACGTCGCCCTGCATCTGGTGCAACCAGCGGTGCTCCAGGTAGAGCACGGGATTGTCGTCGAACAGCGCCGACAGCAGCAGCCCCTTGGCGTCCGCTGGCGAGGCCGGCATCACGACCTTCAGCCCGGGGATGTGGGCGAACCACGACTGCAGGTTCTGGGAGTGCGTCGGGCCCTGTCCCCAGCCGCGGCCCAGGATGAGCCGCACCACCAGCCGCACCGGCGTCGACTGTCCGCCGAACATGTACCGCCACTTGGCGGCGTTGTTCACGATCTGATCGAGCGCGAGAAGGAAGAAATCCAGCCGCTGATGCGTCATCAGGCAGCGCGCCCCGTCGAGGGATGCACCAATCGCCACACCCGTCATGCCGGCTTCCGACGTCGGCATGTCGAACACGCGGGCGGGGCCGAAGCGTTCCAGCAGGCCGGCCGTGGTGCCGAACACTCGCTTCGGGTCGTCGACACCCAGACCGAAGCACAGCACCCGTTCGTCGATTTCCATCGCGATCGCGGTGGCTTCGGCGATCGCCTCGGCATAGGTCCGCACTCGGCTCACGTGCCGTCCTCCCCCGCGTACAAATCGCAGTAGGCTTCGGCCGCATCGGGAAACGCGGAATGCTCCGCGAAGGCGAAGGCGTCCGCGACCTCGGCTGCGATCTCCGCCCGCATGTCCCGGACGGCCTCGGACGTGACCGTGCCCAAGTCCAGCAGCCGTCGCTCGTAGGCCTCGACCGGATCAGCCGCCCGCCAGCGGAGAAACTCCGCCTCCGTGCGATACCCGATGTCATTGTCGAAGTTGGGTCCGCAATGCTCGCGATAACGGTACGTGGTGAACTCGACGAAGGCCGGCCCGCTTCCCGAGCGGATCGAGTCCAGTGCATCGACGGTCGTCCGGTAGACCAGTTCCGGGTCGTTGCCGTCCCCGTGCATCGCCCTCACCCCCAGCCCGGAGACCATCTCGTGGATTTGCCGGCCTTCAGGCTGCCGCACGCGGAGTGGCGAGTAGACGGAGTAGAAGTTGTTCTCGCAGACGTACAACACGGGCAGCCGGCGGACGGCAGCGAAATTGACCGCTTCGAAGAACACCCCCTCCTCGACCGCCGCATCGCCGAAAAACACGCACGCGACCTGCTTCGTGTTGCGGAGCGACAGCGACAGGCCGAGGCCGGTGCCGACGGGGATGGTGCCGGCGACGATCGCCGTGCTGCCCTTGAAGCCCACCGTCTCGTCGATCAGGTGCATGGAACCGCCCTTGCCGCGGCTGCAGCCGGTGCGCTTTCCGTAGATTTCGGCGAGCAGCCGCGGCATCGAGCCGCCCTTGGCGAGATAATGGGTGTGCGCCCGATGGCCGCTCACCGCGAGGTCGCCCGGTTCCAGGGCCAGCCCCACGGCGGCACTCACGGCCTCCTGCCCGACGGACAAATGCACCGGGCACCGCATCTTCTGCTCTGGGTAGCGCTCGGCGATCGCCTCCTCAAAGCAGCGCAGCCGCAGCATCGAACGCAGCAGGGCGACACGGGGCGGCTCATGGCCTGCCGCACGGATGGTCATGGGATGAACCAGTAGTAGTCGCCGGTGTAGCCCACGCGGGCGAACAAGGCCTGCCAATCGGCGACGGAGAGGATGGTGCGCGCCGTAAGGTTCCAGGCGTCCATGCGGCACTTTTCCTCGTCGTTTCGATAGGCGTCGACCGTCACGAACGCACCGCGCCGCTTCACGCGCTCGATCTCCCGGAGCGACTCCTCGACACCGTCGAGTTCCAGGTTGTGGATGGTGTTTATCGCGATCACCACGTCGAAGGACGCGTCTGCAAACGGCAGCCGCGTGGCGTCTGCCACCTGCACGTGCGGCCGCATGTCCTCGATGGCGTTGGTGATGGCGTACTGTGACACGTCGATGCCCTTGACCGTGATGCCCGGAATCAGGGCCGCGAGGTCGTGCATCATGAAACCCTTCGCACACCCGACGTCCAGCACCGACGATCCGCCCGTCAGGCCGAAATGGCGTTGGAAGACCGGGATCGTCGGCTGCCAGAATCGTGGATGGTACGTGAAACCGCCATAGCCGGTGCGGCGATCGCCGTCGAAGAACTCCTTGTCGAAGCGGCGGGCGATGGCCCGGTCTTCAGGGGTCTTGTTGGCAGCGCGCGAGTCGACATCGCGCTTCGGGCGCGGATAGTTCACGAGGAGATCGACTTCCTGGCCCACCGCCATCGTCCTCCGGCCGACAAAAAGAGCGTTCTGCATTGCAGATTCTAACCCAGGGGCGGGAGGCTCAAGACCCTGAAAACGAGGGCCGGCAATCGCGACAGACGTTGCTCAGGCCGCAGTGAGCACCATCGGCCGTTTCCATGCTGCTTCGCCGACAGGGCGTGACGGCCGGCGTCATCGTGGTACCATGCCGTGTCTTTTTCCCGGGGATGCAGCCACCGCCGCTGGTCATGCCATGGTAACGCACGAGACCGCGAAGCCTCGTCCGTCGTGGGCGCCGTTCGTTGGCCTGCTCGCAGTGGTAGGGATGGCCTGGTGCGCTGCCAACGGCATCTGGACTGCGGCATCCTTTGTCCTGCCGACGGCGTATCTCGATCCGGAGAAGGCGGACGTCGTGCATGCCGTCGCACTCATCAAGGCGACCGCCCGCGGCGAATGCACCCCCATCGGCTGGAAGCGCGTGCAGCAGTTGGGCGCTCCCGGCGTCGCGGATTGGACCGATTGGCCGATGGTCGAAGATTTGCTGACGTGGGCCTTCGGGATCCTGGCCCGAATGTTCGGCCTCTTCGCCGGGCTCAACGTCGCGATGCTCCTCGGCAACCTGCTCGCCGCGGCGACCTACTACGGCGTCGCCCGCCATCTCGACTGCCGGCCTGCCTGGGCATTCACAGCCGCACTGGCGTTTGGGCTCGCCCCCTTCATCTTCGCCCAGTCGCCCTACCATATCACCTGCGCATGGGTGTGGCACATGCCGTTGTTCCTGCTCGTGTGGCGCTGGGTATCGACCGACCCGGGGCTCGTGCCGAAATCCTGGCAGTATTGGCAGGCCTGCGGCATCGGTTTTCTCACCGGCTGCCTGAACCCGTACTTCACCAATGCTCTCTGCCAGCTCACGTTGCTCGGCGGCGGGGTCCAGTGGCTGCGGAATCGGTCGCGGGCGGCATTCCTTTCCGCCTTGGCCGTGATCGGGGTCGCCGCCCTGGCCTTTGCTCTCATGAACGTCGACACCTGGACCTACAAGCTCGTGCACGGGCCGAACGAGGGGGCGCTCGTCCGCGAATACAAGTGGCTCGAGATATACGGGCTCAAGGTGAAGGACCTCTTCATCCCGCCGGTCACGCATCGCTCCGACGCCCTGGCGAACTTCTCCAAGGCGCACCGGCAAGTGGCGCCGCTGCTCGACGAGGGGGCGTCGTACCAGGGGATCGTGGGCCTGGCCTGCCTGGCCTGGCTCGTCGCCACGTCGATCCGTTGCATGATCACCGGCCGCGAGAAGAACGTGCCGATGGAGGCCTGGCAGGTGCTGTGGATCGTGCTCATGTTCACGACCGGCGGCCTCAATGCCCTGTTCGCCGCCACGACCGGCTTCACGATGTTCCGGGGTGGATGCCGCTACAGCATCGTGATCCTCGCCATCACGCTGCTCTGGGCGGCCCGCCGGCTGTCGGCCCTGCAGACCGAGGCGGAGCGGACCCGGCCTGCGGGAACCACCGATTGGCGGTGGCTCGCCGGAGCGGGCATCGCCTGCCTCGTGATCCTCTGGGACCAGGTGCCCCGACCGCCGACTGCCGAGGAGACCGCCACGATCGCCCGCCAGGTCACAGCCGACCGCGAGTTCACCGAGAAGATGGAGGCGTCGCTCCCGGAGGCGGCGATGATATTCCAGATGCCGGTGATGGAGTTTCCCGAGTCACCGGCTCCCGGCGTGCCTCCCTACGACCATTTCCGGCCGTACCTCTACAGCAAGAACCTTCGCTACTCCTTCGGCTCGATGAAGGGCCGCGACCGCGAGAAGTGGCAGCCGGCCGTGCAGAACAAGTTCTTCGACGGCGCCACGCTCGATCAGCAGGCGGGCGTGATCCGTGTGAAGCCGGAAAGCGCCCGGGCCGCCGTCGACGAACTGAAGCGGCTCGGCTTCTCGGCGATCTACGTCAACCGCAACGGCTTTCCCGACCGCGGCCGGGGCATCGAGGAGGCCCTTCTCGAGCTGGGCTACACGAAACCCCCGCTGCGGAATGCGACCGGCGATTTGGCCTGCATCATCCTCGAGTGACGCCCGCCGCCTCCACCCAGTCGAGCAGGCTCGCGTAGGCCGCCACGCCGAGTTCGCCGCGCCGCTCGCGGTGCGGGTCCGTGGCCGGGTCGGCCACGATCGCGGCCGCACCGATGCCGGCGGCGAGGCCCGCCTCCCAGTCGGCCGGCGAGTCGCCCACCATCCAGGCTGCCCCGGGCGGGAGCGAGTGCGCGGCGAGCATCTCGTGGATGAACCGCGGGGAGGGCTTGCGGTAGAGCGACGGTTCGTCGGGCCGCTCCGGCGCCACGCAGATGCCGGTGAACACGTCGGGGCCAAGGCCGAGCAGGTCGACGAGTCGGCGATGCTGGGCCTCGACGTCGGCGAGCGTGAAGTAGCCGCGGCCGATTCCCGACTGGTTCGTGAACAGGAACAGCCGGCAGCCCGCGGCGCGGAGCCGGCACACCGCCTCGCGGACGCCCGGCAGCAGGGCCACGCCCTCGGGTGAGGCGAGATAGTGTCGGTTCTCGATGAGCGTGCCGTCGCGGTCGAGGAACACGGCCCGGGGCGGTGGGGGGCGGCTGGACATACGCCCAAATCTACACGCCAAGCCCGCCGGGCCGCGCACCCCTGACGGGGCCGCAAACCGGAGGCATACTCAAAGCAAGGGAACCCCTCGCGATGCCCGCCGCCCGCACCCCCGACCAGTCCCCCGCCGGACGCGCTGCCGTGTCGACAGCCGACGAGCGGGCAGCGCCGCAGATCCTCGTGATCGGCGACCTGATGCTCGACCGGTATTTCACCGGCACCGTCGACCGCATCTCGCCCGAGGCGCCGGTGCCGATCCTTCTCGTGCGGCAGGCCTTCAACCGGCCCGGCGGCGCCGCCAACGTAGCCGTCAACGTGGCGGCCATGGGGGGCGAGACGACGCTCGTCGGAGCCATCGGTGCGGACGACGCCGGCCCAGAGCTCCGCGCGGTGCTCGAGGCGGATGGCGTGCGCTGCGGATCGCTTGTCATTGCCGACTCCATTCCCACGACGGTCAAGACCCGCCTCATCGCCGGCCACAACCAGATCGCCCGCTTCGACGAGGAGGGCTTTCTCGACGACGCCGGCGTCCGCGCCGCCCTCGTCGAGCGGATCCGCTCGGCCGTCGCCACGGCCGACCTCGTGCTCTTGTCGGACTACTGCAAGGGCGCGGGTGACGAGGCCGTGTCGCGGGCGGCCATCGACGGGGCCCGGGCCCGCGGCATCCCCGTGATCGTCGACTCCAAGAGCCACGACTACGCGAAGTTCCGCGGCGCGTCCGTGATCACGCCCAACCGCAACGAGGCCACCGCCGCGGCCGGCTTCCCCATCCGCACGCCGGAGGACGGCATCCGGGCCGCCGGGATCATCCGCGACCGGTACGAGATCGGGATCGTGGTCGTCACGCTCGGCGAGCAGGGCATGGTGTTCGTCGCCGGGAACGAGTCGGCCGTGATCCCCACGCAGGCCCGGCAGGTCTACGACGTGACCGGCGCCGGCGACTCGGTCGTGGCCGCCCTCTCAGTGGCCCTCGGCCGCGGCATGCCGATCCGCGAGGCGTGCCTGCTCGCCAACGCCGCCGCCGGCCTGCAGGTGGCCCGCGTGGGCACGTCGCGGATCACCTGGGCCGAGATGGCCGCCGCGGTCGAGCCGCAGTCGCCCACGTCGGCCGCCAAGATCGTGAGCCGCACCGAACTGCGACGGGTCGTCCAGGCCGCCCGGGCGGAGGGCAAGCGGATCGGGTTCACCAACGGCTGCTTCGACATCCTCCATCGCGGCCACGTGGCGCTCCTCGAGGCCGCCGCCCGCGAGTGCGACCTGCTCGTGGTGGGCGTCAACTCCGACGCGTCCGTATCCCGGCTCAAGGGGCCGACGCGGCCGCTCGTGCCGGCGGCCGAGCGACAGGCCGTGTTGGCGGGCCTGGCGGCGGTGTCGCTCGTCTGCGAGTTCCCGGAGGACACGCCGCTCGAACTCATCCAGGCCGTGGAGCCCGACGTGCTCGTGAAGGGGGGCGACTACACGCACGAGCAGGTCGTCGGGGCCGACGTCGTGATCGCCCGCGGCGGCCGCGTGGTGACGCCCCTGTTCGTGCCCGGCGTGTCGACGACGGCCCTCGTCGAGCGGGTCAGGTCGCTGCCCGACGCCGCGCCGCCAGCAGGTCGCGGACCTTCGCCAGCACCATCTCGACCGTGATCCCCTGCATGCAGATGTTGTTGGTGCAGGCCGAGAGCCGGTTGTTGTAGATGCTCACGCAGGGGCTGCACGGCAGGTCGATCGACACGCGGTGGGCCCGGGGCCCGAGCACGCCCCAGACCTTCGGCGTCTCCGGCCCCACGAGCGTGACGATGTCGACGTCGGTGAGGGCGGCGAAATGTCCCGGGCCGCTGTCGTTGGAGACGAGGACGTCGGCCAGCGTGTAGAGCACGAGCAGCTCCCGCATGGATGTTTTGCCGGCGAGCGAGACGCACCGCGGGTGGCCGACCTGTCGCACCAGGGCCTCGATCGGCGGGGCCTCGCCGGGCGAGCCCGTGAAGGCCACGAACAGTTCCGGGTCGTCGGCGAGCAGCCGGCGGGCGACCTCGGCGTACCGCTCGCCGTCCCACTTCCGCAGCGGGATCAGGTCGCTGGCGTTGGCGTTCAAGAGCACGAGCGGCCGCGGCTCCTCGCGGCCGGTGGCCTCCCGGAGCGTCCGCTTCACCGCGGCGGTCTCCGCCGCGGAGGGCACGAACCGCATGAGCGTGGTGTCGAGAGAGGCGAGGTCGACGTCGAGGGCCGGCAGCGGGTCGGGATCCTTCCACAGCGCCTCGACGAGCAGCAGGAACGCGTACAGCGCGTGCTGGTGCGGGTTGTAGAGCAGCCGGTGCGTCATCAGGTCGCCCCGCCACGGGCCGTCACCGTGGAAGCTGTGGAACCCGGCCCGCCGCCGGGCCCCGGTCAGGTAGGCCATCACGGCCGACGACCGGGCGAAGAACTCGAAGTCCACGACCGCGTCGATCCGCTCGCGACGGGCGCGGAGGATGCCACCGAGGATGCCGCCCAACGTCCGCACCGCGCCCCCCTTGGGCACCGAGATCACGTTCGCGGGGGGCACGATGTCGAGGGCGTCGAGGATCGGTCGGTTCTCCTCGAGCACCATGAAGAAGATGTTGTCGCGGCCGACCCGGTCGACCACGGCCTTGAGCGCCGGGTAGGCGATCACTGTCGCCCCCTGCTCCACGAGCTTGAGCACGAGCACCCGGCGGATCGGCCCGTCGGGCCGCCGCCAGTCGAAGAGCCGGCGCACGAGCGTGAGCACCGCGCAGGCCGGGATGCCGAGCCACTTGTCGACGAAGCGGATGGTCGAGGCGTTCATGCCGCCACGAGGGTACCCTCGCCCCCGCTCCGGGACTACAGGAAGGTGTCCCGGGCCGTGGAGGGCTCGAGTTCCTCGACCGGCATGTCGGACTCGATCACGTGCTCGATGGAGCGGTTCATGCTGTTGTAGAAGCAGGCGATGTCGGCGCAGGTCCGCGTGGCGTTGAAGTGGAGCAGGTTCTGCACCGTGGCCGCGGCGGTGGCCGCGGCG